>Ga0265298_10000083_pt1 | contig 136493 bp, 139 predicted proteins | sample AusTroGonzalo_MG_3_FD_193486 | JGI IMG/M metagenome (GOLD analysis project Ga0265298, IMG submission 193486) | Bovine rumen microbial communities from tropical cattle in Woodstock, Queensland, Australia - Gonzalo_01 | ecosystem: Host-associated > Mammals > Digestive system > Stomach > Rumen ...
CTTCAACTTTTTTAATTTCTTCATTTATTTTTAATTTTAGACTTGAATAAGTTATTTTTGCCATAACTAATTCCTCCTTTTCTCTCTTATATAAATTATAACATAAATTTTTTTACTATGCAACTTTGTCTAAATTTAAACTTAATTCCATAGTAATATTTCTATTTCTAATATCATTGATAATCATTCGACTACGAGTTTCGCCTTCTTTGTTACTAGTAGGATCAGTTTCTTTTTGATAATATCGATTATGAGCATTTTTTATATTATATTGATGCTTTTGAAGATCTGATGAAACATAACTTTGATCATCCTTCTCATTAGAAATTTTTTCCATGATTTCTGCAACATTATATACTTTATCATTAATTACCATAAATCATGCAAAATCATCTTTATCAAGTGATCCCGCTAATGCTAATGGTAAAAATGCAGCATGGAAATAATCATACATATCTTGCATTGCATTTTGCGCATCTTTATTTAATTCTGCTGGTAGTTTCATTTTTCTTCCAGGTTTAATAATTGCCATATTATAGTCTGCAAAAGCATTGTAAAATTGAACTAAAGGAACACTAATTTTTGCATTATCTAAAAAATTAGATAAAGTTGCATTTGATTTAATATGAATATTTGCAACATTATTTTTAACATTCGTTCTCTTTAATGTGATACCTGGAAGTCTAACAGAAATAAGTCCTTCTGCTTGTCCATTTACCATTTTTGGAATATCACATTGAATAGAGATATCTTCAGTCTTTTTATTAAATATTGATGAACTTCCAGTACCTTCAGCTGAAACTACTAATTTCATATTTTTATCTATAACATTTATTTTATCCATGATATATTTAGGTAAATATTCTGCTAGCTTATCTTCAGATACGAAACCTACCATTCTATTGATTATATTCCAAGTAGAAAATAAAAAAGCCTCAATAGTTTTACTCTGAGTTTCTTTTCCAAAAGATTTCATTCCTCCGCCTTCAATAGCTTGAATTGCGGATAAATTTGCTAACATTTTATTTATTTCTCCTTGATGACTAGCAATAGCTCTACTATAAGAATTATCTACTTTAAAAGTAGTTCCATTATTTAAATATGCATCTCTATAAGTCTTTTTAATAGCATCAATAGAAGTGTCTCCATTTAACATTTCTTGTGTTAATATAGGTAAAGGGTTTGTACTAAAAGTACCCCCTGTAATTTGCTCTAGTACTTCAGAAAAACGATTTACAATTTCTTGTAATTTTTGTACATCATATTCGGCGGAAGCTATATCTCCTCTTGAGACTCCCGCAGTTTCTATCGAATTAGCCATTTCTTGTGCAGCTTTACTAATCCCATCATTTTGAATATCACTTAATAATTTAAAAAATTCATCTTCACCTATTGTCTTTCCATTTATTTTTATTTTTTGTCGATAAATAGTATTTAATTTAGCTTTTAAATCTTTAAGAGATATTTCATATTGTTTTTTTACTCGGTCATGACTAAAAGTTTTCGCTAAATAAGCGGCATTATCACTTGGACTATCTCCATTACTTAAATGACTATATTGATAGTGAACATAATCTCCTAATGCACTCATTCTTATCACCTATTTTCTTTTTCAAAAATAAAAAAGGAGGCCAATTAAGGCCTCCTCCATCCATTCAATCCCAAAGTTTTATATATTTATATTAATTAGATTGATGATTCATCGTCACCAAGATGTTTCATTACTGATTCGATTTCTTTAGTAGCAGCTTCTGAGTCATCTATAACTTGCATTACACATAAAACTTTTTTAGTTTTATTGAAGTAAGTATATCCAGGGAATGCGTCCATAGTAAATGTAAATGTACTTGGATCTCCTGTAGCAGCCATAGAGAATGAGAAGTTAGATTGAATCTTAACATTTGGTAATGTAATTTCTGCAGGTAAATCTTTTCCTGTAGCTTGGTCTCTGAATAATGTTGAAGCTTCAACATAGTAAGATCCAGCGAAGTTTTCTGCATCAATTTGTAATTCTGCAGCATGGTTAGCTTTCTTAATGATATAGAAATCAACTAATACAGTTGCACCATTGTATTCACTTTCAATTCCTGTTAATGATTTTCCGTCAGCAGATACACTGAAGCCTTCAATTAATTCACCTTTAACAGATCCATCTTCTTCAGTTAATGCAGCAAAGATTGCAGCAGTAGAATCGATAGTTTCAGTTTCTCCTAATGAAGCACTTAAATCAATAGCTCCATTAATAACGATTGCAGATGAAGTTACATGAACGTGAACATCTTGTTCTGCATTGTTAAATAATCCAGCACCTGATAATACTGAGAATCCAATTGGAGATAATAAAGCGTCTTCAACTGTGAAAGTTAAAGTCTTTTCACCTTCCCATGCGATTAAACGAGTATTTCCTCTACCACCTGTAGCGTATACTGTTGTAGCAGCACCTTCAAGAGTAGATGTTTTAGCTGTATCAATATATAATACTGGTTGTCCAGCTTTGAATGTAGAAGTTCCGATTTTTACATCAGATTTAGCTTTGAAAACTACATTACATATTTCTCTTACACCAAATTTCATAGTATTTTCCTCCTTTATAGATATTATTTTTTCCTTGTATCACTTAATAAGTTCTGCTTATTTGCTAAGAACTTATTTTAGAGTTTTATTAAGAACTCTGGCTTCCATCAACATTAGAGTGAATATCTTCCATCCAGTCGTCGACTTCTTGTAAATCCTTTGCTCCGGCAAGTTGTGCCTTCAAATGAATATCCCAATTAATTTTTAATTGGTATCTCTTAAATTCATCAAATAATTGATAAATTGTATAATTAAGCAAAGTATTCATGTCTTTATTTTCTCCTACTGCAAGGACAGATACATATCGACTCAAAATAGCAATTTTCTGATTTTCTTTTCCCTGAGCCGCCAATTTTGCATGGCGATCTTTCAGTTTTTCTGCAATTTGTCTTGCTAATGACCCAGACGGATTATAATTAGAAGAAGTGTCGCCGCCTAGGCATAATATTTCATTCAATGATTTAACAAAAGCATCATAGTTATTTGAATTAAGTTCAAATTCCATTTCCTCTTGTTTAAATACTATACGTAATTTATCAGTATCTAATTGAATTTGATAAGTAGGAAATAATAGAGATAATACCATTAAAGCACAAGTTTTACTCTTTTGCATACTTGGATTTTTTTCTCTCATCATTGACATTATTATTTCAAAATTTCCTATGCTCTCTAAATGACTTCTGTCCTCTTCACTTAAATTATTTTTTGAAAATCGTAAAAATTCACAACCGGAGAAGAAAGCCTCTTCTCCAATTAGTGCTATTTCTTTTATTGTTGGTGGATGTAATAATAAATTTATTTCTTCAATAGGGATATCGTTACCAGATAATAAAATTAAATCATTTAACATTATTCTTCTTCATCATCTGGAATGCGGTCATCACTACCATGTACCGCTTTATATGTTAACGTATATCCAGATAAAACTTCATCTAAAACTAATTCTTGACATCCGACAAAATTTAATGTTCCAATACCTGTTAATTTTGAATTATTTAATATTCCATCTATATAACCTGCAATTTTTAAAGGTCTAATTTGATAATTATCCATAGTCCAATAATCTGTATGACAAATTATATCAAAATGAATTACACAATCTCTAAATTGAGGATTAGTGTGATTAGGTGAGAAACTATCAAATGAAATAATAATATAAGATTTTACCTTTTCATGTTCAGGCATTGGTATTTTTGGCGCCAACTTAATATATCCATCTTTCATTAAAGTAGATAAAGTTGTTTCTTCAATTACCTTCTTATATTCTTCATTTGTTAAATTTGTTAAACAGTCCTTCATAGGAATTACTAATAATCTTAATAATTGTTTATTTTGGACTTGATGATCAAAGAATAGTTTTGTTAATATTCTTTCTATATCCTTTTCAATAGATAAGAATGATGAGTTTAGATCTGGTACTTCTATAATATCTCTTTTCATTTTATCTAGCTCCTTTTATCCCTATAAAGATGCTATCGTAATAGTTTTTACAATAATATCTTCATCATTAATTTTATATTTTAAATCAAATTGTCCGCTTTTAGCAGATGTAATGATTATATTTATTTTTGATTCACTTTGTGATTCTATTTTCGCCTTTGATGTTTCTAAAATCCAGCTTCCGCCAGAAGCATTTTCAATTTCATATGAAACTTTATCAAAAGGATAAACAGTATCATATCCAACGATCGCGGCTGTTGTGTCATCAATAACTGGATTAACATCAGGTGTTTCCGCATCATCGGTAGTGTTTGTTACAGGGTCAAATTCATTTGTAAATGTTTCCTTTAGATAAACAATTAACATTGTATCTGAAGTTATATCATTAACCATTTGAACTTCCCATACTCTATCTCGAATTTCAACTTTTTGAAATCTATGGAAGAATTTTTCTGTTGTTTCATCTTTAGTAACATATAAAACAACTTCATATCCCATCTCACTCCAAGAATTAGTTTTCTTAGTATGCCATAGTTCGCCTTTTGTTCACTTACCAAGATAACCATAATAAGTATTGCCATCAATAACAATTTCATCTTCAGCTTTTCTTATAGTTGCTCTGAAATAAGCATTTTCTTCCAAAATTTCTTGAATAACAATCCATCTAGTAGAAGTTTCTTTTCAAGTAAAGGTATCTCCTACCTTCATCCCGATTATTTCTTCTCCTTCATGGGTTTTATCATATATTTTTTTTCTATTTAAACATATATCTTTATATGGAATAGATATAATTTTATCATCATAATCTTCTTTTAATTTATCATGATTAATTAAACATCTAAATTCTCTACCATCAGTTAGAATTGCAGTTTGCGCTTGATAAGAATATAATAATGCTTTTTTAAGACTTCTTAATTTATCACTATTCATTCTTTCTTCTTGATTAGGGCCACCTGCATAATTTACTCGAGTTTTAAGATTATCTAGACTCGACATATTTTTTTACCTTATTTAATAAGTTTAGACATTCAAAAATAGTTCTTCTAAAACTGAAGAAATCATCTTGTTCTAAACTCTTTAATCCTTCTAATTTACATAGTAGGCTCAGAATATCTGACCCTAGATTTTCATTGAATATGGCGGCCATCCCCGCAATCTCCTCAGTAATGGTTGCTAAAGGAGTCTCCCAATCAATTCCTTCTTCTCTGTTTGGTAGTAATTTATATGTTTGATTAATTAATCTTTTTAAATTAAAATCTATTACATTATTATCTATCTCTACATCATATTTTGACATCATTATTTAGACCCTCTTTCTTTATAGGGCTTCATAATAATATCTAAAGTAGACTTAATATGACCAGTTTTATCAACTGTTCTTCTTTTATATAATCTTTGTAAATGAAATCCTTCAACTGTATATTTATCTTTTAAAGCAGATAACTTTTGAATATGATTTGCTTGAGAAGTAAATTTAAAATCAGTACCACTAAATTTCATTCTTGTATTTTCTATACTGGCTAATTGTTGCCCTATCCATTCTACTACCATATAGGTTGCTAATATATTAATTTCTTCCATTGAAAGTTGCGCATTAAAATAGCCAACTTCATATTCGTTGGCTTCATTAATATATCCTGTTTCATCAAGTTCCCCATGGATAATATCTTTCCCTAAAACATAATCAAATAAATTAACTCTAGGGAATTCAAATTTAGGAATACTAGAAATAAGAAGATCTTGTAATAATTTATAAGTATCTTCCTTAGTTAATTCCATATACATATCATCTGTTATCTTTGATAAAAAATTTTCATATATACTAGAAAAAGGTGTTGTATTATTATCGTCCATACTACACCTCCACATCTATTATTTTATAATTACATTTCTATATCTACTATTGCCGCTAGTAGTTGAATTTGTCTCATTAGCTGCCATAGGGGCACTTCTTCTAAGACTTGTAGCCGCATTAGTTTTAATAGAATCATCTTCTTTTGATAATTCTATAGCATTGGTTACATTAAAATTAGTAGCCTTTTGGATTGCTTCTCTTTTAACACTACTATCTAATTTTAAGTCTACAGCCTCATTTTTAATTAATTCTTTTACTCCTGAAGGTCCAAACTCTAAAGCATCTTCTAGTTGATCTAAAGTGCCTTCTCTTAATAATTTATCTACAGTTTCTTTAGTATAGAAATATTCAGGTTCAACTTGTCCTAAAATTTCTTCTGCAGCCTCTTGGTCATTAATAATTAAATAATTTTTTAACATTTCTTTTCCACCTGGTGCCCAAGATAATTGTTCTAGTTCATCAAATGTAATTGTTTTTGTTTCTCCGGCAGTGAAACTTCTATGAATATGACTATCAGGAATAGTATATCCCACAGAGCCTGTATCTCTATTAGTTACTTCAATAGGTTTATCTTTTGCTATCATGAGTATCCTCCTTTTATCTCCTTTTTATATCTTTCCTTATAAATAATATACAATAAATTTCACTTTTTTTCAAATTTTCCAACAAAAAACTAGGGAAGATTAATCATTATAATCAATCTTCAAAAGTTAATTATAATATTATTTCTTCCCTAATATTAATATATTAAATTGAATCGTTAATTGTTAAACTTGTGTTTCTATATACACAGATGTTGTTAGTAATTAATGTAGCAACACCGAATTTTTTATAAACTCTGAATTCTCTTGACCAATCTTGATTGTCAACTTCTTTAACAGCAGTAGGTCCTTCGAAAGCGATTTTAACTGGTTTATAATCTCCACCAGGAATAATCCAAGCATAAGATGGATCGATAACTTTTTCAGTATTAGTTTCATCAGTATAAGATTGATCTAATACGATTACGTTATGTCCTTTATAGTTAGCTAAGTAACCATTGTTCCATCTTTGATCTTTCATAGCGTCAGATCTCCATCCTTCATTTGGAACCATAGTAGCTGCGAATTCATAAGTACAATAGATTGTAGCTTTTCCATAAGAATCTGCAACAGCAATTAATCTGTCCATTTCAGCTTCAATAAATTGAGTTTGTGAAGTTTTGTTAGCACCTTGTAATGTTTCAACAGATGCGATTAAAGCTTTAGCGATTTCTTTATAAACTGCTTCATCTAAGCCTTCCATAACGATATCTACTAATTCAGCAAAGTCAGCTCTACCATCTAAGAATTCTTCGAATCCGATTTGAGCAGCTCCACCCCAAGCTTCAGTTGTTACGTCGATGTATTTTCCATCTAATTTGAATACTTCATAAACACCTGCTAAACCAACTCTAGTAACAAATTGTTTTGCTCTTCTTTTAGCAGCTGTAGTAATTTTTTGAACGAATCTAGGTTTGTCTCCTTGAGCAAAAGTTTTAACTTCAGCAAACATACCATATTCTTCTAAAACTTTTTTAGGTAATACATCAGAAATTACTTCTTCAATTAATGCGAAGATAGTATTTTGATTTTCTCTATATAATGCATAGCTTCCTGCTAATTCATTTAATTCACTTCTTAAAGTTTCATTCATTGCTGAATAACTTAAAGTAGTGTCTCCATAAGAATAAGTTGAAGAAGGTTCTGCTTTAGCAACAGTTTTTGCTAATGTAATTAAATCAGTTTTATTTAATGCCATAATTATTTCTCCTCCTTCAATTACGCGATTCTTTGAATCTTAACAGCTTCTTGTCCGTCAGCCATAGTATAAACTTTAGCTACTTTAAATTTAATATCACTGTTTGCGTCTTTCTCTAAATATCCATTATCATTAATTCCTAGAATATCTCCTGCGTCTAAGTCAGTTAAATCATCAATTTCAGTTTTTCCATCGATAGATGCTTTTTCTAACATATTAGTAGTGTAAATATCACCTACATTAGTTTTAAATACTCTTGGATAAATTTTTCCATCAGAACTGTCTGTAACTTTTTGAGCAAAGTCTTTATAAGTTTGATAGTTTTCATATAATTTTACTTCGTTGAATACTAACATCCATTCTCCAGCACCAGTTTTGTTAACTTCGTTGTTAGCATAGTCATATTTAACGAATTCACCATTTTCTAAAGTCTTGATAGCTTCAGTAGCAGGTAATTGAGCGTAAATTTGACCAGTTCTTTGTGCAGATAAATGATTTGGTTCAACTTGTCCATATCCTAATCTTTTCATAGTCTTTCCTCCTCTAATTATTGTATGCTATTTTGAGTGCTTATACAAGCAGAAACCCAAGCTGGTAACGCACTGCCATTATCAGCAATGTTATATGTAGTTACACTTGAATTTTCTTCTTCTATACTATTTTCATTTTTTGCCTTATCCTCTGAATCAAAATTAACCTTTTTTCTTACACAAATTACAGATAATTTTGCTTCAATTTCTTCAAGGCTATAGTTTGCAATATTTTCTCTAACTTCAGCTTTATCTTCGTCAGATAACATATAGAAACTATTTATTAAATCTTCTTTTTCTTTCATTTCAACTTGATTTTTAAATTCTACTAATTCATTATATTTTTTTTCTAAATCAGCATATAAAGCTTGATAATCAACTGCAGCTTCTTCACTTTCAGTGATTTCTTCTTCAGCTGGTTCTTCAACTTCTATTTCTTCACTACTAGCGTCTTCTTCTTCAGAAGGAGTTTCTTCTTCTCCGTCTTCAGATTCTTCTTCTTCGCTAACTTCTTCAGCAGCTTCAGTTTCAATTTCTTCTTCTTCAGCTACAGGTTCTTCATCAGCTTCAAGAGTTTCTTCAACACTTTCTTCAATAGAAGTTTCTTCTGTTTCAATAGAACTTTCTTCTACGATTTCTTCAGTTTCAGCAACTGGTTCTTCAGTAGTAACGATTTCTTCAGTAATTTCGTTATTTTCTATTTCCATGTCTTTTCCTCCTTCTAATGCGAATTTTAAATCTTGCATCATAGTAAATAATGTTGTTTTGAAATCATCATCAACTTTACTAAATGATGAACTTACTTTAGGAGCTGTAACACTAGCACCTTCAAAACAAGGTTCTACATCTTCTCCTAAGATACATAATTTTGAGAAAATTGCATCGTTGATAATAAAGAAATCCATTCCAGTTTGTGAATTAGTTGACCAATGTCCATCTAAGGTAGCTTGATCTAATTCCATAGATTGATTATTTCCTTTATCAATAACACGTTGAGCTTCTTCAAATTGACCTGTCCATAAATAACCAGTAGTCATTAAATACTCTCTAGTTATTTCATTTCCAAACTCATCTGTATCTTTAAATTCTTGGAACCATACTTTAGCATCAGGAGAAACAAAACCATAAGGTTTTGTTAAGCAATTAAATTTGATACCTTCATCATCAAAAATTACTTGTTCTCCATGATCTGCGAAGTCTTCTTTTTCTTCTTTATAGTATCCAACAATAGGAGCTCCTCTTAAAGTTTTTGCCATATCTGCGGCAACGTCTTTAGTAATGTAACTATGATTTCTATTTTCTCCTACATATAAAACTTTAATTTCACATTTAGACATCAAAGGATTAATATCTAAAGGTTGTAAGTTTATAAATTCAGGAGAGCTAATTGTTGCAATAGATTGATGCATCATAGTTTATTCCCCCTTGACTATATTAATATTAAATTTTCTTTAATAAAATTATTACTTTTTGTCCTAAGATTGAGATTCTTTATTTTGAATTGTTTTCTCAGCAACTTCTTTTCCTTGAGACTCATTTGTAGGTCTACCGGCTTCGTTGCCATCAGTATTTCCGGGATTATTTTTTGTTTCTTTATTTTGTTGATTTACTCTATTTAATACATCAGAGTTCATTGTACTAGACATCATTGGTGGTATAAATACATTAACTAAATCTAATACATCATTTTCGAAATATGCATTTGCAAGTATTGAACTTTGTGATTGACCAAGTGCAATTTGCGCAAGTAACTTACTATAACCAAGTTGCATTTGTTCCTTATACAATTTTGCCATTTCTTTATAATTGTAAATTGTAGTAGTCAATAATTGTATTCTATAATATACTTGTTTAGGTTTAGTATTAAATTTTTGAAGTAAATAATTTAAGAAATCTTGGAATTGTAATAATAAATTATACATTGAAGATTCATCATTTAAAATTGATTTTTCAAGTGCTAAATTTCCATCTGTATTAAATTGCATTTGTGAAACACCTGCTTCATTATATACAGTTCTTTCAACCTTTTTTAAATCATCTACTGTTGTTGTAGTATTTCTATCAGCCATATCCGCAACATCTACGTCTGCAAATGTTGTTAATACATCAATACCAATAGCTTTACCTAACATAGCAACTGCATTGTTATGCAATTGTTGAGCTTCATCAACATCAAAGACTAAATCTCCATTCTTGTCAACTGGCATTTTTTGGATTATAATCTTTAATAATTTTTGAGCCATTTTCTTTCTGTCTAACTCTTGTGCTTCCGCTAAATCAATTATAGCAGGAATGACTGAAATTAAAGCTGGGAAATCTTCTCCATTAATATTAAATTTAATAGTCTTATCTATTTCTAATAAATACCAACTTGCAGAGTCTCCCGCAAAATCAGGAACTAATTTTCCTTCTTTATAAAGGATATAACCTTTTTTAAATTCTTTAGGAAATAAATTTAATACTTTAACTCTTTGAGTAGCATCTTTAAAAGCATTATCAAAGTATCTCATATCAAATTCAACTGCAGGTCTACCATTTACACTGAATCTGGAGCGACAGTATCTAACTGGAAGTTCTTGTATTTGAACCTTGTCTCCTTCATCAATTATGTAACCATAATAACAACCATTTCTAATAACTTTTAATGCAACATCTCCAAAATATTCTTTAACTCCGAAATTATCAAAATAATTTAAGATTTTGTAAAAATTAGTTAATAATTTTTCATTTTTAACTTTTTCATCATTAATGTATGGAGTTACCATCCAGTCATATCTATACATATATGCTAAATATCTGCATAATCTATTATAGATACCGCTAACTCTATAAAAGAAATTAGAAACATCTCTCATTGTCTCTAAATCATTTTGAGCAATAGCTCTTAATACTGTTTCTTTATTTGCTAATCTTGGATCAATTCTTTTTAAAGGATTAATAGCATCTAAAGTAGCATCATTCAATGATTTTAAACCTACTTGAATTTTACTAAATTCCGTAGGAACATAAGATTCGTCATGGTTTATGGTGTCATTAGAAATCATACTAAAACCTTTTCGTTTTATTTCTTCCATTCTATTCTTTATCAAAGCCGACACCTTCCTTTACTATAATTATTAAATTCCTCCAAGAGAATAATATGCGTTCATAATATAATCATAATTTAATATTCCTTCATCTGTATAAGGAACTGCAATTAAAATAATATTATGTTTACGACAATAATTTCTTTTTAGCATATCATTATATTGTTGTTTCTTTAATCCACTATTGCCGCCAAACTTACTTTTTGCAATATAATGTTGAATTCCTTGATATTCCAGTAGAAACATCAAATCACCTTCATCATCAAATACTGCAAAATCAAATCTTAGAGGTCTACCATTCGAACTATATAAATCTGGAAATGAATATTCTTCACTAAAATTTAAACCGGCTGATTGTAAAATTTCTTCAATTTTAATTTCTCCTCGACTTGCTCTCATATTATTCTCCTTTCAGGAGATATGATAATTATCTTTCATATTTCTAAATTATTATTAAAAATCACTTTTATAAATGAGCCTGCTATGCCCAAAAAGCTATTTCTTTGAAAAAAACATCATATCTGAAATATTTCTCTTTTTTCTTTTCTTTTTTCTATCTTCTTCTTGCTTAATATAATATAGTCCATATTCAAAAGCAGAAAACTTATCTTTAGGAATACTTCTACTAGATTGCTTCAATATAATATTTACACCTTCATTTTCTTCTACTAAATTAAGCATTTGTTCTCTTAAAATTGTAGTTAAAGTAAAAGGCATTAAAAATTCAGCACGTTTATCCGCATCCATATTTTGTCCTACTTTTGTACTCATTAATTTTACTTTTGCTTGACCTTCGTCAATTAAGAATTTTATTTTACCACTAAATAATTGAGTTTGAACATAACTATGAGCTTCAGTATTTATTGGCGCATTTGCCTTAATTAAATACATAGCATTTTCTTCTACTCCAGGACCTTTTATTTTTTTATAAGGTTCTAAAATATCTTCAGCAGTTCCGCCTTCAACTCCAAATGGTGGTAGTTCTTCTCCTGTTTCTGGATCCATTTGACCTTTAGTCATAAAATCTACAAATCCAGCACCAAGACCATTCGCATCGATTGCAATTATCTTCGCTTTATATTTATAAAATAATTTTTTAACATTGATTGCTTGTTTTTCAAAATCTTCTGCTTCATATGAATATAAATTTACAAGAGTCTTCAAAGCAGCGCCTTGAACTTGCGGAGTTACTTTAAACACACAAACTTCGGTAGTACATTTAAAACGTCCAACATCGACTCCAAGTACATAATAAGCACTTTTGCTACTTCTCCCACTAAATTCATATTCTGGTTGTAATAATACTCTATGTTTATCAAATTTCTCTGCAGAGAAGAATGCATTTTCTGCATCTCCAGACCACTCTGATTCATATTCACGAGCAAAAGAACTATCATTATAAGTTCCATCTAATTTTAATTCTTCAATAAAAGATTTTTTCAACAAACCTTCAATTACTGGGACGCGCCAGGTTCCGCCTAGAACGACCGCTTCCGCAGGTTCAATTATTTGTTGGATAAGTATTTGTATTAATTTATCATATGCAAAACTATTTTTTCATCCCGCAGTAGTTACATATATTTGAGATTTATTAACAGTTTCTTCTTCAATTCTTGTTCCATCCGCCAATCTTCGGTCAACGTTCATGGTTGGAATAATAACTTCATTTAATAATGTTTGGTCTATTAAGATACACTCTTCCATCAAACCTCCAGTAGCACGTTTACCACGGGAACTTTGTTGAGCAGCCATAATATCTAATTTACTACCATTTTTAAATTTATATTCAACCATATTCTTACTTGCTTTTGTTTGACCTCTTGTCCAGTCAATTTCATTTTTTAAACCTGGAATTAATTTACAAAGCTCTTCCGCTTTTTCTCTTGCTATTCCAGCAGCTTGTTCTTTTCCTCCAGTTGTAACGAATAAATGTGCGCCTGGGAAAAGTACACATCTTAACATTAAAATTAACACAGATAAGAAAGATTTTGAATAGGCACGAGGAAAGGTTGCATATGCATATCTATGACGCATTACCGCCCTTAAGAATACTCTTTGATAAAAGAATAAACTAAAATTTTCAGGATTATTTTCTCCGCAAAGGAATTCCACAAACATATCAGGATATTCACGCCAAAAGGAAACATACTGTCTAATTATAGGTAAATTATCTTTTATTCTTTCTTCAGATATCCCTACTTTTTTTAGCATACTTTTATCTTTAGATAATTCCATTAAATCAGAAAGAGCCATTTTATATCTCTCCTTCCTCATCAAGGCCGAATTCATTATTTTCTATTAAAATATTGTTATCTTGTTCTTTTTGTGCTTCAACTTCTTCCATGAATGCAGCATAATCTTCATCTTCAAGTTCTAATGCCCCATCTTGTGCTGCGGCCTCTGCCTCATTCATTTCTTTTTGAATTTGAATTTTCTTTAAAGCATCTTCTATTTGTTGTCCAAAACCTAAGTCTTGAGTAACTAATTTATGTAAATAATCATTCATATCTTTTAAAGTTAAATCAACTTTATCTTGTGGAATATCAGTTGCATATCTAGGAATAAATCCTTCTCTTTCACACATAGCAACTAATTCTCCAACGCTATCTACGAAATCATTTTTATCTTCTTTATTTTGAGCTGCTGTAAATTTAGCTGATTTTCTTAAACTTTCAGATACTCTTGATAATTTTTGATAACTATCAATATCTTCCATATCTAGAGCATGGTTCATTTTTAAATTTGTTTTACAAATTAGAATTAATGTATTAATTGTATCCGCATCTTGAATATCAAATGACTCTGTCATTTCATTATACATTCTTTCTAATTCAACCCATTCTGAAGGTTTATAAAAACGACCTCATTTCATAACTAGATAAATTTTATCATCATCAGTTAAATCTGCACCTAAATCTACCATATCATCTTCGCTCATATATTGAGAATCGTCTAATCCGATAGATCCTCCAACCATTGGAACTTGTCCTATTGGTTGACCTGGATTTACAAAATCTTGAGCAGGCATTTCCGCATGTTTTGTTTCAGTTTGTGTTAAAGTTTTATATTCAGCTTCACTAATTTCTCCATTTTCAAATCTTTCTTTAGCTTCAGCTTCTCTTTCCGCAACTTCTTTTGCATGTTCTTCTGCTCTTGCCGCATATTCTTGTTGTAATCTTTCAGTGTCTTCCCAACCAAATTCGCGCCATTGTTTTAGTTTCATTTTAGATAAATATCTACCAAAAACAGATTGACAAGTTAATTTGCTAGGGTCTTTTTCATAAATTCTATCTCTTAATGTATTTCATTCTTCAGGAATATAAGGAACATTCATCTTTTCTAATAACCATAGAAATGATTTCTCATCAAAATTATCAATGTGCATTGTCAAACATTTTTTACACATTTCAGTTTTCGTTCCATCTTTATAAGTGAAAAACTGATTTTCATCCATAGTCTTTCCGCATTTAGTACAATAATATCTTGGTTTCTCATTCATAATATTCATCTCCTATCTTACTTCTTTTTATTTCTACATTCTTTACAGATACTATAGAATCCATCTTTTGAAGTTTTATTTTTTGAAAAATAAATATTATGAGCTAACTTTACTTGTCCACATCTAGAACACTTTTTCCATTTTCCGCGTTCTTTAAAAGTATAATACCAGTTCAAATATTCTTTGACCGCTGTCTCCGCAATAAGTTTAGGTATTTTATTTCTTCATAGTGAACTTATATATTCAACAGAATGTTTAATTCCATATTTTAATTCTAGTAAAAATTGGATTTCCGCATTACTTCTACCATCAATTTTATAAATAACTAAATCATAGTATAAAGGATAATCATCTTGTAATGCATGGTCTACTAAATTTTCTAAATCATACATCATATAATAGCAGTCATTATCAAATTTATCCATTGTTTCACCTTTTAAGGCACTATAATTACAAAGTAATGCTGATATATGTTTAGGATTAAAAAAAGAACATAATCCATCACTTACAGGCATATTGTTTTCATCTAAAGTAATTGTTTCTTGTAAATCCGCTCTAGAAAAAGATTTTACCGCATTTGAACTAAATACAGGTTGTTTAACATTATTTTTTATTGTATATTGTTCTTGACACATTTCAATTAAATGTTTTTTTAATAAATATTTTCTTTTACCTGTTGCTCTTGTGGCTTGATCTCTTACAGATTCAATAGCCTCGTTCAAATCTTTTAGAGCAGGGATCTCCGCAATATCTTTAGGTGTTATCGCAATTTTAGGAGTTAATAAAACATTTTTATCATTATCTATTGTTATGTTATATAAACCATCTTCTCCATTTTCAAATTTACTAACTAAATTTTGATATGAGGTTTCCCGCTTATTTATTGTTATCATTCTATTATCAGTTAAAATATTTTTTTCTTTTTTCTCTTGTTTATCCATTGCAAATATAATATAATTACTTAATATTTCCATATATCTTTCAGTTAATTGATTAGGAGGAGTTTGCTTGATTATTTCTTCTACTAAAGCTTTTCTTTCTTCTGGAGTTTTTAATGAGTAATCTAATTTAATTTTATTCTCCATATTTAATTAAGCTCCCTTCTTAATCATTTTTGTCCTCTTTGTTATAAATATTATAACTAAAATTTTTTGTTTTGTCTACTTGACTTTGTAAAAAATTTCCGCAATACTATAGTTGTAGGAGGGTGAAATGATAAACAGTGAACAATTAAATTATGACTATGAAAATCATCCAAAATATAATGTGATTGATTTCTTTTTAAAAGATGAATTTGGGACTTATAAATTTCAAAAGCGATATAAAGATGATGAAATTGCATGGATTCCCGCAGATTTAGATAGATATTTTTTACCTGAATGAATAGGTTTCTTACTTGTTGGAAGAAGCGCTGAATTCGGAGACTTTGGTGTTGATAGTGGCGATATAGTACAAGAGAGAAATAAAGGTAAAGTAAAAAGAAGAGTCCGTAATTAGAAAACTCATATGCGTATGGGTTTTTTATTTTGATTACTTAAAAAATAAGTTTTATAATAATTATAATAAAAAGGAATGATATAGATATGAAAAGAAAAATTTTAATTATAATAATATTTTTAATTGCGGTAATAAATATAATGATGGTTGCGCAATATTGTCATTTATATAATATACAAGAGCAAACAGTAAAGATTAATAATAAAATATATAATGGCGGAGGGAACCGATCAGAGAGTCAGGAAATGCAAATATTGAAGTTAGTGAACGAGGCTAGAGAAAAAGAAGGGCTACAACCGCTTAAATATAATGATAAGGTTGCCGCAGTTGCGCAACTTAGAGCAGATGAAATGAATAAAAATAAATATTTTGAACATGAAAGACCTAATCATACAAGTTGGGTGACTGCTTATCAAGAATTAGGTGTTGATTATACTATTGCCGCAGAAAATATTGCACGCGGATTTAGTCAACCTGAAACAGTGGTTGCCGCATGGATGGTATCTGAAGGACATAGAAAAAATATATTAAATCCAAGAATAGAATATATGGGAATAGGGATATCTGGATATTATTACGCACAAGAATTTATAAAACCGTAAGATAAGTGAATTGAATTCGTTAATTCGTTAGCTGGGTTAACTCGTTAATCCATTTTGAAAATGAAGTTAAAGATTTTTGTGTCGTGCCAAAACCATTTTTTAAAAACGAAAAAAATTTTTTCCCATAATACTACCCCCATACACCTCGTAGGAATGCTGTGTAGAAACAAAAAAACATTTCTAGATAGCGTGCAAATGCTCGGGTCGCAAACACGCGATGCGATCCGAATTTTTTAAATGTAAAGTATTTGTAAAATTTTTGCATTTCAATTTGTCAACTTAACACTTGTTTACATTTTCCTAAAATAAATGTAAAAAAAATAAAAAAATATTAAAAAAAGTATTGACATTAAATGCTAATAATGATATACTATAATTGTAATAAAGAAAAGAGTTGATTAAATTATGGCAAAAAGTATGTTTAGTAAATATTTTAAGGTTTGGGTTCAATTTGGTGAACTTACCAATTCAAGAGTTATTATCGGTAAATGTAATACTTACATTGAAGCATGTCATTTACTTGATAAGTGGTTAAAAGAAAATCCAAATGTTAAATTTCATGCAAAAGGAATGATTTCTTACAAATAAGTAATCAATTCTCTTGTCAACCTTAATGGGTTGACTTCTCAACTGTTTAACTATTCAATGTGATAAGATAAATAAAAGATAATAATAAATAAATGAATTATCACATTGAATAGATAAAATAAATAAAAAAACTATTGACAAATAATAGATAAATTGATATAATAATAATGTAATAAATAAATAAGAAATGAGTTGATAAAATGTTAAAATTATTCTTTGATTTAGATGGAACATTAGCAAAGTTCAATAGTAAAAGAAATGCACTAAAAAGATTTGATAATGAAAAAGGTTTTTTTGCTAATTTAAAACCATTTAAACACATTGAAGTTGTTAATGAATTAGCAAAAAGACAAGATATTGAAATCTACATAATAAGTGCAACTCCAAACGAGCAAGCAGACAATGATAAGTTGATTTGGATAAATAAGTATTTGAATAATGTAAAAAAAGAAAATATTTGTTTTTGTAGATTAGGAAAAAACAAAGCAAAAGAAATCAAACAACAATTAAACATTGACATTGATAAAACTTGTTTATTATTTGATGATTACACAAACAATTTAATTGATTGGAAACAATCAAAAGGAATTGGAATAAAAAGATTAACATCAATTGCAAACAACAAAAGCAAAAGATGGAAAGATTATCAAATAAAAGATTTAAGACAAATAAATAATTTATTAAATAAGATAATACAAGAAACAATGTAGAAAGGTTATTTAAAAACCTTTTCTACTACTTGTAAATTAGTAGTGTAAACCTTAACAAAAAGTTGTGAAACCATTGACTTTGAGTGAATAACTTGATATAATATAATTGTAATAAAGATAAAGAAAGAGTGATTTAAATGAAATTAAGATTTGAAGTAAAAGTTGTATTATTTGTATTAGTAATGATTGGAATAGTTGTTGCATTAGGAAAGTCAATTAACTCAATGGAACAAAAGGCATACTCTGATGCAATTACTAGATGTAACGGAGAACAAAATGTAGTTCAAAAATACACATCTCAAGGAGATAAGTATTGGGTTTGCGCTATTGAAAAATAGTGCTTTTTTCTTGCTCGGCTCGCGGGCGCCCACTAAAATCGCTGCGAGCCGCATTTTTTTAATGTAAATGATCTGTAAAGATTTTGTAAACAAAATGTCAACTTGCAAATGTGTAAAAAAAATCCTAAAATTGTAAAAAAAGTATTGACTTTTTAATTATTTAATAGTATAATTATTATAGAAAATAGATAAGGAAGTGATATTATGATTAGAGAATTATTAATCATCAAAAAACAAGTTTTATTAAATGCTATTGACAATAATGTTAATGACAAAAATAAAATTGCTATCTATTTAAAACAATACATTGAAACTGTAAAGAAATTAAAAAATATTGAAAAAAATAATTGACAATGTTGTATTAAAATGATATAATTATTATAGAAAATAAAGAAAGAGTTGATTTTATGAAATTAAGCAAATTACCATTACCAATTAAATTAATACTTTTTGTATTAGTAAGCATTGTTGCAATAATTATTGATACAATTAGATTTATTGATAAATTATTTATTAAATTGCCAAAAGCAATAAGAGTAATATTTGTTTATGGTTTAATTGCTATCATAATTATTAACTACTCTTTTCCAATTGTTAAGGTAGAAACTAAACAAGTTGAAACTGAAACAATTGTTTACATAGATAGTCAAGAGAGTACTAGAGAACAAGTTAAAGAAACTAGTACTCTTGACTTAAAAAATGATAATGCTAATAAAATCTATGCAAAAGCAATAGAATTAGGACTAGACCAAAATCAAGCATTAATAGTTGTTAGTATTTCAAGACACGAAACTGGAAATTGGACTAGTAAAGCATTTAATAATAACAATAATTTTGGTGGTATAATGACAAATAATGCTACTCAAATTAAAAATTATGAAACTTACGAAGAAGGACTAAATGACTTTGTAAGTATTCTAAAAAAATATTATTTTGATTTAGGACTTAACACAATAGAACAAATTGGTGCTAAATATTGTCCTGTTGGTGCTAAAAATGACCCAAATGGACTTAATAAACATTGGGTTGGTGGTGTTAACACTTTCTATCAAAATTATGTCAACTCTTTACAATAGCAATGTGTAAAATCATTGCTATTTTACATTTTTTGTTGGCGGCGCGCGTGCGGCCATCAAAATTGCAGCGCGCCGAATTTTTGTGAGGAACATTTGTTTGGGTTTTTTGATCTGGACTAGGACACGCCAGGCGGAGTTGCCGCATTCCTGAAAATATTTACAAAAAAATTTAAAAAAGTGTTGACTTTTGTATTTAGATTTGATATAATAATTATAATAAAGAAGGTGATAAAATGAAAAGATATTATTTTACTGGACTTGTAATTGTTGCATTAACTATTTATCTAGGTGTAAAAATTGCATTAATTTTAATAAATATTTAAAAAAAAGTATTGACAAATAATTAAAATAATAGTATAATTATTATAGAAAATAAGAAAAGAGTTGATAACTATGAAAAAAGAAATCGTTCAAGAAATTAAAAAATTAGACAAAATGATGGAAGAATTAAACAAAGCATACTTTGATAATTCTTTACCACAAGACGAAATTGATAGAATTGAAAATCTATACAATAGAATACTTAGAAAAAAAATATTATTAACTTTAAAAATAAGTTAATAATATTTAAAAAAAGTATTGACAATTAAACTATAATTTGATATACTTATAATGTAATAAAGGTTAGGTAGAAAATGGACGCCGAGTTCGTAAGTCGTCAAAGGTCTTTTCGTAAATCCCACTAAAATCAAAAATCCGACACCCAGTGTACCTTTATTATAAAGTATTTGAAAGTGAGTGATAATTATGACAATGTATCTTCAAAAAAATTACAATGGCACTTTTGCTATTAGTGTTAAAAACACTATTAAAGATATAGTTTTTAGAAACTATGATTACCTAGTTGTTATCGACAACCTACCTGGCAAAATGACTTACAAGGCTCTTTGTGAGTTAGTGCAAAAAGAGTTTGGTTGCACAAAGTTAGTTCTAGATTTCTAGAACTAACTAAAAATTATGAAAGGTCGTGGAATTATGTTTAAAGCACAAGAATTATTAGAAAGTTTAAATAGAGAATGCTCTATTGAAGATATTAACGAACTTTACAAAGCAATTATTGCTTATTGTATTGGACTTGACACAATAGATGAAGATAAGTTTAATACAATTATCAATTTCTATTATGATAATCCAGTAATTTATAATTTTGCAAATCAAGAATTAATTGATTTTGCAGAAACACTTTACGATGAAGAGATGTAGATTTACATCTCTTTTACATTTTTTCGAGCGGCACGGCGGCGACCATAAAATTGGCGCTGTGCCGAAAATTCTGATGTCAATGATCTGTAAAGTTTTCGTCAACAAAATGTCAAATGTAAAAAAAATTAAAAAAATTCCTAAAAATGCTTGACTTTATTTTTTAAAGTGGTATAATTAATATAGATAAAACAAAAGAGGAGTAAAAATAAATAAATAAAAAAATGTAAAATATTTAAAAAAAATGCTTGATTTTGTTTATCTAATTTGTTATAATAATTATAGAAAGTGAGAGTGATAACTATGGCAAAATCAATGAACCCTGCAAAAAGACACGCAATGCGTGCAATGTACGAGGCAAGAGATAAGGCGAGAAAAGACGCTCGTCTAGGCATCAAACCTCTAAAGGTTAAAAAAGGAAAGAGAAAATAATTTCTCTTTTCTTACAAAAACCTATTGACAATTAAAATTAAATAGTGTATAATTAATTTAGAAAATAAAGAAAGAGTGATTGAATTGAATAAAAGAATTGATATTTCAAAAGAAAGATATTTATTATTTGTTGATACTGAAACAATAGGAACATTAAATGTTAAAGATAGTATTTTACCATTTGAAATTGGTACAAAAGTTTATGATACTGCAACACAAAAAATTGTTCGTGAAAAAAGTTATTTAGTTAGAAAGTTCTTCAATAATAAATACATAATGTTAAGTACATTTAGTGCTACAAAATATCCAAAATATTTTGAAAAGTTAGAAAATGATAAAAGATATAAAACTTGTAGTGTAAATGATATAATGCAAGACTTGACAAAAGTAATAAGTAGATATAATGTAAAGGTTATGGTAGCACACAACGGAAACTTTGACAAAACTGCTATATATCGTTTATGTGAAGATTTTGGAGTTGTAAACCCATTTGAAAACCTTGATTTACTTGATACAATGGAATTATCAAAAGTGATAACATTTAGTAAAGAATATACTGATTTTTGTATAGAAAATAAAGATATTCTAAACTCAATGAAAGATAGTTGCTTTATAACAAATAGTGGTAGAGTTAGAACAACAGCACAAGCAATTTATAGTTTTATAACTCAAAACCCACACTTTGAAGAAGCACACACAGGACTTGAAGATATTGACATAGAAATTGACATTTTCAAGCACTCACTTGACAAGTTAGGAAACACATTAGTTGACTTAAATGTTGCACCAACTTGGCGTGATTATTCAATAGTACTTGACACTGAATAGTGTCAAGTTTTTGTTTGGCGGCGTGTGGTCGATCGCCACGGGCCCCACACGCCGAATTTTCAGGAACTGATCTGATCTGGGTTTTTCGACACGCGTGGCGGCGTTGTAAAGGTGAAAAATTTTTTTCCTAAAATTAAAAAAAATGCTTGACTTTTTATTTTAAAAGTATTATAATTATTATAGAAAATAAAAGAAAAGCAAAAATAAAAAGTGTAAAAAAATTAAAAAAACTTTTAAAAAATGCTTGACTTTTAAAATCAAAAATAGTATAATTATTATAGAAAGTGAGAGTGATAGAAATGTCTAAAAAAAGAGTTCAAGTTAAGAAAGTGGTAATTGATAAAAATGCCGCACAATTCATTCGTACTGCTGCAAATCTTGCTAGAAAAGGAAAAACTAACAAGAAATTACACGGTCGTAATGCAAACCCTAAAGCAATTAAGTATGCAATTTAATTGCTTTAGGGAAAACCTCCCAAATGTAAAAAAATTAAAAATATTTAAAAAAAGTGTTGACATCACTTACAAAAAATGTTATAATTAAATTGTAATAAATAAGAAATCCATAACTTATTTATTAATAAAAAAATATAGAATAAGGAGAGTGAAATTATGGAAAAGAAAATTACTAAAAGAGATAATTTCAACGAAATTATCAAAATTGCTACTGAATTAAATAGAAAGGACTTAATAGAGTTTGCTACTCACGAAATAGAATTATTAGATAGAAAAAAATCTAATGATACTAAAACAAAAGTTCAAGTTGAAAACGAAGGACTTAAAAATGTTATTGTTGACACATTAACTGAATTAGGTAAGTTCGTTACTATAACTGAATTACAAAATGCTAATGAAGAATTAGCACAATTATCAAATCAAAAAATTAGTGCTTTACTAAAACAATTATTTGACAATAAAGTTATCAACAAAAAAGTTGAAAAAAAGAAAGCATACTTTGGTATGTAAAATGTAAGTAAAGAGAGTGTCAATTTGCACTCTCTTTACTTTTTTCAGTTTTGATACACCCGGCAGCGTTGGATCGGCCCACTTACGCCCACTTTGTTCAGCTATGGGCCGTAAAATTAATGTAAAGATCCCTGTAAAGTTTTTGTAAAGCATTGCCGCACTTTACACTATACAATTTTTTTCCTAAAATTATCATTTTTTTGTTGACTTTTATTTTTAATTTTGTTATAATTATTATAGAAAATAGATAAAGAAAGAAGTGATAAAAAATGTTCTCATTAAAGATTTTTTATAGAATACTAGAACACTACTACAAAAAAGATAAAAAAAGTTTTGATAGTGTTGTAAAAATATTTTACAAAAAACATAATTTATCTATTGACAATTAAAATATAATTTGTTATAATTATTATAGAAAAGTTAAGAAAAGACTTTTCAAATAGTATGGTGGCAACTACAAAGCACCTTAAAAAATATTTACATTTATTAAAAAAAAGTATTGACTTTTAAAATAATAAATGTTATAATATAAATGTAATAAAGATAAGTTAAGACTTTATTACACCATCAAAAAATAGATTAAGGAGAGTGATAAATATGATGGAAACTAAAAAATTAACTAAAAGAGATTATTTTAATCAATTAAAGGAAATCGTTGGAGACAATGCTGAATTAGTAGCATTTATTGACCACGAAATTGAATTACTTGATAAGAAAAAATCAAGCAATACAAAAACTAAAACACAAGTTGAAAATGATAATTTAAAAGAAATTATCAAAGGTATCCTTGTAGAACAAGGTAAACCACTATCTATCGTTGAAATACAAACTTTTGACGAAACACTTTCAACTTTATCAAATCAAAAAATGTCTGCTTTATTAAAGCAACTTGTTGACAACCAAGAAATTGGTAAAAAAGTTGAAAAGAAAAAAGCATATTTCTATGCTATGTAAAATAGGGTGTCAATAGACACCCATTTTTTTTATTGACATTTACTTGACGGCACCTTCGCGGGCGCTTTGCTGCGAAGGTGCCGAGTTTACATAATACTTTACACTGGGGTATTTTTTGTGTAAACTGACTTCCGCACATTTTTTTTATAATTTTTCCTAAAAACTATTGACTTTTATTTTTTATTATAGTATAATTATTATAATAAATAAAGAAAGTGAGAGTGGTAGTTATGTTAGACTATGAAATCAAAACTGATATTGTTGAAATTACATTAGAAAGTGGCAAAAAAGTTAAGGTTGCTAAAAAGTGGGTTGATAACACTATTGAAGCATTAAAAACTGACATTGAAGATGTATTGCTAATGTGGTTAGAAGATAATGATTATCTTGTTAATGAAGAACAAGAAGAACTTGACGCAAAGGCAAAAAAGGTTGTTAAAAATGTTGTAAAATCTTCAAATACTGAAAGAAAGGTAACTACTAGGGAAAGAAAACCTAATGTTCCAAAACAAGAAATAATTTCACTATTAACTCAATTTTTATTAGAAAATGGTGCATTTTTTAATATAATTGTTGAAAATGATAGCAAAATTATTACTTTTACCTATCTTGGCAAAGATTTTAAGATAGATTTAACTGAAAAAAGAGTAAAAAAACAATAATTTTACTCTTTTTTTGTGTAAATTTACATGTCAACGGCCCATCTGCGCCCGCGCCAGGCCGAATTTTTAAAAAGTCAAGTGTTTTTGATAAATTTTACACGAATTTTACACTTTTTTTGATAGGCGATTTTTTCCCGAAATTATGCACCAACGCCACCAGGCGTATCAGTGCATTTTGCGGCAACCGCCGTAATCTACTATATGGCTCACATCTCTCCGTAAAGCGACCGCGATCCTATATGGCAAAATTTTCTGTTGAAAGTGATCAGATCCAGATCCATCTATATTTTTCCTAGAATCACAAGAGTAAAAGTTGATATATGAAAAATTTTATTATATAATACAAAAAAACGCTAAAATATCACCTGAAACCCTCGATCACAGGATATATGAACCGGCTTCCCGCATATTCCTTATAGAATTGACAAAATTAGCTGATCTGAGCCATTTTTATTCATTTTCGCACATTTTTACGTGAGAGACAATAGTAAGCAAATAAAGCCAAATGGAGGATAATCTGCTTAGCAAAAAAATGTTTTCTCTCTCACTTTTCTCACAATAGTAAAACAAAAAAATAAAGTGCGGCAACCGGCACCTTATAATAATACTCTCCCATTATAATTATATAATAATTTTTTAATAAAATCAAATAACATTGACATTTTAAGCCAATTTTATTTTACTACAACAGACAAATATACATGAACACAATAGACAAGCAATTAGGGCGGCAATGAGATATGAAATTGCTTAATAAAAATGAAAAAAGAGAGAATAATATTTCTCTCATTTCTTTTTCGTAATCGTAATTTGAAATATATTATATGGTAGGAGGCGGTCGGCGCCACCGCAACTACACTATTTACACTATTTACACTATTTACACTATATTATCTTTAATATAAACTTATATTTCGTATATATGGTGATAATTTATGTTGTCCATGATACTTATCTTCTTCTAAACAAAATTGATTAGTATCCATTTCTAATTCATTATTTATCTTACATTTGTAATCATCAATAGCAAAGTCTACTATTCTATATTGATAACATAATCTACCTAAATCTATTAATAAATCTATTCTATGTTCATAATCCATTTTAGTTATATCTATATTATATGTTTTAAATAACTCTATAATATCATTCATTATAGCTTCTTTCATCTTAAATACTAACATTACATCTGTTTCATTATCCATTCTTATCTTCATATGCGGCATTACCTTCCTTTCTTTCATTACTTTGTATGGAATTTGGCGGCACCCTTATACATATAATTTCCCCGTAGGGGAACATTGTATGTATTTTTGTATTTAATATTTAGGCTTTCATACATACATACATTAGATACATTTGTATGAAACTATACATACACATACAATACACACATACATACATTTGTATCCAACTAATACTTACATACATACATTTCATACAAATTAAAACCCATGAAATCCATCAGTGTTTGTATTGTATGTATCTTTGTTTGAAACCTGTTTCATACTTTCATACAAATGTTCATTTCTTGTTTTCCATGCATTTCTGGTAGCTATTCTCTTTACATTTGCCCCCAAATAAGCAATAACTTCTTGTTCCGTAGGATAGCCCCCATTTTTCTTTTCATATAGCTCTTTATATGCCCCCCAAATTTGTTCATCAGTTACCTCAGAAGGTCTTCCTCCTTTAGTCCCTTTTTCTTTTTGTGCGGCAACATAACTATCTTGCCCCTCAAATAATTTAGCATTTGTTTTAACATACATCTTATCAACCCCAGTTGCTTCTGGCGGAAACTCTCTATATAGTCCCCAATAACATAAAACATATGTAGCTCTATATCTATCTTCAGGTTCTAAATCCTCAAGAGCTGTTAAAAATTGTTCTAAATATAAAAATTTATCTCTCATTTCCAGCACCTACCCCTCAATACCTTCAAAGTATTCTTTTACGGCAGGATGTGTTTCTAAAAACTCCTTTAGTTCTTTCAATTGTTGTTCTTCTGGCTTCTCTTTCTCTATAAAAATGGCTTTTTTACCTCTACCTTTTTTCTCTATTAATATCCCATATTTTTTCAAAATCCCTGCTTGAACTGAAAGGAAATTCTTATATATAGTATTTTCACTATATCCATATTTTTCTGCTAATTCTTTTTGTGTCATAAATTCCCTTCTTTCTACTCATTTATATTATAACAAAAATTTTTCCATAAGTCCAATAGAAGTGATGGAAAAAAGTCGTTTTTTATCGTTCCTCTGTTTTCCATACAAAATCTATACAAAGCCATACATCTTAATATAGTATGCGGAAATGCTTGCTTTTACAAGAAAAGGACTAGGTATTTCTACCTAGACCGTATATTAGTTCTTCTTTACTCTTTTTTCAACTAAGTCAATTTTCATTGCTTTTCCCTTGAAGTTAAATTCTATTAACTTACCTATGTTAGTTATATTAACATCAGTTACTTCATCTAATTCATTTAAGAAGTCAGCCAAACTAGCAATTAAATCTTCTTTATCAGGATTAGGTTTTCTTTCAATTTTCTTTCTTTCCTTTTTTTGAGCTTCTGCTTTATGTATAGTTGCAGTTATCTTATTATCTTTTGCTTTTTGAGTTAATTCTTCTTGTTCTTCGTTTATTTCGTAGCCCTCATCTTCAAGATATACTTGAATAGCATCTTCTCTATCTAAACCTAATTTATCCATTAAATTTTCAATAGTCTTTTCATTTATTCTTATTATTTTACCATTTTCTAATTTATAATCAAACATACTAATCACCTCTTATTCAAAATCACTTTCTATTCTAAATTTTGGATTTGCATCACCGTCTTGGCAAGTGCAATTATATAAATATATTTCATGTTTTACAACAGATGCACATTCATCAAGAGTCCAATATGAACCAATTTCATACCATTCTCCTGCGGGATATATTACATATCCTTCTTCATCTTTAATATCATTTTCTGCATATCTTAAAACTTTCCACATAATTTATCACTCCTTTTTTTATTTTTCTTTTTTATTTTATATATATATTATATAATATTTTTAAAAAAAAATCAATATAAATCGTGTGGATGAAATAAAAAAGTCTATGCAGCTAGATCCGCCATATAGACTTTTAATTGTTCACTTCTTATAGGATTTCTCATTTTTCGTAAAGCCTTTTCTTCTATTTGTCTTATACGCTCTCTAGATAAATCCATATCAGCCCCAATTTCTTCTAATGTCATAGCTTCTCCGCCATTAAGTCCATATCTTTTTATAAGGACTTCTTTTTCGCGGGGATCTAGACTATCCATTACTTTTAACAATTGTTCTCTTAAATCTTCTTTCGCAACTTTTTGCATTGGTGTTTCATAATGAGTGTCCTCTATATAATCTCCAATACAAGTATCTTCATCAACTCCCATTGGAGTATCAAGAGATAAAGCAGTTTGACTTATTTCATTTATATTTCTAACTTCTTCTTCAGTTAGTTGTAAAAATTCAGCAACTTCTGCATTTGATGGTTCTCTTCCTAAATCAAGAGATAATTGAGCAAATGCTTTCTTTACTTTTAATATTTTTTCTCCTATATGAGATGGAACTCTAATAGTCCTACTTTTTTCAGCAAGAGCACGAGTAATTGCTTGTTTAATCCAATATGTAGCATATGTTGAGAATTTATATCCAAGTGTATGGTCAAACTTTTCTACTGCGGCAATCAATCCAAAATTACCTTCTTGAATTAAATCTTGAAAACTAATCCCTCTTCCTTTATATTTCTTAGCAATAGAAACAACTAATTTTAGATTACTATTAATTATATCATCTCTTAAATGCGGATCACGCGTTTCTCTAAACTTAGCGAACATCTCTTGTTCTTTATCATAATCATATATATCATATTGACCTATTGATTTTAAATACTCTTGTAAATCATTTATAGCATTAACTTTATCTTTCATATTACTTTTACCTTGCGGCAGCAGCCGTCCTTTCCATCTTTTACCAAGAATAGGCGAACCTTTTATTGGGTTCGCCTTTTATATGATATTATTCAGCGATTGAATAAACTGCTGTTTTGCCATCTTTTGCTCTAACAACTTTTCCTGCGTCAACTAATTTCTTAACTAATGCAGATGCTTTTTGTCCAGAAGTTAAACCAAATTCAGTAACGATTTCAGCTATTGTAACTGGTTTACCAGTTTCAACCATATAGTTATAAATCTTTTCTACTGTTTCAGCATTTTCTTTTTGAGTTTTAGTTTCAGTATTTCTTTTCTTAGAAACTAATTCAATTTGTCTGTCTAAGAACTCTACTAGTTCAGCGTTGTCAGCAACATATCCTTTTAATTCTTCAAAATATTCTCTTTTAGTCATAATCAATACACCTCTTTCTAATTTTTTCTTTTTTGACTAATTTTGTAATATTTATTTTTTATTACACTTATATTATATTATATTTTTTATTATAAATCAATTAGTTAGTTTTTATCGGGTTCCCCTAAAGCCGTGATCCCGCGGGAAAACTAATAAACCACTAAACACTCTACTACACCATTAAAACCCTGTAGCCGGTTATATGCAACTTTTGGTAGACATTCTCATATGAGTATAGTTCACGCTTGCAGTTGCCGCATATATATAGGTCAACTCTTTTTTTATGGGGAGAGTTGTTTAGAACCCCTATTAATTATTCAGCAACTGAATAGAATGATTTATTCTTTTCAACTACTTTTATAACTCTTTTAGCATCTACTAATTTCTTTAATAGAGCAGAAATCTTTTGATTAGATAAAGTTGAGAATTCTTCATTAGTAGCTTGGATTTCAGTTATAGTAACTGGTTTTGCTAATGCTGCGATTACTTCATAAACTTTTTCAACTAATTCAAGATTTTCTTTTTGAGTCTTAGTTAAAGTGTTTCTTTCAGCTCTTTTGTTTAATAATTCAATTTCATGATTAGCAAATTCAACTAAATCAGTTCTGTTTAATTCAGTTGCAATAGCAATTATGTCATTGAACATATCTCTTTTTGTCATTTTCTTTTCCATAGTATTATCAATTCCTTCCTATAATATTTAGGTTTTTATGAACTCCTATAAACATAGGCGGAAATACTTACCCTAATATGCAACATTAGGCTACATATCCTATTGGTAGGTTAATTCCTACTAGTAAGTATTTCCTACAACTTATTTGGAAGGTAGTTGTCAAACCCATCTCTTTTTTAAGTCTATATTTTTTTGTTAACGGAGAAATGGACTTGCTAGAAGAGCAGCTATCTAAAACTCCAATTTATATTTAAACACAGGACTTTACAACCTTAATACGATTTTAATTATTACCCTGATTTTCACAGACGCACTGTATTATTTTGTGTTTTTAATTAAGTGTGCTTCAATTTACCTTGCTTTTCACGATTGCTGGGAGAAGCGGCCCGGCTAACTCTTTACTCTTTGTTGTAAGTTTGCATACTTACATTTTTCAAAGGCTTGGTGGCTAACAACCAATATGTTATAACTAGTGTTTTTTGTATTCACGACGACTTAATGCTATTGGTTCCCGTCAGAACTTCTCGCCTCCAACAATATGTTGTGCTTACTATTTCGCATTTCATTAAGTTATAAGCAGTGTTCGCTTCACTGGTTCTTTTCTTTTTTCTTTTTCTTATATATATTATATAATAATTTTTATAAATTGTAAAGTAATTTTTATTAAATGGCTTTTGCTTCCCACTCACAGTTTTTAGAAGCTGATCAGGCTCCCTCACTAGCTAGAACTGTCAGTAAGGAGCAAAAACCATTTAATTTTTATTACTTTTCTTATTTACAATATAATTATATAATATTTTTTATAAATAATCAATATTATTTTCTTTTAGTTGCTAAGAAACTTATTTTATCAATAATAACAATTCCACCTGTACGAAGTTGTCCTTTAATTCCAACTAAGTCTCCTTTATGACAATATTCAATAGTATGTTCAGCAAGTTTCCCAAATATTTCACATTCAATGAAATCAGTTTCATATATACCCTTTTCATTTTTATAACTTCTTTGAACTGCTAATGTAAGTGTATTACCCTTAATATCATGAGCAAGTCTTCCAATTAAATAAACTATATTGTGCATAATCTCTTTCCTCCTTTTATATTTTCTATATATATTATATTATAATTTTTAATAAAAATCAATATAAATATATTAAATTGAATTAGGAACAAAGAACCACTTTTGAATTAATATTTGTTCAGGTAATTCTACGAAATGAATTATATAATCCCCCTCATCAATAGAATAAGATATTGTTCCATTAGTTGCGGCAATGCTAAATTCACCATATTTTTCCTCAACAAATTTATATAAATCTTCATCTGTATATATATTAAAGATTTCTTCTAATATAGGCTTAATGTCCTTTGCATTATATATAATTGGTTTTTTCATATTTATCATTCCCTTCTAAAAATCGGTAGATCCGATCATCTTTATCATAGTATCACATTTTTCTTTATGAGTTAAGTAATAATGTACTGCCCAAGTTGTTGCGGCAATCTCTGCTTCTATTTCAAAATATTTAGTGAAGTATTCATGTTCAGTTTCTATAATACCTTGTTCGTAAAGAAATGTATATATACTATCTAATTTAGCTCTTTGTTCTCTCATTTCTTCTGTATTTGTCATTATATGCCCCATTTCATGAAGTATTGATATAGCAATCCAATTATGAATATTAGTATTAAATTTTTTATTTACCCAATTCATAAATATTTTACTAATTCTATCATATCTTTTGTTTCCTAAGAATATTATTTCTTCATCACAATCAACAGAAAAACTAGAACTTCTACAAACTTTTACATCTTCATCTATATCTAATATAAAGTCTTGAATTATTTGTATATCTTTTGTTATAAAATGATTTCTTCTACTCATAATTATCACTCCACTTTCTATTTTTTCTTTTCTTATTTTCTATATATATTATATTATAATTTAATAAAAAAATCAATAAAAAAGAGAGGCGGCAATTGAAGATTATTCTTCCTCAATTAGATCCGCTTCTTCTGGATGATGTAATTTATATAATGGACAAGTTGCGCAATGATCTGGATTACAATACATTATATTGCTTCTATAAGGGTCTAAATCACCCTCATTTTCAGCTTCATATGCATCTCTATCACAATAATGATTTATATCCAATTCACATACTGGATTCTCTCTACACCATATAGCACAGTTGCGGCAATCCCCATCACAATCTATATATTCATCTTGTATTTCACAATAATGTTCATAATAGAAATTATCATTGATATGACCTTCTCCTGAATAACACATATCTTTGCAATTTTGAGTTCCTATATAATCTTCTTTACAACCACATGGACAAGTTATTGTTTCATTATATATATGAAACTCTTCATAGTTAACAGGAGCATTTAATACATATACATTAGATCCGCTATATTCTCCATAACCATACTCGTCATGTCTTCTATAAGCAGTATTATATGCAGAATTAAATTCACTTCTTCTCCATAATAAACCAACTCTTTCAAGTTTTTTATCTATATAATCTTCAACATGGACTCTTAATAATTGTTTAAAACTGTCACTATAATTAGCTTTACCTGGATAAGGAGTATTAAAATGTATTGCTGTAAAATTTTTATTAACTGCAATAGTCATTCTAATTTTTTTATATCTTATATTTTTAAAGGTATAATTATTATATAAATCAAACTTACCTTCATTATTCCATATATAAGTTACAATAGTGGCTTCATCAAGAACTCCTGCTAAACAACCATCAGCATGAGATTCACTATTCTCTGTTGATAATCTATAACAAGAAACCCAATTATATGGATTTTCACTAGATAACATTATATCAACAGGGTCAATAGATAAAGTATATGTTGCGGAAATGGCTTGGTTTTCAAATATTCTACCTATTTTAGTAACTAGCTCTTCTGGAGCATTTAATTTACTTCTTAAGAAATGAGTTAATGTTGTTCCTGCTAACACATAACCTGGGAAGCACTTCTTAACTAAATTATCTACTTCATACATACGATAGCTTCCAACATCACTTATTTTATTTTCTTTTAAATGTGAAAACATATCTAACCAAGGATAGTAAATAGGATAATCTCTCCCAATTTCTAGGATAGCTTCTCTATAATCTACATCTTCTTCTTTATATTCAATAGGCATATCAACTTTTATAGCCCCAAATAAATCATAAATATACTTTTTACTAGTAGCCCATTTAGTTAAATATTCTTCTATAACTTCATCTTTTATATCTTGAATATCTAAACCTGCATATTGAGCAATACATTTTGTAAAATCAGGAATATTAACTTCTTTTAACATAGGAGCATATTCTTGTCCTAATTTTTCTATTAAAGTTTTTGTTTTTAACATACCAACCACTTTCCTTTCATATATCTATTTATTTTTTATTACATATATATTATATTATAATTTAATAAAAAAATCAAATAAAAAAGAATGCGGCAGCACCCGATCCATACTTCTATAGATCGGGGCCTTTGCATTAATCTTCATCATCAAATACATATATGCCACTAGTTAATATATCATCTATTTCCGCCAAATTCTTTTCAGTTATTGGTTCAAAACTATCCATTAAACGGTATATGTATCTTCTAGCATCTCCTACATTATTCTTTAATATAGCTTCCCCACATGCATGTATTGCACTTAGATTTTGCCAATATTTTCTAGTAGGCTCTTTAATATACATTTTCTCATATACTCTTAATCTTTTTATTTCATTACTCATATGGTCAAAGCGTCTTTCTATACTATCAATAATATAATCTGGTACACCGTATGACTCTAATAATTTATCAAATGGCATAATTTTTTTATTCTTCTCCTTCATCTTGCTTCTCCTCGACAGGTTCTACCTCTTTAAAGAATTGTCTAAAAACATCTAGCATTTCTTCTTCTTCATAAAACCATGGGTCTCTAGAACAAGTGCCTAATACATTTACAATTAATTGTCCAAATCTCCAATCTTGTGCATGTTCCTTCCATATTCTTGCAAGTTCAGTACAAAATTCATCTATTCTATTAATATCTCTCATATTAATTCACTTCCTTTTCTTATTTATATAATATTTTATTAAAAAACTAATGCGGCAGTACTCGATCTAGAAAACATAGGTCGAGTCCTTATTTCAATAATAATATGAATCACTAGACCCTCTACCATTATAACTATCATAAGTATCATAATCATAAATAGGAGAGCCATGTGAAATTCCAAAATCGTAACATACTAATACACCATCACTATTATAAGCAATATTGCCATCTCTTAAATCAGTTAAGTCAAATCCCATATCTGCAAGAGCATCAAGTGTCTTTTTATTCTTTTCCATAAAATCCCAGCCTCTAGGCCATCCATAATCATTACCACTTGTGTTATGAATAAATTCTTGCTCTATAATAGGAACTCCATTTCTATCTAAATAATAATCTTTTATTCTAGCAAAACCTGATATATCATAACCTTGCTTTTCTAATTCAACAAGATGTTCCCATACCATAATTTCAAATACAATTTGACCAATAGACCAAACTAAACCTTCATGATAATCACATAAATCATCTATAAATTTTCTATAATCAGTTGCTTCATATGGATAATGTAATACTTTAGTTCCCATATCTATTTCTTCATATCCTAAAGGTATTTTATAACAAGTTTCTTCTTTTGCATAACCATATTTACTAGCTCCACAATCTAAGAATTCTGCTTCACCCATTATTTTTCTTGCGTCAATATCTTCTCTAACTCTAAATACTAATTCCCTTTCCATATTTATCACTCCTTTTATATTATATATTAATTATATAATAATTTAATTTAAAAATCAATAGCAAATAAAAAGCGGCGGCCCTTTAATTTAGCCGCCTATTTTAATTCTATAAAATCTTTATATAAACATCTATAATTATCCCCTAATTTAATATCAGTATGATAATGTCCAAACCACCATTGATTAAATATAATATTATTTTTTAATTTTTCAAGGTTATCTTCACTTTTATGAATATTATTATTTTCATTTATATTGCTTAATGTATATAAGAACCCTTTATTATTTTCAACAACGGATCTAGGCCCACAATGACTAAATATATAATAGAAAGACCCTTTAATATCTTTTATATCATCTTCAGTTATAGTCTCATCTGCCCACCAAGTTTCATGTTCAGTTCTCCACCAAGTGTCAACACTATCAGCGCCCCCAATAAATAATGCTTTTCTATTTTCTATATGGTCTCCGCAATCGATTTCTATAAAAGTTTGAAAGCCTCTTGGTAAGTAGTGTATATGATTTGAATTATCATATATATCTTTATTATTACAATTCCAAGAATTAATTACATCAAAATTTTCATGATTACCGTCAATCCAATATAAATGAACTCCATTACAATTCATTTCATAATAATCTTTTTTTTCTTGATTTATAGCATCATTATTTTCAAAGAAAACTCCAAAATCTCCTAAAACAATTATATTATCTTCTGGTTGTAAATTAAATTTATGAATAAAATCTATTATTTCAGTTAGACTTCCATGAATATCTCCTTTAATAAAAGTTCTTCCAATATAATTCTTTTCCATAAATATCACCTCTTTTATTTATACATATATTATATAATAATATTATAAAAAAATCAAAATAAAAAAAGAGGTCTAGCAAAAACACTAGACCTCGTGGAAAGGGATTGAATTTGTAAAGAAGTATAAGAATAATCTTTCTCTTCTTTACAATTATATTATACCAAAAATTTTTGGTATAAGCAAATTTTTATTAAAAAAAATACATAAAATTAGTATTTTTTTTAATCTAAGTTTTGTATCCCTCTAAGAAGAGGGATGCCTACGAAAGGGATATACACAGTAATAAAGTCTAAGGTTTCCTGTATTAAGGCTGACTAACTCATAGACGAAAAATCCAGCCATATATCATGAGTAGTGTATTTATAAAATACACTAGTGAACAAATTACAAGATTCATATAATTTGTTCACTACTATATTTTATAAAGTTTCTACGCAGACCCGAACACACCAAACAGTCTGTGGGAGATTCCAAAGAACATTCTCCGCTTCCAAATAAAGTGAGTGATAATTATTTAATTCTACTTAGTGTGCTTTGATAAAAGAAATAATTTAGGTACTCCTCGTACTAAGACATATATTAAGTCAACATTCGGTCACTAGCGAATATAAAGCCTCATACAAGGAGCTACCTCGTAATCTTTTATATCCACCTTACGGGCTAAAACTAGATAAGGTTGATACTTACTACTTTCACAGGCGATAGGCTAAATCTTTTTTCCTCAAAAATCCTTGGCACGGATCGCATTCATGTACTATATACGCAGCTTTCTGCTACTCGCACTTCCATCCCTTCTTATAGTCCATTACTGAACTCTCAACTGCGTTATGATTTTTTGGCATAGACAATAAATAGATAAACTATAAATTGCCCTGACAAGTACTTTCCTACCCTATACCCGCCACAGGTATCAGGTGACTTGCTCTACACACCCACTGGGCTGTCGAAATTTCATCACGAAAGGACAGAATACCTTATTCAAATAATATATTCCCACCATCGACACCTCTGTTTTGCTCTATTAAAGCATCTGGCGGCTATTGTTACCTTTAGTCGCATCTCCGTCCTTCCAGAGTTTCCACCCCAGAATATGAAGGTACAAGGCTGATGTCCACTCTCGGCTTGCACTCACCGAGTCTTTCAAATGGTTCAAAATTATTTACTTTTATCAAAGAACACTAAGTAAGAAGTAATGGCTCTTAATTGGAACATAAGTTTGAGTATTGACTTAGTTTGAGCAACCCATCTCAAATACCATAACTTTTATTTACTTATTACAAATATATTATATAATAATTTTTTCAAATTATCAACTAATATATTTTTATCAATGTCTTTCTGCGACTTTTAAATAATAAGCTATCCGAAACTTACGAAAGGCATTGATAAAAATATATTAATTATTTATTACATAACTATTATAACAAAAATTTTTAGTTTTTGCAAATTTTTTCAATGGTTGCGGCGGGTGGGATTTGAACCCACGACCCCTAGGTTATGAGCCTAGTGAGCTACCAGACTGCTCTACCCCGCTATAAATAAGCGTGAGCCTATTTAAGCACCCCAGCTCACAAGGTTCGGTTTCATGTTGCTTTTTTTAAGGGGTTAGAACATCACCGCCGCAGTATCCCCAAAAGTTTTAAGTGAGAGTACAGTTTTTATTAGAAATTCCTTTTTTGCACAGGGAGAATTATTTGGTAAACTGTAACCGTTCATCCTAACAACCCAAATATTACCTTTAAGTTTTTTGTTGAGAAACTAACCGCAGTAATGTCGTATCAAAACTCTAGTTTCTACTTGAAACTTGGTACTTCACTGCTACTAGGTAGCTGATACCTTTAAAGAATTATATAAAACAAGTGGACTTATTGCCTGAGGTTTTTGATAACGGAGAACTCATTGTTTAAGCATTACCCTGTTCACTCAGTGGGTTTCGCAAACTCCAAAATTAAGATTTTTTCTTTTTTATTACATTTATATTATATTATAAATTTTTTATAAAATCAATTAATCACTTTTTACCAAAGTTTTTTAATTTCTTTTTTTATTACATTTATATTATATTATAATTTTTTAAAAATATCAATTTATGATTTATAAGTTGCAATTAATTCATTTATTTGATCTGAATCTAATACTTTTTCAACTTCTATAAAAACCCCTTTTAATAAATCTTGTTTTAAATTAGGGTTCTTTTCTTTTAATCTATCTAAAATACGATATCCCCTTTTCCCAGGTAGATAATATATTTTTCCATCTAATTCTAATTCAAGAGCATAAACATAAATAGATATATGATTAGAAATAATAGATTTAATCTCAGCCTCATCATCAAATGTATCCTTTTTTACAATAGTAAGCATTTTACTTACTTTTGCATCATCTGTATAATATGCTATTTCATAACCTTGATTTCTGTAATCCATAACAGTTTCTGTTACTGCAATATTATATAGATTAGAATTGGCGGAAATGCCCATATCTATATATTGTTTATTTTGTTTTAGATAATACATATATCTTACTCTGTATCCTTTTGCTCATAGAAAAATTGTGGATATAATTATACATATAAAAAATATTTTTAAAATAAATTTCCATTTTATATATATTTTTTTCTTATTTAATAATTCATTCGTCATTCTTTCCCTCCTAGCTTAAACAAGGTTTGAGAAGGTTATAAAACCTTCTCTGTTTAATATATTTTCTTTGGAAGAAATGAAAATATGAAATTGTTATTATTTATAAAGCATTACAATTTCGCTTTTAAAAATAAGTGCCCTTGACCAGAATTGCACTGGATATAAGCGGGTTCACTAATAAAAGTGCCATACGCTTGTCTTACTTTTAAACGACAAGGACATAAATAATGAGAATTTTTTTCTATGAAGAAGGATAATTCTCAAACCAAGTCTCAATTGAAAAAATAATTTAATAATTTTGGTTATAATAAAAATATTATATAACATATATACCTCGAGTTTATTACAACCGTTCGTAAGTCTTACTAGCGGACGTGGCCCCGCTCCCAACCACTATATTAGGATAGCCTCCTTTTAAAAAGGTAATCAAGTGCTGATAGCACCAACCAAAACCCCTAGTTTATAGTCATTGCGGACTTAATAGAGTTTATTTGTGTGAGCCTCAAGAATTGAACTTGACTTCTTCCTTTTTAGGAAGCGTGCTACCATTAACACTAAGTCCCACATATATATCAAGATACCGCAAGCCACTTAAAATCCATAAATTAAAAACTACAATATTGCTTTTGGTATCTTATAATTATTATAATAAAAATTTTAGTTTATTTCAACTTTCTTTTTTATTTTACAATTATATTATATAATTATTTTTATAAAAAATCAAAAATGGTACCAGCGGTGAGACTTGAACTCACACACCCTTGCGGATACGGCATTTTAAGTGCCGTGCGTCTACCGATTCCGCCACGCTGGCATATATAAATGGTGGCTTGACCAAGAGTCGAACTTGGATCATCGGATTTTCAGTCCGCTGCATAGACCAGCTTTGCTATCAAGCCAAATGGTGGACCCGAGGAGATTCGAACTCCTGTCCTAGTACTGCGTCATATATACTTACTTTCTTACAAGCTTAGTTGCATTTTAAAAACTCTATTTCTATTTATGCAACACTATTTGAAATAGGTCTTTACACATTAAATAAGATAATATGCCTGTAAAGAAACATATTAAATTTGTCCCTCTAGATAAGTCTACTATATTTTCACGAGGGTATTACTCATATAATAGTCGCCTACGCAAAAGATAATGCGTTTACAGTAAATAAAGATTTAACTTTATTAGCGATTTTTGTTAAAATGTTGTCATTTAATATTTAAGTTTGTTTTGCTTGTTTCAATATATTGGCTACATCTAGTCGAAACCATAAAACGAGCCCATAAATAAAATGGCGGTCTGTACGGGATTCGAACCCGTGATCTCCTGAGTGACAGTCAGACGTGATAGACCCCTACACTAACAGACCATAACCCCTCTTATATAGAGGGTCGGCGGGAATACTCCGGCCTACGTAAATACAATAAATTGGTAGCTCCAATAGGATTTGAACCTATGACCTATGGGGTATGAATCCATTGCTCTAGCCAACTGAGCTATGGAGCTATAAACATGGTGCGGGATTGAGGATTTGAACCTCAGACCCTTCGCGTATCAGACGAATGCTCTAACCAACTGAGCTAATCCCGCATATATAAAAAATGGTGTCCGGAGAGAGGCTTGAACTCTCGACCCTCTGATTAAAAGTCAGATGCTCTACCAACTGAGCTACCCGGGCATATATATCATTAGCTAGGATTCTCACCTAGACCTTTGACCTCCACGGCCAATGTACTAGACAGCATAGCATATATTGCAATTCATCTATACCAATATAAAAGTCAGTGGTCATTTAGTTGCATGCTACCTAAACTCCGGACTACCATATATTTATACTACTAATGTAAAAATTCAAACTGGCGCGGGATGTAGGGCTCGAACCTACGACCTAACGGTTAACAGCCGTGCGCTCTACCGACTGAGCTAATCCCGCAAATGGTGACGGGTACGGGATTCGAACCCGTGAGTCCATGCGTGAAAGGCATGTGTGTTAAGCCGTCTTCACCAACCCGCCATAACAGTAAGTAGGAATATATCCTACTTACCAAGATAGTTTCGTAAAACTACCCGCAATTCCTTGCTTTTCTTTTTTATTACAATTATATTATATTATATTTTTATTGAAAAATCAATTAAATATATTTTAAAGGATTAACCTTTTTTCCTTTTATCATTATTTCAAAATGTAAATGTGGTCCAGTTGCATTACCAGTAGATCCAACTAAGCCGATTAATTGCCCAGCTGAAACTTTCTGTCCCTTTTTTATCTTATATGCACTAAGATGCCCATATCTAGAGATGCTTCCATCTGAATGTTTTATTTCAATCAAATTTCCCATATTTCCAGAATACCTAGCAGTTATTACAGTGCCAGATTTTCAAGCCAGTACTTTAGTTCCTTTTTTTGCTACTAAATCTACCCCTTTATGATAAGCAGTAAATTTAGAGCTTATATATTTATAGTGGGCAATAGGCAAATATGTTGTTACTATTGGTTTGTTTTCTGCGGCGGCCGCCTTTATTTCAGGTTGAATTTCAACGACCTCTGTAACTGGAATTTCCTCTGTTTGAGGAATATCTTCTATTATAGAAGATTTCATTTTAAATGGAAATAATGCTAAAAATAATATTAAAATTGTAATAAATAATAAAAAAATGACCTTCTTATTAATTTTTTCCACCCTTAATCCCTTACGGGAGGGGAGGCTACTTTTTTCAATTCTTGTCATATCGTGTCCTTTCTTGTACTGTCAAGAAACATGGAGACCGGGGTCAGATTTGAACTGACGACTTATACATGATTTGCAGTCATGCGTGTTGAACCAACTTCACCACCCAGTCAACAATTAAATGGTGCGGGATGAAGGACTTGAACCTACAATGAATAAATTCGCGAGTTCCTAAGACTCGTGCCTATACCAATTCGGCTAATCCCGCAAAATGGGGTGAAATAAGGGTTATGCTCCCCTGCATCCAGAGCCACAATCTGGCGTACTACTATTATACTAATTTCACCATAAATGGTGGGTGTTGAGAGAATCGCACTCACTCGAACCATAAGATACCGGTTTTACAGACCAGCCCGCCTGCTTTAACGGATTAAACACCCATATGGCGCCTAGTAGAGGACTCGAACCTCTAAGCCGAACAAACGACCAACGGTTTTCAAGACCGCCCGACTACCAGTTATCACAACTAGGCATATTATTTTATTCTAACCCTATCCTCTTGTTCTTCTTTTCTTAATTCATGTTCACGATAACCAAATTCATGTAATAAATCTCTAAATGGTTTTGATACTCCTGGGACATAAATTCTACATACTAATTCATAAGCACAAATATTTACAATATCTTGCTTTCCTTCTCTATCTGCTTGTGAAAGCCAATTAATTAATAGAGTTGTTGGAACAGTTTTAAATTCTTCTAATCGTTTATCTTCCATTATTTTTCACTTCCCCTTTTTAAAAATGGTCGGAGAAACAGGATTTGAACCTGCAACCTCTTGGTCCCAAACCAAGTGCACTACCAAATTGTGCTACTCTCCGATATATGGTATCCCCACTAGGACTCGAACCTAGAATAGACGCCTTAGAAGGGCGTTGCATTATCCTTTGTGCTATGGGGACATAAAAAGACACTATAAATGAAATAGTGTCTTACCCCTTAATACCAAAATCTTTTATATCCTTTATTTGCTCGTCCATTATTTTCTTTTTTATTTTATATTTATTTATTCTATTACCTAGACACCATGGACATTGATTAGCCGCACCTCCGCGTCTACCTCCATGATTTCTACAAGTTCTATCAACAGACTTACAATAAGGTTGTCCTTTAGTACCATATTCTATTCTATGTTCTTTTCCCGATTTTATCGCTTTTACAAGAGACATAGTCTCCACCTCCTTATTATGAGGCGGCTTCTACTATTTCATTTAATTTTGCTAAATTTTTTCTATATCTTCTTCCTGAGCCTTTTGGATGTGCGGCAGCGAATGCTTTTGCAGCTTCCATAATTTCTTGGCTTTTAGAAGTTAAATATTTAGAAGCTTGAGGATTTCTTCTTAACTTTTTATTAGTTTTTCCTTTTCTATCTAAATTAAATTGAGTTCTTTGATAATGTCCTTCACCTGTATGTGATGCACCTTTTCTTTTCTTTGCCATAATCCTTAACCTTCTTTCTTTTATTTTTCTATATATATTATATTATATTTTTTCTTTACTGTCAACAAAAATAATTGGCAGGGGCTAAAGGATTCGAACCCTTACCTGGAGTTTTGGAGACCCCACTCTATGGTTTTGAAGACCACTGTGCTGCCTTTACACTAAGCCCCTATATTAGTCCTACTTACTAGATAAGTAGAAACCTTCTTTATCAAAACCAACTGAATTACCTTCAGTTTCTAACCATTCTTCTAATGTTATATAATCATAAATATTAGGATAATCTACAATAGAAAGCGGTAATTCAAAATCTTTAATTAAAGTATTATAATTTCTCTTTATAAAATTAAGTAAAGTATCTTTTTGGTCTTCGTCTTTATCTATCATAATATCACTTTTTTTAGTTAATTCACTAAGAATATCAAAAGCGAATTCTTTCCAAAAACCATTTAATTCAAATAAAGAGATAATACTTAAATCATATTTATTAATATATAAAGTTTTCTTTTTTAACCATTCTAATTCATAGTCATCTAATCTTTTAATTAACATATTATTCCTTCTTTCAAAATGGCAGGGCGACAAGGATTTGAACCCTGATACACAGTTTTGGAGACTGTAGTCCTACCATTGGACGATCGCCCTATATGGCGCTCACTAGAGGATTCGAACCTCTGTGTCGATCGCTCGGCCTAACTGTTTAGTAGACAGTCCTCTTCACCAACTTGAGTAAGTGAGCAAAATGGTGGGAGTACTAGGACTCGAACCTAGGACCCCCTGCTTGTAAGGCAGGTGCTCTAACCAACTGAGCTATACTCCCACATATGGTTGGCCCACTAGGGTTCGAACCTAGAAATGTCAGAGTCAAAGTCTGATGTGTTACCATTTCACCATGGACCAATAAGTAAAGGCTGCGGCCATCGGTGTTATTATCTTTGACCGCGGCCGCTGCTAAATTCTTGTGATGTTCAACTTTGTAATCCCATTAGCTTTTATCTCTCTTTTTGTGAGAGCTGCTGCAAGTTTAACCATATTGGTAAGTTTATTCCACTTTTTATACCAATATTTAGCAAGTAGTTTTTTCCCTTTCATATCGTATTCACGATATTTACAGAAAGCCATTTGCTCTTGCATTAAAAGTTCTTGTTCTTTCATTGTTTTCTCACTTTCTATAAAATATAATAATTTTCAAAATGGTGGAGGATAGGAGATTCGAACTCCTGACCCCTACATTGCAAGTGTAGTGCTCTACCAACTGAGCTAATCCCCCATATATTATTAGGCGGGCATTGCCGCCTTTTTAACTATTTCTAGTTTAAATATTATATTATTATATTTAAAAGTAATAAACTTTCCACTATTTGTAGTATATTCAATATTATTTTCTTTTAATTTATCACATATTTTTTCAACAACAAAATCTTTATCAGTATCTCTTAATGCTTTTTTCCCATCATTAGTAAGTAAAGATGTGCCTTTTTTAAAATCAACTGAATAAATTTTATCATTAACAAATATTAAATTGAATATACCTTCTCCTGATAAAGAATATTTTCTCATATAATTATCCCCAAATATTCCTTTAAGAAAATCTAATCCAAATGGATATTCATAATCACTAAAATATTCATAATTATCAAAAAATTTTCTCATACTTATCACTTCTTTCTTATAAATATTATATAATAATTTTATAAAAAAGTAAAATAAGATATAAAAATGGCAATTTATTGAGCAATTTTATGCCTTAGGTCAAGTAGATTTTCTCCGTGAATTACAGTCCGTTACCAGATCCGCGCTTTCGCTTTAAAACTCCGACATGGGGTTACCCCTCATATGACTTGATTACCACTTAGTACATACTGTAATCTCAATAAATATCGCTCTAGAAGTTTTCCTTCACAATAATTTGTGTATATAACTAGAATAGCGTGCCATTATAAATAAAAACTGGAGCGGGTAGTCGGATTTGAACCGGCGTTATCTGCTTGGAAGGCAGAAGTCCTACCACTGAACGATACCCGCATTAAATGGTGCCGGCTTCAGGACTTGAACCCGAAACCTACTGATTACAAGTCAGTTGCTCTACCAATTGAGCTAAGCCGGCATAGAAGATAGATTAGACGCATCTAATCTATCAGGTGGGATCCGAAGACACTCCACCGCAATTCATTAATATTGACAGCAGTTTATTTAAAATAAACTTACACGAGCTCTTCTATTTTTTGTTTTACCTTAAAGGTCGCCGAAGATAGGCTGGGGCTGTCATCTCCCATCTAAATGATGTCGTGTACATCGCTACTCAATGAGTATGTAGAGCCACGTTCTCTACTCGTGCCTTTTTATAGATACTAAATCTACTCCGGGACAGCCTTATAAGTCTGCTAAGCAGTGAACCCTCTGCCGTGTTAAATTGGAGAACTTTCCTTAATTTATATTGCGACTTTCAGCCTTCTCCATCCCTGGCCCCGCCCTTATTTATTATTCAACATTTTCTTCTTCTTCGTCATCTATTTCAATTTCTTCAATTTTTTCAACTTCATTAAGTTCCCTTACTTTTGATATTTTAAATTTTACTCCTGTAAAATCTTCTGCATCTAGAATAACATCACATTTATTCCAAGCATCTTCTACTTTTGATATTGCATCATCTTCATCTTCAGCATATACTTCAACTTTTCTTTTTAAAGTTTCTATAATATTTATAGTATATAACTTTTGATTTGGAACTTCTTCTACAAATAATTGAGTAATTTTATTCATATTTATCATCTCCTCTTTTGTTTTCTTATAAATATTATATAATTATTTTTAAAAATAATCAAATAATATTCAAAGTCAGCTGACAATAGAATATAATTTTCTATTGTCAGCCAATGGAAAGAAGGTTTAGTGAAACAATATTTATTGTTCCACTATATATATTTCAAAAATTCTTCAATAGACTTATCTAAAATTGACTAATTTGTTAGTTTTCTATGGTGTTCTCTCTAGGACTCGAACCCAGAATTTATGGTCCGTGGCCATATGTTTTATCCATTAGACTAAGAGAACAAAAGGCGCGGCAACTGGTTAAGTCTTTCAATGACCTAGATTGATAACTTTCCAATTTGCCGCTAATATATGTTTTAGGCAAACCTCTATTTTGTTTCACACATTTGTTTACTGCATAGAGTGAGATAGTTTTTCCTAACTTACGATGTTAGTACTCATTTTCTCGACTTATAAGAGAGACCTTCTCTATAGGTCTAGTCCGTACCATATAGCAAGGGGAGCATTGGCATGACCGTCTCCCGAGCAAATGCAACCATGTTCATATACCCTGTAATTTTTCTTAAATAGGAATTCGGGTTAAATCTGTACCAAAATCACAAAAGATAGATTTCAATTCCAATCAATATTGATATTTTAAATATTACTAATATTAATAATATATAATAAACCCTAATCTTTCCAAATTTAATACTCTTATAATAAATAATAAATTTTTCTATATATACCATTAATATCTTTTCATATTTACACTTATATTATAATTTAATTTTTTGTAAAAATCAAACTATCTTTTTGATTTTTCTACTTTATATTCAATATTATATGCTTTTAATATTTCTTCTAATTGAGGCCCAATAAACCATAATCTAATAGGTTTTCTTTTATTAGGCATTTTTATCTTATACATTTTTTTAACTCCATAATAATGTATTATTCCCATTTTTTATCGTCCTCTCTTTTTTCTTATAATTATTATATAAAATATTTTTATAAAAAACAAAAAGAGGTTTTTAAACCTCTTATATTTACATACTACAAGCAACAAAACCTAAAGTAATTAAAGTAATTATAACTATCTCTGCGGTTAATATGCCCATTAATATTAATTTTAATTTTTGCATATTTTAATACCAACCATATTTTTTAAAATGACTTCATGCTTTACATGGAGAGCCATAGCCTTTTCTCCATCTTATATAATTAACACCCCATCTAATTTGAGCTTGCCAATCATAACTACCTTGTTGCGCTTTAATTTTACTACAAGGAAGAGCTTGAGGAATTCCACATGCCCCAGATGATCTGTTTCTAGATCTAGGGTTCCATCCACTTTCTCTTTGCCATAAATTAATTAAACAACTCATTTGAGTATCATCATATCCGCCTATAGATTTAGCATAATTATAATATTCTTCTCTGCTAGCAGTAGCAACATTTAATGGTGAATAATATTTTTTCTTTTTCTTAGTAGTTTTTTTCTTTTTTGTAGATTTTTTAACAGTTTTCTTCTTAGTAGATTTTTTCTTTTTTGTAGATTTCTTAGATGTTTTTTTCTTATTACTCTTGAGTAATATCTCTTGATTAACAACTGTTTCATATTCAACATTAGTAGAATATGATTTATTTGTATAAAGAACTCCTCCTATTATCATTAATGTAAACATTAATATAAATAATATCACTGTAATTTTTATTTGTGTTTTCATCTTATTTTTTACCTACCCTTAATATTTCTATTGATACATTTTTTTGTATCCCTAATTTGCTTGACTTTTTTTCACTTTCAACAAGTAAATCTATAGTTCTACATCCGACTCCTCTGTCTAGAACAATAGCAGTCAAATCCCCGCCAAGTTTGTAGTTTTTAATTTTTATAATTGAATATAATTTATATTTACTACACATGGCAACTATTCTTAGTTTTCCATATTTCGAGTCGTTATAATATATAGTATTCTTTACATTATAACCACTTGCAGTATTACCTCCACATCCGCGGCAATCTGGACCATAATGAGTTAACTTATATGTTCCTGATGATTGTGCACTTTTACTATTATTAGTAGTTCTTTTTTTAGTAGTGGTAACTTTTTTCTTTTTTGCAGTGGCTTTTTTTACAGAAGTTACAACTGTAGTAGTCGTCGTAGTTGTAGAAGTTGTTGTTGTTGGTATAGTAGTTTCAATAGTTGAAATAGTTGTTGTTTCTTCTGTTTTTATAGGTTTATTATTTTGAGATAATTTATATATTCCAAATAATGCCCCTATAAATATAAGAACACTTATCCCAATAATTAAAAACTTTTTTATAAAAAACATCTCCTTAATTTATATTTTATAAGCCTAATGCGGCAAGTAAATCTTTTACATTTGATTTTTCTTCTTCAGTAGGCTCAATTACTTTTTCTTCTTTTTGATTAAAATTAATTGCATTATTGTTTTCTTTTAAAACAACATTACTAGATCCAGGAATAGCATTATCATCTCCTGGTTCAACATTATCTTTTGCAGCAGTTAAAGTGACTTTAATTTGAACTAATTCCCCATCTTCCATAATAGGAACTCTTAATTCTTTTCCATCATTATATAAGAAAGCTCCATCAAAAATTGATTGGATTTTCTTCATAACTTCTGCTTTTGCAATTTGTCCTCTAGCCATTATTCTTCCTCCTTTTCCATTGTTACCATTAAACCAGCTTGTTCTAAGTTCTTAGATAAATCTTTTACATGATTACACATTTGACAATTTCCGCCTTTCATGCATTCTCGATTGCATCTGATTCTTTTCTTTACGAATCTAGGCACTATATATCTACTATCAAGAGTTTCATGCAAACCTATGATTATCTCTTTTAAATCTCCAAACCATTTTTTTTCTTTTTTATATACTTCATATAATACATTAATTTTTTTATTTTCTCCATAGAATTCACATACATCTACATAAGGTTCATAAAAATCAATATCTTCAGGTCTAATTCAAAATTTCTTTAAATCATCTAATCCTTCCCAACTTGCTTGTGCAACATTTGGGAATACTCTAATTTGAATATTATGTTCATGCGCGATTGCCGCAATCTTATCTAGTTCAAATCCTAAACCTTCAACTATATATAAATCTGAAACCCCATAATCAATATAACCTAGAACTCGATCTCAATCATTAATTTTTGTATCAAAGAAAAATTTACTATCTGGATATTCATTTAACATTATATCTAATTCTTCATTTCTCATTGGAAATCTTATATATAATATTAAATCTGAATGTTCTTTTTGAAAATCTAATATATCTTTTACCTTATTTTCTTGTAAACTTTTTTCTAAATTTTCCATACAAACATTAATTCTTTGATTTTTATGTTCATTACAAAAGGTCAATAAAGCATCTAAATTTTCTACTCTATTATAAAAAATATTTATTTCGTCAGCTTTATCTAATAATATACCTTCTTTGTTTCAATCAATACAGTATTTCATTTTAGCTCCTTCTAGTTAAAAAGAGAGGTATAGACCTCCCTTTGTTTAACAATTAAGCAATTTTATATGCTTTTTTAGTTTTACCATCTTCAGTTTTAATGTCAGCTTTTTCTGCTAACCCATTGGCAACTAATTGAGTTAAACGAGCTCTAACCTTTGCAATAGTTAAGTCTTCTACATCTAGTTGTTCAAATATTTCATCAGCAGTTTGTAGTTCATCTGTTAAAACTGATTTAACAGTTTCTCTTAAAGCATCTCCTTCTGCCTTTTTTGCGGCAGCTCTTTCTTTAGCCTTTTCAGACTTATTATCAATTGATGCGATTTGAGAATTAATGAAGTAGATTATTTCTTCTTTATTTTCTACATTTGCATTTTCTACTATTTGCTCTAACATTTCAAAATATTCTCTTTTAGTTATCTTTTTCTTTTCGTCCATACTATTTTCCTCCTTCATTATATTTTTATTATAGCATAAAATTTTTTAGCTATCAACATTTTAGAACTCATCATTATTCATTTTGCATTTTATAATATAAAGTAATTCATGTTCATCAGAGATAGTTAAATCATCTAAACTATAATCTAATTCATATAAAGCATGTTCTAAAATTTGCATTGGTGTTGCCGCACCATGAACTTTTAATCCTTTTAGAACAACTAAAACTTGCTCTTTTACTTCATTACTATTTCTTATATGATAGCGAATACCATCTATAATTGCATTTTGTCCATCTTTACTTGGATCGAATGGATTTTCAAATCTAAACATAATTCATCATTCCTTCCTATTTATCTTCTATTTTAGTATATTCTCTTACAGAAATTGTGCTGTTTCCTTTTGTACAAACAAGATGTCCTTTATTTGTTCCACAATATGAAGCAGTTCCTTTATTTCCTTGATAATCTATATATTCATAATGATTTGAATTAACTGTGCAACAAACAGTTAATATAAACATAATTATAATTAATACTGTAACTATTAAACAACCTATTAATATACTCCTATCTTTTTCTTCCATCTGTTTCACTTCCTTTTCTTTTGTTAATTAAATTTTATAATATTTTTTTATAATAATCAATTACTATTCTTTAAATTGACATTATTAAAAATTTTTGTTATAATCGCGTGCGTTCCTTATTATATATATGTTTTTTATTAAAAAATATTATAATGTTGACAAAAGAAAATATTTATTTTAATTTATATATAAGATGATATTCATAAATATTTCTAAAATATTATCTTTATTTGATAAAAAATTAAAAATATTATATAATATAAATATAAAATTATATATTGCAAAAAACTTTTGCTAGAGAGGAGAAGGGACAAGAGTGAATATACAACAAAGTAGATTTTTCTGTACAGAATGCGGGAGAGAAGGCGTCCCAATAATGAGACCTAAAGGGGCTCAAAGAGAATCTGGACATTTGAAAAAATTGTATTGCATATATTGCCAAAAAGAAGTTAACCATGCGGAGATCCGAGAGAATGGAAATTATACCCTGGAAGATTTTCAACAAGAATTTAATCTAGGAAGATTCAAAAATGGAGATAGAGAGGCAATTAGCGAATTGAGTGAATGCTCATGTGTACATTGTCCATTTAATGTTAATGGTCGTTGCTGGAATAGTAATAGAACAAATAACTGTGGACATAGAATAATAGAAAGAGATGATAATAATGAATAAAATTTGGTTTACAAGCGATTTACACTTTGGACACGATAAAGAATTTTTATATGGGCCTAGGGGTTTTAAGACAATAGGTGAACATGATAGAATGATTATCGCAAATTGGAATGAAATAGTTGCGCCAGATGATGAAGTATATATTTTAGGAGATTTAATGCTTGGTAGCGATGAATATGGAATTAATTGTTTAAGTCATTTAAATGGAAAACTTCATATTATTTTTGGTAATCACGATGAATCTCATAGAAGAAGGTTATATTTTTTAGAATTAGAAAATGCTTCTTATCCAATTGCATTTGCAGAAAAACTAAAATATCAAAAATATGAATTTTTCTTATCACATTATCCAACCTTAGTTCATCCTAAGTTAGATAATAAAAAGATATGGAACCTACATGGACATACACATTCTAAAGATAAATTCAGTGAATACCCTCATTGTTATAATGTAGCCCTAGATGCTCATGACAATAGGCCAGTATCAATAGATGAAATCATTGAAGACATTAGAAATTTCAATAATAATAATATAAACAAGGAGGAAAACTAGTATGATAAAATGGACTTTAAAATATAGTTTTTATGACTCTATTTCTGGAGTATCAGAAGCACATATAAATACTAATTTAGGAACTTTTAAAGGTAAAGCATTTTTACATGAAGAAGATGAAGATATTGAATCAAAATTTCAAGGTTGTAAATATGCAGAAATGCGTGCTGTATCTAAATATGTTAGTGCATTAATAAAAAATGCTCAAATAAAATATGATACTTTATTAAGTTTAACTAATGATTTTCAAAACATAAATATATATAGAGAAAATAAATATACTAAAATTTTAAAAAATAAATTAGATAATGCTTATAATAATCTTAAAAATTTAAAAGAATATAAACAAAATTTAGATAAGAATATTTATAAGATAATGTCTGGATACAGAGAAGAAGTTAATAGCTTTAGAAAAGAAATAAAAGAAAGACAAGAGCCAACTAATTAGTAGTTGACTCTCTTTCTAGTTAGGAGCTGATGAAAATGAATAGAAAAATAATTAAACTATATACTGATGGGGCATGTAGCGGAAATCCTGGCATAGGTGGTTGGAGTTGTGTTAACTATGATGCTAAGAATAATACTATATGGGATGCATATACAGGTCAAGATGATTGGGATAAACCTGAAACCACTAATAATAGAATGGAATTAAAAGGATTAATACAAGCATTAAAACTAGCCACTACAAAATATAAAGATTGTGATGTTCTTATATATTGTGATAGTTCATATGTAGTTAATACTTTTAATGAATGGATTAGAACCTGGGCCCGCAATAACTGGATTAATAGTTCAAAAGAACAAGTTAAAAATTTAGATTTAATGAAACAAATATATGATTATGCTATTGTTGAATTTCCAAATTATGGAGTATATAAAGTAGCAGGTCATAATAATGAAATAGGAAATGAATTAGCAGATGCTTATGCTGTTGCGGCAAAAAATAGTGATGCAACAAAATTAGCCAAAATTTTAAAAGAAAATAATATTACTCTAGCCATAGAGTAATTTTTTGATTTTAGAGGAAAATTTTGATATAATATATATGATAAAACTTTAGGAAGGAGAAAAGAAATGACTGATAAAAACACTTATACAGAAACATCGATTGAATCATTGTCACCTCTTGAATTTACTCGTCTTAAACCAGGAGTATATGCTGGTGATACAACTTATTCAACTCAATTATTAGTTGAAATTGTATCTAATGCTGTTGATGAATTCAGATTAGGACATGGTTCTACGATTGATGTAACTATTATCAATAAAGATAAAGATACATTAATAAAAGTTAGAGATTATGGTCAAGGATTTATTCCTAATTCTTTTAGGGATGATGGTAAGACTATACTTGAAGCTGCATTTAGTGTACTTAATACATCTGGTAAATATCGTGAAGATGGTACTTATCAAGGAACATCATTAGGTTCTTTTGGTATTGGTTCAAAAATTACAACATTCTTATCACATTATCTAGAAGTAACAACTTATAGAGATGGTAAGTATGAATACATTAAATTTGATGAAGGTGAATTTAAAGAAAGAAAAGAAGGAACATATACTGATAAAACTCTAACAGGTACAGAAGTTATATGGACTCCAAGTGAACAATTCTTTACTCACACATCAGTAGAAGAATCTAAGATAAAAGATTTATTTAATACTATTACTTGTCTATGTCCTGGATTAACTATCAATTTAGATATAGATGGACAAAAAATTAAATATATATCTGAAAATGGTATTAATGATTTAGTTGATGAAGCAGTAAGAGGAAAAGAAATTATCACTAATAGATTTAACTTAAAATATGAAGAAGGAAAAGAAAAATTAGATATGGTATTAACATATACATCTAATTATTCTTTAAATTTAATTCCTTATGTTAACACAGGTTTAACAGAAAAAGGACCTCATATTACACAAGTTAAAACAGTTATCACAAGAGAATTTAATAAATTCTTTAAAGATAAGAAATGGCTAAAAGATAAAGAAGAAAATTTAACAGGTGATGATATCCAAGAAGGTATGTATATAGTATTTAACTTAACAGCCTCTAATGTGGCATATGATGCACAAGTTAAATCAACAGTAACAAAATTAGATATGAGTAATTTTGCTAATGTTATTGCTACAAATCTTCAATATTGGTTAGCTAATAATGAAAAAGAAATTAAAGTAATCTTTGATAAAGCGGCAGCAGCTCGTAAAGCAAGAGAAGCCGCAAAATCTGCAAGAGAAAGAGTTAGAGAAAATAATAAGAAAAAAGAAAAGGCTCTTAAATTTGATAGTAAATTAGCAGATTGTTATTCAAAAGATAGAAGTAAATGTGAAATATATATTACAGAGGGTGATTCAGCTTCTGGAAACTTAAAGTCAGCTAGAAATAATGAGTTCCAAGCGGTAATGCCTATTCGTGGTAAAATATTAAACACACAAAAAGCAAGTTTAGATAAAATACAAAAGAATGCAGAAATTATGACAATGATTGATGCTTTTGGATTATATATTGATACTAAAACTATGCAAGTTACTTATAATAAAGATAGTTTAAGATATGGTAAAATTATAATTGAATCAGATGCCGATGTTGATGGCGCCCATATTAAGAACTTATTCTATACTTTTATATGGAACTTCTGTCCTCAATTAATTGAAGATGGATATGTATATGCAGGTGTTCCACCATTATATAAAGTTACAATAGGAAAAGAATATAAATATATTAAAAATGATGAAGAACTAGAAGCATTTAAAAAGACAATAGGCGATAAAAAAATAACTGTTAATCGTATGAAAGGTTTAGGCGAAATGTCTGTTGACGAAACAGAAGAAACATTAACCGATCCTGATAATAGAATTATCAAACAAATAACAGTTGAAGATGCGGAAGCCGCAGATAAATTATTTAATGATTTAATGGGTACTGGTGTTGTCGCAAGAAAAGATTTTATAAAAGAACATAGTAAGGAGGCTACATATAATGCAGAATAATGATATTTTAAATGAGTTAAGTACAAACTTTATTGAATATGCTGTTGCGGTTAACACAGATCGTGCTATTCCAGATGCAACTTCTGGGTTAAAACCAGTAGCCCGTAGATTACTATGGGGAGCTTTTGAAAGAGGCTATACATCAAGTAAACCTCATGTTAAGTCTGCAAAAATAGTTGGAGATGTAATGGGTACTTACCATCCACATGGTGATTCATCTATTTATGGAGCTCTTGTAAGATTATCTCAACCTTGGGTTATGAGATACCCACTTATAGATTGGCATGGTTCTAATGGTAATATTGATGGCGATGGTCCTGCAGCGATGCGTTATACAGAATCTAGACTATCAAAATTAGCAGAAGATGGTATGTTAAAAGGAATTAAGAAAAGAAATGTAGATTTTATTCCTAACTACTCTGAAGACTGTGAAGAACCAGTTACATTACCTGCTATATTCCCTAACTTATTATGTAATCCAAACACTGGTATTGGTGTAGCTATGGCTTGTAATTTTGCTCCACATAATTTATGTGAAGTAGCTCAAGCTATATATGATTACATTGATGGTAAAGAACCTATGTTACCAGGTCCAGATTTTCCAACAGGTGGATTAATTATTAATATGAATGATATTCCAAATATTATGAAAACAGGACATGGTAGTGTAAAAGTTAGAGCTAAATATAATGTAGAAAAACAAAATATAGTATATTATGAAATTCCATATGGAACTTCTACTGAAGCACTTATTGCGGAAATCGGTGAAGTAGCTGAAAATGATATTCCTGATATTATAAATATTAGAAATGAAAGTAATAAAAAAGGTTTAAGAATTGTTGTTGAGTGCGCAAAAGGAGCTAATCCAGATGCAATAGCAGGTAAATTATTTGCAAAAACTAATTTACAAAGTAGTTTTTCATATAATCAAGTTGCTTTAATAAATAAAACTCCAACAGAAGTTAACTTAAAAGATTGTATTAAATTATATTTAGACCATAATGTAAATTGTTTAATTAAGGAAACTGAATTTGATTTACATGCTGCGGAAGCCCGCCTTGAAATTGTTGAAGGTTTATTAAGAGCATTAGAAGATATTGATAATATTATTGCATTTATTAAAAAATCTGAATCTAGTGCTGCCGCAAAAGAAGGTTTAATTAAAGAATATAAATTTACTGAACCTCAAGCTAAGTCTATTGTAGCTATGAGATTAGGTTCTCTTGCTAAATTAGAAAAAGTAGAATTAAATGAAGAAAAAAATGGTTTAGTAAAAGATATAGAAGAATTTAATAAAATTTTATCTTCTAATGAATTACAAGTTAATATAATAAAAGAAAGATTAGAAGAATTAGTTAAAAAATATGGTGATAAAAGAAGAACTGAATTAGCTCAAATTGAAATCCCAAAAGAAGATAAAGAAATTGTTGCAGTAATTCCTGAAGATGTTGTTGTAATGGTATCTCAAACAGGTGATGTTAAGCGTATTCCTAAATCTAACTTCAGAGCGCAAAGAAGAGGCGGAAAAGGAATTAAGTCAGAGGAAGAAGCAATTTTAACTACAATTAAAACTAATACTATTGATAATTTATTAGTATTTACTAATAAAGGAAAAATGTATAAAATATTAGTAGATAAACTTCCTGTTGGAACAAATGCTTCAAAAGGACAAAATGTTGCTAGTTTAGTTACTATGGATACAGATGAGAAAGTAATAGCCGCTGCAAGTTTAGATAGAGATACTGATGCTGAATATGTAGTATTTGTGACTAAACAAGGTCTATTTAAGAAAACATTGCTAAGTGAATATAAGAGTATTAAAAAATCTACTGGAACTCAAGCGATTAAATTAAAAGATGGCGACAGTATATCTAATGTAGTGTTTATGAAAGATGAAGAATTTATGATATTTACTAAATTAGGTATGGCTATTAGATTTACTACTACTGATATTAATCCAATAGGTAGAGTAACTAGTGGAGTAAAAGGTATTAACTTAATTGATGGAGACGAAGTTATAAGTAGTTTTGCTATTACTGATAAGAGTAAAAATATAGCAATTATAGGTAAAAATGGTTATGGAAAGAAAAGTAGTTTAGATGAGTTCTCTTCTCAAGGTCGAGGAGGTAAAGGACTTAAACTTGGATCTGAAATAGCTGGTGCCGCATTAATAAATGATGAAGATAATTTATTATTATTAGGTAAACCTAATAGTATATGTATATCATGTGCGGAAATGCCTGTTCAAGGTAGAGCTACTCTAGGTGTTAAGCTAGCACAAAACGAAATTAAAAATGTTGTTATTGTGTAACAACATTTTTTTATTGCGATTTTAAATTTGAAAATAAAAAAAAATTATTATATAATATATATAGAAAAAATAAAAGGAAAGGAGGAATTATGTATGATAGATAATAATTTAAGTGAAATAAGACAATTAATAGATAAATTAAATTATTATACTAAATTATATGATGAAGGTCATCCTGAGATTTCTGATATAGAATGGGATAATTTATATTTTAAATTACAAAAATTAGAAAATCAATATCATACATATTGTGAAGATAGTCCTACTCAAAAAGTTAATTTTCAAGTAGTAAATAAACTAAATAAAGTAGAACATAATCACCCTATGCTTTCTTTGGATAAAACAAAAGATATGGATGTAATTAAATCTTTTATAGCAGGAAAAGAATTTATATGTATGGCAAAAATGGACGGGTTGACTTGTTCATTAACATATCAAAATGGACAACTAGTTGCCGCAGAAACTCGCGGAAATGGAATTGTCGGAGAAGATATTTTACATAATGCTTTACAAGTAAAAAACATTCCTAATAAAATTGATTTTAAAGATAAATTAGTTGTAGATGGAGAAATAATATGCACATATAGTGATTTTGAACCATTTGCAGAAGAATATAAAAATCCTAGAAATTTTGCATCTGGTAGTATAAGATTATTAGATAGTAAAGAAAGTTCTAATAGAAGATTATCTTTTGTTGCTTGGGATTGTATTGAAGGATATAATGATAAATATTACTTAAGCACAAAATTAGCGTGGTTAAATCTATTAGGATTTACTATCGTCCCTTGTTTTGCTTATGGTATTCCATATACCACAGTTCATTTTGATGAAGATATAGAAGAATTAAAAAATAGAAGTAAAAGATTAGGGTATCCAATAGATGGCTTAGTATTTAAATATGATAATTGTGATGAATATAATACCGCAGGTAGAACTGACCATCATTTTAAAGGCGGAATAGCATATAAATTTTATGATGAAGAATATGAAACAACTCTTCAAGATATAGAATGGAGTATTGGAAGAACAGGAATTCTTACTCCTGTTGCTATATTTGACCCTGTGGATATAGATGGAACTGAAGTTTCAAGAGCAAGTTTACATAATGTAAGTGTTATGACAGAAATATTAGGACAACCTTACAAAGGACAAAAGATAAAAGTATTTAAAGCAAATATGATTATTCCTCAAATCTCTTGGGCTGAAATTAAACCACTTACTATATCTACATTCAGATGTGAAAAATGTCCATTATGTGGAGAAAGAACCGTTCTTAAAAATAATGATGGAGTTATGACATTATATTGTAGTAATCCAGATTGCGAAGGAAAGTTAATAAACCGTTTAGACCACTTTTGTGGTAAAAAAGGTTTAGATATAAAAGGGCTCTCAAAGGCAACTCTCGAGAAACTTATTGACTGGAGTTGGATTTCTAGTTATATGGATATATATAATTTAGAAAACTTCTCAAACGAATGGAAAAACAAAACTGGCTTTGGTGAAAAATCAGTAGAGAGGATCTTGAGCGCCCTTGAACAAAGTAAAAATACAACATTAGATAAAGTAATTGCGGCAGCAGGTATTCCATTAATTGGAACGAGAGTCGCAAAAGATTTATCTCAATACTATTCTTCATGGGAAGACTTTAGAAAAGAAACAAATTTTGAGAAATATGATGGTATTGGACCTGAAATGAATAACTCATTATTAAACTTTGATTATACTGAAATAGATAAAGTAATTCCTTATTTGAATATATCTGCAACAAATAATAATAAAGACAATACATTGCAAGATAAAGTTTTTTGTATAACAGGCAAATTACATATATGGAAGAATAGAGATGAATTAATTAAAAGTATTGAATCTATGGGCGGAAGAGTAGTAGGCTCTATGAGTAGTAAAGTTGACTATTTAGTTAATAATGATATTAATTCAACTTCTGCAAAAAATAATGCGGCTAAACAAGCAGGTATTCCAATTATAACAGAAGAAGAATTGCAATCTATGATTTAATACTTTGATGTTTTAAAAATTTTCGTATATAATATAAATATGAAAGATAAAGAAAAAAAGAAAAAAATTAAATCAATAGCTCAACAAATTTCACAATTGGAAAATAAGTGTCGTATAGATTCGGTTAACCAACTTAAGTATATGGCAGAAATGCAACAATTAATTGAAAATCTTTCATTAGAAGAGTTATTGGAGATTGATGAATATATAATTGAAAGCAAATGTTTGAAAAAATAAAAATTTTTAGTTATAATATTCATATAAAATAAAATAAGAAAAAAGAAGAGGAGAAAAAGATTATGTTAAAACCAAATAGTAAATTAGTTTATGATTATGTAAAAGCAAATGGAGCAAATAATATTACTGCAGCTGATATCGCTGAAGGAACTGGACTTCCAGTAAGAAGCGTTAATGGTATCGTTACATCTGCATTCCAAAGAAAAGGTTTAATGGAAAGAATTGCTGCTGAAGTTGAATTAGAAGATGGAACTCACAAAACAGTTAAATTTATTAAATTAACTGCTGAAGGTGAAGCATTCGATCCTGAAGCTGAAGACGCTGAATAATTTTAAATAAACAGGAGAAGGAGTTGGGCATAGCTCAACTTCTTTTTAATTAGGAGAATATTATGAGAATTTTATTTTTATTAATAGGTATTATTGGTGTTATTTTATGTATAATAGCATTTTTAAGAATAAAAGATACTAATGATAATAATAAAAAAATAGAAGAAGAAAATAAAAAATTATTAAAAGATAAAGAGATTATAGAAAAAGAAATAAAACTTTTAATTTTACAAAAAGAATATACACAAGAAGATTTGAATAAAATTAAAAATCTAACTTCTGATATGAATAAAGGCGCTTATGAAGCATTCTCTCAATACTGTGATACTTTAGATACAGAATATAATGTTATCGAACAAGAGTATGATAACACGACGAATGAATTAAAAACTGCATATGATAACTTGCAAGATACATTAATGAGCAAGATAGAGATTGTGCAAAAAGAATTGGATAAAATTTCCGCAACCCGTGCCGCCGCATTAGAAGCTCAATTAAAAGAACAAGAGGTAAAGAATAAACAATCTTTCTATTGTCCTCAAATTCCTGAAGATGAGTTAAGAGATGCTAAGACATTAAAAGATATAGAATATAAATTGAACAATCCAAGAGTATTAAGAATGCTTATATGGCAAACTTATTATCAAAAGCCAATGAACCAAGTATGTGCAAATGTATTAGGTGCGGCAACCGCAGATATATGTGGTATATATAAAATTACCAACCAATTAAATGATTTAGTATATATAGGTCAAGCTGTTGATATGTCAACTCGTTGGAAAAATCATGCTAAAGCTGGATTAGGAATAGATACCCCGCAAGGAAATAAATTATATAAAGCAATGAAAGAAGATGGATTAGAGAATTTCTCTTTTGAATTATTAGAAAAATGTAAAAGAGAAGAATTAGATGAGAAAGAAAAATATTATATTTCTTTATATCAATCTGACCAATTTGGATATAATTCTAATTCAGGAATTAGTAAATAGATTATATACCCTCGATAGCCAGGGTAGGTAATTTTGACAGTAAAAAAATTTTTTGCTATAATAATAATAGAAATAATTAAATCATAAAGATAAATTAAATGAATTAAATTATTTTAAAAAGAAAAGAAAATATTTAGTAAAGGAGAAAAAGATTATGAGAAAACCACAAAACACAGAAAGAGTAGAAGGATATATTTATCAACATGATTTAACAGTTAAACAAGTTCAAAATCAATCTAGTGATAATTTTGGTAAAGATTTTATCGCAGGTAATATTGAAGTTGCAACTGATGATGAATGCTTAAATGTTATTAAAGTTCATTTTACTTATGTAACTCCAACAAATAAATCTGGAGCAGAAAATAGAACTTATAGCGTTTTAAAGAAAATAATTGATGAAAATAAAACTATAACTGCTGTTGGTAAAGAAAATGCTACAAAAGTTAGAATTGATACAGCTTTAGCATTAAATGATTTTTATAATCAAAATGATGAATTAGTATCAGCAAAAACTAATGAAGGTGGATTTGTTACAATTATTAATGAATTAGGAGAACCTAAAGAAAGAAATAGATTCACAGTTGATATGGTTATAACTGGAGTAACTCATGTAGATGCTGACGCAGAAAAGAAAATTGACGAACATGCTTTAGTTAGAGGAGCAATCTTTAACTTTAGAAATGATTTATTACCTGTTGAATTTAAAGTAAAAAATGCAGAAGGTATTAAATATTTTGAAGGATTAGGCGCAACTAATGCAGAACCTATCTATACTAAAGTTTGGGGAGATATAGTATCTGAAACTACTACTACAACTCAAGAAGTTGAAAGTGCTTTTGGAGAAGCTGCAGTAAGAACTTATAGAAACACTTCTAAAGAATGGGTTATTACTGGAACTGCAAAAGTACCATATGACTTTGGTGATGAAAGTATTTTAACTGCTGATGAATTACAAAAGGCTAGTGCTGATAGACAAGTATATTTAGCTGATATAAAGAAAAGAGCAGACGAATATAAAGCAAGTAGAGCCGCAGGAACTACTACTACAACAACTAGTGAAACTGCTGCAACTACAGCTACTAAAACAGCCGGATTTAGTTTCTAATCCGCTGTTTTGGTTTATATGTAGGAAGGAGTTTTAACAATGGCTATAGATTTATTAAATTTACAACCTCATAAAGTTAGCCGCGATTTACGTGGATATTCAGTATTCTTTTATGGAGAGCCAAAAAGTGGTAAAACAACTACTGCCGCACATTTCCCAGAAGCATTACTTTTAGCATTTGAAAAAGGTTATAATGCTATTCCAGGAATTATGGCACAACCAATTAATAAATGGTCTGAATTTAAACAAACTTTAAGAGAATTAGAAAAACCTGAAATTAAAGAAAAATTTTCAACTATAATTATAGATACTGCCGACATTGCTTATGACTATTGTACTAAGTATATATGTGATAATGCTAAGCGTCCTGATGGCGGATTTGGTGTTGATTCAATAAGTGATATTGGATATGGTAAAGGTTATGGTATGGTTAGTCAAGAATTTGACGATAGTTTAAGAAAAATTGTTCAAATGGACTATGGTCTAGTATTAATTAGTCATGCTACTGATAAAACATTTACTAATGAAAATGGAGCTGAATACAATCAAATCGTTCCAACATTAGATAAAAGAGCTACTAATATAGTTTCTCGTATGGCAGATATTATTGGATATTCAAGAGTAGTTACAACTGATGAAGGCGACAAAACAATGCTATTCATGAGAGGTACTAACAGATATATGGCTGGATCAAGATTTAAATATACTCCAGATTATATTGAATTTAATTATAAAAATCTTACTGATGCTATTGCAAACGCAATTGATGAACAAGCAAAAGAAGATGGTGGTCAATATTTCACAGAAGAAAGAAGCAATTTATATGTTTCAAAAGAAGAAGAATTAGATTTTGACCAATTAATGAATGAATTCCAAGACTGCGTAAATAGAATGATAAAAGACGCTGGTGAAAGTTTTGAAGAAAAGTATTCACCTAGAATTACTCAAATCACTGAAAAATATTTAGGTAGAGGAAATAAAGTAAGTCAATGTTCAAGAGAACAAGTTGAGGCTTTATCATTAATAGTAGCAGATTTAAAAGAATTAGAAAAACAAGCTATTTAATATATAGGACGCCTTTTAAGGCGTCTTTTTGACTTTTCTTTAATTAAATGGTATAATATATATGAAGAAAAAAGTATAGTTTGGAGGTGCGGCAATGGCTAAACTATTAGCAAAATGTTTTTATTGCGGAGAGCAATTTGACCGAAACCAAGAAGAATGGGTTGCAATTAATGCTCGTAGATATGCACATAAAAAATGTCATGAAGTTGCACAGTCAGAAAAGACTCAAGATGAAATTGATTATGAGGCATTGACTAATTATATTAAACAAAAATTTAATATGCAAACTATATCTGCAAAAATAACAAGACAAATAACTGACTATAAAAAGCAATATAACTTTACATATAGTGGTATGTTGAAATCTCTTATGTGGTGGTTTGATGTTAAACATAACTCTACAGAGGGAACAAATGGCGGAATAGGTATCTTACCTTATATTTATCATAATGCAGAAACATATTATTATGGTTTATATATAGCACAACAAGCTAATAAAGGAAAGGTATTAAAGAAAAGGGTTGAGGAAATTGAAATAGCTCCTCCTCAAGTATATGTACCGCCACCAAAATTATTTAATATAGAGGAGGAAGAAAATGAAGAGTAAGTTTATAGATATACCATCAATTGTGCAAGTTATAGGAAATATATATAATAATCCAAATTTATTAGATAATGAAAAATATACTTTTTATGAAGAAGATTTTCCAAATGAATTTCATAAAATAATATTTGGTTCTATATATAATCTTCATGTTATGGGAGCAAAAGAAATAACTATTAATGCTATTGAAGATTATTTATATAATAGACCAACTTCAAATGGAGTATATCAAACTAATAAAGGTAGAGAATATTTACAAAAAATTAGTGAAGAAGTTCAAATATCTACTTTTGATTATTATTATAATAGAATGAAAAAATTTACTTTATTAAGAGAATATGATAAAGTAGGTTTAGATTTAAAGTGGTTATATGATCCAGATAATATATTAGACAGTAAGAAAAAACAAGCACAAGAGGATTGGTTAGATAATACATCACTTGAAACTATTGCTGAAACAATAGATAAAAAAATAACTGAAATAAAATTAAAATATGTAGATGGTACAGATGAAGAATATGTACAAGCTGGAGATAATATAGAGGAATTAATTGATAGATTACAAAAAAGTCCAGAAATAGGATATCCATTATATGGTCCTCTAGTAAACACAGTAACTCGTGGTGCAAGATTAAAAAAACTATATCTTCGTAGTGCGGCAACTGGTGTTGGTAAAACTCGTGCTATGATTGCAGATGCTTGTAATATAGCTTGTGACCAAATATATAATTTAGAAACTAATGAATGGGAATTAAATGGAACTAAAGAGCCTACATTATTTATCACAACAGAACAAGAAGTTGATGAAATTCAAACAATGATGTTAGCTTTCTTAAGTGGAGTTAATGAAGCTCATATTATATATAATCATTATGAAGAAGGAGAGTTAGACCGTGTTATTCAAGCGGCAAAACTTATTAAATCATCTCCGCTTCATATTAAAAGATTACCTGATTTTAGTTTACAAGATATTGAAAATGCAATTAAGTTTGGTATTCATGAGTGGGGAGTTAGATATGTATTCTTTGATTACTTACATACCTCTTTAAAAATCTTAGGTGAAGTATCTTCTAAAGCTGGAATAAAAGGTTTAAGAGAAGATAATGTATTATTTATGATAGCAATAAGATTAAAAGATATATGTAATGAATATGGTGTATTTATAATGACAGCAACACAATTAAATGCAGAATATACAACAGCTCAACAATATGACCAAAACTTATTAAGAGGTGCTAAATCTATTGCAGATAAAATTGACTATGGTGCAATTATGTTACAAACTTCGCAAGAAGATAAGGATGCACTTAAACCTATATTAGCACAACAAAATTTACCTGCTCCTGATATAAAAATGTCAGTATATAAGAATAGACGCGGGCAATATAAAGATATATTATTATGGTGTAAAGCAGATAGAGGAACTTGTAGAATTGAACCTATGTTTGCAACAGATTATCAATATCAAGTAATTGATTTACCAGATTTAAAAATTAAAATTAATCCTAGCATATCAGCTAGTGCATTTTAGGAAAGGAGGATGCGGCGATGGATAGTAAAGAACAATTAGAACAAATAAAAAATGACTTGACAGTAGAACAAATTTTTGATTTACTAATGACATTAGGGGCAGATCCAGTTCAACATGGAGATATGATAATGGCAAGAACCATATGTCATGGCGGAAATAGTCATAAACTTTATTATTATGATAATACAAAACTATTTAGATGTTATACTGAATGTAGTGATACATTTGATATATTTCAACTTATAGTTAAAATTGAATCTACCAATGGCCGCAAGTTCTCCCTACCACAAGCATTAAAATATGTAATTAATTATTTTAATTTAAGTATAGAAACTAAAAATTTTACAAATGATGATGACCAACTTCAAGATTGGCAAATTTTAAATAGATATGACAAAATTTTAAACACTGAAAATAAAGAAGAGAAAAAGGTAGAAATGAAAATATATGATGACAAAATATTAACATATCTACCTCACCCTCGTATCTTACCTTGGGAAGAAGAAGGTATAACTAAGGAGGTTATTAAATCTCATAATATATGTTATAATCCATCTTCTCAAGCAATAGTTATTCCTCATTATGATATTAATAATAATTTAATAGGAATAAGAGAAAGAACATTAATAAAAGAAAATGAAATATATGGTAAATATAGACCAACATATTTAAATCATCAAATGTATAATCACCCATTAGGATTTGCACTTTATAATTTAAACAATAGCAAAGATAATATTAAAAGAACTAAAAAAGCAATTATATTTGAAGGAGAAAAATCTCCGTTATTATTTGCAAGTTATTTTGGTGAAGAAAATGATATAACAGTTGCAGTGTGCGGAAGTTCATTCTCAAGTTATCAAATGAAATTATTATTAGATTTAGGTGTTGAAGAAGTGATTATAGCTTTTGATAAACAATTTCAAGAATTAGGAGATAAAGAACATATAGGTTGGGTTAAAAAATTAAAAGATATAAATAAGAAATATAGTCCTTATGTTAAAATTAGTTATATGTTTGACAAATGGGGATTATTGGGCTATAAATCTAGTCCTATTGATGAAGGGAAAGAAAAATTTTTAGAATTATTTGAAAAAAGATTTAGTATAGAATAGAGGTTATAATATGAAATATAAATTAATAAAAGAAATAGATGAAAAATTATCTCCAATTCAACAAATACTTTTTAATCGTGGAATCCAATTGAGCGAAATACATCATTATCTAAATACAACAGATAATGATATTTGTAGTGCGGAAATGTTTGGTTCTGAGGTTATTAAGAGTGCTGCGACAGTATTAATAACTGCAGTTAAAGAAGAAAAAGACATGCTAGTTTTAGTTGATTGCGATTGTGATGGATATACATCTGCCGCAATATTTATAAATTATTTATATGATTTATTTCCTGCTTATGTAGATAATCATTTAAAATTTTTCTTACATGAAAATAAAACTCATGGATTAAGTGATTGTCTTGAATATATAGAAAATAATGATTTTAAATTAATTGTTATTCCAGATGCAGCAAGCAATGATTATGAATATCATAAAAAATTAAAAGAAGAAGGTAGAGATATTATTATCTTAGACCACCATGAAGCCCCTCAAGTATCTGAGGATGCTATTGTTATAAATAATCAATTAAGTAATTATCCTAATAAACAATTATCAGGTGCTGGAGTGGTATGGCAATTCTGTAGATATTTAGATACTTTACTTGGTGGAAATAATGCAGACCAATATATTGATTTAGCTGCACTAGGTAATTGTGGAGACATGATGAGTTTAAAATCGATCGAGACTAAGCATATCATCACCAAAGGTTTCCGCAGTGAAAATATTAAAAATCCATTTATATATGGAATGGCTGAAAAAAATAGTTATTCATTAGGAAATAAAATAACTCCTATTGGAGCAGCATTTTATATAGTTCCTTTTGTTAATTCTATGGTTAGAAGTGGAACATTAGAAGAAAAAGAATTACTTTTTAAATCAATGTTAAAATCAGAAGCATTTAAAGAAATACCTTCTAATAAACGCGGACATGCTATAGGAGAAATGGAAAAATTAGTAGACCAAGCATTAAGATGCGCTACTAATGTTAAAAATAGACAAACAAGAGAACAAGATAAAGGAATGGAACTAGTTGTAAATAGAATTGAAGAAAACAATATGATGGAACATAAGGTTCTTATATTCTTATTAGAGCCAGGACAAGTAGATCCAAATATTGCAGGTTTAATAGCAAATAAAATAATGGCTAAATATCAAAGACCAACATTAATGTTAACTAAACATATAACACAAGTAGATGCTATTGACCCAGATGAAAATATTCATTATGATGTAGTATATAGCGGATCTGCTCGTGGATATGCTAGATCTGGAGTAGACAATTTTAAAGATATATGTGAAGAAACTGGTTTAGTAGAATATGCACAAGGACATCAAAATGCTTTTGGTATTGCAATTAAACAAGAAAATATTAAAGATTTTATTGCGGCAACAGATGAAGCCTTAAAAGATATGCAATCTGAACCAGTATACTATGTTGATTATATATTTAAAGGTGTTGATGTAAAACCTGAAACTATTTTAGATATAGCTGGATTAGGAGATATATGGGGCCAAGATATAGATGAAAGTTTGATTTGTGTAGAAAATTTAAAAGTTACAAAAGAAAACTTAACACTTATGTCTCCTGATAAAAAACCTACATTAAAAATTACATTACCAAATAAATTAAGTTTTATTAAATTTGGTAGTTCTCAAGAAGAATATGATAAATTGTGTACTGAAGGATATGTAGAAATTAATATCATTGGCAAATGTAATGCTAATGAATGGAATGGAAATGTTAATCCGCAAATATTAATTGAAGATTATGAAATTATAGGACAAAGTAAATACAATTTTTAATTGATAATATAATAAAAAAATGTTATAATATTTATATAAAGTAAAGGCGGTATGGATAATGAAAGAAAAAGAAGAAAAAGTATATGACAATTATTATTGTGTTATAGATGGATATATAGATACTATTGTCGGTCCATACCCTAAAATGGTCTTCATCCCTGGAAGAGTACTCGCAATTGAGTATTGTGCTTTAAGTTGTTTATTATATGATTTTGAAACTTATTTAGAAGAACATGGATATGATGAACTATTAGCAAGATTAAAAGATTATAAAATGGATGCAGACGAAATGATTAAAGAAAGTGAGGCATATAATGATTTCGCTCAATAAAAAGCAATTAGAAGGACTTGACCTTGCTGTAGCTAGATATAGAAGCGGAGAAAAGACAACTATTATATCTGGGTATGCGGGAACTGGTAAGTCAACATTGGTTAAATTCATTATTGCCGCATTAGAAGAAGATGGAATAGATCCAGATAAAGATGTTGTATATACATCCTTTACTGGAAAAGCAACTCAAGTCTTACAAAAGAAAGGTAATAAAAATGTAAGTACATTACATAAATTATTATTTGAATTTTATCCTAGACCAGATGGAACATTCTTCCGTAGACCTGTTTCTATGATACCATATAAAATAGTTATAGTAGATGAATGTAGTATGGTGCCAAAAGATTTATTAAAAAGATTAGCAAGTTATAAAGTTCATATTATATGTTTAGGAGATCCAGGTCAGCTACCTCCGATAAATAAAGATGAAGATAATCACTTATTAGATATTCCTCATATATTCTTAGATGAGATTATGAGACAAGAGGAACAAAGTGAAATTATAAAACTTACAATGGATATAAGAGAAGGTAAACCTCTTAATCATTTTATTGGAAATGAAGTTCAAATACTAGATAAAGAAGAACTTACAACAGGAATGTTACAATGGGCAGACCAGATAATTTGCTCTACTAATGCAACTAGAGTGGCACTTAATAAGCAAATGAGAGATTTATTAGGACATGGAGATAGTCCAGAAGATGGAGATAAAGTAATTTGTTTAAGAAATTATTGGGATATTGGTAGTGAAGATGGGTCGCCCCTAGTTAATGGAACAATAGGATATTTAGAAAATAGTTTTAATAATTTTATAAAGATACCTGCTTATGTTACAGGCGGCAGGTTATCTCAAATAGATACTGTTATGGGAAATTTTAAAGTTGATGATGATATGACAGTATTTAATAATTTAACAATGGATAAAAAAATGATTCTTGAAGGTGAGCCTACATTAAATTGGAAAGAAAGTTATAAATTAAGTAATAATAAAAAATTCTTAAATAGTTTACCTTTAAGTTTTACATATGGGTATGCGATAACTGCTCATAAGTCGCAAGGCTCAGAATGGGATAATGTACTCGTTATTGAGGAAGGCTTCCCTTTTGATAAAGAAGAGCACAAAAGATGGTTGTATACTGCGGCAACTAGAGCCGCTAAAAAACTAGTCATTATAAGAAAGGGTTAGGTGAAATTGTAATGAGTAGATATAAATTAAAAGAAGTAAAAGATGATAGATGGGCTATATGGTATTTAGATTTTGGTACAACTAAAAGAAATAAATTAGGTTGTTATAAAATCTTTGATTTATATTCAAGTTGTAGAAAATATAAATTTGCATTTAGATATAAACCTAGAGAAGGACAAACACAAGTTCAAAGTGATAATGCAATAATTGATAGAACTATATTTAATTTTAATAAACCTAGAAATACTTTTTTTAGATAAGAGCGGAAACCGCGGTTATGAATAATAGCCTCGGTTTTTAACCGTTATAGAGAGGAGATTGATTATGAAAGTTAGAACTAGTTATTTTTATCAAATAAGAAATTTTAAACCTAATATGATACCTATGTCTACTGCATTATCAGATCCAGCTTGGTATCATAATAATCAAGATAAAAATTGTATCTTTAAAGATAAAAGAGGAATATTAAATGGTCTCCGCCTTAATCCAATCATAGTTCAAGGCAATTGTGGACATGTATGTCCTTGTGAAAACAGAGACCCAGAACATTGTCCTCTTACAAAAGATTATGAATTTGAATTAGACTTAATTGATTTTGATAAAATGTATAAAGCTATGGAAGTTTTTTGTAATGACTATTGCCGCCAAGAAGGCATAAAAGAAGAACCTATAGCTGTTTTAATAGTGTATGAAACTCCAGATAATCTATGTAGTGAAAGAAAAAGTATTCAAAAATTATTTAATAAGCATGGAATAGAATGTAAAGAGCTAGATTATCCAATACAAACTCTAGCCACGATTAAACATGAACCATTTGAATTTTAAATAATTTTGTTGTATAATATATATAAAGAAAGAAGGTTTTATTATGGGAAATAGATTTGAAGTGCACTCACATACATATTATAGCAACATCAGATTGTTAGACTCAATTAATCGTCCTAAAGATTTAATTAATAGAGCGATTGAGTTAGGTTTATCAGGTATTGCAATCACAGATCACGAGGCAATATGTTCTCACCCTGAGATAAACTTCTATCAAGATGAAATTAAAGAAGCACATCCTGATTTTAAAATAGCATTAGGAAATGAAATATATTTAACTGATAATAGAGAAAAAGGACAAAGATATTATCACTTTATTTTGATAGCAAAAAATAAAGAGGGACATAGAGCATTAAGAGAATTATCCTCAAGAGCTTGGATGAATAGTTATTGGGATAGAGGTCTTGAAAGAGTTCCAACATTAAAAAGTGATTTAGAAGAAATATTAAAAAAATATCCTAATTCATTAATAGGAACAACAGCATGTCTTGGTGGAGAATTATCAGTTAACACATTAGAGTTAATTAGATGTGAAACAACAGGAGATGAAAATGGTGCGGCGATCGCCCATAATAATATAGTTAACTTCTTACTTTGGTGTAAGGAAGTGTTTGGTGATGGTAATTTTTATATTGAATGTGCACCAGGTGCCAGCCGCGATCAAATATTAGTTAACAAGAGATTTCCTGCTATTGCAAAAGCATTTGGTTTAAAAATGGTTGTTGGTTCAGATGCGCATTATCTTAAAAAAGAAGATAGATATGTTCACAAAGCATATTTAAACTCTAAAGGGGGAGAACGTGAAGTAGACGAGTTCTATGAATATGCATACCTACAAGATAATGATGAAATTAAAACTAACTTATATGCATCTGAATTTAGTGATGATTTTATAGAACAAATGTTTAATAATAGTTATGAAATATATGAAAAGATAGAAAATTATAGTTTAGCTCATGCACAAACTATTCCTAAGGTAGAAGTAGCTAATTATGAAAGAAAATTAGATACATCAATGAATAATTATCCTATCTTACAAGGAATGTTGAATGATGAAGATAAAGTAAATAGATATTGGGTAAATAAATGTTTAGAAAAATTAAAAGAAAAAGATATTTATAATGAAACATATTTAAGTAGACTTGAAGAAGAAGCAGATATAAAGCAAACAATTAGTGAAAAGTTAGGAACTAATATGTTTAGTTATCCTATAACTTTACAACATTATGTAGATTTATTCTGGGAATGCGGCAGTATCGTAGGTGCTGGTCGTGGTTCAAGTTGTTCAGGTCTTAACCATTATTTATTAGGTATAACTCAACTAGACCCAATCCAATGGAATCTTCCATTCTGGAGATATTTAAATAAAGAGAGAGTTGAGTTAGGTGATATAGATTTGGATTTATGTCCAAGTAAACGTCCTAAAATTTTAAATGAAATTAAAAAAGAAAGAGGACAAAACTTTAATAAAGATATAGATGATTTAAGTAGAAAGAATTTAGGTTGTACTTTAATAGCAACATTTGGTACAGAGGGAACTCGTTCAACAATCTTAACCGCTTGCCGCGGATATAGAAGTGAAGATTTCCCAGATGGTATTGATGTTGATACTGCACAATATTTATCATCATTAATCCCAAGTGAACGTGGTTTCTTATGGAGCTTAAGTGATGTTGTAAATGGAAATGAAGATAAAGATAGAAAGCCAATTAAATCATTTATAAATGAAGTTAATCAGTTCCCAGGATTATTAGATATAATGATGGGTATTGAAGGATTAGTTAATAAAAGAAGTTCACATGCATCAGGAGTAATCTTATTTGATGAAGATCCATATGAATTTGGTTCTTTTATGAGAACTCCAAAAGGTGAGGTTATCACAGCATATGATCTACATATGTGTGAAGCATGTGGAATGACAAAATATGACTTCTTAGTAACAGAAGTTCAAGATAAATTAGCAGAAGCAATTAGAATGTTGCAAGACTATGGAGAAATTGAAGACGATTTAACTCTAAGAGAGGTTTATGATAAATATTTTCATCCAAGTGTACTACCTATTGAAGAGGATAAATATTGGAAAGTTATTCAAGAAAATAGTATTTTAAATTTGTTTCAATTTGATAGTGATGTAGGTAGTCAAGCCGCAAAAAAGATTAAACCATCTAATATGATGGAGTTGGCAGATGCAAATGGTTTAATGAGATTAATGACCGCAGAAAAAGGTCAAGAGTCTCCAATGGATAAATATATTAGATTTAAAAATAATATAGATTTATGGTATAAAGAAATGGACGGATATGGTCTTACAAAAGAAGAACAAAAAACTTTAGAGCCATATTTTAAAAGTTCACATGGTGTACCACCATCACAAGAGCAATTAATGAAAATGTTAATGGATGAAAATGTTTGTAACTTTAGTTTAAAAGATGCAAATGCCGCCCGTAAAATTGTTGGTAAAAAGCAAATGAGTAAAATCCCTGGATTAAAGGCGCAAGTATTAGAACAAGCTAAATCTCCAAACTTAGGTAGATATGTATGGACTTGCGGTATTGGTCCACAAATGGGTTATTCATTTAGTATTATTCATGCTCTTGCATATAGTTTCATTGGTTTTCAAACTGCATATATAGCAACTAGATGGAATCCTATATATTGGAACACAGCATGTTTAGTTGTTAATAGCGGAAGTCTTGAAGAAGAAAGTGATTTTGAAGAAGATGAAGATGGATTTGTTGTTGAAAAGAAAGAAAAGACAACAGATTATAGTAAAATAGCAAAAGCATTAAGTGATATTATAAACAAAGGAATTAAAGTTAGTTTAGTTGATATAAATAAGTCTGATTATAGTTTTGAACCTGATGTTGATAATAATGAAATATTATTTGGTATGAAAGCATTAAGTAATGTTGGAGGCCCTATAATAGAACAAATTAAAGCTGGTCGTCCATATGCGGGAATAGCTGACTTTATGGCAAAATGTCCATTAAATAAAAGTGCGATGATTAGTTTAATTAAAGGTGGTGCTTTTGATAAAGTAGATGAAAAATATGCGGTTGCCGCAGGTGTAGAAACAAGAATTTGGACTATGACATATTATTTATCTAAAGTATGTGATGCTAAGAAAAGATTAACTCTACAAAACTTTAATGGTTTATTGCAACATGATTTAATCCCAGAAGAATTAGATTTTCAAAAAAGAACATTTAATTTTAATAAATATTTAAAAGCATCTCAAAAAGTTGGTAAATATTATGTATTTAATCAACCTTGTGAAGAATTTTATAATAAATATTTTGATATGGACCAACTAGAAGTAATAAATGGTTATACATGTATTCTTCAAACTAGATGGGATAAAATGTATCAAGATACAATGGGAGTCGCTAGAGACTACCTTCAAGAACATCAAGAAGAAATGTTAAAGAAATTTAACACAATGTTATTTAAAGAATGTTGGGATAAATATGCTCAAGGAAATATCTCCGCATGGGAGATGGAAGCATTATGTTTCTACTATCATGAACATGAACTAGCACATGTAAATAATTTAAAATATGGTTTAATAGATTTCTTTGAACTTCCACCTAATCCAGAAGTGGATACAATGTTCAAAAGAAATGGAAAAGAAATTCCTATATTTAAAACTTATAAAATAGTTGGAACAGTAATAAATAAAAATGATAATAAAAATAGTATAACATTATTAACTACAAATGGAGTAGTTCCTATTAAGTTCACAAAAGAATATTTTGCAATGTTCAATAGACAATTAAGTGAACTTGGAGAAGATGGAGTGAAACATGTTGTTGAAAAAGGTTGGTTTACAAGAGGAACGAAAGTATTAGTAACTGGATTTAGAAGAGATGATACTTTCGTATCAAAAACTTATACAAAAACTTCAACACATCAATTATATAAAATTGAAGAAGTATATAATAATGGTGATATAAAATTAACTCATGAAAGAGGGAATGCGGCAGACCTTGGTTAGAGAATTTTAAGCTGAGGTCTCCGCAAGGAGGTTTATATGAAAACAGTAATTAAACATGGCTATCAAATCAGAATGCATACAATATGTCCCTATTGCGGATGTGAGTTTACATACGAAAGTCAAGATATAATTGCAACACCTATAATTTCTAATCATTCATCAACTAATTATGTATATTCGCCAGGTGCTTATGTTACCTGTCCAGATTGTGGAGCAATGCTTTACATATCAATTTATTTCCCTTATAAATACCCACAAATAACTTGAACTACGAGGGCAATATATGACCAATCATTATAAGATTATAGCATTATTTGGACCAAGTGGAAGTGGCAAAGATACACTTGCAAAAATATTGGCAGAACGAAAAGATATAAATGAAATAGTTAGTTGTACTACTCGCCCTATGCGAGATTATGAAAAAGATGGAGTTGACTATCATTTTTTAACTAATGAAGATTTTGCAAAAAAAGTTTTAGACGGTAGTATGTTAGAAGCTACTAGCTTCCGTGACTGGTTTTATGGAACGCCTATTGATTCTCTAAAAGAAGATAAAATAAATGTAGGAGTATTTAATATACAAGGTATTGATTGTTTATTAAAAGATAATAGATTAAAAATATACCCTATATATGTTGCTTGTGAAGATAAACTTCGTTTGCAACGTGCTCTTGATAGAGAAGTAAATCCAGATTGTGAAGAAATTTGTCGCCGCTTTTTAACAGATTTACAAGATTTTGAAGATATACCTTTTGAGTATTATACTCATTATAATGGCGCAAAGGTCGATCCAAACTGGATTATTCCAGACCTTATAGAGCAAGATATCTTAAGCAAAGTAGATTAATCTATATGAACTGGAATTTATAATAAGATAGAGGGTATTTTTAAACCACTCGAAATAATTTATATACTGAGGAGGTTGACTATGAATGTCATTAAAAGAGATGGAAGAATTGTAGAATTCGATCCAACAAAAATTCATAACGCAATTTTAGCAGCTTTTAAGAGCGTTGATGGAGAAATTACTGATTATGCAATAGATAAAGCTGAAAATATTGCAAGCTATATTGAAGGATATTATTTAGATGTTGACGAAACACCTAGTATTGAAGATATCCAAGATTTAGTTGAAAAAGGATTAATGGCAACAAAAAGAAAAGATGTTGCTAAAGAATATATCCTTTATAGAGAAGAAAGAAATAAAAAAAGACAATTTAATTCTTCTCTAATGAAAAATGTAAAAGAAAAAATTGAAGCATCAGATGTTCAAAATCAAAATGCAAATGTTGACGAGCATTCATTTGGTGGCCGCATGGGTGAAGCTAGAAGTGAAGTTATGAAAAACTATGCATTAAATTATATTGTATCTGATATGGCAAGAGAAAATCATTTAAATAATGAAATATATATTCATGATTTAGATAGTTATGCAGTTGGTATGCACAATTGTTTAACTGTACCTTTTGACCATTTATTAGCAAATGGTTTTAACACTAGACAAACTGATGTTAGACCTGCGCGTTCTATTAATACTGCATTTCAATTAGTAGCAGTTATATTTCAATTACAATCATTACAACAATTTGGCGGCGTTAGTGCAAGTCATTTAGACTGGACTATGGTACCTTATGTTAGATTAAGTTTCATTAAACATTGGAAAGATGGTTTAAAATATTGTGAAGATGATGGTTGAGGTGGATTTGCTAAAGAGGATATGCCAGAAGGAGTTTGGGATAGATTATGCTCATACTATAAAAATAATGCTGATAGACAGGTTGTAATAGATAAAAATAATTGGTCTGATAAATATTTACAATCTTTAGGTATTGAAAATCCTTTCTTTAAAGAAAATCCGAGAGCCTATCGATATGCTATGGATATGACTGAAAAAGAACTAATGCAAGCTGTACAAGGAATGTACCACAATTTAAATACATTACAATCTAGAAGTGGAAATCAATTACCTTTTACTTCAATTAACTATGGTACTTGTACTTTACCTGAAGGTAGAATGGTTACAAAAGCATTATTAGAGGGTAGTATTGAAGGTGTTGGTAAAGTTAGAAAAACTCCAATATTCCCATGTGGTATATTCCAATGCATGAAAGGCGTTAATCGTGAACCTGGAGATCCTAACTATGATTTATTTCAATTAGCCTTAGAGTCAACAGCTCAAAGATTATACCCTAATTATGTTAATGTAGACTGGTCAGTAAATGCGGGTTATGATAGAAATGATCCTAAAACATATGTATCTACAATGGGATGTAGAACTTATAATGGTGCAGATATAAATGCAGATGAAGGCGTTAATCCTCAAACTAAGGATGGCCGCGGAAATATATGCCCTGTTACAATTATTATGCCTACTATTGCAATGTTAGCAAAAGGTGATGATGAAATCGGTCAAGTAGATATTGAAAAATTTATGATGATGCTTGATGATAAAATTCATGAGGCTAAAGATATGCTAATTGAAAGATATAAATATATTATTAGCCAAAATCCTAACTCAGCTAAGTTTATGTATGAAAACAATTGTATGTTAGGTTATGACGGCAAGACAGTAGAAAGTGCTATGAAACATGGTACATTGGCTCTTGGTCAAATTGGTCTTGCAGAAACATTACAAATATTAATTGGTAAAGACCATACAACACCTGAAGGTATGGAACTTGCTAAAAGAATTGAACAATTATTTAAAGATAGATGTGCTGAATTTAAAAAAGAATATAAATTAAATATAGGTGTATATTATACTCCTGCAGAAAATTTATGTTATACATCTATGAAGAAATTTAAAAATAGATATGGAGAAATTCCTAATGTAAGTGATAGAGATTACTTTACTAATAGTATTCATGTTCCAGTATGGAAACAAATGAGCCCTTTTGAAAAAATTGATATTGAAAGTCAATTAACTGGATACAGCAATGCTGGATGTATTACTTACATTGAATTAGATGGTGGAGTTAAACATAATCTAAAAGCATTAGAACAAATTGTTGATTATGCTATGGATAAAGATATTCCTTATTTTGCAGTTAATATTCCAAATGATACTTGTTTAGATTGCGGATATACAGATGAATTTAATGATAAATGTCCTATATGTGGCAGCAGCCATATACAACAACTTAGACGCGTAACAGGATACTTAACAGGAGATTATAAAACTGCATTTAATAAAGGTAAACAACAAGAAACAGAACAAAGAGTAAAACATTCTGACTCTTTAGAGGGATGGAATGATTAGAATAGCAGGGATTAATGATAATGATGTTGTTAATGGAGAAGGCATCTGCGTAAGTGTATTCTTACAAGGATGTCCTTTCCATTGCCCTGGTTGTCATAATCCTGAAACTTGAAATTCAGAAGGCGGAAAAGCCTGGTATGAAGACGAATTAATTGAACATATTATAAAATTAATTGGTGCTAATAATATACAAAGAGGCTTAAGTATCTTAGGTGGAGAAACATTAGATACTGATGATAAAAGAGAATTTATAAAACAATTAATCTATAAAGTAAGAGATAAATATCCTACAATAGTAATTGCATTATGAACAGGATATACTTTTGAAGAATTACAAAAAGATTTAGGAGTAAATTATATATTACATAATATAGATTATTTAATAGATGGTCCTTTCATATTGGCAGAACGAGATATAACTTTGAAATGGCGCGGCAGCCGCAATCAAAGAATTATAAATATGAAAGAATTAAGGAGGAAATAAATATGAATGAACCTATTGATATAGTGCTAACATATGTAGATAGTACAGATAAACAATGGCAAAAATCATTTAAACAAATGCAAAATAAAGAAGTAAGAAAAGGAATCTTAGATAAAAGTGATTGTCAAGCTTTTGGAGAAGATAGATTTAGAGATTGGAATACTTTAAAATATTGGTTCCGTGGAGTAGAACAAAATTGTCCATGAGTAAATAAAATATTTTTTATAGTTCAATCTGAAAGTCAAATTCCAGAATGGTTAGATACAACAAATCCAAAATTAAGAATCGTATATCATAAAGAATATATCCCTAGTAGACTATTACCTGTATTTAATAGTAGACCTATTGAATTATATACTTGTAAAATAAAAGATTTATCTAAAAATTATATTAGATGTAATGATGATTGTTATTTTATTAACCCTGTTGAAGAAGAAAGATTCTTTAGAAATAACAAACCTGTTTTACCAGACAATAAAAGAGAATTTAAATTTTTCAATGCTGAAGGTAAAGGAGCTCCATTCTGGGGTGCATTAAATAATAATATGACAATAGAACAAGAATATTTAAAAGGTAGAGATTATAATTATGGTATTGCTCATTTACAAACTCCTTGTGATAAAGAGTTTGAATTAGAAATACTAAATAAATATTATGGAGATATATTAAAAAGAAATAGTTATAGTCATTTTAAAAATGAAAAACAATATAATGTATTTTTATATGATAATTTAGAAAGATTATGTGATAATGCTATAATTGATGAAAATGTATATGAAAATTGTAGTTATTTATTCTTAAATCCAGAGCTTGATTATAACGAAGTAGGTAAAAAAATATTTGTTTGTCTTAATGATACTGATAAAGCAAATGAAAATTTTGATTTAGTATATGAACAATTACATACTTTCTTTGAAGATAAATTCCCTAATAAATCTTCATATGAAAAATAAGACTTATTTAATTTTAAATAAGTCTTTTTTATTTTAAATGAAAAGAGATGAATATATGTATTCTTGGGAGATAGCTCAATTTTTAGCTGAGCATAATTATTGTATTGGCGGAGATGATTTACTTTTTATCACTGATGTAAAACAACATCCGCAACTATGTCGTATTAAATATGACCCTTTTAACAATAAATATGAAATGTGAGATTATGAAGGTAATTACTTTTGTTTTTATGTTATTCCTTATGAAGAAGCATTAGAACAGGGTTTGGTTAAAAAGAAAACTTTGAAAAAATAAAAAATATATGATATAATATTTATATATAAAAGGAAAGAAGGATAAAATAGATGATAAGACCAATTTTTAAATATCCAAAGGATAAAGATATATTAACTACACCAAGTGTAGAAGTAACAGAATTTACTGAAGAAATTAAACAAACTATTAAAGATTTAATAGATACAGTCCAAGCAAATAATGGAGCTGGCATTTCCGCAATTCAAATAGGAAAGCCATATCGTATTTGTGTAATTAACTGGGGTGGAATTCATGTTTTAGTTAACCCAGTAATTACAAGATCGAGAGGTGTCCATGTATTGAAAGAAGGATGTTTATCTGTACCTGGACTATATATTGAAACTCCAAGAGCACAAAAGGTATGGGTCACTGCTCTAGATGAAAATGGACAAGAGTATGAATTAGCAGAAGGCGGAAATACTAGTTATATTATTCAACATGAGTTAGACCACTTTGAAGGAAAATGTAGTTTATTTGTTGCATATGATGCAATGATGTCACAAAAGGAGAATTAATATGAATATAATATCTAAATTTTTTAAAACTAGACAACAAAGAAAAGCATTTAGAAAATTTCTTGATAAACATAAAAAGAATATTTTAAAAGCATATTATGAAATGCTTAATTGTCAAGACCTTGAGTGGATAATGCAAGATCCAGTTATGTTAGATATTTTATGGGAGAGAGTTCTTACTCATGATGACAGTAAATATGAAGAAGATGAATTTGAATGTTATAGAAAACATTATTTCCCAATAGATAAAAAAGAATATATAGAAAATGAAAAAGAGTTTGAAGAAGTATGGTTTAGACATATTCATAATAATGACCATCATTGGCAAGCTAGAACTGATTGGGAAGACGAATATTTTGATATAAATACTGAGGCGGCATGTCTTGAAAATATAATTGACTGGCTTGCAGTTGGTTATGAATTAAATGACCGCCCAATTGATTACTATGAAGCTCATAAAGATGAGATTGATTTACCACCTAAACAAATCCAATTTATAGAAAGATGTATTTATCAAGGAATTGATAAAGATTATATAGAAATGAGAGATAGTATATATGATGTCTGGAATCGTATATAATTTATTAATGTTTCTATTTGGATTAATATTAGGATGGTTTCTCGGAGCTTTATCTGATGAATAGAGGTGAAATAAATGAAGTTCTTTAAAAACAAAAAGAAAAAAGAAACAAAACAAATTGCAATGGGAACTTTATATGATTTAAATAAAAGTATTGTAGAAAAAAATATAGATGCTTTATCTGAAGAAGATATGCAAAATAAAAAGAATTTAATTATTAAATTTTTAGAAGATACTGATAATATTTATTATATGTTATTATGTAATGATAGAAAAGATTATACAGTATTTCATCATTTAGATACTAATATAGAATGTTTACAAGATGTTTTAATTGATGAATGTTTACCTAACCGCGGTTATACTAAATCAATTGAACTAACTAAAAATAATGATGCTATTGAAATATGGATCTCAATTGATGGAGATAGTTATTGTTACTATTTCTTCCCATATGATGAAGCTATAATAGAATGTTAGGAGGATTTATATGAATAGTTATATTATTATTAATTTAAAAAACTTTACTTTTGCTCATGAAATCTATGTATTTAATGAAGAAAATGAAGTTCTTACTAAAACACAATGTTCTATGGGAAATCTTGCGGAAACAGTTGCTGAATATAGTAATTTATATAGAGCAAATAAAGTTAAAATTATGGGAAAGAATGCTTTCTCTAAAAAACTAGGTCAAGAGATAACTCAAACAAGTTTAGCTAAATATGAATTAAAAATAGATGTAGAATATATTTAGGAGGGATAAAATGAAATATTTATTAGAAACTACTGAAAATTATAGAGTTGATAATGAAGCAGAAGCAAAAGAATTAATTGAAAAGGCTAAAAAAGGTGATAGTTATATTTTAAAAAAATATACTTCACAATATAAAGAAAGAAAACAAAAAGGCGAAGTAATAGATGCTTGGTATAGAGTTACATTAGTAAAAGTATTTACTGATGAAAAAGAACCTGATACACAAGTTGAAATTACTTATGATAATGGGAGTGCATTCTAATGTTTGGGGAAATGTTTGTGAATGGCGTTAAAGTCAATCAGGGGCCTACCATTCAAGGAATTAATTATACTAAACTAAGAGACGATGCACATGAACCAACTCAAGGTAGCGCGTTTGCCGCGGGTTATGATTTATATGCTGCTATTGATGAAGAGGTTGCAATTCCTCCTCATCAAACAGTAAAAATTGGTACAGGTTTATCTTTTGAATTACCTGAATATACCTTTGGAGCAATCTTCGCTAGATCTGGGTTAGCCACAAAACAAGGCTTACGTCCTGCAAATTGTGTAGGAGTTTGTGATAGCGATTATCGTGGAGAATACATAGTTGCTATACATAATGATGGAGATGTTGGACAATTTATCCAACCAGGAGATAGAATTGCTCAATTAGTCATTATGCCTTATATTCCTGTTACTTTTGTAGAAACTAAAAATTTAAGTGAAACAGAACGCGGCGATGGTGGTTTTGGTTCAACAGGAAAATAATAAAAATTAGACGGAAAGGAAGGAATTAGGAGATGGATTTAATTTTTATTGGAATTGGACTTGCAGTTATTGCAATATTACTTATTATACTTATTGGAGGATATGTTAAATGTCCACCTGATATGGTTTACATTATATCTGGTTTAAGAAAGAAACCTAGAGTTATTATTGGAAAAGCGACTATTAGAATACCTTTTTTAGAAAGAGTAGATAAATTAACATTAGAGTTAATTCAAATTGATGTTAAAACTCATAATGTTCCAACATCTGATTTCATTAATGTAGATGTTGACGCAGTTGCGAATGTTAGAATTCCAAATGACCCTGAGTTAATTCAAGTTGCCGCAAGACACTTCTTAAATCAAAAATCAGACTATATCGCAAAAAATGTAAAAGAAGTACTTGAAGGAAATATGCGTGAAATCATTGGACAAATGAACTTAGTTGCTCTTGTTAATGATAAACAATTATTCTCACAAAAGATACAAGAAAATGCAAAAGATGATATTAAAAATATCGGTCTTGAAATTGTTAACTTAAATGTACAAAACTGTACTGATGACAATGATGCTATTGTTAATTTAGGTATTGACAATTTAGTTAAAATACAAAAGGCGGCTAAAATTGCAAAGGCTCAAGCTGAAAAAGAAATTAAAGTTGCGGAAGCCGCTGCTGATGAAGAAGGAGCTCGTGCTCGTGCAGAAGCAGATGCTAAAATAGCAGAACAACAAAAAGATTTACAAATTAAAAAAGCTGAATATAAAATTGAGCAAGATAAAAAACAAGCGGATGCGGATGCTGCTTATGAAATTCAAAAGGCAGTTCAACAAAGAACTATTAATGAAAATGAAGTAGCCGCAGAAGTTGCTAAAACTGAAAAAACAACTGAATTAAAAGAAAAACAAGTTTCTTTAAGAGAAAAAGAACTTGAAGCTGAAATTAAGAAACAAGCTGATGCTGAAAGATATGCTGCGGAAATCCAAGCTGAAGTAGATAAAGTTCGTGCTGTAAAGGCAGCTGAAGCAGAAGCTCAAGCTAGAATCGCTCGTGCTGATGCAGAGAAAGAAGCTAACATTAAAGAAGCTGAAGGTATCCGTGCTAAATTACAAGCAGAAGCTGATGGTAAAAAAGCAATCTTACTAGCTGAAGCAGAGGGTGTTCGTGCTAAAGCACTTGCTGAAGCTGAAGGTATTGAAAAGAAAGCAGAAGCTCAAAAGAAAATGGGTGAAGCATCTATCGTTGAAATGATTATGACTGCTTTACCACAAGTTGCAAAAGAAGTATCTGCTCCATTAGCTAATGTAGATAATATCACTATGTATGGTGATCAATCTACTGAGTTTATTGAAAACAATACACAAAAAATAGATAAAGTATTAAAAGTTGCTCAAGATAGTTTAGGACTAGATTTAAAGAGTCTTGTAGCAGGTTTTGCCGCAAATAAAGTTATACAAACAAATAAAGAAAAGAAAAATGAAAAAGACTTAGAAAATTAATCTAAGTCTTTTTTGATGAAATAAAAAATTCAGAGTATAATATAGAAAAGAAGGATTATGGGTTAGGAGGTTTAAATATGAAAATATTAGTTTTAAGTTGTGATAAAAATGATGATACTTTTGAAGCATTTCATCATTGTATGGAAAAATATTATCCAGAACATCCAGAAATAATATATGCAACTGAAACAATAATTAACCCCTATTACAAAACAATTACTAAAAAATATCCTTTAAATTTATGAACTAAAAGAATAAGAGAAACAGTTCAAGAAATTGAAGATGATAAAATATTATTAATGATAGATGATTGTTTTATTAGAGAACCTGTTGACACTCAAAGAATTGAATATTTAAATGGAGTTTTAAAAGGAAATATAGCAATGTTTAATTTTGAAAAATCATTTGATGCAAGTGATGAAGAAACAGATATTATAGGGATAAAGAAAAGAAAACACCCTTCTATCTATGAAGTTAGTTTATTATGTGGTTTATGACAAAAACAAGCATTAATAGACATACTTCAAGATGATAGCGATCCATGGACGGTAGAAGGAAATCAAAAAACTCACGGCTATGATTTTTATATTAATAGCGGAGATTATATTATAAACTGGGGATATGAAACATGAAGACCTGCAGGTTTATTTAAAGGTTTATGGTGTAAAGAGGTTGTTGACTTTTTTAAAAAAGAAGGAGTTGAAATAGATTATGGAAAAAGAGGATTTGCTGATTAGTATAATAACTCCTTATTATAATACTTTAAAACAAACAAAATCTTTGGCTAAAGTATTAGAACCACAATTAACAGAAGATATAGAATGAATTATAATAGATGATGGATGTCATGAAACTGAATTAGATACTATAAAAGCAACAGTTATTCATTTAGAGAATAATAGTGGCGGAGGAAGCGTTCCAAGAAATGTAGGCCTAGATACCGCAAAAGGTAAATATATTTTATTTATAGATAGTGATGATATGATAAAAAGAGATTATATTGAAACAATAGTTAAGAAAATAAAAACTGAAGATTTTGACTATTGTTATTTTGGTTGAGAATCTCATGCTTTTCATATAATCATAACAGACCAACCGCCTGCATGAAATTGTAGTATTTGAAATTGTATATATAAGAGAGAATTAATAGGTGATATTAGATTTAATCCCGATTTAAGAATTGGAGAAGACCATGAATTTAATAATAAAGTAAGACATGGTAAGTGCGCACATATCCCTAAAATTCTATATTATTATAGTGATACTCCTAATTCTTTAATAAAGCGAGGTAGTAAAGATGTTTTATAATAATATTTATTATTTTTATTATCTTTCAGATATAGGTGGAACTGAAACCTTTTTATATGAATTATCAAAAAAATATTGTAATTATGATTTAACCATTATATATAGATATGCAGACCCTAGACAATTGGAAAGATTAAGAAAATATGTAAGATGTGTAGAATTTGTAGATGGTATGGTTATTAGATGTAAAAATGCTTTCTTTAATTATGGAATAGATATTATTGATAATGTAGAAGCAACAGATTTTTATACTTTCGTTATCCATGCTGACTATGAAGATATGAAAAATAGAGGACAATTATCAAGTAAGATACCTGACCATCCTAAATTGAATAGATGGATCGCGGTAAGTAAGCGTGCAGCTCAAGGCTTCCATGCAGTAACAGGAAAAAAAGTAGAAGTATGTTATAATCCTTATGAAATTAGAAAGCCTAATAAAGTTTTAAATTTAATTTCCGCAACTAGATTATCAAAAGAAAAAGGTAAAGATAGAATGATTCAATTTGCAAAACTATTAGATAAAGCTGGTATTAAATATATATGAACCATCTTTACGAATGATAAGAATGAAATTAAAGATAATCCAAATATTATATATATGAAACCTAGATTAGATATTTTAGATTATATTGCTAATGCAGATTTTCTAGTTCAGCTATCTGATAATGAAGGTTTTTGTTATAGTGTAGTTGAATCATTATGCGCGGGAGTCCCTGTTATAGTTACTCCATGCCCTGTATTTGATGAAATAGGTTTAATTGATGGAGAAAATTGTTGGAAAGTTCCTTTTGATGTTACAGGATTTGATCCACGTAAATTGATAGATAAACCATTAAAATTTAAATACACTCCACCTGCAGATTCTTGGGATAAATATTTAAATAATGCACCTAGCACATGGCAAGAAGAATTACATACTAAATATAAAGTAATGGCTACTAGTGCTTATAAAGATAATCATATTTCAGATAGCCAGTTACGTAAAACTCCAGAGCCTGGAGACACATGGTGGGTTACTCCAGAAAGATTAAGAATCTTGCTAGGAGAAAATTCTAAAAGAATAAAATTTGTAAAAGTAGTTGAGAAAGTCGTTTCAGAAGAATAATCAACTACTTTTTTCTTTTGCGCGTCTTGAAAATTTTTGTTATAATGTAAGTAAGAGAAGGAGATGACTCAAATGATATTACTATCTTTAGATTTATCAACAAAGAGCTCTGGATGAGCAATCTTTGAAGATGGTTTTTTAAAAGATTCAGGATGTATAGCATCTTCATCTACTGATTTACTAAAAAGAATTAATATAATGATAGATGGGATTAAAACAATAGTAGAAAAATATAATCCTAATAAAGTAATTGCAGAAGAAGTTAGACCTGAAAATGGTATGCAAAATTTAAAAACACATAGAGCGTTAATGTGGTTACAAGGCGGAATTGCTTTAATGCTATATGATTATAATAAAAAATTAGAAATGGAATTAATATATCCTAGTTCATGGCGTGCGGCAATTGGTATTAAAACTGGTCGCGGCATTAAAAGAACTACTTTAAAAGAAAAAGATATTCAATTTGTAAAAGAAAATTATAATTTAGATGTTAATGATGATGAGGCGGATGCTATTTGTATTGGTTATTCACAATGTCATGATATAGAAACAGAAATAAATTGGGACTAAAATTAAAAATTTTTAAAAGATATGAACACTTTATCATAAAAAGTGTTTTTTTAATTTTCCTGCCAAATTTTAAGCAAATAAAAAAAGCACACTATTAAAAGTGTGCTTTATTTTTTTTTATAATTTTGTTTCTACTTGCGTTGCCGCAATAGTCATATTTCCACTAATTGAAAGTGGAATTGAGAATGTAGACATCATAAAGTCTCCATGAATATCATCTTGTTCAGATGTAACTGATATTCTTGTATTTGGTTCTAAATGATAAATAGGAATAGTAGTTATATTAATATTACTATTATAATTTGTATGTGCCCATAATAAATTTTTAATTTCATTAAAACAACTATTATGAAGTCCACCTATTACTATCATTTCATATATAGTAGGTTCTACAATACAATAATCTTGATTACGTTCTTCACACCATTGTGCTTGTTCTTCTGCTGTTTCATCATTTTTTATAATAACAATATCTGGAACTTCAGATTCAAAAACGCAATTATAATCATCACTATTTTTAGTAATACTTCTTCTTCCTATATTTTTTACACTAAATTGATCGATTACTGTATCGCTATCAATAAAATCTAATCAATAATTAACATCCCAAGGATTATCTTTAACTTCTTTATAAAAATCTCCTACAAAAATTAAATCTCCACTTACATCATCAATATAATAGTCTGCCATTAAATTATATAATTTAGGTCATTCTGCAGCTAACTCTGCATAATAATAATTACTTTCTAAACCCAAAGCTTCTGCAGCGACCCCTTCAAGGTATAACTCAGAGCGCCAATCAGTCGCTTGAACTTTAACTACAGGAGTATTAGTATAAGGAAGATATTCATATTGTTGAGCTAATAAATCATTTTTATCTTCTTCATATGTAATAGTTAAATTATCTATCTCTTCTTGAATAATATTTATTTCATTTTGAATTACAGCGATTTCAGCCCCATCTTGTTCAATTTCTGCATCAATTGGAGCTAATTCTTCTTCTACCGGAATTAATTCTTCTTCTAAAAGTTCAATATCTTCTTCAAGTTCATTAACCCTTTCTTCTAGTAAATCTATATCTTCTTGATAATTATTGGCCCTTTGTTGAGCTGCATTCTTAATAAGTGTTGCATCTTCAATTTCTTGTTCTAATTCTGCTTTTCTTACTGGATCAGTTTCAACTTCCCATTCTGCAGTTAATGTTGCTATTAGTTCCTCTTGAGTTGTTACAATTTCTAATTGTTCATTTTTTAATCCAGTAACTCTTGTAATTTCATTATTAATAATAACTTTAGTTTCTTCTAAATCATTTATTTGTTTTTCAAGTAATTGTTTTTTATTTCTTAACAATATACTTCCTGATATTAATCCATTAATATCACTTTGGATTGTATTGATTGTATTTTGTTTAGTTTGAATTTGTGTATTATAAGGCCTAATATTATCTTCATAATCAGCTTGTAAAGCAATTAATTCAGCCTGGATATGTCTATAATGCGTTGAATTTGTATCCAATCCTCAAATTCATTGAGTTCCATTACTTGTACTTCAATATACATAATTGAATTCACCGATTGAAGGGAAATCGCTTACAGAATTATATTGAAGATAAGGTCCGTTATCAAGAGATACATAAGCATTTAACTCACTATCTCATTTATATATAATTCCAGTATTTTCATCTAGATAGAATATTCCATCTACTCCAGTTGAAGGAAAATGTGCAAAATTCATATATTTAATAGGACATTTTGCTTTTGTTAATCCATCTGCGGGGTCTTGATAAAAAAATACTTCATATATATTTCCTGTTTGAGGTTTATTATCAATAGCTAAATGATAACGAATAGGCACTTTATAACCATCTGCATTTTCTTTTATTCCTCATACGACAAAATCATTTTTAATTCTATTGTATTGAGGACTATGTGAAAAACTAATAACTAATTGACTATCATCAAAACTATACATTGCTTTTCCTTTTGAGATATCAATTACATAATCATTATTTGTAATATTTTTTATATCTACTGTTGCTTGAGTAGTATTTAAATAATTTTTAATTTCTTGGAAAATAAAATTTCCATCTTTATCATAATAATATTCATAATTACCTAATGTATTTTTTATTTTGTCAAGAATAGTACAAACATTATCTCCCGCATTCGCATTTAGTTCTCCTGGATAAGTAAAATCAGTATAAATAAAACCAACATCTTGTCCATAAGCAAATTCTTGAACTATTCCAAATTCTAATGCTTCTGCTTTTGAAGTTGTAAATTTATGTTCTGTCCCATTTGTAGCTAAATAAAGTGGATTTGATCCAGTCCACTTCATTACTTGTTTTACTTTTTCATCTATATCATTTATAATAATTTTTCCTAATTGTTCATTTCCAAAATGATTAACCAATTCTCTAATAATCATTGATATTGTTGGTCTTGAAGTATATATTTCTCCTGTTGCAGTATTTACTGTATCATATTTATCTAATGTTACTGCGGAAGTAATTACTCCTCCGCATTCTCCATTTAATAAACACATTTTGTCTTTAAATTGTGCAGATAATGTAGTTCCTTGGCCTAAAGAACTACTGATACTACAAGAGGTAATTACATATGTTCCTTGCGGATACCATAAAATAGGATAATCTGTATATTTATCTGTTGTATTTTCAATTCCAATTTCTATAAAAACTTTTTTATTTATAGAGATTAAATTATTCGCATCAGTTATTTTTCCTGTTGATACGTCCTTTACATTCATTGTTAAATTACAAGTTCTACGAACGGAAGAATTCCCATTAACTGAGATACTTCCGCTTGTAGCAATACCTTGAATTTCTTGTAAAGGTTTTTCATTTCAATCTAACAAAATAATTTTAATATATTGTTTTTGTAAATGTTGTAAATCAACTTCATATAGGAAATTGTCATCTTTTAAATAAGGATATATCTTTTTCATATTATTCTCCTTCAACAGGATCTATTAAAGGTGTATTATTTTCACTAACTGAAATTTTATTAAATACTCTATTTTGATTATCCCATAAATATAAATCTTCATTATCTGCATAAATTTCTCTGTTACTATGTGACTGAGCAATAAGCTCATTAGGTCTATCATTCCATAAAGGAACTGAAATAAGATTATAATTTGAGCGTTCAGAATTTCATAAATAACATTGATTTTCAAAGATATATAATACATGGTCTTTTCCTTCAGCAGGGAATTCTTCAATACTATCAATAAACACAACTCTTTGAATTGCGGAAATAGTAGGTTCACTGCTTCCACCACCTGAAATAGCAGGACCTTTATTAGTGGTGCTTATAATATTATATTTTCCATAATTTTCTCAATTGCACTCATCAACTTCATATGCAGTAGATTGAAAATTTCATAATCTACGTCCTAAAGTTTGATTAGGTTGGAATGAGATATTCATTAATCTAACTAAGAAATTTCCTTCAGATGGACTACGGAATAATTTTACCCCATCATCATATAAGAAATTTGAAACCTTTTCTCTAAAGAATCTTTCTCAAATAAAATCATTATAATATTTAATATCTTTCTTTTCATTATATTCTTCATAAATATTTAAATTATCTTGATAAACTTCTTTTTTTGTAATAAATAAGCCATCTTCATCCATTGCAGAAGCAATTAAACCATTTAAAGGAAATTGAACATAATCTACAAAACCATTTCTTTTAATAAAAGGATATTTACTTCCTATTGTATCTACTTTTGATTCTTGTATTGTTCTTTGGAATGAAGTAATTGAAGGATTAAATTTAATTTTTAATTGTTTATCTCCACTTGTTAAGAATATATCTTCAAAATAACAACAAATAGGTTCTTGGAAAAAGTACATCTCTGTTCGATTACCTTCTGGAGTAATTCCTTGAACTCCATATAAATAAAATATTCCATTTTCAACAGTATAATCAAACCAAGTAAAATCTATATTTCTAGCTTCTTTATATGAAGCAGTATATATATCATCTCATATATTATAATTGTCTTTACTACTAGCTCTTCTTATTACAATCTTTCCTGTATATGGATTTGTTAAAGTTTTAGATCTAGTTATACGCATACCAATTCTACCATTTTCTTCATCCATATAAGGTTTAACTCTTAATCCTAAATCAGTTTGAATTGCAGGTAAAACTGAAATATAATATGTTTTAGTATCAGTAAATAAATTACTAGTAACGTAAGTAAAAGTAAAACGATATGTATGTTCAGCTTTAAACCAATATTTAATAGTATAATTAAAATTATTTATATCAGTAAAATCATTTGAATAAATATCTCCGCTATCTAATAGTAAAGTATCTTCACTATTATATACTTTAATACGATAAAATTTCAATGTTTCAGTTTCATTAGGATTTGCAAAACTTATTTTACCGATAACTTGAGTATTTATAATACTATCATAAATATCAATAATACCGCCTTCATCATAATCTTTCATTTCAACAGTAGGTTCTGAAATACCTCTAATTAAACATACAGTAGACCATTCACTAAAATTATCTAAATTTATAGATAACCATTCATTTATGGATTGTACTGCATCCTCATCAGATAAATTAATACCTGGGTCAGTAGCATTAACAGAAGTAAATCTAATTTGAACTTTATAATAAGTATCAATATCAAAATTATTTCCATTTAAATCTTCAGGTTTAATTTCAATATAATATTTATCATTAGTTTCTCTTTCTTCATCTATTTGAATTTGTTTTAACATTATTCCAGATGGATATTTTATAGAATGTAAAACATTTTTATTTGTATTTTGATTTCTTACAGTTATTTGTGCGTTTTGTATTTCTTCTAAATCATTATACATTGATAATGAAAAATAAACTCTACATATATATTTATCATCAGTAGTTGTTACTGTCTGAAAAGTTGCTCTTTTAGAAATTTCAGTTGGCTCTGGTTTTGTGGCAAAGAAAATTGCTTCAGTTAATGTTTCAGTAGAAGAGCCTTCTAATAAAGCATCTAATAAATTTTTATATTGAATATGAAGTAATCTTTCTTCTTCTATACGTTCAGGATCTGCAGGATCTGGATAACGTTCTGCAATTTCTGCTAAAGCAGCTTCATATTCATCTCATAATTCTTCTACTCCAGAGATATCCGAATTTGTAATAAATTGGTCAACAGCAGCTTCATATCTAATTACATCTGAATAAGAAGTAACTATATATGTTTTTGTAACTGTATGAATTCCACTTGAATTATCTCCAACTAAAAAAGCTGGCATATATGTATCCACAATAGGTGGATATAAATTATTTGTTACTGCCATATCTATCTCTCCTTTTATCTCAATCTTTTTTATCTTACTAAATAATATTAAAAAACTAGTAAATAAATTATTTATATTAGGCCAAAATAAAAAAGGAGCTATATAGCTCCTTCTGGTTCATTTTTATTTACATGCCAAGCATTATCTTTTTTATAATATATTTTTTTTGCTTTAACTCATTGTCCATCTATTTTATACCAAGTTTTACCTTTTACTCATTGGCCATCTATTTTTATATATGCGGCCGCCTGATCTGCAGGTGTATTAACAATAATATTAGATGAAATAATTTCAGTATCTTCTCCTGAAGTTCCTTCATGTAATGCTTTTACTTTAACTTTTAAAGTATATTCAGTTTCTTCAGTAAGTCCATCAAAATCATAAGAATTGCTTGTTTGATATGTTGTTCATGTTTCTCCTGCGTCTAAACTAAAACTATAATTTAAAGTTCTAGAAGGAGTAATAACAGCATCAATAGTAGTAGTAAAACTAAAAGGCAATAAATTAGAAATTTCAACTGAATTAATAATAGGAACTGGTAAAGTAGTTGAAAAAGTTACTGGACTATTTACTGTAGTAGTTGTACCTCCAGGATTAGTTACACTTAAGTAAATATTATAATTTGAATCAGCATCTAATCCTGTAATTGTTCCTATTGTAGAAGTTCCTAAATTTAAACTAGAATAATTAGTTTCATTTGTTTTTTTATAGTATAGAGTATAGTTATTTATATTTAAACCATCTGCGGCAACCGCAACAGTAATACTATTATTAGTACTAGATTGATAAGTTATAGATAAATTACTTGGTTCAATTGTACTAAAACTTAAAATAACTGTTTTACCATATTCTATTGTTCCTGAGGTTGCTGCAGAACCGCTTGCAATTCCATTATATCTATATCCGGGTTTTGCGGTAATTTCTTCTACAGAGTATGATAAATTATATGGTTGAGAAGTACAACAATCATTTGAATTACGAGTAATTCAAGAATTATTAACCTTAACACTAGCAGTCCCATAATCTCCTAAATTTCCACTTACTACGCCGCCATCCAATTGACCATTTAAATCTAAAGTATAATTTTTATATCTTGTTCAAACTTTTGTAACTCCGCCATCAAAATATTTTCTATATCTTCCGCTGCCAATATCAGTAGCATTTTCAACTCGATCAAATTCTAGATTATCACGTTTAATATCTATATTATAAATCTCGAAATATGATGTTTCATAATATGTAAATGTTCCAGGTTGATCTCATAAGTTATCATATGAGGCATCAATTTCAGATACATATACTGACATTGTTCCTACATCTTGCGTTTCTCTATCATCAGGAGTAACGATATTAATATTATTTCAATTTCTTCTACGAGAATCAAAAACAACTCCACAACGATAGTTATTAATATTTGACACTCCTGAACCTTCAACAGTTAAAATATAAGTAGCTCCATTTACAATACCTGAAATTTGTCAATTACTAAGTCCTGTTCAGTCTCCTTCTGAGTAATTTTTCCCCCAGTAAACGGATTTATTTCCATAAGTTAATGAATATGAAAAATCTTGAACGACAGTATCTCCGTCATACCTTCTTAAATGAACAGTTCCACCTGTACTTTGAGTATCTTGGTTTCCCCCACTTTTATAACCACTAATTTTTTCAATAGTAATAGAACCATTATAATTATTATTATATTGAACTCTAGTATATCCAGTATAACTTCCTAAACTCCCAGAGCCCAAATATTGTAAATTTGCCATAAATTAGCACCTCCTAAATTGATGGAGGTAAATCTTCTATTAAGATATATATATCCCCATTCTTTCCTAAGCTTCCTGAAGGAGTTGTTGAGCCATAATATGCTTTTGTTGTTTCTGAAAGTATTTTATCAGATGTTCATATACTATTAATATTTGCAGTATTATCAACAGGATATCCACTAACAGCTTGAGAATTTAATACTACACCAGCTCCACCTGCATCAACATAATCTGCTTTATTCATATCTCCAGTCCCATCTTCAATAGAAGCTGTAGTTGTTCCTTCTAAGTCTGTAAGAGTAATGGTTGCTGTTCTTCCGCTTTTTGAAACTGACGCGGATGGACAATATCCTCTATCCCCAGTATCACCTTTTGGCCCTTTTATATTTACTGCAGTTGGATTTACTAATCCTTTATCATTAGTCCAATGAATTACTCCTTCATTGTCTATATAAGGAATAAAAGTTGCTCCATTATCTCCCATATATGTTGGAATATATTGATATTCAGTATTTCCATTTGTAAAAGTATAAGTTATCTTAGTCCATAAAAATTTTCCTGGATCAACAGTAATAAAAGTATTACTTCAAGTACCAGTAGGTATGGTTGTACTATTATTACCTTGTTGATATTGCATAGTAATTGAATTAACAAAATCTCCATCTTTAGCTTTATAAACATTAAGATATGTTATGTATTCAGAACCATCTGAATATGTATAAGTAATTTTTTGCCATAAATATTGTCCTTGTTCAACTTCTACAATAGTATCAGACCAATCTCCAACAGGGATTTGTGTTGGACTTGTTCCTGCCAAATATTGAATTTTAGTAGAAACAATTCCCCTTCCATCATCTCCCTTTACACATATATCAAAATCTAAATCATTATCTTTATTATAAATTTCTATATCAAAAGCAGTATCTACTTCAAGAGGTTCATACATTACAGTATCAGTTGCCATAATTATACCTCCACTTCTCCAGCTTCAGGCCAAAGAGTAAAGATTTTTGGCCCATTTTTATCATAGCCGATTAAAGTAGTATCTCCATTTAATTCAATTTCATACCAATAATCAACAGAGTTATTTTTTAAAGGCTCTCCAATTTGAGTGTCTTGAGATGTTAATTCAAGATCAATAGCATCAGTATTTTCAGTTATATCAAATCTTTTTTGAAAAATAACATTACTATAATCTCCATTTTGACAAATTGAAAATAAAATATAATCTCCAAATCTAAAAACATCTGAATTATTAATTAAATGAATACTTCCCTTATCTCCCCTATTGATATAAATATGTTTATTTTTAATTTCCATATTATCTCTCCTTTTATATCTTGCGGCGGCCGCTATTTATTTTCTTTATGATTTTCGTCTATTGCTTGGTAAATATGTGGTGGAACTATAATATCATGTGCTTTAGCCCATTTATTAAATTCACTAGTCATATACCAATCTCCATGCAAACTTACAAAATATGTTTCAGCAAGTTTTAAAATTGTATCTATATTTTCAGGTTGTTGTTCTAAAATCATTAATAATTGAATTCTTAAAGTGTCTTTTCTAGTCTCTTGTGCATTTTCAATTAAAAATTTTACATCATCTTTAAACATATCAATACGTTTATCAGAATCTTCTTTGTTTTGTTTTACGATTTCTCTTGTCTCTTGAAGAGCTTTAGTGAAATCTTCTCTTGCTTTATGTTCATATTTAATTATTTCTGCATGAGTATATTTAGCTTGTTTATCAACATAAAAAGAAACAAGTAATAAAACTATTCCTAGAAATGCAAAAATACTATATGTTAATTCTGGAGAAGTATTTAAAACTTTGACTACAAAAGTCGCAGAAACTCCAACAGCGGCAAGTACTCCTGCAACTCTTGCCCATATTGTTTTTATATCATTTCAAGGAGTTTTTATTTTTTCATCTTCGTTGTTCATTTATATTTTTCCTCCTCCAAAATATATTTTTTATCTTACTAAATAATATAAAAGTTTGTTTATATTAATTATACATATTAGGCCAAATAAAAAAAGATAGATAGTTAAAATCTATCTATCTTAACTTCAACCATTTTCAGCTAAAGTTGTTCATTCAGAATAAGTTTTACATTTATTTTGTTGTGTAGAACTTAATCCAATATAAGTTAGTGTCTTAGTTCCAGTATAGTCGCTTGTTAAAGTTGCTAAAGAAGCTAAAATATTATGCAAACTTGTATCACTAAGTTTAGTACAACTACTAAACATATATTGACATGTTTTTGCTTTTGGCATATTTATTACTGGAACACTATCTAATTTACTACAACTTTTAAACATAGAATTAAAATTAGTACAAATTGGAGTTAAAATTGTACTTGGAATATCTGTTATTTCGGAACAAGAATTAAACATATAACTACAATTTGTGCATTTAGATAAATCTAAACTACTAGGTATTGATATTAATTTACTACAATAATTAAACATATAACTACAATTTGTAGCTTTAGATAAATCTAAATTACTATAAATATTAGTTAACGCCCTACAATAATAGAACATATTTGATAATGAACCAGTACAATTAGATGTATTTATTCCACTTGGAATAGTAGTTAATAATTGACAGCTATAAAACATATAAGAAGCTTGTGTTAAACTAGGTAAGTTTATTGTAGAAAGAGTCGTTAATTTTGGGCAATAATTAAATAAACTGTTAGCATTAGTACAATTTGGAAGATTTAAAGGGATAGACATTTGTTCTAAATTTGAACAACTTGAAAACATCCCACTAACAGATGTAGTTGTACTTGGAATAGTTAATGAATTACTATCTATTTGTTTTAATGCTGAACAACCTAAAAACATATTACTAAAATCAGTACCAGAAGATGTATTTATATTTTTAACTTGTTGTAATTTAGTACAATTATAAAACATTTGAGAAACAATTGTTGCAGATGAACAATCAATATTTTCAACTTTTATAAGATTATTACAATTATAAAACATTTGAGAAACATTTGTGGCGGTAGAAAGATTAATATTATTTACTTCTTCTAAAGCAGTACATCCATAACAAAATTGTCTTCCTGATGTACTTTGACATAAAGGCATATTTATATTAGATAATTTTTTTAAATTAGTATAATTTTTAAATCATGTTGAAATAGTTGAAGTAACACTTGCAAGATTATATCCATCTATTTCTTCTACTGTTGTTGGGAAAAATTTAATTCCTGAAGTTAAACCTGATAAATTTATATTATATACTTTTTTTATATTAGAACAATTATAAAACATAGAACTCACATCATTATAATTAGTTATCTGAGACAAATTAATATCTTTAATAATTTCTAAGTTTGTACAATTTTGATACATATAAGAACATCTAACTGCTTGAGAAAAATCAAGAGCAGGAGTTTCTTTTAAACCAGTACATCCACTAAACATGCCATAAAAATCTCTTCCTTTTGAAGTATCTAACGTTCCTGCAGGAATTTTTTCCAAGCTTTGACATTTATTAAACATATAATTAAAAGTTATTCCATTTGAAGTATTTATAACTGGAATATATTTTAAATTTTTACAATTAGTAAATAAATAAGAAAAGTCATCAAGAGTGCTATAATTACAATTTTTTATAAAAGATGCATCTTCAAATAAAGAATTTCCAAATTTTATTTTATTAGAAATAGCAGAAGGAGTAGATGAAGTATTGATAATAGTATCTGCCATATCTCTAGGTTTATATACAGCATTCAAATTGTTAGTTTTAATTCTTAATGCATCAGCAATATCTGTTAAACTATTTTCATCTATTAAAACATTCATATTTTAAACCTCCTTCTAATATCCTGTAGTCCAGCCCATGGCTTCTAATGCCGCCCAATTTGATAAAGATGTACATGTAGTAGCTTGACTTTGAGAAAGTCCTATATGAGCTAAAGTTTTAGTTCCTGTGTAATTAGTTGCTGTTGAAAGTGTTTGTAAAATATTATTTAGACTAGTGCTTGTAAGATTTGGACATCCAGAAAATATGTCCATTAAAGAATATTGATTTACAACATTTGGAATACTAAAAGCAGGAATATCTCTAAGCGCATCGCAATAAGCAAACATATCTTCTATATCTTCTGCAGCGGGAATCGTAATAGAGCTAACTGACACAAGATTATAACAATCTAGAAATGAACAATTAAATCCAGTTGCTTTTGGAGCATTTAAAGATGGAATTGAAGTTAAACCATGGCAAGATACACAAATATTATCCAAATTAATCGCCTCTGGTAAACTTCAATTAGGGAAAGTAATTAAACCGCATCCTTGAAAAGTGCCATCAAAATCTTGTCCTTTAGAAACATTGTAAACAGGAATAGTTGTTAAATTACTACATCCTGCAAACATTCATCGAAAGCTTGTTCCGTTAGAAAGATCAAAATTACTTGGAGAAGGAAGAGTAGTTAATTGAGAACAGTTTGCAAACATATTTGCAAAAATAGTTCCTTTTCCAACTCTCATTCCTTCAAAAGTTGTTAAATTATTACAAGCCTGAAACATGGTTCCAAAATTAGTACCATTTCCTGTTGGTAAAGAATTTCCTTGTGCTAAAGTTATTGTTTCTAGATTACTGCAACCTGAAAACATACCACTAAAATTTAAACCTGCATCAGCAGGAGTTGTACTTAAATAAGGGAAAAAATTTGTTCCTACTCCAGTATTGGAAAACATGCCACTAAAGTCAGTTCTATTTCCAATAGGATTATTTGAAACCATATTAAACATATAAGCCATTGCAGAAAGGTCGCTTCCTGAATTCCCAAAACTTATAGTATTAATATCTGCTTGGGAAGAAGTTGAACTAATTGCATCTGCCATTTCTGCAGGTTTTAATTTTAAATATGGATTTCCTTTTACTGTTCTAATTGCATTTGCAATATTTTTTAAAGCAATTTCATTTACTCAAACATTTGCCATTAATATTCAACCTCATTCCCATTTATATTGCTATTAAATAAATTATTTATATACGCGCAACTATAAGCATCTGTTGTACTTGTAGAAAAATCATCTACTACATTTGAGAATGTTGCAACAGTATTTTTCGCTTTAATTAAATAATTTACTACAATATATGGTTGTAAGTTTGTATGAGCTTCATCTCCTCCAGTATTATTTGATGTTACTGTTGCTGATACATGATCTGGACCATCTGCAGGTGGATATTGTCCTGGGTTAGATGTAAAATTTTGATCATCAACAGTTCCTAAATAAGTACTATGAGAATGACTAGGTATTTGAGAAACAGTTAAAGTAACTTCTTTTACTCCTCCTATTTCTCCAAGCGTATCAAATTCTGTCTGAGTTAAATCTAATCCAACTCCAACTCTACCTTTTTTATTAGGTATATTAAATGTAGTACTTCCATCTCCAGCTCCATAAGTTGTTCCTATTACATCAAATAATTCATTATATTCAGTTCTACTTATTGCACTACCATCACATATTAATCAACCAGTAGGAATAGAAGAACCATAAAATTCAATCCCAGTTCCAATAGCCATACTATCAAGAGCTTTTATTGCAAGATCTACTCATTGTCCATTGTATTTAAATTTCATAATCTGTCCTCCTCCTATAATGATGATGATGCTTTTGTATATTCTAATACTATAAATATTTTATCAAAGGTGTCTGTAAAAGTAGTTACAGAAGTTCCTAGATTAATATATATTTTAAGATTATCTATATCAAAAGAACATTTATCTCTTGTAGAATTATAATATCCTAATTTAGCATATCCAACAGGAAGGTCTTCTTCAGCTGGATATCTTAAATATGAATGAGTATAATCTATAAAAATCATATCTGCCCCAAGATTTGATATATCAACCTCATTATTTGAAGATGTAATAATATCGTTTGGATCATATTCAACACATATTCTATAAATAGGTTTTCCATCAATTCATATTTTATTAGTTAAAGTTTCAGTAGTAGAGAATACATCTGGTTCACTACCTCCACCACCACTTGCAGAAGATACTTCATTTGGATTAATCCATAAAATTGCGTTTCCAGTTGGTTGAGTAGTAGATATTGAAATTTCATTATTGTCAGATGCAGCAATATGTAAAGAATTTGCTGTTCTTGTTATATAATACATTTCATTGCGTTTTGTTGTATTATTAAATATATATGCAAGAGCAGGTTTATTTAAAATCATATTATCTCAATCCCCTATAATCAAAGAGTTTGCAGGGAATGTAAAAGTTGTAGATTGAGAAGTTTGTGTATCTGTATAAGTAATTGTTATTGGAGATTTTACTATTGTAGCAGAAGAATTAAATAATTGTTCATTATTAGTTACAGAATCAACTACATTTATTCTAAGATTTAAATCTATGGCGTCTACAGGGGATTCATCTGTAAATATAGTAGTATTTGTAACATTTGAACCATTATATGTGAACATTTTATATCCATAATCACTAACTACAATAAATGTTATATAAGGTTCATCTGGATCTGCAGTAAAATTATAACAACAAATTGCAGATTTTGCTCCAAAATCTATATATCTAGAATCTCCAACTCTTATGCGGAAGCTTGCGCCTCCACCTCCGACAACATAATAATGAATTCCTCTAGGAAAATCTACAGGTCCATAAGCACCATTAATAGTTTCAAAAAGAATTCCATCTGTATTAGAAATAACATTATTTGCATCTATATTGATTCCAGTACCAGCAGTATAACTAATATCTCCAAGTTCAATTTTGTTTTTAGTTATAGTTCCAGTTACCCAAGTTGTAGGATCATTTCCTGATAAAATAAATTCATAATAATAAGTATCTCCAGCAGTCTCATTTAAAATTCCTAAATTTCCAATAATAGTAAATACCATTTTGTCTGTCGTATCTCCTGAAGCCTCTCCATGAGAATAAGGTACATAATAATTTTCTGACTTTTGTAAAGTAGTATTTATATTCGAATATTGTAAATATAATTGTTCATTCATACTAGCAGATTGTAACGAAGCTAAATTAGAATAAACTGTTCCTTTATTATCAGTTGCATTTATAGTAAAAGTTCCATTAACAGCATCTATAGATAAAATTGGCATAAAAATTGCTTCATCTTTATGTGTACTAGTTGTCTTTGTATAAGTTTTTGTACTACTTGCCACAGTTAAATTTACAGAAGTAAAGACATCTTGCCCTACACTTGGAGCCTGATATGGTAAAGTAGTTGAAAATATTGCAGTGTTATTTGTACTTATATTTAATAAAGGAATATATAAAAATACATTTGTACTTTTTTGTCATTTACCAATAACTTGGTATCCTTGAGAAACTAATGTAGCAATTTCTGTTCCAGTATAATTAGTTGCATTATTACTATCTAAAGTAACAATAGCAGTAGGTTTAATATCATAATCAGTTCCGAAATCAGCTTGAGTCATTGCGGAAGCCGCAGTTACATGACCTTCTGCATTAGTAGTTATTTTATATAAATCACTTGTAAATGCACTACCTTTTGCAGTTGCATGGTCATATGCAATTTTACCTCTATCTCCACGATATGCAGTTGATTCAGTTTCTCCTAAAGCCAAATCTGAAGCTACTACAACATATATAGAACCTGACCATCTATAAGATTTATTAGTAGATAAATCTACATATATTTTACCTGATTCTGGAGTAATCTCTGTTGTATAAGTAGATTCTTTATAGAATTTACCATCTGTTAAATTATAATAACCTTCAATAATATCATCTACATAAGCAGGTAATTGCGAGCTAGGAACCTTTCCAGAACTATCAAGAGTAGCAATTCCATTAGCTTGACCTAATTTTGCATTGTCTGCAGGAGTAAAACCTAATGCAGCAATTATTGAATTTGAGCTTACTTCATTCCAATATTCATATTCTAAACTATCTTTTGATAAATAATAAATTTTATTATAGTCGCCAACGGAAAATAATAAATTTGCTATTCCCATATTACCATAATCTGTATTTAAAAAATTATAAGTCATATAACCTAATTTATCAGTTTTTAAGAAAGCTCCATTTTTTAATATACAAGTTGCCTCTCCATCAAAACCATCAAATTCAGGTAAAGCAATTCTATCTTTCCATTCTTGGAAAATATAATTACTATTATTTTCAATATAACTCTTTATAGGTAAAGTATTATCTTTATAGAAAGTGAATTTATTTATTGTTCCAAAAATAGTTGTACCTGGACAATATTCTCCCCAAGAGTCTTCATACTCTAAAAAATTAATACCTCTTACATCAATATTTACATTACAAACATCTGGATAAACATAATATGTTTTAATTTTATCTGGGTCAAAAATAATAATTTCATTATCTTCATTATCACCATCTTTATAAGTTTCAGAATTTCCATTACTATCAATGACAGTCCATCCACTATTTGATAAATTTAAAATTGCATAACTATTAGCAGGGATTGCATAAATAGGAACAACTACATCAGTTCCATAGCTTGTCTTTCCTTTAAATAACCAAAAACGAGTAATATTTTGTCTACCTTCATAAACAAAAGTAATTCCTCATCTAATAGAAGAATCCACATCATTATCAACATATGCAGAAGTAGTCCATTCAATAGAGGTTGGATTTCCTATCTCATTAAATTCTCCAGCATTAATTCTTACATTCATTATTTCTTTTCAATTAGATATATATTTTCCTCTAATATTGGCATTAGAACTATTTCCTTGTAAACTATGTAATTCATTTATGTTTTGTTTTAAATTTGAAATTGTATATAGACCAGTTGCAGTTGTATCTTCTGAACGTCTATTAGGATTTATAATCTCAGGTAGATCTGCTAAACTAGATACATGACCGCCATATATAATTGAATCATATAAATTATATATATCTTCAAAACTAATTTTTTCTTGAATTGCATTAGTTAAAAAATATATCATATAATTTATTTCGCCTTTGTCATAATAATTAGCTAAATTACTTACCATTCTAGTAATATAATTACTACCATTATCTAACTCTGCAACATCAGTAGGCATAATTTGAATTCGTTGCTCTGAATCTAAATCAAGATAAATTAATTTTTTGTCTGTTATAAAAAATATATTTCCTTTTTCCTTATCATAAGTTGCTAATTCATTATAAGCAATTCTATAAGGTTTAAAAATATCTTGTGCCATTTTTAATCCTCCTTTTATATCTATGCGGTGGCCGGTTAAAAGATTCTTAGACAAGGCTCCCGCAATATTTTTTATTTTTTATCTTACTAAATAATATTAAAAATTAATTAAATTCATTAGTTATTTTAGGCCAAATAAAAAAGATAGTATCTCTACTATCTATAATCATCTTTTGTGCACAAGTTTATTCTAATATTATTTTGTTTATATTTTTTTGGTATTTTCTTTTGTATCTTTTTTAAATCTTCTTCTTCATATATTGATGCATTTAAATCTTTAACATATTGATCTATTGTATATTCTTCAGCTTCACCATCATATTGAATTTCATTTAAGAAAGCTTTAAAATCCTCTACTGGAATTATTCTTTTTATTTTAGGTAAATAGCATAAATGATAAAATTTATAACAATAGTATTTAGCTTGGTCTATAAAGAATTGTTTTTTAGATTTTACTATCTCTTTTAATACATCATAAAAATCTAATAATCTATAACAAAAGAAATAGATTTCATCTTCTTCTTTAATATTATCTAATCCACCTTGTTCTAAAACATAAATTGAACTATCTACCATTCCGCAAATACTTCTATCTATTAAGAATTGTTTATCATTACCACGTACTAATGAATCTTTATGGTATGCTCAAAAATAAGTTGGAGTATTTATTACACCAAGAGACTCTCCTTTATAAAAACTTTTCATTTCAAATAACATATTAAATCCAACATCTTCATTAGCTCTAAAAGGCGGAAACCATATATTATTATCTTCAATAAAATTTCTTCTATATAATCTTGCAAATACATGAGAGTCAACTTCACCATTGATAGCGCCAAATTCACAATTCTCATTTTCTTCTAATATATCAGACCTTAAAACAATTAATTGTTTATTATCTTCCATTATTCCTAACATTTGCTCTAATGATTTAGGTAATATTAAATAATCATCAGCATCAACAAACATTATATAATCATTTTTAGTATTTTTCATACCCTGATTTCTAGCTTCACCAGGCCCGCAATTCTTATCTAATTTAATTTCTTTTATATCCATAAAATTAGAAAATAATTTAATAGTATCTTGATAATCTCCTTCAGGACAACAATCATTAACAATAGTAACATCTACTTTATCAATAATAGATTGTATTGCTATTGAATGTAAAGTTTTTTCTATTGTCTTATGTGCTTTATAGGCGGGAATTATTATATCTATTTTTTTATCTTTCATATAAAGCCTTCTTTCCTTATCTTTATTATATCATAAAATTCATAAAAGGTCAAAAAAAAAGACTACTGACTAACAGTCAATAGCTCCTTTAAATTCAGGTAATGTTTTTAAATAATTATACCCATCTGTTACAGTAAAATCTTCAACATATTCTGGTAACATATACCATTTTAATTCTTTAAAAGTATTACTTCCTTTTAGCCATAATTGTTCTTCTGCTGGAGTGATAGGTTCATCATTATCTATTTTCTTTTGAATAACCTCAGCTTCAGCTTCTAATTCTCTTTTAGATTCATCTATATATGAGTATAATTGAATTCCTGTACTTTCATTTGTTTTATTTGTAATTTCATAAATTCTATGGTATGAAACCATAACTCCATTATATGCTTCTCTTTCTAATAATAAAGCCATTTTAATTCCTCCTTTTATGCCGTTCTATTTCAAATATATACACAAACATAAGGTTCAATATTATCTGTATTACCTACATTTCCGCTAGGTGCTCCAGTAGTTCCAGCCGCAACAGTGTGAGTATGTGAACTTGTATGACTATGATTAAAACTATGATTATGAACCATTGTATGCGTATGATCTATTGAGTGTGTATGCCCATTTATACTATGAGTATGATTATATGTATGGCCATGTGAAAAATTCCACCATACATATCCCCAGAAGTCTGCATTTGTACCATCATGAGCATAACGTCTATTACCATCAGCCCAACCAATATAGATACCCGCAGCATCTGAATCACTTTGTCCATCTACGAACATTAATTGATCTGGTAATTCATCTCCTAGATTTCAAGATAAACCAGGGTCTGCAGCATCTAATCCTGGATCTCTATCATCTGTATCAATAGATGCAGTTGATATTGTAGGACTTGTTGAACTTGAAGTTCCTGCAGCCGCTTGACTAACAGTAGGACTTGTACTACCTGATGTAATACTTATTGAGTGTGTATGCGCGGGAATGCTATAAGAACCATAACTAGTTCCTGCAGCATAAGTATGAGATGAATCTAATTGACCTGCGCCAATTAATAGTCTACCTGCTCCATATGCAACCCATGTTCCACCAAATATAGAACCTGGATTTGTACTTGATGTAGAAATATATATACTTCCAATAGGATAAAAATTATCTACATTTCAAATTTTTCCTGATATATGACTGTCTCCAGCCACAATTAAATCTTTTATAAATGCCATCTTCTACACCTCCTATGCTGTCCTTTTCCACATGTATACTCCGATACATGGTTGTAAGTTTCCTGAAGTTCCAGCTCCAGTAGATCCAGAAGTTCCTGTAAAAGTATGAGTGTGCGCAAAAGTATGAGTATGTGCTTCTATTGAATGTGTATGAGCACTTCCATGACTATGACTTGCGCTATGATGGTGACTGTATGAATGTCCATGATTTGCACTATGTGAGTGTCCCATCGCATATCTTATTTTTCTCCAAGAGTTACTTGATGTACCACTTGTTTTAAATTGATGGTAATCCGCAAAAGTAAACCAAATTCTTGAAGAACTATGTGAACCTTTTTGCGAACAGAAAAATCTTGTTGGAGAAGCAGCATCACCAGCTAATTCAGTACTACTTGTTGCTGAACTGTTTCCTGATGATGTACTTGAATTTCCAGTATGTTCAGTCGTAGAACTTGAATTAAATGCATCTTTATTTGCTATTCCCATATCACCTGTGAGTGTCTCTGCAGCAGCCTCACTTGAAGTTGCAGAAATACTATGAGTATGGTCTTGTATATCTAAGGAACCGCCTTGTTCATTTGCGGCAATAGTTTTTGTTTTACTTTGCCCATCAGTTCCAGTCCCAACTCCCATTAATACTCTTCCAGTACTAAATACTTCTCAAGTACCACCAAAAATATCTCCTGGATTAGTTGAATTAGTTGATATATAAATAGAACCAATAGGATAAATACTATCTACGAAATGCGCTTTTCCCGCAATTCTTAAATCTCCTTTTACTATTAAATCTTTAAAAAATGCCATATAAACCCCCTCTTTCCTAAGCCGTTCTCTTCCACATATATACACCTTGATAAGGTTGTAAATTATTTGCTGTGGTTTGGTATGTAATTGAAGGATGACCTGTAGAGCCTGAAATGGTATGACTATGCGCGGCAATAGTATGGCTATGAGAGAATGTATGACTATGTGCAGCAACACTATGTGTATGTTCAGGAATTCTATGGTAATGACTAGGTACTGTATGAGAATGGGAAGGTAAACTATGATTATGAGACATATTAATATGCATATTTGCCCAACCATTTGTTGATGAACCACTGTCTTTAAATCTTCGATTACTACTCCACTTAACAGCCGCTCTATCTCCACTGTTACTATAATAACACATATTATTACTTAAGTTATTTTGATGAGTCATGAAGATATTTCTTTGGTGGTCACCACTATTACCACCTGCTCCAGACCAATTACCTGTTCCACCTGAAGTTCCGCCAGTATTCCCACTAGTTCCTCCACCAGTTAAGCCTTCAGTATTATCACCTGTATTACCTGTCGTAGTTGAAGTAGTTGTATTATTTGCGGAAGTCATTGCCGCAAAACTATGAGTGTGTGTACCTATATTATAACTACCCCCTGTTGTTCCTCCAGTAAATGTTTTTGTAACACTATCTTTATCTGTATAACTACCTGCACCGATCAAAGAACGACCTTGTCCAAATGCTTCTCAAGTTCCTCCAAAAAGTTGACTTGGATTTGTAGAGGCAGTAGACATATATATAGAACCTATTGGATACATACTTTCCAAAACGTTTATTTTTCCTATAAATCTGGCGTCTCCGCTGACAAATAAATCTTTTAAAATCGCCATATCCTTCTACCTCCTTTTAATGAATTTCATATCCATTAAATATTATAAAAAATTGATTAAAATTGTTATTTATATTTGCCCAAATAAAAAAAGATAGGCATAAGCCTATCTAGGAATCATACTAAAGTAATAATATACTTTATCTTCTTTTGCATCTTCATCACAAATAAAATCTTTACTGAATTTAGCATAATATTCTACATTATCATTAAATAAATCATTGTAATCATTATAAGCACTATTCATTACGATTCAAAAGTCAACAGGTCTAATATTCTCATAATTATATTGTTTTCTTACTCCTTCAGTATCTTCAAGAGTTCATTTCATTCCATAAGGTTTCATATTTTCAATTAAACCTTTTGCTATTTCTTCGTTTAACACTTTGCCTTCAGACATTTCATATAATTTTCTTTCAATTTCTTCTTTATCAATAGCATTAGAATGCTCAATGATATGAGATATAAAATTAATTAATTCATCTTTCTTATCATTATTATCTGAAGACATTATTTTACTGACATATTTTTTTATTTCCACAATAGCCTCCTATTATATTGATGTATAAGGACATTGATAATAACAAGGAGGATTTAATACATATCTACCTTGTAAATTTAAAATTGAGTCAGTTGAGTTTTGAATAGCGGCAGTGATTGCTGCAGTTTGATTTGCGTTAGATAAAGCATCTCTAGTTGTTTGTAATTTATCACTTATTTCTCTAATATAGTTATCTTGGATCATTTGTCTAGTAGCATTTCCTTCTTGAGCAACTAGGTTGCCAATTGCGGCGATACTATTACTTAATTGTAATGACATATCTTTCATACTTACTAAATTATTATAAGCAGAGTTTAATACAGTATCAGTAATTCCACATTGTCCTTGAGCTAATCCTCTGATTGCATTATCTTGAGATTGGAAATATAAGCTATTTTGTAAATCGCTTTGACCTAAAGCAGTTGCACTATTTCCCCAGAATCCTCCATTTCCACCAAATAATAAGATGAAAACGATAATTAATGCTAAAATACCATTTCCTCCAAATAATCCGTCTCCGCTACCTTTAGTTAATGCTAACACATCAGCAGCTGACATTCCTGTACTTTCATTCATTTTTCTTTCCCCTTCCTAAATATTATTTATTTATATATAATAAAAAGTTAGTTTCCTAACCTTTATTACCATTAATTAATCTAATCATTTGCGCAAGTTGTTCTTTACTTATTCCGCGTTCATTACACATCTTAGCGATAGCTTCCGCCTGTTCATTATTAGGTCTATTATTAATATTGTTAAAAAGTTGTAACTGTTGCGGATTTAGTAGACTTAACAACGCTTGTTGTGGTTGATTTGACATCATCACTTGCGACATTAGACTTTGTAGATTGACCATTTATAATCCCCTCCAACTCTTTCACTTTTGTTTCTAATTCTTCTATTTTTAAATCCTTTTCATCTTTAGGAATAATAATATCATAACTTTTACTTATTGTTCCATCAACTTCTTTAATAGATATTTTCCCTTTATGTTCATCTATAAATAAAGTTTTTTTAGTAATAAGAATATTATTTATATCATCATCTTTTGTTAGATATTTTATTTCAATATCAGAAGAACTAGATGTATTAATGATATTTTGAACTGGAGCTTGTTGATTCATCAATCCTTGACTATATTGATTTATCATATTTTCAATATTATCTTTTTGTCGATATAATTGATTAATCATTCCATTATAATTATAAGGCATATAAATTCAATCCCCTTCCTAAAAACAAAAAACCGCACAGTAGAAGTTAACGAATTAATCTACTGTGCGGTTTAATTTATTTTCAATCCATTTCCAAGAGTAAAATCAATCCTTTTCCTTTGAAGTAAATTAATTCAATCCCTCTCTAATTCGAGATTAAGAGAAAAAGATACATCAGAAATTCTTTCTTCTTTTCCCTTACATGTATATATGAATTTTAGCTTAGCCAAATTATAAAGATTGTCCCAAAGTTGTAAAAATTTTTGCTAAAATTTCATAGCTTATTAAATTTCAATAAAATCATTAGCAACAATATCTTGATTTTGAAAAATTTTTGCTTTATCTGTAATAGATAAACTATCATTATCTATACGAAGATATACATCTAAATAACCTGTTGTAACAACAGCTTGGTTATATGCAGGAATCCCGCCATTATGTCTTGCAGAAGCCCCAAAAGCACCTCACCAATTTCCTTCAGTACCATTATTACAACAAATATAAGTATTTGCACTAGCTACTTTATATGCTCCTCCATAATTTGATGATGGTGTCGTATATCCTGTAGTTGTTATGAAAGTAATATTAGCTGGAGCAACATTACTATAAGTTGCTATATTAGGATTATAATTTTGAACCCATCTAAATTTAGATTCATTTGCAGTATCAGTTGTTTTTTCTTTTACTAATATTTCTCATTTAGTAGCACTATCAAATAAATTAAATTGTGCCCATCTATTCGTATCTTTATATACTCCATTTGCAAAACTATCTGAATTAGAGAAAATATAAGATGCAGGATTATTATGATGCAATACTTGAATTCATATAGAACCATCTGGTTCAGTAATAATTACTGGATTAATAGCAGTTTGAAAAGAATAATTATTCATATAATTATTATTCCATATTCCATTTTTATATACACTCATAATTATTCCTCCTTAAATTCATATGCATACATATTATTTGCGTTATCTACAAAACCGGCAGTGTCATATAATTGTTTTACATCTGCGGCAGATAATGCAGTTGCATATATACGGAAGTCAGATAAACTACCATAATTTTTTGTATTTCAGCCTGTTCCTGTATAAGTGTTTCCAATTGAATTATTTAATAATGGAATAGTAGTATCTGTATAAGTATTTTTTGTTAAAGTTTGTTCAACTCCATTTAAATATCATTTTGCCGTTCCTTTATTAAATACATATACTGCATGATATCAAGTTCCTGCTGTTAATAATGAACCTCCTGCAGTATATTTACTTCTATAAGCTCATAATCCACAACCTTCACAATTTGTTGCTATTCATAAACCAGCCCCGGCAGGATTGTTATAAGGAGACATTATGCAACAATAACCACCATTTGAAGCATTGGGTTTTACTCAAAAAGAAATAGTTAATTCAGCCATATCAGGTATAGATAAATCAGTTTTTAAACCATCAATTCCTGTTGCACAGCTACTTCCCCCATTATATCTTGGTGCGGTAGAGTCAAAATTCAACGTTCCAACTTTTGTAGCATTATATCCATTTCCGCTTACATCAGTAAGTATCATATTATCAAAACCTAATTTAGAATACATAACATCACTTGAATTTGGTATTCAATCTGTTGCAACCTCTCCAATTTCAATTTTAGGATGTCTATACTTTATTGTTCCAGTAGTATCTCTCATAAAGAAACTTACATTTAAACCAGCTATATCATAATTTGTAACAGTTACAGTACAACTATATTTTACTCATCCAGTTGTAACTGCTGTAGGGATAGTTTTTCCGCCATATCAATCTAATCACTGATTGCTTCCCCCTGTTGTAGTATTTCTTGTAACAGACAGTTCAAAACCAACTCAAGGATTTGTAGTACCAAAGGTAAGTGCTTCTGTAATTTTATATTCCATAGAAAAAGTCAATTTTTTATTTTTAAAATCAGTTAATCCTGCAGTATCCATTGTTTGTGAAAAACTTATTCCAGATGCTTGAAGAGTATCAGAATGAAAAGTTACTTCATCTCCATCAAAAGTATAAATTCCTGCATTAGTTTTATTAGACCAATCACTATTTTTAATATAATTTTTACCAGCTCCCATCTCCTCCAATTTATAATGACAAACCAATCCCTTTGAAATTTCTTTTATTTGTTTACGAGATAGGCATTCATCATATACACGTAAATCATTCATTACTCCTGTAATGATATTATTATTTTCTCCTATATGAAAATCGGTAATTAAATACCCGCCTAATCCAGTATCTGTGTATAATAGACTTCCATCTACATAGGTGTAGAGATTTGCACCATTATAACTTACACAACAATGATGTCAAGTTCCTTTTTGGCTTTCTTCAATTAATACTCTTGTCGCCTGCGTAACCCCAAAAGGTGAATTATTATGAAAACTACATGCTCTTGTAGATTGTGTTGCTTCAAATCTAAATTGAGCAGCAGCAGTTCCATCTGCTTGTTTACAAGTAAATCCAAGAGAATCGGCTCAATCTGATGTACAGCTATCTACTTTTAATCAAAAACATATTGTGAAATTATCTAACCTAGATAAATTAGTAAAAGTAATTCTAGGAGATAAACTTAAACCCTTTCCGATTTTTCCTCCATTAGAATATGTAGGAGTTCCTGATACTGATAAAAAATCTATACCTTGATTTTTTAAGTTACCATTAAGAGGCAACCATACTCGTAAAGCCATATGATTACCTCCTAACTAAAGATAAATTCAATACATTTATCTGTTGAATTATATTGAACTGTTGCGGCAGATGTTAATCCAATCTTACCATTTCCAGTTGTTATTTTATTTGGGAAACTTGTATTTCCACTTGCGTCTAATAATGTAGCAGTTCTGGTTATTGTAGCAAAAACACCACTATATTGTCTAACATAAATAGGTTCATTACTATCGTCTGCAGTAGCAATTTCTAACCAACCTGCATTAGCGGCAGTTGCTCCTGCGGCAATTCTACCATAATCATTATCCCCAGCTTTAAATTGAACTTGTCTAGTGCTTGTTCCACTATTGGCAAATAGTAAATCACCTGTCATAGTGTCTCCAGCTTTTAATACATAATCACTACCGCCACCTCCGCCAGTAGGAGCATAAATTTTTGTAGATGTGCCATTAATCTTAATAGTACCTATTTCAGTTCCTTCTGTTAAAGTTTGAGTAAATGAAGTAGTACCTGTATTTAAAATTGTTCCACCTGTTGTTGGGAATGTATGAGTAGATTCAGCAGTGGCAGACGCTGTTGCTTTTACTGTCGCAAATCCAGCCTTTTCTGCATATATTCTAATTTCGCCATATTTATTTCCTGCAGTTTCTGTCGCAGTAGCATTTCCTAAAGAAAGAATTGATCTACCTGCAGCACTTGCAGTACCTTGTAAAGAATAATATCTTAAACCATCATTAGCATTAACTCCATTGGTACCAGATGTAGCTGTATACCATGTAGGGTAATACCAAGTACCTGTTGTTGGATTAGTATTTGAAATAGTTACTTTATTATTAGTATCTGTATAAACTCTTGTAGTCCAATTTCCCCAAGTTCCATTAGTACAATATCTTACATAAGAATTGTTTGGGTTATTTGCATTTGTAAAAATTTGTCTTGTTATATAATCTGAAGTACTAGCTCATCTAATTACATCAACATCTAATAAGAAAGGTTTACCTGTAACCGGGATATTAGTTATATTATTAGAGCCCCCATCAGTTTTTTCAATATAATGCATACTATTAGGACTTCCCGCAGATAAGTTTAAAGTATTAATATCTAAAGTTTGACTTGAAATATCAATTCTATCATAACCTTTTGCATAGAAAGCTCCTGTACTTGGATTTGCAGTAAAATTAACTGATTTATTTGAACCAGCAGTTTCAGTAGTATCATTAGCTGAATTAGATAATAATAATCTATAAGCTGAAGCTGTTGTACTATTTGTTTGAGTTACTTTATTATTTGTATCAGTATAACAACTACTAGGAATTGTTCCACTTAACTTTGTAGCATCTAGTGTACTACTAGCAGTTAATGGAGTAATTGTATTACTTCCAAGAGTAATAACCCCACTAGCAATTTTCGCATCTGTAATTCCATAACCACTTAAAGTTGTTGGATTAGTTCCCGCAGTAACGTGTCCTGTTGCATTAACAGTTACACTTCTATATGTTCCCGCGGTTACACCTGAATTGGCATGTGATAAAGTTCTAGTTCCACTAGTTGTAATTGCGGAAGTACTATCAATAGCAATAGGTGAAGTCGCTTTAATTGTGACACTCGTTACAGTTCCACTAGGTTCATCACCTGAAGGAATTAATACCCAAGTATTAGCACTTGAAGTTTTTGAATCACATACAAATGTATCTCCAATTTTTGCAGCTTGGCTTGCATAAGTACCTGCAGTGATAACTTTATAAGTATCACCAACTGATGCACTACCATCAACAGGTAATGCAGTAATAGTACCATTTGTACCTAAACTACCTTTAAATACCATTGGATCTGGTAAATTATCAATAGCAGTTTGAACAAAGGCAGTTGTTGCAATTTGTGTGGTATTTGTTCCTGCAGTAGCTGTTGGTGCAGTAGGAATACCATTAGAAATTCCAATTGCTTCTTTATATGTATTACTTACTGTATTACCTAAACTTAATTTAGCATTTGCATCATCAGTAGTACTGAATGTTGTAACACCAACATCTGCAGTAGTTGCCGAATAATCTACTTTAAATCCATCTGTAGAACCTGTTACTGTAAATAAATTTGTACTAGCTATTGTTCCACTTGAAGCAAGAGCACGAGTAATAGCACCTGTCATTGCTCCACCAGATTTTTTAAGATAAGTAGAATTAATTGCATTCCCATCACTATCATTAGTAGCTTTACCTGCACTAGTCGCATAAGGGACTGTAATTGATTGTGCATTTCCACTACTTGGCGTTAAAGTTATTTTATTATTAGTTGTATCTGCAGCTAAAGTATAAGTAGTATTATTATCTGTTCATGGAATATTAACTGATAATTTTCCATTTTTATCTAATCCTACTGCATATTGTTTATTTGCAGTAGAACCCATATCTACGGCTTCAAGAGTAGATTTAGTCTCACTCTTTAAATTTGCTTTAATTGTACCTGTTGTAGTAACATCTCCACCTGTTAAACCTGCTCCAGTAGAAACTTTAGTTACAGTACCTGTATTAGTTGTATAACCTTTACCTTCAACAAAAGAAGCAACCGCTTGAGATGTAGGTAAATTAGTACTTGTACTAGCTGCGGAAATTGAAGTATCTACAGCTTTAGCACTTGCAGCCGCTAAAGTATATCCATTATAAGTTTTATTTGTTAATGCTTGTGTATCACTTAAATTAACAACTTGTTTACTATTACTATAAACATGTCCATCAGTTCCAACATAAGCAGTATCTTGTGAATAAGTTTGTGGATTAGCTGCTTGAGATTTGGCTCCTACGATAAAAATTTTATCTGAAGTATCTGTTGAACCTGCAGTATTTTTTGTATCACTATTATTATCAGTAGAATGACTCATCCAAACCCAATATGTACCATCATACATATAATAAAGAATTCTGTTCGCATAACCATAAGCAGTTGTATTAGTGCCTGTATTTCCAGCTCCACTATGAGTATTATTATACCAAATATTTTTAGCTCCTGTACTATTTACATTTAATGTTATAGGACTATCAGTTGTAGAACTATAAGTGTTTGTATTTGTAAATTTAACTCCTACAATAGTACCTTTAGCTAATTCCCAACCTGTTGTATCTGCTAAAGTAACTTCTTTATTTCTTGTATCTGCAGCAGTACTACAAATACCATAGAATGCTCTACGATTGTTTGTATCGCTTCCAGGAATTCCTAAAGCAGTGATATCCGCTTTTGCAACAGCAGTAACTGACTTAATATGTCCTTCTGCAGTTGTTGCAATTTTATATAATCCGCTATCTGCGGCAGTTGTTAATCTATTACTATCAGTTGCATGAGTATAGGCAGTATTTCCATAATCACCTCTATAAGCAGTTGTAGATGAAGTTCCTAAAGCTAAATTACTTGTTCCTGCACCTATATTAGTACGGGCATTAGATTTTTCAGTTTCAGATAAACCTTGACTAGCAACAGTACTAACTGCTTTAAAGTTTCCAACATTACTTAAACCAACATCTGATTTAGTTAATGCATCTCCTATAACAACATGTCCAGATGAATCTTTTCCTACTTTAACTGCGGCAGCCGCTACAGCATCTACAGTAGGATGTGTATAAACAGTAGTTTCATTTCCATTAATTTTAATTTTTCCATTAGTTGAACTTGATTCAACTTTTGTTGCATCTGCCCTAGCATGAGCAGTTTGACTATGATCATAAGCTATTTTACCACGGTCTCCACGGTAAGCTGTAGTATTTGTTTCTCCTAATGATAATGTTTCACTAATAACTATAAATGAAGTCCCACCCCATCTATAAGTTTTATCACTTGGTAAATCTACATAAATTTTTCCTGCTTCTCCAGGGATTTCTGTAGTATGAGTTTCTTCTTCGTAGAATTTATTATTATAATAATATCCTTCAATAACATCGTCAACATAACTTGGTAATTGTGAAGTTGGTACCTTACCAAATGAATCTAGTTCAGCAACTCCGCTATTTGCACCTTTATCGCTAGTAGCAATAGCTCCAACATCTGCTGCAGTTAAACTAGATTTATAAGCTAAAGAACCTAGACCATGTACAGCAACTTCCGCTGAAGTTCCATTAGTATTTACACTAATAGTTCCATTAGTTGCACCTTCTGATACTCCACGAACTCCTTTATTACTAATTACATCATTAGTAATATCAATCCCAGCTCCGGCTGTATATGAAGCTCCCGCATCAATAGTAAATGTACCTGTTGTTCCATCTGCTCTAGTAAAAGTTACAGTACTTCCGGATACAGAGAAACTAACAACAGAATCTCCAGATACTAATATTCTTTGGGATGAACTAATATCAAAATAAAGTTTTTTAGTGTCAGTGACTAATATTAATTGCCCTTCTTTAATCGATAAGGAAGATAACCTTGCATTGGTTGTTTTGACTGGTTTAAAAAGTGCCATATATAATTCCTCCTTCTTCTAAATCTATATTAAAATCGTCCATTTTATATTATCTATTTTAGCCCAAATAAAAAAATAGGTAGTCACTTAACTACCTATTTATATTTTATTTAAACTCTTAAGATAAAGTTTCCCATTCAAGTAAATGTTCTGCGTAAGCTCTACCACCATATACTGTAATATTATTATAAGTATCGCTTGAAGTACCTAATACATTTGCAGCAGCACCAGCTGGATCAAAATCACTTGCACTTGCATAAGCAGCTGAATCTAATCCATGAACTGCAACATCAGTACCATCAACAGAAATTGTACCATTTGTAGAACCTTCAGTAATGTCTGCGGCTTGTAATGCGCTATCAGCTTTACCTAAACTAGTATTAACTCCAGTACTTAATTCAGTTGTTCCAATTGAACCTGCAACAATAGTAGCACTAATAACATTACTACTATCAATAGCTAATTGAACTTGAGTAGCATTTTGTTGAGCAGTATATACATCAACTAAGTCTTTTGCAGCAATATAAATTGTATCACTTGCTGCATTAGCAATAATTAATTTAATATATTTACCAGCATCTGCGGCTGTAGCTGTTCCACCTTGGCCTTTAATTTTTTCAGTTACATCTGTTGCACCATCATATAATTTACCATTATCATATGTAATATCAACTACAGAACCTTCTTCTACTACCATATCTTTAGGAATATCAATATTTCCAATAGTAGTTTGACTACCTGAAGCACCTTGTTTAACTTGATATCTCTTAGAATAAACATCTCCAGCTCCACCAGATATTTCAGTAATTGAAACTGTATAATCAGTTTGTGCAGGAACATTAACATAAAGACCTTCTTCTCCAGCTCCTGTTTCTACACTTAAGCAGTTTCCTGTTTTAGCAGAAACTTGAACTGCAACTTCATTATGGTCTGTTACAGTAATCGAATCATCCCCTGCAATAACATCGGTTAAATAAGGAGATAAATCTTCATTAGATAGCTCGATGCCTTTTAAGAAGAATTGATTAGTGTCTGTTAAATAGTAGAAATTATCTGCTTTATTTGTAATAGCATCATATTGTGCTTTAGTACATTTTATAAATTTAATCATATTTTTCTTCCTTTCTTAATTAAATACTTTGATCTCCCATATCTTCTCAATTTAATTCTGTTCCCCCAACAGTAAGATAGTCTTGGAGATCATCGTTCCAACGATAAAAGTCTCTGTCTTTAACATAAATAGTGTTATCGACTCCCTCTTCAGGTAGACCTTCATCTGCAAAGACTACCAATGGGTCTTCTCCTGTAAGTTGATGTCATTCATTATTAAAATAACTTCAAAATACACTTTCTTGTTTTGTATAATAGAAACCTTCAATAGGCGAAATCATGGCTTTACGTACTTCATCATTTAACAATATCATGATTTGCGCATATAATTGTCTTTGACTATGTACATCTAGAAAAATTTGTCTAGTATCTTGAACAAAGAGTAATTGACCATCTTTAATTGGGATACTATTTATTTTTCCAGAATTTGTAGCAATAAATTTCATAGAAGGATTTACTGTTGCCATCTTCTTCACCCTTCCTATTCAATTATATATAAAACAAGACTTCCTGTCATTTCAGTAATAATTTCTTGTTCCATTTCATATTTATCTTGTTCTGTAAAATAATCTATTCCTTTTACGGGGATAGGAATATAACCAGCATCTATTTCAGTGTGGTCAGACATTTTACAGAATAAGTGTCTACTCTCTTGGTCTAATTTGACATCGACAATAGACACTCCATCTGCAGGAGTAGGAAAATGTATATCTACGGAATTCCCATCATTAGTAATAATTGTAAGGGTAGTTCCATCAACAATCATATCCGCAATACCAGAAACTGCGGAAGTTGCTATTTTCTTACATAACGCATATGTAATTATATCCATATATATTTCCTCCTCAATTATTTTTTATTATTTTGTATATGTAACCCACACATTATAAGTATAAATACCTGCATTGGCACTTTCCATAAATAAATTTGCATTATAAGTTGTGCCAGATTTTAATAAATAAACTGCGGCAGTAGTATCAAATACTCCAGCATTTGCAGTTACATTCATGCAAGTGTATGGAACTGGACAAGTCCAGCTTTCACTAGGAGTAACAATATGTCCACCTTGAGCAATAATATTAGAACATTTAGAAGCTAAAGGAATATCTTGTCTTACTTTTGAAGTAAGAGTTGTTGTTCCAGTAGCATGATATCCATAAACACCATTTCCGAAATAAATTTCTTCATTTTCAGGCCATGTGTTTGGGAAATTAATATCATAGCATCCAGGTATTGTTATTGCACTATTTTTAGCATCTGTTTCTTTCGTATATTGAATAATTGCTAAATCATAAGTTCCTGGTTGTAAGAATTTTAATTCTATACTAGAACCATTAACAGTTCCGCTAGCAGGGCAAAAATCTTTATCAGATTTTAATGTAACAGAGATTATTTCATCTAAGCCATTAATATATGTATTTAAACCAGCTGTTAAATATTTTTCTCCTTGCCATTCACCAGTAATACTAGTTAGTACAACTTTTTGATATAATGGTTTACCATTAATCCAAACTCCGATTATTTTTTCATCTTCTGTGTAAAAATCACTCACATTAGTTTTTAATGCTAAATTCGCACCTAAATAAGGAGCAATTTTTTCTGAATATAATGTTTTTATATCTCCCTTAGTAACTAAGGTATTATCATTTTGTATAGCCATTCTAATTCCTCCTTATTTTAATTTTCTAATTTTGTATATTGAATAGTTAAATAGAAACTATTTCTTTCTTGATCTGCTTGTAATAATCTTAATTTGCCTTTTGCAGTATAAGGAATTGCATAAGAACTAGCATCTAAATAATAAGATGGAGTACCATATCCTTCTCCATAATATCTAGCTCCTCTTATATCAATTACTTTATCACAATTATTTGGTAAATCTCCAATAATGATATCAGACTCAGCTGATGCTGGTACTGTAAAGTCATAAGTTTTTTGATAAACAGGTTTTCCATCAATCCATCTACCTATAACTTGTTCTTCAGTTGAATAATTTAAACCATTTCCCATTAATACAGGAGTAGGTAATCCAACTTTTACAATATCATTAATAGAATCTGCAGATAAACCAATTCCTGAAATAACTGTTTTTTCACTTTCTTCATCATCTACAACTTTTAATCCTGTAAATTGTACAACAGGTTCTTGTACAAATGAAGTCCCAGCGCCATTTTGAATTGAATGTCCTGGAGTAACAGTCTTCCATTCTACGTCTTGGTCTGCACTACTTTTCTTTACAAGAGCTTGTCCTGCAGTTCCTCCTATTGGAAATTGTGCATCTTGAGCTCCTGCTCCTAATTCTTCCCAGTTTGAGATAACAGTTGGATCGTTGCCAATTAAATGATAGACTTTATTTTCATTTTGAACTGAAACTATCATTCCTTTATAGAAATATGGGAATGAATTTGCATCAGTTAATTCAGTCATAGATTTAACTAACATTCTTGCGTCTAGAGGAGCAGCAGCATTATTTTCGATATTACTACTTAAAGTAAATGTACCTTTTTGTCTTGCCATAATCTATTCCTCCTTTTAATTCCAAGTAATTTGTATTTTTCTACTACCAGCGCTATAACCACGATTATCTGTATATCTGTTATAATTTACTGAAGTATTAGCAGCATTTTTATGTGTTGTAATTGTTTTTGTAAATTCGTTAGAACAATCTTCATATTTTCCTGATAATTCATTATAAGCTTTAATTGAAGTAATTGTCCAATCTGCAGGGATATCAAATTGTTCTGGGTTTAAAACTGTTTGAGTTGGGAATTCAAAAGTATAAACTCCTGTCGTTTTACTAACTAAATTTAATTTAGCTATAGTAGTAATATTTCCAGTATTAGCCCAAATTGCATTTACGAATTCATAATTTATAGTATTAGAATCTACAGAACCTGCAGCAAGTGGTTTATCATAATTATTTCCTTCACTATCCTTAGGTTGTTCTCCAGATGCATAATTAACAGTTGCGGTAAATGATTTAGGACCTGAACCAATAATAGTTTGAGTCCAAGAATTTCCCGATTGAGCAGTTCCGCTATTTAATTTATAACCTGCAGCTACACCAGAACGATGTCCTGAAGTTCCATAAGTTGGATCAATAGATCCTCTATCAAATGCACAAGTAAATGTAACTGATAAAGAACCACCATCTTCAATAATATTATTTGAAGGATTTGCAGTTAATTTAGCACTTGGATCTGTAAATGTTGGATAAAGAACTGGATCTAAAATTGCTCTAAATAAAGTTTCAAAAGAAGTTCCTGCTACGAAGATATCTCCGCGTTTAACTCCACCTACATCTTTAGATGCTTTTAAATCTGCAACAAGTTCTCCGCCTTCATCTTTACTTCCAGTTATTGTCATTGTAGTAACAATTAATTCTTTATTTGAATTATTAATTGCAGTTACTTTACCAATAGTTCCTTCTGCATCATAAATTAAAGTTTCATTTAATACAATTTTATTAATATCAATTCCTGCTACACTATTGATTGCAATAGTAGTAGTTTCATTTATAGTAGTATTTAATAATTCAGAAGTAATATATGTTCCATCTGATTTTTCTCCTACTATAGTTGTAGTTGTTACAATTAGGTTTCCGCCTGAATGATTAGTAACAACACCCATTGTACCAGCGGCGTCATAAATTAAAGTTTCTCCAATTACGATATCCGCAGGTGTTAAATCTATTACTTCATCTTCAGCAATAGTAGTTGTTCCATCTATTGTTGTATTTAAAGTATTAGTTGTTTTATAAGTACCATCAGTTTTTTCTCCTGCAAAACTAATTGTAGTTGCAGTTAAAGTACCATTATTCTCTGCAGTAATAACTGCAATAGTACCAGCATTATCATAAACTAGAGTTTCATTTAAAACTAAATTAGCAATAGTTAATCCTGCAATAGAAGTATTTCCGCCAATAGTTGTAGATAATGTTGTATCTGTTTTATAAGTTCCATCTGATTTTGTATCAGTTGTAATTGTTTCAATAGTTAAAGAAGTTCCATTTTTTCCTGTAATAACACCAACTTTATCATTACCATCAAATACAAAAGTCTTACCTAGAACAATGTCATCTGCTGTTGCGGCAATGGCATTATTGTCTGATCTTTTTAAATTTGAAATAGTAATTGTTGTTGTTCCACTTGCATTTAAATCTGCAGTAGATTTCCAAGAATAAGTACTTCTATCTGGAGTTCCTAAAGCAACCCAGTCTAAATTATTATAATAATAATTTGTTTGTTCTGCAGCAACATAATACATGTCTCCTTCTTGAATTCCTGTTTTAGGTAATTTAGACATGTCTGCAACTACACCTTTATAAATTAATGCTCCTTCAATTGAGCCAGTAGTAACAGCTTTCCAATTTGAAAGATTACTATAATCATCAGCTGTTAAAATATATAAAGTTCCTTCTGAAATAACATAAACTTGCATACCTTTATAGATAAAGGCTAGTCCGTCTGAAACCCAAGACTTTGAGTCTGTTAAATCAGCTAAAGTTGGAACTGTATATCTAGCATCTAAAGGTAAAGCAGTTTTTACTTCAAAGTTAGCACTAACGTTCATTGTACCTTTTTGTCTTGACATATATTATTCCTCCTTAATTGAATTGAATTCTAACCTTTCTATCTCCAGCAGCACAAGCTCTGTTATCAGTATATCTTACGTAGTTAACAGTTTCTCCGCCTGCATTTTGATGTGTAGTACTAGATGTTGTAAATTCACTAGCACAATTTTCCCATTGATTATTTATTGTATTTAACATTTCAATAGCAGTAATATTCCAATCACTTGGAACTTCAAATATTTCAGGATGTTCAATAGATTGAGCTGGGAACTCAAATACATAACTTCCAGAACCTTTACTAATTAAATTTAATTTAGCAACATTTGAAATATCTGCTGTGTTTGCATATAATGCATTTACAAATTCATAATAAATTTGATTTGTTGTTAAAGAACCTGCAGCTAATGGTGTTTCATAATTGCCGCCTTCATCATCTAAAGGTTGTTCACCTTGAGCATAATAAACAGTAGCATAGAAAGGACCTTTATTAGTGTCACTTACTGTTCTAGTAAATGTATTTTCTGCTTGTTCATTTCCTCCATTTAATTTATATCCTGTTGCAGCACCTGCTCTGTAACCAGATGTTCCATATGCTGGATTAATAGAGCCACGATCAAAAGTAGCAGTGAAAGTTGCGTTAATAGTTTGACCACATTCAGCTAACTTATCTCCTGTTCCTTCTAAAGTTGCGCTAGGATTAGTTAAAGTAGGATAATTTGTTTTTAATAGCATATTGATTACAATTTCTTCTAATGATGTGCCTTTTGGGATTACTGTTCCAACTACATATTTTCCTTGCTCACATTTAACAGTTATATCTCTACTAAGTGGGATATTTGGTAAAGAACGATAATCTGCATCAGCAGAACTCCATGCTTTAAATTCATTTGTATCTTTAATAGCATATAGAGTATTTTCTTGTCCTATCGCAGGTAATTCATTTTCACTTGCAACTTGCTTAAATGATTCAACATTTGCGTCCATGACAGTTTTAACAGTAACTTTTGTACTTTGACTTGAAATAATTAAACCTTGTATTGCATTTATACCAATAACTTCTGAGCCTTCTGAATAAGCAACAGTTGGAGCAATTACTTCAACTAAGTCTGTTTTGTTAATATCAATAGTTTGTCCTAATGTAGTAGGTAAACTAGTAGATGTTGTATATACACCAGATCTACCTGCTGTACCCACAGCAATATAGTTTTCAGTTGATTCGTCCCAATAATAAGTTTGACCTGTATCTTTTGTAAGATATAGAGCGCCAATACCGCCCTTTTCAGGAAGGTCATCATAAGAATTTACTTGCGTCAATCTGTTTCGATTTGAATAGCTTTTGCTAAGTGCGTAAGTAATTATATCCATATATTCACCCTCTTATCTTATAAAATTATTGTTTTACCCATTCTTTGTTAGAGTTCAACATATACACATCAGCAGTCTCAATTACATAAACAACACTACCTGTACAAATATCTTTATAACTTGGGTCATCAAGTACATAAGGTAATTCGTCAAGAGTGTCAATCATAATTTCAAAGTAATTATAATCTTGTCTACCACCTTGTCTTATTGTATACATATTTTATTCCTCCTTCTAAATCTATGTAAATTTTATCCAAAATAAATTGACTTATTTCGGCCACAAAAAAAAAGAACTAGAATTATTCTAGTTCTTCTCCTTCATCGATATCTTCTGAATCTTCAATAAATCCTGTTATTAAAGCATTTGCAACTTTAACTTGCATTAATTCAATAATACCTTCTAAAGCTTTTTTGCCTTGAGTTACGATAACAGTGATAACGATTCCTAATACTGCAGTAGCACTTAATACATCAAGTGTTTCTCCAGAAATTAATTCAATTCCACATTGAGCGGAAATCATATCATTAATGAATGGTAACATAGTAAATGCTACAGAAATAAATACTGCGCAAAGATAGAATACTAAAGATTTTCCTAAACCTTTTAATAAAATACTCCAACTAAATGATTGTCCTTCACTCATGTTTTTAATAATTCCGCAAATTGTATTCACAAATACTAAGATTGCTAAGACAATTCCTAACCAACCCATAATTTGTAAAATTGACATAATTTTATCGTACATGTTCTTCTCTCCTTTTAATTTTTCTTTTTAACTTGTGCACCGCTACTATCTTCTACACATAGCCAAGTATTTTTAGTTTTACCCCAAACATTTCCTTTGCTATCTGTTGCGAATTCTCTAATAGTAACTGTTACACCAATTTTATATTTAGCATATCCCTTGTTGTCTGAAATACATTTAGGTTTTGCTTCAGCTGATAATCTACTATATTTTACTTTATTAGTAGTTAATACTTCAGGAGTACATCTTATATATTTATGTTGTAATGTAATATAGTCTCCTGGTTCCCAAGTAATTGGAGTAGGTGCTGGAAGTCCAACCAATTCTTTTCTTCCGTAAGCATAATCAGTTGGGTTAATAGATGAACTATTTCCACCTTTATCAATTTGGAAATGTAAATGTTTTCCTGTCGAATGACCTGTATTACCCATTTCCGCAAGATATTGACCTTTCTTTACATATTCCCCTTCTTTTACGACAATACTGCCGCTTTTTAAATGATAATATGCAGATTGATAAGTCTTATGTTGAATTCTAACCTTACACATAGTACCATTATTTTCTCCCTTATTTACCACTTTTACAACTTTTCCATCTGCGGTTGCTACTATTTGAGTACCTCCAACTAAATCAATACCATAATGATGGTCAACTACCCATTTACCATTATATTTGTATTTTCTAGTTTTATTAGGTCCTGTGTACGCAGATGTAGTTTTTAACTTGTTAGTTACAACTGGTTGCATATTAGGCCTCCTTCTTTTCATCTTTCTTTTCAGATTCTACTTCCTCAGCAGGGATATCTGCTTGAGGAGTAGATTCTGATTGTTCTCTTTGAAGTTGTTGCTCATAAAGCATCGCAACTTCATTGAATATATCTTTTAAAACATAATAAATTGCATCAATAGTTAAATTACTATTGTTAATATCTTCCGCAATTTTTTGTTTAAAGTCATTTAATATCATTTTAAAACCTTCTTTCTTTTTTATGTTAATTTAATTTTATATATCCATACACTTCTGCTCAACCCGTAAGAATTCCAGTATCTTGTCCTATAGTTCTTGCTGGATGACTTTCATCTACTTGTCGAGTGGCTCAAGAATCTGAAGATTTTATTGAAATATTAAAAGTTCTCGGTTGATTTGTAGCAGCTCCAAATATATTAGCAAAATCTTCAGTTTCTTGAATTTCCATTCCATCATCAGTAAAAGTTATATTATCATTTGTAATTGGATGTTGTCCCCAGTCTGGAACATTCCCACCGATAAATGCATAACTATTATAAAAACCATAACCTGTTTGTCCTAAATTACTAACATGATAAACTTTTAAATGCTTACATTTACCTTTAAAATCTTGCTTAGGTTCGTCATCCCCCCAAATCATACAAGTATGTTGTAATATAATTTTAGCTTTAGTTACAGTAAAATTCGCGGGAATTCTAATACTAAAATTTATTCAACTTTGTCTAACCTCAAAAGGTCCAAAATTTGAATCACAATTTCAACCAACTCATCCTGCAGTATCTCCATCATATCCATTTGTCCAAGCTCATCCTCATATCTCTCCTGGAAAAGTTAGATTCGTAAGGACTCCTTTGCTTCCATCAATTACTCCTCCATTAATAGTTGCCAACTTACATGTCAATTCTCCATTAGCGTTAACTGAGAAATTTTCATTACCCCATCTAATTTCTGGAGTGTTTAAATCTATTTTCATTCCACTTTGGCTTTCAACAGAATAATTACCACTAACAATTGTTGCTGTATCTTGAGTAGGATCTAATATAATTTTACCTTGGCTAGCTTTACCAAACTCTGCCTTTCCTGTCTCTGCATCTAAGAAGATAGTTCTTTCTCCATTGTTAAATGCAAATAACCCTTGTTCAGTTTTTCTAGTTTCATTTTCTTTTACTTTTCCCATTAATAAACCGGTAAAAGTATTAGTTACAGGATCCTTCGTTCCGGCTCCAATTTGAGGAGATAAAATTGTTCCTTTTCCATTATCTAATGAAATATGATTTCCATCTCATCCATTAATTGAAGCGATTCCAAATTTATTTAAGAAGAAATGAATTGGTATATGAAGTTTTCCAACTTCTGTTAAATTAGCAGTTAAAATTTTGACTTCTACTGCATTAGTTACATTTTCTCCATCATAATTATCATCAGGAACAAAAAATTTTGAATTTCCTGTTAAATTATCTGTTGTTAAATGTAAATCATCAACCCAATCAGTTCCATTAAATATTTTTCCTCTTATACTTCAATTATATGAAACTTTATATTTATTATTAATTTCAGTAATATCTTCTCATATATTGTTTATTTTTTGTTCTACTTGAATTTTAAAAGGATTAGTATTACTATATTGAGGTTGTTTTCCTGCACTATCATATTCTACATATCTAAAACCAGAACCTTTTAATAATTTAATTTTATAATCATTATTTTGAGTTCCAACTATAACTGGTAAAGTACAATAATAAATTTTATCTTTATAAGTAACAGTCGCTTTAACTATATCCGCGCCATCCTCAACATAATCATTATAACTAAATAATCCATTATCATAAATAATAGAACTAGAATCATATAAAACATTAGCATATCTATTTTTTAAAATACTCCATTCAATATTTACATTTGATGTAACACTCGAATTAGTTCCTTCCCATTTCATTTCTCCATCTTCTCAAATTTGAACTCTAAACCATTTTCCATCATTAATAGGTGTAAAATTTGGTGTTCCATTCATTATCATTGGATATTCAGTAAATTCTTCCCTAGTATTAGGAATAATTTTACAAATAATACTAGTTCCATTTGTTCCAGGTTCTCCATCTTTTGAAAAAGTAAATGATGTATTTGCATTTAAATTTAATGTTTTATATTTTACATTTAAATTAATTGTATTATTTCTAATCTTAGTTATATCATATTTATCTTCAATAGAAAAAGGTAATTCTAACTCATTTAAACTTTGACCCTCTTCTATCTTTATTAAACTATTATTTTTTGGAATTGTCCAGTTAATTTCGCATTGTTCTAGAATATCTGTTCCTAATAATCTACCATTACTATCTATAATATTGAAAGATAAAGGTAATATTTCAATTGGATTTTCTAAACTTCTATTTGTAGGTGAGATACCCATATTATCATAACTAAAAGTTTGCATACCATTATTTATTACTAAAAAATATTCTCCTTCAATAGACAAATTATTAGTAATAAGAATTGATGCTGTTCCTATTGGTAAATTATTAATATCATATGCAGTACATTTAAAAACACCAAAATCTATAATTTTAGATAAATCCACATTAATAATTTGATTACCTTCAACTCTTTGGATATTTTTATAACTGTCTAAAATAGCTTTTTGTGTATCTAACTCTTCTTGAGTTGCATTAGGCATTAATACCCCTGCATCAATTAAAGCCAATAGTCTAGTATATTCTGCTTTTGCGGCATTATATATATTATTATCTTCAGTTGTTTCTGCTAGTAAAGTCACTTTCTCGTTATTATCATAATAACTCCATTTATAACTAATCTCTGAGGCAGGAACATCTCCAGTAATTCCTACTAAACATGTTAATGTAGGGGAACCATTATCATAATAAAATTCAGTCCCACTATCACTTTCAATGGCAATTTCATAATTAGCTCCATAATTATAAATTTCACAATAACCTTCTGCTATTATTTCACCATTTCTAACTCCGACACATTTAATTAGCATTCTTAAACTTTTTACACTATATTTATCAATTAAATTAAAATTAACTCCAGGAATATAATTCTTTTTTCCAGTTGTAATATCTGTAATAGTATAATCATTAATACATTCTCAACCATTTCCGCCATATATAGTATAATTAACTGAACTAGTATCAATTGAATTATTTTCCTTAAACCAATAATATTGAATTCCTTTAGTAACTTCATTATTTTTATAAGTTAATTTAGCATTCATTTTTATTGTGCTTGTACTTGAATCATTCTTATTGAAATATCCTTTTCCTTCTTTTATAATGGCCATTGCATAGTTATCGCGATCTAAATTTTCTTTTTTATCTGCGGCACTTAATTCAAAAGCGCGAACAAAAATGTCATTAGGATGATTACTCTCTGTTTTTGGAAAGTGCTCTTCAAATATATAAATTCTTTTAACACTTATAAAATTATCACTATTAATTTTAAATAAACCATATTGTTTAGCTCAATCAGTTAATTTATAAGGATTCCCTTTCATATTGTCAACATCTATAATATAATCTTGAGTAACTGCCTTCCCTGAGGCATTATCTTTAAAATCTATTTCAAATATAATTCCATAATTTCCTTCAGTTTGTTGCGCATTATCTAATTTAGTTTTAAATTCTGCTGCGCAGATTAAATATTCACTATCTTTTATATTTTGTTGTAAAGATATAGTATCTAAATTAATAATATTAATAGATGCATCTCTATCATATAAAACAGTTGCTTGATCTGCTTTATATGAACATAAACCAAATTCATCATCAGAAAATAAAGTATTTCCGCCAATAATTCGATATACTTCTTCGTCATTTAAAACTACATCATATTCAGTTTTTTCTTTTTGAACTGCATTAATAATAATCTTATCTTGATCGAAATCCCCATTAGGCACTAGAATATTTACAAGAACCCCTTCAGGATAAAAAGCATTTAAATCAGTAGCATACGCTTCTATTTCGCTATCTTGATATTTTAATTTATATTTTCCTAAATCTGCATCTGTTCTTTCAATAACAACAGCTTGAATAGTTTTATTAAATTGAGCATTTGAAACTTTATCTGAAACGACCATTTCAATTGCATCAAGTAAATTGTTTTCATAATCATTACTGTTCATCAAAAAAACATCTCCTTTTCTCTCTAAATTTATTCCTTATTATATTTTTAAAAATTAAATAAAAATATTATTTATTTTGGTCCAAAATAAAAAAGAGATAGTCTTTTATTAACTATCTCTTCTTTCTCCAATTCTTTGGCTAGCTGAATTTACTAAGTTGTTTAATGCGGCTTCTATTTCCGCAGAGTTTCTTACATTAGGGAATTGAGCATCAATATGAACAATTTGTTCAAGAGCTCCATCATTTGGAGTACTATTGATACTAGCTGCGCTAGCTCCTGCTAATCTAGCAAGAACATTACTTCCTAACATTTCTGTTAAGTTTCTCATTATAGCAACAGTATTAAGCATATTTGCAGTATCACTTGCATTTAATACTAATTCTTTTTGATGTAGCATTGCAAGTCTACCACTATTATCCCAAGTACCAGTATAACCACCAGTATCATATCCAGTAATTTGATCTTGTCTAATCCATCCTAAAGCTCCACCACTAGTTGTTGCAATATGAATTGGATATGGTCTACCATTTTTTACAATAGTAATCTTAACTTGAGTACCAGCTTTCTTACTACCGCTTCCACCTCCACCATAGGAATCAGCATAATATCTTCCGCCTTGGTAAGTAACTACTTCTCCAGGTTCAGGAGAACCGTTTCCGCCTCCGCCAGAACCTCCTCCAGTATTTATATCTGTGCTTGGTGCGGCAGGTTGTGGAGCAGGAGTAGGAGTTCCACTTGCACTAGAAGTTGTTTGAGTTTGATTTTTATATTCTTCAGCTTGTTTTTCTTCTGAAGCATGCTTGTAATTATAAGCCTCTTCCGCAATTTGTTTAGCAACTTCTAATTCCCTTTCTCTCAATTTTAAATTTTCTTTTAATTGAGAATATATATCTTTAACTGCTTGTAATTCAGTTCCATAAGTATTTATAATTTCTTCATTTACACCAATTAATTTTTGTGCTTCTGTAATAGCCTCATCTTCACCATTAATAATAGTATCAAAAGTTCCATCTGCTACTCTATTAAGGTCTTCAATTTTTTCATTATAATCTTCTTCTGCGGCTATCATCTTATGATATGTTTCATCAAGAACTGCAGCAATTCCGCCTTCGCCAATAACATAGTCCATAGATTCTTTCATACCATTTGCATATGTTGGAATATATTCTTCTAATATAATTTGTTTAGCTCTATCGGATGCATTCATTAATGAGTCAATTGCTAATTCATTAGATCTTGATATTTCTTCAAAAGCTGAATTAGTTAAATTTTGATTTGCAACAGAATAATCTGTCATAACTTGTTGTAATAACTCATTATATTGTTGAATAATTAATTGACGTTCTTCTAATTGTTTAGCTGGATCCGCGATATCAACTGTAGCTTTTAATTTTTCTTCTAACTCAGTTAAACCATCACTTCAATCTTTTGCTAAACTATTAAATCTTTCTTTATCAAAATTATATAAACTATTATATAAATCATCTACTTTATTTTGAGCCTCTGTTATAGCATCATTATCTGCTATATATTGATATGTGTAATTACCTTGACTATCTCTTCTTAATCTCATTTGAGATTTATTTTGTTGAGCTTCTTCAAGAGCAATTCTAGCTAACTCAATTTCATAAAGTTTATTGGCTCTATCAACATCATATTGAGTAAGTCTATCTCTTTCGCGGAGACCAGTAAGTTGTTCATCCATAACCTTTTTCAATTTTTGTTGTTTACCAATATTATCTGTTTTATTAATTGCATCTACATATTTCTTTTCTAACTCTCTTATTGCATAAGTAGAATTAATTGTATCTAAATATCTATTTGCATTTTTATTTATTAAATCTCATTGTTCATTTATATAACTTAAACCTAAGCCATTAGTAATAACTTCTTCCCATTCTTTATACATACCATTAACTAAATTATGTAATTCATCTTTAGTCGCTTCTATGGCCGCAGTACTAAGTTCTTTAACTTGAGTGATTGCCGCTTTTAATTTTTCAGTAGCATTTTCTCTTTCTTCTTCTGTAAGTTGTTCATTTTCAAGTCTTTCTCTCCAGAAGTTTTCTTCCATTTTAGCATATTCTAGTTGTTCTTTTAATGCTTGTTGTTGTTTAGCATAATATATTTCTAAATCTTTATAAGCATCTTCCCCAAGTAATAATTGAGTTAATTTAATATCATGATTAATTAAATCTCTTAGATATTCATAATTTTCAATTTGTTTATCAAATTTTTCTTGAACCTCATCCATTTTATCTAATACATCTTGTAATGCATCATTTTCTAGGTCACGAAGCTCATCAATTGAATTCATTATTTTATCTAATGCTTCTTGTAATTGATCTAAGCCTTTAGCTTCATTATTTCCGAAGATATTATCTTGACCACGTTTCATTTTTTCTAAATTATCTAAAGCTTCACGTAAATGTCTAGTTTCGGTTTGAATATCTCCATTTCCACTATTATTAAAGTAAGTATTAAAATCCTTTAATCTAGTAGAGATATTACCAAATATATCTTCATCTTTAAATCCCTTAATATTTTTCTTATACCATTCATTCCAATCTCTTGTTGCTTGATTCATATCAAGAGTAACTTCAATTTCTAAATTGAATTTTTGAATATTTAATTCAATTTGTTTATCAATTGCATCTTGAATAGATTGTTGTAAATCTGGAATAAAATCAGTAACTAATTCATCATATCTATCAATATCTTTTTTAAATGCTTCAAAATCTTTTTCAGCTTTTTTAAGAGTATCTTCATATTTTTCTTGTTGTTCTTTAGACATTTTATTGTAATTGTCATATAAACTATTTACATAAGCCTCTTGCGCCTTAATTGCTTCTGCATAATTTGCAACAGTACCATCTGAATTAAAATATACTCCCTTATTAGATAAATTATTTGCTAATTCTTTTTGTTCATCATTAGCAATTCTTAATTTTTCAGTATAATTACTAATTTGAATATTTAATTGATTTCATTGAGCATTTAAATTATTAATTAAATTACTACCAACAAATTTTTCTTGTTGAGATTCTAATTTCTTTAAAGCATTATCTACTTTTGTTATTTGAGCATTGACTTTATGATATCTATCGATGTCTGTTTCAATATGCTCTTTTTTACTTGGTTTACTACTACTTCCGCCTTTTTTACCTGTAGCAGCAGCTTTATAGTTACCTTTACTTCCTACTGTTTGTTTAGTTTGTTTTACTTCAAAATTTCCATCTCCAACAACAGTAAAGTTTTCATTTTTAGGTGTTGTAGTCTCAATCCATGCATAATCTATATCGATAACTCTCTTTTGTCTCTCTGGATCAGTAGATGAAGGATCATAAGCTGGGTTTGGCATTTGACCTGAATAAGTATGTTGAACACTTTGACTTTCAGTAGAGAATGTCGCTGTTTCAAAAGTTAATTTTTCAGGTTTATTATAAGAAATTGGAATTTCAATTCCAAGTTGTTTTGATAATTCATTGATTTCTGCTATAGACATGTCAGTAGCATTTATCATATTTGCTAAAGTTTGTGCATATTTTTTTTCTAATGATTGACCCACATCTTGAGAATCAATAGCTTGAATAATATCTTCAAAACTCATTCTTGCATTGCTTAATTCTGCTAAGGCTTTTTCACTAGAACCAAAAGCACCTTTTAAAGCATTTAATCTACTTAAAGTATATAATGCTTCATAAGCTTTTTCTGCTTCTTTTTCAGTTCCTGTTAATAATATATTAATTTGTTTTAATGTTTCCGCATCTTTAAAATCATCAGAAGTAAGAACAATTCCCATTTCCTTTAATTGATCTACAACTTCTCCAACAGCATCTGCAACATCATAACTTACTTTTTCACCATTCTTCATGGCTTTAGCATAAATTTTTATTGCATCAGCATTATTTTCGTAAGCTTTTCTTGCATCGTTATAAGATTTATTAAATTTATAACTTGCTGCAGCTGCGGCCGCAGTATCTTTAGTTCTAGACTTTTCAATATCCCCTGACTCTTCTAATGTAGCGGCATATAAAGTTAAAGCAGTTTTAGTTGTTTTTAATGCTTCTGCTTGTCCTTGTAAAGTATTATTATATTCGTCTAAATCAGATGCAATTCTTTCAGGTAATCTGCCTCATTCATCTGTAATATCTAATAATCCTTTATAATATTCTTCTATAGATTGACCATCAGGAAGTAAACTTTCTAATTTTCCAATTTCACCAGGATTACCTGCAGCTTGTAAAAGACTTAATTCACCTGTTGTTAATTGTTTAAGATTATCTTCAGTAAAACTATCTGATTGAAGTTTTAATAATGCTCCAGCAACATTTGATTTAGAAGTATCTGTTTCTATTGGTGAGCTAATCGTATCAACTCGATCATATACTTCTTTTACTTGATTAAATATTTCTTCAAGATCTTTCTTACCTTCATAATTTGCTCTATTGCTTATTCCTGCATCCTTAGCTTCAACATATCGTTTAGCGTCCTTATCCATTCCTCCTGCAGCTGCATAAACTCCTCCAGCTAAATCTAAGACACCTGCAATAGGATTTCAAGTTCAAAAATCTTTTACACCTTGAGCTTCTCTAGAAGCTGACATACCAGCACTAAATTTATCCATCCAATTTCCTGAATAAATTTTATTCATTGCTTGTGCAGTGGTTGAACTATCTATATTTTCTGAATAAGCTCTATTCCATTTGTCAAATTTCTCATAATCTGTCACATAACGATCTCGAATTGCACTTTTTTGCATTTCAGTCATTGAGTTATATCTATTAGTTTGGTCTTGATCCATTGTTGCAATCATATGTTGAGTGGCAGTATAACTAAGTTGTTCTCTATCTTCTGCAGTCAATTTTTGGAATTCTGGATTTCAATTTTCAATAGATTCTGAAATATCTTGACCATTTTGTTTAATTGCATCAACAGTTTGATCTGTATCATTTTGTAAAGCACCTAATAAAGGTAGCGCTCATTCTCCCTTTTCGCTAATTTGACCTATATTAACAGGATTTTTAGAACTTGCATTTTCAAGAATTTTTCTACCTTGATCATTATCTATCCAGTAATAACTTCTTCTATTTACATCTTTAGTAAATTCACTAGTAATTTCATTTTTTCTTTGTTCTCTTCTATAATTATCTACTCTATATTGAGCGTAAGCAGTATCTGCTTGTTGTTGTAATAATTTTTTATTTTGTTCAAAAGCTCCTTTTTCTAGAGCTTCTTGTGAAATTTCAATTTTTCCACTGCTTCCAACAACATAATCTTTTCCTGCTATTAAATTTAAAGTATCAATTAATTTTAATGCTTGCTCATTTGATTTTATAATTGCTTCATAAAATTCTACAGTTCCTTCGGTTAAAGAATCTATAGAAGATCTAGCATCCTCATATGAAGTTAATGTCTCTTTAAAATCACTATATGCAGTTTGAGCTTCTTCTAATTGTTTTTTATTTAACTCTAATGTTTGATTTAATTTATATTCTTCTGAGTTTAATTCTTTAACATGCTCTAGATATTTATATATTGCTACACCAAGTGCTGCAGCTCCAGCTACAGCCGCCACTGCTAAAACAACTCAATTTCCCATTAAAGCATTTTTAATTGTTAATAAACTATTTTCCATTATCAAACCAGGAATAGTTTTTGTTGTTCTTTGAGTATTATTAGCTCCATCTGCTACTGTATTTTTAATTTCTGCAGAGGTATTCTCATTTTTTACTGCGGTGTTAGCTTTTGTAAGGCCTGTCTCAGTAGTTAATAAAGCATTTCTTTTTGTTAAAGAAACATTTTGTTTTTCTAAAACTAATCTAAAATTTGAAAAAATTGAAGTAACTTTGTTTCAATTTGCTAATAAAATTGGCGCTTGTACAATAAGTATGGCAAAAATACTTTTAAATTTTTCCCATCCACTCATTTCTTCATCGGACATTTTTAGTATTTTTATAATACTACCTAAAGATTGTAATGCTGAGAATGTAACTGCTATTCCAGATATTAAATTTTGATAAGCTTGTGCAGTTGCCGCTTGTTGTTGTGCAGATCTTACAGATTCATCTATAGCATTCTTATGTTGTTTTTCTTTTTCAAGAGTTCCATCTTGAGTCTTTTGATATTGTTTAGCCGCTTCATTAAAGGCTTCAGATTTTTTACTTAAATCATCAATTTCTTCTTGACGTTCTTGAAATTTATCATTTATTTCTTTGTTTATTGAATGAAGCTTTTCCTCATCAGCTAAATCTTTAATATATCCTTTTCTTTTCTCTTCTTCGACTCCCGCAACTTCTAAAGCTAAATCTATTTCTTGTTCTCTTGATTTTATTATATCTTCTCTATCCTTTGAAGAAGCAGAATTTAAATCAAGCATTAATTCATCAATAGCAGATTGCGCATCTGATAATTTTTCAGTTTCTCTTGTTGCTTGTTGTGATAATTGAACACTTCTTAGTTGTAAATTATTTATATTTCCTAAATATTCTTCATCTTCTTCTAACCAACCAGCTGTATTTTTTAAATTTGTTTCTCAATTTTCGGCTGCCCCAATCGATTCAGATAATTGTCCATATATTTGTTGTTGAGTTGCTAATTCTTCATAATCTTCTTTAGAAATATTTTGTCTAATTTGAAGTAAATCTAAAGAATATTTAGCTTCTGCTTGAACTCTTTCATCACTAGGGCTTTCGGCACCATTTAATTCATAATCATTACGGATATTATTAGCAAGTTCTTGTTTAAATGCATCTGCATCTCTATTTTTGGTTTCAATATCAAAATTATTATTCATTCTTGCTGCGGCAGAACCTAATTGTTTACTAAATAAAGCAATTACATTTCCACCTAATATTCCAGTTAGATTATCTCCCAATCCAGTTAAATATGTATTAATACCTTTTAAAGCTCCGGTTAGCATATCTACGAAACCTTTAATTGATTTTTCATCTAAAAGTGTATCGTAAAATTTTTCAGCTTCAGTAGATAATTGTTGTAAATGAGCTTCTAAGCTATCTAAATAAATTTCTTGTTGAGATTCTAATTTACCTGCAGATGTTTCCGCAGTAGTTAAATTAGTTTGGAATGTTTCCCAATTATCCATTAATGCAATTAATTGAGTATATTGTCTTGTACCGGCAACATTTTGTGCTAAAGCAACTTTTTGCGCATTATTTAATGTATTCCATGTTGCACCCATTTCATTCAAGATAGCATCCATTGTTTTTAATTCGCCATTACTATTTTTAATACTAATACCAACACTATTTAATGCTTCTGCATATTTACCTAATGTAGTACCATCTTCTAAAGTTTCTCCTAATTCCAAATCTTGAATACGAGCAAATAATGTTTTAAATGCAGTACCTACAGTATCAGCACTTTGACGAGTCTCTGCAACTACAGTAGCTAGTGCACTAGTAGCATATTCATAACTTAATCCTACTGTACCAGCAACTGCCGCGAATTTTTCTAGACCTTCAGAAATTTCTTCGGCACTTGAAGCTGTACTTGCTCCTAATGCAGTAATAACATCTGCATAATGTTCAAGTGATTTTGAGCCATCATCAAAATTATTTCAAATAGCAGTCATATATTCAGAAACTTCTTGAGTAGAAGTTCCTAATACATTTGCCATTTTTACAGTAATGTCAGTTCTATCTGTAACATCTTTACCTGTTAAACCTTGTTGATAGTAAATTAAAGATGCTTTTGTATAATCTAAAGTAGAAGCACCTAATTCTTTTGCAGATTGATTTGCATATTTAGCAAATCTTTCCATTTGATCTGCAGTTTGACCACTAACAATTCTAATATCATTTAAAGATGTATCTAAATTCTTTACATAACTATAGGCTTTTTCTAATGAACCTGTAAATGAATTAAATATACTTGAAGAAATACCAAATCTAATAGTATTTGCAAAAGTTAATGCCATTTTATTTAATAATTCACTAGATTGTTTTAATTGAATATTTGTATTTAATACAGAACTAGCAATATTATTAAAAGCGGTTGTTCCGGCTGAACCAAGGTTATTTAATTGTGTTCTAAATTGTTGAATTCCGCCATAGGCTTGATTAATTTCTTTTTTGAAATTAGTTATATTTAATTGTCCACTTTTTAAATCCCAAGATTTACTTAAAACGCCAGAAAGTTTTTCAGCTTCTCTTGCAGCTTCTTGGAATCCTTTTTTTAAATTAACTCCACCCATCCAGTTTTCGGATTCAAAAGATGATTTAATTTTTTGTGCGGACACAAGTAATTCTTCTAACTTTTGTCTAGACGCATCTAAATTCTTATTATCAGTTTCAAACTTAAGACCTATGCGTAGTTCATTCTTTGTAACCATATCCTTTTTCCTCCTTTATATTTTTACAGAAAATAAAAAATCCTTCTTATCATATATTATGATAAAAAGGATTATTCTATTAATTTACTTTGACCTAGTTAGGTAATTGATTATTGTTTACAGATTTTGCATATTCTAATACATTTTTAAATTTTTCTTTATCAAAACCATCAACTAATTTTTGAATTTCATCTGCTTGAGTTTCAAAATTAGCTAATAAATTATTAAGTACTCCAGCAAAAGTATTTTGATTTTGATAAATATCTTTCATTTGTTGATTCAATTTAGATACTAAATCATTATATTCTTCTTCATTCATTGCCATAATGATTTTATCTAATAAACCATTACTTTTTAAAGCATTATATATTTTTAAAGGTTCTTCTTTTTGTTTTTCTGTAAAAGTAATATTAGTATACATCATTACTATATATAAATTAAAAAATGCATCTAATAAAGTTGGATTAAAAATAGAATCTTGTTTAGATTGTTCTAAAGAAATATTAATTAAAGCATTTTTATCTTCAATAGGTAAATATTGTAATACTTCAATATCTGTACCTTCAACTTTTTTAATTTCTTCATTTATTTTTAATTTTAGACTTGAATAAGTTATTTTTGCCATAACTAATTCCTCCTTTTCTCTCTTATATAAATTATAACATAAATTTTTTTACTATGCAACTTTATCTAAATTTAAACTTAATTCCATAGTAATATTTCTATTTCTAATATCATTGATAATCATTCGGCTACGAGTTTCGCCTTCTTTGTTGCTAGTAGGATCAGTTTCTTTTTGATAATATCGATTATGAGCATTTTTTATATTATATTGATGCTTTTGAAGGTCTGATGAAACATAACTTTGATCATCTTTCTCATTAGAAATTTTTTCCATAATTTCTGCAACATTATATACTTTATCATTAATTACCATAAATCATGCAAAATCATCTTTATCAAGCGATCCCGCTAATGCTAATGGTAAAAATGCAGCATGGAAATAATCATACATATCTTGCATTGCATTTTGCGCATCTTTATTTAATTCTGCTGGTAGTTT
>Ga0265298_10000084_pt1 | contig 135300 bp, 92 predicted proteins | sample AusTroGonzalo_MG_3_FD_193486 | JGI IMG/M metagenome (GOLD analysis project Ga0265298, IMG submission 193486) | Bovine rumen microbial communities from tropical cattle in Woodstock, Queensland, Australia - Gonzalo_01 | ecosystem: Host-associated > Mammals > Digestive system > Stomach > Rumen ...
TTTATTCCTCCAATTTTATGCTTAACACTACAAACTAGAACTCTCTATATCTCAAACAAAGGCGGCGCTAGCCTACGAAATGCGTATCCTAACCAAGTTATAATTCGACGAGCGCAATGCGGTAATATATTCCCTATGACAATGAGTCCTCTAGGAATAATCCCCATCATAATTCTTTCTGTACTATCATCAGCCCTCTTATCTGGCTTAATCTCCTTTGGGTGAATAAGCGGAAAATCCATACGCCCTGATGTACTAAACTCTTCGGCAAACAAGTCATATCCGCCCGTGTGAGTAGAAGCGGCAAGACCTATTCCCATGTTAGAAACAAGTCTCTCTATAGGAATTACACTTAAATAGTGATTTGCCATAAACGCAAAACCAAACTGAAAATCCCATGTTGCGCCGCCTCCATTCCTAACATACTCAAATGCTTTGCGATAGTACCGCCGCATACGCTTATTTTGTGTATGCCTTTCAATTATGGCATCTATACTCTTTTCATAACGGGCCATAGATAAATCATATTTGTCCCACACACGACGCCACGACGCCCAGGCCCATATATTAAGGTCCTTTGAAAAATGATATGATACAGACCTATCTGTCTGTAAGTTATGTCTATTAAATGCCGTAATAGCACCTATACGATTATCATCTCGATATCTTACCAGTAACTCAGACGCAAATCGCAGAAATTCAGGCGATGGATAACAATCGTCCTCCAAAACTATTCCAGCTTCTACATTCTCGAAAAACCAGGTAATAGCCTCTGGCGGCGCATTTCTACATCCCCTATTTTCTACTCTAAAAAATGTCTTAATATCACATGGCCAATCAATCGCAGAAATAGATTTTTGCGTCTCCCGAACCAATTCAGCATCACCATCATTACGAGCACCATCAACTGCAAAGAAAATCCTAGCTGGCTTCGCAAAAGCTATTCGTTTAATTAACCCTTTAACTAAATCTGGTCGATTAAACGCAATTATGAGAACAGGTGCGCACTCAAAATCACCAGTCCGTAATACGGCATCATCTAAATCGCAATTTATTTTCATACATTGCTTACCACCATTCATATACTTCCTCCAGTCGCCTTGTGCACAATTCGCTTGAACCAATTCGGGAAAAGAGCGCGAATGCCTCCCTTATCATGCTTTGACCAAATTGGATAATGCACCATGCATGACCAATCATCACCACCATTCATTGGGTCATATTCCATTGATGATAGCGAAAATATGCCGTGCTTCTTTCCAAGTAGCGAAAAAATAGACTGATCATGCCTATTTTCTTTGAACCCAGAAAGGTTTGGTGAAACAGATGGCGAATCATCGCAAAGCGCAAAATGGTCTTCAAAGACATTTCTAAACGCAACAAAAAGCTCCTCCATCTCCTTTGATTTGCGCACCAGAAATGCAGTACCTCCCAATTGCCCAGTGTTGATAATGCTTAATTCTTCTCGAACGCCAAAGAAATCAAGTAAATCTCCCTTGCTCCAATCACGATCAAGCAAAAAATAGTAAGGGGTATCGCCCATTGAACGCGCCTGAAATGCGACAATACCATGCTCTTTCGCCAAATCAAAGTATTCCATCAGTCTTGGGACACCCCCTGGGTTAAGATGGCACCCTGCGTCGGTATATAGCAGAATATCACCGTCATCCATTTCGCGAAAAAGTTGAAGTACAACCTGCGGTTTCCAACACCAATATCCATAGCCTCGCGAACCGTCCACAAGGTGATCTTTCATTCGATCACGAAAATCGCCGTCCAAATCTTTTTCGGTCCACACTCTGATGCGATTGCCAAACACTCCCATTGCTTCTGCTTGACGCCGTATGCGCTTTAACGGACTACGAATCAATCCGTCAAGCCCACTATTTGCGAAACTTAGAAACCAAAAATGTCTATCACAAGTTTTCATTTTTAACGCTAAAGTTTAACTGGTCCATTTTCTTGCCAATATAGCGAAAGACCTTCACCGGCAGTTGCGATCTCGATTATCTCGGCGTTGATGTCGAGACAGGCGCTACGGCCAAATTCTATTTCGTCATTACCCTTTGCAATCTCAAGGTAGCGGCCTTCTGCAAATGGCGCAATATAACGGCTCTCAGGTCTGAAACGGCGGTTTGGAATGCAAGATGGCAAAACGCGAATAAACTGCGCGTCGCTGCGGCGACATAGCATGTCGCAAACTGCGCGTTCTCCCTTCGAAATAAAGCCGCTAATGACGACATAGCCCCTTTCGACGGCGTTTTCCATACGCCTTACAACGGCAGCGATTGCCCCCGGTGAAGCAACTTTGCGTGAAACGCGTAGCGAAACCAGCTTTTTTTCAGGGTCAAGAAGCTCGATATTGCCAACACCTTTCCAATAATCTCCGGCGTCAAGCCTAGGTAGAAAAAGCGGCTCTTTTACGCGGAGCGCTTCTTTCTCGCCATACATCAGCTCCCATTTCTGCGGGTTGTAGTTGATATAACGCTCTGTAGCATCAATCATTTCGCGCGAAACCAGCAAATAATCGTGGTAGCCCTGCTGCCAGATGGTGGTTGGACCAAACATAGTTTGGTCATCAGGGTTAGAGCTGACGCCCACCTGCTTTGCCACCTTGGTGGTATGGTTTTTAAACCGCCTTATCGCCCCACCTAGCGTCTTTAGCGGCTCGGAGAGCCCGGCGACCAACGCGCAGTTGAAGTGAATGTGATCTGGCATTACGACGTGACCAAAAAGCAGTAGCCCTGGGTTTAACCTCGGCATGGCCTCCAGCGACTCTTTCACCTTTTTGCCCAAAGGCGACAACACAACCGCGCCATCAGCCACCTTGCCAAATATCTGTCGCCTCGGCGCTGTCGCTATCGTAACAAAAAGCGACGCGCCTCTCGCATAATCCCAGCCCTTAAACCGCCGGTAACGCCGAATCTCGCCTCTCTCGACCCTCACCCACAGCCCCCAGCCCTATCGGCCAACCTCTTAGTCCTGATAGCTGAACTGTGTTCAGCCAACCTATGCCACGCCCCCTCAAAAATAAACAGAGGGTATGAAAGCGCGATTCTAAGCCTATTAAAAAACGATGGTTTACATGGCTTTTGATCCGCGATAAAGCCATTTATCTTCTCGACATCTGCCAGCCACCTGGCTCTAAGCCGCTTAACCGAGCCACCAATGTTGGAAATTACACGAGAAACAACCTCAGATGAAATCGGGCGCAAATTATCTGGCTTAAATAAAACTCCAGTTTCACCATCTGCGATATACTCATTCATCGTGGCGTCATCATTCGCGACAACGCACTTCCCCATCGCCATAGCCTCAAGAAACGCCATGCCAATGCCTTCTTTGTGCCTCGGAGCGATAACAATACCACACTTAGATACCCTATCAAGATACTCGCAACGGTCAAGGAACTCCTCTGCCCCCTTTATATCGAACATATACCCATCGCTTAGAGGGAAAAGCTGCTCGGCGATTTCCTTGCCAATCTCACCGCGCTCCCATAAAAACACCCGTTTGTGGTCACCATGAACCTGTGGAAACGCCGCTGGATCAGGAAAATATCGAACATCTAGGATGTTCTTAACGCCACAACGCCTCGCATGAGCAGAAACCTTGTCACAGAAGGAAATGACACCAATTCCGCTCCATACGATACGCTTCCACTGCCAAAAACTGGCCCATTCATTGTCATACATGGGAACAAATATATTCACTTTCCCCGGAAAGTAAAACATATTTCTGGCAATAGGGAACTCCCAAATTATCGCCCCATCATAACCAGAGATGGCATCTTTTGCTGTCGTTCTGTAATATTTCGCGTAATAATGTTCATCTACCGAGAACCATCTGCGGATAACTTCAATGAAAAACGCTGCAGACTGCGTTTTTTTGTGGCACTCGTGATCTATGAAGAGCAACCTCATATTTTAGCGCCACTCCAAATTGACGCTTTCCTGCACATAAAAAATAGGCCGATTGCAATAACTATCGTTGATACTAGTGTTAAACCATACACGAAGTTATTAACAATTCGCCGAAAATCAAGCACTCCGAGCCACTCACCAACATTACAGATAACACCAGAAAACATATCTACAAGTTCTAGGCATGAACAAAATACAGCTCCCATCATAATAATCATAAAAATGCGCTCTTTTACCGATGTTGCCAGGATAAAGCGACAAGCAAAAACTATCTGCAACAAGAAGAATATGCACCTATCATAATCATTCATATATGTCCAAAGCGCCGCACAGAAGACGGGCGGGGTAAAACGAAGCAACCAATCCTCAGACTTTCGTAAGCACCAACTCATAAACGCACACAGCAAAATGCCGGTCAACATATTAAGCCTTTGCAAAAGATCAATCGAAATACCCTTTGCTACTAGAGCCTGTGAAACTGCATCTGGCAAAAAATTAACGCTCAACGCCGCAGTATGCTTAATCTTCGGCACTTCCAGAACAAGTTCAACTATGGACTTTCCTATTAGCTGTGAAGCTATCCATGTCGCAACAAAAGAAATGGATGCTGCAACAAAAACCGTTTTCCATCGTTTTGCCATAATAAGCGGTATTGCCAACAAAAGGGAATCCTGCGGCTTAACTATCGCAACAGCCCAACAAAAGCCAGCTGCGACATCCCATTTCCTTTCTAAGCAAAAGATCATTCCTGCCATTGCTACAGCAACCATCATTATTAAATTACCGGCAAGGAAGTTTCTGGTAAAGGTCAATCCTACTGATAGCGCTGCACTCGACACAAAAACACCACCATAAAAACCATGCGATTTTATTCCAATCCTAAATGCAAAAGCTACAATTAAGCCAAAAAACAAAAACTGGCAGAGTTCCCATATCTGCCACATAACATTTTTAGGAATATCTAAAGCGAATGGAAGAATATAAGTATATGACCATGGAGCATTAGCATCTATTGTGCGAGGCAAACAAGCGAGACTCTCTTCACTCCCAATAGGGTAGTAGCCATCGCTTTTCACATTCCCTACAAGAACATCATACGGATCAATCCCTTTTAGTACATGTATGGCTTCGTTTGAATAAATCATGAAATCAAGACCCGGTTTTTCTTTCTCAACTACCGGCATCCCAAGTAAGCTAATAATAACTACAATAGCAAACCAAACCCACAGAAAAGCTTTAAGAAGCAAATTGGGGCTACGCAAGTAATCTTTCACCATAGGGTCACTGCCGTAATTATCGGAATTCATATAAGCTCCTTGAAATACTCTTCGAACTGTTCGGCGATTTCTGCCCAGGAATAAACCGATATATCGCGCGCCGCATTGTCGGCGATACGCTTGCAAAGCTCGACATCTGCGGCAAGCTTCTCGATTATCGGGGCATAGTTGCCATCCTTCGCCAAGAGCGCGGTCTCGCCATTCTTGAAGAAGTTGTTTGCCTCGCCATCATAAGCGAGTATTGGCCTTTTCCAACGGAGATACTCCTGGAGTTTTGCGTTGCAGTCTTGATCTGACGTGCAGACGAACGCATCCGCCTGGGACATTACGCCAAATTGTTCCTCTTTCGTCAGCCACCCAAGAAAAATACAATTGTCGCTCGCATATTTCTCAAGATACGCCTCTTTCCGTCCCGTCAGATAGAGCTTTATGTCGGTCGGCAGCGCTCGCATAGCGCGGCAGACATCGTCGGTTCGCTTCCATTTTGCCTTGTCGCCTGTGTAGACGATATTGAAGCGACCTTCCAGCTTTATCCTGTCGGAGCGAGGGAGTCCTTCGATTGGATCGGCACCATTAGGAATATACTTGCATTCCACACCCCAGTTGCGCCCAATCTTCTGCAGCTCGTAACTCAGCGTCACGACGGCGTCCGAATTTTTGACGATACGCTTCTCGACCCAATCCATGAACACTTTGCCGGGCCACCCGAAAAGGTCGCCCCAAATGCGCCCGTAATGGTCATCCCAGCCATGAACGACCTTGAACGACTTGTGCCGGCAGAGAAACCTGCGACAAAAAAGAGGATGAAGCGCAACCGTTGAACCGTAGGTGTATATTATGTCCGGCTTGAACGAATCAATCTCCTTCGCCAAACGAAATGGATTCCACGTGTCCCGGTATCCAAGCCACGCGACAACCCAGCCTCGTCTTTCCAGGTTGAAGCCTATTGCGTCAATGCTGTAGGGCGCGTTCGCATAATGTTCGGACGCACCAACACCCTTCCTGTACCATGGGACTCGAGTGCTCGAAACGTATAGTATTCGATACTTCTGCATGACGTGCATCCGACAACCCATAACTGCCATGGCTACTCTGCCGGGGGAGGACCAGGTGGAGGAGGCGGCATCTGCTGCATCTGCCCGTCCGTCACGTCAAGTATGTCCTTGATCGTCTCGCTGACCTCGACGGCGTCATCCTCGCCAAGACCCATGGACAGTGCGACCTGCGAAATCAGGTTGTCGCGCTCAACAGCGTTCAGTTCGCGCATCTCATGATCGGTGCGACGCATCTCCTCGAATATCCGCCGCCTATCCTCGTCCCCGATGTCCGGATTGTGCAGCTCGGCCTCAAGCTCTTCGCGGCGGGCGATCAGATCCTGAAGATCGTCGTGCGTCCTCTTTGCGGATGAGCTCATGCGCGAAGTGTCCACCGAAGAGAGGAATTCTATCTTTGACTGCGCACGCTCGATGCGCATCTGGCGCATCCTGGCGAAGTGGTTCGTCATCTGTGCATAGCGCACGGGATCCTCTCGCTCCATCCTTGCGAAGCGCTCGCGCATCTCATCCATGGTCGGCGGCCCGCGACGCTCGCCACGACGCCTCGGGCGATCCTCTTCCTCGACCTTCTGTTCCTCGCCGCCCTTCGCGGACTCCTTTTCGGCTAGCATTCTCTCCAGCTCGGAGATGCGGGAGCGAAGCGAAGCTATTGTCGCCTCCTCTCCGTAGTCGGCGAAAAGCGCTGCGACGGCGCGATCCGCTTCGCTCGGCGGTTCTGCTGCCGCGCTCCTTTCTGGCTTCGCCACATAACCTATTGCTACACCCGCCAAAAGCGCCGCCGCTATGAACATCTGAGTCCTTATCATTTCATTCTCCTCCTATTATGCGTTTAACCTCTGCAAGAGCTCTGCCCCGATGGGAAATCGCATTCTTCTCGTCCGCCGACAGCTCGGCGAAAGACTTGTTGTAGCCATCTGGCACGAACAGCGGATCATATCCAAAGCCTGCGACTCCGCTAGGCTCTCCGGCAATCCGTCCAAAGCAACGTCCGACAGCAAGACGCTCATTCCCCTCGGGCGACACGAGCGCGACAGCGCAAGTGAAGTTTGCGCGACGATCTGCGACACCCGCCATATTCCGCAAAAGCAGCGCATTGTTCGCAGACGTGTCGGACGGTTCGCCTGCATATCGTGCGCTGCGAACCCCGGGCTCGCCGCCGAGCGCAGCGACCTCAAGTCCCGAATCGTCGGCCATGCACCATTCTCCGCGATGCCTGGCGGAGATCGCACGAACCTTTATCAAGGCGTTGCCGACAAAATCCGGCGCATTCTCCTCTATGCCTTCCGGATCATCCGGCACAACCTCTACGCCCGGCAAGATCTGGGATATCTCGCGGATCTTGTGTGCGTTGTGGGTTGCGACGTAGAGCTTCACTTCATGTCTCCTTTAAATGTCAGAACAGCGTATCCTGCACAACCATTGACGGGGCCGCGACGGGCGTCTCGCCGCTCTTCCCAAGCAGCTCCAGAAGCCGCGCCTCGTCTATGACCTCGGTTCCGAGCGCCTTGGCCTTCTCGGTCTTCGCCGCGCCAACGTTCGCGCCTGCTATCAGATAGCGCGTCTTCGACGTCACCGCGCTCTGGACTACTCCGCCTGCAAGTTCGATTAGCCTGGCGTATTCCTGCCTGGGACGTGACAGGCTACCCGTCAACACGCAACCAAGCCCGACGAGAGGCCCGTCGACCGCCTTGGCCTCGCGCGCCGCACGATGCGGATCGATGCCGAGCGCGAGCAGCCTCTCAAGATACGACCTGCCGTATTCGCCCGCAAAGAACGCAAGCACTGCCTTTGCCGCCTCTACCTTTATCGGCAGGACAAGGCGCGACCGGCCCTTTCGCCCGTCGTTGGCAAGAACCTCCTCAAGAACGGGACTGCCAGGCAGATCGCTCATCTTCTCATGCGCATCGGCTATATCCCTCGCAACCGTTGCCCCGACCCCTGCGATTCCCGTCGCGAAGAGCCAGCGGTCAAGCGGGAGCGAACGGGCCGCCTCGACGGCAGCCTTCATGTTGGCTGCGTTGCGACCGAACTTCCTCGGCGTACCGACCTCGCCGACATCAAGACCGGCGAGCGCATCGTAGTCGAGCGAAAACAGATCCAACGGATCTTTCACAAGGCCCTTCTCGACAAGAAGATCGGCGACCCTGCCGCCAAGAGCCTTTATGTCCAGCGCATTGCGGCTCGCGAAATGCTGGAGCCTGCGCTGAAGTTGCGCTGGGCATCCTGGATTCTGGCAGCGCACAGCCACCTCGCCGTCGAGTCTTGCCACCTCGCCTCCGCACACTGGGCAGGACGATGGGAACTCGTACGGCACAACATCCGGCGTTCTCTTCTCCGTCAGAACGCCATCGATGGCCGGTATGACGTCTCCCGCCTTCACTATCCAGACATGATCGCCGACGCGTATGTCCTGCTCGGCTATCTGGTCCGCATTGTGGAGTGTAGCGCGCGATATCACGCTTCCGGCCAGTTCGACCGGCTCAAGTTCCGCGACCGGAGTCAACACGCCCGAGCGCCCGACCTGCACCGTTATCCCGCGCACAATCGTTTCCGCCCTCTCCGGCGCATACTTGTATGCTCTCGCCCAGCGCGGGGAGTGCGCAGTCGCGCCCAGCGCCGCATACAGCGAACGCTCGTTCACCTTCAACACGGCGCCGTCTATCTCGAAACGGAAATCATGCCGCCTGCCGCCAAGTTCGTCTATCGCGGCCACGGCTTCCCCTATGGTGTCCGCCGTGCGGAACCATGGAGTCACCGGAAAGCCCCACCGCCTGAACGCATCCAGCATTTCAATGTGGGTTGCGAACCCTTCGCAGCCGACCCCGCCAGAATTGTACACAACCATGTCGAGCGGACGCGTCGCCACAACCTTCGGGTCAAGAAGCTTGAGCGAACCGGCACATGCGTTTCTCGGGTTCATGAACGTAGGGCGACCGGCCTCGTCCAGCGACTCGTTTAGCCTCACGAACCCGTCGCGAGTCATGTAGACCTCGCCGCGAACCTCCAGCTCTGACGGCGCGTCCTCCGGCAAGGTTTTCGGTATCGTCCTTATCGTGCGCACGTTCTGCGTGACGTCGTCTCCCACCTCTCCGTTGCCGCGCGTCGCGGCCCTGACAAGACGGCGGTCCTCGTACAGAAGCGACATTGAAACCCCGTCGACCTTCGGCTCCACCACATACCGCCAGTCTGCGCCTTGAGGCATCTCGCGACTGAGAAACGCGTCGAACTGCACAAGATCGCCCTTCTCGTAGCACTTGTCCAACGACTTCATCGGCGGCTCGTGGCGAACCTGGGCAAAGCCCTCTATCGACGCACCGCTCACTCGCACCGTGGGGGAATTCGGATCCTTGAACTCCGGGAACTCGCGCTCTAGCGCTATCAGCTCCTCGTACATCCTGTCGTAGTCGGCATCGGAGACAACAGGACGCGCCTCGACATAGTAAAGCCTGTCGTTGCAGTTGATCTCCTCAACCAGGGCATCCATGCGCGCTTTTGCCTGCAACGCCTCCATCGCTACTCGTTCGCCTTCTTGTAACGTATCTTCGGTTTTGCCGGACTCTTCTGCACCCCTGTCGCCTGGCTTCCCTCGACCACCTTCGACGTTGCCTTTCGCTTGGTCACGAGCACACTACGGTTGTAGCCCGCACGTGCCAGATAGTTGTGCTGGAATACCCATGTGGACCTGCGGTCCGTGTAGTCGTCATCCACCAGCAGATGTATCGTGGCGTCGTGCGGAATGTGGTTTTCCTCAAGCAGCTCGACAGCGCGGGCCGGCGTGACAAGTTCGTCGCTGAACAGCATTCCGTTGTTCGAGAAGCGTATCAGAGGATGCGCCCCGTCGTACGCGAGATCCTTCGATGCGGTCGTGCAACCGCAGGACAGGATGCACACGTACGCCATGGTACCCGCGACCATGCACGCCAAAGGCAGCTTACGAATTGCGCTCAAGCAGTATCCTCTCGACACGAACCGCGTCTTCTGGCGTGTCCACGCCGACGCCCTCGTCGTCAGTACGGACAACGGCGATCTTCGCGCCCATCCAAAGCGCACGAAGCTGCTCAAGCTTCTCGGTCTTCTCCAGACCGCAGGGCGGCTCCGATATGTAGCGCCGCAGAAACGCCCCGCGGTACGCATAGATTCCGAGGTGGCGAACATAGAGTCCGCTGTCGAGATCGGCCTCATGGTCGCGATCGCACGGAATCGGCGAACGCGAGAAGTACAGAGCTCCGTCGTCGCGGTCGAGCACAACCTTGACCACGGTCCTTGCCGCAAGGTCTGCCGCGGATTTGATGGGCGTGACCGCCGTCGCCATCGACCAGCGCGGATCGTCGCGAAGCTTTGCGACCAGCGCATCTATGAGGGCAGGATCGATCAGCGGCTCGTCGCCCTGTATGTTGACGAGTATGTCGTCGTCAGCGAAGTCGCCTGCGGCGCACGCGATTCTGTCCGTTCCGCTAGGCAGCTCCGAAGGCGTCATCACGGCGCGTCCGCCATGCTGCTCGACCGCCGCGACAATGCGCTCGTCGTCCGTCGCGACGAGAACATCGTCCAGCGACTTCGCCTTCTTTACGGCCTCGACGACCCATGCGACAAGGGGCTTGCCAGCGAGAACGGCAAGCGGCTTGCCGGGGAAACGGCTCGAGCCGAACCTGCTAGGAATTATACCGTATGTCTTCATCGATTATCTCTATTTCGCTTTCTTCATCATCGGAGCTGGGCACGGACGCTTCCGCGTTCCCGGTCTCGATCAAATCAACCTTCTGGAAGAATACACGGCGGAATGCCGCGAGACGACGCTCCTGTCGCTCAAGCGACCAGAGAAGGAAACGCCACTTCCTGTCGAACCCGAACGATGCCGGCAGCCCGGGAGCAAAGTCCTCGAACTTGTCGCGCATCACTGACAGCTGCCACGCCATCGCATGCGTGCGGAAGGAGAATCCGTCGAAGAACCTCTCCGCGACCTCGGCCATCGTCACGTTGTGCTGGCGCTGGTACGCCTTCATGGCATGCGCGTAGTATCCAAGATAGAAGTTGCTGAGCGAGTTCAGGTTCTCGTCGTCGTGCGCGAGCGACGGCCAGCCGAAGCTGCCCCTGACCGAACATGTGGAGACTGATTTCGGCACGACCATATGGCGCACTATGTCGTACTCGAACTCGTAGATCTCCTTTCCCACACCGTAGAGCGGACTCTCGGTCTTGGGATCGTACTTCTTCATGGCCATGTTCTGCGCCGCGGCGTCGCCCATGAGAGTAGCAAGGCCGAGCACGACCTCCTTCTCCTCCACCGTCGAGTCGTCCACGTTGCAGAAATAGTTGGCCGGTATCGAGTCCAGCGGTTCGCCTTCGCACCTGGCGCGTATGTAGTAGTCGAACGGGCCGCGCCCTCTGTGCGCCCTGCGGCGAAGAAGCTTGTAGCTGTCGCTGAGCTTTACGCCAAGCGCCTTCAGCGCACCTATCCTGGCCATCATGTAGGCGCCGTAGCCCTTTTTCGAACTGGACAGCCGCTTCTCGATCAGGCTCAGCTCAAGCGGACTCCTATTGGTCTTGTATACGATTTCGCGCGTAACGCCATTGCCGAGCGGAACGTCCTCGCCCTCGACATGTATCTCGTAGACGTTCGCGTATTCGACAATCTCATCCTTCGACATGAGCCCGCGAAGGTTGGAGAGAAGAACCTCGCTCCTGTCGTCTGCCCCAGGATGCCAAACAGGGCGCCCGGACACGAACGATGCGCCGGGCAAGGCCGTCCTGCGATCGTCGAACGACGGAGTGGAACCTTCGCCGGCGACGGAATACACCTCGCCCGTTATGCACATGTAGAGCGACTCGGTGAAAGTCTTCGACGTCTCGTCCGCAAGGTCGCGTCCCGTGAGCAGGGATTCGTAAAGCGCCGCGATCTCGCATGCGCGACGCCTCACCTGCGCCTCGTCCGCCCTGCCGAGGACTATCGACTCCATCAGCTTCTCAAGCTCGGGTATCAGCTTCTCGAGCGAAACGCCGCGCTTGAGCCCGAAGAATTCTATCTCGTGATGCCCACGGAACTTCGGCATGCGCGTGAACGAATAGCGGTTGCCTTCGTAGACTGACACCAGCTCGCGTAGCCCGGCCTCGAAATCCGACGGCGCGGTTTCAGCGAGCGAAACGAACCGCTTGAACTCCGGGCATGTCAGGAAATGCACGCCTCGCGTGGAGTGGTAGTAAACCAGCTTCGAGGCGATCCTCTTCTTGGCGGCCGCAAGCGCGACGCGCATGGCGTTCTGCGTCCACACAAGCGGCTTTATGCGCCACTCCTGGCCGAGCGCACGGTAATGCTCCAGCGTCACCTCGTTCCTGTCGCCCATCACTATGTCGTTCAGCGCGAACCCGGCAGGTCCAAGAAGCCATGCGTCCGCAGCACAGAGCTTCTTCGAGGTGAGGTCGCGTTGCGAGGTCTCGATTCTGTCGTCAACCACGTTGCAGCAGAGTATGTCGTGCATCAGCACATCGCCCCGCTTCATCATGGTAACGTGCGACAGCCGCCAGAAGCGCCCGTCAAGCAGCGGAAACGCCGCGACGGAGTGGTTGCCTGTGGTTACCGTCATGACCCAGCCCTTGCGCCGCCGCGTCAGGCTGGACTTCGGCACGATCAGCACGCTCGGCCGCTCTGAAAGATGATCGAGTATTCCGCTCTCGAATATGAAGGTGTCGTCACCGACATCCCACGCGCAGAACGTCCGCTCCCGTCCCATCGCCACGGTCTTGACCTCGACCTTGCGGCGTACGCCCGATTTTCTGACGCGGGCGCAGAACTGGCGGATGGCTGAGCTCATTGCCGGTCGTTCCCTCCGCAATAGCATTCGTGGCCGTGTTCATGGTCGTGTCCGCAGCTGCACTTGTGGCCGCTGCGCTTTCGCTCGCGCGCTATGAGCTCCTCGGCCAGTGCGCCGACCGCGTCAAGTCCCGCCTCGTCGGCCGCCGCCAGAAGATTCTCCAGGGCGGGCATCACGTATTTGCCGAACTGGGGCTGCCCTACGCTCGCAAGTCGCCCGTATGCGCCAAGGCACTGCGCCAGCCGTTGCACCGCCGCAAACGGAAGCACCTTCACGATCTCTTCCCGCCCGGCGACCTTCGCATAGAGCTTGGCGAGGGCGCGGCGCTCGCCTTCGGTCAGACTGACATACGGATCGTACAGCAGAGACGCGAGGTCGTACGCCGCAGGCCCGAGGCGCATCCCCTGGAAATCTATGAACACCGGCTCGCCGTTCTTCCAGAGAACGTTGGTCGACTGGAAGTCCCTGTGTACAAGCGCCCTCGGCTCGCGCTCAAGAAGCGATGCGACGTTGCACAGCTCGTCCTCGACAGCCTTGTCGCACTCCATCGCAAACCTGGAGCCCAGGCAATGCTCCTTGAACAGATCGCGCTCCCAGCGCCAGAGCGCGGCATCGAACGGCGGCTCAAGCTCAAGCGAAGACGCGTCCAGCGAACCGAACCTGGCCAGAGCCTCGACGACCTTTACGTAGTCCTCAAGCGTCATCTTGCGTTCTGCTCCGCCATGCTCCATGACGAGAGTCTTGATGTCCGGCCGGTCGTCCAGTATCTTCGGCACTCTTGCGCCATGCTCGGCCAGCCACCTGGCATGTCCCGCATACCTGGCGTTCTCGGCGCGCTTGGAGTCGTCGTACACTATGACGATTCTTCCGTCAGCCTCGAAGAAGCACCTGTCGCTGCCCCTCGCGCCGAGAAACTTCACGTCTTTGGCGCCGACTGCTTTCAGCTGTGGAATGTCGGCGAACGCATTGTCGTCGCCGTCGCAGTTCACGTCGATATAGCTCTGGATCGTACCTGCGTCCGTCCACAGCAGTTCCTTCGGCTGCAAACCCCGCACGAAGCGCCCTTCCATCATTGCGCGCTCGTAGGCCTGCACTATCGTGGAGAACCCTGAAGGCTCGACGTAGTCCAGTATCGCAGGCTTGAGGAGCGCAACGCCGCAGTAGGTGTACGTTCCGGGGAATCCGGGGTCTGGGCTCCTCCAGCAGGTTATGTTGCCCTCAGGGTCGGCCTCGACAGTCCTCGGGCCGGCGTCTTCCGTAATGAGGCACCGCCCTATTACGCCAGGGTCGGCTGCCTCCGCCCGCTTGAACGCGAGAGGCTTTTCGACGCCCTCAAGCACGATATCGCCGTTGACCAGATAAAAGTCGTCGCCGCCAATCCACTCGCGCAACGGATTCAGAACGCCGCCTGTCCCCAGTATCTCCGGCTCGTACGAGGCCCGGCATCCGTTGGCCGCGCACCATGCCTCAACCTGTTCGTGCAGATAATGGCAGTTGACGACGATGTCGTCCACACCCCATCCGCGCAGCATCTCAACTATCCTGGCGAGCATCGGCTCGCCCCATACCGGCAGCAGTGGCTTTGGCGTTGCGCACGTAAGTGGCCTGAGCCTAGTGCCCAGTCCCGCCGCAAGAACTATAGCCTTTTTCGCCGCCATCCGATCACCTGTATGCCTGGCGCTGACGCTGGGTCTTTATCCTCGGCTCCTCAAGCAGCAGCGAATACCACTGGTCTCCGAGCCCCGAATTTGAGAAGTGCGCGACACGCTTGTTCATGAGGGCCTCGTGGTTGCGCTTCAGCACCTCGTTGTCGCTGGACTTGAGCGCCTCGGTCAACGCAGAGAACGCGCTCGCTCCGTCGTCCTTGTCCCCATTGCGCTTTACGAGTATCCAGCTCCACGTCGCGGCAAGCAGCACATTCTGGTTGTAGCGCAGACGGCGGACTCCCTTGCGATACACCTTCTCGATCGCCTCGGTGCTTTCGCCTGTCATGAACATGCGAGCCATCTTGATCCCGACAGTCGTCGGATCCACAAAAAGAGCCTTGGGCATCAGATCGTCCACCGCCTTGAAATCCTTGATCATCCAGTTCAGCTGAAGCTGCGCCGTCGCCTTCTGGCGTTCGATCATCGGAATAAGGAACCTGTACCTGGACATCTTGCCGACTTCGGCAAGAGCCTCGCGCACGAACACCTTGGTGTCTTCGAACACCTCCCTCTGGGCAGCCTGTGGCGAACTCGGCGGTCTGAACTGCCAGCGCTGCATCTTCGCCTGCAGCTTCTTCTGCCCGTCCGCCAGAATCGCCTGGACGCGCTCCATGTCTGACTTCACGCGACGCTGAAGCAAAACGCCAGCCACGCCCTGGAACACGCCGAAGCCCAGTATGCCGGCGAATACGCTCCACCCCATGCCCCAGTCGGCGGCATAATAAGCCGCCGCAAAACTGCCGCCACCGACGACAATCGCAAATATCATCATTATCATATGTGCATTATATCATAAGAGTACCGTCCAGCACAATGCGCAAATTGCGAGACGTCGCCAAGCGACGGCGTCAGATAGACTTGAGCATTCTGCCCAAGCGCTCGACGGCGACGGATATCTTGTCCATCGACGTCGCGTAGCTCATGCGGACGAAACCCGCACCGCACTGCCCGAACGCGCTGCCGGGCACGCATGCCACCCCGAACTCCTTGAGAAGCCTAAGGGTGAACGTCTCGTCGTCCATTCCTGTCCGGCGAACATCCGGGAATATGTAGAACGCACCCTTCGGCAAAATCGTCTTCAGGCCTATTCCGTTCAGGGCATTCCACAGGTAGTCCCGCCGACGGCGATATTCGCGACGCATCCTTGCGACGTCCTTGTCGCCGAAGTCCATGGCCTCCGCGCCTGCCGCCTGCGAAAGAGTCGGTGCGCTCATTATGCCGTACTGATGTATCTTCATCAGCGCATCTACGATATCCGCCGGCCCGCATGCGTAGCCGAGCCTGTAGCCGGTCATGGCCCAGCTCTTCGAAAAGCCGTTGAGCAGAAGGACGCGGTCCTTTGCGCCCGGAAAGCCCGCGAAGGACGGCAGCGGGGCATCCTCGACCTCGTAGTTCAGCTCGGAGTAGACCTCGTCCGCAAGTATGATGAGATCCCGCCGCTCCGCGAAAGCGATTATGTCCGCCATTTCGCTTCGCGAAAGCGTCGCCCCTGTCGGATTGCACGGAAAGTTCAGCAGAATCGCCCTCGTCTTCGGCGTTACCCGACGCTCGAGCGCCTCGACCGTGAGGCGGAACCCGTCCTCGGCCCTCGTCTCGACGGCAACAGGCACTGCATGTGCGAGCCTTATCGTCGGCGCGTAGCTGACGAAGCATGGCTCGTGGTAGAGAACCTCGTCTCCCGGCGAGCATATCGCCCTTATCGCAAGGTCTATCGCCTCCGACACGCCGACCGTGACCAGTATCTCGCTGGCCCAGTCGTACCGCGCATCGAAGCGGCGCTCAAGATAGCGGGCTATCGACTGCCTGAGCGCTGGAGTGCCGAGGTTGGACGTGTAGTGAGTGCCGCCGTTCTCAAGGCAGGTGACGGCGGCACGCGAAATGTGCCAGGGCGTGTCGAAGTCGGGCTCGCCTACGCCGAGGGAAACTATGTCCCTCGACTGCGCGACTATGTCGAAGAATCTGCGTATGCCGCTCTTCGGCAGTTCCGCGACGTGCGACGCGACTCGTGGACGCCCCGCCATCGCCTCACTTCATCAGTTCGTCGGCGAGCGCGGCAAGCTTGGCTTCGCTCTCCGCGTTCAGTGCGCTCTTTATGGTGACGACGTTCTGGCAGAAAGTGATGTTCTTCGAGCTCTCGAGCATCTTGCGCATCACCGAAGCCGCCTTCGGAGCCCAGGAGCCGTTCTCTATCAGGCCGACCGTGCGGTTCTGGAAGTTGCGCTCCGTCAGATGGTCGATGAAATGGCGCATCCACGGAAAGATGTCCATGCTGTAGGTCGTCGTGGCAAGCACGATCTTGCCGTAGCGGAAAGCATCCTCGACAGCCTCGGGCTGGTCGTCTCTGGCCAGGTCGGCGACAGACACCTTCGGGCATCCGCGCTCGAGCAGCATGTCCTTGAGCTTGAGCGCCGCGGCCTTCGTATGCCCGTAGACCGAGGTGTACGCGATCAGAACGCCGGGCGACTCGACGGCGTAGCTCGACCAGGTGTTGTACTGCATGACGGCATGTACGATCTCCTCGGTCTTCGAAAGCACCGGTCCGTGCAGAGGGCAGATCGTCCTAATCTCAAGGCTCGCGGCCTTCTTGAGAAGCGCCTGGACCTGCATGCCGTACTTGCCGACAATTCCGATATAGTAGCGGCGGGCCTCGCAGTCCCAGCCTTCGGGATCGACCACGTCGTTCGCGCCGAACTTGCCGAAAGCGTCAGCCGAGAATAGTATCTTGTCAGTCACATCGTAGGTCACGATGACCTCGGGCCAGTGAACCATCGGCGCAGCGACGAACTTGAAGACATGGCGGCCGGTGGAGAGCTCGTCGCCCTCGCAGACTATGCGGCGGCGATCGGCGTAGTCCGTGCCGAAAAAGTTCTTCATCATCGTGAAAGCCTGGATGCTGGCCACTATCGTCGCCTTGGGGTAGCGCTCGGCGAACGCCGCTATGTTGGCGGAGTGGTCGGGCTCCATATGCTGCACCACGAGATAGTCCACGCCCCTATCGCCGATCTGGGACTTTATGTTGGCGAACCACTCTTCTCCGAAGTGCTGGTCGACAGTGTCGAAAACGAGAATCTTCTCGTCCTTGACCAGATATGAATTGTAGGCCATGCCCTGAGGCACGACGTACTGCCCCTCGAAGAGGTCGATCTGGTGGTCGTTGACGCCAATATATGCTATGTCTTCTGCGATTTTCATAAGTGGAATGTATTATATCAAAAATGCCGCCGCTTAGGGGAGCGCAAAATCCCTTATGCAGCAAAACCGCCTCGGCCGACCATATGCGCTGGCGGGCGAGGCGGTTCTGACTTGACCGTAACGGTCGCAGGCCTGGCTTAGCAGACGCCCTGGGCGACCATCGCGTCGGCGACCTTGACGAAACCGGCGATGTTCGCGCCCATAACATAGTTGCCCTTGTCGCCGTACTTCGCGGCGGCCTCCCACGCATTGTCGTGGATGGACTTCATGATGCCCTTGAGCTTCGAATCGACCTCTTCGCGCGTCCAGCTGAGGCGCTCGGAGTTCTGCGACATCTCAAGGCCGCTCGTCGCAACACCACCTGCGTTCGAAGCCTTGCCGGGCGAGTACATGATCTTCGCCTTGACGAACGCGGCGATCGCTTCGGGGGTAGACGGCATGTTGGCGCCTTCGCCGACGAGCGTGCAGCCATGCTTGAGCAGGTATTCCGCATCCTTGCCGTCCAGTTCGTTCTGGCGCGCGCAGGGGAACGCCGCGTCGATCTTGTCCGTCAGCTGCCAGCTGTTCTTGCCAGCAAAGAACTTGACCGCCTTCGTCTTCTTCGCGAAGTCGGAGAGCTCGCCGCGCTTGACGTTCTTGAGGACCATGATGTCCTTGAGCATCTTCTCGGTGATGCCGCCCTCGCAAAGGATTGCGCCAGAACGGTCGCTGAGCGTGAGCACCTTCGCGCCAAGCTGCATCAGCTTCTCGGCCGCGTAGCTCGCGACATTGCCGGAACCCGAAATCACGCAGCGCTTGCCCTCGAAGGTCTCGCCGCGCATCGCAAGCATGTTCTCGGCGAAGTAGACGTCTCCATAGCCCGTGGCCTCGGGACGGATCAGCGAACCGCCAAAGCTGAGTCCCTTGCCGGTAAGCACGCCCGTCCACTCGTTGGCGAGGCGCTTGTACTGCCCGAAGAGATAGCCGATTTCGCGTCCGCCGACATTCATGTCGCCCGCAGGAACGTCCGTGTCAGGCCCGATATGGCGGAAGAGCTCGGTCATGAAGCTCTGGCAGAAGCGCATCACCTCAGCGTCGCTGCAGCGCTTGCCGGGAGTGTGGGGGCTCACCTTCGGATTGAAGTCGCTGCCGCCTTTACCACCACCCATCGGAAGCGTGGTGAGCGAGTTCTTGAAGACCTGCTCGAAGGCGAGGAACTTGAGGACGCCGAGATTCACCGTCGGGTCGAAGCGGAGGCCGCCCTTGTAAGGACCGATCGCGCTGTTCATCTGGATGCGGTAGCCGCGGTTGACGCGAACGATACCCTTGTCGTCCACCCACGGCACACGGAACATCACCACGCGCTCAGGCTCGACCATGCGCTCGAGTATCGCATTCTTCTCGTACTGCGGATTCGCCTTGAGCACGGGATCAAGCGTGGTCAGGACCTCATCGACCGCCTGAATGAACTCGGGCTCGTTCGGATTCTTCGCCTTCACATCGGCGAGTACTGCGTCTACGTATTTGCTCATTGTGTTGTTTTCCTTTTTGTTGAAAGCTGTAGAAGGCAGGTAGCAAAACCCGTGCCAAACGGCACATCAACCGCAAAGCCACCCTCCAGAACCGCAAAACCTTTCCATAAACCGTAATCTCACCTCTTACGGTTTACAATTTATGAAACACCCTCCGCGAATAGCCAGCCTCCCGTCCTTACGAACTTTCGGCGGCAGTTCGAGTCGGTGCGGCTTGCGGCGGACAACCTTTCGGGCGGTTTCGCCAGCCCATAACGCAACCTTGTCGGCAATGCGCTCCAATGTCCTGGCTTGAGACTTAGGCGCCAGTGCACACTCCCAGACTATGATGCGATTCCACCCTTCGCGCACCCATTCCTCTTCGTTGCGAATGTCCCGTCTGACGTTCTTGGACCATTTCTCCATCCAGAACGCTACATTCGTCTTGGGCATTGTCGAGTCCCTGCAACCGTGCCTATGCCAGAAGCATCCGCGAATGTCGATGATAGTCTTCGCCTTGGGGACCACGACATCAGGCCGGCCGGCGAACCTCTTGTCGCATACCCTGAACCGCCATCCCTTCGCATGAAGCGCCTTGCGCACGATAATCTCCGGCAGCGTATCCCTGCCGTGAATCCGCGACATGAGTCTACTCCTCTGCTCTGGCGTTATGCGATCCATCGACTTTATGTCAGCGCGAAGCGCTTCATGGTCTTTCCGTCGCGCTCGATGGTCTCGAAGAACATCTTGGCTGGGCGCACCCAAAGCCCGCCCTCGCCATACAGCGCACGGTAGACGACCATTTCTTCAAGCGTCTCGGAGTCTTTCGCAAACCCCTCAAGGCGATACCTTTTCCCCTTGAAGTGCATAAACTCCCGCCCAACCAAACTATGAATATCTTCGCTCATAAATCACGCCAACAATGTGCTGATGAAAGCGAGGCCGCCCATGGCAAAGAACAGGACGATTCCGAGGATGGTCGGCAATATCATTCCCAATAGCGCCGACACTACCCCCTGCGCACCACCGATTATCGCGGCGACGATAAGACCAATCGGCCCGAAGAACATTCCCAATATGGCACAAAGGCAGCCGTGGTCTTCTCTTCCACCATCATTTATATCGTTCATCGCTCACCTTCCTTCCGCTCCGCAAATTTCGCGGATCGCCCTTCATCGGCGGCTTCATCGCGGCTTTCGCCCTCTGCTGCTTCTGCATCGCTCGGCATTCGCTTCGCTCAGCGTGTTCGCTTCCCCAGGGGTCGCGAACCCCCGCAAGGGGCGGTTACGCAAACGTCTAGTTTTTACTAATCCCATACGAACATTATACCACACCTTACCACACGCCGCAACGGCAGGAAGTGAGAATATCGGTCAGACCTAAATTCTCACTTCACCTTGCAATAGCGATCCTATTAATTTAATAGGAATTAATAGGTATTAATAAATGCTGGTACATACACATAAATATCATATAACATCGTAGGATAGTGCAATAACGCACACCGATCTATTAATTTAATAGAAATCAATAGAAATTAATAGTTCGTCTTCAGCACCACACATCGACAAACCACTGCAACAGCAGGAAGTGAGAATATAGGTCAGACCTAAATTCTCACTTCAAAATCAGCACCGCCGCGTTACTCCACCAATCTCTACGCCACCGATGGGGTCCGACCCTCGCGGGTTCAAAACAAAACCCCAATAGCAACCGTTGCAATAATAGCCAATATCGAAATTCCAACCGACAGCCAAGCTATATTTCTGGATTTCCTAGCATCTAACGCCGCATCAGTTGCCTGCTGCACAAGCAATTCATTTGTCCGCCTTGCCTCGACAAGTTGCTTTTCAAGTATCACAACCTGCATTTTTGAACGCGCGGCCGAATCTAAGATTGCAGAATCAACCTCTCGTTGACGATCAGCCTCCAATTGCCTCATTTCTTCGCGCCTGCGAAGCTGCTTTGCAGAATTTATAGACATTGGGTCGACATCAAATATCATACGGCAAATCTCCAAACTACTAGTCCATATGCTTTTCGCAGTGCTGAGACAGAAGATCAGACCAAATTCTCACTATTCTAATTCTCTACCCCACCAATGGTGTCCGACCCTTTGGATACCCTTGCCTGTATTAAATGCAATATTGGAAATTGATCAAATGTTTTCTTCTCCTCGCCATTCAATCGTTCGTATTGCAATTGATACCCAGCTATATCATCCAACAAGATGTAGGCACCTGCTCTTATCATTGCCGACTTTCTTTCGCTAACCGATATTTCTCGAAGCCTCAAAATCTCTTGCTCGGATAATTTCTTTTGCCGATAGTGAATTTGGCAAAGATTCAAAAAAGCGAAATCTTCAAATCCACAAGGATCCAAGCAAACCCATTTAAATAGTTCCTCTGCAAAAGAAAGCAATCTTCCATCCGGAAACCTTCCTTCGTCTACTACTGGCAGTATGGTGTTAACCAGCCACTTGTGTAATTGATCTACATACAGTTTTGTGCGTTTAGCTTTTACAATCTCTGACAAAATGTAGTCAAGATCAATTTGGGTAACCGCCCGCAACATGTCTGCCGTTAGTGCCAAAAAGAATGATGCTTCAAATTCCTCTTCCCCAGATTTTACATCTATCACACTTTCAAACCACTTTGGTGAACCTATAACCTTATTTCCATTTGATACACCACGCAGCATTAGAAATGTTTCTCCACCTAAAGTTAGAAGCTCAAAAAACTCTTCGTCGCGCACGAACCTCAGTTCTTTCCCCCTAAGCAGTTTTCTATTCAAGTAATTTACCGCATCCCAATCTTTCTGGGTAAAAGAGTCAATATCAAAATCAAACTTCAAATCAACCTTGTCCAACAATGTTGCCAGCGCAAGCACATCTTCTATACTGCGATTCTCTAATATAGCATCTTTTGCAATTGTAAAATTCGCAAGGTGACATTGTGGAGCAAAAGAAAAAGTTCGGTGTTTTTTAATTGCTGCAAAGAACTTAGCATCCTCCAAACGCTCCGACAATCTCCCCCTAGATTTAAAATTCAAAGAACCATGTTGGTCCCGTTTTAAAACAAGAGTCACATTATTTCCAACTGCAACAATTGTTTGCCCCTTAAAGCTTTTAACACAAGTTGAATCGTAAAACGTCTCTCCCCCACAAGAAACACCTGCTTTATATGTCTGCGTAATGCGTCCCAAACCCTTCTCGGCAACACCAACAGCAACCTTAAGACCGGGGACTCCGACTCCAGCATAACAATATCTCTTGATGCCAAGGGCATTATACGCAGGAATACCATTTGGAATTGTAATGTCTATCTGAACACAACGAGTTTTCGTCACTTGCGCACATAAGTCCCTAAAAGATTTCTCATCAATTGTCGGCAACTGAGCTTGATTCCGCCTATCTGACAAAACATTTACCAAGAGCGTCAACATCTCATCCTTGTCTCTTGGGAAAACAGAGAAATTAAAACTTATGCTTTTCTGACCCGCGGAAGCAGCACTAAAAGCTGTTCTGATATCATATGGTAAAAGAGATGCATAATACACACGAGGACACACATCTTTCGTCACTACGAAATACAACACTCCGCCATCCCGATAGTAAATCTCTAAATCATTCCGTTTGATCGTAAACGTGATGGTTTCTTTTTTTGCATCGCATTGACGGAATTTTATCTGCACTGGCAGTCGTCCGGTTAAATGCTCGTTTGAATTTGTGTCATCTTTGTTATAAATCAAAATGTCACCGTCATAGCAAGGGGTTCGGTCATTCGAATTAAACGCTGCAGAAAGACGCGGAGAAGAGTCGACCAACTCTATAACCGCATTGATTGCATACCGCTCGTTCTTTGACGAATCACTCATATCGCTTGTTTGTCATTGTATCAACACGCACCCTTGCTCGCGTTACATTCGGGACACAAGACCTGACCGTTTTCAATTTCGGTTTGCCCACCCTTACTCCAAGGAATAATATGATCTGCCTGAAAGTCATCCCATCCACAAACCTTGCCACACATCTTACAGACACCCTTATCCCGACGAAAGATAATACGTCTCTGCACCTCATCAAACAACCGCTTGGAATCCTTTGCCTTGAGATGGGGGACGTGCAAGAACAGGTCTGTCATTAAGAAAGTGTTACGGAAATTTAGGGAGTCATACGCATCCGTACTATGAGCCGTCTTTTCATGGTAGGGCACAAGATATGGATCTTGTTCCTCTGGATCTTTTTGGTCATCTATATCGCGCCTGTGTTCAAAGTCAACAAACCAGTCAGAAATCTCTTTCTCGCGCCCAATAACCACATATCTATCAAGCAATTTTGAGACAAGGATATAAAGGGACACAACGTTAAACCGCTTCTTAAGTTCTGGCGTCTTATCTGGGAACATCTGGCACAGGAAATCAAGCACCCTTATAACCTTCTTCGCCTCCTGTGACTTTTTGTCAAAGTCTTTGTTTGTTTCATACATACGATTGAGGTCGCGGTCTTTCAAGTTGCAAATATCACCAGTAAGCGTGAACAGAGTCATTTGAGCGGCAACAAGATCAAATGTGCAACGAGAGTTGCTAAACATCACAGAGTCAAAGAATTTGTGTTTAGCAACTTCACAAACAAACTCGCGCATCAAACCGGGGCGGGCGTTGCGCTTCTCCTGAGCCTTTAACGTAGTACCGTTTTGAAGCCTAAGAAACAATTCCCGAATATCATCCTCTGACGCCTCTTCTAACACAACAACAGTCAACTGATACAGGTGTATAATACTTTTGACGGACACATCCAACTGGGAAAACTTCTTCCCTGCTACATCATGGCCATCAACAGCATCACAGTCTTTAGCCAATGCAAACTTGTCATCAAGAAAATCAAAAATCGTAGAGAGACGTTGCTGGCCATCTACCACTTCAAAACAGTCAAGCGCAGAGGAGGTCTTTCTAAGATAAAACTTCGGGATGTCAAACTTCCTCAATACGGAATCAATTAGAAGTTGCTTCTGGGCCTTAGTCCACACGAGCTGGCGTTGATAAGCAGGACGCATCACCAAACTATTGCGCGTGGTATAGAGCGTGACCACCGGCCAAGATGCAGGAGGGATTACTCTCATATAAACATACCTTTCTGATTGTGGCTCATAGTGTCTAGGTATACTCGTTCCTACATCCTTTATACTTTAGTCTTAGAGGACTTATGTTTTATGACTGTTATCGCCCTGCCACTTTTAGCGCGCTCAAAGCCATGTGGGGACTGTCCCAGCATATGTCCTTACTCCGCCATCAATTCGGCCATAGAAACGAAGCCGAGACCGTTTGCCGAATCCGCAGAACCGATGATGAGATGATCGATGAGTTCAAGCCCTACGAGATTCGCGCCATTGTTGAGGCGAACGGTCGCTTCATAGTCCGCAGTGCTTGGAGTAGGGTCGCCAGACGGATGGTTGTGGGCGACGATGATTTCTTCCGCCCCGACTTTAAACGCCGCACGGAATATCGCCCCAGCCTGAAGTGTAGCAGTCCCTGTCTTATCGCCAACAGAGACAACAATGGGTTTCGCCAGCATATTCCCGTTCGCATCAAGCGGCAACACTAAAACCCATTCCTCACACTGCTTTTCAGGCAACGCCGCGCGAAATATCGCCGCCGCCTGAATAGCAGTTTCAATGCGAACATTTGATTTAGTTGGCTTCATAGTGGAATACCTGATAGTTATCTACATTGCGCTTTACTTTGGCCTAGCAAAGTCCATAACATAGTTTTCGTCATCAAGCTTGTAAAATACCACATCCGTACGCCCATACTTCTTAAGGTCTGTAACAGAAATATAAGCACCATTCGCCAAGCCCAATCGCTTTCTAAAATAGCGCCCGATTTCCGAATTATCCTGTGGCGTTTCAATGCCCTTGCCATTCGCTTGCGCACGAACACACGTTAGAATCTGATTATCATCCGTCAACACCGTGAACCGATGCTTCACATCCGGGAAAAATCCAGACCTTTGCAGGCTGGCCGGCAATCCAATGTATGACTGATTTGGATCGCGCCTACTGACAGAGCCATTACCGTTTGTAGATGTTCGAGGAGTGCCATCAGGACGGACACCCCAATTTAGACGCGATCCATTACCCGCATCGCCCTTTGAAGTCAAAAGCGAAAGAACAATCTTCTCATGATTGTAGAAAGGAGATGCTTTATCCGTCTCAATCTGAACCACATCTGAAGATCTCACCAACGGAGTCAGTGTGCGAAGTTTAACCGAGAAATCTTTATCTCTATCAGCCTTTTTACATGCTATTGCTTTTGACTTGATCTTCGTGAACACATCCAATGCCGATGTTGGGTCACACTCTGCAAGCGTTTCTGTTCTAGAAGGAAGGTTAAAGCCTGATTCAGAATAATTGGCAGAGCCGATAAATGCTTGTACAGGAACGTCACCCTTGCACCAAATATAAATCTTGGCATGGACAGAAGACGGCTTCTTAACATATGAGCAAGCAAACTCTCCGTTGTATGCAAATTCGCTATGCGACTCTAACGACGTAAAGCCCAAATGATTAATTTTGCTTACACCATCTGCGCCTGCCATTCCATACACCAAGTCAACGGCTAGGCTCTTCTTTCTTGCGGTAACCTCAATTAGATGCCGCGCCGCCATCGCATGAGTAGCGTAGCCAGAAAGTATCTTTATAGAATCGGGCGCATCTGCACGAAACAGCGGCTTCATAAGCGCATATTCAAACAAGTCATTATCAATCACTGCTCCATACATAGAAGAACCTCCTTATCAGTTGAGTTTTCCGTCTTCTGAGATGTTGCACTGTATGTGTTCGTAATCAATTCCAGCAAGCGTTCTAAGCAACGCTTCAAAGATTATCTGCGCCCCTCTCGGAGGAACGGCCATGCCTATTTGCTTGCGAACACTCTCCTTACTTCCTGTAAAGAGATAGTCATCAGGGAACGTCTGCAACCTTGCACGTTCACGATTGGTCAATGCGCGAGGTTCCTTGTAGTGATATATATGTGTTCCTCCACCGCCAGAGCCCGTGACTGTATATGCAGGCTTTGTTGGATCAAGTCTCTTGTAAATCTGGCTAATTTTCGCGCCTTTAACATTCAACTGTAGGTGCGGCGGTAATTTTGCAGTAAAGGCATTTTCTCCTGGCCGAATATACTTTAGACGCTCAATCACCTTTGCATTCTGAGCCGTGAGCGTGTTGTTGGGCGCATCGGCTGGAATCGGCGGATCCTCAAGTGCGGCTCTCGCCGAGTTGTCGCGTGGTGCCAATGCTGACGGACTTGGCGGATAGAAAACGAAAGGCTGATCTTGCCTAATCCCGATTATGATAATTCGATGCCGAGTCTGAGGGACTCCATAATCCTCAAACTTGTAAAGATGCGGATATATTCTATACCCAGCATCCTTCATGCTCTCAAGGATCTTCTTGAAAGCCGCTCCTTCGTTGGCACTTGCAAGGCCGCCAACGTTTTCGGCAAAGAACCAGAGAGGTTGAAATTTGCGAAGAATCGCAACGCCATACTGATACAGCGGGCCATACGTGCCGTCAAACCCTTTGTGTTCTCCAACTACCGAGAAATCATTACATGGGAAGCCAAACGCAAAACCATCAATTCCAGTCAATCGCTTATCGCCAAGGTCAAGCTTTCTTACATCAGCGCAAATAACTGATTCTGGAGAACTGGGGCAAATGTTCTCGGCATAAGTATTACACGTTTGCTGATCGTAATCGTTCGCCCAAGCATGAACAATCTTGAAGTTAGGATTCTCTATGCAGGCATTAAGCGCGCCACACGCTAATCCTCCTGGTCCGCAAAAGAATTCTCCCATTCTATATGGTGCACCATTTGCAGTATTTGGCCGCACATGCTGATCTATTTTACTACTCTTGGCAACTTGCACATAGCATATTGGCGATGTCTTCGGCAATCCTCTTTTAGGATATATCACAGATAGGAAGCTATACTGGAACGCTGCTTCACAGACGCAGAGCTGTTCGGGGCGGAGGCGGGTTATGATCTCTGGTAGTCGTTTGGCTAGATCTGGGTCGTTGCGATCTTTCGATTCAAGATACTCCTTGAGTTGCTTGCGCACTTTAGGTACGGTGGCAAAATCCGCCATTCGAACAATTACTCGTTCCGCATCTTCGGGGACATCGCCCTTATGCTGATACTTGAAGTCAGTCTTGAAAAGAAGATACCTATCGCCGTGTGCCTTGCCTTTTGCTGGATAACCGTAGTCACGAATCAACTCATCGCGAGTCTTAACTCCAATGAACGTTGCCTTGTAGCACAAACTAGAAAAATCCCTATCCATGCCCTTCTTACCATTGAAGAGCCAAAGCTCAGTTATCTTCGCGGCGTCTTCAACACCGATCTCGTCCTTCTCCGAAATAGGGTAGTTGTACCATCCGCGCCACTTGATCAACTGGTCACCCTTGTATGTGCCCACGAGCACATACCGATTTATATTTTCGATCGATTCTTTCTTCTCTGCCGACATAAATCTTTATCACTTGCAAACAAAAAGGCGCGCCTCTCTGTTTTGGTTAGAGGGGCGCGCCGAGCAATGCACTTTCGGAGGCCCACGACGGCCCGCTTAACTGCACAGCAAGGCGACACCCCAAGATTAAAGGGTATCGTCTTGCAAACCATGCGCCAGCGTTAAAATGTCGTGATTTCCCGAAAGACCGGTTTGCAACCGCTGGCTGATCCTGTCAGCCCTCCGCGCAACGGTTCTCGCCAAGCGGCTATGATGCCTGAATCATTCCTGTTTCAGACAATGTGTATTATACCAAAAAATCTTCATGTGTGCCTTTACCCCCCCCTAGGGGTAGATGGTTGCTACCCCTAGGTATAAGGGGTGATTACCCCTAGGGGTAAGGGGCTGTTACCCCTAGGGGTGAGAAGTTGCTACCCCTAGGGGTAAGAGGGAGAAATCCTGAGGGTTTTGGGTCGTAACCCTAAGGGTTTTATGGCCGAACCCCCTAGGGTGTACGGCGGGCGAAGAGACTGCACTCTTCCGGCGGAATCTGCCAATCGCTCTTGTCCGGCGGAATCGTCATGCCCTCCGAGCATTTGCCGTCCATGAATTTTGCGCAACGCTCTTCGCACAGAATCCATGCCGCGGGATCCTGCATTACGCGCTGCAACCTTGCGTTCCGCTTTTCCGCAAGCAGTTTGGCCGCCGGGTCGTTCGGCGTCGGATCGACCTCCCAAAGCCGCCTTGCGAAGAAATTTATTGGCGCCGGAACGTACCTTCCGCCGTCCTTTTCCCATTGCTTGCTCTCCCGCCACGCCTTAAGCGCGGCGAGGATCATTCCGTCGAACGCGGCACCGTCGGACGAATCGCCGCGCAGCTGCGCATACATGCCGCCGCACCTTGCCTTTGCGCTTGGCGTCTTATAGATGCAGTCCGGGTATGCGGACCAGAATTCGTCGAAAACGCCGACTCCCGCCGACTCTGAATAGGCCGACGGCACTTGGGGAACTCGCGGCTTTGCGGCCTCGGCAAAAACATCGCCCACCAACCCCGCCAACTCTTTCCTTAGGTTAGGGTTAGATTTACTTTCTATTCTCTTTTGTGTCTCACTCTGAGACGGAGAGTGTATCACTGTGAGACAGTCCCCCTCCCGCTCTGAGACGGTGTGGGTATCGCAACGGGATGTTGCGGCGGCAAGGTAAAGCGTGTATTTGTTTGAATTGGCTTCGTCCTTCTTGCCTTTTCCGCCGGAAATCCATGAGATGTAGTGCTTGTCCTTGAGCGAAACAAGGGCACGATTCACGGACGCCCTGCCGAAATGCGTCATGTCGCTTATCGTCGATGCCGACGGGTCGCAGCGGCCAGTCTCGCGGTTGTGGCAGAACGCCAGCGCCGCCAACACCGACTGTTCGGTCGGGGACGTGTCGTGGACATTCCAGTACACCGCTTTCGAATACTCGTAGCTCATAGGCCGGACAGCTCCATGTCGGCCCACAGGATGTCCGTCGCCTCGGCAATCGCGTTCACGACGCCGTCGGCTTCGCGCTGCGACATGTATTCGAAAACGGCCTCGTCTAGCCGGTTGACCTTGCGCCATGCGAGTATGTAGCGGCGGGCGGCGTCCACTGAGCCGACGCGCTTTGCGAACGCGGCGGCCTCGCGCAAAAATGCGGCGAGCGCGACGACGATCTGACGCCAAAGGCCGTATTCGTCGGTCCAGACGTCGTCTATGTGCGGACGCAGCACTGCGCTTTCTTCGGCGGTGTCAAACGCGTCGTCGGAAAGGCCGTAGTCCACTTCATACTTCGCGCACTCGGTCCATGTCTTCGTCGCAAGAATCCGCTTGAGCTCGCTCGCAGCGAAAGCGCTGACCTGGTCTGGGGCCTTGCCGTCGCGCACGGCCCTTATTGCGTCGGCGACAAACTCAAAGATCGCGTCGGAATTGTCAAGGCACCGCGCCTCCGGCGTCGTCTTGAAATTCGAGCGTGCGGTATTTTCGGATTCCGCGTTGCGCACCAAGGCAACGGCCTCCCAAGTCTCGCGGGTCCTGCGGTCGGACCCCTTCATATCCGTATTCTTCATGCCTTATATTATACCAAAATCGAGAACTTCACCTCGCAGGCATGCGCAAATTATGGCAAAATACGCACTCAATGAATCGCATAGTAGAGAAAAGACAGCTGTCGGAGAACGTCTTCGGCATGACTATCGAAGCGCCGCTGATCGCCAGCGAGCGCAAGGCCGGACAGTTCATCATTCTGATGGTGGATGAGGAGGCCGGCGAGCGCATTCCCCTGACCATCGCCGACGCAGACGAAAAGGCCGCCGGAAACCGCGTGACGATCATAATGGGCGCGCGCAACAAGAGCCTTTTCGTGATGCTGGACGAAATGCGCGCCTCTCTGTTTTGATTAGAGGGGCGCGCCGAGCCATGCGCTTCTGAAGGCCCACAACAGGCACGCTCAAACACAAGACAAGGCGACACCCCAAGATTATAGGGTATCGTCTTGCAAACCATGCATGAGCTTTATGAAAGTCGTGATTTTTCAGAAGACCGGTTTGCAACCGATGGCCGATCCTGTCGGCCCTCCACACGACGGGGCTCGTGCCCTAAGGGGAGAGGCCTTTTTCGAGGGTTTTGACGGGGTTACGAGCCCGGATGGACCGGCTTTCCGCCGGCCTTGCACATAGGGCACTCGGCGGCGGTCCACGTCTCCGGAGTCATCTGCATGAGCGAAAACATGGGTATGTCTCCGAAGCCGACCGTTCCGCCCGAACGGTCCACAAGAAGCACGACCGCCGCCACTTCGCAGCCGGCCGCCTTGACGAGGTCGATCGTCTCCTGCACGCGGCCGCCCTTCGTGACGACATCCTCGGCGACGACATAGCGTTCGCCGGGCTTGAGCGTAAAGCGGCGCATGGCCAGGACGGTGTTCGGCTTACCCGTCGCGTCCGTGCCCTCGCCCTGAACCTTCTCGGCGAACACGCACTTCGTGTCGAGCGCGCGGGCGACCTCGTGTCCGACGAGTATGCCGCCGACGGCCGGCGATATCACGCCGTCTATGCGCCCGATGTCGCAGCCGGCCTTCATCTTCTCGACGACCGCGTCGCAGAGCTTCGCGGCAATACGCGGATAGCGCAGCACGTTGGCGCACTGGAAATAGCGGTTGGAATGCAGCTTTGAGCGGAGCTCGAAATGCCCCTCAAGCAACGCGCCCGTCTCGCGGAACGCCTCAAGTACCTCTTCTTGTGTCATGGCGTGGATGTTCCTTTCAATCAACCAGTTTCAACAGCTCCTCCCTCGGGAAAGGCAGGGCAGGGGCGGGGGTGTCCGGCTTGCCGAGTTTCGAAGGCGGCGCCGCGCGAAGGTCTGTGGGCGGCGACAGCGGCTCGTAGCTCACCGGGACTTCTCGCGAAAATCTTGTGCGCTGTGCGATGCCCATCACCGGGCCGGACGCATCGTCAGGCAGGTCGTCGGCGAACATCTCCAGCCTCAGCCGCTTGACCCCCTCGGAGTTAACGTGCCATGCCGTTCTAGCGGCGGCAAGTGCGCGGATCTCCGCCTCGCGGTCGAGCTCGACGAACGCGCACGCGGCGGCTGCCGGCGACGAGCGCACCGTCCCTTCGGCCTCCGATGACGAGAGCGCGCCGTACGGAAACATCCAGGCAAGCGCCAGCGGTATGAGGACCGCCACCGACAGCGGAAGCGCCTCGCTTCTGAGCCTTCGCCTCGGCCTGGAGCGCACGCCGCTCATTCGGCGCGAACCTCCGGATTCCTGTTGGCGAAAAGCATCCGCTCTATGCCGCTACGGCGGACGATCGACGCGAGCGAGACGAGCTGGCTGCAATCGACACCACGGTCTGCGAGAACGAGAAGCGTGCTGTTGCCCGACTTGAGGGAGCGTTCGGCCAGATGCTCGCCCAGGGCGGCGACCGACATGTCGTTGCCGAGCGAATAGCGGGCGTCGTCGAAGAACACGTACGTCTCACCCGCGTTCGGCATAGGCATGACGAGCGCGACCAGAGGCGTGGGCTCGCCGTCGGCGAGCGCCGAGACGGGCAGGTCGAACGCCACGCCCTCGGCCGAGGTCATGGTTCCGCCGATCATGTGAAGCATCAGCAGCAGAAGCCCCGCGGAGAGCCAAGGTACGGCCATGGCCGCAGGCTTGAGCCAGTAGGGGGCGAACCGCCATGCGCCACGCCGCCCTTCGGGGCGCCATCCCCAGCCCCAGTGCCTCACGACGCCTCCTTGGGTGCGGAGAGGTATCCGACGATCTGGCTGGCAGCGGCCTCGATCTCGACCACCAGACGGTCCATCCTGACGCGCAGTATGCCGTACATGACCGCGACGGGAATCGCCACCATCAGGCCGAGCGCCGCAGACGTCATGGCCGACATCGCGGCATCCATCAGATCGGCGCGCGCGACGATGTCCTGCGAATTGACGAGCATAACGGTCTTGATGAAGCCCGTTATCGTGCCAAACAGACCTACGAGAGGGGCGACCTGCCCGATTATCGAAAGCGACGCGAGCCGCCTGTCAAGCCGACTGGCCTCGGCGCGCCCCTGCGAGTCCACGGCGTCCCTGAGCGACATCTCGGATCCATTCCTGTGGCGGATGGCCGTCGCGACCACGTTGGCGACCGGGGTCGCGGTGTCTTCGCATATCGACAGCGCCTCGTCCTCGCCGCCGCCTGCAAGTATGTTGACCACGCCCTTTATGAAGTCCTGATAGTCTATCTGGGCGCGCCTCAACTCGAAGAAGCGCTCGAAGAATATGACGGCCGAGGCGACCGCCATGGCCAGAAGAATCCAGAATACCGGTCCGCCGGAGAGTGTCATAGGAACTTTCCTTTCTTGCGAATTCTTTCGATTCTGCGAAGGGCCTCGTCGGCGGCGGGCACTTCGCTGGCCACTATGAGCGAAAGCATGCTGACCGCCTGACTGTCGAGTCCGCGGCTTTCGTACTCGTCGGCCAGGCGGAACGCCGCGCGCGAGAAGTCGGCGTGGGCCTCGTCCTCGTAGCGCACGCCCTTTTCGCGTCCGTTGCGATATGCCAGGACGACCTGCGTGTAGTACTGGTCGATCGCCTCGTCGGTCCGGCGCAGTCTTTCAAGCGTCTTTGCGATCTTGAACGAAAGAGACAGTTCCTGGGTCGGCGTGAGGTCGGCGCCGAGCTGCATGGTGCGGTATGCGTCAAGCGCGGCAAGGTAGCGCACCTGGTTGTCGGCACCCATCGCGAAAAGCGCGTCGGCCTTGAGCAGCTGGGCGCGGAAGCGCTCGTCGGGCGACATGCCCGCCGCAAGCGCCGCACGCTCGAGCACCAGCACCGCCTCGTCGAACCTGGCGAGCTCCATCAGCGCCTCGGCCTGGACGAGCAGCCCCGCCGCAAGCACAGTAGGTTCTGCATGCATCGAAGCGAGCCTCGCGGCGGTCGACACGGCATGCGCGAAGTCGTTGTCGGCGAAGTGCGCCCTGGCGGACCACACCACGGCCGCCGCCGAAGACGGAGAGCCCGGCACGAGATCGGCGTAGGCGGCAAACCTCGACGCGGCGTCGCTCCACCTGCCCTTGTTGTAGGCGAACTTGGCCATCCACAGCATGGCCTCCGCCCTTATGCCGCGCTCGACGGACGCGTCGTCGGCGATCCGCCGGGCCATCGACTCGGCCTCTTCGTCGAGTCCCTGTCCGTACAGACACATGACGGCGTAGAAGTCCATTCTCGACTTGCGCGTCGGATCCTCCGAAGCCACCTGGGCGAAAGTCTTCATCGCGTCCGAGAAGCGGTACTCCCCGTACTGCGTGCGCCCCTTCTCCTCCAGCTCGTGCAGACGCACGAGATCGGCGATGCGTTCGGCCGCAAGCGTCTTGGGGAAGCGCTCCCTTACCTCGCGGTAGCGGGCCATCGCCTCTTCGCCCCTGCCGAGCGAGACGAGCACGTCGCCCGACTTGACGAGCGCCATCGCTTTCGCGGAATCGTCAGGCGCGAGGTCCGCCGCCCTGTCGAACGCCTCGAGCGCGCCCTCGAACCGCCCCAGCTCGGAAAGCGCCCACCCGCGCCCCTCGTGGAACGACGGATCCTTCGATAAGTCGGGCCACATCTCCAGCGCCTCGGCGTAGGTCTCCGCCGCAGATTCCCACGACTTGCGGTCCAGAAGACCTTCGGCCAGGGCGAGGAATCCCGCCTTGGCGCCTTCAGTGTCGGGCGCGTCGCGCACGATGGACTTTACGAGGTTCGAGCCCTCGTCGAAAGTGTCCACATCCTTCAGCAGCGCGATGCCCAGCCTTACCCCGACCAGGCGGTTCAGCGCGGCGGTCTGCACCTTTTCGTAGGCCGACCTCAAAACCCCCGTGTCGCCGAGCTTCACGGCGGCCACCGCCGCAAGCTGCTCCGGCGAATCAGCGGACGATGCGACATCGCGCCATATAGCCTCCGCAGCGCCCTTGTCGCCGGTAGCCGCCAGCGCCTCGGCCAGCAGCATCCTGGTGTCGACGTCGTCGCCGCCTTCAGACTTGAGAAGCTTGAGCGCCTTGGAGCTCTCGCCGAGTCCGAGCAGTATCTCAGCCCGTATGCGCACCGCGGCCATGGCCAGACGCCCGTCCTCGAACTTCACGCCTTCAAGAAGCCTGGCCGCTTCGTCGCTGCGGCCCGACTTCGACAAGGCCAGTGCGCGGTAGCACGTGAAGCCCTCGCCGGCGGGGTCGCCCCACGCGGCAAGCGTCGTAAGTATGTCCTGCCACCGGCTCTCCCTCGCATAGCTCTCCAGCACGATGAGCCTGGCCTCTTCGCCGCCGTCACGCAGGGCGTGATCCCTGGCGACGTTCCATATTCCGTCGCGCAAGGCCTTCTTGGCGACGTCCAGGTCGCCGGGATCCGCCAGGGCGAGTCCGGCGAATGCGGCAAGCGCGGCGGAAAGCATCATGCGGCCCTTCACACCAGATTCCCCATGTAGCCCATTTCGGAAAGCAGCTTCTTGTTCTTCATCCAGTTCTGCTCGACCCGAACCCAGAGCTCGAGCGAGACCTTCACGCCGAACAGTTCCGAAAGATCCTTCTCGGCACCCTTGCGCGCAAACTTTATCGTCTGGGCCGACCGGCCTATGACAATCGGCTTCTGCGAAGGACGGTTCACAATGATGTCGGCAGTCACGGCCCAACGACCCTTAGACTCGGATATGCCCTTTACGCAGACGCCAAGCTCGTGCGGCAGCTCCTGGTGAAGCTTCGAAAGGAACTTCTCGCGTATGACGTCGGCAATCGCCAGCTTGCGCGGATAGTCCGTGACGACATCCTCGGGGAACAGCGGCTCGCCCTCTTCGGCCAGCGCGAAAAGCGCGTCCATGACCGGCTTCGAGCCCTCGTCGCTCAAGGCGCTGCATTCCACCCAGACAGGTGACGGGGGATCGGACTGAGGCTCGTCCGTCTCCGGGCGCCCGGCGAGAACCTCCTTCCAAGCGTCCTCGAACATCGTCCTGAAGAACGGCCTCTCGTCCGCCTTGTTGAGCACGAACACCACGCGGCCGGGGCATTCCTTCGCGACGCGCTGCATCCAGCCGACATCCTCCATCTGGGGCTCCTGCGACGCGTCGAAGACGACGCATGTGATGTCGGTTCCCGCTGCGCTTCTGCGGGCCATGCGGTTCAGCAGGGTTCCGAGAACGCCAACCGCCTTGTGCAGGCCGGGGGTGTCGAGCAGCACCAGCTGCCCGCGCGGATCGGCGACGATTCCGCGTACGGTGTTGCGGGTGGTCTGCTCGACGGGCGAGACGATCGAAACCTTCTCGCCCACGAGCCTGTTGACGAGCGTGGACTTGCCCGCGTTCGTCCGGCCGACCACTCCGACAACTGCGACCTTCGCCATGTCAGGGAACGGGGAATGCGGCGACGAGCGCCTTGGCCTCGCGCCTGACGCGCTCGCGCACGGTCTCGTCTGCGATGTTGTCCAGCACGTCGGCTATCCACGTGCCGATCTTTATCATCTCGGGCTCCTTCATGCCGCGGGTCGTGACAGACGCCGTTCCGATTCGTATGCCCGATGTCCTGAAAGGAGACTCGGTGTCGTAGGGTATCGTGTTCTTGTTGACGACTATTCCCGAGGCGTCGAGCGCCGCGGCGGCATCCTTGCCCGTCATGCCGTGCGACTTCACGTCCACCAGGAAGAGGTGGTTGTCGGTTCCGCCCGAGACTATGCGGTAGCCGCGGTCCTGGATAGTCTTGCAGAGTACGGCGCAGTTCCTGACGAGCTGCGCGGCGTATTCCTTGAAGGCCGGCTGCATTGCCTCGCGGAAGCACACGGCCTTGGCCGCAATTATGTTCTCGAGCGGGCCGCCCTGCATTCCCGGGAACACCGCGCTGTCGAGCGCCTTGGCCCACTTCTCCTTGCAGAGCACGAGTCCGCCGCGAGGTCCGCGAAGCGTCTTGTGAGTGGTGGTCGTGACGAAATCGGCGTACGGAACAGGCGACTCGTGCTGGCCGCCTGCGACGAGGCCGGCTATGTGGGCCATGTCCACCATCATGATGCAGCCCGCCTTGTCGCAGATCTCGCGGATTCGGCGGAAGTCGATCTTTCGCGGATACGCGCTGGCGCCGGTCAGAAGTATCTGCGGCTTGACCTCGAGCGCGGTCTTCTCGATCTCGTCGTAATCGAGCATCTCGGTCTCGCGGTTGACGGTATAGGGCACGATGTTGTAGAGCTTGCCCGAGAAGTTCACCGGCGAGCCGTGCGTGAGGTGGCCGCCCTGGTCGAGCGAAAGCGCAAGTATCGTGTCGCCGGGCTTGATCGTCGCAAAGTAGACGGCCATGTTGGCGGCGCTTCCGCAGTGAGGCTGGACGTTCGCGTGATCGGCGCCGAACAGCTCGCAGGCCCTCTTGCGGGCCAGCTCCTCGGCGGCGTCCACCGGACCGCATCCCGAATACCAGCGCTTCGCCGGATAGCCCTCGGCGTACTTGTTCATCAGCACGGAACCTGCGGCCTCGCGGCATGCGCGGCTCGAAGTGTTCTCGGACGCGATGAGGTTGATCTCTGTGTCCTCCTGCTCGGTCTGGGCGCGTATCGCATCGAAGACTTCGGGATCGTCGCGCAGCAGCCCGGAGACGTCGCCCAGGCGCCCGGCCCTCTCAAGCTTCTCGCGGCGGCGGACGTGGCGGTCGCTCATATCGACGGGGGTCGCGATGAACGTCTTGGCGATTTCAACCGCGTACACCGGCGAGATGACGTCAGCGCCGAGGCAGAGCACGTTGGCTCCGTTGTGCTGGCGCGTCGCGGTCGCTGCGTCGGTGGTCTGGCAGAGGGCGGCGCGCACGTTCTGGAAGCGATTCGCCGCCATGCACATCCCTATACCGCTACGGCAGATGAGTATTCCGAAATCGACCGTGCCCGCAGAGACGTCGAGGGCCACCGCCTCGGCGTAGTCGGGATAGTCGCAGCTCGAGCGGTCCGCAGGACCCTTGTCTATGATCGTCGCGTCTGAGGCGAGGGCGTTGACCAGCACGGCCTTGAGGTCAACTCCGCCATGATCGGAGGCTATTGCAATCTTCATGATCGTATCTTTCCTAAATCTTTGGGGTTGTTCGTATTATATCATAAATCGACGCTGCAGCACTTTGCGCGCATGTCGGCGACGGCCGCGGCCATGTCGGCCTGCTTGAAGAGGTAGCTGCCGGCCACCAGCTGGTTCGCTCCGGCCCTGACCGACTCGACGGCTGTCGCGTCGTTGACCCCGCCGTCAACCATCAGATCGAGGTTCGGGCGGCGCGCGCGTATCCAGCCCAGCTTGGGCAGGCACTCGGCGATGAACTTCTGCCCGCCGTAGCCAGGATGCACCGTCATGACAAGCACCTCGTCAACCTCGTCGAGGTAGGGCCCGATGCGCTCGACAGGCGTCTCGGGATTCAGCACAATGGCCGGCTTCGCGCCAAGTCCGCGTATCCTCGCAAGCTCCGTGTGGAGATCGCAGTCGGCCTCGACATGTATCTGTATGGTCTGGGCGCCGGCGTTCGCGAACTTCTCGAGATAAAGGTCGGGGCGGGACATCATGAGGTGCACGTTGCGGTAGAAGCCGGGCGCGGTGCGCTTCGAGAGCGCGACGACATCTGGCCCGAACGACAGGTTCGGGACGAAATGCGGATCCATTATGTCCAGGTGGAGTGCGTCGGCCCCTGACGCCTCGGCGCGCAATATTTCGTCGGCCAGGCGACTGAAGTCGGCGGCGAGCAGCGATGGCAGTATCTCTAGCTTCATGTCGTCAATATTATATCATTTTTCAAGGAACCGCCCCGCGCGGTCGCCTGTGAAGCGTCCGCCAAAATACGGAACCGATCCGTTCACCATTACGCACTTCACGCCGTCTGTGAAGCGGTGCGGCTCGACGTATGTGGATCTCGCGGCGAACCCTTCCTCGCTCCATACGACCACATCGGCGAACGCGCCCTTCTCAATGACTCCGCGTCCCTTCAGGCCGAAGCGTCGCGCAGGCACGGACGTCATCCTCGCGACAGTCTCCTCGCGGGAGAAGCCGAGCGCGCGGACTCGGCGGTAGAACTCGGGCATTGTGGCGTAAGCCCTCGGATGGGGATGGTCTGCGCCGAGCGGACCCCACGGAGCGCGGAGCGACGCGTCGCTGCCCGGCACGATCCACGGACGAGTGTATATCTTGTCGAGGTTCTCCTCGCTCATCCCGAAGAAGAACGCGCCTGTTCGGCAGAGGTCCTTTTCAAGAATCCGGCAAACGAGTTCGCCCGGCGACACCGAAAGCCCGCTTGCGAGATCCGAGACAAAACGTCCTGAGCAGCGCTTGGTGTCGGCGTGCCACGTGCCACCGATCATCACGGTAGACCAGTCGCGGTTCGAGGCGTCAAGTTCGGCGACGATACGCGCGCGCGTCGCGGCATCAGCCAGACGCTCGCATTCCGCTTTCGCCGCGCCCTCCTGCGCCCAGTCAGGCAGGACGACATCGAGGTCGGTCCCCGCTGCGCAGTAAGGATACCTGTCGCTGCCGAGAATAAGCCCGGCGTCTACCGCGGACTGCATCTTGTCGAGCACGGCGTCAATCTTGCCCCAGTTGCGACGTCCGCTCGTCTTGAGGTGCGATATCTCGGCGCGGATTCCCGTCGCACGCACCAGGTCGAGCACCTCGTCTATCGCCTCAAGTATTCGGTCGCCCTCTGAGCGCATGTGGGTAGCGTAGAGTCCGCCCCGGTCTGCGGCGACCTTCGCAAGCTCCACGACCTCCTCGGGCGTAGAGTATTTCCCCGGCTGGTATATGAGACCCGTGGTGAGGCCCCACCCGCCTTCGTCAAGCGACTGCGCAAGAAGCCTCTTCATATCGCGCATCTCGTCCTGGGTTGCGGCTCGGCCCGCATATCCGACGACCGAAGAGCGCAGGGTGTTGTGCCCGATGAACTGGACGGTGTTGACGGCAGGGCGCGCCGCCGCAAGAACTTCGCGGTATTCGGCGAGCGAACGCCATGTGAGGCGCGGCCCGAGCAGAGACGCCCAGTCTGAAGACAGCCTGGCCTCGCCGTAGCGCGGCGCGACAGAGCCGCCGCATTGTCCGTTTATCTCGGTCGTCACGCCCTGGGTTATCTTCGACGGAGCGTCCGGCTCGATGACGAGGTAGGCGTCGGAATGCGTGTGGGCGTCGATGAAGCCGGGTGTCACGAAGCATCCTATCGCGTCGATGGTCTCCGCCTTGGGCAGGGCGGAACATGCGCCGTCACCCCGACGTATGACGTCTGCTATCCTGTCGCCCTCGACCACGACATCGCCGGCGAACGGCGCTGCGCCTGTTCCGTCAATTATCGTGCCGTTGCAGATTACCTTCATAGGAACCTCCCCGTGACGGACTCCTTGCAAGCGCGAACGGCGTCTACGGGCCCCTGGCAGACGAGGTTGCCGCCCGCGTCGCCTCCGCCCGGCCCGAGGTCGATGATCCAGTCCGCGCACTTCATGACATCGGTATTGTGCTCGATGACCACAATCGTGTTGCCCTGGTCGCGCAGCCTCAAAAGCAGCTTCATGAGCTTCGCGACATCGTCGAAGTGGAGACCCGTGGTCGGTTCGTCCAAGAGGTAGAGAGTGCGCCCTGTCGCGCGGCGCGAAAGCTCCGTCGCGAGCTTTATGCGCTGGGCCTCTCCGCCGGAGAGGGTCGTCGCGGACTGTCCGAGCGCGATGTAGCCGAGGCCGACGTCGTCAAGCGTCTTAAGCCTTCGCGCAAGCGACGGCACCTTGGCGAAGAACTCGCAAGCCTCTGCGACCGTCATGTCGAGCACGTCCGCGATGTTCTTGCCTCCGTAGGTGACTTCAAGCGTCTCGGCGTTGAAGCGGCGGCCTCCGCACTGCTCGCAGGTGACGTACACATCGGGCAGAAAGCTCATCTCAAGCTTGCGCAGCCCGTCGCCACCGCATACCTCGCAGCGTCCGCCCTTGACGTTGAACGAGAAGCGCCCCGCCGTGTAGCCTCTGGCCTTTGCCGCCTCGGTCTGCGCGAAGAGTTCGCGTATGTCGGAGAAGAAGCCGACGTACGTCGCCGGGTTCGATCTCGGCGTGCGGCCTATCGGCGACTGGTCGATCTCTATCACCTTGTCGATGTGCTCGACTCCGGTCAGCTTGCGGTACTTGCCGGGGACGTCCTTCGAGCGGTAGAAGTGGCGCATCAGGGCGCGCTTGAGCGTTTCGTCCACAAGCGTGGATTTGCCGCTGCCGGAAACACCCGTCACCACGGTGAACGAACCGACGGGAATCTTGACCGTTATGTTCTTAAGGTTGTGCTCGGTGCATCCAGAGAGCGTGATGAAGCGGCTTGGCTTTGCCGGCGAGCCAGATCCGCCAGGTCTGCAAGAGACCTTCTTGCGTCCAGTCAGATAGTCGGCCGTGAGGGAATTCGCCTTGAGAAGTCCGTCGAACGGTCCCTGGTACATGACCCGCCCGCCCTCGCGTCCTGCGCCCGGCCCGAGATCGATCATGTGGTCCGCCGAACGCATCATCTCCTCGTCGTGCTCGACGACGACCACCGTGTTGCCTCGGTCGCGAAGCCCCTTCAGCGTGCCGATCAGCCGCTCGTTGTCGCATGGGTGCAGCCCGATTGTCGGCTCGTCGAGAACGTACAGTACGCCCGTAAGACCGCTGCCGATCTGCGTCGCGAGGCGTATGCGCTGCATCTCGCCGCCCGAGAGCGTCGCGGACGCGCGGTCGAGCGTAAGGTAGTCGAGCCCCACATCTATCAGAAAGCGCAGGCGTCGGACGATCTCCTTTAAGACGTCGTCCATGCCGGCGAAATGCGGCACCTTTTCGAAGAACGCGAGAGCCTCGCGAATAGGCATAGCCATCACCTCGACGATCGTCCTGCCGGCGACGGTCGCCGCACGCGACTCAGGACGAAGCCGCGAGCCACGGCAGTCGGGACATGTGCGGAAGTTCTGGTAGGCCTCCCACTTCTGGCGGGCCTCGTCGTCCTCGGCCTCCTCAAGACGACGCTGAAGCGTCGCGAGGACGCCTTCGAAGGGACGGTCCACGCTGCGCCACGGCAGGACGAGGTCGTCCTTGAAGCCATGCATCAGGTCGTGGCGGAACTTCGCCGGCAGCCTTTCGTATGGGGTGTCCAACCCGACGCCATATTGCTCGGCGATGTGCTCCAGAAGCGCATTGTAGTACATGATGGCGTTGTGCCCGGCCCTTCGCCACGGATGTATGCACTCGCGCAGAGGAAGAGTCTTGTCGGGAACCACCAGCTCTTCATCGAAGTAGTAGAGTTGGCCGAGTCCCGCGCATGTCGGACACGCGCCGAACGGAGAGTTGAAGGAGAATGAACGCGGCTTCAGCTCGTCGAACGATATGCCGCAATGGACGCATGCGTTGAGTTCAGAGTATGTGGTCTGAACGGACGAGCCGAGGCTCTCCACGTAAAGTATCCCCTGCCCCTGCTTCAGGGCCAGCTCGATGGAGTCGGTAAGGCGCGTCCTGTCGCACGGCAGCACGAGTCTGTCCACAACGATGTCGATGTTGTGCGACTTCTTCTTGTCGATTTCGGGAACCTCGTCCACGGGATATGTCATGCCGTCAACGCGAACGCGGGCGAATCCGTTCCGCCGGATGGCGGCGAAGGTCTCCTCGTGACGCCCCTTCTTTCCCTTCACGACAGGAGCGTAGATGACGATTCGCCCCTCGCCCTTCAGCATCGCATCTACTATCTGCTCGGCAGACTGGCGCCTTACCTCCCTGCCGCAGTTCGGGCAGTGAGGCGTCGCGACAGAGCCGTAGAGTATCCTGAGATAGTCGTGTATCTCGGTGACCGTCGCCACGATTGATCGCGGATTGCCGCCGGTCGTGTGCTGCTCGATTGATATCGCGGGGCTGAGGCCTTCGATCCTGTCCACCTCGGGCTTGCGCATGCGGTCGAGGAACTGGCGCGCGTACGCCGACAGCGACTCGACGTAGCGGCGCTGCCCCTCGGCGTAGAGGGTGTCGAAAGCCAGCGTGGACTTTCCGCTGCCGGAAAGTCCCGTCACCACAGTCAAGGAGTTGCGCGGAATCGTCACGTCGATTCCGCGCAGGTTGTGCATCCGGGCGTTCTTTATCTCTATGTCCATCAACGGACGATGTTCTTCAGGTCCAGCGCAAGCAGGAACTCCGGATTTGACTTCGTCTTCTTGAGGGAATTGAGCACGCTCTTCATTGCGGATTCCGGGCCGACGTCGGCGAGGATGCGCCTCAGGCCCCACGTCTTCTCGAGCTCCAGCGGGTCGAGCAGCAAGTCCTCCTTGCGCGTGCCGGACTTGTCTATGTCGATCGCGGGGAAGATCCGCTTGTCGGCGAGGCCGCGGTCTAGCACGAGCTCCATGTTGCCGGTACCCTTGAACTCCTCGAAGATGACCTCGTCCATCCTGGAGCCGGTGTCGACGAGTCCCGTCGCGATGATGGTGAGAGAGCCGCCGCCTTCGATGTTGCGGGCCGCGCCGAAGAAGCGCTTCGGCCTGTGAAGCGCGAGCGCGTCGACGCCGCCGGTAAGTATCTTGCCGGAATGAGGCTGAACCGTGTTGTAGGCGCGCGCGAGGCGCGTGATGGAGTCGAGCAGTATGACAACGTCCTTGCCGTTCTCGACCTGGCGCTTCGACATCTCGATGACCATCTCGGCTACGTTCACGTGATGCTGAGGCTCCTCGTCGAAGGTGGACGAGAGAACCATCGCCTTCGTGTTGCGCTGCATGTCGGTCACCTCCTCGGGACGTTCGTCCACGAGAAGAATTATAAGTATCGCTTCAGGATGGTTCGCGGTTATGGCGTTCGCCATCTTCTGGAGTAGCACGGTCTTGCCCACTCGCGGCGGAGCGACGATGAGTCCGCGCTGGCCGAAGCCTATAGGGGTGAAGATGTCGATGACGCGCGTCGAGAATTCGGTTGGCTCGGTCTCGAGTATTATGCGGCGCGTCGGAAAGGTCGGCGTCAGATTCTCGAAGTGTATCACGCGCGCGGCGACCGAAGGCTCCTTGCCGTTCACGGCGGTCGCCCCGCCGAGGCAGAAGAACCTGTCACGGTCGCGCGGATCGCGTATCGGGCCCTCCACCACGTCGCCCGTCCTCAGCGCATGGCGGCGTATCTGCTGCTGAGTCACGAAGACATCCTCGGGATACGCCAGGAAGTTGTTCTTGGCCGACCTGAGAAAGCCGTGGCCCTCGCGCATTATCTCAAGGCATCCGGACGCCAGCACCGCGCCGCCGTTCTTGAGGTAAGTGCGTATGGCCGCGAAAATTAGCTCGTGCTTGCGGTAGGTGCCCAGCTCCTCAGGATCGGCGCCGGGCATCATGCGCTCGACGATGAGCGGGGCGGGCCAGGTCTGAATGTCGGCCAGCCGGTACTCGGGCAACTCCGGGTTGCGTTTGGGGTTGGCGGGGGACTCCTGCTCCTGGGCCCTGGTCTCGGGCGGCAGCGGGGCGTTGAGCATCGGGTTCACGGACTCCTCGCCGTTCGCTCCGCGTATGGGGGAATTGTTCTGCTTCTGCGGGGCATGCCGCTGGAACGGCTTGCGCCCCCCGAAGAATTTCTTCTGCGGGGACCTCTGGGGCTGCTGGGCCCCGGCCGCAGGCTTCGGAGGCATCGCCCCCGCGAAAACATCTAGCTCTTCATCTGACATGTGTCGTCTCCTTGCTGCTTCGCGAGCCACCTCGCGAACTCCGCGACCGCGGCGCGAAGGTCGTCAGGCGACCCGTCGTTCGCAATCACGTAGTGGGATCTGGCGGCCTTCTCCGCAACGGGCATCTGCGCCCCGAGGCGGGCTTCGGCCTCTTCGCGCGAGTAGCCGCGCGTTGCCGTCATCCGGGATATCTGCACATCCCTTTCAGACTTGACGCAGCATATTATATCATAATCCGCGTCCCAATGCACCTCGAAGAGCAGAGGTATGACCTCTATCAGCGGACGTCCGGTCGACGCGCCCTCGAAGGTGGACTTTAGACGAGCGCGTATGAGAGGATGGAGCCTGGCCTCGAGAGCTCGCCTGGCCGCCGGGTCTCGAAAGACCGTCTTAGCGAGGCTTGCGCGCTCTTCGGGGGAGATCAGTTCGTGGGCCAGGTCGTCGGCATCGACCGTGTCGAAGCCCATTTCACGAAGAAAGCTTGCGGCAAGCGACTTGCCGCAAGCTATTCCGCCGGTCAGCGCGATGCGCATGATCCTGGTCGGTTTGGCGCCCGTGTTACTGCTCCACCTCGGGCGCAGCCTTGACCTCGGCTTCGGAGAGCTCGGCGTCTCCGCTGACCGAAACTTCGCGGCCGCGAACATCGACAAGCCTGGTCGTGATGAAGATGAGAAGGTTCTTCTTGACCGTCTGCTCGGCATGGCTGCGGAAGAGACGCCCGATGAACGGCAGGTCGCCGAGGAACGGTATCTTGTCGTCCATCGCCTTGCGCGTCTCGGTGATGAGACCGCCCATCACAATCGTCGAACCGGGATACACCGACACGGAGGACTTGATGTGGCGCTTGTGGAAGAACGGCTGCTCCATTGGCGCCTCGTAGTACGTCATATTGTCGGCGGTGGAAGCCGTGAGTCCGTTCAGGGCTTCCTGCGCGGCGTTGACTTCAGACTGGATGATCCAGTTACGCAAATCTTCAGATAATCCTGTTCCGAGGGCGGTGATTGATTCGGCAAGTCCAGTAAAGATGCCGCCGATGCCATCGAAGTTCTGTAGCGAGCTGTTGCCAGTGAACGGAATTCTCATGCCGTAGTTTTTCCACGTCGGCTCGTCGACGACCTGGGTGTCGAGCTCGAGGTCGATGAGGTTGCCGTCGTCGGTGAGGTTAGGCGTTACGTCGAGGATGACGCCGACTTCGCGCATTGTGAAGTTCTGCGGCTCGACGATGGCGAGCACCGAGGACGAGCCCGAGGACGAGGACGACGACGAGGACGAGCTCGAGGTAAGCTGCACGTCGTAGTCGGTCGGGTAGATGAATTCGGTGACGACCTTGATTATCGCCTGGCTGCTGGGACGCGTCAGAACCTTCGGCGCCGAGAGCAGGTCGGTGTCGCTGCGCTGCGACAGCATGTGCAGAATCATCGAGAGGTCGGCGGAGCCGAGGAACGCGTTTACGCGCATGAACTGGTCGTTGTTCGACTTGCCCGAGCCGGAGACATGGTTGCCCGTGGTGGAAAGGTAGCGGTTGCCGTTTCCGTAGGTCGCATCAGTACCGCCCATTGCATTAACGCCGACCACGCCGTTCCTAACATCCACTGGTTTGGTGACCGGCTTTCCATAGTCATCGTAATCCGTGTCAAGTGTTGAGCGTCGCCATGCTACTTCGCCATTACTCGTGTGAGTGGTCTGCTCTCCAGAGATCCATTTCTGAGATGCAGGGTCATATGTCGCGGGGCCCCTCTTGGTCGTATACCCCTCAGCAAAGCCGGCCTGCTTGACGCCTAGCTTCTTGGCGAGCCAGCCGCCGCTGCTGCCGACGGTGTAGTCGCTGTTGAGTATCCACTCGAAGCCGAGCGAGTTGAGATCCTCCTGGCCAACCTCGACGAACCGGGCCTCGATCTCGACAAGCTTCTGCTCGGCGTTCAGTTCGACGAGGGCCTTCTCAAGCTCGGCGAGGTTCTCTTCGGTGTTCTTCACGCGAAGCTTGCCTGTCGCCGACATGTAGAATAGCGTGCTGCCCTCGGGCCACTTGACGCCCAGCGCGGTGAACACCTTCTTGAGGCGATCTTCCTTGGTCTCCTCGCCGTCGTCGTTCTTGCGGCTCGAGGACTTGCCGCCGAAGCCGCTGCTCTCAAGCTCGGTCAGTTCGCTGGAGACGGAATCCATCTTCTCCATGAACGCCGCCATGACAGGATAGCTGCGGGTCACCATGACCTCGTCGGTGGCATCCTTGTGCATGACCACGACGATGCGTCCCCTGACTGAATACTTGTAGTCGACGGATTCGCAGACGAGCTTCAACGCCTCGTCGAACGGAATGTTGTTGGCGGTGATCATCGGTATCACCGGCACGCCGACGGGGCCGGACGGAGCAACGTCGTCGTCGCCAGTCGAGGAGAAGTCGTCGGAATCCTCAGGCTCGGGCTCGGCGCCCTGCGAAACGAGATTCTCCGGCGGACGCCAGACGAAGTTGAAGCCGCGCTGGTCGAGCGGAATGTCGGGACGGTCGAAGTCCTTGGAAGCCGTACGGAAATACTCGATGGCGTCAATGATCGTGGCAGGCGGCTTGAACGATATCGACGGCAGCATCATCTCCTTCATCCTCTGGCGGATGGACTGCTCGACGGAAAGCTCGGGATCGTCGCCAACCGACTTCTTGACGGTCGACGAGGCGGCCTCGTCTATGTCACGGGCGTTGGGCGCGTAGACCGGGCGCCATGCGCGGTCGACATCGGCTATCATCGCGTCGCGGGTGATCTTGAACTCCTGGCCGAGTATGAGAGCGCGCTTCTTCTGGATGGCGTTCCTGAGGCGCAGAGCCTCCTGGTTGTAAGGGTCGTTCACAAGCACAAGCTCGCACTCGTCCAAGGCCTTGTCGATATCCTTCACGGCGAGCAGCTGGCGGGCGCGCTTGAGGTGGCGCTGGTTCTTGGCGCGCTTGGCCTTGAAGTCCTCGTCGTTGCGCCGGTGCCTTATGTCCTCTAGGTCCTTCTTGTTGGCGTTGGGGTCTTCGCTGTTGTTCCAGGCCTCGAGCTGCCTGCGGGCCTTGGGATGGCGCATCGAAAGCGCGCGGTTCATGAGCTCGACGGCGTTGTCGCGGCGACCGATGCGCTCCTCTTCGAGGGCGGCGCGGTAGAGGCTCTCGGCGATACCCTGCTCGCATTCGCGGCGCAGCTTCTTGGTGGCCGGGCTGTCGTTCAGCAGCTTGAGCGCAAGAGCGTAGCGCTTCGAGGCGTCGATGTTGTCGCCGGCGGCGAGCGACGCGCGGGCGGCGACGATCTCGCGCTTGGCCTGCGCGTCATAGGCGCTGCGGCGCAGCTTCTCGGTCGTGGCCAGGTTGGCGAGCAGCTCGGCGTCGGGACCCTCGTACTTCGGCTTGGCAACGACGGGCTCCGGCTCTAGCACGGGAGTCTCCGCCGCGGGCTCGGCGTCAGCAGCCGGCGTCGCGATCTCGATCTCGCTGGCGATCTGCGAAAGAAGCGAAACGGCTTCGTCAGCCTGCTCGGCGGTTATCGCGGGCGGCTCTTCAGTCTCGGGCGCGGGTTCTTCGGTTTCAGGAGCAGGCTCCTCTGTTTCTGGAGCGGGTTCCTCGGCCTCGGGCGCAGGCTCTTCGTCAGCGACATCCTCGGGCGTTTCCTCTGAAGCAGGTTCCTCCGCCGCAGGAGCAGGCTCTTCGTCAGCAACAGCCTCGGGCTCTTCGTCACCCGTCGCCTCCTCCTCGGCGACAGGCTCCTCGTCAGCGACAGGTTCCTCCTCGGCAGCGGGTTCCTCGGCTTCGGGAGCGGGCTCTTCGTCAGCGGTCGCCTCGGGCTCCTCTTCGTCTACAGGCTCCTCGGCCACCTCCTCGGGTTCAGCCTCGTCCTCGGTTTCGGCCTCGGGCTCCGCCTCAGGCTCGACCTCGGGCGTCTCCTCGGGCTCGGCCTCTTCTTCATCGGCGGGCTCCTCCTCGGCGGCGGGCTCGGCGGCCTCTGCCGCGAGGTCTGCTTCTAGGTCTTTCAGAAGATCGTCAAGATCGTCTTGCGCGAACGCAAGCGATCCGCAGGCGATGACGGCTACCGCCGCGCTGACTGCGGCCATTGTCTTTAGATTCGTCATATCGATCTCATGCTCCTTGGAGGTATTCTGAATGTATTATACTCTAAATTTTCTTATTGTTCAAGTGCTTCGAGGGTCCGTGTCTTGCCGGCGGCATCCTCGATGACGACCGAGGCGCCCTTGCCGGAAGGCGTAATCTCCTTGACGACGTATCCGGCGCCGCTCAGGTCGATCTTGTCTCCGGGAACCACGACGTACTCCTTTGTCCCGCCGCGCTCGTAGACGAGAACGGCCTGGACGTCGACGGGCACCTTGCGCGGCTTCTCGCCGGACACGACGACCTTGACGGTCTTGCCGTCGCTCTTGCGCTCGAGCGTAGCGAACGATTCATCGACCTTGCGCGTCGCGCCGGCGCCGCCCTTGATCTTGACGGTGCGCTCCTTCTGGTCGAACGACTTGACGGTGAAGCCCGTTTCACCGATGTCCGTGCCCACGAAGACGGAGTGCGCCCTGCCGAGGGTTCCGTAGTCGTTGCGCTCCTTCGGGCTGAAGAACTCGAGCTTCATTCCGCTCGGGGTCTTCATGTACGACCTGAGGTAGAACGGCAGCACAGTCTGCTTGAGCGGCAGCTTGAGCCTGAGCGAATCGAGATAGTCGGGATGGCTGTTCCTGTCGGATGGATCGGTCCCGGCCTCGTACTCCTCGCGGTTGGTGAAGGCGTCGCCGTCGAGATCTGCGTCGGCGTCGGCCGGGTCGGCAGGGTTGAGGCCGAACTTGCGCTCCCACTCGTCGTTGAGTCCGTCGCCGTCGGCGTCGAGAACGACCTCAGGCTGGGGCTCCTCGGGCTGGGCACCGTTGCAGACAGGGCAGACCTTGGCATCCGGCGGAATCGGAGCGTGGCACTCAGGCAGCCCGCAGAATACGCGGCGGTCGCTCGCCAGGAAGCTGTAGCCCCGGGGATCTACATCACCTAGACGAACCGGCGCCTTGGACGTGCGGGTTATCAGCTCGTAAACCGTCATGTCCGCAGGCTCGACGCCGCTCGCGTCAGGCTTGCGCGACTCGAGGCGGCGCACCTCGTCCGCCGCGAGCGAGTCGCCGTCCTCGCCCAGCACCTGCACGAAAAACACCACCGCGGCCGCAAGCGCAAGCGCCGCAACGCCCGCGAGCAGCCAGTCGTAGTGCCTGGTTATGAAATTGCCGTTGCCGTTCTTCATTTCTGCTCCTCCGTCTCCTTAGCGGCCGCGCCGTCCTCAAGCGAACGGAAGTCGTAGACCGAAACAGTCATCGTCACCTTGAGCGCCGGAGCCGTCATGGGATCCGTCACGATACCGGTGGCAGGCACCGCTGATTCCTCGGCGGATTCCTCGGCGGACTCCTCCTGGCGGCCGCGGCGGCCGCGGCGTCCACCCTTGGCGGGCTGCTGCTCGGCGGTCTTTCTTGGCTCGCCGCCGATCTTCTCGACAAGCTCGTCGCTCTCGCGCACGAACGAGAAGTCGTCAACCACGACGAACCGGCGAACGGTCATCAGGTCGTTGGCGACGGCTACGAGGGCCGGTGGCATCGTGCGGAACTCGACGCGCATGCGCGTGACCGCCGGGCCGACGGCGGCCGGCTCGTCCTTTGCCTGCTTCTTGGCGCCCTTCTTGGGACGGCGTCCGTCCTTGGGGGGCTCTTCCTGCGCGGGCGCGGCGGAAATGAGGGTGAGGTCGGTTATCTCGATGACCCCGCACCTCGACAGCGACTCTACGACCGTGGACATGTCGAGCCATTCGCGCTGAAGGCGCGAGAGGTCGTCCTGGGCGGGGAGCTTGCCGTCGAGAACGTACTCCTTGAAGCCGAACGGAAACTCAGGCCGCACGACAAGCCCGTCAGCCCCGCCGGGCAGCGCGGACAGCCTGCGGGCGTCCTCGACGAGAAACGCCTTGAGCGCCGGTGGTGTCGTGGGTTCGAAGGCCACGTCGCCGATGGACGCGACCTTGCGCGCCTCGTCACGCCACTTCTCGTAGGCGGCCGCGTTCTCCTCGTAAGCCTTTATGCCTTCAGGTCCGGGATACACGGGCATCTTCGCCATGGAAGCGACGGACTGCCTGGCGCCCTCGAGCCCTTCGCCGCGCTCAGCCTTCTCGGAGACGGCGCTCCATATCAGATACGCGAGGGCGAGCGATGCGACGAGCGTCACACCACCGACCGAAGCGAGTATGATCTTAGACTTGTTCATTTGAACTTGAGCTCCACTGTGAATTGTTCTACGGAAGCGTTCTTGCCGATCGTCGTCATGTCGGCGATCCTGACGCTGTCGGGGTCGATTATGCTCGAAAGGCCCTTGAGCTTCTGCGCGACGATCTCGGAGGCCGTCTTGCGCCGGCCTTCGTTGTTGGCGGCATCTATCGCCTCATACGCGTCGAGTACGTCCTTCCAGCCGCGTATGGTGAGCCGTCCGGGCTCCCACTTCTCGACCCACATGCGTCCGGGGGCGAGGGCCTTGCGGACGGCGTCGAGCCTGACGCACATCATGAAGCGGGCACCCATGAGATCCTTGAGCGCGTCTGCGGACGCCTTGGTCTCCTCGACGCTCTTCTCTGCGGCCTTGAGCTTAGTCTCGTAGCCCTTGAGCACCCTGAGCCTGCCGTCGACGGCATCGTACGCGGTCTGCACCACCTCGGACTGGCGCCCGACGGCGAGCAGCGCAAGGACGAGCGCGCCGACGAACATCACGCCAGCGGTGGCGGCCACGGGTATCCTTGCCTTCTCGGCGCGCGCCGCGATGAGCGACGGGGGCATCAGGTTTATGGCGAGTCTGGCCGCACCCGACATGTGAAGCGCAAGACCGACCGTAGGCGTCAGGAATGCGCCGGCCGTGGCCAGCGAGTCCTGGTCGACGGCGGGACCCGCGGCCACGATCGAGAACGGATTGAAGAACTCGACGTCGACGTGGAGCGCGTCGGCGAAGAAACGGTCTATCTGCGGCAGAAGCGCGGTTCCGCCGGTAAGAAATACCTTCTGCGGGGCGCCGCCGCCCTGCTGCGAGCGATAGAAGTTGACGCTGCGCGAAATCTCGGCGACCAGTCGGCTCATTATGGCGCGGCAGACCTTCGAGACGCTGTCGGCCACAGGGTCTTCGTCCTCTGCAACGCCGCCGAGCGACACGTAGCCCTTCTCGCACTTGAGCTGCTCGGCCTCGGCGGGGGTGCAGCCCACGGCCTGCGCGATGTCGCGGTTTATGTTGTTGCCCGCTATCGGTATCGAGCGGTTGTAGAGCTTGTCGCCCTCGACAATTATGAGAGAGGTCGTCTTGGCGCCGATGTCGAGCAGTATCTTGCAGCCCTCGTCGCCGCCCGTGGCGGCGTTGACCGCGTTCGTGAACGCGAGCGGGGCTACGTCGACCAGTTCGGGACGGAACCCGGCGGACGCGACGGCGTCGGTGATCGCCTCGACCTGATCGACCTTGGCGGCGACGATCATAACGGCCTTGTCGCCGTTTTCGGTGTCGCCGAGAACCTGGCGGTCGCAGACCATCTCGTCCATCGGGAACGGCACGTTCTGCTCGATCTCGTAGCGGATCATCTGCTCGAACTTCTCGGGACCGCCCGCCGAAGGTATCGCCGCAAAGCGCGGGAACACCATGTTGCCCGAAAGCGAAAGCGCAACGGGACCAGGACGCATGCCCTTCTCGCGGACGATGTCCATTATCGCGGGCACGAGTATCGTGCCCGCGTCGCCGGAATCCAGCGGCGCGGAGAGCGTCGCCGTTCCGTAGTTGACGAGCGTCAGGGCTCCCTTGGAGCCTGCTTCGTATTCGGCGAGCGCGACCGTCGCGGCGCCGATGTCCAGCGTAAGGAATTTCTTGCCCATTACTGTATCACCAGTTCGTAGTCGTTGGGGTTGACGAGAGCCCAGATCGTCTTGGAGCGATCTTGCAGACCCTGGCGGCGCTCGACCGTCGGATCTCCGGACGCGGTCTTGGCGTTCATGATCTTGTCGTCGTTCCAGAAGCCGTCCTCATGGCTCTTCGGATGTGAAGCTATGCCCTTTATCTCGCTCTCGCAGTCGCCGGCGAGAACCTTGCCGTTGGAGTCGGTTATCACAAGGCCGACGGCCTTGGGTTCGCCGAACTGCTCAAGGTAGCTGGGGTGCAGGCAGACGGACGCCGCGTGGCTGCCCTTGGGTATGTTGACGTAGGTCACGGTCTGGCTGAAGTACGAATACGGCGCGCGCTTGGCGATGGCCTCCTTGTCCTTCGTCGTGGCGGACTTCGTCTCGAGCATCACGTGCCACGTGAATGTAAGCTGGTCAACGAGCATGTCGTACGTCGTGTACTTGGCCTCGAGCACGATCCAACGGCGCTCCTTCGTGAACACCCTGCCGAGAGACGACTCGCCGGGCACGCTCGGCGCGCCGAGCGTCGCGGAGCGTCCGAGCTTGGGAAACTGGTCGAGCCTGACCCTGGCCTCGGGACCCTCTTCCTCCTCGGCCGAGACGGCTGCGGCCTTGGCGGACTTGCGCCCGGTCGACTTGGGCGCGGCTAGCGCCGAGACTGCCACCAGCGCGGCTGTGGCAAATATGAAAATCCTTTTCGTGTTCATGGTGCCTTGTCCTTTCTTCTTTTTATAAAACCTTCATCTTCGGCAGGTCCTGTATGTCCACAAGACCGACCACCCTGCCTTCAGCGTCGCAAACGGGCAGATCGTCTATCCGCCTGCGCTCGAAGATCTTCAGCAGCTCGGCGGCGTACACGTCGTCCCTTACGAACATGGGCGAAGCCGTCATGTAGCGCGAAACGGGCGCGGAGAGCACATCCTCATGACCCTCGCTCATTATGCGCCTGAAGTCGCCGTCGGTGAAAATTCCCTTGAGCCTGCCGTCGGCGTCGGCCACGACCGCAGAGCCGGCCTTGGCGGCGGTCATCGCCATCAGCGTCGCCATGACGGTCGCGTCGGGCGCGACCTTGGCGAGACGCGCGCCTGTGCGCATGACATCCGTCACCTTCATCACGAGCGCCCTGCCTATCGCGCCCGCCGGATGGTTCATGGCGTACTCCTCGATGGCGAACTTCTGCGCGTCGATGAGCACCATGGCGAGGGCGTCGCCCATGGCCATCGTCGCCGTTGTGGAGTTGGTGGGCGCCATCCCGAACGGGCAGGCCTCCTTGCCGCAGGGTATCTCGATGTGCACGTCGCTCATCTCGGCGAGCGACGAGCCTGGCTTGCCCGTCATCGAGATCACCTTAAGCCCGTGGCGGCGTATGGCCGGTATGAGCCTCAGCACCTCGTCGCTCTCGCCGCTGAACGAAAGCGCGAGCAGTATGTCCTTAGAGGAGACCATGCCGAGATCGCCGTGCATCGCCTGGACGGGGTTTAGCACTATCGAGCGCGTTCCCGTCGAGGAGAATATCGCGCTCATCTTCTCGGCGATGTGCAGGTTCTTGCCGACGCCCGAAACGACGAGTATGCCGCCCTTCGAGGTGCAGTCGAGAATCATCCCGACGGCCTCGGTGAAGCTCGCGCCCAGCGAGTCTCGCGTGCGGCGAAGGCCTTCGATCTCTATGTCGAAGACCTCGCGGGCCCGTTTCGTCATCTCCTCTTCGGTCACGGCGTCTCCTTTACTTTGTCTGGCTCTGAAGCAGCGTCACGCAGATCGTACCCACGATGTCCTCGGCGGAGCATCCGCGCGAAAGGTCGTTCATTGCCTTCGCGAGGCCCTGCAGGTTCGGGCCGATAGCGTCCGCCTCGCCGAGGCGCTGCGCGATCTTGTAGCCGATGTTGCCGGCCTGCAGGTCGGGGAAGATGAACACGTTCGCGTTGCCCTGTATGTCGCCGCCCGGGTTCTTGAGCTGCCCTACGGCGGGGACGATGGCCGCGTCGAACTGCAGTTCGCCGTCCATCTTGATGCCGGCCTCGGCGAAGCGCGGCTTCGCCAGCTCGACGGCCTTCTGCACCTTCTCTACGAGATCGCCCGCGGCGGATCCCTTCGTGGAGAACGAGAGGTATGCCACGCGAGGCTCGTTGCCGGTCAGATCCCTGTAGGTCTGGGCCGTCGCAAGGCCGATGTCGACCAGCTGCTCGGCGGTCGGGTTGGGTATTACGGCGCAGTCGCCGAAGGCGAGCACGCTGTCGCCCGAAGGCGTCGGGCGCTTGAGGTCCATTATGAAGCACGAGCTGGCGGTCTTGACGCCCTTCTGGGTGCCGAGCGTATGGAACGCCGCACGCAGCATGTCGCCGGTAGAGGCTATCGAGCCCGCGACGAGGCCGTTGACGCGGCCGAGCTTGACCATCATGCCGCCGAAGTAGATGCGCTTCGTGCGAAGCGTCTTCTGCGCCGCGGCGAGGTCGATGATCTTCTGCTTCTCGGCGGGCTTCTTGGACTCCTTGGCGTTCCACGCCTCAAGATAGGCGGCCTCGAGCTCGGCATCGCCCTGAGTGTAGTCAATAGTCTTGATGCCGCGATCGGCGAGACTCAAGCCGGCCTTCGCCTCGGCAGCGGATATCTCGTCAGGGGTGCCCAGCACGACAGGCGTGCAGATCTTGCGGTCGACGCAGGCGCATGCGGCCGTTATCACACGTGCGTCCATGCCCTCGGGCAGAACGACAGTTCCGTTGAGAGCCGAAGCCTTCTCTATTATGGTCTTTATCGCATCCATCGCAAACCTCCTCAACCGAGAACCTTTACAGTATCCTTGGCGATCATGAGCTCTTCGTTGGTGGGCAGCACGATCACGGGTATCTTCGAGTCCTTGGTGGATATCGTCGTCACCGTTCCGCGCGTCTTGGCGTTGAGCTTCTTGTCGAGCTTGATGCCGAGGGCCCCGAGGCGGCCAATGATGCGCTCGCGGGCTTCGGACGAATTCTCGCCGATTCCTCCGGTCATGATTATGGCGTCGGCGCCGCCGATTATCGTGTTGTAGGCGCCGATGTAGAGAGCCGTGCGGTAGCCGAGCATCTCAAGCGCAAGCTCCGCGCCCTTGTCGCCCTTGGCGGCCTTGGCGACGATGTCGCGGCAGTCGCCGCCGGGCACGCCGGAGAGCGCCTGGAGCCCTGACTGCTTGTTGAGCAGCTTGTCCATCTCGGCGGGGGTCTTCTTCTCGGCCTCCATTATCGACAGGACGGCGGCGGCGTCTATGTCGCCGCAGCGCGTGCCCATCACGAGACCGGCAAGCGGGGTCAAGCCCATCGTCGTGTCGACGACCTCACCGCCCTTGATCGCGGCGAGCGAAGAGCCGTTGCCCAGATGGCACGTCACGAGGTTCACCTTGGCGAGCGGCTTCTTGAGGAGCGCGGCGGCCGCCTGGGTGACGAACTTGTGGCTCGTGCCGTGGAAGCCGTACTTGCGTATGCCCATCTTCTTGTAGTACTTGGGGTCGATGGCGTACATCGCCGCACAGTCGGGCATCGTCTGGTGGAAGGCCGTGTCGAACACGGCCACATTGGGCACGCCCTTGAAGATCTGCTGGCACGCACGTATGCCGCCGATGTTCGCCGGCATGTGCAGCGGGCCGAACTTGACCAGCCTGTCAAGCTTGGCGAGAACCTTGGCGTCGACCTTGACGGAGTCTTTGAAGACCTCGGCGCCGTGCAGCACGCGATGGCCTATCGCGTCGATGTCCTTGGGGGAGCCGAGATCGGCCACGACCGTCTTGAGGGCCTCGGCGTGGTTGGCGGGGCCACCCGCGCCGATCCTCTCGACCAGCCCCTTCGCGAGGCGGGTCTCGGTGGTCATGTCGAACAACTGGTACTTCAGCGAGCTTGAGCCCGAGTTTACGACCAGAACCTTCTTTATCGTCTTCTTCATCTGATTCACTCTCCTTGCAGCTGGTTAGGGTTGCGTCGCGCCGATCCTCACGCGGAAGAACTGCGCCGTGGCCGGAGTGGGCGTACCCACATTGATATGGACTGACGTCTTCTTGCTTACCGTGACCGCAGGCGGTACCGTCGGCACAGACGTCCAGTCGGCATCAGCACCGAGGGTCGTGGCGGATTCGACCGTCACCGCGAGCGTGACTGTGGTCGTGACCGATTCGGAGGCGAGGGTCGTGCCATCGACCTTGACGCAAGGATCGATCTCGAGATCAAGACCCGCAGTCGGCGAGAAGCTGACTATCTTGACCTCAGGATGCACCGTCAGGTTCGAATGCGTTATGCCGCTCATGGCGAGGGCCAGCGAAGCCGCAGACACCGAGCCGCCGTTCTCCATCTCGTTCAGGACGGAGTAGTACGGCAGGTTGATTATGTCCTTGTCGATCACGAAGAACACGTTGGTCGCGCTGAGCAGGCCGGTGTCGATCGTGACGATGAACGGAGCGTCGGTCGTGGCGCTGCTCGTGCTGGTTCCGCCGAGTACGCCATCCTTCTCCATCTCCCACGCGTCGGGTATCTTGTTGCCGTTGGAGTCGACATCCTCGATGTACACGACCGCGGTCGGGACGGAGAGGTCCTCGGAGATGGCGTAGGCGCGAGGCGTGTAGACGTCGCGACGGTCGCTGTCGCCGACGTAGTTGCCGTAGCCCCAGCTCTCCCACTCGTCGCGCTTGCCATTGCCGTTCGTGTCGATGTAGGCCATGAGGTAGTAGTCGGAACCCCTCGGCAAGCCGTTCAGTATCGCGTTCATGACGACAGCGTTCGTGGCGGCTATCGTATCGTTGGTGCGTACGTACGCGGAAGCGAGCGGCATTCCGCAGAAGTCGGGACGATCGAACGCATCAACATGGATCAGGCCGCTGGCCGTCGTGACGGAGTTGGAAGCCGGACCCATGTACTTGACCGCAACCGCGATCGAGCCGCTGTGGCTGAGCATCGAATCGTAGTTGGCGGTATCGAACGTGGCACATGCCGCAGCACTGAACGCAACCGGATTCGGTGTCGTGAACTTCGCGTCAAGCATCGAGACATCCCAGCAGTACTCGGTGTTCGCCTCGAAGACATGGCCCTGCGGCGTCATCATGCCGGACCAGATCGGAGCCGTCCAGCTGTAGACGCCGTTGACGCGGGCGGGCGCACGGAGCGCGCCGGAATCATAGACGAGCTTACCGGCCTTGGTCCAGACACGCAGCTGGAACGCAGGATACGCCTTGTTGATCGTATTCGCGTGGGTCCAGCTGAAGACCGGACGTCCGTTCTCGATCTTGGCCACACGGTTGCTGACAGGTGTCTGCACCAGACCCCTTTCATAGCTGTTCTTTATCTCGACCACAAGACCATTGTTGCGGTCGAAGTAATTGCTTGCCGGCATCATCTCGAAGATCACAGCAAAGACGGCATTGGTCAAGTTCGCCTTGTTAGCCGGCACTGGTGTGGTCGTCATATAGGACGGAACAAGCGTATCCCAACCAAGATCAAGCCTGTCAAGCGAATAAAGCATATCAGCCTCGGTAATAACAGGGTGGTCATCGAGGTTCACATTGAATGTCGCAGGCGATGCGTCAGTAGGCAGCTTCTTATAATAGCCAGCCTTCGATATATCATTGATAAGCATCTGCGTAAACCAGACACGAATATTGTTGGACGCGGATATCGCAGTATTTGTGCCAAAGAAATCTGGCATATACACATTGGCCGCATCATAAACGAACTGGTAACGGTCGGAGAAGTCAGCAGCTTCCGCATAGCAGGAGTAGAGCAACTCGTTGTACTGTTTCAGCTGAGTTGCAGACTTCTGCTTAACTTTATCCCACCAAGTGCTCTCGCTGGCGATGTAGGTATTAATCGTCTCAACAGCAGCATTCTGGCGAGATATCGCCTTCTTGAGGTTAATTCTGAAGGTTGAGAAGTCTACATCCGTAAGCTCGATAGCGAACGGCTCGACAGTCGTGTAGCCGACATTGACCCCGGTGGCGACACCATACGGCGCACCAGGCGTGAAGTCTCCGTCACCGACCCAAGCGGCAAACATGTTGCTGCCCTCACGCACACGGCCCTCGCCGGGCTCGCCGAGCTTGACCGTCACACGACCGTTGCCGAGGCCTTCAACCGGGACAGACCACTTGGCGTCAGGCTTGCCGAGGTTGGAGGCGCCTTCGCGCCAGGCCACCACGGTAACCGTCTCGGAGTAGGCGACGCTGCTGACGCCCGAGTAGGACAGCGCAACCGTCACGACAGGCGAGTTGGTCACGCCCGAGATCGCCATACGCGCCTTGGCCCACTTGGACCAGCCGCTGGCGTCGAAGTCGGCGTCATAGGTGTAGCGCGAGTAGCCGTCGTTCTCGTCTTCCCACCAATCCTCGATCATGTCGTGGTCGGTGAACATCTCGCCGAGATACAGCGAACCGTACCTGAGGAAGTAGTCGGGAACGAGCTGTCCGCCGAACGTGGACATCCTGGAGGCGGAGACCTTCGGCATGCCGTTGGTCATGCCCTGGATCAGGTACTCGATGAAGTTCGAGAGCTGGTCGTTGTCGTGGTCGCCGCGATAGCTGGTGAGCCCGTCGTCGCTGTCGGTCCTGGCGAGATAGAACTCGCGGGCCGCCTTGTCGCCGATTCCGTCGCCATCGGTGTCGAAGCTCCACGGATCGGTCGGCGCAACGCCACCGTTCCACTCGTTGACGAAGGCGAGGCCATCGCCGTCGGCGTCAAGATCGCGGTCGGTCGAGCTCCACGGAGTGTGGGTCATCGAGCTGCCTGCGCCGGCAGTACCGGACATCGTGTAGAGTTCCCAGCCGTCAGGCACGCCGTCGTAGTCGAAGTCGGGCCTGGTTATCGAGAGTGTAAAGCCGGACCAGTCGTTGGTCGTCACGGCGCCGACCGCGTGCAGGTAGTTGGTCACGTAGCTCTTGTCCTTGAAGGTGAAGCGCTTGGTGTTGACCCACTCGTCCTCAGGGACGGCGCGGTTTGCGGTCGCGGCGTTGAAGCCGAACCAGTCGTAGACCTGGGCGTGGACGAGCACGATCTTCTGCGTCTTGACCTCGAAGACCGTGTTCGTCGCGCCTGCTGCGAACGTGGCCGGAGCGCCGAGCGCGAGCTTGCCGCTCTTCGGACGGCCGTAGACATAGGTCGTCATGAGCCTGAACTCGGCGTTCGTGGCGTTCTCGCCGCCGAGGAATGTGACGTCATCGGCTCCGACGACGTACCACTGGGCGGTGGAGTCCTTCTCACCCGCGAAGATCGTCTGCATATCCACCTCGGCGTAGGCCATGACGTCGCCGTCGATGCAGTTGTCGGCGTCGGGAATTCCGTCGATATCGAGGTCGCTGACGGCCGGGGCGGCGGGCCATATGACACCGTTCTCGGCCTTGAACGTCTCGGTACGGTCGATGACGCCGTTGTCGTTCCAGTCGGTATCCTGGAGAACGACCTCAGCGGCCACGCCGGCTGTTGCGGCCTTGACCGCGAGAGCATCGAAGCCGGTGGCGTCGACGCCAAGCTCGGTCGCATAACCCCATGTGTCGTAGGGCATGCGCTCGCAGCCTTCACGCCCGTCGGCCGGGTCGTTGATGATCCACGCGGCGACGTAGTACTCGAAGTCTTCGCGCAGGCCCGTGATGGAGACGGGCGTACCGAACGTTGCGACGGAGTTCGTCTTGAACGGAACCGCGAGGTCGGGCGTCTCGAAGGCGCCGACGACGAGGGTGCTTCCTGGAGGAAGCGTCGCAAGGAGCGGATGCGTCACGGTCACGTCGATCTTTCCGGAGAAGTTCGCGGCGTTGTTGACGTGGAACGTCGCCGGCGCGGACCAGTCGCCCGCGACAGTAGGAGCACCGTACTTGTCGTTGCCGAGCGCGACGCGAACCGTGTAGGTGTCGTTCGCGAGCGGCGCGCCGGTGATCTCGTCAAGATCTATGATGACGCGGCCATCAACGGTCTGGTCAAGCAGGAAGCCGCCAGTCCCGCCATGGACGACGGTAGCGGTGCTGTTGGAGACCTCGACCCAGAAGCGGGTTGATGCGAAGCCGTCGGTCGGCACGTCGAACACGGCGATGGAGTCGCCCACTGTCGCGTCGGCGAACACACGCAGTTCTTGCGGCTTGTCGCGGTTGATCGAATAGTTGACCGTGAACGTGTCATTTGCGTCGGTCGAACCCTCGGCGTACGCGTTGAGGTTGGAGACGCTTATGCCGCTCGGATCGCCGCCGAGGTCTTCCACGTCGGACGTGGTGAGCCTGACGACCTCGTAGGTGACGGACACGATATTCGTCAGATCGCCGCCCGTGTAGTCCGTGGCGAGGTAGCGGTCGAGGCCGGTGAAGCCCGCGCCGTAGACCTGGTAGGCCGACAGGCTGGACGCGCTGCGGTTGACGTTGTTCCAGTACTTGCGCAGCATCACGCCGCGAGGCGTCACGCGCTCGCCGTTGATCTCAGTACGGACGATGCCGATCAGCTGGACGGTCTCGGTCGAGTTGCTCGAGCTGGAGGCGAGGGATATCGCGGCAAGGGCCTTGTTGGGCTCGCCGAGCTGCACCGCCGCAGTGACGCCGGCCCAGCCGACGACCGCATCAGCGACGCCGAAGACGTCCGTGCCGTCGATCGAGACCTCGAACCTGACGGCGCCCTGCTTGAGGACGGTTTCGTCGACGGAGAACTCTGCCATGCCTCCGCTGAACTCGACCGTGTCGCTCCATGTCGCGACGAGTCCTTCGCCGATTTCGGGATAGGCCGGGTTGACCTGGTAAGCCTTGACGGTCACGGCCTGCGAGTCGTTGCCCGTGTAGCGCAGCGTCAGAGTGACGTCCGGACGCGGCACGAGTATCTCGAAGTCGTTGGTCTCGGAGGCGCGGTACGCCTCGTAGCTGTAGCGGGCGATGCTCCAGTAATCCCAGCCTTGCGTCACCGTACGCGTACCGGCCATCTGCATTCCGGAGAGTCCCATGGCGGCGCGGGCCTCGGGCTCGATGAATTCGGAGCCGTTCAGCAGCGCGCCCATGTAGCTGGCGCCGGCCGCACGGAAGTAGTCGTTCGTGATGCTGTCGGTCTTCGCGAGCTTGGGATCGAGCGTGATGGTGTAGGTCTTGCCGGCGGCGAACTCCTGGTAGTTGGAGAGTCCGTCGAAGTCGTCATCCTTGACGAGGTCGCCATCGGCTATATTGAAGCTGTGGGCCTCGATGTTGGTGAACCTGACCACGCCGTTGGTGGAAGGCAGCGAGTTGTAGATCGCGTACTTGTTCCACGGATCGGACGGGTTGAAGCCTTCGCCGAAGTTGACGATGGCGGTGTCGAGGTTCGGGGTGACCATCGGGAACTGGCCGAGGGTGATGGTGTCAACCGTGTTGGTGGCGAGGCCGACATAGAGCTCCCAGCCGTCGGGCAGGCCGTTGTCGTTGCAGTCGACGGCGTCCTTGTTGAGCGTCCAGGCGATCAGGAAGTCCTTCAGGTACTCCTCGGTGACCTTCTTCCAGAGGGCGGAGAACGTCCTCGTGTTGGCGCGCTCCTCGGCATTCGGGTTGGCCGTGGTCGGGTCGAAGCCGAAGTAGTCGTAGACCGCGGAGTGGATAAGGACGACCTTGTCAGAGACGGTCGCGTAGAAATCGCCAGTACCCTTTACGGGCTTGGAGGTTTCGGGCTTGGTGGCCACTATGGCGCCGTTGGCGAGCGTTATGGTCTTGTAGTAGTTGGTCGAGACCACCGCGCCGGAAGCATCCTTCACAGGCAGCGCGACGTAGGCCGTGCCGTTCGAGACCAGCAGCTGCGCCGTCACTTCGGCGTAGGCCATGTAGTCGCCGGACAGCGTCGTGTTCCAGAACTCCTCGAGCTCCTCGGACGTCGCGTTAGCGAGACCGTTCGAGATCGCAAAGCCGTTGTCGTAGGCGGTCACCAGCTCAAGGTCGCCCTCAAGCAGACCGGCGTCCTTCGTACGGTTGTAGATGTAGTACGTGTCGTACGGATCGTAGACTACCTGGACCTCGTTGGTTCCGACGGCGTCAAGATAGATGCCCGTGGAGGCTATCGGGAACGTCTTGTTCGTGTTCGCCGTCAGCCCGGCCCCCGTGTCGGGGTTCGCGAAGGCCACGTACAGCTCCCAGCCGTCGGGCAGGCCGTTGGCGTTGTAGTCGAGGCTCTCGACGGAGAGCGGCGGATTGAGCGTCATGCCGAACGCCGGCAGGTACCTCTTGGAGGTGAAGTACTTCCAGAAGGCGGTGAAGGCCACGGTGTTCGTGCCGTCCTCGGCGAGCGCGGTCGTATCGTGGAATCCAAACCAGTCGTAGACTGCGGAGTGGACGAGGACCACGCTCTGGCGCGAGAGCGCATTGGTCACGCTAAAGCGGTCGGCGGCGAAGGTCGGCCAGACGTTCGTCGCGGTCGCGACGAGCGTACCGTCCGCAAGCGCGGCGGTCTTGTACGCGATCTGGCGGTCGACGTTCAGGATGTAGCTTACGCCGTTCGTCGTGTAGACGTAGGCCTCGACCTCGGCGTAGGCCATGTAGTCGCCCTTGCCCGCATAGTCGGAGTCGGGTACGAGCGGATCGGTTCCGGCCTTGACCTCTTCGCCGTCCGGGATGCCGTCACCGTCGGTGTCGGCGTTGTCGGGATCGGTTCCGTAGGTGTTCTCCTCGTCGTAGTTGGTTATGTCGTCCTTGTCGGAGTCGGTCGTCTTGTCGACAGCGCCGGGGGCGGGCTCGGCCTCGTATTCGGAATCCTCGAGGTAGATGAACGTCCACGGAGTGCCGGAGGCGAGCGACGAAACGGTCAGGGCCTTCGGGCTGTAGACGTAGTCCTTGTCGGCGCCGACGTAGTTGGCGTAGCCCCAGATCTCGTTGCGGTCGCGCCTGCCGTTTTTGTTGGTGTCGACGTAGGCGACGAGGTAGACCTCACCGGGCGCGACACCGACCAGCAACGCGTTGGTGGTCGTGACGCCGGTCGCATCCTTGATCAGCGAGAGGTCGGACACTTTCGTCTTCGCGACAGGCCTGTCGCTGAAGTCGGGCGAGAGGTGCGCCTCGACGACGAGGTCGCCGGAGGTGAACGCCGTGGCGTTGGTGTCGCCGTAGTAGCGGACGGCCGCAGCGACCTTGCCGTAGTCGGTCAGGTTGCCCTGGGCGACGGAGAAGCTGAACTCGCCGGGCACGCTCCAGTAGGCGGCGACGGTCGGGTCGGCTCCGCAGAACTTGGCGTTCATCAGCGCGACGCTCCAGTAGTAGGTGGCCCCGTCGGTGAAGTCGACGCCGACGTAAGCCTCGGGCGTGAAGGAGTAGACACCGTCAACGCGCTCGGGCAGACGCTGGGCGCCGGAGTCGTAGGCGACAGTGCCGGTCGCGTTCGTCACCATGAGCCTGAAGGCGGTGATCGTGTCGTCGTCCATCGTCCACGAGAAGGTCGGACGGGCACTGGCGACGGTACCGACAGACATCGGAACAGCGACAGAGCGCACCGGGCTGAAGTTCTTCGTGAACGAGCCGACGTCCTCGACGACGTACGCGCCGTTGCTGGCGATCGAGACATGCTGGATCGCATACGTCACGCTCTTGATCTTGTCGGCGTCGATGCCCTCGACGACGGCCGCGTTCGTGAGCGTGCCCCAGTCGAGGTCGATCGCGCCCGTGGCGAGTATGTCGCCCTCGTGCAACATCTGGCTCGCGCCGGACGAGAGGTTCTTCGTGAGCAGCACAGGACGGTACTTGAGGGTCTTGCCGTCGATGGCGCTTCTGACGACGCGGAAGATTCCCTTGCCGAGCGTCGTGGTGGTCGCCGTTGTGGTCTTGCCGTCATCGCCGGTCGTCTCGGTCGTGGTTACCGTCGCGAGAGAGGTGCGCGTCATGACACCGGTCTTCTCGGTAAGCGCGATGACCGTGTTCTCGGTCTTGTACCAGCCGACGTTCACGCCGTCGACCACGCCGAAGGGCTCGCCCTCGTCGTATTCGCCGTTGGCGTTCAGGTCGTAGAACGCGGCGATGGTGTTGACGCCCTCGCGCACAAAGCCGCTGTCGGCCTCGCCGAGGCTGAGCTTCAGGCGGTTCTCCTGGAGCGACGGGACGGTCGCCGAGTAGGTGAGGCGCACTGCGGAGGCCGCGACGCGGATGGCGCCGTTGGTGCTGCTCGGGCTGCCGAGGGAGAGGCGGCTGAAGGCTCCGAGGTCGATGGAGTACTCACCGGTCTCGAGGTCGATCGCGCCGATCCTTTCACCCCAGAGGCAGATGTAGCCGTCCTTGATCGTGTTTCCGGTTGTCACCGAAATCGGATCATTGTTGGGCGAACGCCAATCGGATCCGCCAGCGATGAGCTTGACCCTGCCTGCGCGCGAACCGAACGTGTTGCGGTCGTAGTAGGAGATTCCGTACACGCCGTAGATGTCGAGATCGGTCATGTAGTCGGCGTAGGTGCCGTGGCGCATCGTGTAGTCGTAGCCGTACTCGTCGTAGAGGAACCACGCGTAGGTGTCGTTCTTCGACAGCGACGAGAACTCGATCTTGAGGCTGTTGCCGTCAACGTGGCCGGGCGTGAGCGTTCCGCGAACGACGCGGTCGCTCCACTCGCCGAGCAGCTTGACGTGATCGACCGTGTTGCTGGTCGTCAGCGAGAAGACCGCATCGGGCTTGGCGCTGGAGGTGTAGGTCTTGACGACGATCGGCGCGGAGGCGACGCTCTGTTCGCCGTCGTACGCAAGCGTCAGGCTGAGCGTCGGCACGGGCGAATCCTTGAGCTCGCTGGAGCCGAGCATGTGCGAGGCGAAGCTGGAGGAGATGTTCGCCGTGAACGTGTTGTAGCGCGCCTCGGCCCAGTTCGACCAGCCGTCGCCGTCGTTGTCGGACCACGTATCGTGGACAAACGGGCTAGCGTAGGTGAACGGATTTTCGCGCTCCCAGACATCCTCGACGAAGTCGTGGTCGGTCACGAGCTTGCCGACGTATTCGACGCCGTTGGTGAAGAAGTAGTCAAGCAGGTTCGCATCGGCGCTCTTCGGGTTGTTGATGTCGAAGTTGACGCCGGTCAGCGCATAGGCGCTGTACTCCGCCCAGTTGGAGAGGCCGTCGTGGTCGGGATCGGCGAAGATCGTGTCGTCGCTCAGGAGACCATACTTGTAGGCGACGGCCTTGGTGATGGTGACACCGTTGATCTCGATGGATGCGGCGCTCCAAGGATCGATGGCGTTACCCGAGTTGTAGTTCTCGAGGGCGGTCAATCCGCCGGTGACTGCCGTCGTTGCGCCATCCTTGGCCCAAGGCGAGATCGTGACGGCCGTCATCGTCGTATCCGTTCCGAACATGACATAGAGTTCCCAGCCGTCGGGCATTCCATCCATGTCGTTGTCGGCGTCCTTCGGATTGAGCGTGTAGGCCGACCAGTAGGTCTCGTTCTCCGATCCCGTGGCAATGCCGAGGGCGGCCATGTACTTGCCGACCAGGTACTTGTCTAGGGCCGTGAACGGCTTGGTATTCTCATCGAGATTGCTCAGGGCCGTCTTCTGACCGAAGCCGAAGTACTTGTAGACGAAGCCGTGGACGAAAGCGACCTCTTCATCGTCCGTCTTGCCGATCACCGTACCGGTGACCGTAGCCTCGGGACCGACCGCGATCTCGGCGCCGTATTCCCACGCCTTGGCGAGCGTTGCGCCGGTGAAGGTCGTGGCGCCCACCTGGACATCGCCGGAGAGGACGACGTACTTGTTGGTCACGGTACCTTCGTCGATCTCGATGACCGGCAGCTCCTTGGTGCGGTAGGCCATGTAGTCCCCTTCGACGACCGTATCGGCGTCGTTGGTCGTGACGGCGGTGATACCGTTCCAGATCTCCCACTTCGTCGGCATTCCGTCGCCGTCATGGTCGATGGCGAACGGATCGAGCACTGCATCGTAGATGTTGTTTCCAGCGGCGAATGCGAGATATGCCGTGTCGGCCGCAACAGCCACAGGGAACGTGTTGATGGCGTTGGCGTAATGCTCGCCGCCGTCAACATCCGGGTTGGCGAAGGCAACGTAGAGTTCCCAGCCGTCCGGCACGCCGTTCTCGTTGTAGTCGAGGCTCTCGGTCGTGAGCGCCGGATCGAGGTTCTTTCCGAACGCAGGCAGGTAGTAATCGGTCGTGATCTGCTTCCAGAGGCGCGAGAACGCTATTGTGTTGGCGCCGTCGGAGATTTCGCCGGCGGACGATTCGCTAGAAGTTCCGCTCGTGAGGCCGAGCAGCGCGCTGAGAGTATCGCTGGAGCTGTCGTCCGAAGCCGTCGTCGCCCTGGGAGCAAGCGCGGTCGTGTCGTCGAAGCCGAACCAGTCGTACACCGCCGAGTGGATCAGCACCACGCTCTGCTTGGAGAGAGCGTTCGTCACAGTAGCCCTGTCAGTCGCGAACGTCGGCCACGCGGTGGTTGCCGTCGCGACGAAGGTTGGATTCTCTGCGTCGCCGAGCGCGACCGCCTTGTACGCGAGCTTGCGGTCGACGTTCAGGATGTAGCTTACTCCGTTCGTCTCGTAGACGTACGCATCGACCTGGGCGTAGGCCATGTAGTCGCCCTCGCCCGCCTCGTTCCAGTACGCCGCGAACTCCTCCGCCGTCATCGAGTCGAAGCCCGCCGCGACCGCAGTAGCGTTGTTGTACGCGGGAACCATCGCAAGCTCGCCCGCGAAGAAGCCGGCCTCGACCGCCTTCTTGTAGAAGTAGTAGTCGTCGTACGGATCGTAACCGCCCTGGAGCGCCGCGAGCGCCGTCGCGTCGCCGTAGGCTATCGCGGGCTGCGTCGGCTTGACCGAGCCCTCGACGTACCTCACGTAGAGCTCCCAGCCGTCGGGCAGCTGGTTCGCGTTCGTGTCCGTAGCCTCCGCCGCGAGCGTGAAGTCAGCCGTGCCGCCGACCGCAGGCAGGTAGACGTCGGTCGTCACCTTCTTCCACAGGCGCGTGAACGCGGCCGTGTTCGCCGCCGCACCCGCGACCTCGTTGCCCTCCTCGTCGACCGTGGCCGCGCCCTCGAGCGCCGTCGCCGGATCGAACCCGAAGAAGTCGTACACCGCCGAGTGCATCACCACAACGTTCGTCGCAACGCCCGTCGCGTAGGCCGTCGTCGCGTAGGGCTTCGTCGTGTCGGGCGCGGTCACCACCAGCTGGCCGCCGACGTCCGCCGTCTTGTAGAGAAGCCCGTTCCTCTCGTTCGCGACGTACACGTCGCCCGCAGAGTCGGTCACCGTCTGCATATCGCCCTGCCAGAACGCCATCACGTCCTTCGCGGGAGCCTCGTTCCAGTACGCCGCGAACTCCTCCGCCGTCATCGAGTCGAAGCCCGCCGCGACCGCAGTAGCGTTGTTGTACGCGGGAACCATCGCAAGCTCGCCCGCGAAGAAGCCGGCCTCGACCGCCTTCTTGTAGAAGTAGTAGTCGTCGTACGGATCGTAACCGCCCTGGAGCGCCGCGAGCGCGTTGCCGGCGTTGAACGTCTCGCCTGCGGCGTACCTCACATAGAGCTCCCAGCCGTCGGGCAGCCCGTTCGTGTCGTAGTCGAGGCTCTCTATCGTCATCGCAGGACTCAGCGTCACTCCGTATCCGGTCAGGTACTCGTCCGTCGTGAACTTCTTCCAGAAGCGCGTGAACGCAACCGTTTTCGCACCCTGCGCGACCGTCGCGTTGCCCTCGGCGTCAACCGTCGCGACGCCCTCGAGCGCCGTCGTAGGATCGAACCCGAACCAGTCGTACACCGCCGAGTGTATGAGCACCACGCTCTGCTTCGAGAGCGCGTTCGTCTCGCTCGCGAACGCAGGCCATGCGTTCGTCGCCGTCGCGACGAGTGTGCCGTCCGCAAGCGCCTTCGCGACGTACGCGAACTTCTTCTCGACGTTCAGCACGTAGCTCACGCCGTTCGTCGAGAACACGTAGGCTTCCACCTCCGCGTACGCCATCACGTCGCCCTCGCCGGCCGCGCCCCAGAACGCGGCCTGCGCATCCGCGTCAGCGTTGGCGAGACCCCACTCGATGGCCTCGGCGTTCGTGTACGCACCAACCATCGCAGGCAGCGCACCCGCAGCCTTAGCCTTGTTGTAGAAGTAGTTGTCGTCGTACGGGTTGCGGATGAGCTCGCCGGCGGCCGCGAACGAATTCGTGAGCGTGTTGAACTGCGTCGTATCCGTGATCCTGAACGAAGGCGCGACGGTGCTCGCGGACGCGAAGTTCATGTAGAGCTCCCAGCCGTCGGGCAGGCCGTTGGCGTCGCTGTCGTAGTAGCCGGGCCTGAGCGTGTACTTCGCGTATGCCTCGCGCGTACCGTTCGTGTTCATCTCGTACTCGTCGGCGAGACCGAACGACTCGAGATAGCGGACCACGAGGTACTTGTCGAGCGCGGTGAACGGCTTGGTGTTGACGCCGTAAGTCGCCTCGGCGCCCTCCTCGCCGCCCTCGGTGTAGGCGTCGGGATTGGCTGTCGTCGGATCGAATCCGAAGAGGTCGTAGACACCGCCGTGGACAACGACGACGCTCTCGACCACCACTGACTCGATGTCGGTCACGCTGTTGGTCGGCGCACCCATCGCGAGCTGGCCGTTGTAGTCAAAGGTCTTGTAGAAGCGGTTCGTCGTGAACTCGCTCTCGGCGCCGTAAGGAATCATCACGTAGCGGGCTCCGTTCGTCGTCACCGCGACCTGCAGGTTGGCGACCGCATACGCCATGACGTCCTTGGCGCCAGCATTCTCGCCGTCCTTGACGAGCGCGTCGGTGATATCGGAGAAGACCGTCTCCCAGCCGTCAGGCATTCCGTCGCCGTCGGTGTCCCAAAGGGACGGATCGGTGCCGTAGAGCTCCTTCTCGTCGACGTCCTTCAGGCCGTCGGCATCAGAGTCGAGCGTTACGTCGACCGTCGCGGACGAAGCGGAGGCCGCAGCCTCGAGCACGGAGAGATCCTCAAGCGCATCGGGCAGTCCGTTCTTGTTGATGTCGGTGTCTTCGATGTAGACGACGGCGGAAGGCAGCGTACCGGTCGTCACGGTGACGGCCTTCGGGTTGTAGATGAATTCGGTCACCTCGTCGACGCGGCTGGCGTAGCCCCAGCTCTCGAAGCTGTCGCGCCTGCCGTTGTTGTTGCGATCCATGAACGCCACAAGGTACACGTCGCCGGGCGCGATGCCCTTGACGAGCGCGTTCGTCAGCGCAATGTTTGTGCGGTCCGCAAACACCGTGTTGTCGTCGGCGACGCGAGTACGGGCAAGCGGGGCGCCCGTGAAGTCGGGCGAACCGTAGACCTCGACTATTATGTTCGTAGGCGTGGCGGGGCCGTAGTAGCGGACAGCCGCCGAAGCCTTGCCGTAGCCCGTCGTGGCGCCGGTCTTGCTCGCGACCTCCATCGAGAACGCGGCAGGTGCGCTCCAGATCGCGGAATCGTCAACATCAGCCGTGTTGAACTTCGGGCTCATGAGCGCGACAGTCCAGAGGTAGTTCGTTCCATCGACGAACTTTGCCGTGCTGTTCGTCGGCGCGAAGTCGATGTGGAGGTCTTCCGGAGTGAAGGCGTACACGCCGTTCTGGCTGGCGGGCAACTTGCGGGCGCCGGAGTCGTAGACCACATCGGCGCCGTCGTCGGTCTTGACGAGCAGCCTGAAGGCCGTCGCCGTGCCGTCGTCCTGGGTCCACGAGAAGGTCGGCGTCGCGGAATGGAAGACGCCTTCGTTGATGTCCACGAACGCAGTGGCGGTTCCCCTCGTCGAACCGAAGGAGTTGGCGAAGGTCAGCAGCTCCGCAGAGGAGGTCGTGCCGTCCGCGTTATGCGTCAGCTGCTCGACGGCATACGTGACGCTGACGACGTTGGAGATGTTCATGCCGGCGCGCGCGACGGCTCCGGAGAGCGAGTTCCAGTCGAGGCCGAACGACCTGGCGGTGTAGACGTCGCCTTCGTGGATGTAGGCGCGGTCGCCGTAAACGACGGTCTTTTCGAGGACCGGCGAGCGCGAAGACAGCACCGTGTCGTTGATCATCGTGCGGACGATGCGGTACTGACCGCTGAGTCCGGACTCGATGGCTTCGCCCTCTTCACCGCCCGCAGCCGAGACGCTGACGCGGCCTGCGGATCCGTTTACCACAGCGCGGTCGCTGGCGAGCGTAGAAAGATTGATGCGCGGAATGACGGCCGAGGTGTCGGTGAGCTCGACCTCGACGACCGGCGTCGCATACCAGCCGATATTTACATTCTTGACGACGCCGAACGGTTCGCCCGCATCCCAGGCTCCGTCGCCGTTGAGGTCGAGGAACGCCTCGACGGTGTTCAGGCCCTCCCTGACATGGCCAGTCGCCGGCTCGCTCAGCCAGACTTCCCTCGGCCATGCGACGGCGGGCACCTCAGACTCCCCTTCTTCGGCAACGGGAGCCGTCTCCCTGAACGTCGCATCGACGCGCGGCGAGGACGCCGTGTAGGTGCGCACCACAAGCAATGCGCCGGATATGTCGCGAATGCCGTTGTACGAGGCCTTGACCCCGATGGCCGGGCTCGGATAGCCAGGCTGTCCGTCGCCATAGCTCTTGCTCCAGATCGAGGCGCGCGCCTCGGCCCAGTTGCTCCAGCCGTCGCCGTCACGGTCGTCGTTGGCGTCGTATACCGACTGGCTGGCGTAGCCGAGCGAGTACTTGTTCTCCCACCAGTCTTCGATCATGTCGTGGTCGCCGACGATTTCACCGTAGTACCACTTGGTGCGGTTGACCGTTCCATCGAGAAGGCCGCCGGCGAGGAAGTAGTCGCGGACAACCTGGTTCGTACCGGAGACCGGCGCGCGCGGATTGAGGGTCTGCCACTGGTTCTGCTCGGTGCCCTGACCGAACGAGGCGCCCTCGCTGATGAGGTATTCGCTGTAGATCGAGAGTCCGTCATGGTCGGGGTCGTCGTTCGGGCCGTAGCCGGTGACGCCGTTGAGCTCCTCCCACCAGTCGGGGATTCCGTTGGCGTTGGAGTCTGCAGCCGTAACGAACCCGTCCTTCTTGCCCGCAGGCGTCCAACCGTTGACGAGCGCACGGTTGTACGCCTCGGCGGTGGAGTAGTTGGCCTTCGCCCATGTCGGGATTCCGGTATCGTCGGGATCGCCGTCGAGTTCGTTCCCGCCGCTCGTGGTGAGCGCCCAGGCGTCCTCGGGGCCCTGGCCGTCCCAGCTCTCCGTCAGACGCTTGGCGAACGCGGAGCCGAGAGGAATGAGGTCGCTCGTACCGGTGAAGTTGCGGATCTGGGTCTCGTAGATAAGCCTTTCGCGAATATCATCGAACTCGCTGTAGTTCCGCCTCATTATCTTCGTTCTGCTGCGATCGTAGAAGCTGGCCCAGGTCTGATCCACGACGGACATGTAGGGCGACATCGTGTTCGGTATCGCGAACTTCGTGAGGCTGTGGTAGCTGGCCGGGGTGTAGCCCGCCGTGTATTCAGACCAGTAGAAGCTGTCGGCGATATCGCCGTCGAGCCTCGGCAGGTGGCTCACTGTGTTCTGGATCCACGGGATGTTGTAGGGCGAGACGTATGCCGTCGACTTGAAGTTGTCGTTCGTTTGAAGGACCGACCACACGCCGCCAACCTTGACCATATTGGTGATGGACGGGTCGGTCGCACGAAGCGCGGCGAGAACGGCCTTGTCGAAGCCAGCCGGAACCTTCTGGACGTACTTCGCTTCCTCGGCGCCGGGCAGCGACGCGAAGGAGTAGTGCTGAATCAGCTCAGGCGAAAGCTTAGTGGAGGAAAGCGTATCGTTACGGCGCGCACCAGCCGCGTACTCGGCGTAGGTCGCATCACGCAGAGCCTTGACATCCGCAGTCGTCAGGCGAGTCATGTATCCATCCTGAATCTCCTTGGCGGACTTTGCGCCGTCCCAGATGCGGACTTCGTCGACGCTGCCCTTGAAGAAGTCGGCGGCGACGCTATCCCAGTCTGTCGCGGCATCGGACGCAAGACCGAACGCGCCTGCGCCGTTGGCGCGCGCACCGATGATCGTCACGCTCGGCACGACCTGGTAAGTCATCACAGGGAACGTCTCGGGGACCCAGCCTTGAGGATCCTGCAGCTGGCCTGTGACTCCGTTGGCGGGAATGAACCCGGAGGCAACGGTCTTGAAGACGCTGCCGTCAACGTAGAGGCTGAAATCGTTTCCGTCGAAGGTTGCGGCGAGATGGACCCACTTGTTCGTCGCCAGCACCCTGCCGACCGCCAGAATGGAGTTGGTAGTCGTGCTCTGCATCTCGGCGAAGGCCCTGCCGGATTCGTCGATACCAAGCGCGAAGTTCATGCGGATGACGGAATTCATGTTGAACATGTCCCATCCGTCGTAGTTGGCCGCCCTGCTCACGATATATTGGGCATGGCCGACATCGTTGGTCTCGGGCCTGACCCAGGCCTCGACCGTGAACTGCTTGAAGAGGTCGGCATTGGAGCCGTTCACCGCACGGCTGGAACCCTCGTAGCTTATCGCCGCGCCCTTGTCGTCGTCACCTCCGAAGTGGAACGACTGCCTGCGGGCGACATCGCTGAAGTCGCGAGGATCGCTCGTCGGCTCCACCTTGCCCTCAAGCTCGCTACGGTCGCTTCTGAAGTCGGCATCGGTGTCGTAGCCTTCGTTCATCTCAAAGGCAAACGGGATGCTGTCATCGGAGTTCATCCACACGCTGGAGTCGCGTTTCCAATTGAACGGCAGGCGGTAGAACTGCGCCGTGTAGGAAGGAGCCATGTAAACGGCAAGTGCGTCGATCTGGTTCGTGACCGTGGTTTCGACAATGTTAGTACCAACCACAGTTCCAATGAACGGCACCGTACGTTCGAATATGTTCGTTGTTGCGACATTGTTTGTCGAAGTAATCGACAATGCGCGCTCCTCGACATTCAGGTCGGTCATCCAGAGCGGAGTCGGGTCGGTATGGTATGTATTGGGCGAAGTGAGGTTGGCGTAGACGGCCTCCTCCTCGTTGCGGAAACCATCACCATCGGCGTCGCACGCACCGGCACCCATCATCCAAGGATACTTGATAGGATCGTATGGCACAGGTTCGGTGTTGTTCCAACCGACCCAACCGTTCCTTGTTGCGCTGACCGAAATGTAGACGGAGTATATCACGTCGCCCGCAGTGTCGTCGGCTTTGCCCAGAATCGGGTTGAGGCCGTGGAAGAGCTCGTAGAAGTCGTCCATTCCGTCATTGTCGGTATCCCACAGGCGAGGATCGGAGCCGACATACTTGCCGCCAGACTTCCAGCGTCCGCTAGCCGTATAGTTGGTCGTCCACACGACATCGGCCTTTTCATACTGTATTCCGAACTCGGAAGACGTATCCGCTATTGGCGCGCCGACAGAATTCGTCGCGAAGAGAAGCGCATCGCAACCCCAATCTCCATCCGTCTCAGCTACGATGGCCTGAAGTATGAAGCCCTGGGTTACATTGTTCGTGAACAAAAGACCGCTGCCATACGAGTATATGTCGTTGCCGGAATCATCCTTCTTAGGCACCGTAACGGGAATCGCCGTTCCCTGATCCCATGTGTGAGGCGGAAGCATGTACTTGTAATTATTGCCGCCAGCCGCCCCGGCAGGATCCCATTTCATCTCAGGGTCGGCGAAGTAACCGAGCTTGACGAGGTAGTCGGTATTGTTCGTGGCGAAGTTGTAGAAGTTTGTGTAGCCAAGCTCGTCCTTCAGGAACTTGAGCTGGTTGGTGGTAAAGCCATCAGACAGGTCGAGCTTCGGGAAGCCCTTGTCGCCGCGCCATTCCGAACGCTTGAAGTCGCCGGTCTCGGGATCGATGCTCGACATGTCGTAGCCCATGAGCGGCGTGACATCGTCGTCGTAGCGCAGGTGACGCAGAGACTGCACCATGTACTCCTGCCAGTTCTGGAGACCGTCGCCATCCCAGTCAAAGACGGGCGAACCTTCGCTCACGGCCTCAGTATAGGCGTCCGGAACAGTTCCGTCCATACCCATCAATATACGCGCGGTCGTGTCGCCCTCGCCGATTCCAAAGGCGCGCACTGCGGCATCGAAGTCGTCGTACTCGCTCTTCTGCGGATTGCCGGACGAGAACACGCCGGACGCGACCTCGGTACCATTGAAGAGTATACCGGCGTACTGGCGTTCCCACGGGTCGGGCAGACCGTCAAAGTCGGTATCGATGGTGCAGGGGTTGTAGCCGCCGCCCCTTATGCATGTGGAGCCGTCGTCCTCCGGCGAACCGTATATCGCATGATGGTTGCAGGAAACAGTGCTGATGCTCGGGTTGCCGTCGGAATCCATGCCCTTGCCGCCCGAACGGAAGCGATTGAGCGTAAACGTCCCCGAGAACGTAGCGGCACCTTCCTGAGAGTCGACGATTCCGTCGCCATCGGTATCAGTGGAGCGCGGGTTGGTCGGGAAGAACTTGTTGAACCAGCCGGCGACCGCGCTGCCCTCCTGTCCAGGATAGTTCGCGTATATCGACGGACAGTCGGCGTAGGCGTCGCAGGTATCGGTACCGGCAAACTCCTTGACGAGCGTCGCGCCGTACAGGTAGGAAACCTTGCCCTCGCTGTATTTCGCAAGGGGATTTCTGATCCAGTAGAGATCGTCCCACGTGTTGCCGGTAATGGGCAGTATCTTGTAGTCGACCTGAGGATCGACGCCGACATAGAGTTCCCAGCCGTCAGGCACGCCGTCGCCGTCGGAGTCGGCACCGTGCGAGATGACGCCGTAGGTCGTCTCGCTCGCGCCCCACGTACGGCCCTCTTCGTTTTCCTTATTCGGGTTCGTCGTATTGTTGGCGATGACCTTCAGTACGCTATCGCTGGTGCGATCGTTGTAACCGGTAATCTTACGGAACTTGAGGAGCCTGAACTCGTCGAGCGCCGAGAAGGCGGACGTATTCTGAGGAGCGCCGGCCTCCGAGTCGCCCCAGCGGCCCGCAACGGAAACGGATTTGTTGTCAGCGTCTATGTACCACGCTGTACGCGGATCGAAACCGTAATAGCAGAGCACCTGGAAATGGTAGAGATCTATCTGTCTCGGCGTACCGTGAACCACATCTACAGTAAGGCCGCCAAGGTTTTCTTCAGAAAGATTCGCAGGCGAGAAGTCTCGCTTGACCGGTATGTAACGGCCATCGCCATTGAACTGCGCCACCTTGAAGCCGACAGCGCCCACCGGCAAATCAACCGTAGTAGTGGCGATTGGAGTGATGCTGTTAGGCGCCTCGACAGCGAAGAGTGTACCTAAATAGCTGTATATGTAATAATACTTACCGGCTATGACAGCCTTTGCCATGAAGTCGCCGTCGGGGTTCAACGTCGTCGGATCGTCATCGTCAGTACCGACGAGCGGGTTGAGGTTATACATGACCTCGTAGGAGTCAGGCAGTTCGTCGCCGTCGGTATCCCACTGTATCGGGCTCGTTCCAATAAGCATTTCTTCGACGTCGTAGAGACCGTCGTTATCGGTATCCTGGGTCGTCCAGTCTGTTGCGACACGCGGATTGAAGATGGAGGCGATATCCTCGGAGCTTATCGCCGTTCCCTTCGACTCGATATCGTTTATGTCTAGCGCGTAGCCGGTTATCGTATTGATTGTATTTGTGTAGCCGACAGTGGCCGCATACCAGAAGTAGTATTCGTAGCCGTCGGCCATTCCGTCGCCATCGGTATCGGAAATGGTCGGATCGGTGCGGTTCTCAACCGTGAAGCCCCAATCGGCGGTCGTACCGGCATGGTACGGCGCCCATGTCCCGTCGACAAATGCCTTTGCGTTGGCCTGCTCGACCGCATAGGTGGTGCTGGAAGGATCAAGCCACGCATCAATGCTACCGACCGCTTCAATGTCGGCGAGAACCGCCAACGCCTCCGCACTCGCGGTCGCCCACTTGGTTCCGTTGGTCGAAGCGATGGCCGCTCTCTGGAAAGCCTCCTTTTCAAGCTTGCTCAGATCAAGATCGGAAACCCATCCCTCGGCCTCCTTGCCGTCGACCTGGAACATTCCGAAGTTGAGGCCATCGTGCGCACCCCTGATCTCGAGCTTCGCCGTGAACGGCTGGCCGGAGGTGCTCCATCCGTCAATCGCACCGGGGACGAGCCGCCCGCTGCCGAGCTGGGTGGCGGCCGGGTAGAAGTCTTCGTCATCATTGAGCGCACCAATGGTCGCGAGTTCGCCGCCGGCGTTGTCCGTGGTCTGCAGCCTGCCGCCGGCGTAAGCCTTGACGAGGGCGAAGTAGTCCGGCACGCCGTCGTGGTTTATATCGCCCATGTTGTCGCTCTTGGCGAATTCGCGGGCGAAGATCGCATCGGCGTAGGTCTTCACGTACGCCTTGCCCTCGCCGGAAGTTTCTGTGGGCAGGTAGATGATCTCGGACGAAACCTCGTTACCGGCCATCTTGGGGTCGAGCTCGATGGTGAAATCAGACTCGTCCTTGCCGATTCTTACCCAGCCGTAGACGAAGCTGTCGAAGGCAGAGCTGTAACTGTAGAAAGTCGAAGGATCCTTGTCGCCGCGATAGCCCGACCCGTTTATCGCGTAGTCGTAGTGCTCAGTGCCGCTGGCGGAATCGTAGGGCGCAAGATTGCCGTTGTCGACATCGCCGACCTTGTAGCCGCGGGCGCGCGCCGTGACGCTCGCTTCAAGGCTACAGCTCCACTCGAAGCTGAAGTTGGCGGCTCCGTTGACGGCCACCGTCGCGCTCTTGTCGACATATGTGTGGCCTTCGCCGCGTCCGTCGGCGCCGGCGTAGATCTTGGCGAGGGCCGAGCTGCCTCCGTTCGGGCCGACCGCCGCAGTATAGAGGAACTTGGAGGCGGGCACGTTGTAGAAGAAGGTGAGGGGCTCGGCGATCGCGCCGTCCTTGTCCTCAAGCGCGACCATGACCGTCTGGAGGCCGGTCTGGTTGGCGCTGAATATCGGGGTGAAGTTCTGTATCTGCTGCTTCGTCACGAAGAACTCGCCGGCGTTGCTGCAGCCCGAAACCGTTATCTTGAGACCGTTCGTCGTGACGGACGATCCGCCGACGGTGGTCGTCCAGCTGTTGGTGAGGTCGGCTTGGGCCTCGTATTCTGTCGCCACGGCCCACGACAGCACGCGGCCGACGGTGAACGCATTCGTCTCGGTGTTGGTGAGCTTGACCGTGGCGGCGGTGAACTGGGGCGCGACGTTCTTGACCTTCACGGTCTTGGCGACCTTGGAGTACAGGTTGCTGACGCCGCCCTCGGTAACGACCACGGCGGAAAGCTTGAAGCCCGGATCGGTGCTGTCGGCGGTACCGTCCATGTCAACGATGGAAAGGTCTACCGTCGTCGCCGTATAGAAAGGCACATAGTATTCGTTGGCGGCGAGCGCACCGTAGCCGGTCGGGACATCCTTGTACTCGTCGCCGAGCACGAACCGACCCTTGTCGCCCGAACCCGCAGGCTCTTCGACCGTCACCTTGACGACGACCTGGTTGGTCTCAGCGGGGAAGTAGGAGAGGCCGAGAGCGATGACGGCGTCGTTCACGGTATCGGTCTCGTCGAAGGACTCCTTGGCGTTCTTCGGGTTGCCGATGACGATCTTCGGATCGCGCACGTCGAACGAGAGCGTGTACTCGGCGGAAGTCTCGCCGTCCTTGTCGAGCGCCGTCACCTTGAGAGTCCAGAGGCCCTCGGTGGTGAACTTGACGTTCTCGAACTTAGCGGTGGCCGTCTCTTCGGAGTTGGTCACGGTCATGCGCGAAAGGACGACGCCCTTGTCGCTCGTACCCGTGAGCGTGAAGATCATCCCGGGCTCGGTCGCGGTGCCCTTGAGGTCGGCCTTGACGTCCGTAGCGAGAGGCCTGATCTCGGTCGCGGTGTTGACGGGAACCGGCTGGGTGAAGTAGTGGTTAGTGAACCCGGCGGTCGAATTGCCGTTGAGCAGCACATCGGTCACGACCGGCGCAACGTTCTTAGAGGTGAGGTTCAGCCTCTTCGACTGGAAGGACCCGACGACCATCGAAGCGTCATAGGTGCTGTTGGTGCAGAGGACGATGTCGAAGCTAAGATCGGTGCCCGTGCCCGTAGCGCCGTCGACGAAGCGGAACTTGCCGACAGAGGAGACGGTGTCGCCCTGAAGGATCGGCATGCCGAGCGAGGTCTCGCCGTTATCCACGGCGTTGGTGAGAATCGAGCCCCTTGTGCACTTGGCGGTCTCGGTACCGGCCACCGGCGCGAGGAACGCCCACAGGTCGCCGTCCTCATAGGCCTTCGAGAGCTGCACGCGGATCGACACCGACTGGGTGTCGTCTTCGGAGTAGGTGCCCTCTTCGGTCGTCGTACCGCCGGCAAGCACGATCTCTCCGCTTGCGCGTGCGGGCGCGGAAACGGTGACCGTCGTGGACGCCTCGGCGCTGACGACATCGCCGCCCGGCGTCTTCACCTTGAAGGTCGTCGTATAGGTGCCTTCGGTGTAGACGAGTTCCGGCAGGTCGGAAGTCGTGCCGACCTTTGTGAGAACGCCAAACGCGTTCGGCTTGTACTTGCCGTCGAACTCCTTCCACTGGCTGTCAGAGCTGGCGCGCTTGTAGAGGATCGTGTAGCCGGTCGAGTCGCTGACGTTCTTGTAGTTGTCGCTGACGGTCAACTCGAACGGACGCGCGACATTGCCCACCGCATCGTAGGTCGGGGCCACGGAAAGCACGGGTGCCTCGGGGGTGAAGTACATCACGGCTGCCGTATGAGGTGTCTCGAAATACAAGGAAGCCTCAGCCGCCGCATCAAGCGTCGGAACAAACCTTATCGAACGCCCGGCGCCGGAGGTGTGCTCGTCCGCGCCAAGAGCGTAGACGTAGACGGTTTTCTTGATGTCGTTGCCCGCCAGGAAGTCCGCATCGGTGGACAGGTCGAACTCAAGGGGTTCCGCGTTCGACCAGGCCCCGGCGTCGCTGGTCTTGGCGATATGCACATAGTTGCTCCACCCGGGCGTTCCATCCTCAAGCTCCGGAGTGAGCGTAACCTTGAGCGTGCTGCCGGTATAGCCGCCTGAAACCTTCAGGGTTATCGTGCCTATCACCGAAGAGACCTCGTCCGCATCGGCGGAAACCGTAACCTTCTCTCTATCGGCCGTGGCGGCCACGCGCGACTTGTTGGGCTCGATCACCTCCACGTCGGTAGGCGAGGTGAGGTAGCCGCTGCTGAGCGTGTCACTGATATAGGTAAAGCCGGGCGTTGCGCTCAAGTATAGCTTCGCTTTGTCGCCGACGTCCGCCGAATCGACGGCCTTCAGCTTGAAGGTGTATACCGACTGTCCTGCCGTGATCGTCACCTTCTGGACGTTCTGCGTCACAGGCGTCGTACCCTTGAAGCCGCTCGAATCTGGATAGAATATCTCGGTCGGCGCACCGTCGGGCAGGATGATGTAACGTTCGTCTGAGCTCCAAACATAGACAGTAGACGACACAGTAGGGTCGCCTGTCACTGTTATGCTGGCAAGAGACGGCTCGGGATCGGTCGACTTCTGGTGCACTCCGCGCCAGACGGTATCCGAATACCATGAACCGCTGTCGTTGTTCCTGTCGGTGAAGTCGAGGGTCTTCACATAGAATCCGCACTCGGAGAGATTGCCCATCTGACGCGTACCGTCAGGCTTGCCCGTATATGCGCTTGCAACAGATCCCAATGAAGCATAATTTAACCTGATCGCCTGGCTAGCAGTACCTGCCGTTGTCTGATTGAAAAGCCAGTTGTCGCCATCAACTATGTAGAGTGAACTGGCAGACGAATCGAGAGGGGTTCCGTTTCCATCGGCCGCAAGCTGAACCGGCAGGGCAAAGTCGCCAGGCTGAACCGTGTAGGAGCATATGATGTCGGTAAAGTACTTCCTTTTGGCGTATGAAGAAGCATCGTAGATCCAATCCGGCTTTATATCCTCGATTGTCGCACCGACCGTGCGTCCGTTGACTACTATGCCGATCTTTGGCGGGTTCATCGCCCATTCCAAATCAAAGCTGCCGGACACAGGGTTCGGATAGTACCATGCATTCGTAGCGGCGCTCGGAGTCATCCAGTTGTCGTTCAGAAGCCTGACAACAAAGTAGATTGTCTGGCCCCCGACAACCGGATCGTCAACGGAACTCTGCCCGTTCGCCGCTACGCATTTGTTGTCGTTATCCCAGGCGCGCACCTCGTACAAGTGCCCTGTTTCGCCGGCGGCAAAAGCGCCAAACGACAACAGACCCAGCAATGGAAGCAGGATTTTCTTCTTCATGTTGTTACCCCTTTTCGACACTGATGTAGATTGTATCAAATTAGCATTCATGGTGGCAAGCGTTCTTTATTCGGTAAACCAGTTTGTCGGCATAAGCGTTTCGACGCCCCACATGGCGGTGCCGTCACTTATGTTCCAGCGGTAGCCTATGGTGGACTCACCCTTCCACTTGTACCAGTTCTGCCAGTAGCCCGGCGACTCGGTGGAATATGGATCCAGAATCTCAATATAGCTGCGGAATCCGTCCGACCCGGCCGGCGTGAACGAGCCACCGTCAAACAGGAACCAGCGCAGCCCGACCCAAGCGAAGTGGTCGTCGCCGTACGAAGTGTTCAGCAGCCGGCCCTCGATCTTCATCGCTGGCCCGTCCCAGTCCTGTACGGTGGCAGAATCGGACGAGAGCGAACCCGGCTCGACGCCGCGCAACACGTACGGCGCGAACGACACCTTGGATTCCGTGTTGGTGAGGCACATGTAGACGGCCATTCTCGCGTTTCCGTTCGCGACACCGTTCGTCAGCACGGGACTCGGGGCTTCAGCCATGCCCGCGACAAACCACCAGTTGCTCTCGGTGGGGTCGATGTCAAGCCAGTACATTTCGGTGAGCGTCAGCGGGCGGGTTGCATCGGGATTGCCCGAAAGCGCATGGAACTCAGCCTTGCTGAGAGGGCCATCCGGATTGGCAAATGATTCGCCGTTAGCCTTTACGCCCTTGTTGAGCCAGTCGACGACGGCAGGCGTATACCTGTTGTCGGCATCAAGGCCCCATTCGGCGGACGAAAGCGTTCTGTCGACCGCCGCATACGCGACCACGTCGATATTGTTCGAGGTCGTTTCGCCGCCGAGGGTCACGGTGACCGTCCCCTTGCGGGGCAACGAGCCGAGCGGCATGTCGGAGCCGTCGACGCTGACGCGGTCAAGCTCGTACCAGCGCTCGATGTTGTAGGTAATGTTCGTAGACGTGCCCTTGCGGACAAGCGCAGTCACCATGTCGACCGTCTGCGTGGCGTCGCCGAAAGTCTGCGTGATATGGCCGACAGCAGTGTCGACATCGGCGTAGACAATGTAGTTCTCGCCATCAGCCACCGGATGCTTCGGATCGATCACCTGCATGTCATTGATAAAGCCGGGCGTACGGCGCATGCTGTTGACCCAGCAGGTCGTCATGTCGCCGGGACGGCCAGTCTCGCCGAGAGACCAGTTTCTGTCGCCGTCCACCTTGTTGTCGTAGCCGACATCAACCCATCCGCCATCAGAATCTTCAGCGTTCAGGGCGTCGGCAAGCCACTCCGACGAGTAGTCGTATGCCAGCTCCGGAACCAGCTCGGCAAACAAATTCGTACCGCCAAGCGTTATCTCGTGCTCGACAACGCCAGAACTCCTCACGAGGCGCATCGCTATCGGATAGATCATGCTTATGACGCTGTCATCAACCATCGAATCGGCATCCGTCTCCAAGTTCCAGACGCCATCTACGGTAACTTTCGTCGCGACTCCGCTGACGGCGTTGGTAACCTCCATTTTCAGCAGGTTGGCCTTCGACGTCGGGCTAGACACGACAAGGAAAACACAGTTGGAGGCGGAATTGAGTTCCTTTGTCGCCGGCACCCCAGCATAGCCAAATGTGCAAGCCGTGTTTGTCACGGCCTGCCCGTCACCGGTGTCTTTGGAGATGAAATCCACCCACCAGTCCGTTATGTCGGCCTCGGCAGGCATCGCAATCTCTATGTACTGCAGGTCCTTGTCAAGATCAGTCTCGCCATCTGACGCCAAACCGCCGAATATGTTGGCCTCGTTTATCCACGCCCAGCCCGGCGCGACGGAGTCCATGAGAGTATACGCAGAGAACGCTTCGCTCTCCAACCCGAACTGCTTGTTGAGATCGACACCCCTGTACCAGTAAGGCTTGACCCATTGATCCTTCGTCAGGTACGAAGAGACATAATCGTCAGAGCCCATTACCTTGTACTCGACCTTCAGCATGTACTGCACCTGGGTGCCAGCCGGGTAACCGCCGATCACCGACTTGTCGCAACCCTGGGCATATGAGCTTCTGAAGGCGAGGTTCGTATCGGAGCAGATTGCTAGCTCGGCGCTGTGGACGCCATCGGCCGTCTCCCAGTTCTGGAAGCCCCACGGGTCTATACCGGCATACCAGTAGAGCGTCACCTTGACTCCGGCGTCGAAATCGACTTCGTCAGGCAGCTGCGAGGCGTAGACCTCCGCCTGCACGCCCCAAGACTCTTCGGCGAGCGGCTGGGCCGAAGGATCGTTGAAGCCGTTGACGTACTTGTCGTCGAGGAAATCGGCAGTGTCTCCGCCACGGAAGGCAAATACGTTCTTGAACGCCACCTTGGGCCTGAGAGCCTCGGTCACGACGATGTCATCGAGCGCGACGCGAACCACAGGGTCGGCGCCGTAGCCCGGGTCGGTCGTGCTGCCGTGGGGAGGCAGATCGTCATCGCCATTCTTCACGCCGACTACGACAAAGCGCAATACTTCGAAATCCTGATTGACAGCGGTCTTGTACGTGTATGTCCTGTAGTACGGATCGGAGATGTCGAAGTGGGTCACGTATTTCCACTTGGAATCGTCCGTCGTGTCGGTTCCCTGCGAAACGGGGTTCGCGCCATATATGCACACGCGCGCGGTCGAGAACGGCGGAATGTCGTAGCAGCGGGCCTTGAACGAAATGCCGGCGATGGAGGTTCCGTTGGTGAAGGTCGGCGTCTGCACGAACGGCTGGTGCGCGGCGTACACTTCTTCGCCGATCTCCTCGTCGATGTCGTAAAGCGAATTGTTGAGGGCGAGCGACATGCCGAGGTCGGCACCGTCTGAGCTTGAGCTGTCGTCAAAGCTCGCCAGCCTGTCGTCGTCGGTCTTGTACAGGTCGCGACCAGTCCTTACGTTCCAGCCCCACCAGCTGGACGGGCCAAGCTCCGGCTCGTCGTAGCACCTAACACCCGTAATGAACACGCGGCCGTAGTCGCCGTCGGTCGAGGCGTCCGCCGCCACGACGACATTCGTAGGCACGATAAGGCGCATCACGCCAGAGACGCCATGCAAGCCGAGATAGTGCGAGAGAACGCCGCCCGCACGCTTCTCTTCGCTCATATCGGCGAAGTTGAAGGTCCTTACGGTCGTCCAGCGGGCGGAATCATCGGCATACGGCTCTGAAGTGTACTCGGAAAGCGTGCTCGCGCGCAGGCTGGCGTTTGTCGCCACCTGAAGCTCCAGCACCGCACGGCTGTCGGCGTTGGTGTAGGAGAACGCGAACATGCCGAGACCGATTCCGCGGTTCTCATCCGTATTGCCGTCCATCAGCGGCGAGCGTATCGATGTCACGGCGTTGGAGACGACGGTTCTCTTGGCCGAAAGCTCGACGCTACCCTCCTCGTGCTTCCAGGCCGACATGAACACGAAGTCGTTCGGCGAAGCCTCGTTAATGTTCTTGAAATAGGTCTGCGCCGTGTTGGTGAAGTCGTCTCCGCGCCACTGCCTTACGATGACATCATCGACGGTTATGTCGACACATCTGTCATCGTCCGTAGTGCCGCCATGCCTGATGCGAATGGCCGCATTGTCCTTGAGATACACGGGAACGGTTATGGCAGAGAGTTCGAAGGTGGAGACGATGTTGGTCACCAAGGGACGCCAGTCCTGGGTTCCGTCCGGCGCCCATTCCACGATAAGCGGCTGCTCCGGGGCCTGTGCGCAGATCACCTTCGTGGAGCCGGCGCCAATCACGTCTATGGTGAAGTTGCCGTTCTCGGACGTCCAGTCGTTTTCGACATTGTACGAGCCCGTCTCTGGGTCGATATCGGTCTTGGTGCCGGTAAAGCCAAACGCCGTCAAAGCCTCGCTGGTGCTCGAGTAGCCGGTAGATATGCTGCCAGCCGAAGAGGAGCCGCCCCAGATCGCAGCAGCGCCCTTCGCCGGGCCCCAGGTAGGCCACGTCGCTGCGGAATCGTACACGCGAGGCTTGCCGAACACGGCAGGGCAGTTGGCAGACGCCACACCGAACGATCCCCACGTTTTCGCGGGAGGGTTCGCGTCCCAATAGCAGAGCTTGAACACGGTTCCTCTTGAAGGCATGTCGCCGAGAGCAGAATGGCCCGTCGCACTTTCGCTGCCCTGGCCAAGCGAGAATCCGGCATTGACCTTGCAGCTGCCGTCGCTCTGGTAGTCGACCGATATGTAAAGCGTGGGGTACTGGCCCTTATAGATGGTGAACGGAACGCTTCCGTAAGAGGAGAAGTTCGCACCGTCCTTCTTCAGAAGCACGGCCTTTCCGCCTTCCCACCTGTACAATCCCGCCAGATAGCGCATGTCCTTCACGCGCACTATTCTGAGTTCGTATGCGCCCTTACCGTCGCGATACCCGGCAAAGACCGAAAGCTGGCCGGGACCATCGAATTCCGGCTTCCAGCTGGTGGGGCCGCTCGCCGACACAGGCGACATGGCGGCCTGGACAACAAACGTGTAGTTCGTCATCTCCTTGTTGGTACCGCCCCATGGCGAAATCTCGCTATAGTATATGTCGTCAGCCGTAAGCGACTGCGCGAGACGGGCCTTCAACTCGATACTCTCGATGCCGCGAGGCGCTTCGGCCGTATTCTGGAAAAGCATGTAGCCGGCGCCACGCCCCTTCATGCTGTAGGCCATACCCGTTTCGCGACATTCCTCGTGGACCCACATGCCGGGGCCGGCTTCCCAGCCGTTTGGCGTCGTCGCATTTTCGAAATACGTATAGCCCCGGTACTGGTTGCTGCCGCTGGGGGTCTGATCCTCGACCACGGTTCCGATGAAGGTTTCGGTCCAGAACTGGTTTGTCGCGACGCTGGCGACCCACTTGTCGAACGGAGCGTCGTAGCGCTTCATTCCGGAAGCCGCGCCGGACTTCGTCGAGTCCTCCGTCGAGGTTCCGACGAAGACAAGCCCCTGGTTGGCGTCGTTCCAGCCGTCGAAGGTCTGGCGGTCGGCCTTTGTCGTCGATAGCGTCGGTGTCTCGCCCTCGTTAAGGGTGAACATGAGGTGGCCGGTCGTCGCGGTACAGTGCATGGTCGACCAGTTGTTCGTCGGATTACCGGTATCGGGGTCGGTCCACGGCGGGTCGGCGACAAGGCGGACGCTCTTGGTCTCGTCGTCAAGGACATCGCCGGCGGAGGCCCGCCAGCAGTTCGTCGACCAGGTGAACGACGTATCGGTCGTCGTCAGCCTTATCTGCTCGACCCTGTACAGCAAATCTGCGTCGAGCGGAGCGAGGGTTCTCATGAAGGCGCGCCACGAGCCGGCCTCTGTTATAGTGAAATCGACATGGTCGGAGCCCGCGCCGTCGGCGTCGTAGGCCGAACCGTCGGCCTTTCTGACGTAGACGCGCCAGAGCTCGTCTTCGCTGGCGCTCTCCCTAAGGCGCACGAACCAGTCCGTTCCACAGGTCGGGAACTCCTTCGCGACGGCGTTTGCGGCGTTCGTGACGGCACGGCAGGCCGTCGAAGACTCGCTGTACTTGTCGAGGAAGGCGTCGGCGAGACCAGCGCCGGAATAGTCCACATACTTGTAGTACTGGGCCTGGATGACCGACTCGAACCAGAACTCGACATCGCCTACGCGAGCCGGAATCTCAAGCGGGGAGAGGGACCTGAAGCCGTTGTCGGGGTCAAGTTCTACAACACGCCAATCGTCCTTCTGCAGGTCGAGATAGCGCCAGCGGTAGTGCATCTTCGCGGAAGCGAACATGCTGGAGTCGGCGACGCCGATACCCGAGGTGTATGTCGCAGCCGCGCGACCGTAGATGGTGTCGCCGACTGCGGGAAACACAGGATCGAGCGCACCTTCGAAGCCGAGAATGTTCTCGCCGCGCTTGTCTGGATCGCGGCCGGGGCCCGCCGGGCCGAGTTCGGCAGAGGCTGCGGGCCGGGACACTATTATGTTATCTATAAGGATATAGGAGTTGCTGTCGTCCGCCTGCTCGCTGGCCACGCTGACGCGCCTTATCCTGAACCTCAAGGAGCCATGCTCGTTCAGCGGCACGTATACGCGGTAGAAGTCGTTCGTGGTTCCGCCGCTCGCGACGGCCAGCGGCAGATCAACCGTGCTGGTTTCGTTGGACAGGACTGTGCCGGCTCCGAGACGGACCCTCACGGGATACATGACCTGAGCCACCCAGGAGTCGTCATCGGTAGCGGAAGCGTTCGTTTCGACCACCAGCCTGTACGCATTTGAGGTGACGGAGTCGGTTCCGTTGGTGTACGCGATGATGTTGTCGGTCCAGCCGTTGACTGCGTCGAAGTAGACGGTTCCGATTCCGTTGGTGTAGAAAGGCGAATAGACGGCGGCGTCCTCGATGTTGCGCATCACGACCTGGCCTGCGCCGTCGCGGCTGGTCGGCGTATTGTCCGTGTTCTTGAAGCTGGCGGAGTCGGACGAGAACGGCAGATAGTTCTGGTCGGCATCCAGCACGGCATCGTTGTCGGCGGGGTAGGTGTTGCCATGGCGGCAGTTCTCAAGTCGCCACAGGACGTTTGTCACGTCGTTGTCGTCTATATAATATAGAGTAGAGAACGCGCTCTCCTGAAGGTTGGGCAACAACGGCGTCTCGGACAGCTCTGAATGTTCCCAATAGACCTTGTCGGCGGCATTCGTATTGGCCCAGCCCTGGCAGTTGATGTCGGGATCTTCCGACGAGTAGCCGTCGGTCCAGTGGTTGTTCATCAGCAGGATGCGACCTTCCTTGGTGTCGCCAGAGGCGACGACCGGCACCGGTTCAACAACCGTGAAGTCCACATACGCATACCCGTCGTCCGCACCGTCCACCACGGCACCCTTGTCGGACCGGCGGCACCAGATGCGGTAGGATCCGGGAGAAAGGCTCTTCAGCGTGGTGATGGAAACATCGTTTGTAACCGACGGATCCGTCGTCTTGACGCACCAGCTTGAAACGTCAGCTCCGCTACGGAGGACGCCCGGGGTATAGGCGACGTCCTTGGCCTTGCCATATTCCCAGATCTTGCGGGAAATCGTGGGCTCGGAGAGCCAGTAGTCGACCAGATCGCCGTTACGTGTCACGAGGCTTGGCACCATGAAGCTGCCTGTAGACACGTAGCGATAACTGGACTGGGTTGCGTTCGCGTATTCCGCCTTCGTCTGAGCCAGCGAAACGGCGCCCTTGTAGAGGCGCACTTCGTCCATGTCTCCGTTAAGGGTGCTTGTCGTGCCGCTGGGGTGGCCAGTTTCCGACGGAACATCTGTCGCCATACCGCCGATATAGAAGTCCCAATCGGCATTTCTCGGGGTCGACATACCTGTTTGTTCACCTATCAATACACCATTTATGTACAATTTGGCGGACGTACCCGTGTATTCGACAGCGAAGGAATCCCACTCTCCAACCGTGAATTTGCCTATTGTCAAAAAACGCTTGGAACTATCGGCATTGGCTTGAACATCAACTTCAAAAGGATCATTAGGATAAGTATAATTATAAAACCTGACACGCCAAGCATCCGTACTGTCCACCTCGCTGCGGGAGACGATATTAGCCCAATGCGTTTCCGGAGAATTCAGCCTTATCCAGCCAGACACGGTAAACACGCCGCCGGTAAGGGCATCCATCGCATCGCTGGACGGGATACTGGCTATCGGGCCGTGCGGACCCGTCACGGTACGGCCATAAGCCATACCAATCGCACCATCGGTACGCATTACGGCGTCAGAATGAAGAGTACCGGCCGCCGAATTACCGGAAGCGTCAGTCGCATCGTTCATGTGCCAGACGCCGGCATAGTCGGACCACACATTGGTCGAAGCGTTGTAGGCGTCATTGTTGCCAAGAGACGTACCCCTGTTGTAGCACCAGTACATGGTCACCTTGTCACCGCGCCTGGCCTCGGGGACCTTAACCCAGATTATCGACTCTGTTTCATCGGAAAAGTCCCATCTTTCAACATCATAGAAGAGCCTGTGGCCGGCCTCGTCCATGAAGAGCAGCATGCTGCCGTCCTTACCCGCGCGGACATAGCTGAAGCCGGGCAGTTCCGTTTCGGAGACCTTGACGAGCAACGTATAGTTGGTCAGCACGGCGTCGCTGGCGATTCCGTTAAGCACGAACTCGACATGGTCGTCGTAGGCGGTCGCCGCCGCATACTTGACGCTGAGGTCTATCAAAACAGGCTCGACCCCGTCGGCTGTGCAGCAGAGCCTGTATTCGCCCTTGGGCAGATCACGCAGATAGCTCTCGACATCCTCAACGGAGACGGAGACCGCCTCGGCGCCACCGGCAAGATTCGTCACGGCGTATGCGATGGTTTCGTTATCGCCGGAGTGAAGGCTGCCCGAAACGAAGACGGGCTCTTCGCCGACCTCCCACTCAGCAGGCGAGACGGACGGGCGGACGGCCCAGTAGTCGGCGCCGCCGTCAATGGAAACCTCGCCCACGCTCAAAAAGCCGCTCGACACGTAGTTGGTCTGGGACACGTTGGCGTATTCGGCGGCTATCCAGGCCGCATTGTCGGCAGCGGCATCGTAGGGCCTCAGACGGAACTCGTCGATGGAGCCGTTCAGCGCAAGGCTGGCGGTGTTGCCGACGGCGCCGCCTATCGCGAAGTCGCTGGAGCCGTTGATCGGCATGACCACTGTCGAGCCGCTGGAGTACTTCTTGAGCTCGCCGTCGAGCCAGCACTGGTAGAGCTTCTTCGTGAACACGAAGTCGAAGCGCATCCACCTGCCGGCCTCAAGGCCGCTCACGTAGTGGTCGAAATGCTCGCTGCCGCTACCGGAGAACATCGCGAGGGCCGTCGACGTATCGTCGCCGGAACCGATGTCGTCAAGCGCAGCGCTCCAGAAGCTGACGCCCCAGCCCTTGGCGGAATATGTGCCCTTTCTGCGGCCGAAGAGGAACGCCTTCTTGACGTCCTCGCTGTCGAGACGCACCCACATCGACGCGACGAAGCCCTTGTTGGTCAGCGACTCGACCGACTCGCCGGGCTTGAATGTCAGGAACGGGCCGCCCTTGTTCGACGAGCGCGAAAGCGCCCCGCCGGCGATGCTGTCCGATAGCGAGGCCGCCGAGGAGACCTTGGCAACCGCATTGCTGCCGGACGCGTCGGAGCCGTCGGCCATGTGCCAGACGCCAGCATAGCCGGACCACACGTCCGCCGGATTGTTGGCGGGCACGGCACCGGTCTTGTACCAGTTCATCACGATCGTCGTACCGTTCGTCACGACCGGCACCTTGACCCAGACGACGGACTCGCCGCTGGCGTTCCACGTATCGACATCGTAGGCGAGCGCCGTCTCAAGATCGCCGGCGTCGACGAAGGCCAGCTCGTCCTTTTCGGCGCGGGTGTAGCTGAAGCCCGGAATCAGGCTCTCGGACAGGCGCACCATCAGGGGGAAGTTCGTGAGCGCGGAAGCACCGGCGCCCGTAACGGTGAACTCGACATGGTCGCCGAAATTGTTCGTGACCACATCGGCGCTCGCGGGCGCGGACGCGCACGCGAGAAGAAGAGCCAATGAGGCACAACGGACGCCAAACCTCATTGTGCGCCGCCCTTGCCTTTCTCGAGATCGGCCCTTATGCGCCCGCGCACAACGGCGGCGGCGCGACGGCGCTCGTCACCAAGCGCAGTGTCGAGGTCGGTCAAGCGATCGCGGAGAGATGTCCACTCGGGGTCCTTCTCTAGCTCGAGATTGATCGCGTCTTCGTCGTCCGTCCCGAGGCGCGCCTTGGCGTCGGCGAACTTCGCCTGCATCTGCTCGACTATTCGCTGGCGCACGGTCAAGATCTCAAGCTGAGCATCGCGGTGCTCGTCAAGCGCCTGGCGATAGGCGGGGTCTTCAAGGCGGGGAGGTATCGGCTCGGGCTGTTGCGCGGCCTCGCGCGCCTCTTCGTCACGAGTGCAACCAACAGGGAAAAGCACAAGACAGGCGATTGCGATTGACGCAAACGCCACGAGATTTCTGCTCGTGAGTTTCATCGTTTCACCTCCGGCCCTTTCTTAGACCTGCATTGTTGATTGGTAGATTATCAAAATATCTTCTCGCAGTCAAGTATGACGCGCGTTCTTTTGCGCCGAACGATGCAGTCGTCGAAGACCGGTATCGCCCGACCAAGAGGCCGGGCTGGAGGCGCGGAAGAAATTTGGCCCACGGGCGGAAGGGATTTGGCCCACGGGCAAGAGATATTTGGCCCACGGAAAAAAAGATTTGGCCCACTGGCGGAAGGTGAGGGATTCGAACCCCCGGACCCTTTCGAGTCAACGGTTTTCAAGACCGCCGCGTTCAACCACTCCGCCAACCTTCCTGTGCAAAGCGCGGGTATTATATCAAAAAAATCTCCGTCTGTGTGACTGTCTAGCCGTTGAGGCTCGGCAGCTCAACCTGGGGCGCAGGCGCGACCTCTTCGACCGAGGCGGGCCGGGGCGACGGAAACACCACAAGCATGGCCCACGCTATCAGCCCGGTGACGAGGCCTACTATCGCGCCGAGGCGTATCCACGTTCCGAAGCGGATCGGATGGTGCCCGTGCTTCTCAAGCAGCCCCGAGGCCACGATATTGGCGGTCGAGCCGACCACGGTGACGTTGCCGCCGAAGCACGCACCGAAAAGAAGCGCCCACCACAGCACCGAGTAGTCCGCCGCACGATCGACAAGCGCCTGTATGACCGGCGTAAACGCCGCCACGAATACGATGTTGTCGACGAACGCAGACCCGAGGGACGCGATCAGCAGCACAAGCGGGATCATGCCCTTCGGTCCGCCAGAGACATGCTTGGTCAGGCTGTCGGCGAGATTCTGCGTTATGCCCTGCTCGTTGAGCGAACCGGCTATCGCGAAGAGAAGCATAAAGAACAAAAGCGTCCACCACTCCACATCCTTCTCGACATAGTGTCGCGCGCGGTGTGGACGCCATATCATGAGGATACCTGCCATTATCAGCGGCGTCATGATCAAAAACGCGTTCTTATTGGCGATTCCTCCAAGAGCCAGCGCGTGCTCTATCTGATGGTGGAAGGCTATGACCGAGACCGTCGCAAGCAGTATGACGAGACCCGTCCTGTACGGTATCTGCAACACAGGGCCGAGACCCATGCGGCGATGGCGGGCCATGGCGAGGGTCATGTTGCGGATATCCTTGCGGAACCAGAATATTGACAGAAAAAGCATCGCGACCAGCGAAGCGACGGCGACCGGGGTCGCGCCGACGAGGAACTGGGCGAAGGTAAGGCCCGCCTTGTTGCCGATGAATATGCCGACCGGATTGCCCAGCATCGTGGCCGAAGAGCCGATGTTCGTCGCCATGACGGCGATAAGCACGAACGGGTGGGGGCGCAGCTTCAGAGTGTCGCAGACCTGGAAGACCAGCGCCAGCACGACGACAATCGACGAAACCTCATCGACAACAGACGCCAACACCGCCGAAAGAACACAGAGTATTGCCGTAAAAGACACGCCATTCATGTTCTTTCGGTTGATTATCGACTGAATCACCCATGTCAGGAAGCCGAGATCCTTAAGGACGCCGACTATTATCATCATGCCGACAAGGAAGAATATGATGTCAAGCTCGGTCGCCCGCAGTATGGACTGGAGCGTCATGGCATGGGTCGCGATAAGCACCGCTACACCAAGGAAGGCCGCCGCAACGCGGCGCTCCCAGAAGAACAGCGTGGTGGAGATGACACCGGCGAACACGGCAAGCGTAACCGTCTGGGTGAAGTTCTCGGCAAGACCGCCTGCCCAGCCCCCGAACGAGACCATGGCGACGACAAGCGCAAGCAGCAGCACCTTTGGATTGAATTTCATCGCCTACTCCCTGAATATCTTGTTCAAGAACCTCGGCAGGCGAACGACACCCACCAGTTTGCCGCCTTCGCGCACGTAGCATTTGGAGCTCTTGTAGCGCGTCATCTCGCCGGCCACCTGGATAGCCGGCGTGTCTGGCGTGACGACGGGAAACTCCTTGACGAGAATCTCGCTGAGCCACGTGCGGCGCTCGTTCTCGAGAACCTGCGCGAACGGCTCGAAGTTCGCTATCGGAGTAAGGTCGCTCATCCAGAGCAGATATTCCGGCAGGCAGACGCGCAGGAGCTCGCCGGCGCGGACGACGCCCTTGAGGTCGCCGTCGCGGTCGAGCACGGCCACTTCGCTGACGTGATTCTCTATGAACGTGTCGACGCACTTCTGGAGCGTATCGACGTCGCGCAGCGTAAGGAAGTCGCGGGTCATTATGTCCGCAGCCGTTATGTAGCGCGGCAGATAGGCCTTGCCGCTCTCGAAGAACCGGTATATGTCGCCCCCGTTCGTCATAGCGGCGACCGTGCGCAGGGTCGCGTCGTCCTTCAGGGCCGTCGTAAGGGCACGGAGTATCTGAAGGTAGAGAGCCGGCTTGTCGCGGGGAATGAGAAGCAGAAACACGACATGCACGGCGGAGTCCTCGCCGGGCCAAACGACGCCGCGCTCGCTCGTGGCTATCGCGACGCGGGGGGCCTGAAGCCCCTCTATTCGCGCATGCGGAAGGGCAAGCCCGTCCATTATGACCGTGGAGCCGTCAGTCTCGCGCTTGAGCACCGCCGCAACCGTCTCGTCTATGCCTACGGGAGGCACGCGCCCCGTATGGTATATGCCCTCGACGAGACGCCGCACGATCTCATCGCGCGACAGTTCGCCGCAGTGCGGCATGACGTCGCCGACGGAGAAGAACGACGTTAGCCGGATGTCCGCATTTCTTTTCACGGGCGCAATTATACCAAAAGGCCGCGCACGCTAGCAAGCGCGACGCGCACGCACGCGGGAGAGGAAGCGCATGTGCAGGAATATCGGCACGGCGGTCATGAGGCAGCACATCACGTCCGACACGGGCATTGAAAGCCACACTCCGAACGCATGGTCCTCGAAGAAGTACGGCAGGAACCACGCGGCGGGCAGCAGGCAGGCGCCCTGGCGGAGCGTGGAGAGCACAATCGCCGTCTTGGGGCGCCCGATGGACTGGAAGAACGTCGTCGCGACGACATTGAGTCCGATGCACCACAGCATGCAGTTGGCGACCTGAAGGTCGCGCGCGGCGATGCCGAGAAGCGTCGGGTTGTCGGACGAAACGAAGATTCCGGCAAGAATGCGCGGGAAAGGCGGCACGCACTGCAACACGGTCGCAATCACGCAAAGGGCCGTAGTGACCCAGAAGCCCAGCATGTAGGCATCCCTCACACGGCGGTAGTTTCGCGCTCCCCAGTTGTAGCCGATTATGGGCTGTATGCCCTGCTGAGCACCGAGGACCGGCAGAACCACGAGTATCATGACGCTCTGGAAGACGCCGAGCGAGGCGATCTGGGTCGTCGCGGCGGCCTCGTCCACCGACCACTTGGCGAAAGCCGCCGGAAGAACCACGTTTATCAGCGAACCGAGAAGCTGCTGAAGGAACGGCGCGAAGCCTATTCCGCAAGGTTTGGCCAGATACCCCTTGTGAAAGCCGATCCTGCGCCAGCGCAGGCGCACTACGCTGCGCCCGGAAACGTAGTGGAAGAGCGCGAACGCGCAACTGGCGGCCATGGCTATGTTGGTAGCCCAGGCCGCGCCGGCGATGCCCATTCCAAGGCCGAATATGAATATGGGATCCAGTATCAGGTTGGTTCCGAAGCCTACGATCATGCATGTCATCGAGCCGATCGCGCTGCCCTCGGCCCGCATGAGCGCAGAGAATCCGAACGCAAGATGGGAGAACAGGTGGGAAAACAGGACGATCTTCAGGTAGCGCCGGGCGCAGTCAAACGCCTCCGCGCTGACACCGTCCGCCCCGCACCAGCCGAGCACGGTGTCTATGTTGAAGAACACCAGCGGCGGCAGCACGAAAAAGAACGCCAGCTTGAAGGCGACGAGCTGGCCGAGTATCTTTTCGCATCCCACGCGGTCGCCCTCGCCGAGCTTTATGGACATGGCGGCGGCATGTCCCGCACCGACAAAAACGCCGAACGCGGCGAACAGCATCATTATGGGAAAGACGAGCGTAAGCCCGGCCATGGCCGCCTCGCCGCAGCCCTGTCCGATGTAGAAGCGGTCCACCACGGAGTAGAGCGCGTTCAGGGACATGGCCACGAGCGCGGGCCATGAAAACTTCAGAAGAAGCTTCGGCAGGCGACCCGTCGCGAGCTCCTCCAGGTTACGCTTCGCGCCTGCCAGGTTCGCAGCCATCAGAACACTATGGTCACCTTCGGCAGGGCCGCGCGGATTCGCGCCATCTCCTCTGCGGACATCTTCAGCCCGCCGAGCTGGAGCGACGTGAGCGTCGTCCAGCCGGAGAGGTCGTCGGGCAGGCGCTCGACCTTGGTTTCGCTGAACGATACGTTCTCAAGGCCCTTCTTGTCGACGAGCCATTGCGGAACCTCGGACACCGGATTCTTCGAGAGGTCTACGTCCGTAAGGGACGGCAGGGTCTTCAGCGCCTCAGGCACCGCTGAGAAGCGGTTGCCCTTCAGATATATGCGTCTGAGGTTCGCGAGGGACGAAAGATCCTGCGGCAGGCAGGAAAGCCGGTTATAGTTCAGACGCAGCCACTTCAGCCCCGTCAGCGTCGCCAGCTCGGCTGGAAACTCCGCCAGCTCGTTGCGGTCGAGGTTTACGTAGTCCACGATCTCCGGCTTGAGGAGTCCGCGTTGCGCAGACAGGTTCCTGAGGCCCCGCTCCTGTAGATAGAGGCGGGCGCCTTCGGGAACCGTCTTGTACGCAGGAACCGGCTCGTCGAAGCAGCCGGCCGCCAGCGCAAGCGCCGCGATTATGATCGCACGCTTCAAGCCGAGCCTCAGTTCGCGGCAGCGACGATACCGGCAAAATCGACGGCCTTGAGGGCCGCGCCGCCGATGAGTCCGCCGTCGATATCCTTCTTGGCGAGAAGCTCCGCGGCGTTGGAGGGCTTCATCGAACCGCCGTACTGGATGCGGACGGTCTCGGCCGTCTCAGGGCCGACAAGCTTCGCGAGGGTCGCGCGGATGAGGGCGTGGACCTCCTGGGCCTGGTCGGGGGTGGCGGTCTTGCCGGTTCCGATCGCCCAGACAGGCTCGTAGGCGATCACGAGGCGCTCGCAGTCGGCGGCGGTCACATCCTTGAGGCCGACATTCATCTGGCGCTCGATCACGGACACGAGACGGCCCGCTTCGCGCTCCTCGAGCGTCTCGCCGACGCACACGATGGCGGTGAGCCCGGCGGCGATCACGGCGCGCGTGCGCTTGTTGACCGTCTCGTCAGTCTCGCCGAAGTACTGGCGGCGCTCGCTGTGGCCGATTATGACGTACTTGGCGCCGGCGTCGACGAGCATTCCGGTCGATATCTCGCCGGTAAACGCGCCCTTATCCTCCCAATGGGCGTTCTCGGCGCCGACTCCGACATGCGTACCGGCGGCCGCGGCCACGGCGGCGGGAATGTCTATCGCGGGCGTGCAGCACACGACCTCGACATTGGTGAACACCTTCGTCGCCTCGGCGACCTCCTTGACGAGCGTGGCCGTCTCGGACGGCTTGACGTTCATCTTCCAGTTGCCTGCTATGATTTTCCTTCTCATGTTGTCTCCTTGTTGAATTCGTATTTCCTATGGCTGACGCCGGCCGCCTTGAACATGTCGGTCACGGTGTCGAGAAAGGCGTAGTCGCCGCCGTAGACGACCTCTTTGATGCCCGCGTTGATTATCAGCTTCGCGCAGGTGAGGCACGGCGAGATCGTCACGTATATTGTCGAGCCGGCGATGGCCACACCGTAGTACGCCGCCTGGCAGATGGCGTTCTGCTCGGCATGAGTGCACAGGCACTCTTCGAGGTGGGTGCCGCTCGCGACACGTCCGGCGCAACGCGGGCAGCCGCCGTCGAAGCAATTCCTCACCCCGCGCGGCGTACCGTTGTAGCCAGTCGACAGGATGTGGTTGTCCTTCATTATCACGGCGCCCACATGACGCCGCGAGCAGTTCGAGCGCTTGGCTACGACCTGCGCGGTCTCCATGAAGTAGTCGTCCCAGCTGGGACGCGGATCTTTAGTCTTCTCTGCGGCCATCGTCCATATTATATCATAAACCGAGAAGTCTGGCGGCGTTTCCTCCGAACACCGCCTCATGGTCGCGCGGATCGCGTATCGACTTGACCCAGCGGATGGCCTCGGGATAGTGCACCCACGGGAAATCGGTGCCGAACAGCAGACGCTCCGTCGGCCAGCATCTCAATAGGCGAATCTCCTCGTCCTTGTGCCAGTCACGGTGAAGCGCGGACGTGTCGATGAAAGCGCCGCACTCCAGCAAAACGTCGGTCGCGTGGGGAGCAAAGCCCGCGCAGCCGCCGAGGTGTGCGGCGACGAACGTCAGACCGTGCACGTTCTTGAGAAGCACACCAATCTCGTTCGGACCGCAGGCGTCAAACCTGTCCGGGTAGCCGACGTCGAACCCAGCGTGGCACTGAACGACGAGCCCGAGGTCCGCAATGGCCCTGAACATCGGCCACACTTCCGGATCAGCAAGCGAGAAGTTCTGGTAGTAGGGATGGAACTTGACTCCCTTTATACCGGCGGCCGCGATCTCGCGCAGGTGCGCCAGGACGTCGGGGTCGCCAGGATGGGCAGAGACGAACGGCACGATCATGCGTGCGGCACGCTCGCCCAGTTCGCCGTCCATGATCGCCCTGGCCGTGCGTAGTATGACGGCGTGCTGCGACGGCTTGGTCGCTATCGGACACATCACCGCCTTGTCGACCCCGGCCAGCTCCATGTGGTCGAGATGGTTCTCTAGCGTTCCGTCGCCGACCGCCCAAAGCCGGCCCTCGGTGATTTTGCACATCCCGGCGATGGCGCGGGCCGCTATCGCCTTCGGAAAGTTGTGCGAATGGAAGTCTACCGTCACTTGAGCATCAGATCCGAAAGCAGCTTCGTGAAGCGGGCGCCGTCTGTGACGGGAGAACCCTCTGCGATCAGCGCGGTATCGTACAGAAGAGCAATGGAGTCGGACAGCTCTCCGCCGGTCAGTCCGGCAACCTTCCTGACGAGGGGATGGCCCGCATTGAGCTCCAGGATGCGCTTCTCGTCGGGCACTTCGTTCTTCATCGCCCGCATCATGCGGACCATGGACGGGGGAAGGGCGTTCTCCTTCGCGACCAGGCAGCAGGGCGAATCGGTAAGGCGCGTCGAGATGCGCACGTCGCTGACCTTCGACTCCAGTTCCTTCTTTACGGCCTCGATGAACGGCTTCAGCTCCTGTGACGCCTTCTCGTTAGCGTCCTTCTCTGCCTTCTGCTCGGCCTCGCTGCCGAAGCTGACGTCGCCCTTGGCGACATCGACGAACTTCTTTCCGTCGAATTCGCGCAGGGACTCGACAAGAAACTCGTCCACAGGATCGCAGAAAAGCAGCACGTCGCACCCGTGCTTGCGCGCCGCCTCCAACTGCGGGGCCTTGCGGGCGTCCTCCTCGCGCTCCGCGATGAGATAGTAGATATCCTTCTGACCGGAGGCCATATCCTTCAAATAGTCCTCAAGGAACACCGTCTTGCCGGCATCGCTGCGCGCGGTCGGATACTTGAGAAGCTTCTTTATGCGTTCGGCGTTGGACCAGTCGACGTGAACGCCTTCCTTGAGCACTGTGCCGAAGGCGCTCCAGAATTCGTTGTATCTCTTTTCGTCCTTCTTGATGGACTCGAGCGTCGAGAGTATCTTCGCGGTCACGGCGCTCTTGATCTTCGCGATCACGGCATCGTCCTGGAGCATCTCGCGGGATACGTTCAGAGGCAGGTCGCTCGAATCGACAACGCCCTTCACGAACCTCAGGTAGCCCGGCAGGAGCATTTCGATGTCGTCACCGATGAATACATTGCGCACGTAGAGCGAAAGTCCGCGCTTCTGCTGCGGCATGAAGAGCTCCATCGTAGCCTTTTTCGGCAGAAAGAGCAGCGCCTTGAACTCGACCTGTCCCTCGCCTGAAAACGGAATGGTCTCGAAGGGATCCTCCCAATCGTGCGTCAGGTGCTTGTAGAACTCGGCGTACTCCTCCGGCTTGACGTCCTTCTTGGCCCTCTTCCAAAGGGCGACCATCGTGTTGAGCGGCCTGGACTCGTCCTCCGCCCGGCGTTTGCGGTCCTCGTCCTTCTCATCCGCAGGGATGTCGAGCTGGCGGAACGTTATGGGATATGCGATGAAATCGGAGTACTTCTTGACCAGCGCCGACACGCGCCACCTGTCGAGATATTCGGCCTGGTCGTCGCGCAGGTGCAGCATGACGCTCGTACCGTATCCGTCACGCGTGGAGTCGGATATCGTGTAGCTTCCGCCCATGTCGCTCTCCCACTGGAAGGCTGCGTCTCCGCCACGCTTCCTGGAGACTACGCGAACGCGGTCTGCAACCATGAACGCGGCATAGAAGCCGACGCCGAACTGTCCAATAAGTTCGGGAAGGTTCTCTCCGCCCTTCTCCTTGAGAGCCTTGCGAAACGCTTTTGTGCCGGAGCTGGCGATCGTTCCGAGGTTTTGCTCGAGCTCCTCCGCGTCCATTCCCGTTCCATTGTCGCTGACCATCAAGGTCTTGGCAGCCTTATCGACCGATATCTCTATCTTCCATTCAGGATTGTCTGCTGCAAGCGACTTGTCCGTCAACGCGAGGAACTTGGCACGGTCTATCGCATCCGACGCGTTTGAGACAAGTTCGCGCAGGAATATCTCCTTCTTGGAGTAAAGCGAATTTACAACGAGATCGAGCATCTCTGCGATCTCGGCTTTGAACTGGTTAGTCTTTGTTTCCATGTGCGATATTATACCAAATTCCGCGCCTGTTGATAACCGTTTGATAATTGTTTACATAAGTTCATATTTTTCCTCTTGACAAATACCGCCACAGAGTGCAAAACGCCATATTTGCTAGGGATTCAGCACTTTTAGCCTTGTCTAACCAGACGCATAACACGTGCTTTTTTTTTGTTCACAAGATGGAACATATATGCTATAATTCCACACGCACATGAAGAGCAATATGCAATACGATATCATAGTTGTCGGCGGAGGACACGCAGGCTGCGAAGCGGCATTGGCAGCCGCCCGGATGGGACAAAAGACACTATTGGTTACGACCAGCATTTCCGCCATCGCCAAGATGCCCTGCAACCCAGCCATCGGCGGACTAGCCAAGAGCCATCTTGTTCGTGAGTTAGATGTCCTAGGCGGAGAAATGGGCCTTAATGCGGATGAGACCGCTTTACAGTCCAAAACATTGAACCTAAGCAGAGGTCATGCAGTATGGGCTACACGAACACAATGTGCTAAGAAAGAATATGCCGAACGCATGCAGAACGTCATGCGACACCAATCAAACCTCAGCCTACTTGAGGATTTGGTTGTAGGACTGGTTGTCGATGCAAAACAAGTCCCTTCGTCAGCAAACGATACTGCAATATTTCTTGAGATCGAAACACCTAACAGCAACGATACAATCAAAGAAACATCCGTCACTTCGAAAAATAAAACAACGGTCTGCCGCGGAGTATCAACCAAATATCACGGTACAATATATGCTAGCGCTGCTGTCGTCATAACTGCAGGGACAACATTACGTGGTAGAGTGTGGATAGGAAAAGATTCATGGCAAAGTGGAGGTGATGGTCGTTCCGCTGTAAACGAACTATCACAAAACCTGCTGTCCCTTGGTTTCAAACTGATCCGGCTTAAAACTGGCACGCCACCACGCCTTAAAGCCTCCACATGTGACTTTTCGCAATGCATTAAACAAGATGGAGAATCTCCTCGACCCATGTTCCACGTGGAACAATATGGCGATATCCCCGTTTCCAATCCATTGTTCCACGTGGAACATCTGCCCGAGTTTCCTTGCTGGATGACACATACAACACCTGAGACACATGAGATAATTCGCTCGAACCTGACCTCATCAGCGCTTTACGGGGGTGCAATTCGCGGCACAGGTGTTCGGTATTGCCCCTCAATTGAAGACAAAATCGTACGCTTTTCAGACGCTTTACAGCATCATGTAATGCTTGAACCGGAGGATTCATCATTTGATGTAATATACCCTAATGGCCTTAGTTGCAGCCTCCCAAAGGATGTCCAGGAGAAAATGGTACACTCCGTTCCTGGGTTGGAGTGTGCTGAATTTCTGGCTTATGCATATGCTATCGAGTATGATAGTATTGATTCACGGGAATTGAAGCACTCTCTTGAATGCAAGCGAATATCTGGGCTGTTCTTTGCCGGCCAGATCAATGGGACAACTGGATATGAAGAAGCTGCCGCCCAAGGGTTCATTGCAGGAGTCAATGCAGCATTCCTTAGCCGCAGTGAATCTCCTCTTATACTTAGCAGGCAAGATGCATACATAGGTGTCATGATTGATGATCTAGTCACTAAAGGAACCGATGAGCCTTACAGAATGTTTACAAGCCGTGCCGAGCGCCGATTGATTTTAAGACAGGACAATGCCCGATATAGACTAGCCGAGGCAACAGAACGAATAGGAATACGAAGTCAAGAATTCTGCCGTGAGACAAGAATCCTGATTCAAATATTAAATAGATCGTTACAAACCGGTCGAACCATTGGCCAGCAGCTTGAGAATTCCGACTACTCCATTCATCTTCGTAACGAACATATCACCGATATCGAGAAACAACTATGTATTATGCGTCACTATGCTCCTTACATAATACAGGAAGAAATAGCTGCGGAACGAGCAAAGAAAGACGAGAACATATCAATTCCTGGATGGCTGGACTACGATCAATGCAAATCATTGCGTTATGAGAGCAGAGAAAAGCTAAAGAAGTACAGACCTGAAACCCTTGCCCAAGCATCCAGAATCTCAGGAGTGAACCCTTCTGATGTGGCCATACTTTCAATCATCATTAGGCGCGGAAGTTATTAACATTTTCTGTTTACATCCTGTAAACATAAGAAGATTACTTGTTTTGCACAATCTGCGCCATATATGGTATCATATATGCGATGATTGTAAAAAGAGAATCAACGATGAATGAAGTAATTGACATAGAATCCAGAGCAATCTGGGATAGAGCTAAGAAAATCTATCTTTCGACGCTGCTTGCAGATGAAGAGAAGAGGCAGGCAGCACGCCACTTCTCCATGATAACTTCAGTGTCAGAAAATGCCGGAGCCTATACTGTCTATACAGCCAACAAATATGCAGCGGAACTGATGACCGACTCATATGCGACAAAACTGCGGACTTGTCTGGTTCTTGCAGGCGCAACAGAAGAGGTGTCCATAGAGTTCAAGTTCGACGAAAACTCGCAACCTACTATAGTCGTTCCAAAGTTCATCCAGCCAGATGTACATGCGGCACAGCAGAGTATTGCCTCAAGCCTGTTTGTTTCACCTATGCCATTGAAGGATGACTATACTTTCGATGAATTCGTCGTCGGTCCTTCAAACAGCTACGTCCATGCAGTCGCCAGAGGAATAACACAAGATCCAGGAAAGAAGGACTATAATCCTTTCTTTATTCATGGAGGTACTGGGTTGGGCAAAACCCACATCATGCAAGCCATCGGAAATGAAATAAAGAGAAAAAACTCGATGGCTGCTGTATGCTATCTGACTGCTGAAAGGTTTTTGAACGAATACGTCAATGCTCTTACAAGCCATTCGATACAGCAGTTCCGCGACAGGTACAGAAAAATCGATGTCCTGCTTGTTGATGACATACAGTTTATGAGTCAGGGAAAGAACTTCCAGGAAGAGTTCTTTAATACATTCAATGCCCTTCATCAGGAGGGTAAGCAGATAGTAATGACGAGCGATGTTGCTCCTAAGGATCTACCTGGTATGGAATCACGCCTAATATCCCGCTTTGAATGGGGAATGGTCCAAGAGATAGAGATGCCTAGCTACGAAACACGTCTGGCAATTCTGAAGAAAAAGTCGGAGACAATGCATCCTCATGTTCCTGAAGAAACACTAAAGTTCATTGCCCAAAACATAAAGAGCCATGTACGCGCGATGGAAGGTGCTCTTGGCAAGGTTAATGTGATGATGAAGATGGATCCGTCCATAAGTCTATCTGATCAGAACCTGTCATATCTTCTCAAAGACTTCATAGAGAAGGAGAAGACCCAGAAGAAGGTCACAATAGAAGAAATACAAAAGGCGGTTGCCGCTCGATATTATGTGACAATGGGTCAAATGCTGTCATCTGAGCGTACTGCTTCAATAGTAACTCCTAGACAACTCGCGATGTACATCGCAAGAAAGTTCACAACAAAAAGCCTTCCTGAAATAGCAAAACAATTTGACAAGACCCACGCTACAATATTGCATGGTGTTAAAACAATAGCAAAGAGGCTTGATGTGGAACCTGATCTCAAGAACAACTTGATTTCAATAATATCTTCTTTTGGCTACACTATGGAAGATATTATAAATTCATGAACAGTACCTGCATAGAACATGTTAAACACATGTGTAAAACTGATTGCTTATCAACAAGTGGATCTATTTAATTAACCTCAATGAACTTATGTCAACCGTAGAATCAACAGGTAGATGTACTTGAAACCATTGTGCCACAGGGGTTTCGGAGGTTGTAAACATTATCAACACACATAATACTAGTATAAATAAAGACCCTTTAATTTATCACCATTATTTGATACAATCTATGCAAGCCCCAAAAAGGCAATGAAAGGACCAAAATGAAATTCTCGATACTGCGCTCAAAGTTTATTGAAGGACTAAAGTCCGTCCAAAACATAGTAGCCGGAAAAGGTTCCCTTCCGATCATACAGAATGTAATGATCGAGGCACGTAGCGGAGATATTCAGCTTACAACCACCGACCTTGACATATCGATACGCAGTACAGTTGGCTGTGAGGTGAAGGAAGAAGGATGTTCAACTCTTCCTGTGAAGCTTCTTTTCAGCCTCATGCTAAAGGCCCCTGAAGGTGAAGTGGAAGTAGAGATAGATTCAAACGAACAGGCTGTCATCCGTGCAGGAAGCGCGAGCTACAAACTGAACGGCAAGCCTGTGTCAGAGTTTCCTAAACTAAATGTAGACGAAGAGTCAAGCGAATACATAATGCCGCGTCAGACTCTTCAGGAAATGCTTCGCAAGACTTCATATGCCTCATCTCAAGATGACACCCGTCGTACTCTCAAAGGTGTGCTTATGAGTTTCAAGGATTCCAAGCTAACAATGGTGGCTACAGATGGAAGACGTCTTGCTCTTGTAGAGAAGGAGATGGAGTTTCCGAAGACATCAGAGCGCGATATAGTGCTTCCGTCAAAGGCTGTGCAGGAACTTCAGCGCTCTCTTGGAGGAGAAGGTGACGTAAGCATTAAGGTTCTTGCGTCCAAGATATGCTTCAACCTAGGTGAGGTTCAGATATATTCGAAGCTTATAGACGATACATATCCAAACTACAGGCAGGTTATTCCAAGCGAATGCGCCGAGAAGATAGTTATTGATAGGCAGCTTCTTTTGAACGCCCTTGAACGCGCCAGCGTAATGACGATGGATGAGGCGCATTCCACAAAACTAATATTCGAGTCCAACAGACTCACTGTTACTTCTGCCGCTAACGAAATAGGAGAAGCAAAAGACGAGGTGGCTATCAAATATGCCGGAGAGAAGATAGAGATAATGTTCAATCCAAATTATGTCATGGATCCACTAAAGGCTATCGACGACGATGAGGTTTCGATAAACATAAACAACGGTCATTCTCCTGCTGTGATAAAGTGTTCAATACCTTTCCTCTACGTTCTCATGCCTCTTCGCATAAATTGATTTTGGCTTTGCAGGCAAAACCTGGTTCGGAAGGTCAATGGTGAACCTATGAAACTTTGGACTGACAAGAACTATCCTATAATCATATCCTGCGCAAAGGAACTTTCGCGCTGGACTGAGATAGAGGTTCTGGACTTGGGATACAAGCCCATAGAGGTTACCGAGAACACAGTTGTTGTTAGAGGATCGATGCGCGATGTAATGAAGTTGAACCTTCGTTTGCGCACAGCCCATAGAGTTCTCGTTCCTCTTCTGAGGACGGAATGCCGCAACATAAGAGACCTGTATGAAGCTGCTCTTTCGATAGATTGGGAGAACATTATAGATGCAGACGGATACTTCTCTGTGTCTTCCATAGTACATAACTACACTATCCGCGATACACGTCTGCCTGCTCTTTACACAAAGGACGCCATAGCGGACAGGATTCGTGAGAAGTGCCACCGGCGTCCGGATTCCGGCGGAGAGAACATAGGGGCGGCGGTTTTTGTGTATTGGGAAAAGAACCAGGTCATAATATACATTGATACGTCTGGAGAGCCTCTGTCCAAGCGAGGCTACAGAAAGATTCCCGGTTCCGCGCCAATGCAGGAAACTCTTGCTGCTGCATGCATAATAGCCATGCATTGGGATTGCAAGACTCCATTTCTGTCCCCGATGTGCGGCAGTGGAACGCCTGCCATAGAAGCAGCCATGATTGCGCTGAACAAGGCGCCAGGAACCCTCAAGGGACACTTCGCCTTCCAGTCCATAAAGGGATACGAAAGGATAATACCCGGAGAGTCTGCGCCTAGAGTGGCTCCTCGCCAGTATGGCGGTGCAACTCCAGACCAGATATGGAAGGAGATGGTTCTTGAAGCAAAAGATCAGGAAAGAAAGGAAGGCATTCCTCGCATCATAGCTACGGACATATCTCCAGAGGCAGTGGAGAATGCCCATTCAAACGCAATCTCTGCAGGTGTTGCTCCTTACATTGAATTCAAATCATGCGACTTTGCGGATTCGCCTGTCCCAGATGAAAAGGGGTGCGTATTCTTCAATCCTGAATACGGCATCCGCCTTGGCACATACGAGGAACTTGCGCCTGTGTATGAACGCATAGGAAGCTTCATGCATGAAAAGTGCTCGGGATGGACAGGTGGATTGATAACGGGCAACCCTGATCTTGCGAGACTGGTGAATCTTTATTACAGGACAAGGGTTCCGTTTTTCAACGGTCCCATAGACTGCCGCCTATTCATATATCCTGGCTGCGAACTCAAAGGACAGAACATCGTATGAACTTCGAAGAATTTCTGGTGGATGGAAACAAGACAGAAGCTAATATTCCTGCTCAGGAGGAATCACTGACGGAACCTGAAGAGCTTGATGTCCAGAAGGCCGTTGTAGAGGAGCTTGCTGCAGAAAAGGTGCGGATGGATGTTCAATTGTCCGAGACTCGGCAGAAGGTAGCAAGCCTTGAATCTGAGATTGAATCATTGAAAGCCCAGATATCCGAACTTGAAAGGAAACTTGCTGAAGAGCAGGAGCGCCAGTTCGATGAGCAGGCACGTAACCCCAATTCGCTCGCTCTTTTGGATCGCGACACTGAACTGCCCGATCGCTTTCCTGGTGAGACACGCGACCACGTAATTGAAGTCGTGCGCGAAGCACGCGACAAGGCGGAAGCAGAAGGGCGCATACGGCGTGCCCAGTTGCTTGAAGGCGTTTTGGTGGCAAACGAGCCTAACGGAAACCTCGCCCAGAAGCGCATGGCAATGGAGAAATTCTTCTCCGATAACGGAAACATACTGTCCGGTCCGGTTATAGAGGAACTGACCCGTTGCGGGATTTCCTACAAAAACGGCGAGGAATACTTGCTCCCGTCAGAAATACTGACCAGGGCGTATTGATATTATCAACAGAAATTATAAACAAGGTAATGAACATTTGTTTATAAGTTGATAATCCTGTTGATAGTGTTGATAACTTCCCCCTTGCAAGGTGATAAAATAAAGTCCATAATATCCATTCGTGACAAACCTCAATCCAGATTTTTGCCGTAGAGTAAAGGAAGCCCGTCGTAACGCAGGGCTTTCCCAGAGTGAGCTTGCCGTTGAAGTAGGCTGTAAACAATCTGCCATATCGATGTTCGAGCAGGGCGACGGCACCAAGCTCAATGATGATGTCATAGCCAAGCTTTCAAAGAAGTTCGGAATAGAGATATCAACAGGCGGACCCGAGCCTGCTGCGGCTAGGCAACTGACGGGTGCGGTCGCTGCGGCCAATACTGCATTCTGTCCGAATCCGCATTGCCCTTCGAACAAGGCGTATTCAGTTGATGGCCGGGTGCTTCTCAGGCCGGATAGAATCGTTGCAGATCCTGCGGGCGGCCGCTTCTGCGCTTTATGCGGCGAGGTGCTGGAGAGGCATTGCCCCAATTGCGGAGCGGAAGTGCATGATGGTGCGATCTGTTCGTTCTGCGGCGAGCCGTATGTGATACACGGATAGAAGGCGAAAGGTGCAGATGCCAAGATATGTCATAGACGAGAAGGCTCTTGCGCGGAATCTGGAGACGCTTAAAGGAGTCTCAGACAGAACAGGCGTCAGGATCCTTCTGGCGCAGAAGGCATTTTCTTGCGCGGCCACGTACCCTCTGTGCCGCAACTATCTTGCAGGTACCACAGCAAGTTCCCTGTTCGAGGCGCGACACGGCCATGACAACTTCGGCGGCGAAACACATGTGTTCGCGCCTGCGTTCATTCCTGAAGAGATCGGCGAGCTGATGGGCATCATCGATCATATCGTATTCAACTCCCCCAGGCAGGTGGCGCTTTACGGCGGTCTCGCGAAAAGAAAAGGCGTGTCTGTAGGTCTAAGGGTGAATCCTGAGGTGTCGGTCGCAACGACGCCGGCCTACGACCCTTGTCGCCCGTCTTCGCGTTTAGGCACGCGGCGTATCGACTTCGACGCAAGCGGGCTGGACGCCGCATCACTGGACGGGTTGCATTTCCACTGCCTGTGCGAGCAGGGCGTCGATGAACTTCGCAAGGTGCTTGCCGGTTTTGAGGCGAAGTTTGGCGACCTTCTGCCGAAGATGAAGTGGGTGAACTTTGGCGGCGGACATCACATAACGCGCGCATACTACGATGTGGACGGACTAGTGACGTTGCTTGCCGATTTTCGAAGACGCTATCCGCACCTGGTCGTATACCTTGAGCCAGGTGAAGCCGTTGCTCTGAATGCCGGGACATTGGAGTCTCATGTCCTTGAGATCCAGCCTGCCGGAAACGACGGAGTGTCCAATGCCATTCTTGACGTCAGTGCAGCATGTCACATGCCGGATGTTCTGGAGATGCCATACACTCCGCGAGTATCCGGCTCTACGCCAGGCGGTCCGTTCACATATCGTTTTGGCGGGCCAACCTGTCTTGCCGGTGATGAGATAGGCGTATATTCGTTTGACCGTCCGCTGAAGGAAGGGGATGCCGTGGTGTTCGAGGACATGGCCATGTATTCGATGGTCAAGAACAACACCTTCAACGGTTTGAACCTTCCCGATATCGTATTGCGCCGAAAAGACGGCACCGAGGTTATGCTACGGAACTTCGGGTACGCCGATTTTGCCTCTCGACTGGGTTAGAGGTCTCGGCAGATCTCCGCCGCCCACTTCGGATATGGTGTCGAAATCTCTACAGGTTCGCCGCCGGTCGGATGGCGAAACTTGGCCGACAGCGCGTGCAGGCAGTGTCCGCACATTCCCTCAACCGCAAATGCGCCGTAAAGTCTGTCGTTTATTATGTGCATTCCGGCTGATGCCAGCTGGGCGCGAATCTGGTGTGTAACCCCTGTGAATATCGTGACCTCCAGCAGCGTGCGTTCTTCGCTCTCGACAGACGTATGTGCAATCGGACGGAACGCTGTCACTGCATGAAGCCTTCTCAGTCTTTTGCGCTGTTCGCAGGTCAGTCTGTTTCGGTCGGCATCGATCATTCTGCAAAACGGCAACGTCGGATCGTGCGCGAGATTGCATTCGATCATCCCTCCGACGGCTACAGATCCCTCGACCAGCGCCAAATACTTCTTCTCGACCGTCTGCTCTGAAAACTGCGAACGTAGATTGTCGAACGCCTCGGTCGTCCTTGCGACCAGGACTAGCCCCGAGGTGTCCGCATCTATGCGGTGCAGCGCTCCAGCCATGAGCGGAGCGTCCCCAAGCGTCCGGCATTCCGGATATAGTGCCACAACCCCGTTCATCAGCGTAGACGTCTCCAGGCGTGAAAGCGGTTGCACAGGCATTCCGGCCGGCTTGTCGAACGCCAGCATAGCAGCATCCTCGAACATTATCGAGGGAACGATTTCGGGATTAGGACATACCGTGTTGTCGTACGTTTCAGCCAGCGACTTCACAGCAACTGTCTCTCCACCACGCAGCTTGAGTCCTTTAGGCACCGTGCGTCCGTTGACCAGAACATCGCCGCGCTGGACGGCCTCTCGGGCGAAGGCCCTGCTGGTCGTCGGAAACGCAGCAAGCAAAGCGGCGTCCAACCGGACGCCGCCATGTTCAACAACGAACTGTACGTCTGATATCATTCGTATCTGTCCATCACAGACGGCGCTATCGGCGCCATGCCCTCCCACGAGCGGTTGGACGACCACGGCAGATTGCTGTCCTCGGCAGTGTCGGCGATGCATCCAGCAATCGCCAACACCGCCAGAGCCGCGAGAAGGGCTTTCGCAATTTTAGTCTGCGAAGATGACATCGTTCGTCTGGAGCTTATCCTGCTCCCAAGCCTCGAGTATGTCGCAGATGACGTAGTTCTTGCCCCTGACTTCCTGACGGAGCCTGATGCGACCGACGAACTCACCAGCCTCGCCCTCGTATCCCGAACGCCTGACGGCAAGCTCGAGGATGGGAAGGGGACGGTCGAGATTCTCGCCCTTCAGTTCCTTCATGGCGGCGTCACTGAACTTGACGATCGCGAACATGTCATCGTTGTCGGCCTCGACGATCTCGCCCTTGTCGCCTGCAGAGAGCGAAGTCACGCCATCGCTGCTGCTGGCGGCGGCCGTCGAACCCCTGGTCTGGAACGAATCCTTGAGGGCCTTCTGGAGGACAGCGTTCTGCTGCTTGACCTTGTTCAGCTCCTCCTCCTTGTCTGCGACTTCCTCCTTGGCCGTTGACACTTCATCCCTCAACGAGGAGATCTCCTGGTTGAGTTCGTCGATCTGGCCCTTGATCTTCGTGACTTCATTCTCCAGATCGGCCTTTTCGCCCTCAAGCTTGGTGATCTTGGCCTCGCGCTCCACGATCGTAACCTTGTCCTGACGGGCTTCGGGCTTGATCCTGTTGACCTCGGCCACGACGAGCGAGAGCTTGTTGCGCAACGTAACCAGTTCGGCGCGTGTGGAGTTGAGACGCGACTGCTGGGTCTTCGCCGACTCGAACAGCTTCTTGAGAAGCTCGTCCGCCGTGCCGGGACCGGTCATCTGCGGCTGGCCGAGATCCATCACCGGGTTGCCCTCGGCGTCCAGCACGTACACCTTGCGCAGCTGGCCGCGGTCGTTCGGATTCTCCCAATTGTACGTATCAAGGTTTGCCGTCTCAAGATAGGCGTTGTAGCCCTCTAGAACATTCTCCATGTCGGGAGAGTCGACGAGACGGGCCTCAACGGGCGAGGAATCCATGTTGATCGGATCCGCCACAAGGCTCTTGTCTGGATCGACCTTCTCTATAGTGCGCGCGATGCTCACGAAGTAGTTCTCCTGCTGCCGGTTTCTGTCGGTGAGCAGCGAGCGCTTGGCGTTCAGTTGCAATTCGAACCACAGCGCCGCCGCAGCAAGCGCCAGGAACACGTAGACGAGGACGTGCAATACTTTGTTCATGATGGTTTTCCTAGTTGACGCATATAATGATACACTTTTTTTCGCAAATGTGCAACGGGAATTTTTGCCCCGCCCCAGCCTTGACGGAACGGTAGAATTTAGGTATACTTCTCTCATAAAAACTCCAACAAGGAAACAACTCATGAGTAGTCAGGAAAAGAAGGGTGGCAATCTGATAGGTATTCTCACCATGTTCGCTCTGTACGGCATGTGTGGATTCGTCACGTTCCTCGCGGCCCCGGCAGGCGACATATGGAAGTATCAGCCTGGCCTGGCGGGCTCCAACGCCCTCGGCATGATGGGCCTTCTGATGAACTTCACGCCTTATCTCTTCTTTGGCGTGATCGCGGGCAATCTCCTTCTCAAGCTTGGCTACAAGAAGATGGCGCTGCTCGCCGTCGGCTCCGGGCTCACGGGTATTCTCCTTCAGTGGGCGTCGAGCGTGTTCCTCGTTGGCCAGACGGTCGGCGGCTTCCCGGCGAACTGGTTCATCTATCTCGTCGGCGCGTTCGTCTCTGGCGTTTCGAACTGCTTCCTCAACACCGTCATCAACCCGATGCTCAACACTCTCGGCGGCGGTGGACTGAAGGGCAACCGCCTTAACCTCGGCGGCGGTACCTTCCAGGGCATCTGCATGGCGGCGTGCCCCGTTCTGATCGGCTCGTTCGTCCCGGATGCCGCCACGGCCAAGTTCGCCGACATCGGCACCGTCCTTCTTGTCGCCGCAGCAGTGTTCGCGGTTTCGCTCGTCGTCATCGCGTTCCTTCCCATCGAGAACCCGGCGTCCCGTCCCGCGAACCTCGTGTTCGAGCGCTCGCCCCTCGCTTTCCGTCACTGCCTTCTCGGCGTCATCGGTATATTCCTATATATGGGCATCGAATCGGGTATCGGCGCCGAGCTCAAGCAGTGGCTCTCCGATCCCGAGTTCAGCCCGTTGCGCAACGCCGAGGTCTATGGCAGCGTCGAGTTCGGCGTGGTCGCCGGCAATGCGATGGGGCTCTTCGGCCTCATGATGCTCTTCGGCCGTCTGCTCGGCACGATATTCGGCGGCAAGGTTTCGCCCCGTGCGATGCTGGTGACGGTTTCTGGCCTTGGCGTCGTGTGCGTTTCGCTCGGCATGGCCCTCGGCGCCAGCTCGGTCGTTACGCTGCCGCTCTTCGCGAAGACCCAGTTCGTCATGACGAAGCTGCCGATCGGCGCGCTGTTCTTCATCCTTTGCGGACTTTGCGCCTCCGTCATGTGGGGTGTGATATTCAACCTTTCGGTCGAGGGCCTCGGCAAGTATACCGAGAAGGCCGCCGGCCTCTTCATGATGATGGTCGTCGGTGGCGGAATCCTGCCCACGATCATGGGCAAGATCGCCAACGGAAACCACTTCATGGCTTCGTTCGCGATTCCGCTCGCCTGCTTCGTGTACCTCCTCGTGTACGCGCTATTCTTCACCAAGAACGTCAACTCCGACATCAAGATTGACTGATCTCTTAAAACGAAAGGAACTCCGTCATGCAGAATCAGGAAGTCTACAACGAACTCGTCGCCAAATTCGAGAAGATGTACGGCGCCAAGCCGGAGATCGTCGCCTACGCCCCCGGCCGCATAGAGGTCCTCGGCAACCATACCGACTACAACGAAGGCTACGTCTTTTCGGCGGCCATCGACAAGGGCACCTTCTTCGCCGTTTCGCCGACGGCTGACCGCTCGTGCGAGCTCACGGCCGGCGATTTCATGGAGACGGCGAAGTACACCCTCGACACCGTCGCGCCGGCCAGCGAGATGACCTGGCAGAACTACGTCACCGGAACCTTCAACTGGCTGTTCGACGGCAATCCTGCCGCTGCGGATCACGGCTGGAAGGCGATGTTCCTCGGCAACATCCCGCTCGGCGCCGGCCTCAGCTCGTCCGCCGCGCTCGAGATGTGCACGGTGCTCGCGCTCTCCAAGCTTTATGGCATTGAGAAGGACAAGACGACGCTCGCCAAGATCGGCCAGAAGGCCGAGCACACCTTTGCGGGTTGCCCGTGCGGACTTCTCGACCAGGCCTCCTCGATGTACGGCAAGGCGGGCGCCCTCGTCAAGAGCGACTTCCGCTACAACACTTTCGAGACGGTCGATCTCGGGCCGACGGTCGCGTTCATGATGGTCAAGTCCAACGCCAAGCACGCTCTGGTCGATGGCGCTTACGCCAGCCGCCGCGAGGCCTGTGAAGACGCAGCCAAGTATTTCGCCGGCGTCCTTCGCAAGCCTGTCACGCACCTTCGCGACGTCACCATGGCCGAGTGGGTGCTCTATCGGGGCGGCCTGAGCGAGACGACGGCCCGCCGCGCGGTCCATCCGATCGGCGAGGACGAGCGCGTCCTGCAGGGCGCGGCGCTTCTGGAGAAGGGCGATCTCAAGGCGTTCGGCGCGCTGATGTACGATTCTCACGAGTCGAGCCGCAACTGGTTCGAGAACTCCTGCGAGGAGCTCGACACCATCGTCGACGCGGCGAAGGCGATTCCTGAAGTCTACGGCGCGAGGCTTTCCGGCGGCGGGTTCGGCGGCAGCTGCTGTCTGCTGGTGGATCCCTCTGCGGCGGACGTGATCGCGGCGCAGATAACCAAGGAATACAAGGCGAAGCACGGCGACGAGCCGGTCGTCAGCCTCATCAAGCCTTCCGAGGGCGCCCATATCGTCTGACAGGGGCCCGGTCCCCAAAGCCAAGGAGGAAATGCCATGAACATGATCGCAAAAACATTGGCGTGCGCGTCTGCCGTCGTCGCCGCATCGGTGGCGTGGGCGCAGTTCGACGATGACGATATCGAGTCGGACGAGCCCGCCGAGCTCGAAGAGACCGAAGAGTCCGCGACCGACGACGAAGACGCCGAGGCCGAGGGCGAGGACGGCGAAGAGTCCGAGGCCAAGGGCGAGAAGCCTAAGGCCGTTAAGGTTTCGCTCGAAAAGCCCTTCTTCCTCATGCCGATGTGCAGGATGCTCGAAGGCGAGGGCGAGGTGATGAGGCCCGGCGCCTCGGACTGGGTCGCCGTCGAGGAGGGCCGCTACTATCCGCTCGGTTGCGCGTACCGTACGGTCGGCGCCAATTCGCGTCTCGTGATCAAGTTCGGCGAGGGCAGCGAGGTGTCGCTGTCCGGAGGGGCCTCCTTCGCCACCATCCGCAAGGAGCTGAGCGACAGGAGCCGCGTCATTGCGCTTGACGGCGGATCCGTCACGGTCAAGCTTCCGAGGGGTCTCGGCCCCGGGATGTTCACGGTGACGGCCCCCGGCTTCTCCGTGGAGAACCTCGAGGGCGAGTCCCGCTACACGTACAGGCGTACAGGCGACGGCGACGAGGCCATTGTGCGTTGCGTCACCGGTGCTATGGCGATAAAGGGCCGCCATTTCGAGATTGCGAAGGTTTCCGTCGCGAACGAGCTGAGGATCCGCTCGTCGCAGGACCATCTGTTCACCGGCCTGTACGGAAACAGCGGCGACATAATCGTCAAGCTTGACCAGGGTCTCGTCTCCGTGATGGACTTCGAGACGAAAGAGTCCACCGACGAGCACAGGTATCTTGATTGGCACCTGTCGCCCAAGACTGCCGTCCGCATCCATCGCGCCATGCCTGAGATCGGCGAGCGCATGTCCGTCACTGTGATGACGTTCGACACCAAGGGCGAGCTCCAGAACCGCTGCTCGTTCGCCGAGGGTCGCAGCGAGATCAACACGGGAGAGGAGGGCGCCGGCGTCCTTGAGAAGCGCGACGAAGCCGCGGCGAAGAAGGCCGCCGAAGCCGCCGAAACGCTCGCCGTGGACGAGGATGTCGTCGAGGACGAAGAAGAGGACGATTCGGATTCCGGCGATGATTCCTCCGGCGAAGACGATGCTTCGTCCGATGACGGCGACGATGAAGAAGAGGATCTTTTCTAACAGCAACGCACAAGAGGCTACACAGCAAAACATATGGTCATTCTCCAGTTCAACAAGCTGATACGCAACAAATGGGTTTGGGGCGCTTTCGCGGTGGTGATTTCCGCGGCGTTCTGCTTTGACGACCTTTTCACGACGCGCGAGCGCGAGCAGCGTTCAGGCGGCACGGCGGGCACCCTTGCCGGCGAGACTGTGAAGTCCGCCGACTTCTCCGCCGTCGCGGACGACGTGCGCGGACTCGGCCATAACCGCGACTGGCGCCGCAAGACGAGCGAAGTCAACCGCCTCGCGTGGGAGACTCTTGCCGGAATCGCCGTCGCCAGACGTGACGGAATAGAGGCGACCGACGCCGAGATACGCGACGTGATCCGCTCCGACCGCTCGTTCGCGGTGAACGGACAGTTCAGCTTCGCGCTCTACCAGAGACTCCTTCGCGAAAACTCCGTAACGCCGGAGCGCTTCGAGGAGTTCCTCAAGCGCCGTCTCACGATGTCGCGTGTCGCGGACGCCATGCTGGAGTCCGCCTCGTGGGTGTCGCCCATGGAGATCGATCGCGCGGTTGCCGACATGACGGACAGGTTCACGGTCCGTGTCGCCAGCTTCACGCAGTCGCCCGAGGAGGCCGCCGCCGTTTCTCTTGACGATGAGGGCCTTCAGAAGTGGTATGACGACAACACCGCCTCCCTTGCCCTGCCCGAGCGCGTCCGTCTTCGCATGGTTCGCTTCGACGCCACGGGCGACGAGGTGCTCGCCAGGATGACAGTGACCGAAGACGACATGCGCGACTACTACGATTCGACCGTCGATAAGTACACATCGACGGACGAAAGCGGGCTCGAGGTCGTCAAGCCGTTCGATGATGTCAAGGACGAGATCGAAAAGGAGCTCCGCCGCGTCGCGGCCGTGCAGTTCTTCGAGACGAACCTCAACCAGCGCGCTTATGCCGGCGCGTCCGAAGCCGGCGCCTCTCGCCTCGACGCCATTGCCGCCGAAGACGGGCTCGCCGTCGAGACTAGCGAATGGTTCACGACCGATGGCGGATATGTTGATGGCTTCATGCGTCCTGCGTCGACCATCTGCCCCGGCGCTAAGAGCTTCACCGAAGTCGTCGCCGAGCTGGATCCTTCGGTCGACGATCTACGCTACGGCGTCCTGAGCTCCGATAGCGCGGTTTGGCTTGTCGAGAAGGCCGAGGTCAGCCCCGCACACACGCCGACATTCGATGAGGCGAAGGAGGCGATCCGTCCCAAGGCACTCCGCGCCGCTCAGTCCGACGCGTTCAAGGCGGTCGTCGAGGCCGTCGCCGCCCAGGGTGCCGAGGCCGTTCTGGCCTCGGGCTGCGTCTCCACGAACCTGACCTTTGCGATATGCGACCTCAAGCCGGGCGAGTTCGAGAACCAGGGCGCGGTCGTGTCCGCCGCCCGCAAGCTTTCCAAGGGCGAGGTCTCCGGGTTTACCGCGACAGGAACCGGCAAGGCGATACTTGTCGTGTGCGATGACCGCGTTCCGGGCGACGCCGCCCAGGCGACGCTTCTCAGCTCGCAGGTCCGCGACGACATCTCCAGGCTTCAGGCTGGCCAGCTGCCCGAGGCGTGGCGCAAGTGGAACCTTGAGCGGCTCGGCTTCGTTCCCGGCGATGACGCTTCCGTCGAAGAGACCGCCGAAGAGGAAGAATGACCCTTCGCTTCAAGAAGCTTGATCCTGATGCGATGCTCCCGGCCTATGCGCACGAGAGTGATGCCGGGATGGATGTCAGGAGCATCGAGAGCCTGACGATTCCTCCAATGAGGCGGGCCCTTGTGCATACGGGGCTCGTTATGATGTTGCCGCCCGGCTATGAGGCGCAGGTGCGTCCGAGGAGCGGTCTCGCCCTGAAGAGCGGCGTTACGGTTCTCAATACTCCCGGGACGATCGACGCCGGCTATCGCGGAGAGGTAGGCGTTATACTCGCCAACTTCGGCGAAGAGCCGTTCGAGGTGCGCAAGGGCGACAAGATCGCTCAGCTTGTCGTCGCCCCCGTGACGAAGGCTGTCGTCGAAGAGGCGTACGAGCTGGACGAGACGGATCGCGGAGCGGGCGGCTTCGGCTCCACTGGGGTTTGAGATGGTTCTCAAGGTCTTCAAATACGGCGAGAAGGTGTTGCGCGAGAAGTCCGCGCCGGTCGCGGTTGTGACGGACGAGTTGCGCCGCCTTGCCGACGACATGGTCGAGACGATGCATCACGCGAAGGGCGTCGGGCTTGCGGCCCAGCAGGTCGGGCGCACGGAGCGCATGTGCGTCATAGACATACCCGAGGGATGTGACGAGGCCGAGGATGAGGTTTTCAATGCTCCTATACCCATGCCGCTTAAGCTGTGGAATCCGGAGATCATCGCCCAGGAGGGATCCGTCTGCGACAAGGAAGGCTGCCTTAGCTTTCCCGGCGTCGGTGGCTCTGTCGTAAGGGCGGCCCAGGTCACGGCGCAGTATATGGACGAGGACAACCGTCCGCAGGTGATAACGGCGAGGGGCTATCTGGCCCGCGCGATCCAGCATGAGATCGACCATCTGAACGGGACGCTCTACATCGACCACATGTCCGCTGTCGAGCGGCTCACGTTTGCTGCTAAGCTCAAGAAGCTTGCAAAGTCCAACGGCGGAGTCCGTTAAAACGCGCCACTACTTCCTACGGCGGCGCGTATTGTACTGACTGAAGCACCGTCCTCCCGCCCGACCAGAAAAAAATTACTGTCCATATTTGCAATTGTTCTCATAGGAGCCGTGCAAATCTGGACAGTAATTTTTAGTGTGGCGGGAGCTGCGAGGGGCTGATCCCATTAGTAGGGTTGTCATGGCACACAATCATGTAGAGGAGAAAATGTGGTATAATGCGCGGTGAAAGGAGTTTGCACTATGGCGACAAAATGCAGGCATTGTGGTTCGACAAGCTATAGGCACGGATGTGCGTACGGCCCCAACCGGCTTCATGAGCATCGGGATGACGAGAAGCACTGCGAATGGTGCGGATCGTCGAGCTACGGGCACGGATGCGCGTACGGCCCGGATCGCCTTCACAGGCATGGGCCAGGCGGCAACAAGTGCATCTGGTGCGGTTCGACATCCAATGGCTCGGGCTGCCCGTATTCCCCGACGCGTCGCCATGAGAAGTGATTCTGTCAAACCAGGTCGTGCGCGTACCCTAAGGTTCAGAATGTTGTGCCCTAAGGGGACGAGGCACGTACCCTAAGGTTCCGAACCCTCTGCCCTTAGGGTACGAGGCGCATACCCTTAGGCCACGTGGCGTCTGGGCTTAGGGTCCGTGGCCCCTGCCCTTAGGGCGCGTGGGGGCTTGGCGCATGGCCACTTGACCGTCGAGAACGAGTGGTGTTATAATGCGCGGCAATGAAGCCTACTACGATACCGAGGACGAATGCGCTGAGGGCGCTTGATGCGGCGAAGGTCGCATATGATGTGCGGTGCTACGATTATTCCGAACATGGCGGCACAATTCAGGCGGCTACCGGGCTCGGCCTCGACCATCATGCGACCATAAAGACATTGATACTCGAGGATGAGACCAAGAAGCCGTTCGTCTGTCTGATGCACGGCGACTGCGAAATCTCGACGAAGAATCTGGCGAGAGCGCGTGGCTGCAAGACGGTTGCAATGTGCGAGCCCGCGACCGCAGACCGACATTCCGGCTATCATGTCGGCGGCACGTCTCCATTCGGCACCAGGCGTCGAATGACGGTATATGTCCAGAAGACGATTCTGGATCTGGACGAAATCTACATCAACGCCGGCCATCGCGGAATACTCGTCGCAATGAAAAGCGCGGACATTGCGAGGGCGCTTCCCGGTCTCACAATTCCCGTCGACGTCGCAATCCGCTAGCGAGCATTGGCGGTTGACAGAGTGGCGAATGTTATGGTAGACTTGACGCGTATGAACAACAGTTTCTGCTTCAACAAGTTTTGGTGGTGGCGTTGCGGACCCGGTCTCGCGGTGCGTCCTGCCGTATAGTTGCATAGCAGGCATTACAAGCACAAGCATGGCCGGGTCCGCAAAGGATCCGGTCCGCTTTTTTTATTAACACATGAAACAGACAACCAACGAAACATGAGCAGCATGAAGATACTTTCAGAAGGGGAGTTCGACAACCGCGCAAAGAGGTCGCGCCGCGTGGCGGTGTTCCGCGAGTTTCTTGCGGACCGCGAAACTCCGGTCGCAGCGCTTTCGCGTCTTGGCGAAGACGATGAGTGCTTTCTGCTTGAGAGCGTGTCGGGCGGGGAGACCCGAGGCCGCTACTCGTATCTCGGTCTTGAGCCGCTTTGCAGGATCGAAGGCGCGGACGCGTTTCGCGGGATGCGTGCGAGGTTCGAGGCGGCGCACTACGAGGCGGCGCCAGAGCTGCCGCCTTTTCAGGGCGGCGCGGTAGGCTACGTGGCCTACGATGCCGTGCGGCTGTTCGAGCCGACTGTCGGCCTGCGCTTCGAGGCGGGCACTCCGCCGATGGCCTTTCTGCTGTGCGACGCGTTTCTTGTGTTCGACAATGCGCGCGACACGGTGATGGTTGTTGTCGTAGCGGACTCTTCCCGCCCCGGCGCATACTCCGCCGCGATGCGCCGCATAGATGCGATCTACGACAGGGTGCTGAGCGCGGAGTCCATCGCCCGCGTCGCGGCGAGGGGCGGCTCTCCGCGGAAGGCGTCGCCCGCCGGTGAGTTCGCCGGCGAGATGTCGCGCGAAGAGTTCTGCGAGATGGTCGAGAAGTGCAAGGCTGCGATATCCGCCGGCGAAGTGATACAGATCGTTCCGTCGCAGAAGTTCACGGTCGAGAGCGATGTCTCCGGGCTGTCGCTCTACCGCGCGCTTCGCACCGTCAATCCGTCGCCATACAACTTCTTCATGCGCATAGGCGGCAAGACGCTGATTGGCTCGTCGCCCGAAGAGCTGGTCAAGCTCTCCGGACGCACGGCCTCGACTTCGCCGATCGCCGGCACGCGCCCGCGCGGCGAAACTGCCCTGCGCGACGCGGAGCTGGAGCGCGAACTGAAGTCCGACGAGAAGGAGAACGCCGAGCACGTCATGCTTGTCGATCTGGGGCGCAACGACCTGGGGCGCGTCTGCGAGACGGGCAGCGTGAAGGTGAACGGCTTCGCGAAGGTCGAGCGCTACTCGCATGTCATGCACCTCGTCAGCAACGTGACCGGAACGCTCGAACGGCGGTTCAAGGCGTTCGACCTGCTGCAGGCGGCATTCCCCGCAGGGACGCTCTCCGGCGCGCCGAAGGTCCGCGCGATGCAGCTGATAGCCGAGTTCGAGAAGTCGCCTCGCGGAATCTATGGCGGCGCGGCGGGCTTCTTCTCGCTGACCGGCGACATGGATTTCGCGATAGTCATACGAACGCTCGTGAAGGAGGGCGCGCGGCTGACCATGCGTTCAGGCGCGGGGATCGTCGCGGATTCCGATCCTGAAAAGGAGTATGCAGAAACGATAAACAAGGCAAAGGCGGTCTTCGAGGCCGTCAAGTTCGCGGAGGAACTCTGATGATACTGATGATCGACAACTACGACTCGTTCACATACAATCTTGTGCAGGCGATACGTGCGCTCGGGGCCGAGATGGAGGTCGTAAGGAACGACGCCATCGACGTCGCCGGAATCGCGGCAAGAGATCCGGAGGCCATACTTGTCTCGCCGGGGCCTGGCAATCCGGACTCCGCAGGCGTGACGCTTGATGCGATAAGGGCCTTCGCCGGGAAGATGCCGATCTTCGGCGTATGCCTCGGACACCAGTCCATAGCCCAGGCGTTCGGCGGACGGATCGTGCGCGCCAAGCGTCTGATGCACGGCAAGACGAGCCGCATTCGCCACGACGGCAAGGGACTCTTTGAGGGACTCGACCAGGGCTTCGAGGCGATGCGCTACCATTCGCTCGCCGTCGATCGCGAAACCCTGCCCGACTGCCTTGAGGTCACCGCCGAGAGCGAAGACGGCGAGATAATGGGACTGCGGCACAAGACGCTGCCGATAGAGTCGGTACAGTACCATCCCGAGTCCATCGGCACTCCACAAGGCGCGAGGCAGCTGGCGAACCTTGTCGCGATGGCCACGGGGCGCGCCACGACCAAGCGCGCAACGGCGTCTGTCCGACGCGCCGTTCTTACGCACGCGCTTGAAGGCGTCGCGCCGGGGGAGGACGAGGCCGAGCGCTACTTCACGTCCGTGATGTCCGGTGAGGTCGGCGAGTCGGAGCTGGCCGCGTTTCTCACGGCGCTCGCCAAGGTGCCGTTGACGGCCGATACTCTCACGGGCGCGGCAAGGGCCATGCGCAACGCAGGTGTGAAGATAGACCTTCGAGGAATCGATGCGGTGGACATCGTCGGCACTGGCGGGGACGGCTCCAACTCCTTCAACGTCTCGACCACGGCGGCCTTCATCGCGGCAGGAGCCGGCGTGACGGTCGCAAAGCACGGCAACATCGCATCGACCTCCGCATGCGGTTCGGCGGACGTCCTTCGCGAACTGGGCTGCAACCTTGACGCCGACGCCAAGAAGGTCGAGAGGTGCATACGCGAGACGGGCATCGGTTTCATGTTCGCGCGCATCCTTCATCCCGCAATGCGCTTCGCCGCGCCCGTGAGGCGTCTGCTCGGGTTCAGGACGCTCTTCAACCTTCTGGGTCCGCTCACGAATCCGGCAGGCGCGAGGCGCCAGGTGATAGGCGTACCCGACGAACGGACGGCCATGCTTTTCGCGGAGACGTTCAGGCGGCTCGGCTCGATCAGGACGATGGTCGTCGCGGGTGCTGGCGGGCTTGACGAGATAAGCCCCGACGGCTTCACCTTCGTGTCGACTCTCGAGGGCGGCGCCGTGCGCAATACGCTCCTCGACGCTGGCGGAGAATACGGCGAGCGCTACCCTGTCTCGGCGATTCGCGGCGGTGATGCGGCGGCGAACGCAAAGATACTGCACGGCGTGCTGTGCGGAGAAGAGCGCGGCGCATACCGTGCGGCGGCGATGGAGAACGCGGCGGCCGCCATACTGGTCGGGGAAAAGGCCGCGAACTACCGCGACGCGCTGAAGCTGGCGGCGGAGTCCATCGACTCGGGTCGCGCCCTCGCAAAACTTGAAGCGATGATGGAGGCCATCCGATGAGCTGCGACATGATCGACTTTCCGGTAATCGACGCGCACGTCCATCTGTATCCTGACAGCATTGCCGCAAAGGTCGTTCCCGAGCTAGCGAAGCGCTTCGGCAATCCGCCATCGTTCGATGGCACCGTCGAGGGTTGCAGAAGGAAGAATCTCGCCGACCGCATTGCTGTTTCGGTGAATCTTCCCGTGGCGACGAAGCCCGACAGCATCGACAACACGAACCGCTTCTGGGCGAACCATCTTCCGGAGAAGGAAGCGGACAAGCCTGCGGCTGTCGTTTCGCTCGCGGCGTACCATCCGCTTGTCGAAGACAAGGGCCGAGCGCTTGAGGAGATCGCCGCTGACGGATTCGCGGGCGTCAAGTTCCACCCGGAATACCAGCGGTTCAGGCTTGACGACAAGTGCATGGACGATGCATGGGCCGCGATGTCCGAGCTTGGGCTTGTGGCTTACCTTCACGCTGGCGGCGAGAGAGTCTTTGAGCCGCCTTACCGTTCGACGCCGCTGGACGTCGTCAACCTTCATAAGAGATTCCCGAACCTCAAGATCGTTGCGGCGCACATGGGCGGCTTCAGTATGTGGGACGACGCGGAGCGCACCATTGTCGGTACGGACATCCACCTCGACCTGTCGCACACTTTCTTCTGGGTTCCGCAAGAGCAGATACTCAGGATGATCCGCAACCACGGTGCGGACAGGATTCTGTTCGGCAGCGATGCGCCGTGGCAAGACGCGGGCAAGGTCCTTGAAGCGTTCATGAAGCTTCCGCTCACAAACCGCGAACGGAAGATGATCTGCCACGACAACGCGGTCGCGCTGCTCGGGCTGGCAATGTGAACAGGTGAGGTGGACGGAACGAATTTGGAACCAAACGAGGAGAGACATGATGAATGACGAATCAAAGAGGAATGCCGACGGCGAAACTGCCGCGATAGACGACGAAATCGCGCGGCTCTTTCGCCGCCGCATGGAGATTGCCGGCGATGGCTCTGGCCAAAGGTGCGACGCATCGGCGGAGCCTGCTGCTGAACGCGCGACGCTGGCGCGTGTCGCCGATGTGGCAGGGCCGGGAATGGAACGCGACATGTGCATTCTGTTCAACACGGTCTTCAGGTTGGCCAAAGCCAGGAGGCGGGCCGCCTCAAGAGGTGAATCCCCGCTCGTAAAGGCGATCTGCGGGGCAGCCTCGGCAGGTGAGGAGTTCCCCTCTCGGGCTGTTGTGGCGTGCCCAGGTGTTGATGGCTCTTATGCGCAGCAGGCGACGTCGCTCATGTTTCGTATACCTACCATTCTCTTCTTCTCAAGCTTCGAGAGCGTCTTCGAGGCAGTTGAAAAAGGTCTCTGCCCTTATGGCATACTGCCGATAGAGAACTCTGCGGCAGGATCGGTCGCGCAGGTCTACGACCTGATGGTAAAGCACCGTTTCCACATAGTCCGCTCCGTCAGCGTAAAGGTTGACCACGTTCTTCTCGGGCGGAGAGGCGCGAAGCTCGAGGACATAAAGGAGGTCTCTAGCCACCCGCACGCCTTTGCGCAGTGCGGCGCTTTCCTCAAGGCGCATCCCGAGATGCGCGTCGTTCCTGGGTCGAACACGGCTGTTGCGGCGAAGGAGCTTGCCGACAGCGGGTCGGCGTGCCGCGCGGTCATAGCGTCTCGCGCATGCGCCGAGCTGTACGGTCTGGATGTGCTCGCCGAGGGTGTGGCGGATGCGGCGTTCAACTACACGAGGTTCATCTGCATCTCGCGCGAGATGCGGATAACGCCCGACGCGGACAGGTTCAGCATAATGCTGAGCCTACCCCATCGGCCAGGAGCGCTGAGCGGTATAATCGCAATGTTTGCAGCCGCCGGCGTTAACTTGACGAAGCTCGAGTCGCGCCCGATACCGGGCATGGACTTCGAGTTCCGCTTCACGTTCGAGTTCGAGTCCTCGCCGACGAACCCCGACGTGCTGACGCTTCTCTCGGAGCTCTCCACGGATCCGGAAATCGAGGGCTTTACATTTCTCGGCGCATACGCATGAGGGCATTTGCGATGAGCGACATACTTGAAGAACTGTCGGCGATGCGGCGCGAAGACGCCCGGCTCAAGGAAGAAGCGCTGCCGATGAAAGAGTTGATGCGACGCGTCGAGGAGATGAAGCGACCGCTGGATTTCGCGGCCGCATTCCGACGCACAGGCGTCAACGTGATTGCGGAACTGAAGCGGGCGAGCCCGAGCGAAGGAATGATCCGCGAGGACTTCCGTCCAGTGGAGCTGGCGAGGGAACTGGAGTCCGCAGGCGCGACGGCGCTCTCGGTATTGTGTGAGCCGCACCGCTTCCTCGGAAGCGAGGACTACCTCAGATCCGTGCGCGGCGTCGTTGGGCTTCCGCTCCTCTACAAGGACTTCATGACGACTTCATATCAGATTGCGGCGGCGCGTGCCGCAGGAGCTGACGCAGTGTTGCTGATTGCGGCGGTTCTCGACAGCGGCAGGCTGAAGAGCCTTCTCGCCTTCGCGCACGAGCTCGGCATGAAGACGCTCGTGGAGACGCACGATGAGAGCGAGATTGATCGCGCAACGGATTGCGGCGCCGAAATAGTCGGCGTCAACTGCCGCAATCTGCGCAACTTCGACTGCGATGCGTCGTTGCTGGAGACGCTTGTCGCCAAGGTGCCGCGCACATGCCTGCGCATCGCCGAATCGGGCATGCATACGGCGGAGTCCATCCGTCGCGCAAAGGCGGCGGGCGCGGATGGCTTTCTCGTCGGCACCGCCCTGATGCGTGCGGCTCGCCCGGGCGAGAAACTCAAGGAACTTTGCAAATGAGGTAGACACAAATGAAAACACATTACGGAATATACGGCGGACAGTATGTGGCGGAAACGCTCATCGCGCCGCTCAAGGAGCTTGAGGTCGCCTACGAGGCGGCCAAGGCAGACCCTGCGTTTCAGCAGGAGTTCTCGGACATCCTTCGCGATTATGTCGGCAGGGAAAGTCCGCTGACTTTTGCGCGGCGGCTCTCGGAGCATCTCGGCGGCGCAAGGATATACCTGAAGCGCGAAGACCTAAACCACACGGGCGCGCACAAGGTGAACAACACGATCGGCCAGGCGCTTCTTGCGCGGCGCATGGGCAAGCGGCGGCTCATCGCCGAGACTGGTGCCGGAATGCACGGCGTCGCGACGGCCACGGTCGCAGCGCTGTTCGGAATGGAGTGCGAAGTCTACATGGGCGCGATAGATGTTGAGCGCCAGTCGCCGAACGTCGAGCGAATGAAGATGCTGGGCGCGAAGGTGCATGCGGTATCCGAGGGAAGTGCGACGCTCAAGGACGCGATGAACGAGGCCTTGCGCGACTGGGTGTCGAACTGCGACGACACCTTCTATGTGATCGGCACGGTCGCGGGCCCTGCGCCCTACCCTGAGATGGTGCGGGACTTTCAGAGCGTCATCGGCAAGGAGGCGCGGCGACAGTGTCTCGAAAAGCTGGGCAGGCTTCCCGACGAAGCGATTGCCTGCGTCGGAGGCGGGTCAAACGCCATGGGGCTTTTCGCCGGCTTTCTCGACGACGCGGGCGTGAAGCTTGTCGGGGTCGAGGCTGGCGGCCGGGGCATTGCGAGCGGGGAGCACGCCGCCTCGATCAACGGCGGGCGAGTCGGTGTATTGCACGGCGCAAAGACGATGCTGCTGCAAACGCGAGACGGCAACATAATTGACACATACTCGGTCTCCGCCGGGCTTGATTATCCGGGAGTTGGGCCGGAGCATTGCCACCTGCACGACACGGGGCGCGCCGAATACTCCGTCATAAACGACGACGAGGCGGTCGCGGCGTTCGACGCCCTCTGCAGGTTCGAGGGCATCATCCCCGCGCTGGAGTCTAGCCATGCGCTAGCCGAGGCGATCAAGCGCGCCCCGAAGATGGGCAGGGACAAGGTCATACTCGTCAACCTCTCCGGGCGCGGTGACAAGGACATGGAGAACATAAGGAGGTACAAGGATGGCCACAAGAATAGCTGACGCTTTCGCGCATGCGAAGGCCGAAGGGCGCGGCGCTTTCGTCGCATACCTTACGATGGGGTTCCCGACGCTTGAGGCGAGCGAGAGTGCGGCGGACGAAATAATCGCTGGCGGTGCGGACATCCTTGAGCTGGGCGTGCCGTTCTCCGATCCGTTCGCTGACGGCGGCGTGATTCGCTCGGCCGCCTACAGTGCGCTCGCAAACGGCGTCACGCTTGACGATGTCATCGCCCTTGCGAAACGGATTCGCGCGAAGCATCCTGAGACCGGGCTCGTGCTGTTCTCGTACTACAACCTCATCTTCGCCAAGGGGCTGGAAGCTTTCGCAGATGCTGCGGCCGACGCGGGCATAGACGCGGTTCTTGCGGTGGATCTTCCGCTCGAAGAACGCGACGAGCTGCTCTCGGTTCTTGCGCCGCGCGGACTGGGCATTGTGCCGCTCATCGCGCCGAACACTCCGCTTGCGCGAGTCGTCGCAAGCGAGGCGGGGCTCGCCAACACGTTCCTCTACGTCATAACGGTCAAGGGAACGACAGGCGCAAGGACGGAGCTGCCGCCGGACCTCATGGAAAGGCTGGATGCGATAAGGGCTGTCGCGCATCTTCCGATCGCCGCAGGTTTCGGAATCTCGACACGCGCCCAGGGCGATGAGGTTTCGCGGCACGCGGACGGCTTCGTCGTCGGATCGGCGCTTGTGAAGTGCTTGATGGAGGGCCGCGCGCCATGCCTCGGCTGAAGGTGTGCGGCATAACCGACGCAGCGTTCGCGGTCGAGGCCGCCAGACGCGGAGCGGACTACCTCGGCTTCGTGTTCGCCGAAGGCTCGCCGCGCCGCGTCTCGCCAGACTTTGCGCGTTCCGTCGTGAAGGCCGTTAGCGGGCCACGCTTCGTCGGAGTGTTCGCCGGGCTTGCGCCTGATGAGGTGCTGCGCATCGCGGAGGGCGTTCCGCTTGATGTGGTGCAGCTACACGGCGACTATGACGCCAAGGCCGTCGCAATGCTGAAGCAGCACGGCTTTGAGGTGTGGCGACTTGACGGCGGTGGCGGATCAGCGGGAGAAGACGCGACTCTCGTCGATGGCAGCGACGGCAAAAGGCATGGAGGGACAGGCCGGATTGCGGACTGGTCTCGCGTCGCAGAGCTGAAGCGGAGCGGACGTCGCGTCGTTCTCGCGGGCGGACTTTCCGCCGCAAACATCGGCTCGGCCGCCGCCACGGGCGCAGACGTTCTGGACGTCAACAGCTCGATAGAGACGTCGCCAGGAAACAAGTCCGTCGAAAGGCTGGACGAACTCGTGCGCAAACTGGTATACTATTGCTCGTGAAGGTCATATTCCTCTTCATAGACGGCGTGGGAATCCGCGATGCGGCGGCGGACAATCCGGTTAACCCGGAGGTCTGCCCGACGCTTTGCCGGCTCATCGAGCGCCACTCGAAGCCGATCGACGCATGCCTCGGAGTCGAGGGGCTGCCGCAGTCGGCCACGGGCCAGGCGACGATGTTCACGGGCGTCAACTGCCCGAGGGCGATGGGGCGCCATTGCGAGGGCTTTCCAAGTCCCGCGCTGCGTACCATAATAGAGGAGAACAACCTCTTCCTGCAGCTGAAGAAGCGAGGACGGCGCGTGAGGTTCGCGGACGCGTACCTGGTCGGGTCCGCCGAAGACCTGGCGGTGCGCCGCTTCAAATCGGTGACAACGGTCATGGCCCTCACGACGCCCGAGACGATAGCAACGATAGACGACCTCGTGCGCGACGGCGCGGTTATGCAGGACATCACGCGCGAGACTATTCAGGATCGATACCCCGAGGTTCCCGTCGTCACTCCGCAGCGTGCGGCCGAGCATCTCTTCGGCATTGCGCTAGACAACGACTTCACGCTCTTCGAGTTCTTCCAGACCGACGTGTCCGGCCACTCGCTGGACTACGCCCGCGCATGCTTGGTGCTTCGCACGTACGACCAGTTCCTTGCGGCGCTTGTGCGCTTCGCCGAGGCTGCGGGGATGACGCTCGTCGCGACGTCCGACCACGGCAACGTCGAGGCAATGCAGGAACGCGGCCACACGCGCAACCCGGTGCCGTTCATAGCCTGCGGGCCGAGGGAGAAGTTCCTGCGCGACAGGGTCGAGTCGCTTGCCGACGTCACGCCGGCGTTGCTTGCGGCATTTGATTCTTTATGATACAATTTACGCACAGTGTGAAACCTAAAACAAACACAACAAACCAAGGAGAACAGGTCATGGCATGCTCATGCAGCAAGAAATGCAAGTGTGATACCGAGTTCGTCGCCCCTATGAGCGCGCTCTGGGAGATTTATGACGGAATCGGTGCGAAGGCTGATGTCGTCGCAATCGCGTGGGAGCGCGAGGACGGAAAGATCTTCCGCTACGACCTGCCTATCCCGCAGCGTCTCGATCCCAAGGCCGCGAAGAAGGTCAGCTACGTCGTCGACCGCATCGCTAAGTTCATCGTCTGGTCGGCGGGCGGCTGGAAGCTCTATCTCGCCGGACCTGACGCAGTCGTGCAGCCCGTCGCGAAGGCCTACACGAAGAAGGGTTCGCGCAAGTTCGACTACGGCTTCTTCTCCGATCTCTACGGACGTCCCGTCGAGACGGTCGTCGTTCCCTTCAAGAAGATGCCCGAGATGAACGAGACGCTCACGAAGGTGAAGACCGTCGCCGACGGCTGCCGCATCGGCTTCGACCTAGGCGCCAGCGACTTCAAGATCTCCGCGCTCAAGGAAGGCGAGGTCGTCTTCTCGAAGGAGTTCCCGTGGGATCCCCGCAACAACCCCGATCCCGAGTACCACTACTCCATGCTCACCGCCGGCCTCAAGGAGGCCGCCGCCACACTGCCGCGCGTCGACGCGATCGGCGGCTCGACCGCCGGAACGCTCGTCGGCAAGAAGATGGGCGTCGCCTCTCTCTTCCGCGCGATCAAGGAGCAGAATCCCGAGAAGTATCCGATCGCGCAGGACATGTTCTTCCGCGTCGAGAAGGACTGGGGCGTTCCGTTCGAGATATACAACGACGGCGACGTCTCTGCTCTCGCCGGAATGATCACGATGGGCAAGAAGGGCATCCTCGGCGTCGCGATGGGCTCCTCGGAGGCCGTCGGCTACATCGACCAGAGCGGCGCTCTCACCGGCCGCATCACCGAGCTCGCGTTCGCTCCTGTCGACTTCAACCCGAACGCTCCGCGTTGCGAGTGGTCGGGTGATGCCGGCGTCGGCGCGATGGCGTTCTCGCAGCAGGCAGTCAACTGGCTCGCTGAGAAGTTCGGCTTCGAGTTCCCGAAGGACATGAAGCTCCCCGAGCGCCTCAAGGTCGTCCAGGCCGCGATGGAGAAGGGCGACCAGCGCGCCCTCAAGGTCTACATCCAGATCGGCCGCTTCCTCGCGCACGCGATTCCCTGGTACAACGAGTTCTACGACTACTCCAGCATGATGCTGCTCGGCCGCGTCACTTCCGGCCTTGGCGGAGACGTCATCCTCGAGACCGCCCAGACGATGCTCAAGGACGTCTATCCCGAGTGGGCCGAGAAGATCGAGCTGTTCGTCCCGGATGAACACTTCCGCCGTCTCGGCCAGTCCGTCGCCGCTGCGCAGATCCCTGTGATCAAGAAGGCTCCGGCGAAGAAGGCCCCCGCCAAGAAGTGCTGCAAGAAAGCCTGCAAGAAGTAAGCCATGAGCGCACGCGAATATACAAAGGAGCAGCTTGACGCGGCCCTCGCCTCGATGGGCGTGACGGATCAGACGGACGTCTCGCGCTACGGCTCGGGCCACATCAACGACACCTTCAAGGTCGAGACGAAGTCGGGGACGCGCTACATCCTGCAGCGCGTCAACACCGACATCTTCCCGCCGGAGATGCTGAAGGACAACATCCTTCGCGTCACCGAGCACCTCGCGAAGAAGGGCGTGAAGTCCCTCGTCGTCAAGGGCTACGCGAATCCATGGCGCCTCTACGAGTTCCTCGAGGGCTACACCTCGACGGACCTCGTGACCGAGCCCGCCCAGGCCGAGCTCGTCGCGGGCGCCTTCGCGAAGTTCCAGAACGACTGCGCGGACATGCCGCCGCCGCGTCTCGGCGAGATCATCCCGAAGTTCCACAACACCGTCGACCGACTTCGCCTCCTCGACGAGGCTGCGGCCGCCGATGTCAAGGGACGCAAGACTTCGGTCGCTGCCGAGCTCGCGTTTGTCGACGCGCGCCGCGAAGAGGCCGCGAAGATCGTGACGATGATGGAGCGCGGCGAGATTCCCGAGCGCATCACCCACAACGACACTAAGATCAACAACGTGATGCTCGCGCCAGACGGCACGAACGTCGTGATCGACCTCGATACGACGATGCCCGGCTCGGCCCTCTACGACTTCGGCGACATGGTGCGTACCTCGTCCGCCGCAGCTGCCGAGGATGAGAAGGACCTCTCGAAGGTCTACTCCAAGAAGGAGTACTTCGAGGCGCTCGTAAAGGGCTACCTCGCGCAGGCGAAGTTCCTCACCGACGCCGAGAAGGCGAACCTCGCTTTCGCGGGCCGCCTCATCACGCTGACGATCGGCATAAGGTTCCTTACGGACTACCTCGCCGGCGACACCTACTTCCGCACTGCATACGAGGACCACAACCTCGTGCGCTGCCGTACGCAGTTCAAGATGGTGCAGTCGATGGAGGAGCAGGCCGCCGAATACGAGGCCATCGTAAAGAAGTATTCGTGAGCGAGGAACCTCGCACGATAACGGCGATCGCCACGGCACCCGGAAGGGGAGCGGTGGCGATCGTTCGCGTATCAGGTCCCGACGCGTTCGCCGTCGCCGAGCGATTGACCGGACGCCGCGCAGAGCCGGGACGTGTCGCGCTTCGCACGCTTTCCCTGAACGGCGCGGTTCTAGACCGAAGCCTCGTGCTCGCGTTCGCCGCTCCCCGCAGCTACACGGGCGAAGACGTGGTCGAGTTCCAGTGCCATGGCGGCAGTGTCACCCCGCGCCGCATACTTGAGGCCTGCTTCGCCGCAGGCGCGCGGCTCGCCCGTCGCGGCGAGTTCACCGAGCGCGCGTTCCTCAACGGACGCATGGACTTGAGCGAGGCCGAGGGCGTCATAGAACTCGTGGACGCCAAGACCGACCGTGCTGCGGATGACGCGCTGTCGCGACAGGGCGGCTCGGCGTCGCGGACGTACCGTGCGCTTTACGACAAGGTGCTTCACCTCTCGTCCACGCTCGAGCATGCGCTTGATGTGGATGAGAGCGATCTGCCGCCAGGCTTTCTCGAAAATGCTCTCGCTGAGGCCGCCGAAGTGAAGCGGCAGATAGATGGCGTCCTTGCGCTTGCACGAGAAGGTCACATTCTCCGAGAGGGCGCGCTTGTCGTTCTCGCGGGACCTCCCAACGCCGGCAAGTCTTCTCTCATGAACGCGCTTCTCGGCACAAGCCGCGCGATAGTCTCGGCGACGCCAGGCACCACACGCGACTCCATCGAGGAGTGGCTGGACATAAGCGGCTGGCCGGTGCGCCTTGTGGACACCGCCGGCCTTCGCGGAACTTCGGACGAGATAGAGGCCGAGGGAGTCCGCCGCGCCGAGGCGCTTGTCGCCAAGGCCGACATAGTCCTTGCGCTCGACTGCGAAGTGGACGGCGCGGTGCGCGTCCACTCAAAGTGCGACCTTGTCCGTGGAGAGGGCTTGAACGTCTCTTCCGTGACCGGCGAAGGGCTTGATGCGCTCCGCTCGGCCATCGTCGGGCGGCTTGAGAGCCGTGCTGCGAAGGCGAATGACGGAGCACCGACACCAAGCGAACGCGAAAAGTCGCTTCTCTCCGAGGCCTGCTTGGCGCTCTCCGACGCTGCGGAAGACATTGTTCTTGCCGCGAACGCAGTCCGCCGTGCGGCGGACGCGCTCGCCCGTCTCGTCGGCGCTGTCTACACCGACGATCTCCTTGACGCCCTCTTCTCCCGTTTCTGCGTCGGCAAATAGCGGAACTTGTCGGTCCACGAACTCAACGCTCAGCATCGCCGCCTACTAGGAGTCTGCCGTAACCAACCCGTAGAGGTCTTCGAGGGGCAATGTTGAGCGGCAGAGTGGTGCGTGAAAAACGCCAAATAGAAGTTATGAATTTTTCCAAATGAAACCTCGGAATTTTTCCAAATGGCATCTTCCGTTTGAAGGCAGGATATTGGTATTGTTCCGGTTCGGCGCCCTGAATTGCGCGAGATCGAAGAGCTGATTCTTCGTGACGGTTGGCCAGGAACTCTCGGGATGCCTTTCAAATATGCCGTTAAGACGCCGTCCGAGTATGTGCGGCAGATCATCGATAAAGACATTCATCGTCTTGACAATGTGAAACGAGATCGGCGCAAAGTCGATCTTCTCATGCGATCGCTTGCACGAAACGAGTCAACGGTTGCCGGCGTAAGCACGCTCAAGGCGGATATTGCCACTGCCGACGGCGTGGAGGTTTCAGATGAGACTATTGCATCCTATCTGGATGCCCTAAGCCGTCTTTTCGTAATTGAGAACCAGAAGCCATTTGCGGGATCTATGCGCTCAGGGCTGCGCCTAAAGAAGGCGGAGAAGCGTCACTTTTGCGATACGAGGCTGTTTTGGGGTAGGAAATGGCCTCGTTTCGGATCGGAAATGGCCTCGTTTTCTCTGCGTTTGCGGCGTAGGACCGAATTAAAATCTCCTAGGGCCGAATGTCGTTTGCCCGTGGGATAAATCTGCTTAGACCGTGGGACAAATCTGCGCGCAGGAAAGAGGCGTGGTGGCGTTTCTGGCGCGAAGTCGCAGGTGGTGGTTTTGGTGAGTTTTGACGCTTGCCAGTCAAGCGGCGATATGGTATTATATGGATGTTCTTTGACATACCGGTCGGGCCTGTAGGCCGGCCGTGGCTTCCACGCCGAAAGGTGGAGTGAAGCCGTGCATGGGGTGGGCAACCTAACCCGTGCAGCGTACGAGAAGATAATTTAACATGCCATAACAGGGAAGGAGGGGGCAATGTCTGACAAGAAGAAAGTATATGTCGAGACAACAGTAGTGAGCGATGCTACGGCATTGCCCACCAATGATCTTGCATTGGCAGGCAGGCAGATAGCCACTAGGGAATGGTGGAAAACGGCAGCCGAACGGTTTGATTTATATTCTTCGACGGTTGTAAATCAGGAGGTTCGCAGAGGAGATCCGGATGCCGCCAAACGGCGCGTCGCGGCTTTGGCTGGTATTCCAGAATTGGCCGCAGACGAGCGTGCTGTGGAACTGGCTACTGATTTGATCAAAGGCAAAGCCGTTCCTAGAGAATATCCCGACGATGCCTTGCATATCGCAACTGCGGCGATTAACGCTATGGATTATCTCGTGTCTTGGAACTTCAAACATATAACGAATGCGCAAACCATACCATTGGTTCGCCGGATTTGCGAAGCAAACGGCTACAGGTGTCCTGAAATATGCACACCCATGATGTTGCAGAAAGGAGATCTACCATGATTTACGATGAGTCTCTTGAGGAGATCTGGCGCATCAAGCGCGAAATAGCAGCGGAGTATCCAACGCTTGAAGATTATTTCAAGGGTATGCTCGCCTTTCAGGAAGAGGAACGTCGGCGCGGCGTGAAGTTTGTTTCTTTCCCTCCGCGCAGGCCCGAGCCTGCGATGGCAAGATGATTATTTCAGTCATCAACTGACGTAATCTCCACGCAGACGCGGGAAAAAGCGCATGCACTTTTAGATGAAAGTGCATGCGTTTCTGGCGCGAAGTCGCAGGCGGCAGTTTTGGTAAGTTTCGCCGCTTGTCAGCCGAGCGGCGATATGGTATTATACTGATGTTCTTTGACATACCGGTCGGGCCTGTAGGCCGGCCGTGGCTTCCACGCCGAAAGGTGGAGTGAAGCCGTGCATGGGGTGGGCAACCTAACCCGTGCAGCGTACGCAACAGCGTATTTCGCTATATCGAAAACTTCGCCAAAGTAAAAGCAAAAGTGAAATATGAAAGTTGCGCTACGTGGTATCCACGTGGCGTGTCTTCTATTCGTGTTTTTGCTTGGGCGTTTGGCGATGCCTTCGATATGACATGATGATGTAAGGCACGCCACTCTTATTCCCACTACAAGAGTGACTGTCCAAAAATGAAAATGCAGTGGGATAAGATAAAGGAGACTACTAATATGTTCTGCAACAAATGTGGAGCTGATATAGCGGAAGGTGCTAATTTTTGCGCTAAATGTGGCGCAGGCATCACTAAGCCGGAAACAGATAAGCCGCAGTCAACAGATGCTGAAACTATTGTTCAATTCAAGGTTTCATTTGGCGAAGCATTTCGACGGTTATTTACAAAGCGTAGTTTTACATACAAGGGTAGAATTTCAAGGTCGGATTATTGGTGGACAGTGCTCGTGGTTGGCATTCTAAATGCGGGCATTTCATCGTTGTTGCCGCCAGTTGCTTTTATTGCGTTCGTAATTAATGTGTATGCTGGGTGGCGTAGGATGCAAGATATAGGAAAGAACGGATGGTGGTCCGTAGTCCCATTCTATAATATATATCTTTGTTGCCAACCTAGTCAGATGATGGAAAATAAGTATGGATTTGTACCTAACACTTCTCCAATCCAAGAGGATGTCAAATGGCGCGATGCTGCATATGCAACATGCGGAATATGCATAATCATAGCTTTTATTTTTTGAGGGTGGAATGCTGTTGTTGCATCCGTTGGTTGTGAGTAGCCAGCGGATGCAATGCTTGCAATTGGAGAATCAAGAAAAAGGATCAAAAGTATGTTTTGCAAAAACTGTGGTAGAGAATCGCAATCTGGCATGGCATTTTGTCAGTCGTGCGGCGCCAAAGTTGGAGAAATCCGAGTTGGCACATCAACCACAAACGGCAAGTGTGGTGTCAGCTGCTCTGTTAAAAAGGGTCTAATGTGGATTGTTGGTATTATTGTGGCACTTTTGATACTTGGCGTAATGCTTGATGTTGATATCTCAGATCAGTCCACCAAATTAATGATGGACGCACTGCAAGAGCACTTCGAAAAACTCAAAATTGATAGCTATCTTCATGTGGATTGCATTGAAGAATTGACATTGGTCAATGAGGGAGACAATGTATATAATGGGATTGCATTTGCAAAAATCACACTATTAAGAGGCGAAAGAAAAACTATTACGCTGAAGTATGATGTGCGAGTAATCTCGGATGGAGACAAGATTTTGCTTGAATGTAAGCCGTGCTATGAGGGTGATCTACTTGAGGCATTGGCAGATGCTGGATTTGAAGAAGAGTGAGTAAATTTGCATGTTCAATTGTATTGTGCTGTCTGCAATAATAATTGTGTATGGATTTAAATGATAAGGAGTTTTAAACCATGTATTGTGTAAGATGTGGCAACAAGGTAAACGATGACTCTAGATTCTGTGCTTTTTGTGGATATAAGTTTATTGAAAGCGATGTGGCAGTTCCGGACAACACAAAGCCGAGCCAAATAGGGTGTGCTGCTGAGGAATCAGATTCTTTGTCTATGAGCGCAGAGGAAGATGTTTTAATGAAGCGTTGTCCAATGTGTGGTGAGCAGATTCAGGCAATTGCTAAGAAATGTAGGTTTTGTGGCGAGTATCTGGGCGAAGAACAGACACATACTTTTGTATCTGGTCCAAATGGTGACCGATTGTTTAGCGCTTCAACATATTCTGGCGAGCCTCCAGCTCAAGAGACAATCAATAAGCATGAAAGGTTGTGCTTTTGGTTGGGGTTCTCATTGCTTTTTGGCGGTGTTGGCATTTTGGTTGGGATATTCATAGCTTGGATAATAGGCGGAAAGGATGGGTTGATTGCTTCGCTAAAAGGTGCTGCGACATTGATTGCTTGTGGTGTAGGGTTGTTCTTGTTGTTTTTGCTTTGTAATTCATGAACTGTTGAGGATTCGAAAATGACCCTAGCGTAGGGGTTATGAGCCTTTATGGCAAATGACATTCGACCCTAGCGCATTTCAATTTGTCCCTAGCGCAAATGACATTCGGCCTTAGGGGTAAACTGGTTGTCCGGCAGGGCTGGTCGCCATTCAGCCTAGCGTCAGTGACGATCTGAAAGAGTGTCACCGCCATTTTCAAAAACGGCGGTGCCATTTTGAAAAGTGTCAGCCCCAAAATCAAATTTGGCGGCGACACTTTTGAGATGTGTCGGGTAGCCGTTTGGGTGTGCTCCTGTATGGCCAAGAAAACGGCCTCGTTTTGGGGCGAATACGCTATAGGGAGTGACCCCATTCGTGGAGTGGATAGTGGTGAAGTAGCCCGCTGAATATAGGCGACATGTGCGGTTTTGACATACCTAGGGGTAGCGGGCTCTTACTCCTAGGTATAAGGGGTGCTTACCCCTAGGCATGAGAGGCTCTTACCGCTTGTCTAGTTCGATTCTGATAGACTATCCCCTGTTCCTGCTCAACAGGTGTTGGGATAGCTGATTCGCAAGGAAAGGCGAAAAGAATGCCCGGGAGACGATGGCCATCGTCTCCCGGGCGGTGG
>Ga0265298_10000085_pt1 | contig 134710 bp, 111 predicted proteins | sample AusTroGonzalo_MG_3_FD_193486 | JGI IMG/M metagenome (GOLD analysis project Ga0265298, IMG submission 193486) | Bovine rumen microbial communities from tropical cattle in Woodstock, Queensland, Australia - Gonzalo_01 | ecosystem: Host-associated > Mammals > Digestive system > Stomach > Rumen ...
GCGATGAGTGAATTCCGTCAAATGAGGCGTAAACGCCAGCAGCTTTCCCACGAGGAGAGTATTGCGATTTTAAAGAAAGCAACGGCAGGTACTTTGGCGTTGCTTGGTGATAATGATTATCCGTATGCCGTTCCCATCAGCTATGTGTATCAAGAAGGGAAACTGTATTTCCACAGCGCATTGGCCGGTCACAAAGTGGATGCTATCCGTAAGTGTGACAAGGCATCATTCTGCGTCATTGAACAGGATGATGTGCAGCCGAAGAAATACACCACCTTCTTTCGTAGCGTGATAGCATTCGGTAGAATCCATATCATCGAGGATGAACAGGAGAAGTTGGAAACTGCCCGTATGCTTGGCAATCGCTACAATCCAAACGACGAGGAGAACCTGCAAAAGGAAATAGAGAGTGGCTTCGCCCGTATGCTAATGATTCGTTTTGACATCGAGCATCTGACAGGAAAGGAGGCAATAGAATTAGCAAGACAAAGACAAATGAAACAATAATCTATTAATAATATTAACTATGGAAAGAAGGACATTTTTGAAGAACAGCATGCTCTTGGGAGCGGCTACGATGGCTTGGAACAAAGCTCCTATGTTTGCGGCAGAGAATGCGAGACCTGATGCACCTAAGGCTGGCAAGCTGAAAGGCAAGGTATGTGCACAACTATATTGCTTGCTCAAAACCAACCAAACTAAAAGCATTGAGGTGCTGAAACAACTCTCTGACATTGGTTTCGATGGTGTGGAACTGATGGGAACCTTTACAGGCAACATGACTACGCAGGAGTATAAGGCTTACATTAAGAGTCTGAACTTGAAGGTAGTTTCCTCTCATAACCTTAGCACAGAGAAAGATTTCGCTTGGGCGCAGGAGATGGGCATTCCTCATGCAGACATTCGTCCTGACATGGGCGATGGCAGCTACGATGTTATCATGAAAGCTTGCGATGCCATGAACGAGGCTGGCAAGCTACGTGCCAAATATGGCATTAAGGCAGTGCTGCATAACCACTCACAGGAGTTCCGTTGGGTAGATGGCAAGGAAGGTGGTGAGCGCATCTATGATATGCTTATCAAGAATACTGACCCTACCTATGTAGGCTTCGAGCTGGATACTGGCTGGTGTGCTTTCTCAGGTGCCAACCCTGTGGAGTTTGTGAAGAAATATCCAGGCAGATTCCCTGTGATTCATGCCAAGGAGGCTGGTCGTGTAGCCTATTGCGATGATGAGTTGGAGCATTTCCCTGCTGATGTGCTGAAGATGGGAGCTCCTACACCTAACAACCCTAAGCGCGCTACAGAAGGTCATTTGGCAGACATAACGTTGTTTACCAAAGAGCAGGCCAATGTACTTTATTGGGGACGCCACTGGAATGTAAAATTGGGCAACGGCATCATCGACTGGGTGGCATTGTCTGATGCTTTGGAAGCTCAAGGTATTGAAGCCTATATCTGCGAACGTGAATACTTCGACTACGATGGTGGTGAAGGCGACCCATACACCTGTGCAAAGCAGGACTGCGAGTTTCTCAAGTCGCTATAACTAAAATTGTAATTAACTAAATAATGCTTTTATGACAAGAAAAACAGTATTGTTTATTTGTGGTGTAGTCTTGCTGTTATTAGTCGGACTGATTATCGGAATTAGGAGCGACATTGTGAACACGAAGGCTGACGAACAACAGATCAGCGAACTGATTGACAAATATGTGAAGACCATCAACGATGATGATCTGGACTTGGTGGAAGAAATCTGGTCGCACGAGGACTATGCCTCGTTTATTGGTCCATCAGGTCGCTATGCTGGTTATGAGTCCATACGTGACGACTTTGTGCATGGAGTGTTTGGCGTGAACTTCAAGACCCGCAACCTGCAGAAAGAAGAGCTGCTTATCCACGTAAACGGCGAGAGCGCCTGGGCAGAGTTTTCTTGGAAGTTCGATGCTATCCGCAACGATGGTGCCTCCCATAACACATTAGGTCGTGAGACCCAAATCTTCGAGAAAGACGAAGATGGCTGGAAGTTAGTGCATGTTCACTATTCTGGCAGGTAATCTCCTTATTGTCACAAAGTCCATTTGTCACAATGTCACAAAACAAGAGACTGGCCCCGATGTGAGGTCAGTCTCTTTGCTTTCGCTATGTCCTGATTTTCGTAGCCCTGCCTGAGGAGACCAAGGAGTTCGATTTTATGGTTCCTTCAAGTAAGTGGCAGATCAAGGACATTATAGATTATCCCATCGGTTACAATAGGGCTCAAGTATCTTGTGGGAAATCTGTAATTCTGTGGCCGTCGTGCGCCAGTCTTTGATGGCGGTACGAACCTCCCCTATAATTTCAGAGGCCTCCTCCTGTGCAAGCTATTCAATAATTCTGCATCCTGAAGCTGACGGCCGAGAGCGTCGTCGGCAGCGAGCAACGAGATGTCCTTTTCAAGATTTAGCGCAAAGAGTACTCGCGCATAGATTCCCATAGAAACCGTTGGATCACCATGCTCCACCTTTGAGACAGTCAGTCGTGTCACCGTTGCCCTGTCTGCTATGTCCTGCATAGATAGATGCCTGCGCTTTCGTGCCAGCATTATCTGTTCTCCCATGAGCTGTAGTAGCTGGGTCAATGCCCTTGGCATCGTCTTTCCGAATGTATTCTTTCCCATAATTGTATATTATTGAGTGCAAAGATAAGTAAAAATGTTCAATATAATAAACATTTTGGAAGATTTTTTATCATCTGCTTTGATTATTGCTGCTGGCAGGTAACCTCCTTATTGTCACAAAGTCCATTTGTCACAATGTCTAAATAACAAGAGACTGGCCCCGATGTGAGGTCAGTCTCTTTGCTTTCGCTTTGGCTCCCGTCGCATTGTGCCTGGTATCAACAAGCAATTTGAAATTGAATTCTTCTTCCGCTCTTCCGCTATTTTTAGATAGTGCTTAAATATCATTGGTTATCATAGCGGAAGAAAGAGCGGAAGAAGCGGAAGTAAAAAGCTTGTAATCCTAGATAATTCATCATTTTTTCTTCAACAAGGGCATTGATGGTTTGCTACTATCTGACGCTCAACGCCCTTGTTGTTAACCGTTAGTTCTCTTCTTGCAAACCTCCAGTCTTCAAGAAGCAGATCGACAGTCTGCTACTAGCAGACTGCCTGTCTGCAATAAGCAGACTACCCGTCTCATTCTTGAAAACGGGGTGAGACTCAGTTCATAGTCTTCTTCCGCTACTTCCGCTTCTTCTTCCGCTATGATAGTATATGTTGATTATGGATTATCTCGATTTAGCGGAAGAGCGGAAGAAGAATGCCAAAAAAAATTATGAAAACTTCAATTATTTACGCTTAAATTACTCAGCGAGTCACTTTATGTGCAGGCAGACAAACTTTTTCGGAGTTAAGCATTGTTATTTCAATAAAAGTGATTATCTTTGCAGCCGATTTCAATAATCACGGTGTTAGATCCGCTAGCTCAGCAGGTAGAGCACAACACTTTTAATGTTGGGGTCTTGGGTTCGAGCCCCAAGCGGATCACAAAAAAGAGAGGTGCCAAAATGGTGCCTCTCTTTGTTATTTCCGCTAAAAACTCAGTGCGTGTGACGTTTATTTCGCCTTTTTTGCTATCTTTGTCACTATAAAATCATGATGGTATGAGCGTTACGATTTATACATTGACATCTAAGCTGCATGATAAACAGGCGGTGGGGGCTGCGACTAAGGAATTCTTAGGAAGCTTGGGCATTGATTATGAACTGAAGGACAGTGACTATGCTGATTATGGCACTCATTCGCTGAGTTTGATTTATGTGCGAACAGGTGGTACGGAGGGAATCTTTAAAAGTCTGCTACCTGACTTACTACAAAAGAATGATGCACCTTTTTACTTGTTGACATCGGGCAAAAGTAATTCGTTGGCTGCATCAATGGAGATCCTGTCGTTTCTCAGACAGAAAGGCATTCGTGGGGAAATCATCCATGGCAGCAATGCTTATATCCGACAAAGGATAGAGGTTTTGCAGCAAGTAGGGGAGGCAAGAGCCCAACTGAAAGGGTGCCGACTGGGAGTAATTGGGAAACCGTCAGATTGGCTGATATCCAGTGAGACTGACAGAGGGGCGGTACGCAAGAGATTGGGTATCGAATTACTTGATGTACCGATGGACGAACTGCTTGTCACGATTGAGCGTACACCGCTGCAAAAAGCAAAAATAACATCTTCGGTGGCAGAGATAAAAGAAGCACTACCTGGCGCAGAACGTGTCTATAGAGCCTTGCATGAGATAGTAAACAAATATAATTTGAATGGTTTTACCTTACGATGCTTCGACTTGCTTACTGCTGTGAAGAATACAGGCTGTCTGGCTTTGGCGAGGTTGAATGCGGAGGGGATCGTATCAGGTTGTGAGGGTGACGTCCCTGCATTGTTATCCATGATGCTGGCGAAATCGCTGACTGGCGTTTCCGGCTTCCAAGCTAACCCAGCTTCTATAGATGTGGAAACAGGCAAGATGATATTTGCCCATTGTACTATACCATTGAATATGGTGGAACGTTATGAGTTTGACACTCATTTTGAGTCGGGTATAGGTGTGGGTATTCGTGGTTATATGAAAGAGGGTGAGGTAACGATATTCAAACTATCGGGAGATTTGAAACGTTACTTTATAGCAGAGGGTGAATTATTATATAACCAGGCAGAGCCCGACTTGTGCCGCACACAGCAAGTCATCCAATTAACAGATAAAGCGCAGGCATCTTATTTCCTGAATAATCCTATTGGTAATCATCATATTATATTGCCCGGGCATTGGGCAAAGGTATTGAAAGAAATGCTCTTAGATACAGAAGAATTGGATGAATTGTGGTAAATGAAGTTTTTTTTGACATTCGTATGATGAAACGGCTTGTATTTTTGTTTGTTTTGAACCTCATTGCAAGTTATTCCCTTGCTTCACACCTATGGGTGGAGACTGAGACCTTCCAAAAGAAAGGCGGTTGGGTGCTGGATCAGCAGTTTATGGACGAGATGGGGTCGCCCTATCTCCTGGCACACGGCATGGGCATACCCGTTGCCGATGCTCAGACTACGGTTGAACTGCCAGAGCCGGGAACCTATTATATTTTTGTGCGCACGTATAATTGGACTTCGCCTTGGTATCAAGGTACAGGGCCAGGTGCTTTCCAGTTGCTTGCCAATGGGTGGAAGACCACGAAACAGCCATTGGGCACAACGGGGAACAAATGGGAATGGCAGCCTGCAGGCAAGGTGACGGCAAAAGACAAGCAGCTTACACTCGTACTTCACGACCTGAGCGGATTCGACGGCAGATGTGATGCCATCTGGCTAACCACTGACCCTAACGACCTTCCACCATCAGGAGCAGCCGAACTGACATCTTTCCGCAGGCAACAACTGAGACTGAATGGTAGTCCCCAAAGTGCAGGACAATTTGACCTTGTGGTATGCGGTGCTGGTACGGCAGGCATCAGTGCTGCGGCTGCGGCTGCAAGACTGGGCATGAAGGTGGCTCTCATCAACGATCGCCCTGTGCTGGGAGGCAATAACAGCTCTGAGATAAGGGTGCACATGGGCGGAGCCATCAACGTGGGGCCTTATCCGAGGTTGGGCGATCTGCAGAAGGAGTTTAACCCCAGTAGAGGCGGCAATGCACAGTCAGCAGATTGTTATGAGGACCAGAAGAAGATGGACTTCGTAAATGCCGAGTCCAACATATCCGTATTTACGAACTATCATGTCAATGCCGTGAAGATGCAGAACGGACTGATACAATCTGTTACTGCCCAGCATATTGAGAACGGACAGGAATTGACTTTCTATGCTCCGCTGTTCTGTGACTGTACGGGTGACGGCACTGTTGGTTATCTGGCAGGAGCTGACTACAGGATGGGGCGTGAGGCTCGTGATGAGTTCCATGAGTCGAGGGCTCCTGAGAAGGCTGACTCCCTGACACTCGGCGCTTCCGTTATGTGGTATTCCGAAGATGTGGGCAAACGCTCCAGCTTCCCTGAATTCCAGTACGGCATGAACTTTACCCTTGAGAACTGCGAGCAGGTGACCATGGGCGAATGGACTTGGGAAACGGGTATGAGTGAGGACAAGACGAAACACCTGGAGCGGGTGCGCGACTATGGTATGCTGGTCATTTATGCCAACTGGAGTTTCCTGAAAAACCATACGCCTGAATCACTGGGCTATGCCAACCGGAGGCTCGGATGGGTATCCTTCATGGCAGGCAAGCGTGAGAGTCGCCGACTGATGGGTGACTATATTCTGAAACAGGATGATATGACACGCTACTTGCTGCACGAAGATGGTACGGCTGCAGCAACCTGGACCATAGATCTGCATTTCCCTGACTCGATAAATTCGGAGAATTTTCCTGGACGAGAGTTCAAGGCTCAGACCCGCCATACTGAAATTTATCCTTATCCCATTCCTTATCGTTGCTTCTACTCACGCAACGTGAACAATCTCTTTATGGCTGGGCGGTGCATCAGCGTCACCCATGTGGCGCATGGCAGTATCAGGGTGATGCGTACCTTAGGCATGACGGGTGAGGTGGTAGGAATGGCGGCATCCATCTGCCGTAAGTATGCTTGCCTGCCTCGCGAAGTATATCGTTCCCATCTGCCTGAGTTGAAAACGCTCATGCAGAAAGGTGTGGGCGATTCGACTCTGCCCAACAAACAGGATTATAACCTGGGAAGTGGGCTAAAGGAACCGCCGACGTTCTAAAGTAATAGCTACACCAAACTATTTCTTCTTGATGGGGTCGCAGGTAAGGTCGCAACCCAGTTTCTTGAAGATTTTGCGGTCAACCTCACCTAACATGATGGTGGTATGTACCTGGCAGCCACGCAAGCGGGGCAGTTGCTCCAAGGCGCGGCGGCACTGCTCGTCGTGCTGTGACAATACGCTGAGGGCTACCAGTACCTCGTCGGTATGCAGACGTGGGTTGTTGCCACCCAAGTATTCTATCTTGGTCTTCTGGATAGGTTCGATGAGGCTCTGAGGGATAAGTTTTACATCATGCTCAATGCCTGCCAAGTATTTGATTACGTTGAGGATGAGCGCAGCACTGCAACCCAGCAACTGGGTTGTCTTTGCAGTGATGATGGTGCCATCTTCCAACTCCATAGCCGATGCCGGCTGTCCCGTCTGCTGCTTGCGCTCGTTGGCTGCCACAGTAGCCTTGCGGTCGGCAGTAGTAATCTTCGCCTGGTTAAACAGCATAAGGATCTTGTTGACCTCATTCTCGTTGCAAGCGCCGTCAGCCAGTTTGTTGGTGGCGGTGTAGTAGCGACGGATAATCTCGTCGCGTGAAGCCTGGCAGCATACCTCATCGTCGCTGATGCAGAAACCAATCATGTTGACACCCATGTCGGTGGGCGACTTATAAGGATTTTCGCCATAGATGCCTTCGAACAAAGCATTCAGTACGGGATATATCTCAATATCACGGTTGTAGTTGATGGCAATGTTGCCATAGGCTTCCAGGTGGAACGGGTCGATCATGTTCACATCGTTAAGGTCGGCAGTCGCTGCCTCGTAAGCGATATTGATAGGATGCTTCAGCGGCAGGTTCCATACGGGGAAGGTCTCGAATTTAGCATAGCCGGCACGTTTGCCACGACGATTCTCGTTGTAGAGCTGACTCAGACATACTGCCATCTTGCCGCTACCAGGACCTGGGGCGGTAACGATGACCAGCTCACGGGAGGTCTCTACAAAATCGTTCTTGCCATATCCCTCGTCACTGGCTATGAGCTGCACATTGTGAGGATAGCCCTCAATAGGGTAGTGGATATAGGTCTTGATGCCCATGCGCTCCAGACGATGACGGAACTGGTCGGCTGCCATCTGTCCGTTGTAGTGGGTGATGACTACAGAACCCACCATGAAGTCGCGCTTCATGAACTCGTCGCGCAGACGCAGCACATCCTCGTCATAAGTGATGCCCAGGTCGGCACGAATCTTGTTTTTCTCTATATCTGCCGCATTGATAACTATTACTATCTCGATGCTGTCGCGCAGCTGTGCCAACATGCGCAGCTTACTGTCGGGCTGGAACCCAGGCAGGATGCGAGAAGCGTGGTGATCGTCGAATAACTTGCCGCCCAATTCCATGTAAAGCTTGCCGTCGAACTGAGCGATGCGTTCGCGAATATGCTCTGATTGTATCTTCAGATACTTCTCATTATCAAAACCTATTTTCATTTTTATTATTGTTTCTTCAATTACCCATCTCGCTAATGAACTTGATGCGTACCAAACGGATTTCTTCTTCTGTATAGTCTTCTCCCAACTCGTCGAATGCTGCCTCCAGGTCGTCAGTTACCGACTCCTTGAAGTAATCATAGATGTCGAGCATATGGTCTTCGTCCACTACCTCACGCAGGAAATAGTCGATGTTGAGCTTGGTGCCTGAATAGACGATGGCCTCTACCTCGTCCAGCAGTTCGTCGAACTCCATGCCTTTTGTGTTGGCAATGTCGTCAAGAGCTACCTGTCGGTCGATGGCCTGTATGATGCTCACCTTCAGCTTCGACTTGTTGGCTACGGTGCGCACGCGCAGGTCTTCCGGACGTTCGATTTCGTTCTCTTCGCAATGGCGCTTGATGAGCTTGCAGAACTCCTCACCATATCGTTTAGCCTTGCCTGCTCCCACACCTGGAATGTTCTGCAACTCCTCGACGGTGACGGGGTAGGTAGTGGCCATTGCTTCGAGCGACGGGTCTTGGAAGATGACGTAAGGCGGCAGGTTGAGCTGCTTCGACATCTTCTTGCGTAGGTCTTTCAACATGCTGAACAATGTGGGGTCGAGCGCCAATGAGGCACCACCGTGCATTGGAGCTTCTTCCTCCGTCTCCTCATAGTCTCCTTCTTCCACAATCTTGAACGACTTGGGGTGCTTGAGGAACTTCTTGCCTGCAGAGGTTACCTTGATAAGGCCGTAGTTTTCGACATCCTTGCTCAGATAGCCATCTATCAGTGCCTGACGAATGACATTGTTCCACACCTTGTCTTCTTCGCCCATGCCTGAACCGAACACTTCCAAATCTTCGTGGTGATGGTCGAGCACTTCGTTCGTCTCGTTGCCCTTGATGACATCTACTATATAGTCTTGTTTGAAATTTTCTTTCACAGCGTACACTGCATCGATAACAGTGCACAATAAATCTTGAGCTTCCACTTGTTTCTTTGGATTTAAACAATTGTCGCAGTTGCCACAATTGGCCTCCTTGTAATCTTCACCGAAATAGTGCAGCAAGGTCTTGCGGCGGCACATTGATGACTCCGCATAGGCTGCTGTTTCTTGCAGTAGCTGCTTGCCAATCTCCTGCTCGGCCACAGGCTTTCCCTGCATGAATTTCTCGAGTTTCTGGAGGTCTTTCTCACTGTAAAACGCGATGCACTGCCCTTCGCCGCCATCACGACCTGCGCGTCCTGTTTCCTGGTAATAACCTTCCAGGCTCTTAGGGATGTCGTAGTGAATCACAAAGCGCACATCGGGCTTGTCGATACCCATACCGAAGGCGATGGTGGCCACAATGACATCAATCTTCTCCATCAAGAAATCGTCTTGTGTCTCGGTGCGTGTCACGCTGTCCATACCGGCATGATAGGGCTTTGCCTTGATGCCGTTGGCAACGAGTATCTCTGACAGTTCCTCCACCTTCTTACGGCTGAGGCAATAGATAATGCCTGACTTCTCTGGGTTTGACTTGATATATTTGATAATGTCCTTATCTACATCGTCGGTCTTGGTACGCACCTCGTAATAGAGGTTTGGACGGTTGAACGACGACTTGAACACCTTGGCGTGCATCATGCCGAGGTTTTTCTGGATATCGTGCTGCACCTTGGGTGTGGCAGTAGCCGTCAAGGCAATCAACGGTGCCTTGCCCACCTGGTTGACGATAGGGCGTATCTTTCTGTATTCAGGGCGGAAATCGTGTCCCCACTCAGAGATACAATGCGCCTCGTCGATGGCATAGAAAGAAATCTTTACCTGCTTGAGGAAATCTATATTCTCCTCCTTGGTCAACGACTCGGGAGCCACATACAGCAGCTTGGTCTTGCCAGACAAGATATCATCCTTTACCTGCTCGATGGCTGTACGGTTGAGCGATGAATTGATGAAATGGGCGATACCATCTTCCTCGCTATAGTTGCGCATGGCATCCACCTGGTTCTTCATCAAGGCTATGAGAGGAGAGATCACAATGGCCGTGCCCTCCATCAATAACGAGGGCAACTGATAACACAGAGATTTGCCTCCACCAGTAGGCATCAGTACAAAGGTGTCGTTACCATCCAGCAGATTCTGTATTATAGCTTCCTGATTACCTTTGAAGGTGTCGAAACCAAAATATCTCTTCAACTCTTCGGTCAAAATGTATTTATCAGCCATAGCCATAGGGTAGTTTTAGGTAATTGTTATGCGTGTGCCACACGGGCGCGTCTAACAAAGGTATAAACAACTTGCAAAAAAACAAATGCAAATGCCATATTTTTTTATCGCATATGCTAAAAAACAGACTGAATTATGAAAAAATACCCTTTTAGCTGTTCTGTAGGCGTGAAATGTTGGCTTTTTCCAGTTGACTCTTGGCATAATCCAGCGTCACGGTGAAGGTTTTCTTCTTGCTGGACGGCAACTCGTACATCACATCCATCATGATGGCTTCGACAATGGCACGTAAGCCTCTGGCACCGAGTTTGAACTCGATGGCTTTATCAACCACATACTCCAGTACCTCTTCATTGAAGCTCAATTTCACCCCGTCCATCTCGAAAAGTTTGATGTATTGCTTGGTGATGGAGTTCTTGGGTTCTGTGAGAATAGAGCGCAAAGCAGTACGATCCAATGGGTTGAGGTAGGTCAGGATAGGCATACGACCGATAATCTCGGGTATCAGTCCGAAGGCCTTGAGGTCTTGCGGAGCGATGTATTGCATCATATTGTCCTTGTCCACCTTGGCTGTGTTCTCGACTGCGTGATAGCCCACCACATGTGTGTTGAGGCGTTGGGCTATCTTGCGCTCGATGCCATCGAAGGCGCCACCGCAGATGAACAGGATGTTCTTGGTATCGACAGCAATCATGCGCTGCTCGGGATGCTTGCGGCCTCCCTGAGGAGGAACATTTACGATGGAGCCTTCCAGCAGTTTGAGCAAACCTTGCTGCACACCCTCACCACTCACATCACGGGTGATGGAAGGATTGTCGCCCTTACGGGCTATCTTGTCAATCTCGTCGATAAACACAATGCCACGTTCGGCGGCTTTCACGTCGTAGTCAGCCACTTGCAGCAGGCGAGTGAGGATGCTCTCGATATCTTCACCCACATAGCCAGCCTCGGTCAGCACCGTAGCATCAACGATGGTGAACGGCACGCTCAGGAACTTGGCGATGGTGCGAGCCAAAAGCGTCTTGCCGGTACCAGTGGCACCTACCATGATGATGTTTGACTTTTCGATTTCCACCTCGTCGTCGCCCTTCTTTTGCAACAAACGCTTGTAGTGATTATATACCGCCACCGACAGGTAACGCTTGGCATCGTCCTGACCAATGACATACTGGTCAAGGAAAGCCTTGATGTCCTGCGGCTTGGGCAATGTCTTGAGGTCAAGACCCAATTTGCTTTGAGTGACATTGCGTAATGCCTCTTCACAGATTTCGGCAGCACGCTCAACACACTCGTTGCAGATATAGCCGTCAATGCCTGTGATCAGCAGTTTTACTTCTTTATCGGTACGGCCACAGAAACTGCATCTGTTGCCTGGATTTCTTGTAGCCATTGTTTATTTCTTTTTGGTCAGCACTTCATCAATCATCCCATAATCCTTGGCTTCCTGGGCTGTCATCCAGTAGTCGCGGTCGGAGTCGGCCCACACCTTGTCGAATGGTGTGTGAGAATGGTCGGCGATGATGGTGTAGAGCTCTTTCTTCAGTTTTTGAATCTCTCGGGCGGTAATCTCGATGTCAGATGCCTGTCCTTGTGCCCCACCCATCGGCTGATGAATCATAACGCGTGAGTGGGTGAGTGCTGAACGCTTACCTTCGGCGCCTGCAACTAACAGAACAGCTGCCATGCTGGCTGCCATACCTGTACAGATAGTAGCAACCGGACTACTGATGAACTGCATGGTATCGTAGATGCCCAAACCGGCATATACGGAGCCTCCAGGAGAATTAATATATATGGAGATGTCCTTGCCGGCATCTACAGAATCGAGGTAAAGCAACTGTGCCTGCAATGTGTTTGCCGTGTAGTCGTCAATCTGTGTACCCAGGAAGATGATGCGGTCCATCATCAAACGGGAGAATACATCCAATTGGGTAACGTTGAGCTGACGCTCCTCCAGGATGTAAGGATTCAGGTAATTGGCTTGTGATTTGATAACTTCATCAAGCACTAAACTGTTCATTCCCAAATGCTGGGTAGCATACTTTCTAAAATCGTCTTTCATCTTTTTTTACTCCTTTGTTCTTATTCACATGCAAAATAAAGAAAAACACATGGCATTACCAAATGTAACACCATGTGTTTTTATGTAAACTTGAAAGATTCTAATCAAAAATCAAGCTTCGGGCTGCATGAGCTTACCAAATTCCTCTGCAGAGATATCCTGATGTTTCAGGGTAACCTGCTGCATCAGCACCTCAGCCAACTTGTTGTCAATAACGCGGTCAGCCAAGTTCTCTACGGTCTCACGCTTCTTCAGCATCTCACTTGCATAGTTGGCAATCATATCATCTGGTACATTTAGCATGCCATATTGTGCAAACTGAGCGCGGGTAGCCACTTTAGCCTCTTCAAGGATATCGTTCTGCTCAACCTTAACACCAGCTTTTGCCACCAATACGTCGCGAATCAGCTGCCAGCTCAGTACCTCGATGGTCTTTTCATAATTCTCGTCCACGAACTTATCGTCCTTGTCGGGGTTGTTGGTCTTCATGATGCGTTTCATCAGAGGCTCTGAGAAGTCCAATTTGCCTACCTTGTCGGTGATGACCTTCTTAGCGTCGAGCAGGAACTTGTAGTCGCTGTTGGCCTTGAACTGGTTGGCGATGATCTCACGCACCTTCTGTTTGAACTCCTCTTCGCTCTTTACCACATCCTTACCAAATACCTGGTCGAACAATTCCTGATTCATCTCACCTGGTACGTAGCGGGTGATTTCCTCAACGGTGTAGTTGAAGTCAGAAGTTACCTCGACAGCTTTCTCACGGTCGATCTTCAGCAATGAAGCCAACTCAGGAGCGTTGCCTTCCCAAGCTTTGTTAGGATTGAACTTAACAGTCTCACCTGTCTTTGCACCAGCGAACTTAGCCTTCTCGTCTTCTACCTTCATATAGGATGGCATCATTACGGCATTCTCAACACGGATACCGCCTTCCTTCTCGTTGCCAGCTTCATCCAACTCAACGAGCAGACCCTTCAGCATATCGTTCTGTGCTGCGTCAAATGACTCGGCCTTCTCATAAGAACCACCACGCTGAGCGTAAGAAGCCACCTGGTTATCTACCATCTCGTCGGTAACAGTTACATCGTAGTAAGGCACCTCGTCTTTGGCAGATACCTCTACATTGATCGCTGGAGCCAGCGCGATGTCAAACAAGAACTTGAACTCATCCTGCGTGTCGAAATCCAGTTGTTGCTGGTTCTCGTTTGGCAATGGCTCGCCCAACATCTGTACTTTGTTATCCTGAATATACTTGTTGATTGCTTCACCAAGCATCTTGTTCACCTCGTCAGCAATCACAGACTTCTCATACATTTTCTTTACCAAGCCCATAGGAACCATACCCTTGCGGAAACCAGGCATCTGGGCATCCTTACGAATCTTCTTCAGCTGCTTTTCAACATTCTCTTGATAGTCAGCTTTTACCATGTCAACTGTAAGCAGAGCACTTACCTTGTCAACGTTTTGCAGTGATACATTCATGCTACAAATTATTTGTTTTTAGTTATTAATTTTCAATTGAGGGTGCAAAATTAGTTTTTATCTTTCAAATATCAAAGCATTCAGGCTAAAATCTTGGTCAACATCAGGTCGGCAAACAAAATCAGTACGCTGCTGGTCACTACCGCATTGGTAGAAGCCTTGCCCACACTGATGGAACCGCCCTCGACTGTATAGCCAAAGAAAGAGGCAACGCTACTGATGATGAAGGCAAAACAGAAAGATTTGATGAAGCAACTCCACACGAACCACTCTACAAAAGCGTATTGTAAACCATATTCCAAATCCTCTGCTGTCATGATACCGGCAAACCAGCAGGTGCAGAACCCTCCGATAAAACCGGAAAAGATACTGAACACTACCATGATGGGGATAAAACTTACCAGTGCTGTTATCTTGGGCAAAATTAAATAGCTGGCTGAATTGACGCCCATGATTTCTAAGGCATCAATCTGTTGGGTCACTCGCATGGTTCCCAACTCTGAGGCGATGTTGGAACCTACTTTTCCTGCCAGAATCAAACACATGATGGCAGATGAGAATTCCAAGAGCATGATTTCTCGTGTGGCATAACCCACTGTCCATCGGGGCATGAAAACACTCTCGATGTTGAGCTTGAACTGGATGGTGATGACAGCTCCGATAAAAAACGATATCAGTAGCACGATGCCGATAGAATCGACACCCAGTTGCTCTAGCTCCCTAACATACTGGCGAAAAAACATGCGCCAGCGTTCGGGAATAGAGAAAACTCTGTTCATCAGCATGAGGTATCGCCCCAGAGTTCGTAATGCTTTTATCATCGCTTTAATACTTTTTAGGTTGCAAAGATATGAAGTTTTGACGAAAGATAATGCAAATACATTTTATTTTTGTACTTTTGCGAATTAAATGTTGTGAAAATGGAAGACGAAAAGCTGGTGCTTCGCACCGAGAACTTGGTGAAGAAATATGGTAAACGTACTGTAGTTGACCATGTTTCGTTTGAGGTAAAACAAGGCGAGATTGTAGGTCTGTTAGGCCCTAATGGCGCAGGAAAGACCACTTCGTTCTATATGACAGTAGGCTTGGTGGTTGCCAACGAAGGTCGTATATTCTTGGGTGATGAGGAAATTACCAAGTTCCCAGTGTACTTGCGTGCCCGTAAAGGCATTGGCTATTTGCCTCAGGAAGCGTCCGTATTTCGCCAGATGAGCGTGGAAGACAATATCGCCTCGGTGCTGGAAATGACCGATAAACCTAAGGATTACCAGAAAGAGAAGTTGGAGAGTCTGCTTAATGAGTTTCGTTTGCAGAAGGTTCGTAAAAACAAAGGTAATCAGCTCTCGGGTGGTGAACGCCGTCGTACAGAGATTGCCCGCTGTTTGGCAATTGATCCTAAGTTCATTATGCTGGATGAACCTTTTGCAGGAGTCGATCCTATTGCGGTGGAAGATATCCAACAAATTGTGTGGAAACTGAAATATCGCAACATAGGCATTCTTATTACCGACCATAACGTACAGGAGACGCTGAGCATTACCGACCGTGCCTACATGCTTTTCGAGGGTAAGATTTTCCGACATGGTACTCCTGAAGAATTGTCTGAAGATGAGGTGGTAAGGGCCCGTTACCTTAGCAGTAGTTTTGTGCTGCGTCGCAAGGATTTCCAGAAAGAATAATAGATCTAGAAATTATAGAAAAAGGCTGCATTTCGCAGCCTTTTATTTTTTAGTTTTGTTGAAGGAAAGCAAGTACCGTATCAAGGGGAGCATCTTTGAGAATGACCTTTTTCTCTGCATCTAACAGATAGAATGAAGGAGTGGCAGGCACATAATAAAGTAACTTCTGCAAGATTTCCCCATTGGGACTATAGGCATCTATCCAATTGGCAGGGTAGGTGCGTACGTCCTTTTTCCAAGCATCATAATCTTTATCGGCATAAATCAGTAACACTTTTAAATCTTGCCGTTGAAGTAAGTTCTCTTGTATGGCTAAGGGCAAGATGCGCTTGCAGTTCTCGCAGTCGGGGTCATGGAAGAACAACAGCGTGAACTTAGCCTGTATGCCACTCATCTTTCCCTGTTTGCCACTACGCTCAGTATAGGAGAAATCGGTGGCTGGCTGACCAGGCAGGTTTTTCTTGGCTTGCTTCAGTTTGAAGGCATAGCGTTCGCGGGTGGCTGCATCATTGGCAAAATAAGGACGTATGTTGCGTAAAAAATGCACGTAAATGCCATCGTTGCGCAAGGGTGAGTTGGGGTTGTCAAGATAGTGGTTAATCAACTGACTATAATGGGTTTTCCCCCATCGGGAACTGAAAGCATGGTCATAGAACTTCTTAGTGGCCTGATCGATAATTTCGTCGTTGCCATAACCTAACAGGTTGAGGAAGTCAGCAAACCCCTGCTCGCCCAAGTCTTTGTTTACCTGGGTGGTGTCTGAGAATTGGTAGTTGTCCCAGAAGTGATTCAGCAAATAAGACAATCTCGCTTCTGGCTGTGCTATCGTTTCAGGTATCTGGGGTAGAGGGAAGTCGGTCTGAGCCATAAGGCTGATGACAAACGTCATCAGTACTATTAGTGCTTTCAGTCTTTTCATACTAATTAAACACCATTTTTATTAAAAATACCACCATGCCTTCAACGGTTCGTTTGAAATGTTGGGTGCCTCGAACTCTTTACAGTTAAATCTAACTCCACCTACCACTTCATCAAGATCCTCTTCAGAGAGTTCTTCACGCATTATCACTTGATGGTCTTTGTTTGCGATTTTTGCCATTCTTTTTTCTTCCTGAGTATCCATATTGATTATAGTTGTTTGAATATGCAAACATACAGTATCCCACCTAATTTTGCAAGTTTTTTTTCATTTTTTAAAGAAGCGGGCTAATTGTAGCCATGAATTCTTGTTCGAAGTTGGGCGTGAAAACACCTTTGCCTATGTTGGCCTTGATGTCGCTGATGCGCCAGAAACGTCCGCCATCCAATTCGGTAGTAGGACGAATCTCGCCATCATATACGGTTTTGTGCACAAATACCAGCTCTTTCTCACGCACGGAGTCAAACACATACACCTTGATACGTTCGGGGGTGTATTCAGTGATGCCTATCTCTTCTTCCACTTCACGGCGCAAAGCCTGTTCAACATTTTCTCCCAAATCCACATGCCCACCTACGGCCGTATCCCACTTGCCTGGCTGGATATCTTTCCAGTCGGGACGTTTCTGCAGATAGAGTTCACCTCTGGAGTTGAATACATGCAAGTGTACCACTGGATGCATCAGCCGACTGCCATTGTGACATTCACCACGCGTGGCAGCTCCTATGATATTACCTTCTGCATCGCAGAGAGGCAGCAATTCTTTAAGGTTATCTTTAGGCATATCTTTAGGGGATGATGAATGAAGAGTCGCCATAGCTCAGGAAGCGGAACTTGTGCGACATAGCATAGTCGTATATCTTGCGCCAATCGCCCTTAACAAAAGCCGACACCAGTAAAAGTAAGGTACTTTGGGGTTGGTGGAAATTGGTGACCATTGCCTTTACTACCTGATACTGGTAACCAGGAACGATAATGATTTGGGTACTGGTATGCAGCGTCTCCAGTTCATGGCGATTCATATAATCAAGCAACGCCTTCAAGGCATCTACCGAGGTAATGCCCTGAGCTTCGGAAGGTAACTCGTAGGGTTGCCATTGTTTCACTTTGAGTTGCTCTTCGCTAGCGTCAGGATGCAATATCAGCGTTACGCCCATGTGGAAGAGCGACTCTAAAGTGCGCACAGAGGTGGTGCCCACAGCTATAGCCTTTCCCCCATGACGGATGAGACTCTCGATAGTGGATTTGCGGACGGAGATCCATTCGGTATGCATCTCATGTCCCTCGATTTCTTCACTCTTAACAGGTTTGAAAGTACCGGCACCCACATGCAGGGTCAGCTCCTCCATATCCACTCCCTTTTCTTGCAGAGCATCCAAAACGCGTTGTGTGAAATGTAGTCCAGCTGTAGGCGCTGCTACCGATCCTTTGATTTTAGAATAGACCGTCTGATAAGTCACCTTGTCGCTTTCCTGTGTCTCTCTATTTAAATAGGGTGGGATAGGTAACTCTCCAAATACTTCTAAGATGTCGGCGAAAGTTATTTTCTTGTTGTTCCAGCGGAAATCAACCCAATGACTAGTGCCAACTTCTTGCTTGCGCTCTGCCGTGAGAGAGATAAGTCTGCCTTTTACAATCATCTCTCTCTTCAGTACTTCGCCTTTCCATTTCTTCAGATTACCTATGAGGCATAGCCACGCAGCATGTTCTGTCTGCTGGAAATTCAAGGCGTAGTCAGCAGGCTCAATAGGCTCCAGACAGAATACTTCTATTAAGGCACCTGTTTCTTTGCGAAAGTGAAGTCGAGCCTGAATAACCTTGGTATTGTTGAATACCATCAGTTCACCTTTATCTATATAAGATGGCAATTTGGTAAAGATGGTTTCGCCTACTTCTCCGTGCTTGTACAGCAATAGTTTAGACTGGTCCCTGACGGGCAATGGAAACTTGGCAATGCGCTCATCGGGTAAGTCATAGTTGAAATCCTGTATTTTAATATGCTTTGGGTTTTGCATCTTTTTTTTATGATATTTTGTGCAAAGATATAAAAAAAGTATATATTTGCATTAACTTTTTAAAACGTTTATTTCATGGATGACCTGAATCTAACACCATTCCGAAAGACAGTTGTGGGTGTGCAATTTTTATTTGTTGCATTCGGTTCTACTGTTTTGGTGCCATTGTTGGTAGGACTTGATCCAGCCACAGCCCTGTTCTCTGCAGGTATTGGCACATTAATCTTTCATTTAGTTACCAAAGGCATCGTTCCTATTTTCTTAGGTTCCAGCTTCGCATTCATTTCACCCATTATTCTGGCTTCTGCCGAATGGGGCCTGTCTGGCACCTTGACAGCTTTTGCTGGTGTGTCTCTCGTTTATTTTTTAATGGCAGGCTTGGTAAAATGGAAAGGCATGCAGCTACTTGACAAGCTTTTTCCTCCTGTTGTGATAGGACCTGTCATCATGTTGATAGGTTTGTCGCTCTCGGGTACTGCCGTTGATATGGCGAAAACCGACTGGCTGCTTGCCTTGGTGGCATTGGTTGTTTCCATCATCGTAATGATATTTGGCAAGGGATTGCTTAAGTTGTTGCCTGTAATAAGTGGCATCATCGCTGGTTTTGTAGTAGCTATCTGTTTGGGTAAAGTTGACTTTACAGCCGTATCTGATGCTTCCTGGTTCGCTTTGCCTCAGAATATCCGTCATCCTCAGTTACCATCTTTCTCTTTGGAGCCGTTTGTATTTATGATGCCGATAGCATTGGCAGCTGTGGTAGAGCATGTGGGTGATGTGTATGCCATTAGCGCTGTGGCAGAGAAGGATTTTGTTAAGAACCCAGGTTTGCACCGTACCATGTTGGGCGATGGCTTGGCTTGCTTGGCTGCTGCCTTGATGGGTGGCCCTCCTGTAACTACCTATAGTGAGGTGACAGGTGCTGTTCAGATTACACGAATTACCAATCCGCAGGTGATTCGTATAGCTGCCGTTACTGCTATATTATTCTCTATCGTTGGAAAGCTGAATGCCTTATTACAGAGCATTCCTCAAGCTGTATTGGGCGGTATTATGCTGTTACTCTTTGGCTCAATTGCAGCTGTGGGTGTGCAGAATTTGATGCGTAATCATGTGGATTTTGGTGTAACGCGCAATATTATCATTATCAGTATTATATTGACAACAGGAATCGGTGGTGCTGTGTTTACTTTTGGCACTTTCTCGTTGTCAGGTATTGGTCTTGCGGCTCTTTTAGGTTTGTTCCTGAATTTGATTCTGCCTAAGGATAAAAAGCATGATTTGGATGATGTAATGATTTAAAGTTAAAAAAAGAATAGTTATGAAAAAATGGATATTTTGTTTAGTAGTGGTATTAACGTTGGCCAATGGTCTATTAACAACTGCCAATGGTCAGAATGTACAAGTCTTGTATGACTTAGGTCATACTTTATATGGTGATTTGTCTGGCCGTCCAAATGTCACCACTACGGTTGAAATGTTCAAACCTGACAAGTGGGGATCTACCTTCTTGTTTACCGATATCAACTATTATACTGATGGTGCGGCAGGTGTGTATTGGGAGATAACCCGTAAGTTTACGATTCATAAACAATGGGCAGTTCATATTGAGTATAACGGTGGTGCTACCAGCATTGAGCATACTGCCATTGCCAGTCGTTTCCAACATGCTTTACTCTTTGGCCCTTCTTGGAACTGGGTAAGTGCTGACGGTCAAAGGAATTTCTCGTTGTCGGCTCTTTATAAGCAATATTTCAAGGGTATGGGCAGAGATGCTTTCTCCAGCTTCCAGGGCACTATGGTATGGGGAGTCAACTTCGCAAAAGGACTGCTTACTTTCTCTGGCTTTGCTGACCTGTGGTATGATTCAGAAGTGACTGGTAAATTCAGACTCTTGAGTCAACCTCAGTTTTGGGTGAACTTCAATACGCTAAAAGGTATGAATGGCGTCAACCTCAGCTTAGGTACGGAAATAGAAGTAAGTAATAATTTTGTTTACAATGATTACGGCGATTGTAACAAGTTTTATGTTGTTCCGTCGTTGGCAGCTAAATGGACATTTTAATCAATCCGAAGTCTAATATAAAAAGTTTTTTTGTCATGAAAAAAAGTTTGTTTTTGAGAGTATGCCTCTGTTTGATGGCATGTCTCCTCAGCATTGGTATTGCAGAGGCTAAACACAAGAATTTCAAAGTTTCTGTGTATGTGAGAGCTTATGAAGTTGATAAGATGAAAGACACCCAGTGGTTGGAATCCACTTGGAAGACCATCTCTGATCAGCTTGATGTGGATAAGATTTATTTAGAGACGCATCGCGATTTGCTGATTGTTGATGATGCTACCCTCGAAAAAGCAAAGAAATTCTTCCTCAAGCAAGGTATTGAGGTGGCTGGTGGTATTACTTATACAGTGAATGAGGCCAACGAGTTTGAGACTTTCTGTTATTCTGATCCTGAACACAGGAAGATTGTGCAGAACATCGCTGAGCACACAGCGAAGCATTTTGATGAGTTCCTGCTCGACGACTTCTTCTTTACCAGTTGCAAGAGTCCGGTAGAGGTTGCTGCCAAAGGCAATATGACTTGGACCGAGTATCGCCTGAAGCTGATGAATGAGGCTGGTAGGGATCTGGTGGTAGGTCCAGCTAAAGCTGTTAACCCTAAAGTAAAGGTAATTATCAAATATCCTAACTGGTATGACCACTTCGCTGGCTTAGGTTTCAACCTGCAAGATGGACCAACTATTTTCGATGGTGTATGGACAGGTACTGAGACACGTGACCCTGCTGGTGATCAGCATCTGCAGAACTACCTCAGCTATAACGTTATGCGCTATTTCGAGAACCTCCGTCCTGGTTACAACGGTGGCGGTTGGGTTGACTCTGGTGGTATCAATATGAGTATGGACCGCTATGCAGAGCAGCTACATCTGACAGCTATTGCCAAAGGTCGCGATGTGATGTTGTTTGCATACAACCAGTTGATTGGAGTTAATCTAAGAGATGAGTTCCGTGGTAAGTGGCAAGGTACTGGCACCAGTTGGAGTTATGACGAGATGAAGGCTCCTTTCCAAAAGGGTAAAGAAACTATTACTCCTACAACGATGGCTCGCATTGCTGATGTGGTGTTACGTAAGGCAGATGAATTGTGTGGCAAATTGGGTAATCCTATTGGCATTAAGTCTTACAAGCCTTTCCATGTATTGGGTGAGGACTTCCTCCAGAATTATTTGGGTATGATAGGTTTGCCTATGGATATGTATCCTACCTTTGCGACCGATCAGAACATTGTATTGCTTACCGAGCAGGCTGCTGGTGATCCAGATATCATGACGAAGATCAAGAAGCAGCTCCAGGGTGGCCACGATGTGATTATTACTTCTGGTTTGTTGAAGGCCATTCCTGAGAAAATTGCCGAGGTTGCTGAGTTACGTTGCTCTGATCTCAAGGCAATCGTTGAGGATTTTGGCCGTTTTGGTAAGAGCAAGCGTGAATTCATCATTCCTCAAGTACTCTATCAGACCAACGATAGCTGGGAGGTAATCAGTGCTGGTCGTCCGTTGACTGGTGGTGTATCTGGCTTCCCTATCCTGCACAAGGCATTATATACAGGAGCTTACCTCTATGTACTTACTGTTCCAGATGATAAGGGTAACTTGTATGATTATCCAGAACCAGCCCTGAATGAGATTCGTCGTATTATGAGTCAGGATATGGACTTCTACATGGAAGGCCCTGCTAAGGTGAGCTTGTTTATGTACGACAACAAGACCCTGATTGTGGAGAACTTTAACGATGAGCCAGTGAACATTAAACTGGTGGGCGATACCAAGTTCAAGAAGTTCACTAACCTGGAGGACGGATCTGTGGTAAATGCCAACCAGGAAGACATCCTCATTAAGTACAGACGTCAGCCAATGAGTAAGTTCGCTATGACGGTGAAGCCTCACTCATATATGGCTTTCAAATATGAATAAAATGATTATCCCCCGCCCTTATAGGCGGGGGTAATTAATATTTATAGATATGAAGATAGGTGATAAAGTGCGTTTCCTCTCCGAGGTGGGAGGAGGTAAGGTGGTGGGCTTTCGAGGCAAGGATATAGCCTTGGTGGAAGATGCTGATGGCTTTGAGATTCCCATGCAAGTTAAGGAACTGGTGGTTATCCAAACGGATGAGTACAATATTCCCACCCCTCAACAGAAAGAAAAACGGCAAGAGTCCTCACAGCCCAAACCTGTGGCACAAGAAGCTGCTCCCTTTAGAGGAAAAACATCCCAACCAGTGGTATTGCCCCCATCAAGAACTGGCGATACAAGTCAAGGTTTTACGCAAGGCACAAGTGATAAGTTCATTGCCCAGCCAGAGATTAAAGGTGGCGATATCCTCAATGTCTATCTTGCCTATGTTCCTGTTGACATCCGACAGGTTAGCACCACTCCTTTTGAAACCTACCTTGTGAACGATAGTAACTACTACCTCTACTACACTTATTCAAATATTGAGAATCAATCTTCCAATGTTCGCTCACAAGGCCTGATAGAACCTAACACCAAACTTTTTTTGGAAGAGTTCGAGAAATCACAGCTCAATGATTTGGAGCGAGTGGCAGTTCAATGCATCGCTTTCAAGGAAAACAAGCCTTTTGCCTTGAAACCTGCCATCAGTGTTGAGTTGCGTATTGATGTGGTGAAGTTCTACAAATTACATACCTTCCAAGAGAATGATTTCTTCGAGGAACCAGCATTGCTATACGACATTGTGCGAAACGACCAGCCTGCCAAGCAGCTGTATGTCAGTGCAGAGGAGGTAAAGGATGCCTTGATTCAGAAGAAAGGCGTGCAACCAGCCCGCAAGCCCGTTCAGAAGAAAGAAGACAGAAATGCTGTTTTGGAGGTGGATTTGCATATCAATGAGCTTCTCGACAATACACATGGACTGAGCAATGCCGATATGTTGCAATATCAACTCAAGAAGTTCGTCGAGGTAATGGAGCAGTACAAGCACCAGCAAGGAAAACGCATAGTCTTCATTCATGGTAAGGGAGAAGGCGTTTTACGCAAAGCCATCCTTGACGAACTCAAGCGCAAGTATCCTCGTTGCAAATGGCAGGATGCCAGCTTCCAGGAATATGGCTTTGGGGCAACGCAGGTTATTATCCATTAAAATAGGCAAGGCAGATGCCTTGCCTATTTAATATGCTTCTCGGTATTTCTTTTCGTCTTTATCTTCCAACATGCTGAGATAGGAGAGATAGCGGCTCTGACTGATGCGATGTTGCTCAACAGCTTCTAATACGGCACAACCAGGTTCATGGGTATGGGTACAGTTGCCATATTTGCAGTTGGCAGATGTGTGGAATATCTCTGGGAAGTAATGCCCGATTTCTTCCACTTCCATATCGAAGGTGCCGAAGCCTTTGATGCCAGGAGTGTCAACAAGATAGCCCCCGTCGGGCAGTGCATACATCTCGCTGAAGGTAGTGGTATGCATACCTTTTAGGTGAGCGGAAGATATTTCAGATGTCTTAGCTTTGATGTCAAGGTCAGGCAAAAGTAGGTTGATTAGCGACGACTTGCCCACACCCGAGTTGCCAGAAAGCAGTGTGACTTTATCCTTAAGATGCTCTTTCACGGCATTCACTCCCTCACCTGTTTTTATAGACATCGGGAAACATGGATAGCCGATGGTTGTGTACAAGTTTATGAGGACATGCATGTAACGGGTCTCATCTTCGTTGTAGAGGTCAGTCTTGTTGATGAGCAAGCTGACGGGTACCCGATAGGCCTCTGCGGTTGCCAAAAAACGGTCGATAAAGATGGTGTTAGTTTCAGGGTGGCTTACCGTTACGAGCAAAAATGCCTGGTCGATATTGGCAGCAATGATGTGGCTCTGCTTAGAAAGATTAGAGGCTTTGCGGATAATATAATTCCTGCGATCCTCTATTTCTGAAATCATGGCGGTACCTTCTGGGTTGCGGATAATATGTACCCAATCACCCACAGCTACTGGATTGGTACTGCGGATGCCTTTCAGTCGGAAGTTGCCTTTGATTTTGCACTCAACAACTGGTCCCTCGTCTGTCTTGACGAGGTACCAGCTTCCTGTATTTTTGATGACAAGTCCTCTCAAGGTTTACAACCTTACACTGTCATGATTTCCTTGTTCTTCACGGCCAGTAATTCGTCAACTTGCTTTACGAATTTGTCGTGCAGCTTCTTCAGCTCTTCTTCGCCATCTTTCTGGAAATCTTCTGACAAGCCTTCCTTTACCGATTTCTTCAAGTCATCGATACCATCGCGACGAGCATTGCGGATGCTCATCTTGGCATTTTCTGCTTCAGCCTTGCATTGTTTAGTAAGTTGAACACGACGTTCCTCTGTCAAAGGAGGAATGCCTAAGCGAATTACCTCACCGTTATTTTCTGGCATAATGCCTAAGCTGGAGTCGATGATAGCTTTCTCAATTACACGAAACATGTTTTTGTCCCAAGGCTTGATAGCGATGCTACGAGCGTCGGGGGTTGTCACAGAGGCACAATTCTGTATAGGCTGCATCGAACCATACGAGTTTACCTTGATGCCATCCAACAGACGTACGTCGGCCTTGCCTGCACGGATATGAGCCAGTGCGTCTTCCAAATACTCTACGGCCATGCCCATGGCTTCCTGAGCTTCGGCCACTACTGTCTTAACGTCTTTCATACTATTTCTTTTTTATTATTATCACATTGTTGTCACTTAGGGATGCACCAAAGTTCCTATCCCTTCACCATTGATTACTTTCTTAAGATTGCCTACTACGTCCATATTGAACACTACGATGGGCAGACCATTATCCTTGCACATACAAATGGCAGAGAGATCCATTACTTTCAATCCACGAGCCAACACTTCGTCGTAGGAAATTTCATCAAACTTCGTAGCAGTAGGATCTTTCTCTGGGTCAGCGGTATAAACGCCATCCACACGGGTACCCTTGAACATTACGTCTGCCTCTATTTCTATGCCACGCAAGCTGGAACCTGTATCAGTTGTAAAATAAGGAGAGCCTGTACCACAAGCAAATACACATACCTCACCAGCTTCCATACACTCAATAGTACGCCACTTGGTATAGAACTCGCCTATGGGTTCCATCCTAATGGCAGTCAATACACGTGTTTTTACTCCGATAGCCGTTAGCGCACTGCTTAATGCCAATGAGTTAATAGCTGTAGCCAACATACCCATCTGGTCGCCCTTTACACGGTCGAAGCCTTTGGAAGCGCCACTCAGTCCACGGAAGATATTGCCGCCACCAATCACGATGCCAATTTGTACGCCCATATCATGTATCTCCTTGATTTGCTCAGCATACTCGCCCAATCGCTTCTCGTCGATACCGTAACCTTTTTCACCCATAAGGCTTTCACCGCTGAGTTTCAATAATATTCTTTTAAATTTTGCCATAATCCTTTCCTTATTTCTTCAATAATTTTTGTAATTCCACTGGTTGGTTGGTGGTGATATAATCAACGTGCTTATCAATGTAATACTGCAACATCTCTGGATTATCAACCGTCCAAACATTCACCTCAACGCCTAACTCTTGAGCTTGTGTAAGCCATTCTGGATGCTCTGTTCTTAATACATTTTGGTGATAGTCAATGCCCTTCAAGCCAAGGTTCTTCACTTTCTTGGGTGAATAGTCGCCATCTAAGTAATAGATGTTAGTATCAGGCAACAATTTCTTAAATGCCAAGCATGCGTTGATACTGAAAGCGATGATGTCTGTGCGGTCTAACAAACCATAGTGTTTCAGTTTGCGTGCAATTTTAGCGGCACATTCATCTTCACGATTAAAGTCGGAGAGCGATTTCATCTCCAGAATCAGTCGTATTTTCAATTCCTTACCTTTGGCTAAATATTCGTCCAATGTTGGAAGTTTTTCCCCGTTATCCAAACGGATGGCCCTTACCTGCTCGAAGGTAGCAGTTTCCATGTTCACACCTTTAAATACCTTATCGTGGTTTACCACCAATTCCCCATCGGCTGTCATCCATACATCGAATTCTGAACCAAAAGCTCCAATCGAATCTGCCTTCACCAATGCTGCAATGGAATTTTGTGCAGATCCAGGAGTGTCCCAGAAGCCACGATGACAAATTACTTTCTGTCCGTTGACCAACATCCATTGACCACTGCACACTGACAATACGAGTGTCATGATGACTTGCCATAAAAGTCTGCTATTTTTCATAATGACACTAAGGATTAAAGTGTTTCAAACTTCTTTGTTTTGATAAACAGGTCGTCTAACCAAGGAGTGAGGTATCCTGTTCGTGCCACTAGACTCATCACGTTGAAACGTTTGCTCAGGTAAGGCACACATTCCAAGGTTTGGCGTACATGCTCCCAACTGATGCCGGCATCGATAGGACGTACAGGCATACGGCCTAACTTCAGTATATCATACAATTGCCTTACTGGCATAATCTGTTGAGCCAAGCGATCTCTCACTTCAGGCCAGTATTCTTTCAACTGCTGCAACTCGATACTCAGTTGCTCAGGTGTCACATAGTTAGACATCGCCACTTGCATACCCAGTTTCTGCAAACCTACCTTGCTGAGTGCCTCATGCGCCTTTCGCTCATAGGTTTCCAATGAAGGCCATTCCTTGACACATCTCTTTACGTCGAGCTCCTCATCAAGAGGGAAAGCCAGCAACTTATTGTAAACAGCTGCTATTGATAGTAAAGCTATACTTAACAGTTTGCCGTGAGGCAGTTTGTCCTTGCCGCTTACAGCACGTTCCATTTCCCAAATGCCTGTGAGCTGGTGTTCTGCGCCCGATGAGGGCAAGTCACTCTTTACTACCTGCATAGCCAGACCGCTTAACAGCAAGCCTTCCATCATCTTCTCAATATTCTTGCGCTCGTCAATAGGCTCACCTGCCATGATTCTTTCAACTGACAACATTGTTTCGTGGAATCCATTTTGACTCATCTTCCACGCCTTCTCATTGATGTGGTCAATGCCCATCCAGTCGGCTAATATCCAATCGGCACCTGATGTCATCTTAGCCATTAGGTCGGCATAACCGGATTGATTCAGCTCTACAGGAGCATGAATGATGATATCGGTATCTGCTAGTACAGCTTGCGGACCAGGACAGGGGAATGACTGCTTGATACCATTCATGCGGATGGCAGCTCCATATGCCGTATATCCACCATTTGATGCAGCTGTAGGCACTACCATATAGTGGCGGCCCGACAGATGAGCAGCCAGTTTGGTTAAGTCATTCAAGGTGCCGGCTCCTACGGCTATAGGTATCACTTCAACTGGTAGTTGATGCAGACGATCAAGCAAAATACCCATGGTGTCAAAATTGGCATGTAGGTTCTTCCCTTCATAGATGACATGCTCTTCTACCACCACACCGGCCTTCATCAGTGATTCCTCCACCTGCTTGCCTGCAATAGGAAAAGTGTTGGTGTCGGCCACCACAATTGCCTTGCAATGGGGGAATTGTTTCAAAAACAACTCACCTACTTGGTCGATGATGCCAGCACCTATGCGCATGGCACGAGTATCGTTGATAGACTGCAATGCTTGCTCCATCTGCAACATGCCATTTCTAAAGAAACGGGGTGTATAGGCAGGGTCTTCCTTAATCAAGGAATAGATATGCTGAATGATATCCGGATTAAATTCCAGTGAGAACTCGTAATTTTGCATATATCAGTTATTATTACAAATGCTTTTCATCCAACAAAAATATACAATGGTTTTGAAATATCAAAATTATTTCAGTCTATTCACTGTAATCTTTGAAGGATGAGCCTTTTCATGGTATATTTTAATGTCTGACTTGATGAAATCCTGCTCGTCGGCCTGTGTAATATCAATGAATTGCTGAGGATTGAGGTCGTTCAACGGGAACCAAGTGCTTTGTACCTGTATAACTATGCGGTGTCCTTTTTGAAAGCAATGGGCAATGTCTGGTAAAGCAAACTTAACTTGGGTCACCTTGCCAGGTTTGAAACCTTCAGGATGTTCGAAGCTGTTGCGATACCTGCCTCTTATCACTTCGCCTCGCACCAGCATCTGATAGCTGCCCATGATAGTTGTCAGAGGCTTGCCGTCGTTGAACTTGTCGGCTATCTCTTGACTGTACTTGAAATCTTCGGGGAACTCGTCAATCACTTTTACCACAAAATCGGCATCAGTAGTGCTGATAGCCACTTGCAGGTCGGCCGTAATCTCGCCTGTGAGTGTCACATCCTCTGTCAGTACCTCGCTACGGAAAGTCAGTACGTCAGGACGACGTTCTGCAAAGCGTTGGTCGTGTGTCATGTACTCGCGAGCCCTTCTCCTGTCAATCGCATCGGTATATGGCACGGGATGATTAGGGTCGGAAGTGTATTGACTGAATGAGTTGTTCTTTTGTGGAGCAACGTTAGTAATCTGACCGTTGGCTTGTAAGTAGAAGTTTACAGGTGCGCTATCTTTTGGAGGCCATTGGCTAAACTTCTTCCATTCGTTGGCGCCTGTAATAAACATGTATATATGGTTGTTTAAGTCTGGTTTGGGGCCTTCACCATTCAGGTAGTATTGGAAGAAATTGTACTCCACCTCGTGTAGGTAGTAATCAGAGGTGTTGGCTCCGAAATAAATGTCGCCCAAGTGGTTGCCTCTGTCTCGCTCCCATGCTCCGTGGAACCAGGGACCCATGATAAACTGCGTCTGTGTTTGTGGACTTTGCTGCTTCAGTGCTTTATACACGCCCCATGCGCCATAGCAATCCTCTGCATCAAACAGACCACCCGTCAGCAATATCGCAGGTTTCACATCCTTGATATGCCTGCGGGCATCTCTTGCCTGCCAGAACTCGTCGTAGTCGGGATGTGCCATCAGGTCCTTCCAGAAGGCAATGCTGTCACCTACAATCTTGGTAATGTTCTTAAGCGTTTTCTGACGCAGGAAGAAACTATATTCGTCATCCTGGAAGAATGGTTTCATACGAGTCTGGGTCTTGGTGGGCACAGGACGAGGACGACCAAACGATTGAGCCACAAAGTTCAGCATATCGGTAATCATCAACACACCATGATGATGGTAGTCGTCACCCATCCACCAATCGGTCACTGGTGCTTGTGGAGCTACCGCCTTGATGGCGGGATGTTCACTCAGTGCGGCCATCGTGGCATAAAAACCAGGATAGGAAGTACCTAATACGCCGATATTGCCATTACTCTTCACGTTGTTAATCAGCCATTCTGCCGTATCGTAGGTATCGCTTGCCTCGTCGATGTCCTTGTTGTTTTGCTTATTGGCAATGAAAGGGCGAACATCCACAAACTCTCCTTCGCTCATCCATTTTCCTCTAACATCCTGCAACACTATAACGTAGCGTTCTCTTGCATAGTTGCGCAACTTGCCCCATAGGTTATAGCTGTATCCCTCACCATACGGAGATGCCTGGTAGGGTGTGCGTTGCATGATTATTGGTGTAAGCTTAGTTGCGTCAATAGGCTCGTAGATGGAGGTAAACAACTTCACCCCATCTCTCATCGGAATCATCACCTCACGCTTGGTATAGTGCTGTTCCACCCATTCTCGAGTAACGTCTTGTGCTTGCAGACAAATGCATATCAGCAAGTACACCACTGTTAATGACAGTTTCTTTAAAGTATTCATCGTCTTTCCTTATTATAAATCATGGTGTAAATATAATGTATGTTGCAGAGAAATGCAAATATTATTGGTGTAATTGTCGCATCTTTTTCCGCAAAAATACCCACAAATCTTGCTACTGTAAAAGAAAAGCTGTATGTTTGCATGTTAAACCAATAAACTAAGCATTATGGGAACCGTGAACAAAAGAGTTGTGCAGATCGAAATCGACGACAAAGTAAAGAAGTTGACCATTGAGGGCATTGATAAGGATGCTCAAGTGGTAATGCGTGAGGAACTATCTGACGATGAGTTGGATGTAGTGGCAGGCGGAAGTCGGTTTGGTAGTGGTAACTTACAATTAGGCTGCCCTCCAGTTAGGTCATAAATGTAAAGAATATCGAAAAGGAAGAGAAACGTATCATCAGCATTAAGATTGACGACGATGTTAAGAGGTTGACCATTGAGGGCGTTGATAAGGATTCCCAGGTGGTGATGCGTTAAGAACTATCTGACGATGAGATGGATAGCGTGGCGGGCGGATTTCCCAAATGTCCTATGTGCAACTCAAATCATATTTGATATTGATTGAAGAAGTGATGTTTTTTAGGTTAGCTTTGCCCCCCAAATAGTGAAGGCATGATAGTTTGCATTGCGGAAAAACCATCGGTGGCGAGGGATATTGCCCAAGTATTAGGCGCCACTAACAGGAAAGACGGATATATCGAAGGCAATGGTTACCAAGTGACCTGGACCTTTGGACACCTCTGTACCCTAAAAGAACCGCAGGACTACACCGATTCATGGAAAACGTGGAGTTTAGGCTCATTGCCGATGGTACCTCCTCGTTTTGGCATCAAACTCATTGCCAACGATACCTACGAAAAGCAGTTCCATATCATCGAAGGATTGATGCAGAAGGCCGATATGATCATTAACTGTGGTGATGCTGGCCAAGAGGGTGAACTGATTCAACGTTGGGTGATGCAGAAGGCTGGTGCCCAATGTCCTGTCAAAAGATTGTGGATATCATCATTGACGGAAGAATCTATACGCGAGGGCTTTAATCATCTGCATGAAGCATCCGACTACCAATCGCTTTATGAAGCAGGATTGAGTCGTGCTATTGGCGACTGGCTTTTGGGCATGAACGCCACTCGTCTTTATACAATTAAATATGGTCAGAACAGACAAGTGTTGAGCATCGGACGCGTGCAGACTCCCACTTTAGCTCTGATAGTTAGTCGTCAACAAGAAATTGAGAACTTCGTACCTAAGCAGTATTGGGAACTGAAGACCACCTATCGCGATGTACTTTTCAATGCAGTAGTGAAGAAAAGTGACGAGGAGCTGATAGCCGAAGCAGAGAAGAATAAGAAAGATGATGAGACTGTTGATATCTCGAAGATAGATAACCCTGGTATGGAGCCCATTGCCAATGAGGCGGAAGGCTTGGCATTAGTGGAACGCATCAAGGATTTGCCTTTTGTGGTGACCGATGTGACGAAAAAGCCAGGAAAGGAATATCCTCCTCGTTTGTATGATCTGACTTCCCTACAGGTGGATTGCAATAAGAAGTTTGGTTTTAGCGCCGACGACACGTTGAAACTTATCCAAAGCCTCTATGAGAAGAAGGTAACCACCTATCCTCGTGTTGATACCACTTTCCTAAGCGACGATATCTATCCTAAGTGCTCCAATATCCTAAGAGGTTTGAAAGGCTATGAAGCCTTGACCGCTCCTTTGCTTGGAAAGACTTTGCCCAAGAGTAAAAAAGTCTTTGATAATTCCAAAGTGACTGACCACCACGCTATTATTCCTACAGGTCAACCCCCTGTAAACTTGACAGACCAAGAGAAGAAAGTGTTCGACCTCGTGACCAGGCACTTCATTGCCGTTTTTTATCCTGAATGCAAAATCAGTACTACCACGATAGAGGGCAGAGTAGAGGATATCCCCTTCAAAACTAGCGGGAGACAAGTACTCGATCCAGGATGGCGTGTGGTGTTTGCTACAAATGATAATGGAGAATTGAAAATGGAAAATGATAATTCTCAATTCTCAATTCTCAATTCTCAATTTGTGAAAGGTGAGCAAGGCCCACACATCCCCGAGTTGCAGGAGAAATGGACACAACCTCCTCGTCCTTATACAGAAGCTACCTTACTTCGTGCGATGGAAACAGCAGGTAAATTGGTGGATAACGATGAATTGCGGGATGCCTTGAAAGAAAATGGTATTGGACGTCCCTCTACACGTGCGGCTATTATAGAAACACTGTTCAAGCGCAACTATATCCGTAAGGAACGGAAGAATCTGGTGGCCACGCCTACTGGTATCGAACTCATTGGTTTGATTCGTGAGGACCTGCTCAAGAGTGCCGAATTGACTGGGTTGTGGGAGAAGAAGTTGCGAGAGATAGAGAAGAAGAACTATCAGGCAGGACAATTCCTTGACGAACTCAAGCAGATGGTGACCGAAATTGTGAATGCCGTCCTTTCGGATAACTCCAATCGTCGCGTTACAGTGGTCAACTCTGAAGAGGAAAAGAAAAAGAAGAAAGCAACAAAAGCTGGACAAACAACTGCTCCAAAGAAGAAAACAACTGTCAATGGTCAACGGTCACTTTCTGGAGCAGCGAGTGCCAATGATGCTGGCATCAAATTGGTCGAGTCGCAACAGAATAGGACGCAGTCGATGGTTCCAGATGACAGCGTTATTGGCAAGCCTTGTCCTGTTTGCGGTAAAGGCCACATCATCAAGGGTAAGAGTGCCTATGGATGCTCTGAGTGGAAGTCGGGTTGCACATTCCGTTTGCCGTTTCATGGGGAGGAAAATTAAATAAAAGATATGAATATGAGAAGACTTGTATTATTATTTGCATTTTGTGCATTTACTTTGGGACTTTGTGCCCAGAGTACATTAGAAGAGATACGTCAGAACAAAGAGCTGGCTGGTGGCAACATGAGTGTCTATCCTGTTCCCACCAAGGCATTGACACCTGCTCCCAAGGGTTATCAGCCTTTCTATCTGAGCCATTATGCCCGTCATGGTTCTCGCTACAGAACAGAAGAGATTGAGTATAAGAATCCGCTAGAGACCATGAAGAAAGCCAAGGAAAATGGTGTGCTGACGGCTGATGGCGAGAAAATCTTCGATTTACTCAATCAGGTATATGAATATGCCAAAGGTCACGCTGGCGATTTGACAATGGTGGGTGCTCTCCAGCATCGTGGCATTGGTCATCGTATGTATGATAACTTCCCTGAGATTTTCGGAAAGGAAATTGAGGTGGATGCCCGTTCCACTACCGTGATTCGAAGCATCCTCTCCAAGGTCAATGAATGTATGGAGTTGCAGTCACTGAATAGTAAACTGCATTTTTACAACGATGCCAGTCCCCATGACATGTATTATATGAACAACAACAACCCTTTACTGAATCAGATTTTGGCTGATCCTAAATTGGAGCTTTCAAAGATATTTACAGGTACTTACTTGGAAAGCACTACCACTCCCGATCGTTTGATGAAAGTGTTGTTCAATAATCAAGATTATGTCCGTTGGGTGGTAAATGCCAAATCGTTGATGAGTCAGTTGTTTGATATTGCCGTGAGTATGCAGGATATTAATTTCGAGCCATCATTCAACTTACTGGATTATTTCACTCCAGAAGAGTGCTACGACCAGTTTAAGAACGGCAACTTGTTCTGGTACTTAGCTTTCGGTCCTGCTAAAGAGACACGTGGCCTGATGCCTTACCGCATGGCTCCGTTGTTGCAGAATATCCTCGATACGGCTGTTACTGCTTTGGCGAAACCTCAGGAGAGTGCTACCCTTCGTTTCGGTCACGACACCATTATCATGCCATTGGCCGCTTTGTTGGAGCTCGACAACTGGGGCAATGCAGTGGATGATCTGAATACTCTGGCAGAGACTTATCCTGACTACAAGTTGATTCCGATGGCCAGCAACATCCAGATAGTGTTCTATAAGAATAAGAAGTCTGACGATGTACTGGTGAAGTTTATGTTGAACGAGCGAGAGTGCAAGATTCCTGTGGCCACCGATATGGCGCCTTATTATCATTGGAAAGACGTAGAGCAGTTCTATCGTGCCAAGCTTGCGAAGTTTGACGAGATTCAGGAAGAGCTGAAGAAAGAATTTCCCAATGCTAAGTAAACAAAAGAGAATGAGGATTGAAGTTGCCTTCAATCCTCAGTTCTTTTTTATAGCTTATCGGTTAATCAGAAGTTCTTATGGAACTCCACTACCGCCTCGATGCCCTTGCGGAAAATCTCCAGAGGGAAGTTTTCATTAGGACTATGGATGGCATTGCTCTCTAAGCCAAAGCCCATGAGCACTGTCTTGATGCCCAGTACTTTCTCGAAGGTGGCGATAATAGGAATACTACCGCCTCGACGAACCGCTAACGGCTTCTTGCCGAAAGCTTTTTCGAAGCCCTTCTCTGCAGCTTTGTAAGCTGGTAAGGAGATAGGACATACATAGCTTTCGCCACCATGAAGGTATTCCACCTTCACTTTTACGCTCTTGGGAGCAATCTCTTGCAGGTAGTCCATCATTAGCTGACCAATCTTTTCGTTGTCCTGATGAGGCACCAAACGAGTAGAAATTTTTGCAAACGCCTTGCTTGGAATTACCGTCTTGGCACCTTCGCCGGTATAGCCACCCCAGATGCCACATACATCAAATGATGGGCGACAACTATTACGCTCCAGCGTGCTGTATCCTTTCTCGCCACACACTTCCTCTACGTCGATAGCTTTTTTATACTTCTCGAGGTCGAAAGGAATATGGGCAATCATTTCGCGCTCTTCAGCTGGCACTTCCTCTACATCGTCATAGAAATGAGGCACGGTGATGCGTCCGTCGGCATCCGTCATTTGTGCTATCAGCTTGCAAAGCACGTTGATAGGGTTGGCTACGGCACCTCCGAAATGACCACTATGGAGATCACGATTCGGACCAGTCACCTCAACTTGCCAATACGACAAACCACGCAAACCGGTAGTCAGTGAAGGCAGGTCCTTACCCAACATTGAGGTGTCTGACACTAAGATGATGTCAGCTTTCAACATCTCCTTATGCTTCTCGCAGAAAGGCTCCAAACTCATCGAACCGATCTCTTCCTCCCCCTCAAAGATGAACTTTATGTTATTTTTCAACAAGCCATTCTTTACCACATACTCAAAAGCCTTCACTTGGATAAAGCTCTGGCCTTTGTCATCGTCGGCTCCACGCGCCCAGATGTTCCCATCCTTGATAACAGGCTCGAATGGATCAGTCTTCCAAAGATTCAATGGTTCTACAGGCATCACGTCGTAATGACCGTAAATCAATATAGTCTTGGCTTTTGGATCCACTATCTTCTCGGCATACACCATTGGGTTGCCGTCAGAGGGCATCACTTCTGCTTTGTCAACACCAGCTGCCAAAAGCAGTTCTTTCCAACGCTCGGCACAACGAATCATATCGTCCTTGTGTGCCGATTCCGAACTGATACTGGGTATGCGTATAAGACTAAATAGCTCGTCAAGCATGCGCTGCTCGTTGTCTTGGATATATTGTTTAATCATAGCTTGGTTGTTTTGTTCAGTAAGTAATAGTCGAGGATAGTCATAGCGGCCATAGCTTCAACGATAGGCACTGCACGAGGTAAAACGCAAGGGTCATGGCGACCTTTTGCTTTTACAACAGTTTCATTTCCAAATGCATCTACCGTTTTTTGCTCAAATAGCAACGTAGCCACGGGTTTGAAAGCCACACGAAAACAGATGTCCTGACCATTGCTGATGCCACCCTGTATGCCTCCCGAATGGTTGGTCTTGGTACAGATAGCGCCATCTTTATTATAGAAGATATCGTTTTGCTCTGATCCTCGCATGTTCATGCCACCGAAACCTTCACCATATTCAAAGCCCTTGGCGGCATTGATGCTCATCATAGCACTTGCCAAAGCTGCGTGGAGCTTGCCAAACACAGGTTCACCCAAGCCTACTGGGCACCCCTGCACCACACATCTGATAGCGCCACCAATGGTGTCTCCCTCAGCTTTCACCTCTTTGATGATGGTCTCCATTTCTTTCGCTTTCGCTGGGTCTGGACATCTTACAGGGTTCTGCTCAATCAGACTGAAATCATAGTCCGTATAGCCTTTCTCTAAGTAGATGTTTCCCACCTGTTGCGTATAAGCTGTAATGTTGATACCCAGTTGTTTGAGTGCCAACTTGGCCAAAGTGCCACCCACCACACGAGCGATGGTCTCTCGAGCCGATGAGCGCCCACCACCTCTGTGATCACGCAGACCATATTTCATTTGATAGGTAAAGTCGGCATGCGACGGACGGAACAGCTCGCGCAAGTTGTCGTAGTCATCGCTATGCTGGTTGGTGTTACGTACCAAGAAGCCAATGGGCATCCCCGTGGATTTACCCTCAAACACACCAGATAGCAACTCCACTTCGTCAGCTTCCTGACGTGCAGTAGTTAATGCCGACTGACCAGGACGCCTGCGAGCCAGTTCGTGCTGAATGAAATCCAGGTCGATGTCAATGCCGGCAGGCATGCCATCCACCACACCTCCTATGCCTACGCCATGCGACTCACCAAAGGTAGTCAGTTTGAATATATGGCCAAAAGTATTACTCATATTTATTTGATTATTAGTGGCATCCAGAGCATCCTCCATCATGGCAACCCTCGTCGCCACAACCGCCACCGCAATGGTCGCAACCACAACTGCATCCGCCTTCGCCGCTCATCACCTTCGCCATAGCAGCCAACTCTTCATTGGTAGCAGGACGAGTTTCCACGATAGAGCCAGTAAAATGCAGGTCGCACCCAGCCAAAGGATGGTTCAGGTCAACCGTCACCTCTGTATCTGAGATGCTGCTCACGCTGGCATTGAAGTGCTGACCTTCAGCATTCATCAATGGGATGATAGCACCCTCAACGATGTGCTCGCTATCAAACTTGCCATCAATCTCGAAAGTCTTTTTGGGCAGTGCTACCACTTGGCGCTCGTCATAAATGCCATAAGCGTCTTCCTTATTAATAATAAAATCAAAAGTCTCACCAGCCTTCAGGTCCTTTACCTTTTCCTCAAATACGGGCAAAGTCAGACCCAATCCTGAAATAAACTCAAAAGGCTTCTCAGCGGTAGCCTCTTCTGCAAAATCCCTGTCGCCATCCTCAATGGTGTAGAGTTTGTAGGCAACCGTTATAAATTTGTTTTCCATTCTTGTTATTTGTTCTTTTTGTGAATATTGAATGCAAAAATAATGAAAGAAAGTGTCAGAACAAAAGCTTTTCCTATGAAATTTAAAAATATTCATTATATTTGCAAACTAACTATGTTGTTTAAAGTGAAAGATTGGAATACTTTTATGGGTAAGAAGTTATGGATATATGTCGGTATTGTGGTGGGGTGCTTCATTGTTTTTGCTGCATGCCGTCCCAAGGTGGAAGTTGGTTCTGAATATCGTGCCATATTAGCATCGCACGATTGGGGCGAGGATACCTGCTATGTCTATGGTCATAAGACCCCCGATGTAGATGCCGTTACATCGGCTTTAGCGTATGCTAAGCTGATGCGCTCGTTGGGCTATAATTGTGTGGCAAAGGTGTCGAGTCCGATGAATCGTGAAACACATTATATTGCTCAACGACTGGGCTTTGACTTACCAGAACTAAAATCAGCTGTACCACCCAACACTCGTATCATTGTTACTGACCACTCTGAGTATGCCCATAGCGTCGATGGGGCAAAAGATGCCATTATCCTTCATAAGATTGACCACCATACCGATGGTGACATCCTGGATGACGATTTACCCTTCGTCCGTCGTGAGATGGTAGGTTCTACTAATACCATCATTTTCGATTTCTATAACCAACTGGGTGTACCCATCGATGATGAGGCTGCAAAAATTATGCTGGCAGGCATCGTCTCCGATACCCATAACTTGTCAAAATCCAACACAGTCAAGGCCGACTCCGTTGCTTGGGAAACCCTTGCTACTCAATTGGGTTTGCTCGATCAAATGGGAGAGATTAGTAAAGCAATGATTGAAGCCTCATACAACTATGAGGGTATGACCGATGCCGAGATCTTTATTTCAGACTACAAGGATTACGAGGTGAATGGTCATCACTTTGGTATTGGCAACGTTACCGTTAAGCAGGCAGAGGTGGAGGATATGATCAATCGCCTGCTGGCGGTTGCTCCAGAGGTGACGAAACTGAAAGGCCGCCAGATGCTCTTTGGCTTGATTGATGTGATGATACCCAACCCCGACTTCAATAATACCGCAAAGCCCTACGTGAAGCAAGGTTCCTATCTCGTCTATTATGGTGATGGTACCCAAGAAGTGGCAGAAGCTGTGATAGGTCAAAGCATTCGTGAGGGTGTTACCTATTCCCCCAAGAACCTTTCTCGCAAGGGCAACATTGTGCCTGGCATCACTAAACAATTAGAGTAACATACGTTTTTCCATCATTTCCGTAATGGCTTTTTGGCGTATTATAGAACTATACTACTTCCATCTGGCTTTCATCTAGCTAACTTTCATCATATCGCTGATAATTTCATCTGATATGAAGATGCCCTCTCTCGAAAGACGGAGGGTGTCTTCTTTTTGTACCAATAGACCTCTATTGAGATAAGGCTTGGCGAGCAAAAGGCAATAGTCGTGATAGACTTTGCCAAAACGATGCTGTAAATCGTTGAGGCTAAATCCCTCGCAAGTGCGGAGGCGTGTCATAATGAATTCATTATACTTTGTGTCTATATCTAAAGTCTCTTGCTCAAAATCTCGTCTGTTTTGCTCCAAATCCTCTATGTACTTTTGCAAGGAAGATACATTCCACTCACGACTTTCTCCATTAAACGAGTGGGCACCAGGACCACATCCCAAGTAGGGCACCTCGTGCCAATAGGCACTGTTATGACGAGAACGATAGCCTGGCTGGGCAAAGTTGGAGATTTCGTAATGCTCGTAACCTGCTTTTCTCATCTCATCACATAGAATACGGAAAAGTTCGACGCTGGTGTCTTCGTCCACCTCAGCAATCTCGTGTTTTTGTAACATTTGCCATAATCTCGTGCCTTCCTCATAGGTTAAGTGATAGCAAGAAATATGTTGAACATCCAGAGAGAAAGCCGTTTGCAGATCTTGACGCCATCGTTCGGGTGTTTCTGAGGGCAAACCATAGATCAAGTCGATGCTGATGTTGGTAAACCCCTTTTGTTGACAACGATGCACCGCCTCGATGGCTTGTGCTGCTGTGTGTCGGCGACCTATAAGTTTAAGTGTAGGCTCGTTGAAAGTCTGAATGCCCATGCTGATGCGGTTGAAGGGAAGGGTAGTGAGCATCTCAACATAATCTTCTGTGAGGTCGTCAGGGTTGGCTTCTAAGGTGATTTCCTGGCAAGCCTCCAAACCATATACCTTTTCTATGCAAGCGAAAATCTTTCTGAAATCTGTTTCTGATAATTGTGATGGGGTGCCTCCGCCAAAGTAGAGGGTGTTAATTGTTTCATTATGAAGATAGTTGTGGCGCATGGTCATCTCCTGGCAGAGCGCTTCGATATAGCGAGGCTTCAGCTCTTCCAAGGTGGTGGAGTAGAAGTCGCAATAGGCACAACGCGTTTTGCAAAAAGGCACATGTATGTAAATTCCTGCCATGATGGTAAAGATTTTCTTTTGCAAAGGTAGTTTATTTCCTGCGAAAAGCGTAAATTTGTAGATTAGAAAATAAACTTAATAATAAGATACTATGAAAAGACATTTGCTGACAGGTTTGTTGCTGCTGATGACTTTGGGTGCCCAAGCGCAGAGCAACGAATGGAAAGACCCCAGGGTGAACGAGGTTAACCGCTTACCGATGCATTCCAGTTTCTTTGCTTTCGAAAACGACAAGGCCGCTAAGGGAGAGAAAGAGCAGGCTGCCAACTACATGACCTTGCATGGAACTTGGAAGTTTAATTGGGTGAAAGATGCTGATGCAAGACCCACAGATTTCTGGAAGACAGACTATAACGATGGTGGATGGGATACGATGCCTGTGCCTGGTATGTGGGAGTTGAACGGCTATGGCGACCCATTATATGTGAATATTGGCTATGCGTGGAAGAATCAGTTTAAGAACAATCCGCCTGAGTTTCCCATAAAAGACAATCATGTGGGTTCGTATCGAAAAGAAATTACCGTTCCTGCTTCATGGAACGGCAAGCAGATTATTGTTCATTTCGGTTCGGTAACTTCTAACATCTATCTATGGGTTAACGGTCGCTTTGTGGGCTATAGCGAGGATAGTAAGTTGGAGGCTGAGTTCGACTTGACATCATTTGTGAAACCAGGGCAGAAGAACCTGATTGCTTTCCAGGTGTTCCGTTGGTGTGATGGTACTTATCTTGAGGATCAGGACTTCTTCCGATATTGCGGTGTGGCACGTGATACTTATATGTATGCCCGCAGTAAGCAGCAAATCAGTGATATACGTGTAACGCCTGATTTGGATGCACAATACAAGGATGGTAAGTTGGACGTGAAACTGACTACCAAATGTGGTGGAATGGTTGACTTGGCTTTGTTGGATGCCAGCGGCAAAGAAGTGGCCAGTCAGAGTGTGAAGGCTGCTCCCCAAACCAATGTTACCTTTGATGTGGCCAATCCTAATAAGTGGTCAGCTGAGACCCCTTATCTATATACTTTGAAGGCTACATTGAAGAATGGCGCCAATGTGGTGGAGGTAATCCCCATAAAGGTGGGTTTCCGCAAGATAGAGATCAAGGATGCGCAAGTGCTGGTAAACGGACAACCTGTTCTTTTCAAAGGTGCCGACCGTCATGAGCTGGACCCAGACGGAGGCTATGTGATGTCTCGCGAGCGTATGATTCAGGATATCCAGATTATGAAGAAATTCAATATCAACGGAGTTCGTACCAGTCATTATCCCAACGACTCTTATTGGTATGACCTCTGCGACCAATATGGTATCTATGTAGTGGCCGAGGCCAATGTGGAATCACATGGAATGGGCTATGGTAAGGAGACCTTGGCTATTCGTGATGACTACAAGCTGGCTCACATGCAACGTAACCAGCGCAATGTGCAGCGAAACTATAACCATCCGAGCATCATTTTCTGGTCGTTGGGTAACGAGGCTGGCTATGGTGCCAACTTTGAAGCTGCCTACGACTGGATCAAGGCTGAGGACAAAACTCGTCCTGTTCAGTATGAACGTGCAGGTTATGAGGGTAAATCAGATATCTATTGTCCGATGTACATGACTTATGATGGAGCTATCAAATATAGTGAGGATGCCTCTAAGACGAAGCCTTTAATTCAATGTGAATATGCCCATGCGATGGGTAATTCGGAAGGTGGTTTCAAGGAATATTGGGACATCATCCGCAAGTATCCGAAATACCAGGGTGGCTTTATCTGGGACTTTGTAGATCAGTCTATCCGTTGGGAGAAGAATGGCAAGATGATTTATGCGTATGGCGGAGACTTCAATAAGTTTGATGCCAGCGACCAGAACTTCTGCGATAATGGCTTGATCAGTCCTGACCGTGTGCCTAATCCTCACATGTACGAGGTGGGTTACTACTACCAGAACATTTGGACAAAAATGGTGGATGCCGACAAGGGCATCATTAGTGTGTATAACGAAAACTTTTTCCGCGATCTTTCTGACTATTACATGGGTTGGCAGCTGATACACAACGGAAAGGTGGAGAAGACGGGTAGGGTTGATAACCTGAATGTTGCTCCTCAACAGACAGCGACTATTCAACTCGATTATGGAGAGACCTGCAAACATTGCGAATGGTTGCTCAATGTGAGCTTTAGGCTGAAGAAGGCTGATGGACTCTTGCCTATCAACTTCGAGGTAGCGAAAGAGCAGTTGGTGATTAACCCATTCCAAGGAACCAATGTAGATTTGAAGAATGTGGAGGTGAATAATGTGGAAACCGTAAAGCCTGTGATCAATGACAAAGATAACAACTACTTGATTATTACTGGAGAGCAGTTTCGTATGGAGTTTGACAAACATAATGGTTTCTTGGTGGGCTATGAGTTGCAAGGTCAGCAAGTTTTGAAGGAAGGAGAGGCATTGACTCCTAACTTCTGGCGTGCTCCTACAGACAACGACTTTGGCGCTAACTTGCAAAGACGCTATGCTGCTTGGAAGAATCCGGAGATGAGGTTGACAAAGCTTTCGCAAGAGGAGAAAGACGGTATGGCATTTGTGAAGGCTGAATATACGATGCCAGAAGTGAAGAGCCAGTTGACATTGACGTACCTTATTAATAATAAAGGTGCGGTGAAGGTTACCCAGCAGCTGACAGCTGATAAGGATGAGAAGGTGGCCAACCTGTTCCGATTTGGCATGCAGTTGCCGATGCCAAAGAACTATGAAACGATAGAGTATTGGGGAAGGGGGCCGATAGAGAATTATTCCGACCGCAACAACAGTACTTTCATCGCTATCTATCGCCAGAAGGTGTCTGAACAGTTCTATCCATATATACGTCCGCAGGAGAATGGCAACAAGACCGATATCCGTTACTGGAAGATGATTAATGAAAAGGGCAAGGGTATCCAGATTGTGGCTGAACAACCGTTCTCGGCATCAGCCCTGCATTACACCATTGAGCAGTTGGACGAGGGAATGACAAAGCATCAGATGCACTCGCATGAGATTGAACCGGCAGATGTTACGAACTTGTTGATTGACAAGGTGCAGATGGGTTTGGGGTGCATAAACAGTTGGGGCCATCTGCCACTGAATGACTATATGTTGCCGTATCAGGATTATGAATTTACTTTTGTGATTTCTCCTATTGAGAACAACATTGAGATAGACTAAATAGTTACGAAATCGTAAAAAAGTGGCGAAAGAGTTGCTTTTCTTGCTTAGATTTGCTAATTTGCACCGCTTTTTAACAAAGCACCTTTTTGTTGATTATAATTTTAATAATTAAATACCATGAAAGTTTATCAAACTAACGAAATTAAGAACATTGCCTTGTTAGGTAGTGATGGCGCCGGAAAAACCACTCTCACAGAGTCTTTGCTCTTTGAGGGTGGTATCATAAAACGTCGCGGTAGAATAAGCCAGAAGAACACAGTGAGTGACTATTTCCCTGTAGAGCAGGAATATGGCTACTCGGTTTTCTCCACAGTATTCCATGTTGAGTATAACGGCAAGAAGCTGAATATCATTGACTGCCCTGGTAGTGATGACTTTGCAGGTGCTTATCTGACGGCTTTGAACGTAACAGATACTGCTATTTTGCTCATTAACGGACAGTATGGACCTGAGGTAACGACACAGACCCATTTCCGTTATACCGAGAAACTGGGTAAGCCTGTGATTTTCCTGATCAACAAACTGGATGCAGATAATTGCGACTTCGATAATGTGGTTGAACGTTTGCGTGAAACTTATGGCAACAAGGTGGTACGCGTGCAGTATCCATTGAATGCGGGACCTAACTTTAACTCTGTCATTGACGTATTGTTGATGAAGAAGCTGACTTGGGGACCTGATGGTGGCGCAGCTACTATTGAGGATATTCCTGCAGCTGAAATGGACAAGGCTACCGAGTTGCATAATGCATTGGTTGAGGCTGCTGCAGAGCACGACGAGGCTTTGATGGAGAAATTCTTCATGGAGGAGCCTCTTGATCAAGATGAGATTCGCTTGGGTATCCGTAAAGGATTAGCTGCTCGTGGCATGTTCCCTGTATTCTGTGTTTGCGCACAGAAGAACATGGGTGTAGGTCGTCTGATGGAGTTCTTAGGCAATGTAGTACCTTTCGTTGACGATATGCCAGCTGTGAAGAATACCGCAGGTGAGGAGGTGAAACCAGATGCTAATGGTCCTACATCTATCTTCTTCTTCAAGACTTCTGTTGAGCCTCATATCGGTGATGTGCAGTACTTTAAGGTGATGAGCGGTACGCTGAAGGAAGGTGATGACCTGACTAATGCAGATCGTGGTTCAAAGGAACGTATCGCACAGATCTATTCTCCTGCAGGTGCTAACCGTGAGAAGGTGGATGCAATGGTAGCAGGTGACATAGGTTGTACCGTTAAGCTGAAGGACGTTCGCGTGGGCAATACTTTGAATGGCAAGGATTGCGAATACCGTTTCGACTTCATCAAGTATCCTAACTCTAAGTATTCTCGTGCTATCCGTCCTGCTAATGAGGCAGATATGGAGAAGATGATGGGCTTGCTGAATCGTATGCATGAGGAAGACCCAACTTGGATTGTTGACCAGTCTAAGGAATTACGTCAGACCATCCTTTATGGTCAGGGTGAGTTCCATCTTCGTACGCTGAAATGGCGCATGGAGAACAATGAGAAGATGCAAATTGTGTATGATGAGCCGCGTATTCCTTATCGTGAGACTATCACTAAGGCAGCTCGTGCCGACTATCGTCATAAGAAACAGTCTGGTGGTGCAGGTCAGTTTGGTGAGGTACACCTCATTGTGGAGCCTTATACTGAGGGTATGCCAGAGCCTACTGTTTACAAGTTCAATGGTCAGGAATATCGTATCTCTGTTAAGGGTAAGGATGAGTATCCATTGGATTGGGGCGGTAAGCTGGTGTTCTACAACGCTATTGTTGGTGGTTCAATCGATGCACGCTTCATGCCTGCTATTCTGAAGGGTATCATGTCACGTTTGGAGCAAGGTCCTTTGACTGGTTCTTATGCTCGTGACGTACGTGTTATTGTATATGATGGTAAGATGCACCCAGTGGATTCAAATGAAATCTCATTCATGTTGGCTGGCCGTAATGCATTTAGCGAGGCGTTCCGTAATGCTGGACCTAAGATTCTGGAGCCTATCTATGATGTGGATGTTTTGGTTCCAGCTGACTATATGGGTGATGTGATGAGTGACTTGCAAGGTCGCCGTGCTATGATTATGGGTATGGACAGTGAGTCTGGTTTCCAGAAGCTGAGTGCTAAGGTGCCTCTAAAGGAAATGTCATCTTACTCAACTGCATTGAGCTCACTTACTGGTGGTCGTGCTTCATTTGTGATGAGCTTCTCTGGCTACGAACTTGTTCCTACCGATGTTCAGAACAAGCTGATTAAGGAGTTCGAGGAGAGCAACAAGGAAGACGAGTAAACTCTACACCTTATTTATATATACAAGGACTGCATCGGTATTACGAGCAGTCCTTGTTGTTTATTTAGTATTGTTAATGAAAAAAATGATAAAAAATTAACAATTTACTTGCATGGTATTATTTGAATTGTTAAATTTGCTTCGTCAAACAGATATAAATAGTGTAACGCAGATATGAAGAAAACAACAATATGGATATTGGGCATTGTGATGGGACTTTCGTTCCTTAGCTTGCTGTATCTTCAGATTAGCTACATCGAAGAGATGGCCACCATGCGCAACGAGCAGTTTGACGAGTCGGTCAAGCGTGCGTTGTTGGCTGCTTCGAAGGATGTGGAGTCGGAGGAGGTGGACCGTTGGCTGCGTGAAGACATATCTACCCAAGACCGTAACGCATGGAGCCAGAGCTCACAAAATTCGAAGACACAAACACAAAGTTTTACAATAACCGGTCCAGATGGTTCGAAGATTGAACTGAAAACCTTCTCGGGGACACAGGAGTTGCCAAAAGCGATGATATCACGTCGTCACGGCACCAAAACCATACCGCAGACCTCTCGCTCAATGGCTGAGATGTTGCGCAACCGCTACCTTTACCAGCGCGACTTGCTGGATGAGATTGCGTGGCAGATGGTATATAATGCCGATGTGAAACCCGTATCGGAAAGAATCAATTTCAGGAACCTTGACAATTACATCCATTCGGGTTTGGTGGATAATGGTGTGAACCTCAGCTATCACTTCAAAGTAATTGACGGCGATGGCAAGGAAGTGTATCGTTGCTCTGACTTCAATGAGAAGGGAAGCGATCAGGTTTATACACAACCCTTGTTTCTGAATGACACGCCAGCTCGAATGAGCATCGTCCAAGTACATTTCCCAGGCAAGCGTGACTATATCTTCGACTCCGTGAGTTTCATGATTCCCTCGGTGGTGTTCACGCTGGTGTTGTTAGTAACCTTCATCTTTACCATCTATGTCATCTTCCGTCAGAAGAAGTTGACCGAGATGAAGAACGATTTTATTAACAACATGACTCACGAGTTCAAGACGCCTATTTCTACCATCTCGCTGGCCGCTCAGATGCTCAATGACCCAGCTGTGGCCAAATCGCCCAATATGTTTCAGCATATCTCTGGTGTGATCAATGACGAGACAAAACGCTTGAGACTTGAGGTGGAAAAGGTGTTGCAGATGTCGATGTTCGACCACGATAAAGCCACCATGAAACCCAAGGAGATTGATATGAATGCCTTGATTGACGGAGTGGTCAATACATTCAGGTTGAAAGTGGAGCGATATAATGGTAAGATTGAAAGTGAGTTGTTGGCAGAAGACCCAATTGTATATGCCGACGAGATGCATATCACCAACGTCATATTCAACCTTATGGACAATGCTGTGAAGTACAAGCGTGAGGATGTTGATTTGCGCCTTACTGTAAAGACCTGGAACGAAGGCAAGAAACTGATGATTGCTGTGCAAGACAACGGCATCGGTATAAAGAAAGAAAATCTTAAAAAGATATTTGAAAGGTTCTATCGCGTGCATACAGGTAATCTGCACGATGTAAAGGGGTTTGGCTTGGGACTGGCCTATGTAAAAAAGATTATTACCGACCATAATGGTACTATCAAGGCTGAGAGCGAGCTGAATGTCGGAACCAGATTTATTATTGCATTACCTTTATTTAATCTTGAGTGATATGGAAGACAAATTGCGTATTCTGTTGTGTGAAGACGATGAGAATCTGGGCATGCTGCTCAGGGAGTATTTACAAGCTAAGGGCTATGTTGCTGATCTCTACCCAGATGGAGATGCCGGCTACAAGGCTTTCTTAAAAACGAAGTATGACATCTGCGTCTTCGACGTGATGATGCCTAAGAAAGATGGTTTTACGCTGGCAAAAGAAGTTCGTGCCGCCAATTCTGAAGTGCCTATCATCTTCTTGACTGCCAAGACGCTGAAGGAAGATATCCTAGAGGGCTTCAAGCTGGGTGCGGATGATTACATCACCAAACCTTTCAGTATGGAAGAGCTGACGCTACGTGTAGAGGCTATCTTGCGTAGAGTAAAGGGAAAGAAGAATAAGGATAACAATACTTACAAGATTGGTAAGTTTACCTTTGACATTCAGAAGCAGATTTTGTCAATCGATGGTGAACAGACGAAGCTTACTACAAAGGAGTCTGAGCTTTTGAACCTGCTTTGCACACATGCCAATGATGTGCTGAACCGTGACTTCGCCTTGAAAACCATCTGGATAGATGATAACTATTTTAATGCTCGCAGTATGGATGTGTATATTACCAAGCTGCGTAAGCACCTGAAGGCTGACCCAGCCATTGAGATTATCAATATCCATGGAAAGGGATATAAGCTGATTATCCCAGAACCAAATGAGGAATAAGTATAATAAATAAAGGCGGCTTCTTAGGAAGCTGCCTTTATTGTTTTAAACACGATCTCGTGTGGGAAGATTAGTCTGCCAAACGCTTGTTGATAACGATGTAAACGATCAAACCTACTACCATCAGGAAGAAGAGGCCACCTAATACACCATTGTTGTTAACGTTACCGGTAAACTGGCAAGCAATCATGCCTAAGCCGCCCAGCAGGATTAAAATCAGTCCCAGATTCTTTAATAAGCCTTTCATGTGTACACTATTTTTAAATTATTATTTTAATCTGACTAAAATCATTTACAAAGAAAAGGAAAATTCTTTAACGAAAGAAATTATTTCAGGTAAAAAAATAAAAAAGTACCCAAATATTTTCGTTTTGACCTTTTAAGCCTCTTTATTCGGCTTCTCTTGCATGTTGTTGAATATCTTCTTCAGCAGATTTTGACCAATTGTCAATTCTTGGGATGAAACATTGACAAGTGCTTTCCGCATAGTGGCGTTTGCCACCAAAAAAGCCTTTTCTTCAATGTTTTTCCCCTCTGAAGTAAGTACAATCAGGTTACTGCGTTTGTCGTTCTCATCCACAGTTCTTTTTACTAATCCCTTCTCCTCCAAACTGTCAATTAATCTTGTCATATTGGGCTTGTCCTTGAAGGTGACGTTGCAAAGCTCTTGCTGTGTCACCCTGTCTTTCTTCCACAATAATGATAACACCGTTAATTGCTCTGGCGAAATGTCAATACCCTCTTCCTTAAAGTCAGTTACGAGCCTGCGGTTGATGGCAGCAGAAACCCTGCCATTCAGTACAGCAAAAATCAATGTTACGTCAAAATCAAACTGCTCTATCCCTTTCATATAAAGTATTGATATTATTTATTGCAAAGATAATGCAAACCTAATACAGAACAAAATAAGCAAGCTTGTTTTTTATAGTGATATGGAGTATATCTTCTAAAGTTGCATAAAAATTTGGCAGTTAAAAATAAAATCCTTAACTTTGCATCCGCAATTTTGCAAAACAAGTATTTTTAATTTTTAAACAGTATGAATCAATACGAAACCGTTTTCATTTTGACTCCCGTTTTGTCTGATGAACAGATGAAGGAAGCGGTAGGAAAGTTCACTGGCATCATCACCGCTAACGGTGGTAAGATTGTCAATGAAGAAAGCTGGGGCTTGAAGAAGCTGGCTTATCCTATTGAGAAGAAGACCACTGGTTTCTATCAGTTGGTAGAGTTCGAGGCTGATCCTACAGTGATCGCTAAGTTAGAGGTTAATTATCGTCGCGATGAGCGCGTTCTTCGCTTTTTGACATTGAAGCAGGAAAAATATGCTGCTGAGTATGCTGCTAAGAGAAGAGGTCTTAAAACTAAAAAGGAGGATTAATTATGGCACAGAATCAGAACGTTCAAGAGCAGTCTGAGATCAGATATCTGACTCCCCCTTCAGTAGATATTAAGAAGAAGAAATACTGCCGCTTTAAGAAAGCTGGTATTAAGTACATTGATTATAAGGATCCTGAATTCCTGAAGAAGTTCCTCAACGAGCAGGGCAAGATTCTGCCTCGTCGTATTACTGGTACTTCCTTAAAGTTCCAGCGCCGTGTTGCGCAAGCTGTTAAGAGAGCCCGTCATTTGGCTCTGCTGCCTTATGTAACTGACATGATGAAATAATAAGGAGGAGATAGTATGGAGATAATTTTGAAAGAAGACGTAATCAATCTGGGTTACAAGAACGATATCGTTAAGGTGAAGAACGGTTATGGCCGTAACTACCTCATCCCTACTGGTAAGGCTGTTATCGCTTCTCCTTCTGCTAAGAAGCAATTGGCTGAAGACCTGAAGCAGCGTGCTCATAAGTTAGAGAAGATTAAGAACGAGGCTTTGGCCAAGGCTGAGCAGTTGAAGGGCGTTAGTTTGAAGATTGCAGCTAAAGTTAGCAATACTGGTACTATCTTTGGTTCTGTTGGCGCTATGCAAGTAGCTGACGAACTGGCTAAGCTGGGTATTGAGATCGACCGTAAGATCATTACTGTTAAGGGTAGTGTGAAGGAAGTTGGTAATTATGTAGCTAATGTACAGCTGCACAAGGAAGTGAAGGTTGAAATTCCTTTCGAAGTGGTAGCTGAGGCAGAAGAAGCATAAGATTACTATAATCACTATCAATAAAGGCTCCGCACTACGGAGCCTTTATTGTTTTGTTATATTGGGATTGATAGTCATAAAAAAGGCTCCGTAGTGCGGAGCCTAAGTCTTTAGCCAGAAATAATATCAATAATTATTTCTTTTCGAGCTGGCTTTTAGCAGCATTGGCAGCATCGTCAATAGCCTGCTTTGCAGCGTCCTTAGCAGCGTTGGTAACCTCTTCTGCCTTGTCCTTAGCAGCCTGCTTCAGTTCTTCACCTGCCTGCTTAGCAGCGTCAATCACCTCAACGGCCTTATCGGCAGCTGCTTCTGAAGCAGCTGCAGCTACTGCTGCGACAGAGTCCTTCAGTTGCTGTTCGTTCTTTGTAGCTTCTTCATTGTTTGCTTTGTTACCTCCGCAAGATGCGAAAGATACAGCCAGAATGGCTGCTACCATAAATGCAATCTTTTTCATAGTTCACTTGCTTTAAAAAACTAATAACTAATGTTTTACCTGTGTCTATGAGTAAGAAATAATAATCTCCTCGCTCAAAAACGGTGCAAAATTACGAAAAGTTGAGAGCAGAACAAAATAATCTTGTTTTTTTTTGCCAATACGAAGTAATTTATCTAAAGATACTATCTTTTTATATACCTTATTCTCCAATAGTAGGAAAAAAAATATTTTTGTAGTACTTTTGTGCTCATAATAGATAACTATGACCGACGAGCATATATTTCAAGACAAGAAGGCTGTTTACTATACTCTGGGATGTAAGTTGAATTTCTCAGAAACTGCAACGATCAACAAGTTGCTGCAAGATGCTGGCATTAGGAATGCACGCAGGGGAGAGGAGGCAGATGTGTGTATAGTAAACACCTGTTCAGTGACGGAGGTGGCTGATCGCAAATGCCGACAAGCTATACACCGTTTGCACAAGCAGCACCCTCGTGCTTTTATGGTGGTGATGGGATGCTATGCTCAGTTGAAACCTCAGACGGTGGCAAGTATACCAGGCGTAGATGTTGTACTGGGCGCTGAGCAGAAGAAAGACCTACTTAGTTATTTGGGAGACTTGACTAAGAAGACCGAGAGGGGCGAGGCTTTCACTTCGGCATTGAAGGATATCCGTTCGTTTGCACCATCGTGCTCACGTGGTAATCGTACCCGTTATTTCCTGAAGGTGCAAGATGGCTGCAACTATTTCTGTACTTACTGTACCATACCTTTTGCTCGTGGCAGAAGTCGCAATGGCAGCATTGCCTCACTGGTGGAAGATGCGCGCAAGGCTGCTCTTGAAGGGGGCAAGGAGATTGTAATTACGGGAGTAAACATAGGTGATTTTGGGCGAACTACAGGCGAGAGTTTCCTTGATTTAATCAAGGCTTTGGACGAAGTAGAGGGTATTGAACGCTATCGTATTTCTTCAATAGAGCCAGACTTGCTATCGGATGAAATTATCGACTTCGTGGCTCATTCCAAACATTTTATGCCGCATTTTCATATCCCTCTTCAATCGGGATGTGATGAGGTGCTGAAACTGATGCATCGCCACTATGACAGGGCTTTGTTTGCCCATAAGATAGAGCGTATCAAACAACTGATGCCTAATTGCTTCATTGGCGTAGATGTTATGGTGGGCACGCGAGGTGAGATGGATGAATATTTTGAGGATTCCTATCAGTTTATTAAGGGACTGGATGTGACTCAGCTACATGTGTTCAGCTATTCTGAACGACCTGGAACGAAGGCTTTGCAGATTGATTATGCAGTGCCTCCACAGGTAAAACATGAGCGAAGTCAACGCTTGTTGGATCTCTCTGAAGAGAAAACTCATGCTTTCTATCACTCTTTTGTTGGACAAACAATGCCTGTGTTGTTAGAGAAACCGAAGACCGGCCAGCCCATGCATGGGTTTACACCTAATTATATACGTGTGGAAGTGGCGAACAGACCAGAATTGGATAATCACATTGTGATGGTTCATATGGGGGAAATGAATGAGGCTGGAGATGCTTTAAAGGGAGAGCTATATGGATAAAGTAGCCATCGTGATATTAAGCTGGAACGGTAGTCAGATGCTCAGATCTTTCTTGCCGTCGGTGTTAAAATATACTGAGGAAGAGGCTGCTGTTTATGTGGCCGATAATGGTTCGGAAGATAATACATTAGAGGTGCTGGCTACTTCATTTCCTTCGGTCAAGGTCATTCCACTCGATAAGAACTATGGCTTTGCTGAAGGCTATAACCGTGCCTTACAAGAGGTGAAGGCTGAGTATGTGGTGTTGTTGAACTCTGATGTGGAGGTGAAAGACCGATGGCTCACGCCTTTGGTGGCGTTCATGGATGCTCACCCTGAAGTGGCGGCTTGTCAGCCAAAGATAAAAAGTTGGCGAGAGCCCAAGAACTTTGAGTATGCAGGAGCTGCTGGCGGTTTCGTGGATTGCTATGGCTATCCTTTTTGTAGGGGGCGTATCTTTAACTCCGTAGAGGAAGACCATGGGCAATATGATACCCCTATGAAAGTGTTTTGGGCTACAGGTGCATGTCTTTTTATTCGCTTGCAAGACTATCGTGAGGCAGGAGGTTTGGATGCTCGCTTCTTTGCCCACATGGAGGAAATCGACCTTTGCTGGCGACTTAATGCCAGGGGTAGAGAGGTGTGGTGCATACCAGAGAGTACTGTCTATCACGTGGGGGCTGCTACCTTGAAACGCGAGAACCCACACAAGACCTTCCTCAATTTTCGCAACAATCTCTTGATGCTTTACAAAAATCTGCCTGATAACGAGTTGCATCGTGTGATGCATTGGCGAACCTTTCTTGACTACTCTGCCGTTCTGTCTTTTGTTCTTAAAGGACAGTTCGCTAATGCCCAAGCTGTCTTTCAGGCCCGTAAGGCTTATCATCGTCTTCGTCCCGGTTTCTTCATCTCGCGTAACCTTAATATGCTGGCAAGGGTTGAACATCCTGCCCAAACGTGTTGGATGAAATGCCTACTCTGGGCTTACTATGTCCAAAAAAAACATACCTTCGCCAAGTTGTTTTGACTCGCCTTATTCATCCGAATAATGTTTACGGGGTGTTCCAGTGTCGGTAACACCCAGTTCCCTACTTCGGAACACCCAGTTCCCTACTTCGGAACGACCAGTTCCCAACTTCGAAACAGACTGTTCCCAACTTCGAAACAGACTGTTCCCAACTTGGGAACAAGTGGGAAACAATATCTCGACAATAAGGAGATGTATTACTTGTCCATTTTGGAAGTGCACTTGCTTGTTAAGGCAAAACTAGATGGATAGCGGAGCTTCTGATAGCTGCTCCCAAAGGAGGGTTGAGTTTCTCCAACAGAATATCTACAGAAATGACGGTGGGGAAATCGTGCAAAATACGATGGGCAATGCGTCCAGCCACATATTCCAAAAGATTGGAACGTTGTTGCATCTCTACCTTGACCACTTGATAGACCTCAGCATAGTTTACAGTATCGTGAACGTCATCTGTCTGCATCGCCTTGCTGATGTCCACCGATAGTGTGAGGGTGACTACATATTCATTGCCCACCACGGCTTCTTGGGGAAGAAGTCCGTGGTAAGCAAAGAAATGCATGCCTTTTAAGATGATTTCACTCTTCATAAGCATCAGTCTCTTCCTGAATTCTCAATCATACTGATAATCTTGTTGTTCAGAATGTCAGCCTGCAACAAATCCTCTAAGGTGAGATGCATGCGATAACGCCAGTAGTGTTTCACAATGGCTGGAATGTTAATTCGTTCATCCTGTCCATCAGGCAAACGAACCTCACCGTCAATAGATAGCCAATCTTGCAATGATGGTACGCAGAGCATTGACTTGCCTTGCAAATGGGCGTCAATTATCTCCTCGCAAATCTGTGGTGTAGCAGTAGATGGGGCAAAACCCTTCTTGCCCATCACATTGTTGTAATAGCGCTGAGTAATCTGTGGGTTCTCTTCCCACCACCCTCGTAAGGTGGACATGTCATGCGTAGAGATAGTACAGACAGACCGATACGGGAACCAGTCGGGATTACCAAACTCTTGATTTGACACTTTTGACATGCGCTGTATCTCCAATGACAGGATACGCAATTCGTTCATTACCGATGGTACGCAATTAGGAATCATGCCCAGGTCTTCACCACATACCAACATGTTCGTGCATTGAGTCAGCTGTGGCAGCTTCTTCATGGCTTGCTCACGCCAAAAATCATTGTGACGCTGGTAGTAATAGTGGTTGTAGAGTTTGTTGAACGCCAGTTTATCAGCTTCGCTCAACGTTTGAAATACATAATCATTCTGCACGCTGATGCGTGGATGGAAGCGGTTGTCATCGTGTCGATCTTTCAAAAACAACACATCGCTGATAAGACTATAGAGCCCTTCACGGATTTTGACACTATTCTTGTCGGTCTTGCCCATGAAGTGAGCTTCTACCTGACGTTGGGTAGTATACTCAGGTCTCATGTCATAAACCTCGTAAGTGTCGGTGGCTTGCAGGAAGGTCTTCTTCACATAGTCCGTATGCTCTCCGAATAATTCCTCTAAGAAACGCTCGTGGATATAGGGCTTGGTAAAGAATTCTTCGTTGAATCGCAGGCCAAAGCCCTCAATTTCCTCTTTCGTCATTGGCAATGCTGGCACAAATTGTCCTAGTAAGCCATGCACGGCATGACTTGGCATTTCCCAGATGCGGAAGAAACCCAAAATGTGGTCAATGCGGTAAGCATCGAAATATTCGCTCATCTTGCGGAAGCGACGCATCCACCAAGCATAGTTATCCTTCTCCATCACCTCCCAGTTATAGGTAGGGAATCCCCAATTCTGACCATTCACGGAAAAGTCATCTGGTGGAGCACCTGCTTGTTCGTTCTGGTTGAAATAATAAGGCTCTGTCCAAGCTTCCACGCTATTGCGACTGATACCAATAGGGATGTCACCTTTCAATACCACTCCTTGCTTGCGGGCATACTTGCTGACAGCTGCCAATTGACGGTCGAGGTGATATTGTATGAAATAGTAAATAGCAATCTCTGGGAATATCTTGCTTTTACTACTGCAGAGCTTAGCGATTTCTTCGGCATTATATTTCTGGTACTTCGGCCACTCACGGAAGTTGGGCGTACCATATTTATCGCGTAGGTAGCTGAAAGCGGCATAAGGCACCAGCCAGCTCTGATTGTTGAGGAAAAATGTTCCAAAGTCTATCGATTGCATGGTAGCTTCGCCGTCTTGCTCGAACAACAGCCGGAAATAATCCCACTTAGCCTTATTCACCTCTTCATAGTCCACCTGTTGCAACTTATTCAGTTTAGCTTTCTGCTTGTTGAAACTTGCCAGTTTTTTGTTATCCTTTAACTCACCCATCTGACGTAAGTCTGCATACATAGGGTGAATGGCGTATATGGAGATGCTGTTATAGGGGTAGGAGTCGATCCAAGTTTTAGTGATAGTGGTGTCGTAGATAGGCAAAATTTGTACTATCTTCTGGTGAGTCTTAGCTGCCCAGTCAACCATTAGCTTTAGGTCGCCGAAGTCGCCCACGCCAAAGCTTCCTTCAGAACGCAATGAAAATACAGGCACAGCTACGCCGGCACCTTTCCAAGGATGTTGGTTGAACACAGCATAACGGTCGCTATAGACAATGGTTCCCTTCTCTTCCAGTTCTGGCTCAGTCAACAAGCGGTTGGGATTGTCTTCCCATCCAAGGAACTCTTTTGTTTTAACATCCACCAGCACAAACTTATACTCAATGGGGAATTGCAGCTTGTTGATGTCCACCTCAATCTGCCATTCGGGATAGTAGGTGTCACTCATTACCATAGCTTTCTCTGGGTTCCAGTTACCAAAGATTTCTTGATTACCGCAGATGGCTAGACGAACGTTTGGCTTAGTAGGCATATAAGCCTTGATGACAATGCCACGAGCGGGTGTAGGCAAGCCTAAATTACGCTTGTTGTGAGCTGTCCAAGCTTCGGTAAAAGCGGATGAATATAGATAACTGTTCTCTGGCAAGTCTTTCCAGCTGTCCATCAATGTATAAACTTTACCTTTCAGATTATGTGCGTGAAGCACCCTCGGAAAGGCATGCCATTCCTCACGTACGATCTCCTTACCTCGCCCAATCAGATAACGATATTTGATTAACTTGGTAGAACTTACCACCACTTCCATTTCAGCAGACCATCTGATGCCATCAGTTGTGTTGAGGGCAACGGCCTCCTCCACATTGTCATTACCCAGTTCGGGCATATTGCCGACAACTCTTACTTCCTCGCCCCAATGGGTGCGATATTCAATATTAAATTTAAGGATCATAAAACACAATAGCTACAATTGATTATGCAATTATATTAATTTTTTCGCACAATCTTGTAGCTATTGCGAAGATATTTCGCTTTGTAAGTAAAAAAAATCGAAAAAAAGAGGCTTATCCGCATCTTGAAGCGCCACATGTGGTGCAAATCAGGCAACCTTCTTGGTATACCAACGTCTCATTGCCACAGTTAGGACACTTCTGACCTTTGGCAGCTGTGCCGTCGGCGATGTATTTCTTCAAAGCCCTTTCCACACCGTTCTTCCATGTGTTGATGTTCTCGCTATCTAATTCCAATTGACCAACGAGGCGAATGACACGGTCAATCGGCATTCGATAACGTAACACACTGGAGATGAGCTTAGCATAATTCCAGTATTCCTTGTTGAATTTCTCGGAGAGACCTTCTATTGTCACTTTGTACCCACGCTTGTTCTCAAACTGGAAGTCGTATCGTTTGTTGCCGTTCTCATCCACATTCTTGATGATATAACCACGTGAGATGTTTTTTGGTAACATGATACCCTCGTCGTCATCCAACACACCAGTAAAAATTTCGTATGGATAACCATCAAGCAAGCCCACGAAAGCCACCCATTTTTCTTTGTTGTTTTGGAATTTCACTACATCTGCTTCCAGTATCTTCGGGCGTACCTCTACTACGGCAGGTTGAATACATGGTACTTCTTTTTTCTCTTCTTTATCATCTTTCTTAGTAGAAAGCAACACACCAGCTCGTGAACCGTCACGATAAACGGTACATCCCTTGCAGCCACAACGCCAAGCCTCGACATACAGTTTGTTTACTAATGCTTCGTCAACATTATTCGGCAAGTTGATGGTCACACTGATACTGTGGTCCACCCACTTTTGTATACGTCCTTGCATCCTCACTTTCTGTAACCAGTCAATGTCGTTTGAGGTAGCTTTATAATAAGGTGACTTTTCCACCAAAGCGTCCAACTCCTCTTGCGAGTAATGTTTGTCGATGTCATAGCCGTTTACCTTCATCCAGGTCTTGAACTTAGGGTGGAACACGATGTATTCCTCAAAAGTATCACCCGTCTCATCCACAAAGTCAACATGTACATTGGTGTCATTGGGGTTCACCTTGCGACGACGCTTATATACTGGCAAGAACACAGGCTCAATACCTGAGGAAGTCTGTGTCATTAGACTGGTAGTACCCGTGGGAGCGATGGTCAGACAAGCGATGTTGCGTCGTCCAAACTGCTTCATGTCCTCATAGAGGACTGGATCGGCTTCAGCCAAGCGTTTTACAAATGGATTATTTTCCTCGCGTTTGTAGTCGTAAATCTCGAAAGCGCCACGCTCCTTTGCCATCTCAACAGAAGAACGGTAGGCACTGAGTGCCAGTGTTTGTTGTACTTGTACAGAGAAGTCTATTGCCTCTTCGGTACCATAACGCAAGCCCATTGCAGCTATCATATCGCCTTCGGCAGTAATACCTACTCCCGTACGACGTCCCATGCTACTCTTTTTGTATATCTTTTGCCATAGTTCCCACTCGGTATGTTTTACCTCATCGTCCTCTGGGTCTGTCTTGACTTTCTCCAATATCAATTCAATCTTCTCCAGTTCCAGGTCGATGATGTCGTCCATAATGCGTTGCGCCAGCTGCACATGCTTCTTGAATAACTCAAAATCGAAGTAAGCATCTTTAGTGAATGGGTTCTTTACGTATGAGTACAAGTTGATGGCCAATAGACGGCAGGAGTCGTAGGGGCACAACGGTATCTCGCCACAAGGATTGGTAGCTACCGTGCGGAAACCTAAGTCTGCATAGCAGTCAGGTATAGACTCACGCAAAATAGTGTCCCAAAACAACACACCTGGCTCTGCTGATTGCCATGCATTGTGCACGATCTTCTTCCACAAGTCACTGGCAACAATTTCTTTCTTGACCTTAGGGTCATCACTATAGATAGGGTATTGTTGAACATAAGGCTTACCTTCAACAGCAGCTTGCATAAATTCATCATCAATTTTGACAGAAACGTTGGCGCCCGTAACTTTACCTTCTGTCATTTTAGCATCAATGAACGCTTCTGCATCGGGGTGCTTAATGGCCACTGTCAGCATTAATGCTCCACGACGTCCGTCTTGAGCAACCTCGCGGGTTGAATTGGAGTAACGTTCCATAAAAGGTACGAGACCTGTGGAGGTCAAGGCTGAGTTCTTTACAGGAGAGCCTTTCGGACGTATATGTGACAGGTCATGTCCCACACCACCACGACGTTTCATCAGTTGTACCTGTTCCTCGTCAATCTTGAAGATGGCACCATAGGAATCTGCCTCCCCGTCAACGCCCACCACGAAGCAGTTGGATAATGAAGCAATCTGAAAATTGTTGCCAATGCCCGTCATCGGACTTCCTTGTGGCACAATGTATTTGAAATGGTCCATCAGGTCATACAGCTCTTGAGCGCTGAGTGGATTGGCATATTTCTTTTCCACGCGAGCCAGTTCGTTGGCGATACGCCAATGCATGTCCTCGGGAGATTCTTCGTAGATGTTACCAAATGAGTCTTTAACGGCATACTTGTTTACCCAGACACGGGCAGCCAATTCATCTCCTTCGAAGTATTTCAACGACGCTTCGAAAGCTTGATCGTAGGTATATGTTTTTTTCTCCACGGTATTAGCTAAGAAATAATAAGTTATATGTTATTTGTTTTTCAATGCAATGCGGATTTCTTCCATTTCTTCATGGAAGTTCTTGTCAACCTCTTCCCGCTCCTTGACTGTCTTAAAGGCGTGTAATACGGTGGCGTGATCTCTGTCGCCAATGAGTTTTCCTATGCGTGCAGTAGAAAAGTCGGTATTGTCTTTTGCAAGAAACATGGCAATCTGCCTTGCCTGTACCACCTCTTGCTTGCGAGATTTGGTCTGTATGGATGCCAACTCCAATCCATAGTGTTTGCACACAATCTCTAAAATATCATCGATGGTAACTTCCTTTTCTTCCACATATGACAACTTGCTTATTGTTTGGCGAGCCAGATTCATATCAATATCCTTATTGAAGATGGTAGCCTGTGCCATCATGGAAATAGCAATGCCTTCCAAGTCTCTTACGCTGCCTGTTACGTGTTCAGCCACATAGTCAATCACGTTATCGGGGAATTCCAAACCGTCACGTTGCACCTTGCTACGCAAGATGTCTTTACGAAGGTCAAGTGACGGCTTTTCCAGCTCTGCCACCATTCCCCACTTGAAACGGGTGATTAATCTGTCTTCCAGACCTTGTAACAGCATAGGAGCCCTGTCCGCGGTCATCACCAACTGTTTGCCGTTCTGGTGCAGTTGGTTGAATATATAGAAAAATGTGTTTTGTGTTTTCGTGTTTCCAGCAAATTCTTGAATGTCATCAATGATCAGCACGTCAATGGTCTGATAGAAATTTATGAAATCGTTCAGAGTGTTATTTCTAACAGAATCAGTATACTGAACTTTGAAAAGATGAGCCGAAACATACAGCACACGGGCTGATGGGTTCAGCTCTTTCACCTTCAAACCTATGGCATTGGCCAAATGAGTCTTTCCCACGCCTGATGTACCATAAATGAAATAAGGATTGAATGTCTTGCCAGGATTTTTAGCAACTGCTTCGGCCACACTGCGCGCTAGTTTATTGCTCATGCCCTCAATAAAGGTATCGAAGTTGCATTCTGGGTTCAAGTGTGGATCTAGTTCGCTCACTATACCCTGAGGCAATCCTTTATTGACAATTGCCTTGGGTGGTTGAGGCAAGATGGTGCGTTTAGAAGATACCAAATCAACGGTAGTGTGGGTGTCCTGGACTACCATCACTTGGTACTCCAGATTTGTTCCTTCGCCAAAATACCTATACAATACTTTCCTCAGCAAATCGATGAATTGCTCTTCCAGAAATTCATAATAATACTGGCTGGGCACACTGATATGCAAGGTATGATTTTCAAATCCCAACGGAACAATAGGAGCAAACCAAGTCTGGAATATCTGCTCAGAGACATTGTCCTTTATTGTTTGCAGGCATTTTGACCATTGAGCGGCAAAATCTACACGTTGATTAATATGTTCACCTCGATTTGTCATTTGCTTTTTTTACGACTACAAAATTGATAATCTTATCTCAAAAAAACAAACGACTTTTTTCTTGGGAAATTAGACAATGTTACAAAGTACTATTTTTCAGTAATTTGTGGTTTATGCTTTTTTGAGGTGTGTATGTCATTCATTTGTTATTTTATAGTGGCTTGATTTATAGTGATTTCAGAATTGTACAAGTAAAAATGGCTTATTTTATATATTGTCTTTCTTACCATTATTGGATATGCCTATAAATAATGATGATTGCAACTATTGTCCCTGCCATGCTATTACCTTTTCTATTTAGAGGAAATCTAAATTAAGGCTTTGGCGCCTTATCTTTTTTTCCGAAAACGGAGAAATGGACGTAGCGTTTTGGATGTGCTTGCAGGTCGTTCAGCAGACTTGCCGCATTTATTGCCGTTTGGTTCAAATTGTTATATAACGAAGGGTCGTTTAGGAGCAGTCCTATTGTATTGTCCTTGCGCTCCAGTTTGGCCGTAATTTCCTGAACGTGGGCCAAGGTCTCATCCACCTTGCTCATTGTAGCGGCATAGTCAATCTGCTTGAGGTTGCTACTAATGGCAACAAAATTGTCGCCTATCACATTTAGTTTGCCCGTAAGTTGCGGAATGTCCTCACGCATCATGCGCTCTAATTGTCGACTATTATTGTTGAGGCTTGCCGTAAGGTTCTCTATGTTGTGTAGGGTAGCTGGTATTGCAGGGTCTGCTAATATTTTGTTTAGCGACACCATAATAGAGTCAAGTTTAGGAAGCATCTTTTCCAATGTGGGAATCATAGCAGATGCTTTGCCCAAAACTCCTTCATTTACACTACCAATGATGGTGTCACCATACGCTACCTTTTCACGTGGGTTGTTGGCCAAAAGCAGGTTTAGCTTTACGGAACCCAACAGGTCGCTTTGCAACTCTGCCGTTGAACCCTTAGGGATACGCAAAGAAGGATCCACGTCAATTTCCGCAACCACATTACCAGGATGAGCATAGTCGTATTTCAAGTTACTCACAATACCCACCTTGAAGCCATCTGCAAATACTGGACTTGATTTAGCCAGTCCGTTGATGTCCTCAAACTGCACGTAGAAATGTCTGGTAGGTTTGAATAGACTTATACCTTTCAAGTAGTTGATTCCATATATTAATAAGAACAGAGCAATGACGCCTGCAATTCCTATCTTCACTTCCTTATTGAATCCTTTCATAATCATCTTTTTTATTTCTTGTTTTGTAGAAACTCATTGATGGCTTCGTTTACATTTACTTTCTTGTCATTCTTGAAAGCAATGATGAAAGCATCCTTGAATTTTGCTGTTACTGTCTTTAGTTTACTTCGCACCGTGTTATAGTCGGTTGAAGTACCATATGTATATTTATATGTGCCATTTTCTACATAATATTCTACAGGTTGCAGTCCTTTCAGCCGTTTATCATTATTGGCCAACTTCGACGAAGCGGTAAGGAACTGAATCATAAACACCGGGGCATCACTCTTAGTGGTAGCTTTCGCCTGCTCCTTTGTTGACGTGGTTTTGGCCTGTTCTTTTGTTTGTGTAACCTTTGTTGTTGCTGCTTTTGTTGATGTTGTCTTTGTTGGCGTTTGAGTAGTCTCTCTCTTGGCTTGAGTCGGTTGTACGTTGGCAATAGGCTTCACCTCCTCATCGTCAGCTACATCTGAGAGCGATATGTTTTGGGTACTTGCTTCACGTGCCTGTTGCTCAGTTTTATATGCCAGAAAGGCATTGAAGATACTGTTGGCCATCGAGGTGCTACCCTCGTTGCTGGAGAGATATTTCTCCTCAGCAGGGGTAGAGATGAACCCCAGTTCCACCAGAACGCTCGGCATTGAGGTGGCTCTTAATACAAGGAACCCTGCTTGATGAACGCCACTATCTATTCGTTTGCTATTGTTTTTGAACTGCTGCTGAATCATCGAGGCGAAGTGTACGCTCTGTGACATGAATTGGTCCTGCATGAACTCGAAGATGATATAAGACTCCGACGAGTTGGGGTCAAAGCCTGCATAGCGTGTTTTGTAGTCGTCCTCATATAGAATCACGGAATTCTCGCGTTTTGCCACCTCCAAGTTGGCCGAACTACGTGCCAAACCCAAAGTCCAGGTTGAGGCTCCTTTTGCCGTATGATTGTTGGCCAGTGCATTGGTATGTATTGAGATAAAGAGATCGGCTTTCGCTTCGTTAGCTATCTCTGCCCTGCGGTTCAGATTCACAAATACATCCGTCTTACGGGTATATATCACCTTCACGTCGTTACACTTGCTCTCTATCAGCTTGCCGAATTTCAGGGCCACATTTAGGTTGATGTTTTTCTCTTTAGCAGTCTTCCCAACGGCACCAGAGTCATGTCCACCGTGTCCAGCATCAATTACCACCACAAAATCCTTGGCACCTACCGTCAGGCAGAAGCAACATAGTATCCAAAAGAGTCCAAATATGTGTTTAGTAGAAGCCATATCTTTAATTGCACTGCAAATTTAATTCAAAAATACTGAAAACTTGCTTTCTTGCTTATGTTTTATCACTAACATTTGTATTTTTGCACAAAAATTGAGTTATAATGGACAAAAATTCGTTCCCATATACTATTATTAATAAGTATTATCCCGAAGCAAACCAGCTAAGGTATATCTTACTCACCCATAGTGAGCATGTGGCTCAAAAAGCATTACAAGTGTCAGAGATGCACCCCGAGTTATCTCTTGACCGTACTTTTTTGGAGGAAGCTTCTTTGTTGCACGACATTGGTATTTTCCTGTGCGATGCCCCAGGCATACAATGTTTTGGAACCCATCGTTACATTTGTCATGGTTATTTGGGTGCCGAAATTATGCGCCAAGAAGGCTTTGTACGCCATGCTTTGGTGTGTGAGCGCCATACAGGTGCCGGACTTTCTCTTACACAAATCGAGGCTCAAGACCTGCCTGTGCCCCATCGCGACATGCTTCCTGTCAGTCTGGAAGAGCAGGTCATCTGTTTTGCTGATAAGTTTTTCTCTAAGACCCGACTCACGGAAGAGAAGACCGTTGAACAGGCTCGAAAGAGTCTGCTTAAGTTTGGCGAAGAGGGAGTGGTGCGTTTCGACCATTGGTGCAAGATGTTCCTCTAAGAACTAAAAAACCGTTAAATCTGCGAGATATATTCATTTAATTACTAATTTTGTACGTTTATGGGTCATTGTGGCCATGTGAAATTTGAGCTAAACTATTGAGATTTAAGGTTATCATATTGCTTTTAACCCTCGTGGTATTTGCTTCCTATTCATTGGATGCAAATGCCCAGCGTCGTCGTAACACCCGTGTTACACCAATCAACACCGAGGAGCTGACCACTTCCGCTGACTCTTTAGCGCTCGATTCTTTAACCTCTACTGCCTTGCCTACAGACTCCCTTGCTGCTGATAGTATCGCTAAACGTAAGGAAACCATTACGGCTCCAGTTGATTTTGAGGCTACCGATTCTATCGTCTTCACTCAAAATGGCTTTGCCCACCTTTATGGTGAAGGACAGGTCTCGTATGAGCAAATCAAACTGACGGCTGATGTCATTACTATGAACATCGACAGTACTACTGTCTTTGCTTATGGACGCGAGGATTCTTTGGGGACCGTGAGGGGAAAGCCAGTCTTCACAGAGAGTGATACACCCTATGAGACCAACCAGATACGCTATAATTTCAACAGTAAGAAAGGTATCATCAGCAACATTGTTACCCAGCAAGGCGAGGGCTATGTCATTGGTAACAACGCCAAGAAAGGTGCCAACGATGAGATTTACCTCAAACAGGGCATCTACACTACTTGCGACAATCACGACCATCCGCATTTCTACATGCAGATGACCTATGCCAAGGTACGTCCTAAGAAGAATGTGGTGACAGGTCCTGCCTATCTGGTGGTGGAAGATGTGCCGTTGCCTATTGCAGTGCCGTTCTTCTTCTTTCCGTTCAATAGCACCTATTCTTCCGGTATCCTGATGCCTACCTATATGGACGACTCCAACCGAGGCTTTGGCTTAACGAACGGAGGTTACTATTTCGCTATCAGCGACAAGATGGATCTGGCCCTCAGAGGTGACATTTTTACCAGGGGATCCTGGCGCATCGATGCTACCACTAACTACGTAAAGCGATACCGCTATTCGGGTAATTTTCAGGCTAACTACCAAGTGACCAAGATGGGTGACAAGGGCTTGCCTGACTATTCCGAGACCAAGGACTTTAAGATTGTCTGGTCGCACCGTCAGGATTCTAAGGCCAACCCCAACACTACATTCTCTGCCAGCGTGAATTTCTCGACCAGCAGTTACGAGAAGACCAATATCGGCAACTTGTACAACGCACAGGCAATGGCGCAGAATACCAAGACGTCTAGTGTGAGTTATTCACGCAATTTCCCCAACCAGAAACTTAACATCTCGCTTTCTGCCAACATTGCTCAGACCACACGCGACTCGTCTATCTCCATCACGTTACCCGACTTGAATATTTCGCTTTCCACTATCTTTCCCTTCAAGCGTAAGCACCCTGTGGGCAACGAGCGGTGGTACGAGAAAATATCCATGCGTTATAGCGGACGTTTCTCGGCAAGTATCAATACCAAGGATGACCTTATCTTTAAGAAGAACTATATCAAAGACTGGCGTAACGGTATGAAGCATGAGATACCTGTCAGCGCTACTTTCACGCTATTCAAGTACTTCAATGTCACGCCCAATTTTAGCTATACTGAACGTTGGTACACCCAGAAGATCAAGAAAGACTGGGATCCTGTCAACCAGCAGGTTATCAATACAGACACCATTTACGGCTTCCACCGTGTATATAATTACACAGGTAGCCTCAGTGTCAATACCAAGATTTATGGTATGTACCAGCCTGTATTTATGAAGAAAAAGCAGATACAGATCCGTCACATCATCACTCCGGAGGTGTCAGTAAGCGCTACCCCTGATTTCGGTTCCTCACACTATGGCTACTACGACAGCTATGTGCGTCGTGACCTTAATGGAACACCTCGCGACACAGTAGTTTATTCTTTGTATGAGGGCTCCTTGTTTGGTGTGCCAGGTCGAGGCAAGAGTGGCGTGGTGAGTTTCCGTCTCAGCAATAACCTTGAGATGAAGTACCGAGACAAGAATGACAGCATCAAAAAGGTGAGTCTTATCGACGAACTGGGCTTTGGCCTCTCTTATAACTTTGCTGCCCAGGAGCGACCGTGGAGCGACCTGTCAATGAACCTCCGTATGCGCCTTACCAAAAATTATACGTTCAGTATGAGTACCTCGTTTGCTACCTATGCTTACGAGTTCGACAAGAATGGCAATGTTGTGGTGGGCAATCGTACAGAGTGGTCGTATGGCCGTTTTGGCCGCTTCCAAGGCTATGGTACCTCTTTCAACTATACTCTTAACAACCAAACTTTCAAAAAACTGTTCAGCAAGAAAGACAGGGATAAGGATAAAGATGATAAACAAAGGAATCCCAACTTGTCTGATAGAGAGAACGATGATTCCGACAGGGATGACGGCGTACCACAACCTAAGCGAAAAGTACAGGCTGCTACCGACAATGATGGCTATCAGAAGGCTAATATCCAGTGGTCAGTCAACCTTAGTACGGGCTTCAATATTCGTGAAGACCGCTCTAAGCCCATCAACAAACGCACCATGCGCTATCCTTACAAGATCAGTCTGAATGCCTTGAACATCAACGGCAACCTCAAGCTCACCAACAAGTGGGTCATGAGTTTTAATACGGGCTACGACTTCGAAACCAAGAAGATTGTGCAGACCTCTTTCAATATCAGCCGTGACCTTCACTGCTTTACTATGACGGCAGCCATCTCTCCCTTTGGTCAGTACAAGTATTACAACTTCACCATCCGAGCCACCGCCAGCATCCTGCAAGATCTCAAATGGGATCAGCGCAGTCAGACGCAAAGCAACATTAAATGGTATTAATCTATCACCAAACAATAGGCGTCATTCCGTGCTGCTGCAAGTAGCTGTTGGCAAGGCTGAAATGGTGATTGCCGAAGAAGCCACGATAGACGGATAGGGGGGATGGATGAGCAGAAGTCAGCACCAAGTGCTTCTGTCTATTAATGAAAGCCCCTTTCTTCTGGGCATAGCTGCCCCACAGGATAAATACCACATGCTCTTTCTCGGCATCTATGGTACGAATCACGGCATCTGTAAAAGTCTCCCAACCTTTGTTCTGGTGTGAACCGGCTTGGTGCTCACGTACTGTCAAGGTGGCGTTGAGCAACAACACGCCTTGTTGCGCCCAACGGGTGAGGTTACCGCTATTAGGAATAGGAGCACCAGTATCGTCGTGAATCTCCTTGAAAATATTGACCAATGAAGGAGGAAACTGCACCCCGTCGTTAACAGAGAAACATAGTCCGTGTGCTTGTCCTGGCTCGTGATAGGGGTCTTGCCCAATGAGTACTACCTTAACCTTGTCGAACGGACAAAGATTAAATGCGTTGAAGATCAGCTTACCAGGGGGGTAAATGCGATATTGCTGGTATTCCGAGCGCACAAACTGGGCCAATTGCTCGAAATAAGGCTTATCAAACTCTGTTTGCAACCTTATCTTCCAACTTTCCTCAATCTGTACGTTCATATTATTATAGAAATAGGTGTGACCCGGGCGGGATTCAAACCCGCGACCTTCAGAACCGGAATCTGACGCTCTATTCAGCTAAGCTACCAGGCCGTTATTTGCATTGCAAAAGTAAAAAAAACCTTTTCATTCACCAAATCTTTTGCCGCTTTTATATACCCCTTCTCTCTTAGTGCACCTGATATTGTCTACGGGGTGAGGCCCTGTTGATGCCTTCGTTTTCTCCCTTCATATTGATACTTACTTGTCCGCTGATGGTCCGTAAATGAAAGGTCGAAGGTTCGGTGATGGTTCGGTGATGGTTCGGAGGTGATTCGGAGATGTACGTTGGTGAAGATGGGAGAGGAGAGCAGTAGGTATGTGTGTAAGCGTTAAGTGTTATTTTGTTTGTTGATAAAGAAAAAATCGAGGCATTCTGTCAAAAAAATGCTCAAATTGTGAGCACCTATCAATATAATTTGTATCTTTGCCTCGCAAAACTAATAATGTTAAGGTAAAGAGATGAGTTATTTTATAAAACCTGCCAACTATAGACCTCTGCTTGACATGCGTCAGACCGAACAAGGTATCAAGCAGATCAAAGATTTCTTCCAAGTGAACCTGTCGTCAGAGCTCCATTTGCGACGTGTTACAGCTCCGTTGTTTGTACTCAAGGGTATGGGTATCAACGATGACTTGAACGGGGTGGAACATGCCGTTTCTTTTCCTATCAAGGATTTAGGGGGGGCGCAGGCCGAAGTGGTACACTCGTTGGCGAAGTGGAAGCGCCTTACTTTGGCGGAGTATAAGATTGAGCCCGACTATGGCATCTATACCGATATGAACGCTATCCGTGCCGACGAGGAGTTGGGCAACCTTCACTCGCTTTATGTAGATCAGTGGGACTGGGAGCGCGTCATCACTCCAGAGGAACACAATGTAGAGTTCCTGAAGGAGGTGGTCATCCGCATCTATGCTGCCATGCGACGAACTGAATATATGGTGTTCGAGAACTATCCCGAAATAACTCCTCTGTTGCCTAAGAAGCTGCATTTCATCCATGCTGAGGAGTTGCGTCAGCTCTATCCTAACATGACGCCGAAGGAGCGCGAGAATGCCATTACCAAGAAGTTTGGTGCTGTGTTCATTATCGGCATTGGTTGTCCTTTGGGCGATGGCAAGCCACATGATGGCCGTGCCCCTGACTATGACGACTATACCACGCCAGGCTTGAACGACCTGCCTGGTCTGAATGGTGACCTCTTGTTATGGAACTGCGTTCTACAATGTGCATTCGAAATATCTTCTATGGGTATCCGTGTCAACAAAGAAGTGATGCTCAAGCAACTGAAAGCCGCTGGCAAGGAAGATCGCAAGAACCTTTATTTCCACAAGAAACTGTTGGCAGATGAGTTGCCGTTGTGCATCGGTGGCGGTATTGGTCAGTCGCGCCTCTGTATGTACTACCTACGCAAGGCTCATGTAGGCGAGATACAAGCCAGTATCTGGCCTGAGGAGATGCGTAAGGAGTGTGCTGCGCAGAACATCCATTTGATTTGAGCATAATACTATATCGATACATCATGAGAAAGCACTTTGCAGTCATAATTATATTGCTGCTTGCCTGGGCCTTCAATATGAAGGCTCAGACTATTTGGGACGCAACCCATCTGTCACAGGTGAGGATGCAGATTCAGCAATCGGCCTCTCCTGCCTATCAATATGCTTACCGTCAACTTTTGCAAGAGGCTGATGAGTTATTGACTATGCAGCCTCCCTCAGTAATGCAGAAGGAACGAATGGCTGTCAGTGGCGACAAACATGATTACCTGAGTTTGGCTCGCTATTACTGGCCAGATGTATCGAAACCCGATGGATTGCCTTACGTCAATCGCGACGGGGTGACCAACCCTGAGATTGAGCGCTTGGACCGTCCGAGGTTGGGCGAAATGGCAAACGGTGTGGTAACTCTCTCATTGGCTTGGTATTTCAGTGGTGAAGCCAAATATGCTCAGAAAGCTGCTGAGTTGTTGCGGGTGTGGTTCATTAACAAGGATACGCGCATGAATCCCCATTTGAACTATGCCCAGATAGTGCCTGGAGTGAATGGCGACAAAGGTCGTTGCTACGGACTCATCGATGCCTATTCTTTCGTTGAGATGTTGGATGCCGTGCAGCTCTTGGAAAAGTCAGATGCTTTTACGAACAAAGATAGTAAGGCTCTGAAAGAATGGTTCTCAAAGTTCCTTAACTGGATGCTTACCAGTGAGCAAGGTCAGGAGGAGAGTCGTCAAGCCAACAATCATTCCATTGCCTACGATGTACAGGTGATGGCATACGCCCATTATGTGGGCAACCACCAGGTGAGGGATGATTTTCTGAACCTTTTCTATGAACAGAGGTTGCAGAAGCAGATCAACCCCGATGGCTCTCAACCTCAGGAGCTGAAGCGTACTCTGGCTTTCGGCTATTCACAGTATAACCTCACTCATATTATCGACATCTACCAGATTGCCCGTCATGCCGACAAGTGGTCAACGGTGGCTCCTCATCTTCCTTTGGTGGAGAAAGCCGCTGATTTCCTGGCTACTTATTTGGGCAAAGATGTGGATGCGTGGCCTTATCAGCAAATTAGTGAATGGGATTACAAGCAGAACGAACTTTCGAAAGACCTATACCGTCTCTATCTACTTCATCCAGATAGAAATGACTTTTTGCAGTTGGCCAAGAATAACTTGGTGAAGCGTTTTGCCGATCGTTTCTTCCTGTTGTATTACTCCCCCGATGAAACAGACAATGCCTTTGCTCAAGTCGATGTGCAGCTACGAACACTCTTGCAACAGACGGCTCAATATAGAAAGGACGTGGCTGATAAATTTAAGGTGATGCCTCGCAGTGAGGAGCAAGACGGGTCTCTCCGTTTAGTGGATATAGGCGACTGGTGCTCAGGCTTTTTCCCTGGTGAGTTGTGGCAGATGTGGCAATATTCCCACGATCCTTTCTGGCGCGAGCAAGCAGTGTCGAACACTTGGAAGCTGGAAGAACTGAAGTGGAACAATAGTAGTCACGACTTGGGCTTCATGATGTACAACTCGTTCGGCAAGGCCTATGAATACTCAGGCGAGCGTTCTTATAAAGATGTGGTGATTCAGTCGGCTAAGACTTTAGCCACTCGTTTTGATGAAAAGGTGGGATGTATCCGTTCGTGGAGTTGGGGCACACCCGAGCGTTGGCAGTATGCCGTAATCATCGACAATATGATGAACCTTGAGTTGCTGTTTGAGGCTTCCCTGCTTACAGGTGACCGAAGTTTCTACAATATGGCGGTGAGTCATGCCAACCAGACGCTGAAGAATCATTTCCGGGAAGATAACTCATCCTATCATGTGGTGGATTACAACCCAAAAGATGGAAGCGTGATCAAGCGAATCACCCATCAAGGCATTTCCGACGAGTCGGTTTGGAGTCGTGGACAGGCTTGGGGCTTGTATGGTTTCACCATGTGCTATCGATACACCCATGATGTGCGCTACTTGGAGCAGGCTCAGAAGATAGCCCGTTTCTTTTTCTCGCAGCCTGATTTGCCAGCCGATCTGATTCCCTATTGGGATATGCGCGACCCAGCCATCAAGGCTCAACCAGCTGGCGTTCCTCGTGATGCTTCGGCAGCAGCCGTCTTTGCTTCAGGGCTCTATGAGTTAGCTACCTACGTTGATGGGGCTGATGCACAGGAATATCGTAGTCTAGCCGATGGCATCCTTCGCTCGCTCACCACACATTATCAGCCTGATCCTGAATCAGCTCAGGGCTTTCTATTGTTGCATTCAACGGGCAATTATCCTGCCAACGATGAGATTGACGTGCCCATCATCTATGCCGATTATTATTACTTGGAGGCCTTAATCCGTAGGAGTAAATAATTATTCATCGCAGAGAACCTGAATATACTCCCCCAACGGGGAGTTTTTTTTATTTCAGCTTTTCTGCCAGCTCTTCCCATCCATCACAGAGCGCCTGCATTGAGGGATACAGTAAGTTGGCGCCTGCATCAAGTAGCACACTGTCTTTCAATGGTCCCGTGTTAACGGCAACGGTAAAGATGCCAGCAGCTACACCTGCTTGCACACCAATAGGGGCATTTTCCACCACAATCGCCTCGTTGGCAGCAACTCCCGCTTTCTTAAGTCCCATCAGATAAGGTTCTGGGTTTGGCTTGCCATATTTCACATCGTAGGCTGTTACCATCTTATCGCGCTCGAAAATGCCAGGGTAGTCACGATCAAAGCGGGCAAATAAGGTGTATTGTCCTGAACCTGTGACCAACACAGGAATAATGCCATCACGCTTGAGCTTCTTCAGTAAGTCTAATGCCCCAGGCATACGCTCTGGGTCAGGATGCTTGGCAAACTCGTTACACTTATCTAAATAAATCTCGTCAATCAGCTCCTTGGGGGCATCTTTCCCATGCACTTGGTTGTATATCATGTTGATGGTGCTCATGCCTGTGCGACCTTCGTTCATAAATGCGATCTCGCGTGTCATGGGCAGCCCATATTTTGCCATAGAGGTTACCCAGGCATCGGCATGATAGGGCATAGAGTCGAATAACACCCCGTCCATATCAAAGAGTACCGCCTTGAGGTGGATAGAAGAGAGAGAGGGGGTAGAGGGGGAAGTTAAAACCGAGGGGTATGACCCATTACTTGGATGATCATACCCCTCAGTCAGCAAGCTGCCAGCTCCCCTTTCTAGGGGGAGCAGCTTGTTGTTTTGTAAAGCTTCGTCCTTTCCAGACATCATTTCTCCAAACGAGCTTGGATAGCCTTTGACTCTGCCTCATAGCCAGGCTTGTTCAGCAGGGCGAACATGTTCTTCTTGTAAGCCTCCACACCAGGCTGGTTGAATGGGTTTACATCCAGGATGTAGCCGCTGATACCGCAAGCCACCTCGAAGAAGTAAAGCAGCTGACCGATGCACTCCTCGCACAGACATGGGATGACAACGCGGATATTAGGCACACCACCATCCACATGAGCCAACTGGGTACCCAGCTCGGCCATCTTGTTCACCTCATCCACACGCTTGCCTGCTAAGAAGTTCAGACCATCGAGGTTCTCCTCGTCGAATGGGAACTCCACCTTGTAGTTTACCTTATCAACTGACAATACAGTCTCGAAGATAGAACGCTCGCCTTCCTGGATCCACTGGCCCATTGAGTGCAGGTCGGTAGTCAGATCCACAGAAGCAGGATAGATACCCAAGTAGTCCTTACCTTCAGACTCTCCGTAGAGCTGCTTCCACCATTCGCTTACATAGTGCAGTTTGGGGCAGAAGTTGGCCAAGATTTCTATTTTCTTACCGTGACGATAGAGCTCGTTGCGTACGGCAGCATATTGCATCGCGATGTTCTGCTCGAAAGGCACATCAACGCCAGTAGCTTTCTCCATTTCAGCAGCACCAGCCACCAGCTTCTCGATGTCGAAGCCAGCCACAGCGATAGGCAGCAAGCCTACAGGAGTGAGCACTGAGAAACGACCACCCACATTGTCAGGAATAACGTATGACTTATAACCTTCCTTGTCGGCAGTTACGCGAGCAGCACCCTTCTTGGCATCGGTAATAGCCACAATTACCTTTCTTGCCAATACTTTGCCCCGCTCGTCTTCGCACTGCTTCTTCAGCAGGCGGAATGCCAAAGCTGTCTCGGTAGTAGTACCCGACTTAGAGATGTTGATCACACCAAAGCGCTTGCCCTTTACATACTCTGTCAGTTCATAGAGGTAATCCTCGCTGATGTTGTTGCCAGCAAACAGAATCACAGGATTCTGCTTATGATCCTGCAGCCACTCGAAGCTGTTTGACAATGCCTCGATCACGCAACGTGCGCCCAGATAGCTACCACCGATACCGGCTACCACTACCACGTCGCAGTTCTCGCGCAATACCTTAGCTGTCTCTTTCAAGTCAGCCAGATGTTCCTTGGTGATAGAAGAAGGCAGGTGTAACCAACCTAAGAAGTCGTTACCTTTGCCAGTACCATTTTCCAGCGCTTCGCGTGCAGCCTTAGCCTTTGCTGCATAGCCATACACATTCTCCTTGGATACAAATCCAAAAGTCTTTTCAATGTTTAAAGTAATCATATTATCACAAATTAAATTTATATATTTCCAAATAATTGCCCTGATTCGTCTAATGGAAAGCGTCCCGCGCTGCGGGAGCGCATCACATTATATTAATTAAATTTCTTTGTCAGTTCCTTCAGTTCCCTACGGGCATTGGCCTTTTCGTAGAGGATATGATACACCGCATCCAGAATGGGCATGTCCACCTTGTAGCGGTCATTGATTTCATAGATGCACTTGGTACCGTAATAACCCTCCACCACCATCTCCATTTCCACTTGGGCGGCTTTCACCGAATAGCCCCTGCCAATCATCGTGCCAAACACACGGTTGCGGCTGAAATTGGAGTAGCTCGTCACCAGCAGATCGCCCAAATAGGCTGAGTTCGTCACCATTCGCTTGCCAGGAGATATGGCACTCAGAAAGCGTTTCATCTCGCGGATGGCATTGGATATTAACACGGCGTGGAAATTGTCACCGTATTTCTGTCCGTAATAGATGCCGGCACAGATGGCGTAGATGTTCTTCAGAACAGCAGCATATTCAATGCCTATGATATCTCGGCTCACCGAGGTCATTACATAGTGGTTAGACATCTTTTCTGCCAGACATGCCGCCATCTTCTGGTCCTTACCCGCAATGGTGAGGTAGGTTAGGCGCTCTAAGGCTATTTCTTCTGCATGACTGGGACCGCTTACCACCAGGATATTTTCCTCGGGTATCTCGTAATACTCGTGAAAATATTCCGAGATGGTCATGTTCTCATCAGGCACAATGCCTTTGGTAGCACTTAGCAGTACCTTGTCCTTCAGTGAGGCAGTCAGCTTTTGCAAGTGTTGTTTCAGATAGGGCGATGGGATGGCCAGCACCAGAATGTCAGATATCTCTACCGTGTGGTTGATGTCCGATGAGAAGTTGATACGGCTCACATCGAACGTCACATCAGTCAGGTACGCAGGATTGTGTCCCAGCTCTATGAAGTCGGCTATGCGGTCATCACGACGCATGTACCAGTTTATTTCCGGCTCTTTCTCCAGAAATATCTTGGCAATGGCCGTTGCCCAACTGCCTCCTCCGAATATGGCTACCTTCTTATTCATTGAATCTTGCTCTGCCACTCAGTTACTTCAGCTACCGTAGGGTTGGTCAGTTCCAACTTGTATTTTTTGTTCACGCCACAGATGTCCATATGCAACTTCTGTGGGTTCACGTCTTTCATGTCGCTCACAAGGTTATAGCCCGCCTTCTGAATGACAGGTACCCAGTCCTCGCTGATACCCAGTGCGGTATATTTATCCACGCTGTCCTTAGGAGTTACCTTCTCAGGACGCATCTGCGGGAAGAGCAGCACCTCCTGAATGAAAGTCTTGCCCGTCATGAGCATCACCAGTCGGTCGATACCGATGCCGATACCTGATGTAGGAGGCATGCCATATTGCAAAGCACGTAAGAAGTCCTGATCGATGATCATTGCTTCATCATCACCCTTGGCGGCCAGTCGCATCTGCTCCTTGAAACGCTCTTCCTGGTCTATCGGGTCGTTCAACTCAGAGTAGGCGTTGGCCAGCTCCTTGCCGTTCACCATCAGCTCAAAGCGCTCCGTCAGCTCAGGGTTGTTGCGATGACGCTTGCAGAGAGGCGACATCTCGATTGGATAGTCGGTGATGAAGGTAGGCTGGATGAAAGTACCTTCGCAGAACTCACCAAACAGCTCGTCTATCAACTTGCCCTTGCCCATGGTCTCGTCCACCTCCATGCCCTTGCTCAGGCAGAAAGCACGAATCTCCTCCTCTGACTTGCCGTCGCAGTCGAAGCCTGTCTTCTCCTTGATGGCCTCCAAGATAGGCAAGCGGCGATAAGGCGCCTTGAAACTTACGATATTGCCGTCAATCTCGCGTTCTGTGGTGCCATTTACGGCGATGCAGATGGTCTCTAGCAACTTCTCCGTGAAGCTCATCATCCAGTTGTAGTCCTTGTACTGCACATACAGTTCCATGCAGGTAAACTCAGGGTTGTGGTTACGGTCCATACCCTCATTGCGGAAGTTCTTGCCAATCTCATACACACCCTCGAAGCCGCCAACGATGAGGCGTTTCAGGTACAGTTCAGTGGCAATGCGCATATACATATCCAGGTCCAATGCATTGAAGTGGGTAGTAAACGGACGAGCCGATGCACCACCAGGAATAGATTGCAGGGTAGGAGTTTCCACCTCGGTATAACCTGCATCATCCAAGAATTTACGCATGGTCTTCAGTACGGTGGCACGCTTCAGGAAGGTATCCTTCACACCCTCGTTCACCACCAAGTCCACATAACGCTGACGGTAACGCAATTCTGGATCATCAAACTTGTCGTATGCTACACCGTCCTTGTACTTCACGATAGGCAGTGGCTTGAGGCTCTTGCTGAGCAGTGTCAGTTTCTGTGCGTGAACCGAAATCTCGCCCATCTGGGTGCGGAACACGAAGCCCTCGATACCTACGAAGTCGCCTATGTCCAGCAACTTCTTAAACACTACATTGTATAAGTCTTTATTTTCGTCAGGACAGATGTCATCGCGGGTAACATATACCTGGATGCGTCCCTTAGAGTCTTGCAGTTCCATGAAAGAAGCTTTACCCATGATACGCTGGCTCATCATCCTTCCTGCAATCGATACCTGACGCGGCTCGTCTTCATCCTTGAATTGCTCACGGATGTCGGTCGAGAAAGCGTTAGTCACATACTCTGCTGCGGGGTAGGGGTTGATGCCCATTTTGCGAAGCTCTTCCAAGCTGTTGCGACGGATAATCTCCTGTTCGCTTAATTCCAATACGTTCATATATAAAACCAGTATTTTATCATCTAATTTGGACTGCAAATTTACAACTTTTTTTCGAGTCCACCGCCATTTTCGAAAGAAAATGCGTACCTTTGCAGCGTTAAACAAAGTTATTGATATGTCACAACAGAGAGTTCCTACTGCTTTAGGTACAGAGAAAATCAGTAAACTGCTGATGCAGTATGCTATACCTTCCATTATCGCTATGACGGCCTCGTCATTGTATAACATGGTGGATAGCATCTTCATCGGACAGGGTGTGGGTGCTATGGCCATCTCAGGCATCGCTATTACCTTTCCCTTAATGAACATAGCCGCTGCTTTCGGCTCATTGGTGGGTGTGGGTGCTGCCACGTTAACCTCCGTCAAATTAGGTCAGAAAGATTACGATACGGCTCGTCGCGTGTTGGGTAATGTGGTGGTGCTCAATATTACATTGGGCTTGTTGCTTACTGTCTGCATCCTCCCCATCCTTGACCCCATCCTCTATTTTTTCGGGGCGAGTGACAACACCATCCCTTACGCTCGCGACTACATGCAGATCATCATTGTAGGAAATCTGGTCACCCATCTCTACTTCGGCTTGAATGCGTTATTGCGCTCGTCAGGTCATCCTGAGAAAGCCATGTATGCCACGCTTGCTACTGTGCTGATTAACACCATCCTCGACCCCATTTTCATCTTTGGCTTTGATATGGGCATTCGTGGTGCCGCCATTGCTACCGTTATTGCACAGACCTCGTCGCTGATGTGGCAACTCAAGCTGTTCAGCAACAAGAACGAGTTGCTGCATTTCCAGTCGGGCATCTTCAAACTGCAGAAGCGCATTGTGCTCGACTCGTTGGCCATTGGCCTCTCGCCCTTCCTGATGAACTTAGCTTCATGCGTGGTGGTGATATTAATAAACAATGCGTTGGTGTTCCACGGAGGCGACTATGCCATTGGTGCTTACGGCCTGGTCAATCGCCTGGTTTTTGTGGCCATTATGGTGGTCATGGGCTTCAACCAGGGCATGCAGCCTATTGCGGGCTATAACTTTGGGGCGCGTCATTACGACCGTGTCACCGAGGTATTTAAACTTACTGTAATATGTGCCACCTGTGTCACCACCTTTGCCACCCTGCTCTGCATGGGCATCCCCGAATTGTTAGTACGCATCTTTACTACAGACGAAGAGCTGATTCGCATCTCCGTCAAGGCTATGCGCATCATCCTGCTGGTCTTCCCTGTGGTGGGTTTCCAAATGGTTACAGGTAATTTCTTCCAGAGCATCGGTATGGCAAGCAAGGCCATCTTCCTCTCGCTCACGCGTCAGTTGATATTCCTCTTACCCTGCATCCTCATCTTGCCCCATTACTTTGGCGAGAACGGTGTATGGTTCAGCATGCCCATCTCTGATGCCATCGCTACCATTGTGGCAGCTATCATGCTCTGGCAGCAGTTCCGCGCCTTCAAGAAGATTAATGTTAGTGAATAACCCCCAACTTCAATTCTCAATGATATGAAAGAAAACTTTGTAATCAACGTAGGTCGCCAGTTAGGCAGTGGCGGACGAGAGATATCGGCAGAGTTGGCTAAGCGCCTTGATATTTCCTTTTACGACAAGGAGTTGCTTAGCGTGGCAGCCCATGAGAGTGGCATGAGCAAGGAGTTTTTTGAGAAAGCCGATGAAAAGGCTTCTCAGTCGATAACTGGTGGCTTATTTGGCATTCGTTTCCCCTTTAGTGGGATTTCTACAGCCAGTACCATGAACTACCTCAGCAACGATGCCCTGTTCCAGATCCAGAGTGATGCCATCCGCAAGTTGGCAGAGGAACAATCATGCTTGTTCATTGGTCGTTGTGCCGACTATATCTTGCGCGATAATCCTCGTTGTGTTAATATCTTCATTTCTGCCTCCCTGCCTTTCCGTATCGAGCGCATTTCCCGCTTGGAAAACATCAGCGCCAACAAGGCAGAAGAGATGATTATCCATGTGGAGAAGCGTCGTGCCGAGTTCTACAACTACTATAGCAATAAACATTGGGGCGCAGCTGAGAGCTATCACCTTTGCATCGATTCCTCCGTATTGGGTATTGCAAAAACCACCGATTTCATCGAACAATTTGTGCGTACCAAGCTGGGATTATAATAACAACCTTTAATACTATGAAAAAGACAATGCTGTTAGGCGTGGCTTTGCTGCTTTGCCTCCCCATGATGGCGCAAACCAACGCTGAAGATAATGAGTTTTGGGGTAGTAGCGACTCCTACTTGCAAAGGCAGACGGCGCGAGCCCTCGATTTGGTCAACCAAGCCTTGCAAGAATATCCCCCTATGGTGGGCAATGTGACGCCTCGCCGCTTGGCACTCAGCAACCTTGATGCCATCCTTCACAATACCATTTTTGATAAGTGCGAGCCGTTGATGCAGTTTGTTAGTACCCGTATCCTACAAGTTATTGCAGGTTTGCAGGCACCTTTGTCATCCGATATGGCCATCTTTAAGCTCTATAACGACGGTTTCATCGTGCGTACCCAGTCGGCAACAGTAGCTTTCGATATGGTCATGGGCAGCAACTATCAGTATATCCCTGACCAGTTGATGGCACAGTTGGTGGACCAATGCGACATCCTTTTCCTCAGTCATAACCACGACGACCATGTTGACCCACGTGTGGTGAAGTTATTCACCGACAGAGGCAAGCAAGTGGTGGCACCTGATGAGGCTTTGCCCAACAACCAAGCCATCATGCATTTCCGTAAGGAGCAAGTGTCCGACCTCACCCTCCGTTTGCCAAAAGCCACGTTGCAAGTCAAGGTTTTGCCAGGTCATCAAGACGAGTTGCAAAACAATATCTATGTGGTTACCACCCCCGAAGGACTTACTTTTGCCCAGACGGGCGACCAGTACCTCAAGGAAGACATCCCTTGGATTAAGCAGCTTCCCTCTCAAATCCCTGAGTTGGATGTGCTGCTCATCAATTGCTGGGCGATGGAACTCCAGACACATGTGGCTGCCTTCCGTCCCAAGTTGGTCATCACAGGCCATGAGAACGAGATGGGGCATAGCATTGACCATCGTGAAGCCTACTGGATGAGCTACCTCAAGCTCGACCAATTGCCCTATAATTATTCTCTCATGACTTGGGGCGAGTGCTATCAGTATAACAAATAGTTGAAATGCCTGTTGTTGGGTGATGCATTATTTGCTATTACCATGACTAAAGTTTGCTTTCACCGAAGGGAAAGCTTGCTGCCACTGGCGGCAGTATCTGCCAAGAGTCATCGCAGTATCTCCCATGGGGGTATAGGAGATACTGCGATGAGTGATAACAGATACTGGAACGGGTGATAGCAGATACTGCGACAACCCCTGGGAGGCATTCCTTTCGAAAATGGTATAATGAGAGGCCAAGTTAAGCAAACTCTAACTGGAAAGTAACAGGCCAATTGTTTGTACCACTTTTTAGCAAAGTGATGGTGCCACCAGAGAGTTTCATGATTTGGCGAGCTAAAGAGAGTCCAATGCCACTACCATCTTGCTTAGTGGAGAAGAATGGCACAAATATTTGACGAGCTAGTTCGGGAGAAATGGCAGGACCATTGTTGCTGACATTTATAAACACGTGTTCGGACTTATCGGCATAAGCATGCACCAATATGCGTCCATCGTTGCTGCCTATTGCCTGCACTGCATTCTTCAGCAAGTTTATCATTATTTGGCGAATCAGGTTAGGGTCGGCATACAGCATTAGGTCTTTAGGCTCCACTTGAATACTTAGATTGATATTATCTGGTACCAAGTTCAGGCTACTCAACTGCTTCATCATTTCCTGTATATAGAAAGGCTCAGGTTGAGGCTGCTGCAAAGCAGAGAACTTACGGTAACTATCTACAAACGAGATAAGTCCCGATGAAGTGTCATGGATAGCACGAATGCCATCATATAGCTCACTGCCTTTCACGTCTTCTCGCTGCATGAATGTGTCGCTGATGGATGAGATAGGTGCCATGCTATTCATGATTTCATGGGTAAGCACACGAGTTAGTTTAATCCACGAATCCAGTTCCTTTTCGTCAAGTTCATTTCGGATATCATTCATTATTAATATCCTTGCAGGTTGTTTGTTAAGATCAGTACGCACACATGATATTGATAAGTCAACTTCCCCTTTATTTGTCTGCAGGTGCAACTGGCTACGCTCCCTTGCTTGCAGTTTTCTGAACAAATCTACCACATCGTTTCCATACCGTTCCAACTGTCGTAGATTACTCAGTATAGGCAATCCTAACAATCGGGCAGCAGCTGGATTAGCCTGCCATATTCTGTCCTCATCATCAATCACGATAATGCCAGTGCTGACCGATGACATGATTTGTTCGTAGAACTTCTCGTGTTGCACCATCTGTTGCTTCTGTTCATTCATCAAACTGCCAAATTGGTTGATGGTATCTTGCAATACTTGTTCGCCAGCAGAGTGATAGGTGGTAGGCAGACGGAAGCTGTAATCGTTGTTGCGAATGGCCTCCAGCATCAAATAGCACTTCTCTTTCAGTTTCTTAACTCCTTGTCTATAGTTTATTATAGTAAAAAGGAGGACCACAAGGCCGATACCTGCCAGCAGGTACTGCCCTTGGGCAATGCCCCAGGTTAGCAAAGCCGTGCCTACTACCAGCAGTAAGGCACGCATAGCCGTAGTATTGACCCACTTAGATGCCATATCGTTTCAGTTTGCTGTAAAGGGTTTGTCGGGTAATGCCCAATGCATTAGCCACTTGAGATACATTACCATTAAATTGCTGCATCGCACGGCGTATTGCTTCACATTCTGTTGCTTCCAAAGTCTGGGTAGGTATATCCAATTTACTACTGCCCCCTGTAGATGGCTGCACCAAGGCATTCAATTCTATGTGCTCAGGCTTCAGTACTTCACCATCTGCCATAATCACAGCTTTCTCAATGGCGTGTTGCAATTCTCGTATATTGCCATACCATGGATGTGCTTGCAACTTCTTCACTGCCTCTGGAGAAATGGTTCCCAGTTGTCGCCCATATTGCAAGTTATATTGTTTCAGGAATCGTTCCGCCAAAGGCAGAATGTCTTCCTTGCGTTCTCGCAGAGCAGGTAAATGCAGGTGAATAGTGTTGATACGGTAGAGCAGGTCCTCTCGGAAATCACCTTGCTGTACCATGAGTGCTAAATCACGGTTAGTGGCACAAATCAGGCGAATATCGGTAGGCTGGGGCGTATTGCTTCCCACTTTTACAAACGAACGTTTCTGAATAGCCGTCAGCAACTTGGGCTGCATGTGCAAGGGCAGGTTAGCGATTTCATCTAAGAATAGTGTGCCCCCATTGGCAGCTTCAAAACGTCCTATTCTATCAGCATGGGCATCGGTAAAAGAACCTTTCACATGACCAAACAGTTCACTTTCAAACAACGTTTCCGTAATGGCACCCATATCCACTGATACAAAAGGCCCATCTTGGCGATTACTCAAACGATGTATCTCATGTGCCAGCATATCTTTACCAGTACCATTTTCACCAGTAATCAAAACACTGGCATCTGTAGCACTGATACGTTCTACCATAAGTCTTAGCTGACTGATAGCCTCTGAATTGCCCCAATACATTTCGCTTTCCTTCTTGTTAGCAGGTTTATTAGCCTTTTGCTTAGGTTTGTCCTGGCGTGCTTTATCCAACGCATCTAAGAGAGATTGCACCAACTTGGCATTGTCCCAGGGCTTTACCACAAAATCGGTGGCACCTTCTTTTAATCCTGTCACTGCTAAATTGATGTCGGCGTATGCCGTAAATAATACCACTTGTGTCTGTGGGCGTAGTCGCTTTATCTCACGTAGCCAGTAGAGTCCTTCGTTGCCAGTGTTTAACCCGGAAGAGAAATTCATGTCTAGCAGAATCACGTCAGGGCGTTTCTGCCGGATGGTGGTAGGCAACGCCACCGGACTGCTGAGTGTTGCAATCTGTTCGAAATAGCTATCCAGCAGGTAATGAAGTGACGTCAGTATGTTTTTATTGTCGTCAACAACCACCAATGATCCGTGTCTGTTCATATTCGCTTGTTTGCTTAGTGAAGCAAAGGTAATGAAAAGTTTTGAGAATGATCAAGACTTGTGTCACAAACTAGCTGTAATTTTCGTATTGTAATAAATAGTATGTCTAATATTTAGACACCCACTGTCTAATAATTAGACACATTCGCTATGGTGATAAACCAATTGTTGCTGTAAATCAACAATATACAAGTTTGGCACGGCATTTGCTTTGAGAAAGTTGTAAGAAAATCAAATTATAACAATGAAGAACATAAAAGCAATAAGTTTGATGGCATTATCCATTCTCCATTATCCATTCTCCATTGTCAATGGACAAGAAACTTGGACGGTTGACCAGTGTATGGCATACGCTGTTGCCCACAACCACCAGGTACAGCAGAAAGAGTGGGAGGTAAAGAACAACCAGATGGACAAACTCAACGCCATTGGTAGTTTTTTGCCTTCTGTAGATGGAGGCGTAAGTGCCCGCTACAGTTTTGGTCGAGGTATTGACCCAGAAACCAATGTCTATGATAATATCTCTACGTTTCATAATAACTATTTCATTGAAGCTAATATGCTCATCTTTCGTGGTGGAAGTCTGGTCAATCAGGTCCGCAAAGCACAAGCCAATGTGAAGATGGGCAGGGCTGCCTTGCAGGAAGCGCAGGATAATACGGCACTGGATACCTTCCAGGCGTATATCCAGGCGCTTTACTGCATGGGGACTGTACGTATGACGAAGCAGAAACTGACAGAAAGCGACTCTTTATTATATAAGACGCGCCTGCAAGAAGAAATAGGTATGAAGGGTATGGCGGATGTGGCGCAGATGGAAGCACAACAAGCTACCGATGCCTATAACTATACCCATCAGCAGAATCTCTTTGAGACGGCTATGTTGACGTTGAAACAGAAGATGAACTACCCGATGGAAGATGAACTTTTGCTTGACTCTACTTTATTAGATAGTGAGGTGATGGAGCAAGCCAATTTGGAATTAGTTGATAAAGAAAATGTGGTGAATATGGCTTTGACACTCAACCCCACCTTGAAGAAAAGCATGCTGAATGCCCAGGCACAGAAGATGCAAAGCAAAGCGGCATGGAGCGAAGTATTGCCCAGTATCAGTTTGTATGCTGGTCTCAGCACCTCATATTACAAACAGTTGCATGTGGATACCTACCCTTCGTTTAAGAGCCAGTTCAAGGATAACTATGGTTCCTACATTGGCATCTCACTCAGCGTCCCCATCTTCTCTCAGTTTAAGGGTGTAAGCAGTGTACGCAAAGCTCGCAACAGCTATCGCATAGCACAGGAGCAATACGAGGAGCAGAAATTGGAACTGCGTAAGTTGGTGGAGCAGGCGGTAATGGACCGTGAGGGCTATTTGAAAGAAAGCATCCAGATGGAGAAGAAAGCTGCTTCCGATAAGTTGGCGTATCAGGTAACGAAACGCAAGTACGAGGAGGGACTGATGACTTCCCTCGATGTGCAGAACAATGCTGCTACTTGGTTAGAGAGTCAGGCAGGCCTGCTACAAAGCAAACTCACTTACTTCCTAAAGTGCCGTTTGGTGGAGTATTACAAAGGAGGGGAAATCATAAAGAAATGAGTTAATTATCAATTAGAGAAATGGATATACAGTTAGAAAAAAAGAAAGGCATTCAGAAGAAGCACCTGCCTTATATTGCAGCAGGTAGCGTGATTATCCTGCTGTTGGCATGGATTATCTTCGGCAACCATGCCTCCACCATGCGAGTGGATAGTAAGTCGGTCAACATTGCAGATGTAACTTACGGAGAGTTCAACGACTACATCCGTCTGAACGGACGTGTACAACCCATCAGCATCGTGCAGATCAGTCCTGAGGAAGGTGGTATAGTCATGGAGAAGGTGGTAGAGGAAGGCGCCCAGGTGAAGAAAGGTGATGTGATTTTGCGCCTTTCCAACTCTAACCTCGACCTCTCTATCCTCAATGCTGAGAGTGAGTTGGCTGAGAAGCAAAACTTGCTCCGAAATACGCAGGTGGCAATGCAGCAGGACAAACTGACCAACGAGACAGAAAAGGCTACCCTTGATATTGATACTCAGCGCAAGCAGCGCACCTATAAGCAGTTGGAACGCCTGTATAATGAGAAGCTGGTAAGCAAAGAGGAGTATATGCAAGCGAAAGAGGATTTTGAGTTAGCACAACGCAAGCACAACCTGGTATCACGGCGTTTGGAGCAAGATAGTATCTATCGCACCGTGCAGATGGACCAGATGGAGGACAACCTTCAGAATATGCGCCAGAACGTGGCGATGATTCGTGAGCGCAAGAACAAGCTGGAGGTGAGGGCTACCATCAGTGGCGAGTTGGGCCTGTTGGACGCTGAGTTAGGACAGAACATCAGTGCCGGTCAGATGGTGGGACAAATCAACGACCTGAGCGACTTCAAGGTGGAGGCACAGGTGGATGAACACTATATTGATAGAGTAATTAATGGTTTGCCTGCAACTTTTCAGCGTCAAAATACGTCTTTTGGATTAAAGGTGCGTAAGGTATATCCTGAAGTTCGCGAAGGCAGGTTCCGCACTGACTTTGTGTTCACGGGCGAGCGTCCTGACAATATCCGAAGCGGACAGACCTACTACATCGACCTGCAATTAGGAGAACCATCCGAGAGTGTGCTGATTCCTAAGGGCACCTTCTTCCAGGTCACTGGTGGCAACTGGATATTTGTTGTGGATAAGGATGGCAAGAAGGCCTATCGCCGCACCATCCGCATCGGACGCCAGAACCCGCAGTACTACGAAGTGCTGGAAGGTTTGGAACAGGGTGAGCGTGTCATTGTGAGCGGCTACGAGGGCTTTAAGGATAATGAAGTATTGGTATTGAATTAAGATATTATGAAGACGATTATTAGAAACTTTACATCTATATTCAAGAAGTTTGTTACGGCAAACCTGTTGAACTTGTTAGGACTGAGCTTGGCTTTCGCCTCGTTCTTTGTCATCATGACGCAGGTGAATTACGACCTGGGTTACAACAAGAGCTTTACAGAGCACGAGAACTTGTTCCGTATTCGGGTGAATGGCTTGGCATCTGATATTATGGGAGTTCAGTTGCCTCGCCCTATGGCGGAGAGACTGGCTGCTGCATCACCCCATGTAACAGGCTATGGTCTTTACAACGGCACCATGTTTGACAACTATGTAGTTGGAGAGAATGAGTACACTTTGTTTGTCGATCATGGTGTCAAGGACTTTCTCAGTGTGTTCAAGCCCACTGTCATAGCAGGCAATGTGGAAGGACTGAGCCAGAAGAACAACATCGTGTTGCCCCGATCTGAGGCGATGCGTCTGTTCGGCACTACCGACATTGTGGGCTCTACCCTGAAATACAAATACCGTGATGACTTGTTCTACAACATTTGTGCTGTGGTGGAAGACTATCCTGAGAACAACTTCATGCATGGACATTGCTTCATGGGTGAGGATTATGGCGAGGATGACTACATGATGTGGAATTGCAGCCCTTACGTCAGGGTGAATGACATTGCCAACTTGCCACAGGTAGAGCAGGTCATGAACAGTCTGTTAGGGGATATCTGGACCGAGCAATATGAGTCAGACATTGCTAAGGAAGGGAAAATTCAAGTGGCACTCATCCCCATCGGTGAGGAGCATTTCGACAAGACTCTTCAGGCAACTGCTCCTACCAAGTCGTCGTCCTATCTGTTGCTATGTTTCTCATTGCTGATAGTGATTATAGCAGCGGTGAACTTTATGAACTTCACGCTGGCAGAAACCCCCATGCGCATCCATAGCATCAACACGCAGAAGGTGCTGGGAGGTTCGACCGCCCGTCTGCAAGGCGGCTTGCTGGTAGAGGCTGTCATCATCAGTCTGATAGCTTTTGTAGTGGCATTGGCGATTGTGTATCTGGCGCATGACTTTGGCTTGCAGGAGCTCGTGACAGCCAGCATCCTGCTACAAGACCATCCACAGCTGATAATCCTCACCTTACTGCTCAGCATCGCTGTCGGAGCATTGGCTGGTGCCTATCCAGCTTATTACGCCACCTCTTTCCCACCTGCCCTGGTGCTGAAAGGCTCGTATGGATTGTCGCCTAAGGGCAAGAAACTCAGAACCATTCTTATCTGTCTGCAATTTGCTGCCTCTTTTGTGCTGGTCTTAGTGGTGGGTATCATGTATCTGCAAAGCCACTTCATCTATAGCTCCGACTATGGCTACGACAAGGAGCAGGTGATGATAATTCCTGCAACACCAGCCACGAGAGAGATGTCTGTGGTGAATGCCCAACTTGGTGCTATCCCTGGGATAGAGGGAGCCACCTTGTCGCAGTTCGCCCTCAACTCCAGCGACAATTTCCAGTTGAGACAAACGAATAGTGACGATAAGAAAATGACCTTCACTTGCATGCGGGTTGATTGGCGGTTCATTGATGTGATGGGTATTGAGATAACCGAGGGCAGAAGTTTCAGAGAAAACGACGGTGATGTGTATATCTTCAATGAATCGGCGAAGAAGCAATTTCCTTGGCTCATGATAGATCAGCCCATCGCAGACGGTGATTATCCCGTCGTGGGATTCTGCAAGGACATCAAGTATTCTACCTTCCGTACTGACGATACGCAGATGCCTATAGCTTTCCTGGTGCCCAATCCGGCGGGAAAGGAGTGGGTAAGAGGCTTCTGGCGCAACCAGCTCTTGATTCGTGTTGCTAAAAATATGGATAAGCAGGAGGCGAAACAGAAAGTGTTGGCCACAATTAATGAGATAGAAAAAGAATATCCTATAGATGAGGGTGACATCAGGTATATTGATGACATAATGGATTATACTTATAAACAGGAGAACCTCTTTACCAAGCAAATCCTGCTTTTCTCCCTGTTGGCTATCCTGATTAGCATCATAGGTGTCTTTGGCTTGACGATGTTCGAGAGTGAGTATCGTCGCAAGGAGATTGGCATTCGCAAGGTATTTGGCAGCTCTACGGAAGAAATATTGATGATGTTTAACCGTCGCTACCTTTATATCCTGTTGGGTTGTTTCGTGGTGGCTGCACCAGTGGGCTATCTCTTGGGGCAGCATTGGCTCGAAGGCTTTGCCGTCAAGACTGCCATCAGCCCGCTGCTCTTCCTGGTTTCCTTCCTGTTAATAGCCCTCATCACCATGCTGACGGTCACCTACCAGAGCTGGAAGAACGCCAGTGAGAACCCTGTAAACTCCATAAGGACGGAGTAGGGCAATTGATAATTGATAATGGATAATTGATAATTAAAACAATTACTTGAATAATAAACTTAAAAACAAAAACGATATGATTAAGATTGAAAACTTAGTGAAGAAGTTCACGACAACAGAAGTAGAGACCATCGCACTGAACAATGTAAGTTTGGAAGTGGCCGACAAGGAGTTTGTGGCCATTATGGGTCCCTCTGGATGTGGCAAGTCAACCTTGCTGAACATTATGGGCTTGCTGGACAACCCTACATCAGGCGATTACTACTTAGGAGATCAGGAAGTGGGACACCTGAAGGAGAAAGACCGCACGAAGGTGCGTAAAGGCAATATCGGCTTCGTGTTCCAAAGCTTTAACCTGATTGACGAGCTGAATGTATTCGAGAACGTGGAGTTGCCACTGACCTACTTAGGCATTCCTGCAGATGAACGCAAACGCAAGGTAAATGAAATATTGAAGCGCATGGCCATCAGCCATCGTGCCAAGCACTATCCGCAGCAGCTCAGCGGTGGTCAGCAGCAGCGTGTGGCAATAGCAAGAGCCGTAGTTTGTGAGCCTAAGATTATCCTGGCCGATGAGCCAACGGGTAACCTTGACTCCAAGAATGGCCTTGAGGTGATGCAGTTGCTTACCGAACTTAACAACGAAGGCACCACCATCGTGATGGTAACGCATAGTCAGCGTGATGCAGGCTTTGCTACCCGTGTGATTAACTTATTTGACGGTCAAGTTGTAAGTACAGCGGAGGGATTATGAAACAAGCCATTCATTCTTTATTCAGAAAAGGACAGGCCAATGTGGTGAAAATCATCTGTCTGAGCATTGGCTTGGCTTTGGGCTTGCTGATGATAGCAGAGGTCATCTTTGAGCGAAGCTACGATAATTACATCCCTCGCCTGGATGATACCTATCGGGTGACGGCTAACTATCAGATGCAAGAGGGTGATCCCAAGGAATTCAACCAGACGGCGGGAGCCATTGCCCCAGGCATCAAAAACGTGTGCCCCGAAGTGGAGGCTGCTACACGCTTCACCTGGTTGACTGGCGACGATGACACCTTCCTTACAGAAGATAATTTGGTCATCAAGGGCAATGTTATTATGACTGACTCGTCGTTTTTCGATGTATTCCCTCGCAAGATCATCTTTGGCGAAGACCCCCACAAAGGACTGAACGAGGTGTATCAGGCTTATATCTCCGATAAGTGGCTGAAGACCTTAGGCTCTGATATCATTGGTAAGACGGTGAGGTATAAGGCAAATGAAGCCATACATTTCCAGATCGTAGGTGCATTTGAGGCCTTCCCAGAGAATACCCATTTGCCACAGATGGATATTCTACTGTCATTACCTACCTACAAGCTGCTGCAAGGAAATGGATTTGACAGTGCCAACAACTGGTTTGGCAATGATAGGTATAGAAGCTATGTCCGATTGGCTCCTGGTGTACAACCAGAGGCTTTGCAGGCACGTATCGACCAGATGATAGAAGACCATATCGGTGAAGGTTTGCGCCAAGCCAAAGTGGATTATAAGTTGTTTCTGAAACCTATCAGGAATCTCATCCTTACGGAATCCGACTATAATCGCATGATGAACTATGTGTTCCTGGCATTTGGTATCATCATGCTGGCAGTATCCATCTTGAACTATATTCTGTTAGTGGTATCATCGATGGTGAATCGTGCCAAGAGCATTGCCACCTATCGCTGTTATGGTGCTTCGGGCAAGGATATCTACAAAATGATACTCAGTGAGTCGTTCCTCAATGTGGTGTGCATCAGTTTGCCGATAGCCATACTGATTATGTTGGGTTTGCAAGACTTCATCCAAGAGAACATAGCTCACTCGCTGAAAAGTCTTTTCCCAATCTCTACTATCATTGTCTGTGCAGTGATAACCTTAGCGGTGACGCTGATTTGCGGCATGATGCCTGGCTATCTCTATACCAAGATTCCTGTAACCTACGCCTATCGTCGCTATACCGAGAACAAGCGTCATTGGAAGTTGGGCTTGCTGTTTGCACAGTTCCTTTTGGCAGCATTCTTTGTGAATGTGTTAGTGGTGTTGGGATTGCAATACAACAAGATGACCAACTACAACTTAGGCTTTGACTACCAGAATACCCTTGCCATTTCTTTGCGTGGCATACCTGCCAATGAGGCGGAACGCACTGTGCAGGAGTTGAAGCGAGACCCACGGGTGGCTGGCGTTTCTTGGGCATACCAGTCGCTGGAAAGCAGTGGCAGTGGCGACAATGTGATCAATCCTGAGACGAATGAGGCCTATATGAACATTGCCGATTTGTTTGAGGTGGGCGAGGACTTCTTTGAGGTAATGGACATACCTATTATCGAAGGCAAGACATTTACCCCAAACTTGAATGACAGCATTCAAACAGAGATCATGGTGAGTCGCAGCTTTGTGGAGCGTATGCGGGAGATTGCAGGCTGGGAAGGCTCAGGCATTGGAAAGCAGGTGTTTATTACTGCGCATGAGAAAGCCCAAACTACCATTGTGGGTGTATATGAGGACTTGAAGCTTGGCTCGTTTGTGGATGGCACTGACCATCGCCCGTCTGTAATGTATTATGGTTCTGTGGGCCATCCTTTCATCCTGCGCCTCTATGTGCGTCTGCATGATTTCAACGATGAGGCTGTGAATCAGGTGCAGCAGATTGTGAACCAAACCATCACTACTGAGCAGATGACAGTCATGCCGATGCGTATGTTGGTGGGCAATAACTACGAAGGCTTTAAGCATGTGCGCAATGCGGTGCTGCTGGCTGGCTTGAGCATCTTTATCATCGCCCTGATAGGTTTGATAGCTTACTTGATGGATGAGGTGAATCGTCGTCGTAGCGAGATTGCCATCCGCAAGATTGTCGGAGCAACCGTAATGGATGTGCAGCGCATCTTCCAACGAGATTTAGCCATTATTGCCATCCCTGCCATGCTGATAGGTTTGTTGGTGGCGTGGTTGGTGGCTCGTCAAGTATTGCAACTTTTCGAGGTGAAGATAGCTCTCACAGTTTGGCTCTTTGGTGGCTGTACCATTGTCATTCTCTGCCTGGTAGTTTTGGTGTCCCTCTACTTGGTTTGGAAAGCATCCTGTGAGAACCCTACAACCAACCTGAGGACAGAGTAATATTATGTAAGATTATTATTAGGCACTCTGACTGAAACTAGCCAGAGTGCTTTTTTTATTATCATACATTCAAGACTTTGAGTCCTTGTGTAAGATAAAAAAAGTCGTACAAACATTTGGTGGTAGATATTATTGTATTATCTTTGCAGCGATGTACAACAATTAATTTGTAAATGCAATGCCTAAAATTTTTGAATATTTTGGATTTATCTTCTATTTCTACTCCAATGAACATGAACCCATCCATGTTCATGTTACACATAGTCAGAATGAAAGTGTTTTTGAACTGATTATTATGGAGGGAGAGCTTATAGGGATTCGTGTACGTAGGAAAAAAGGATTAACGCCTCTTTCTAAAAAGGACAAACATATTGCTGAGGCATTTATTCGTAAGTATTATAAGAATATCATAGCAAAATGGGTGAAATTCTTTGTGATGAAGCAAACTGTTAAAAGCACCAATATAAAGACGAAATTGTAGAATTATGGAGAGCTTATATATTAAAGATGCAACAAATGTAGGGAACTTGTCGTTAGAACTAGTTTTTAGCGACAATACTACACGTATTGTCAATATTGGCGATTTCATAAGGAAACACCCTCACCCACAATATAACAAATATTTAGACCCCAAGAAGTTTAACAGGTTTACATTGGAGAACGGTAATGTAATTTGGGGGAAGAATTGGGATCTGATATTTCCAATAGAACAACTTTATACTGGTAAACTCAATTAGCTATGTCTATAGTTGGGAGATAGAAGTATATGAAAGACAGATTTACACCAGAGAACATATCAGAGTTGGCACCAAATGAGGTGTTTGTGTTTGGCAGTAACCTGTTGGGACACCACGGAGGTGGGGCTGCATGGGTGGCAATGAAGCGTTTTGGCGCTATCTGGGGACAGGGCGTCGGACTGCAAGGACAGAGCTATGGCATACCTACCATGCAGGGTGGGGTGGAGACCATTGCGCCCTATGTGGATGAGTTTATCGCCTTTGCTGCTACAAGGCCTGACCTTACTTTCTTGGTGACTCGCATAGGATGTGGCATCGCTGGATTTAGGGACGAAGAAATAGCGCCCCTGTTCAAAGAGGCGCTAAATGCTCCGAATATCGTGCTGCCGGAAACCTTTGTTGAATGTCTGGGCTAAGCTATTCCACTACTTTCTCTCTTGTCATTACCTGCGTCATGCAGTGGGCTGCGCCATAGCCGTCAATGAGACTTTCTAACGGAATCCATTCTACCCTCACCCCTGCGTCTTCAAAGCGATGCTGTAGGGTTTCCGACTGCCCCGCCACTGCCATGATGTGGCGTGGGGCGATGGTGAGGAAATTGTTGGCGTAGTGCATCTCGTCATCATAGTCGATGGGGATGATGTTTAAGCCTCTGTTTTTCAGGTAGCCCACAAAGGGAACATCTTTTTGATAGAGCGAATAGGACTTAGTGCCTTTGGCTCGAGCATAGATGTCGCAGGTGTCGTATTCGGGGTCACCAGGCTGGGCCGTAAGGCGACTGGTCACCATCGTACACAAATCTTTGTCAATAATGTTGAAATGGGTGTCGAGGTGCATCTGCTTCTGCCACAGCTTATGGTCTTTCACGACCACTACCGTATCGTGGCCAAAGGCATCGGCATCCATCATCTGGCGTATACCCTCTATATTGGTGCGCATGCCCATACCAATGAACGACACCGTGCCGGCAGGGATGTAGTCGCCCCCTTCCAAGCGCCCATCGCCACTGATTTGCAGGATGACATCCTTGCCCAGTTGTTCGTAGCACAGCTTGATGATCTCTATCTCAGGAGCACGTTGTTCTGAGTTCATGTTGCAGATGACATGTCCCTTAGGAGTGGTGATGCTTTGGTCGCGAGTGAAATAGAGGTTCATCAATGGGCGGTTAAGGTATTCAGCCCAGTATCCTGTATTGTTGTCGGTCTTGTGCAACTTTACGATGGGTTGTAACAATAGACAACGAATCAAGTCATTGCGGCTCATCTCAGCGATAATCTGCTGACGGTATTCTTCTGTTTTCTCGGGACTCTCGTCCTTGATGTCGGAGATGTCGTACACCAGTACCTCCTTGACTATGTCACGCAGCTTTTCCATCTCCACCTCGTTGAGGATATCCATTACCGTATAAACCTCGATGCCGTTGTTGCGCAACATCTTAATGTAATTGGTGTGTTCTTCAGCAGCCTTATCAACGTCGAAATAGTTCTCGAAAAGACTAGCTGTGGGGTGAATAACCCCTTCGAACAGTTCCACGCCAGGCGTATGCATCAAGATGGAACCTGCCTTTGCCCATTCAGCGATGGGGTAGTCCCATTCAGTGGGCTGGGGCGTAGGATGTGTAGCATGATGCTGGGGCCTGCTAGTAGGACTATCAGGTCCCAATAGCACCACGTCATCGTCGCCGCACGAAGCAAAGAAGCCTATTGTACAGGCGAAGAGCAGAGATAGATGGATGTTTTTATGCTTCACTTCACCTTTCTTGTCAGGTACTCAACGGCAATATCGGTAGCACGTTCCATATCTTTCATAAAGCCATGATCCTCGCCATGCAGAATGTATAGTTCAGCATTGGGTGACTGCTCGGTATAGCGTACGCCATAGGTATAAGGCACTACACGGTCGCCTGTGCCATGAATCACACAGAGAGCACCCTTAAAGTTGGCAGCTGTCTCGTAGATAGGCAGGTTAAAAGCAGTGCGGATGTACTCGGCACCCAGCTTCTGACGACCTCCGAACATCTCTATGTATTCACCCTCCAGGTTCAGCGGGTCGTAGGTAGCGCCCATCGTACTGCCACGAATGGCATCGTCGCGCAATACAGCAGCAGGAGCCATCAGTACGGCACTCTTGATTTCTGCGCCTAATTTGCCTGCCACCATGCTGGCTACCACGCCACCTTGTGAGTGACCCAATACAGATACGGTGCTCACATAACGCAAATCACGTACATACTCATATACCTTCAAGGCATCCTCAATTTCGTTGGGTACGGTGTGCTGCCAGAACTCACCCTCGCTTTCACCATGACCGTTGAAGTCGAAGCGAATGGTGGCGATGCCTTGTGCCTCGAGTTTGTCGGCAATGACATCAAACAGCGTTTTACGTTCTCCACCTCCCTTGTTGCCACCAAAGCCGTGCATCATAATCACCATCGGGATTTTCTCGCCTGGAGCAGTTGCTGGTTTCTGGATGATGGCAGCCAATTTGCCCTTGCTACCGTCAATTGTCAGTCTCTGTGTCTCTGCCAGCGCAGAAACGCTTGTCAGCAACAGAGCTGACAAAGCCAATGTAAATAATTTTCTCATTTTCGTAAAGTGTTATTGTTTTTGCAAAAGTAATAAAATATCGTTATCTTTGCGAATAGAACCAGTAAAAAAGAATGTACCATGAAAGTTTTTAGATTCGTGCTACTGATGGTAGCAGTGATGTTAGTGGCGAATGTCGATGCCGCAGGGGTGAAGAACCTCAAGGGCAAGAAATTTGATTTTGTGTCTGCCGATGCACAGTTCAAGAACCCCTTTGTGGATGTGGACAAGGTGATGAACGAGCCCATCAAGTGCCGATACATACACGGAGGCTTTGATGATGGTACTCGATTCTCTTTCTATTTTCCAATAAACAAAGAAGATTATACAGGCAGATTCTTCCAGTATATCACTCCTTTCCCTGATAGCGAAACTTCCGCACAGGCTATGCCGGCAAGCTATAGTCCGATAGTGCATAGCATTGCTCATGGAGCCTATTTCGTGGAGACCAATGAGGGTGGAACACTTGATTTCAATGACGCTTCTACCCGCAGGGATGCATCCATAGGAGCCTACCGGGCCAATGCTGCTTGTGCCGAGTTCTCACGTCATATAGCGAAATTGCTTTACGATTGCGACAGGCCTTATGGCTATTGCTACGGAGGCAGTGGTGGCGCCTATCGTACCACAGGTTCGATGGAGGCTACCGAGGGCATATGGGATGGAGCCGTACCTTATGTGTTAGGCTCTCCACACGCCATCCCTAATGTGTTTGGTGTGCGTATGAACGCCCTTCGTATCTTACGAGACAAGATGGATGATATCGTGGATGCCATGCGTCCTGGAGGCAGTGGCGATCCTTACGCCACGTTGAATGCTGAACAGCGCCAAGTGCTGAAAGAGGCGAGCAGCATGGGTTTCCCAATCAAGTCGTGGTATGGCTGGAAGTTTATGGATGCACATGGGTTCTTGGTACTATACAGAAGTGTGGTAGGTGCTGATAACTCTTATTTTCGCGATGATTTCTGGAATAAGCCAGGCTATCTGGGCTATGACAATCCTCCTTCCTTACAACGTGACCATTTGCAGGTTAAAGCGGTGGTGAAGCGTGCTATCGGTCAACTGGAAGCTGAGCAGTTAGGCATAGTGGAACCGATATCGGAAGCCGATAGAGGTACGGCCGACAGGGCTTGGGCAAGCATGGGTACTGAAGTGAAAGAAAAGCCTGTGGCATTTGAGATAGATCAGGAGGTGGAGATGCATACTTTGGGTGGCGAATTGATGCTCCTCTCTGGTGAGGGAAAGGGTGACCAATTGCAAATAACAGGTACTAAGGGCAAGTATGTGATATTGGCATCGGTTAATAGTCCGCAATTGCTGGCGAAGGTGCGTGAAGGCGATCAGGTGCAGGTGGATAATAGCGATTGGCTGGCTTCGGAGACCTACTACCGTCACCAGATGCCTACCAAGGATTTCTATGTGTGGAACCAGTTCCGTAGTTTCAATGACCTACCTGTTTATCCACAGCGCCCTTTGCTGTTGGGCCCGTTGTTTACCGCCAGTGCCTCTGGCATATTGCCTACGGGAAAGATTCATGGCAAGATGATACTCTGTTGTTCTGTGTGGGATCGTGAGGCGTATGCTTGGCAGGGCGACTGGTATCGTAATGCTGTGACACAGTATCTGGGCAATGCTACTGATGATAACTTCCGCTTATGGTACACTGACCGTTGCACGCATGGTGAGGTGGATGACCCCTTAGAGGTGGTGGATTATTTCTCTACGCTTTATCAGGCATTGCTCGACGTGAGTGATTGGGTGGAGAGAGGTATCGAGCCATCTAAGACTACTGACTATGAGGTGGTGGATGGACAGGTGTTATTAGGTGCAGATGGTAAGAACCGTGGCGGTATTCAGCCTGTTCCGTATGTCACTATAAATGGCAAAGAGCGTGCAGAGGTGAAACCAGGTGAGCAGGTAACGATGCACGTAACGATAGATGTGCCTAAAGGTACGGGTAGGGTAGTAAGTGCCGATTGGTGCACAGATGGCTCGGGAGAATATACGCAACCTGTTGATTTGTCAAAGGCGAAATTCAGTGCCGATGGCGAGCATGTGGAGTTTGATACTACCGTGATCTATGATAAACCAGGTACCTACTTTCCAACGGTAAAAGTTTATTCTGAACGTGAAGGACAAGCCCAAACAGCATCTTATACGAGTATCCCTAATTTAGGGAAAGTAAGAGTTGTGGTAGAATAAACAATTATCCCCGCCGATTTGGCGGGGATAATTGTTTTACATCATGGCTAGTAGTATCACTTGACCTACAATAATGCGTAGGAACATACTCAAAGGATAGACCGTAGAGTAACCTACTGAGGGCGCATCGGTGTCGGTCTGCTGGTTGGCATAAGCTAAAGCCGCAGGCTGGGTGTAGCTACCACTGATAAGTCCCATCAACGTGAGATAGTTCAACTTGTATTTCCAACGAGCAAAGAAGCCCACTATCAGTAGAGGGATGATGGTGATAAGGAAACCGTAAAGCACATACATCATACCCCCACCATCGACCACCGTCTTGACAAAGCTCTCGCCTGCCTCGATGCCCACGCTGGCGAGGAAGAGCACAATACCCAACTCTCGCACCATCAGGTTGGCACTCATGGTGGTATAGGTAACCAACTTGAATTTATAGCCGAAACGACCAATCAGAATTGCCACCACCAACGGTCCACCGGCCAAACCTAACTTTACTGGGGTGGGGATGCCTGGGAACATGATAGGAATACTACCTATCAATATACCCAAGAAGATACCCACGAAGATAGTAATGATGTTGGGCGCATCGAGCTTCTTCATCTCATTACCCAAAACACGAGCTACACGCTCTACAGCATCTTGCGGACCTACGGCCATTACTCGGTCGCCTACTTGCAACTTCAGGTTAGGAGCCGCAAAGAGGTCCATACCCGAACGGTTGACACGTGTTACATTCACTCCGTGCATACTGCGGAAATGCAGGTCGCCTAATTTCTTGCCGTTAATCTCTGACTTAGTGACCAAAATGCGACGAGATACCAATGGGAAATGCTTGTCTTCCCACTTGATACCCTCCACCTCACGGCCAATGAAAGCTGTGATGCCAGGAGCATCGTCTTCGGCACATACTATGCGCAATTGGTCGCCTATATTAAAGATAGTGTCTTGGTTAGGGCTATCCAGATAGCCGTTGTGCTTGATGCGTGACACCACGAAATTACGTCCTGAAAGGCTTTTTACCTCCAGCAACTGCTTGCCGTCGATGGCCTCGTTGCGTACTTCAAGGTAGAGCGTGTGAGGTTGTTTGCTGGTGTCTTCGAGACCCTCCAGGTCTTTTTCCTCTTCTTTGGTATGAATCTTAAAGAGGTGCTTGATAAGCAGAATAGCAACGATAATGCCAATCACACCTAAAGGGTAGGCACAGGCATAACCCAATGCTATGGGGTCACCCGTATAACCCAACTGGTTCAGGGCTTCTTGTGCGGCACCCAGACCAGGAGTGTTGGTAACAGCACCATAGAGTACACCAATCATCATGGGCAGTTCGACAGAGCCATCCAAATAGAAGATTGCCAAGGTGACGATGATGTCTAAGGCTATGATGGCAGTTGCCAAGAGGTTGAGCCGTATGCCTCCTTGCTGAAAAGAAGTGAAGAATGACGGTCCTACCTGCAGACCGATGCAGAATACGAAGAGTATCAGACCGAAATCTCGAATGAAATGCAGGATGTCGGTGTTGCCCGTAAAGCCGAAGTGACCCATAAGGATGCCCATGAACAATACGAAGGTGACGCCTAAAGACACGCCATATATTTTTTGCTTACCTAAAAAAACACCTGCAGCGATGACAAATGAATAAAGTAGCACGATATGTGCCACTGAAGAGGTATCCCATAATAAACTCTGAATCCAATCCATAATACCTAACACCTGTAAGTTTAAATCATGTTTCCTATATAATTCGGGTGCAAAGTTAGTGAATTTTCTTTAATTATGGCGACTAAAAAAAACATAAAAAAAGAAGGCTGCCTTCACAGGTAACCTTCTCCTAACAATTAATTCATTCATAACAATGCCCCAACTATGAAATTTGGAACAGTGCAAAGTTACACACTTTTTTTATATCTGCAAATATTTGGACTATTTTTTTCTTTTTTGGGTTGAGTTGTGTATTTTTGCATAATAATAACCTAAAAAGCAATATTATGAAGAAACACTTCTTTTCTTTCTGCATGGCATGCATGCTGTCGTCAGGAACCTTAATGGCTCAAGTAGCTAATTATGACGTGGTTCCTTTACCAAAGACAGTGAATCCCGCCAATGCTCCAGGCTTCGTACTTAACGAGACAGTCAACGTGATTTATCCCAATGGCAATGCCGACATGGAACGCAATGCCCGTTTTTTGAGTGAGTATGTGAGCGAGATGACACAACTGCGTTTGGCATCGCAGCCTATGCCTGAGAAGGCAAAGGTGAAGCAGGTGACTCAGGGCAATATCCTGCTCACGCTCGACCCAAAGGTTCAGGAAGAAGAAGGTTATACCATCAAGGTTACAGCTACAGGGGTGGAGATCAGTGGTCAGACTCCTGCTGGTGTATTCCTTGGCATACAGACCTTGCGCAAGTCGCTACCTGTAATGCAGGAAAAACCGCAAGCAGTGACCTTGCCTGCAGTAAGCATTGCAGATGAACCCAGATTTTCCTATCGTGGCATGCATCTTGATTGTGCCCGTCATTTCTTTACAGTGGATTTTGTGAAAGAATACATCGACTTGTTAGCATTGCACGGTATGAACCGTTTCCACTGGCATTTGACGGATGATCAGGGTTGGCACATAGAAATCAAGAAATATCCTAAGTTGACGGAGGTGGGTGCTTGGCGTTCAGGTACCACCGTTGGTAAAAACTCAGGCGTTGACGATGGTGTGCCTTATGGTGGTTTCTATACGCAGGAGGAATGTCAAGAGATAGTGAAATATGCTGCCGACCGTTACATCACCATTATCCCTGAGATTGATATGCCAGGCCACATGCTGGCTGCATTGGCTTCTTATCCTGAACTGGGTTGCACTGGTGGCCCGTATGAGGTGTCTCATTTGTGGGGTATCTTCCCTGACGTTCTCTGCATAGGCAAGGAAAATACGTTCAAGTTTATTGAGGACGTGCTTGACGAACTTGTTACCATCTTCCCATCGGAATATATACATATAGGTGGTGATGAGTGTCCGCGCGACCGCTGGGCAGAATGTCCGCTTTGCCAGCAGCGCATTAAGGATGAAGGATTGGTGGCGCAGGAAGGTCAATCGAAGGAGGATCTTCTGCAGGGTTACTTCACCCGTCGTGTGGAGAAGTTCCTGCACGAGAAAGGCAAGAAGCTGATTGGTTGGGACGAAATACTCTATTGCAATGTGGATCGCACTTCTACGATTATGTCGTGGCGTGGGGCTGAGCCTGGTGCTGAAGCTGCCAAATTGGGACATGATGTGATTATGACCCCTCACACGCACATGTATTTCGACTATTACCAAACCGACAAGATTGATAGAGAACCGTTCTCTATAGGTGGTAACTTGCCAGTGAAGAACGTGTATGCTTTTGAGCCTGTAGCTGCAGGTCTTTCTGCTGAGGATGCACGCCATATCCTGGGTGTGCAGGCCAACCTATGGACAGAGTATGTGGCTTACCCGCATCATGCTGAATATATGGTGTTGCCTCGTATGGCGGCATTGGCGGAAGTGCAGTGGTTGCAGCCTGGGCAAAAGAACTATGATGCCTTTATCGTACGTCTCAAGCGACTGAAGGAAATATACGACTTGCATCAGTGGACAGTAGCACAACACGTGTTTCGATAAATATACGTATAATATTACCATTCTTTAACTATTCACAGACCCTGTATCTGTGTAAATTTTTGTACCTTTGCACCGCTTTTTAGAAAAGAAAACAATTTTATAAACTTAACTAACTGATATTACAATGGCAGAATTGAAAGAAAAGCTTTTCGAGGAGTTCTCTCCGACCACAACCGAACAGTGGGTAGAGAAGATTACTACCGACCTGAAAGGCGCTCCATTTGACAAGAAACTTGTCTGGAGAACAAATGAAGGATTCAATGTGTATCCTTTCTACCGCCTGGAGAATGTGAAGGACCTGAAGACCATCAACTCTCTCCCTGGCGAGTTTCCTTACCTGAGAGGTAACAAGAAGAAAGACAACACATGGTTTGTGCGCCAGGATCTGAAAGTAACAGACCCTGCTGAGGCTAACAAGAAGGCATTGGACGTGCTGAACCGTGGCGTTGATTCTTTGGCATTCCACCTGGGTCATGCAGAGGTAGATGCTAAGTTCATCGAAACTTTGCTGAACGGCATCCTGCCACAGTATGTGGAACTGAACTTCTGCTGCTGCCAGAAGAAGGTGGTGAACCTGGCTAACCTGCTGGTGGTTTACTTCAAGAAGAACAATTATCCAATGGCTGAGCTGAAGGGCTCATTCGACTTCGACTTCATCGGCAAGATGATGACTCGTGGTCATGAGATGGCTAATGGTGTTGAAACTATCAAGGCACTGATTGAGGCAACTGCAGAGCTGCCACAGTATCAAGTGGTGGGTGTAGGAGCTTTCAACCTGCAGAACGCTGGCTCATTCATCTATCAGGAACTGGGTTATGCACTGGCTTGGGGTAATGAGTACATCAACCTGATGACTGAAGCTGGTGTGCCTGCTGAACTGGCTAACCAGAAACTGCGCTTTAACCTGGGTGTAAGTCCTAACTATTTCATGGAAATCGCTAAGTTCCGTGCTGCTCGTCTGTTGTGGGCGAATATCATGGCTACTTATACCGACAACAAGGAGGCTTGCAAGATTCACACACATGCCGTTACTTCTACCTACAACCTCAGCGTATTTGACGCTCACATGAACCTGCTGCGTACGCAGACCGAGGCTATGAGTGCTGCGCTGGGTGGTGTGGATTCAATGACTGTTACTCCATTCGATGTAACATACGAAGAACCAAACGACTTCTCTGAGCGTTTGGCACGCAACCAGCAGTTGTTGCTGAAGGAAGAGAGCCACATGGGTCGTATCGTTGACGTGGCTGGTGGTTCTTACTATATTGAGAACATCACCGTGGCTATCGCCGAGCAGGCTTGGAAGTTGTTCCTCGCTGTTGAGGAAGACGGTGGCTTCTTGGCACAGGTGAAGGCTGGCAAGGTACAGGCAGCTGTGGCTGAAAGTACCAAGACTCGTCATGCTAATGTGGCTAAACGTAAGGAAATCCTTGTAGGTACTAACCAGTATCCTAACTTCACCGAACTGAGTAATGGTAAGAAGCCAGTGGCTTGCTGCTGTGGTTGTGGTGAGGGCGAGAAGGAAATCGCTACTTTGAACTTCGACCGTGCCGCTTCTGAATTTGAGGCATTGCGTCTGGAAACTGAGGCAGCTGCTAAGCGTCCTATCGCTTTCATGCTGACCATCGGTAACCTGGCTATGCGTCAGGCTCGTGCTCAGTTCTCTTGCAACTTCTTGGCTACGGCTGGTTACAAGGTGATTGACAACCTGGGCTTCCCAACTGTTGAGGAAGGTGTTGACGCTGCTCTGGCAGCTGACGCTGACATCGTGGTGCTCTGCTCAAGCGATGATGAATATGCAGAATATGCTGTTCCAGCATTCAAGTACCTGAATGGCCGCGCGATGTTTATCGTGGCTGGTGCTCCTGCTTGCATGGAGGACCTGAAGGCTGAGGGTATCGAGAACTTCATCCATGTTCGTTGCAACGTGCTGGAAACAATGAAGGAATACAACGCTAAATTATTGAAGAAGTAAGCATCATGAGAAAAGATTTTAAAAACTTAGATATATATGCAGCCCTTGGTCAGGCTACCGATGGCGCTGCATGGCAGAAAGCTAATGCTGTTACTGCCGACTGGGAAACTCCAGAGCATATTCATGTAAAGCCCGCATATACCAAGGAAGACTTGGAGGGTATGGAGCATCTCGACTTCGTGTCTGGTATTCCTCCATTCCTGCGTGGCCCGTATTCAGCAATGTATCCTCTGCGTCCTTGGACCATCCGTCAGTATGCAGGTTTCTCTACTGCTGAGGAGTCAAATGCTTTCTATCGCCGTAACCTGGCATCTGGTCAGAAGGGTTTGTCAGTAGCATTCGACCTTCCTACCCATCGTGGTTACGACCCAGATAACGCACGTGTAGTAGGTGATGTAGGTAAGGCTGGTGTGTCTATCTGCTCACTGGAGAACATGAAGGTGCTGTTCAACGGTATTCCATTGAACAAGATGTCTGTATCTATGACTATGAACGGTGGTGTGTTGCCTATTATGGCATTCTACATCAACGCAGGTCTGGAGCAGGGTGCTAAGCTGGAAGAAATGGCTGGTACCATCCAGAACGATATCTTGAAGGAGTTCATGGTGCGTAACACCTATATCTATCCACCTGCATTCTCAATGAAGATTATCGCTGATATCTTCGAATATACTTCACAGAACATGCCTAAGTTCAACTCTATCTCTATCTCTGGTTACCACATGCAGGAAGCAGGTGCTACCGCTGATATCGAGTTGGCTTACACCTTGGCCGATGGTATGGATTACCTCCGCACAGGTGTGAACGCAGGTATCCCTGTAGATGCTTTCGCTCCACGTCTGTCATTCTTCTGGGCTATCGGTATGAATCATTTCATGGAGATTGCCAAGATGCGTGCTGGTCGTCTGCTGTGGGCTAAGATTGTGAAGAGCTTCGGAGCTACCAATCCTAAGTCATTGGCACTGCGTACTCACTCACAGACCTCTGGTTGGTCACTCACCGAGCAGGATCCGTTCAACAATGTGGGTCGTACTTGTATCGAGGCTATGGCTGCTGCATTGGGTCATACCCAGTCACTGCACACCAACGCTTTGGATGAGGCTATTGCATTGCCTACCGACTTCTCTGCTCGTATCGCTCGTAATACCCAGATCTATATTCAGGAAGAGACTAACGTCTGCAAGCAGATTGACCCATGGGGTGGTTCTTACTATGTAGAGTCTTTGACCAACGAACTGGTGCACAAGGCATGGGAGCACATCCAGGAAATCGAGAAGCTGGGTGGTATGGCTAAGGCTATCGAGACCGGTCTGCCAAAGATGCGTATCGAAGAGGCTGCAGCTCGCACACAGGCTCGTATCGACTCTGGTGTTCAGACTATCGTTGGTACTAACAAGTATCGTCTGGATCATGAAGATCCTATCGATATTCTGGAGGTGGACAATACCGCCGTTCGCGCTGAGCAGGTAGAAAACCTGAAGAAACTGCGTGCTAACCGTGACGAGGCAGCTTGCCAGGCAGCATTGGCTGAGATTACAGAGTGTGTACGTGACTTCGCTGAAGGCCGCAAGAGCAAGAACAACTTGCTGGCGTTGGCAGTTAAGGCAGCAGGTCTGCGTTGTACTTTGGGTGAGATTTCAGACGCTTGCGAGACCATCGTAGGACGTTATAAAGCAGTAATTAGAACTATTTCAGGCGTGTATTCATCAGAATCTAAGAACGATAGCGACTTCGAGAAGGCTTGCCGCCTGGCTCAGGAGTTCGCCAAGAAGGAAGGCCGTCAGCCACGTATCATGGTGGCTAAGATGGGTCAGGACGGTCACGACCGTGGTGCTAAGGTCGTTGCAACTGGTTATGCCGACTGCGGTTTCGACGTGGATATGGGACCATTGTTCCAGACTCCTGCTGAGGCTGCTCGTGAGGCTGTTGAGAACGACGTTCACGTAGTGGGCGCATCTTCTTTGGCTGCTGGTCACAAGACCTTGATTCCTCAGCTCATAGAAGAGTTGAAGAAGTTGGGTCGTGAGGATATCATCGTCATTGCAGGTGGTGTAATTCCTGCACAGGACTACGACTTCCTCTACAAGGCTGGCGTGAGCGCTATCTTCGGTCCTGGTACCTCTGTAGCTAAGGCTGCATGCACCATCCTGGAGATTCTGCTGGAAGATTGATTCAACATCAATGGTTGATATATATTAATGGGTGGCTGCTCTTGTCTGGGTTCAGATAGGGCAGCCATCTTCTATTATTACAGTTATGATAGCATTAGTTAATGGCAAGTTTTATGGAACCATCAATGGCATAGGCAATGAGATGGACGACTTAGGCCTGATGGTTGATGACAGGCGTATTATTGGCTTGTGTCATGAGAACATGATTCCCGAAGATGTAGAAAGAGTGGATATGGAAGGCTGCATAGTGGCACCTGGCTTTATCGACCTGTTGGCGAATGGGGCAGGGGGCGGAGCCTTTGGCGTGACAGCTGATTATCATGATTTGCAGCGGATGGCAGATACCATGATGGCTGAAGGCACAACAGGTTTTTTGGCAGCAGCTCCCAGTAATACACTTGAGAAATATGTGCAGATACAGCAAGTGTTGGCAGAGCATAAGGACAACCTGCCAGCCAATTTCCTCGGTATGCATCTGGAAGGTCCTTTCTTGAGCCCTGAGTTCAGAGGTGCTCATCGTGAGGATTGTGTGCGTGACTGCACAGATAATGAGCTACATGCCTTACTGGTTAAAGAGAATCATTTTGTGCGTCTGATGACAGTCGCTCCTGAACGCATTGATGCAGAACAACTAAGCTATCTTCATAAACAAGGTGTAAAAGTGTCTTTTGGACATAGCGGGACTGATTATGACACTACCTTACGCTTTTTTGAGAATACTGGTTGCAGTGTGACACATTTATATAATGGTATGCCACCCATGCACCATCGTAAACCTGGACATATCCCTGCTATCTTTTATGCCAAACCCATGACAGGCATTATCGTGGATGGTGAACATGTGGCATATCCGATGTTGAGATTGGCTTATGATATTATGCCTGACTCACTCTATCTCTTTACTGATCGTTTCACCGATTGTCCTGCTATGGGAGTGAGCCATGATAGTGAGCACGACTACCTTGTACGCACCACTCCTGATGGCAAAAAAGTAATGTGTGGTTCTAACCTGAGTATGCTCAAAGCTATAAGGAATTGCGTAGAACAATTGGGTATCTCTTTGGATAAAGCTTTACGGATGGCTTCGTTAGCTCCTGCCAAGGTATTAGGTATAGACCATGAAGTGGGCTTGCTGAAAGAAGGATATCTCGCCAACCTTGTAGCTTTTGATGAAAAATGGAGCATAAAGAAGGTGATGTTTGAGGGGAAATGGCTATCTTTGTAACGATTAATATTAGAATGATTATGAGAAAACATTTGACGCATACATTACTGCTGCTGGTGGTTACTTTTTTAATGGTAACCGTATCCGCCAAAGCACAAGGATTTGTTAATCAGGATGACGAACAGTTACTGAGGGAGTGGATCAAGACCATCGCTTCTGATGATTTTGGCGGACGTAAACCTATGACGGTCTATGAGGACAAGACAGTCAACTATCTGGCTCACGAGTTGGAGAAGTTAGGATTGGAGCCAGCTTTCAATGGTAGTTGGTTCCAGCCTTTTGAGATGATAGCTGTTACGTCTCAGCCCCAGGGCAATAAGTTGGTAGCAAAAGGCAAGAAGAAAGCCGAGTTGCGCTATCCTGACGATGTGGTGGTGTGGACGGCACGTGCTACTGAAAAAGTGGAAGTTCCCAAAGCTGAATATGTATTTTGTGGCTTTGGCATCCATGCTCCAGAATATGGATGGGACGACTATGCCGATATTGACGTGAAGGGTAAGATTGTGATAGCTATGGTGAACGATCCTGGCTATTATGACAGTAAGCTCTTCCGTGGGCGTAATATGACATATTATGGCCGTTGGCTCTATAAGTTTGAAGAGGCACGTCGACAAGGTGCAGCTGGTTGCATGGTTTTACACAATACTGAAGCGGCTAGTTATGGGTGGCATGTGTGCGTCAATGGACACATGGAGGATAATCTGGCTCTCTATAATCCAGAAACACGCAACGCTGATGAATTGGCCATCAAGGGTTGGCTGCATGAAGATGGTGCACGTAAACTCTTTACTGCTGCTGGCATGGATATGGACAAGGCGTTGGCTGATGCTAAGAAGCCTGGTTTCAAGAGTTTTTCACTTAAGGTGATGGGTGATATAAAGATGGCTGTAAGCTATAATATTCAGCAGACACGCAATGTGGCTGGATTGATTCGTGGCGCCGATGAGCCTGATGAAGTGGTGGTGATGAATGCTCATTGGGATCATTTAGGTATAGGTACTCCCGATGAAAAAGGAGACTCAATCTATAATGGCGCAGCCGACAATGCTTCGGGCGTGGCAAGTGCCTTATTGGTTGCTAAAAAGTTCAAGGAATTGTCAAAGGCTCCTCGTCGCAGTGTGCTCTTCCTCTTTCCCTCATCTGAAGAAAGTGGTCTTTTTGGTTCTGAGTACTACTGCAACCATCCCGCTATTCCGATGGATAAGACATCGGCTTGTCTTAACTTTGAGAGTATAGGTCCTGCAGAACTTACCACTGACGTGGTGATATTAGGTGGTGGCGAGACTGATTTAGATGATTATTATGTAGCTGCAGCTGCAGCACAGGGTAGGACGATTTTCTTTGATGATGACAACTCAGATGGCTGGTTTTTCCGTTCTGACCACTACAACTTTGTGAAGAAGGGAGTTCCTGCCGTGGTGGTGGAGAATGGTCTGCATCCTGTTGATCCAAGTCGTCCCAACAAATACCCTATGGCTTCTTGGTACCACAAGCCCTCCGATGAGTATCGCAATGATTGGGATCTTTCAGGCACAATGTCGAACGTAAATATGATTTATAGCGTCGGACTCTCGCTCTCTAATGCAGAAGATCTGTTGGACAGAGATTGAAACACTAATTCCGTCGGACTTTTTGGAGCAGCGAGTGCAGCGTGATGCTTGCATCAACTATGCCGAGTCGCGACAAAGTGGAGGCAAAAAAGAGCAACGAAACAATAAAACAACTCGTCGGACTTTTTGGAGCAGCGAGTGCAGCGTGATGCTTGCATCAACTATGCCGAGTCGCGACAAAATTGCCGCAAAATGGGCAGGAAATTTCCTGCCCTTTTTGTCGGAAAGAGGCGACTCGAACGCCCGACCCCTACGTCCCGAACGTAGTGCGCTACCAACTGCGCTACTTTCCGAATCATTACTAACCATCTGTTTGTGGTGTCACCAGGAATCGAACCGGGGACACAAGGATTTTCAGTCCTTTGCTCTACCAACTGAGCTATGACACCATTGTTTTAAACAAGCGGATGCAAAGTTAAAGAGTTTTTTCGATACGTCAAACGAGATAGTCGAAAAATTTGTTTTTATTCAGACTTTATATTATCTTCGTAGAAAAATACTTGTTATGACTATAGAACTTGGAAGATTCAATCGACTGAAAATAGTTAAGGAGGTTGATTTTGGACTCTATCTGGATGGCGGAGACGAGGGGGAAATCTTGCTTCCTGCCCGCTATGTGCCTTATAATTATGAAATTGGGCAAGAAATAGACGTTTTTATCTACCTTGATAATGAAGAGCGCCTGGTAGCTACTACCCTTAAACCATACGTGCAGGTAGGTGAGTTTGCTTACTTGCAGGTATCGTGGGTGAACCAGTATGGCGCTTTCTTGGATTGGGGCTTAATGAAAGATTTGTTCTGCCCCTTCCGTGAACAGAAACGCAAGATGGAGGTGGGGCATAGCTATATCATACATACCCATGTGGATGAAGAGAGCTTCCGCATTATGGCTTCAGCAAAGGTGGAGCATTATTTTTCTACCGAACGCCCTCCCTATGCCCCTGACGATGAGGTGAACCTGCTGGTATGGCAACATACCAATTTGGGCTACAAGGTAATCATAGATAACAAATACCAAGGACTGGTATTTGACAATCAGGTGTTTCGTGAGTTGGAAATTGGAGACAGTCTGAAAGGTTATATCATACAGGTTCGTGAAGATGGCAAGGTAGATGTGGCATTGCAGAAAAAAGGACGCCAGCAGACACTAGACTTTGCCGATACCTTATTAAAGTATATGGAGCGCAATGGTGGCAGATGCTACCTGCACGATAAGAGTCCGGCAGAAGAAATCTACGAACGCTTCAAAGTAAGCAAGAAGGTGTTCAAGAAAGCCGTAGGTGACCTCTATAAGCGTCGCCTTATCGAAATCACCGACCATGGATTGGAATTGATATAGTAGAATAAAGGCTGCGAAATCGCAGCCTTAATTATTAATTCTTAGAGGATTCTTCCTGCAATTCTGAACTTCAACACCGGATACACTGTCAACTTATTGACAATCTTAGAAAAGTCATCATCATCCTTATCATTAAGCAGTTTACTAACATCGCCAAATGCAGAAGTTGGAACTGGTTTACCGTGCAGTTGCACACCCAGTTCAATACGGCATGCTACACGGCCTTTAGGTACGGCACGGCCATAACCCAGTCCAAAATAAGGGCGTAATGCTTTAACCTCAATAGCACCATCAACCTTGCCGTTTTTGACAGGTATTTTATATTCACCGATTTCCAAATCACCGTCACCAGTTGCGATATTATCACTTAGGGTACCTGTTAGTTTGCCAACCTTCTTGCCTCCGAAGGAAAGACCTGCAGTTACAAAGAAACCATTGCCAAAAGGATAGGCATCAATAGCTACATCTATAGTCGTGCGGCTGAACTTGCCTTCAACGTCAAAAGAAGCAGGTACGATTAATCCACCTTCGACGATATCACCTCTCATCTTATCGCTCACTTTTATGCCTGGCATAAAGTTTACGCCAGCTCTTACAGCTGCATACTTGGTTAATGTTGTAGCCACATCCACACTAATACCCTGTGTACCTACGCCTGCACCTATTGCTAAATGATTGAATACACCAACCTGCGCCATTGCAGTAGTAACAGAAATAACAAGGATTGATAGTAAAATAAGTATTCTTTTCATAATTATATAATAATTGGTTTGTATGCAAATATACTAATTCTTGTTTATGGATGGATTTTTTATCCCAATTATTTTGCAGCGTAACCAAACTTTACGTAAATTTGTGAGCAGATAATTAATTATTAACTTTAAAAATAATAATATCATGAATTCATCTTTACAAGTTGAGAAACCCTATGTAGTGGGTATTGATATCGGTGGTACCAACACCGTGTTTGGTTTGGTTGACGCTCGTGGTACAGTGGTTGACGTTGACAAGATCAAGACTGGCAAGTATGAGAAGGCAGAAGATTATGTAGATGCTGTTTGCACTGGCCTGGAGAAACTGATTGAGAAGAACGGAGGTAAGGAAAAGGTAAAGGGTATCGGTATAGGTGCTCCTAATGGTAACTATTATACTGGTACGATTGAGTTCGCTCCTAACCTGCCTTGGAAGGGCATCGTTCCTCTGGCTCGTCTCTTCGAGGAAAGAATAGGTATTCCTACCGCATTGACAAATGATGCTAATGCTGCTGCCATTGGTGAAATGACCTATGGTGCTGCTCGTGGTATGAAGAACTTTATCATGATTACTTTAGGTACTGGTGTTGGTAGTGGTATCGTTATCAATGGCCAGATGGTATATGGCTGTGATGGTTTCGCTGGTGAGTTGGGTCACGTAACTATCCGTCGTGACGGTCGTCTGTGCGGCTGCGGTCGCAAGGGCTGTTTGGAGGCATACTGCTCTGCTACAGGTGTGGCTCGTTCTGCACGCGAGAAATTGGCTCAGAGCACTGAACCTAGCTTGCTGCGTGACATTCCAGTGGATGATATCACTTCAAAGGATGTGTTCGATGCAGCAAAGAAGGGTGACAAGATTGCTAAGGAAATCTTTGAGTTCACTGGTCAGCTGCTGGGTGAGGCTTTTGTTGACTTCATTGCATTCTGCAGTCCTGAGGCTATCATTCTGTTCGGTGGTTTGGCTCATGCTGGTGATTTGCTGTTTGAACCTATCCGCAAGACTGTTGACGCTAATGTAATGCCTATCTTCAAGGGCAAGTGCAAATTGTTGATGAGTGAACTGAAGGATGCTGATGCTGCTGTGCTGGGTGCAAGTGCATTGGGCTGGGAGTTGAAGGACCTGGATGCTTGATAGATCAGCAATTAGAATAATGTAATTAGGGGGCATTTTCAAGTGCCCCCTAATTTTTTATTTCTCTGGCACCTGTGCCAATGTTGCCACGAGGAAGTCCCAGAACTTGGGAACACTCGGTATGAAAGCACGCTCGCCAGGGGTATGAGGTGACTCCAGAGTAGGACCAAAGGATATCATGTCCATCTTAGGATAGATAGCGCCGATGATACCACATTCCAAACCTGCATGGATAACCTTTACTAATGGCTCCTTGCCAAACTGTGCCTGATAGCTCTTACGCATAGCTGCCAGGATAGGGGAATCCACATTGGGTTGCCAGCCAGAATAACCACCGCTTGTTTCAGTCTTTAGACCTGCCATGTTGAAGCATGACTCCAGACAGTCGGCCAGATAATCCTTCATGGCGTCATTTGAACTACGAGCCAAAATCTTTATTTTTACATCACCATCTCCAATATTTACGATAGCTAAGTTGGAAGAGGTCTCTACGGTATCTGGTACCGTTGGAATCATACGCATGGTGCCGTTCTGGCAAGCCATGATGACAGCGATGATGTTGTCTTGTATCTCTTCTGGCACCTTGGTAGCAGGTGTTTCTGTATCCTCCATCTTCAAGAAAATATCTTTCTCGATAGGATAGAAGTCGGCGTTCAGCTGTGCCTCGTATTCCTGAATGTAAGTATCTAAACCTTCCATGTCTTCAGGATTGAACAACACTACTGCTTGAGCCTCACGAGGAATAGCGTTGCGCATGTTTCCTCCACTGAATGAAGCTAACTCGCAATCGAACTCTACCAGTAGGTCGTGTACCACACGTGCCAGTTGCTTGATAGCATTGGCGCGTCCTTCGTTGATTTCCATACCAGAGTGCCCGCCGCGCAAGCCTTTCAGTACTATCTTCTTAGCGATGAATCCTTCTGTAGGGGTGGCTTCCTGATATTGCAGGCTGGAGGTAATGTCGAGACCACCCGCACAACCGATGTAAAGCTCGCCTTCAGTTTCAGAGTCAAGATTCAGCAAAATATCTCCTTTTAATGTGTCAGGGCTAAGCGCGAATGCACCAAACATGCCAGTTTCTTCGTCTTTGGTTATCAATGCCTCCAGCGGACCATGTTGAATGTCCTTTGATTCCAATACAGCCATGATGGCAGCTACACCTAAACCATCGTCAGCTCCAAGAGTAGTACCCTTTGCTCGTACCCATTCGCCATCAATCCATGTCTGTATAGGGTCTTTAGCAAAGTTGTGCTCCACATCTACTACCTTCTGCGGCACCATGTCCATGTGAGCTTGAAGTACCACTCCTTTGCGGTTTTCCATGCCAGGGGTAGCTGGTTTACGAATCACCACATTGCCTGCATTGTCAATAAAAGATTCAAGGCCTAAGTTTTTACCGAAGTTTACTAAAAATTCACTCACCTGTTCGCAGTGTCCTGATGGGCGGGGAATTTGTGTGAGTGCATGGAAATTCTTCCATACCCCTTGAGGGGCTAAATCCAGAATTGTACTCATAGATTAGTTGTTTATTTAGTTATTATTAATGTTCAGTTTGTACAAATATACGCTTTTTATTTATGAATATCTTTTTTTGTACCTTTTTTTTAATAAAATGCGTAAAATAGGAAACAACCAATTCATTTAATTACTATATTTACACCAAATTTAGTGATTGTTAATCAAGTGTTTTATTAATTTAATAGTTTATTACCATGAATTTCACAAGAAGAAACTTTATGAAGACAGGAGCAGTCGCTGTTGCTGGTTTTACGATTGCTCCTAATGTGATTTTGGGTAAGACCAATGGACATGTCCCCCCAAGTGATCAAATCAACATTGCTGGTATCGGTTTTGGTAATCAGGGCGCAGGCGACTTGCAGAATATTGCTGACCCCGATGCTCCCGTAAAGCGTACAGGTGCAGGTGGTATGCAGTGGGCAGTGAGCCAACCATATGCAGGCATCCAGCTTCCACGTCAGCGTCGTGCTGCCGATAGTATCGTACAGATGGGCGATGCAGGCAAGCAGCCTATCCACCATGCTAATATTTATGCATTGTGCGATGTAGATACCGAGTATGGCGCTCCTATTTTCAATGCCTACTACAAGGCTAAGAGATACACCGACTATCGCGAGATGATACTCAAGGAGAAGGATATCGATGGCTATTTGATCGCTACACCTGACCATACCCATGCTATCATCGCTGCTACTGCCATGAAGGCTGGTAAGGCTGTGTTCGTTGAGAAACCTATGGCTAAGACTATCAAGGAAGTACGCTATCTGGCTGAGTTGGCTAAGAAGACTGGCGTTGTGACTCAGATGGGTAACCAGGGCCATAATACCGAAGGTACCTACCAGACCGTTGAGTGGATTCGTAATGGCGTGATTGGTAATGTTTCTGAAGTACATATGTGGTCTAACCGTCCATTCTGGAGACAGGGCTATTTCGATCGTCTTCCTGCTCAGACGATTCCTCAGACACTTGACTATGATCTGTGGTTAGGCCCGGCTCCTGAGAAACCTTATAACCCTGCTTCATTACACTTCTCATGGCGTGGTTTGTGGGACTATGGTACTGGCGCAATGGGTGATATGGGTGCTCACACCTTTGACGCTCCTATCTGGGCATTAGGTCTGGGTATGCCTGATAAGATTGTGGCTACCACGACTCCATATAATAACGAATATTTGCCTCAGGCAGAAACAGTGAAGTATCACTTCCCAGCTCGTGAGGTAGATTCTTTGGATGGAAAGAAGAAGATTAAGATGCCTGAGTGTATAGTAACATGGGCTGATGGTGGTATTAAACCAGCTCGCCCATTCGAACTGGAGAACGGTCGTGCACTGCGCGAGTGTCTCTATGTAGGTGATAAGGGTATGATGATGCACGGTACTCACGGTGCAAGTCCTGAGCTTGTTCCTAACCGTCCTAACTTCAAGGAGCCTGCTAAGGTGATTACTCGTCCAAAGAATATTTACGTTGACTGGGTTGAGGCTATCAAAGAAGGTCGCAAAGCTGCCAACGACTTTGAGATTGCAGCTAAGCTGACTGAAATTATGTTGCTGACCAACATCGCAGTGGCTGCACAGAATACTAATATTACTTTGGAATATGACGCTGCTAACATGCGCATAACCAACTGTGAAGAAGCTAATAACTACTTCCACTACGAGTATCGTAAGGGTTGGGAATTGCCAGCAATCTAATCTAAATTAAAAACCAGACCGCTGTCTTTATCAATAGGCAGCGGTTTTTTTAATACTTAATATCATGGATAAATCAAGACGTGCTTTTTTAGGCAAATCATTTGCCGCTATTGGTGCCGCTGCGTTGGCGCCATCATTATTGTCATCTTGCGCAGACAGTACTAATAAGCCTGCTGCTGTAGCTGATGGCAAACCTAATTCTGTGTTCAACGGTGTGGCTATCGGTACCATTACCTATAGCTGGCGCTCAATGCCTGGTGGTCTGGAGAATATTGTGAAGTATTGCAAGGAAACAGGTATCAGTACTTTGGAATTGATGAGCAATGACCTTGAAGCTTACCTTGGCATTCCTGAAAACCCAATGCAGCGCATCATGCAAGAGGCTATGAGAAACGCACAGCCTGCAGCTCCTGCAGCTCCTGCAGCTGGTGCTCCTGGTGCTCCTGCAGGTGGCCCAGGCGGTACTCGTCCTGGTGGCGGCCCTGGTGGCGGCCCTGGTGGTCCTGGTGGTGGTCCTGGTGGCCCTGGCGGTTTCCGCCGTCCAAGTTTCACTCCTGAACAGCAGGCTGAAATTGACAAGTACAATGCAGATGTTAAGGAATGGCGCAGGAATATTGATATGGACAAGGTGGCTGCTGCTAAGAAGTATTTGGATGACAATGGCATCGAAGCTCATATCGTAAAATTCTCTCCGGGTAACTGGGATGATGATCAGATTGACTATGCATTTAAGGTGGCTAAGGCAATGGGCGCTAAGGGTGTTTCTGATGAACTGAGTCTTGAGTCTGCCAAGAAGATGGCTCCTTTTGCAGAAAAGTATGGTTTGAAGGCTATCTTCCACAACCATATGCAGTATGCTGAAGATCCCAACGCTTGTGATCCAGTATTGGCTGTTTCTCCTGCAGTGGCATTGAACTTCGACTCTGGTCACTTCTTTGGCTCAACAGGCCGCAATCCTATTGAAATGATTGAGAAATACCACGATCGTATCGTGAGCTTGCATATCAAAGATAAGACCGGTCCTAACACCCAGCCAACTCCTAATACTAATCAGGTATGGGGGCAGGGAGAAATGCCTTTGGCAGAAGTGCTGAACTACATTAAGGAGAAGAAGTATCCTATCTACTGTGATATCGAGTTAGAGTATGATGTGAAACCATGGTCTAATGCAGTTAAGGAAGTAAAGACTTGCGTTAACTATGCACGACAGATTTTGTTGTAAGGATAATTGAACATCCTTTTTAAACTGTAAAGCCTCTTGACCCCTAGGTTGAGGGGCTTTTTCTTTTGTTAAAATCTGGCGAAATAGAACAACATATTAAAAAAAATATTACATTTACACAAATTTCGTACATTAACAGACTATTGTTTCATTTAATATATATAGTTATGAACGTTACTCGTAGAAACTTTTTGAAGACAGGAGCAGCTGCTGTTGCAGGCTTCACTATTGCTCCTAACATCATCTTGGGTAAATCCCATGGTCACATGGCTCCAAGTGATCTTCCTAACATCGCAGCTGTAGGTGTTGGTAGTCAGGGTGGTGGCGATATCCAGAACATCGCTGATCCAGATGAGAAAATTGGCAGAAGACCTAACAATGGCCGTCAGTATGGTGGTTGGGTATCTCCAAACTTTGCTGGCCTGAAGCCGAAGGTAGCTATGGTGGAGCAGGGTGTACAGATGGGTGATGCTGGCAAGCAGCCAATACACCATGCTAATATGTATGCACTGTGCGATGTTGACCTTGACTATGCAGGCCATATCATGGCAGGTTATCCAAAGGCTAAGAAGTATCAGGACTTCCGCAAGATGTTGGATGAATGTGGCAAGGAAATTGATGGTGTGTTGATTGGTACTCCTGACCACACCCACGCTATCATTGCTGCTTATGCAATGCTAGCTGGCAAGGCCGTGTTCGTAGAGAAGCCTATGGCAAAGACCATCGAGGAGGTTCGCTACCTGCGCGATTTGGCTAAGAAGACTGGTGTTGTTACTCAGATGGGTAACCAGGGTCACAACATCGAGGGTACTTACCAGACAGTTGAATGGATTCGTAGCGGTGCCATTGGTGATGTAACCGAGGTACACATGTGGTCAGACCGTCCTGTGTGGCGTCAGGGTGACTACAAGCGTCCTGAAGGTGAGGCTATTCCTAAGAACCTTGACTATGACCTGTGGTTAGGCCCGGCTCCTCTGAAACCTTACAACCACGAGACGACTCACTTCGCTTGGCGTGGTATGTGGGATTATGGTACTGGTGCTATGGGTGATATGGGTGCTCACACTTTCGATGCTCCTATCTGGGCATTAGGTTTGGGTATGCCTGACAAGATCCAGGCTACTACCACTCCGTTCAATGATGAGTATTTGCCAATCACTGAGCTTTGCCAGTATCATTTCCCAGCTCGTACTGTGGATGGTAAGAAGATGCCAGAAGTTACAGTTTACTGGACTGATGGTGGCGTGAAACTGTCTCGTCCAAAGGAACTGGAGCCAGATCGTCAGTTGCAGGAGTGCTTGTATATCGGTACAAAGGGCATGTTGATGCATGGAACCCACGGCGCTACTCCTGAGTTCATCCCTGCTCGTCCAGGATGGAAGGAACCAGCTAAGACCCTGAAACGTCCAAAGAATATCTACGTTGACTGGGTAGAGGCGATTAAGGAGAAACGTCAGGCTGCCAACAACTTCGACGTGGCTGCTAAACTGACAGAGATTATGTTGTTGACCAACATTGCTGTATTGTCACAAAAGAGAAACATCACGCTGGAGTACGATGCCAACAAGATGCAGATTACCAACCTGCCTGAGGCTAATCAGTTCTTCCGTCGTGAATATCGTTATGGATGGGAGCTGCCAAAGTTCTAATTTGAACGATAGATATTACAAGAGAGAAAGTAGTCCTTTGGGGGACTACCTTCTCTCTTATTGTATTATAAAAGCCAAAATGCTTCCTTTTTTTGACATCTTAGCTTATGCCAATGCTTTTTTTCCATTCTTCAAATAGAACAGATTCTTCTTTCTTCTCTACAAAGTCGGCATTGATGACATTGGTTACAAACTGACAGAGCGTAATCTTAATGACTTCTTGTTCTACTGGAGTGAAATAACTGAGCAAATCTTTTGTCTCGCTCACAATGTCTTCCAATTTGTAGTTTTTGTTCAGCGAACCTTCAATCTCGGCCCTTACCTCATCCACAGAACCGATAGCAGCCAGCTTATCGAGAAAACCTTCAATAAATTTCTTCTCACGTGTATCATATTTTCCGTCGGCATGAGCAAAAAACAGGCCTGTCTTGGCTACCAGCCAAATTACTTTTTCAATAGGTTTGGTATCCATAATTGATATTATTTAGCGTTACCGTAAGCATTCGATGCCATTCCGATAACAGATATTACACTTTGAGCTATTTCACCAATATTAGCATTGGATAAGCCGCCTGTCAAGCCTCCGCTTGGCTGTGACCCACCTAACAATGCACCTAAAATCGTACTAAGGTCTAAACCTCCCTTACCACCTGCAGCAGCACCTATGACGCTACCTATGTCAATGCCTCCATTTCCACCTAAGATGCTTCCCAGGTCAATGCCACCCTTATTAGTATTGGCACTTGATGATGAAGTTCCGTTGATAGCATCCAGCTCTTTAGAAATATCAATGCCTTTGTTGGCTGGTTGCTTGTTGGTGGTTTGTTTGGTAACCGTAGGTTTCCTCGTTGTCTGATTCTTGGCTGCTTGTCCACCCAGCACCTGTCCTAAGATATCGCTCAGTGCTCCACTGGCTTCGCCTCCAGAAGCGACAGAATTCAGAATATTACCTAATAAATCTCCCATAATGAACCAATTTTAAAATTGTATAATTTGTGACCTTAAATATACGTCTATTTATTGACTTAGAAAAGAAAAGCTTCTTTTTTTATCAAAAATCTTTTAAATTCTCATCATCACCTTGAAAGAAATGCTCTTCTTTACTACGCTTGAGGTATCCTTCAGCTGATTCTATCCATTTCTTATACCTGTCAGGGTTATTGCTCTTCTCCGCATTGTTTATGAACATCTGGAAATGACGGTCGGCATTGGCACGGTCGTGTATGATGGAATAGAGGTAGGCAATATGATAGATATCTGTCAGTCTGTCGGGTTTGTAGGTTAATGAACGTTTGAAATCGTCTATTGCTTCTTCAAATTTCAGCAGTCTAATGTACGCATTAGCTCGGGTGTTGTAGAGTGACCACATCAGCGTTTCATCGGGCAGGATCTTTTCTACAGCCTGGGTAATCATATTCACTCCTTCTCGCTCATTACCGTTCAATTTGGATGCAACGATACCGTATTGTGCCAAGATATATTGGTTCTTGTATCTGTCTTTACGAGCAGCTACTTTCAGGCATTCATACGCTTCCCACAAACTATCTGCTCGTGCATAAGCCAGTCCCATGTAATAGTTTGTCGTGGTCGAGTTGTCTCCTGCCTCACGCAGTTTACGGTATTCATCGAGCGATTCCTCATAGTTGCCCGTCTGGTAGAGCAGATATGCTTTCAGTCCGTTTACTGCCATGTTCTCATTGTCGTAAATGCAGAAATCATCCAGCACCACCAAGGCTGAGTCCAGCATGTCACGGTCTTCATAGTTTTTGGCTAAGTTGATAATATTGTTTGCGTTCTCAATATTCTTTTGGGCAATGATCTTCTCATATACCAAAGCAGAATCGGGATTATTCAGTTTCTCATGGCTCTTGGCAATTAGTACCAGATCGGTTTCCAAGCTGTCTACTTTTAAGAGAGATTGACTGATATCGATGCTCTTACGATAAACTCCACGGTCGTAATACACACTGGCTATGTCGCGTTTGATGCTGTCGGAGGGATGCAACTTGTATGCCTGCTCCAACAATTGTAGGGCCTTTTTGTTGTTGGAGGCATCCTTGTATTTCATCCCTTGTTGCCAGATGCTTTGCCAATCTTGCTGTAAATCATTTTGTCCGAAGGCGATGCAGAAGTTGCCCCACATCATGAAGGCGTAAATCAGTATTCTTAACCTACTCATACTCTTTATCAGTGTGTATTAGTACATTGTTTACAAATATAGTAAATGTAATGCAGATGACACCGATTCGTTAAGAGTATTTAAGTCTTTATTTCACTTGTAAGGCTCGCATGGCATTCAACACGGCCAAGACAGTGACACCCACGTCTGCGAATACCGCCATCCACATGGTAGCCAGCCCGAAGGTAGCCAACAGCAATACTCCTACCTTCACGCCGATGGCAAAGCCCACATTCTGACGAGCTATGCCAATGGTACGACGAGCGATGCGGATGGCCAACCCAATTTTCGATGGCCGGTCATCCATCAGCACTACATCGGCCGCTTCAATTGCTGCCTCACTACCTAAGCCGCCCATGGCGATACCGACATCTGCACGAGCCAACACAGGTGCATCGTTGATGCCGTCACCCACAAAAGCAAGACTTTTGTCTTTCTCCTTCTCATCCAACAGTTTCTCTACAATTTGCACCTTGTCATTAGGCAACAGTTCTGCATGAAATTCTGTGAGCTGGAGTTTTTGAGCCACATCTTTGCCTACCTCCCTACGGTCACCCGTTAGCATCACGGTTCGGGTAACGCCTAATGCTTTCAATGCCTCAATAGCCGAAGCACTGTCGTCTTTTATTTTATCGTTTATCACGATATGTCCTGCATAAACCCCATTGATAGCCACATGAATAATGGTACCCACATGCGAGCAATCGTGCCATTTCGCTCCAATAGCCTCCATCATCTTAGGGTTCCCCACATACACCATGTCTTTGCCCACCTTGGCACGAATGCCTTGACCAGCTATCTCTTCCGTTTCGTTTACCTCGCAACCATCGGTGGCTTCGTCAGGAAAAGCATCCCTTAATGCCGCTCCGATGGGGTGGGTGGAATAGTGCTCTACATGAGCGGCTAAATGAAGCAGATGATGCTCGCTACAGAACTCAGGATGAACAGCCGTCACTGCAAATTGTCCGTAGGTAAGGGTACCCGTCTTGTCGAACACCACCGTTCCCGTCTTAGCCAATATGTCCATATAGCTGGCCCCCTTGATCAGGATGCCTTTGCGAGATGCTCCTCCGATGCCTCCGAAAAATGTAAGAGGAACACTGATAACCAAAGCACAAGGGCAAGAAACTACTAGGAACATCAAGGCACGATAGAGCCAGGTAGGGAAGGTCGCCAAAAAGTTTCCATTACACAATGGGGGCAATAATGCCAGAGCAATGGCGGCAAATACTACAATAGGAGTATATATTTTGGCAAAACGCGTAATGAAAGTTTCGCTTTTTGATTTGCGTTCGGTAGCATGCTCCACTAAGTTGATAATCTTTGAAACCGTGCTCTCGCCAAAATCCTTGGTGGTACGCACTGTGATGACACCACTCAGGTTGATGCAACCAGAAATCACCTCATCATCTTCGTTTACATCGCGTGGCACACTCTCTCCTGTCAATGCCACCGTGTTTAGTGCCGACCGTCCTGTGATAATCACCCCATCCAAAGGCACCTTCTCTCCTGGCTTTACCACAATCAATTCGCCTACACTTACCTGCTCCGGAATGATATCTTCCTCTTTGTCGTCTCGTAGTACATGAGCTACATCAGGACGAATATTCATCAAATGGCTGATACTTTCTCTACTCTTGCCTTCAGCATAGCCCTCGAACAGCTCGCCTACCTGGAAGAATAACATCACAAATACAGCTTCTGGGAATTGACTCTCGGCTCCTGGCAGGAAACCGATTAATAAGGCACCAATGGTAGCAATAGCCATTAAGAAGTGCTCGTTGAAGGCATCACCTTCCATCACTCCCTCCCAAGCCTCATGCAAGGTATCGTGCCCTATAATTAAATAAGGTATCAGATAGACCAGCAGCAATTGGCACGTAGATAAATCGAACTGACGTTCTATGATGACGGCACCCACCAACAACAGGGCTGAGGCAATGATTAATCCCAGTTGTTTCCTCAAACCGTACTCATGATGATGCTTGTGCTCATGCTGACAGCATTCTTGATGCTCAAAAGAATTTGCCATACTCTTGTGCGTTTTATGTTTCACGCTACAAAAGTATGGCAAATGTTCTGCAACTAGGTTGCAAACTAGCAATCCTATTGTTATTTCTTAAATAAAGAAGCAATCCAGAGTACAACGATAGCGCCAATGGTACCAGTACCAATCTCGCCAATCAGACCGCCCCAGTCGATGCCCAGTATACCAAACAACCAGCTACCAACGGCACCGCCAACAATACCTAATAACAGGTTAATCAGGAAGCCGAAACCACCGCCTTTCATAATCTTGCCTGCCAAGAAACCGCAGACGCAGCCAATAATAATACTAATGATAATTCCCATAGTCTTTATTTTTTATAGTACAACAATCATCAAGCCTTTTGGATAGCCCTTTGTGAGATATAGAAAACAAAGGCGCACATCAATCCGAAGATAACTCTCATGTCGATGCCTTGAGCCAGAGCCATGTCAATGTTCTGGATTAGTGCATCCTTTACCAATTCCACGCCTCCAAAAGCCACGAACAGGATGATGACCATCATCATCATGCCTCCATTCCATACAGCAGGCAACCAGTCGCGTTGAGGCTTGCGCTCAGGCAGCCCACGCATCACACGCTCTGTGAAACCGTCATCGACAATATCCTGTCGGTTCTGCTTCATGAAATCCATAATAAGTCTTTCGTTATCTTCCATATCCGTTCTGTTTTAAATAGTTCGCCATCTTTTCTTTTCCACGGCTCAGATGGCTTTTCACCGTTCCCTCAGCCAGTCCTGTTATCTCGGCAATCTTCTTGATTTCTAATTCCTCCATGTAGAAGAGGGTGATACAAGTCCTTTCAGCTTCTTTTAACTGTTGCAACGCCGCATATATGTCCATCTTTTTTCCAATGTCTTGCTGCTCGTTGCTATAAGCCGCATCCGTAGTCACTATCTCTAAATCTGAGGTAGGTTTCTGACTGCGAATATAATCAAAAAATACATTATATGCAATTCTATAGAGCCAAGTTGAGAAATTTGCTGCTCCTTTGAAACTATTCAGACTGGTATATGCCTTGATGAATGTGTCTTGTGCCAGGTCATCACTCAGCTCCTTGTCACCACAAGTCTGGTTCAGGAAGAACCTTCGCACTTGCGATTGGTACTTCCTGACCAGTTGGTCGAATGCGCTTTTATTGTGCAATACCACTACTTGGGTCACTAAGGCTATGTCGCTCAGTGAATTCATTTAATCAATCTCTCAGTTAGTCATTGAAATTTGTGTTTTCCGTATTATTAGTGCTGTTCTCTTTATTGCGAAAACCTTTTTGATGGTTGTACGATAAGAGCTGACTTACACCATTTGCTACTATGAAGAGTCCGATGCATGCCAAAGCTAAGTTGTCAGTCAACATCCACATGAAGATGCAGAATGCTATGCCTATCGCCACGTTCTTCACGCCCTTCTCATACAGCCCCTTATCATCTACGTTGTTATATTCCTCTTCCAGAGCCTTGGCAAAGTCGGCTGGCAAAGGCTGTCCGCTTTCCACAATTTTCTGTGCCAGTTCATATTTTTTCTTGCGGTTGTAGTAACGGTAGGCCAATACTGCTACGATGATTACGATGGGCAGGAACACGCAGATAAGACCTCCCAGAATCATACCGCCAATGGCAGTGCCCATCCAACTGGAATCAATGTCCAGCTCATCTAATACCATCCTTACATCATCTCTTGTCAGTCTGTAGTCCTCATCATTGTCCACCTGGTTGATGCTGTCACTTTTAGCTACGCTCTTTGGGTCAAATGTCGTTATGCTCAGCGTATCACCCTTAGTGGCAGCTGCGTCACTGATTTCATATACTACCTTATTGCCGTTTTTGTCGGTGGTAGTCACCTCATGGCTTTGTGCCATCATGGCGGTCATTCCAAATGCGGTTACCGCCAGTGTCATAATAATTCTTTTCATACCTGCAATTGTTTTTTTGTTTCTTTGTACATTAGACGCAATAAGAACGTTTAAAAGTTGCAGTTGGATAACTTTTTTTTCATTATTTCCCTACAAAATTATATTTTTGCAGGGAGAAAAGCGAGTAATAATGAAAAAACTCCCTTCGGAATTCATACAACAGATGGAAGACCTGCTAGGCGCACCAGAGGCAGGATGCTTGGTGGAGGCCCTGCAACAAGACCCTCCCACGAGTATCCGTCTCAATCCGTTAAAGCCCGTGGCTCCCTCTGATGATTCCTTATATATAAATAAGGTATCGTGGTGCGAAGAAGGACGATATTTGTCAGAGCGACCACCTTTTACTTTTGATCCGCTTTTTCATGTGGGTAGCTATTATGTACAAGAAGCATCCTCCATGTTTCTTCACCAAGTTGTCCGCCAATATGTTCACGAACCTATGTTTGCCCTCGACCTTTGTGCTGCTCCTGGAGGGAAATCCACCTTGCTTCGTGCTGTCTTGCCTGATGGAAGTATATTGGTCAGCAATGAGATTGTGCGCCAACGTGCCCAGGTGTTGGCAGAGAATATGATCAAATGGGGGCATCCTGAGGTATTGGTGACCAATAATGCCCCAGCTGATTTCGCACCTTGTGAGAATCTGTTTGATTTCATCTTAGCCGATGTGCCTTGCTCTGGCGAGGGCATGTTCCGCAAGGATGATGAAGCGATTGCTTGTTGGACCCCCGATAATGTACAGATGTGTGCCGAACGCCAACGAGGCATTGTCGCCGATGTTTGGAATGCCCTACGACCAGGTGGTCTGTTCATCTACAGTACCTGCACCTACAATGCCGAAGAAGACGAGCATAATGTGGCGTGGATAGTACAAGAATTTGGTGCCGAGGTGCTTCCTGTGAAAGTGCCAGAAGGTGCTGATGTGGTTGGTAATAGGGTAGGTGACGAGTATCCAGTTTATCATTTCTACCAGCATAAGGTAGCAGGTGAGGGCTTCTTCCTGGCGGTGTTGCGGAAGCCTTCAGAGACGGGCTACCGCCCTTTCCATATGCCAGATATCAGTTCTTTCGAGAAAGAGATGAAGAAAAAAAACAAACGGAAATCTGCTCTGCCCGTGAGGGATATTTTGAAAGTCACCCAACCGTGGGTGCTATGCCCAGAAAGCTATTTTTGGTGGGTCAGCGAAGAAGGCGTAAGTGCGTTGCCCTTATCCATTGCTGCATTCTATTTCTGGGCGCAGAAATACGGACTGAAGATGCTGGAAGCTGGTATTCAGGTAGCCACCCTTAAAGGCGCAGATCCTGTGCCGGACCATCATTTGGCGATGAGTGCTGCTTTTAATGCCGCAGCATTTGCTCAGCATGAGGTGAACTATGCACAAGCGGTGGCCTATCTCCGCAAAGAAGCCATCACTTTGTCACCCAATACCCCCAAAGGTTATGTATTATTAGTGTATAGAAACCAACCCCTCGGCTTTGTTAAGAATCTCGGTTCACGTGCTAACAACCTCTATCCGCAGGAGTGGCGCATCCGAAGCAGCTATATCCCAGCCGAATTCTCCGTAGTATAATAATAGGTAATTAATTGGCTTCCTCTTCTTCGTCCAAGAAGTCATGCCAATCCTCTTCAATCTCATCCATGAAGATGGTTGTTGGCGTGATATCCTCATCCTCGCCCTCTTCCTCCATCTCTTGCTGGAGATAGGTGATTTCTTTCGGGCGATGAACCAATGTCTCGTTGGCTACAGGAAGTCCTTTCTGAAGTTCTTTCCACAGTAGGTCTTTCAGTTGTTGGATGCCCAAACCCGTGATGGAAGAAATAAACACATGCGGTACCCCCTCAGGCAGAGTCTGTTCCATCTCTGACATCAGTTCCTCGTCCAACATATCGCATTTGGTGATGGCCAATACACGCTGCTTGTCTGCCAACTCAGGGTTGAAGTTAATCAGTTCATTGAGCAGCAGGTTGTATTCTTTGCTCACATCATCAGCATCGGCAGGCACCATAAAAAGCAGCAACGAGTTACGTTCAATATGACGGAGGAACCGGAATCCCAATCCCTTGCCTTCGCTTGCTCCTTCAATAATGCCAGGGATGTCGGCCATAACAAACGACTGGTTGTCGCGATAGGAAACAATGCCAATGTTAGGTACCAGGGTGGTGAAAGGATAGTTGGCTATTTTGGGCTTGGCGGCTGAGACTACAGAAAGCAAGGTCGATTTCCCTGCATTAGGCAGTCCCACCAGACCTACGTCGGCCAGCAGTTTAAGTTCCATGATGACCGTCATCTCCTGCTCAGGTTCCCCAGGTTGGGCATAGTCGGGAGCCTGACGGGTAGCAGTAGCAAAATGCCAGTTGCCCAAACCGCCTCGTCCGCCCTTCAGCAGCACTACCTCCTGGCCATCGTCCGTCACGTCGCACACATACTCGCCCGTTTCTGCATTATACACTACGGTACCACAAGGTACTTCAATGTATTTGTCCTCGCCCGCCTTGCCGCTCGATTTGTTCTGTGAACCATGCTCACCATTGCCAGCAATTACATGACGATTATATTTTAGATGCAATAAGGTCCAGTAATTTCGGTTGCCACGCAAGATTACACTACCCCCACGACCGCCGTCACCCCCATCGGGACCACCTTTGGGGATGTACTTCACACGGCGCATGTGGGTAGAGCCTTTGCCGCCCTTTCCAGAGCGGCAATATATTTTCACATAGTCAACAAAATTCGATTCAGGCATCTCGTTTTATTTTACAGCATCGATGGCTTTGCAAATATCTGCAAAGATGCGGTCTAACTCACCCAGACCATTGATGTGCTGATACTTACCATCCTGCTTGTACCAATCAATCAGAGGAGAAGTCTGAGAGTGATACACTACCAGGCGCTTTCTAATAGTCTCCTCGTTGTCGTCGGCACGTCCACTTATTTGACCACGCTTTATCAATCGATCCATCAACTCATCTTCAGGCACTTCCAGGTCGAGCATTACGCTCACCTCCTGACCACGTTCCTTCAGCATCTGCTTCAAAGCCTCTGCCTGTGGGATGGTACGAGGGAAACCGTCGAAGATAACGCCCTTGCTATTCTCGAAGCTATCGAACTTAGCAGCCAGGATATCCACCATCAATGAATCAGGAATCAGTTGCCCTTGGTCGATATAACCCTTAGCGGTCTTACCCAGTTCGGTGCCATTCTTGATTTCAGCACGCAACACATCACCAGTTGAGATGTGGTTGATGCCATACTTCTCTACAATCTTCTCACTTTGTGTTCCCTTGCCAGAGCCGGGAGCACCAAAAATCACTATATTCAACATATTTATTTATATTAATTTATTAATTATCCATTAATTACGGAGTAGATGTCTTTGTAATTACGCCCATATCCATCATAGTCAAGCCCATACCCAACAATAAAGTCATTAGGAATCCTCATCGCCACATAATCCACGTTCAAATCTACCTTCAATTTCTCAGGCTTCATTAGCAACGTGCAGATATGAATCTCTTTAGGATTCTTTTCTTTTAGGCTATCTAGCATATACTTCATGGTGGTACCCGACTCAATGATGTCTTCAACAATCACCACTGTCCTACCAGTAAGGTCGCCCTTTAAACCAATCATCTCGTTCACCTTGCCTGTTGAGCTGGTACCCGCGTATGAAGAGAACTTCACAAATTGCACTTCGCATGAGAAGTTGATACGTTTCATCAGGTCGGCTGTAAACATGAATGAGCCGTTCAGCAAACTGATGAACAATGGGTCTTTGTCGGCAAGATCACGGTTAATCTCCTTAGCCACCCTATCCACCTCTTTTAAGATATCCTCTTCCTTGATTGAGATGGCAAATTCTTTGTCTTTTACAAGTATGGTTCCCATGTCTTTTTTTTAATGAGTGTACAAAATTACATTTTTTTTATTTATTCTCATAGTAGTTCGATAATTTGTTGCTTAAATGACGGATAATCCTTACTTTTGCTCATCGGATTATAAAAACAATGTAGTATGAAACTGATCCAATTATTAGCTGGTGCAGTCTTGCTGGTAGCAGGATGTACCCCGAAGGCTGAAAGCGTTGAATTATTAATCAATGAGAATCAAGATATGAAAAAAGCAATCAGTACAGAGAAGGCCCCAGCAGCGATAGGGCCTTATAGCCAGGCCATCGAGGCCAATGGATTTGTTTATGCATCAGGTCAGTTGCCCATTGACCCAACCACGGGTCAGTTCCCGGAGGGAGGCATCAAGGAACAGACGCGTCAGTCTATCCTCAATGCCCAAGCCATTTTAGAGACAGCGGGCCTGACTTTAGTCAATGTGGTGAAGACTACCGTCTTCCTGGCTGACATGAGCGATTTTGCCGCCATGAACGAAGTCTATGCCTCTTTCTTCCAAGCTCCTTATCCAGCTCGTTCTGCTGTTGCTGTCAAGAGCCTTCCAAAAGGGGCAATGGTGGAGATTGAGTGCGTTGCTGCGAAATGAATTTACCCATGGTACGAAAGATGATATGAAAACTATTCTTGAACCTCCCAAATCCCTTATTAAGTTGTTGGGTAAACAGAGACCGCAGACAGGAGAGACCTATCGCCTGATGACCTTTGTGGTGCAGTCCCCCGTAGCTGATGGTTTGCTGTTGTTTCACAACATGACAAAGGAAATGGTTTTGCTCTCTAAAGATGAACAACAGATCTTTGAGCAGTGTCCCACCGACCTGTCCGAACTAATTAGTCGTTGGTTTCTGGTACCGGCCAACCATGATGACTGTAAGTTGAGCAACCAATTTAACCATGTGGCTTGCATGATTGAGCAACCCAAAACGGGCATCGTTGGCTATACCATCATGACCACTAGCGACTGCAACGCACGTTGTTTCTACTGCTATGAGATGGGACAGAAACGCCGTCAGATGACCGATGAAACGGCCAATAAGGCAGCCGATTACATTATCCGACATGCTAAAGGCGAGGCTGTATCTATTGAATGGTTTGGGGGCGAGCCTCTTTACAATAAGTCCGTTATTAACTTAATATGCAATAAACTTCGTGAGGCCAATATCAACTACAGCTCAAGTATGATCAGCAATGGTTACTTGATGGATGCCGATACGGTTAAAGAAGCACATGACTTGTGGAAGTTAAAGCATATTCAAATCACTATCGATGGCACCGAACAGACTTACAACCGTGTGAAGGCATATATATATAAAGATGTGAATGCCTATCAACGTGTGATGGATAATATCGGCCACTTATTGAAAGCTGACATCTCAGTAAGCATTCGCATGAATATGGACACCCACAATGCTAACGAACTGGAGTCATTGGCAAAAGAGCTGCATGAAAGATTTAGCGATTCGAAAAACTTGAGTGCTTATTTGCACCTCTTGTTCGAGGATAAGTTGCATCGTGCAGGGGTATTTGATGACAATAAACGCAGAGCCTTGTTTGATAAAATGAGACAGATACAGGAACAGCTACAAGACTGGGATATGTTTAAATATCATAGCTACCAGCCTACCGTACGCACCACTAACTGTATGGCCGACAATGATTCGTGTGTGGTGATACAGCCCGATGGCTACCTCACCAAGTGTGAGCATTATACTGACTCTCATCATGTGGGTCATATTGATGACGAGGTCTTCGATGCTCAGATGATAGGCTATTTTAAGGAAAGAGCTTCTGAACCATTGGAAGATTGCAAGCGTTGTCCTAGATATCCGTCATGCGTTTTCCTGAAGGGGTGTCCACACTACAAAGAATGCTATCCGGAAATGCCCGAAATGTTTCAGAAAGAGATGCAACAAGAGATGCTTCAGCTCTATGATGATTTCTTGAAGAAGGAAAAAGAGAAGAATAATCAAGAAGCAACAGCTATAGAAGAAAGGAGGGAAGCATGAAGTATGATGTTGAGATAGCCGAGTTGGCTGACCATTTTGTAGTGGCGTTTAAGGAGAAGGAGACACGACGTGTCAAGAAAGTCTTCTCACTCAATCACTTGGGTACTGATATCTTGCGTGCTTTTATGGAGGGCAAGTCACAAGAAGCGTTGGTACCAGAACTTGCTGAACGCTACCACGCTGAGACTGATAATATGTGGAAAGAGGTTAGCAAGTTCTATGCTGAACTGGCAGAATATTAGTGTTTGCTGAAGAATCTGATATATTAATTTCAGCTATCTAGTTGACAATCATGCGGAGAGTATTGCCATCTATGCTGATGTCACGACAGAAGTTACGCAGGATAGTCAGGGCCAGATTGTCACTGTCAGCAAAGAAGGCATCGCGATTGATGTCCTGTGGACAATTGACGGTGAACTGCAGTGTTTCGTCCTTCTCCGTATATGACAGTGTGAGGCGTGTGCCAGGCTGGATGGCTTTTCTGTCAGAGTTGAGGATGGCAATCGACTCGTCGATAACATGGAGCATGCTGTCAATCAGCCGGCGTGACAGGTTGTATTGCTGACAGAACTGTTCCATCTGCGCTACCATGGCATACCAGTCGAATTGCTCACTCTCGATGGTGAACGTCGTTTCATGTATCTGCTGTATGAACTGTCTAGTGAGTTCACGCTGTGGATGTTCGAAGAGCTGGTCAGGGGTACCATCCTCATAAACCACACCATTAGCAAAAAACAGCACACGACTACTCACTTGACAGGCGAAACGCATCTCGTGGGTTACTACTATCATCGTCATGCCCTCGCGTGCCAGTCGAGTCATCACCCCCAGAACCTCGCTCACCATAGTGGGATCAAGGGCGGAGGTCGGTTCATCGAAGAGCAGGATCTCAGGTTCCATGGCCAACGCACGTGCAATGGCTACGCGCTGCTTCTGTCCGCCAGAGAGTTGATTGGGCATTGCGTCTGCACGTTCGGCCAATCCCACCATCTGCAGCAATTCGCGCGCTCGCCGCTCTGCCTCCTCACGACTTTTGTTCAGCAGTTGCATGGGCGCCAGACAGATGTTATCGAGCACTGACATGCCGTTGAACAAGTTGAACGACTGGAACACCATACCCATACGGCGACGCAGCAGGGGTACATCTGCATCTGAAGCCAAGATATCTTGCCCATCAATAAGGATGCTGCCGCTGGTGGGCTGCTCTAATAGGTTCAGACATCGCAGGAAAGTACTCTTACCCGTTCCTGAAGGACCAATGATGGAGATAACCTCGCCCTTGTGTACATCGAGGTTAATGTCACGTAATACGTCAAGGGTATCATAACTTTTCTTCAGGTGAGAGATGCTAATGAGCTCAGAAATCTGAGGTCTGGATACGGAGGTCTGAAAGGTTGAGGATTTGCTCTTACGGTAAAAGAGGAACCATATACCACCGCCAATTATGATAAGTATAGGTATAGCCCATAACCAGCCACTACTCTCACTTCCCTGGGTGGGCGACTTTGATGAATCAGTTAGTATCCCGGCTTCCCCTTTTCGTGTGAGTAGCATAATATGCGATTCGATATATCCGTCAGAAAAGAGTACCTGCTTCTGTCTTTCCTTGGTGATGCTGATACTGCCCATAGCCATGTCGGCCTTGTCCGTCTGAACGGCAGGTATCTGTGAGGCGAAGTCCATCATGAGGAATTCCAGTCGCCAGTTGCGCCTATTTGCCCACTCCGTCAGTATGTCTATCTCTATACCAGAAGGCTTTCCCGAACTGATAAAGCTGAAAGGGGGCAAAGCCGGGAATATGGCCACACGCAAAGTGCGACCAGTGCCGCGCTGCTGAGGTACAGCCAATGCAGAGGGGTTATCGGCATCTTTCCAACGGTCGTAAATCTTCTGATAGGTACCATCGCTGCGGATATCGGCTAGGAAACTGTCGAAGTCCTGCTTTAGTTGGATATTGTCTAAATTGAAACAGGCGCCTATGGGCATCGGTGGCAGACCGGCATTTATCGAGTCCACTTTCGACGCTATTTCTTTGTTAAATGTCACCGTAAGATTCTCATCACCAACCACGTCCACTTTACGGTTGTCTAAGGCAGCCAGCATGTCGGTAGTGTTGGCCAGTCGCATAATGTTGGCATCTGGTGCCATTTCAGTGACAGCAATGTCTTGAATACTGCCGATAACGACACCGACGCGCTTGCCGGAAAGCGCTTTGAAAACGGATGGTACGTTCATCTGAGTTATAGGATCGGCAGTAGCATCTGCCTCAGGGGCTGCCAGCATGCCTGCAACACCTAACAGCATCAGCGTTACAGCTGCGGCAATGGCCTTCACACGACGGTGCTTAACGAGACTCTGGAGCAACTGTCCGATGAGCCATGCCATAAAGAAATAGATGATGGCCGTCACGATGATGGGGAAGAAAGCGTCGAATGTTCGCGAACGAATCAGGTCAGAAGCCCTCGTCATGTCAGCCACGGCGATGTAGCCCACAATACTCGTACCCTTCAGCAAACTGATAACCTCGCCTTGATAGACGGGCAATACAGATCTGATAACCTGCGGCAACACTATCCGTAAAAACGTCTTCCGTTGCGTGAAACCTAATGCCAAACCTGCCTCGGTCTGACCTCGGTCGATACCCTGAATGGTGGTGCGTAGCATTTCGCTGATGTAGGCCGCCGTATTCATGGCGAAGGTGACGATGGCCACCACAATGCCCGTAGCATCCATCGGTGCCATCACCACATAATACATTAGCATGAGCAGTACCAGCACAGGCGTTCCGCGCATAAGGTCGATAAACACCTTTGCCACATGCCGCAGCCATGCACGGCGATTCATGCGCATCCAGCATAACAGACCGCCCAGCATTGTTCCTAAAAAGGCGGCACAAAGTGTAATGATGAGCGTCACTTGCAGACCGTCGAGAATCATCCTATAGCGATCCTCGGCGATCAAGTTGTTGTTAAAACTATCTATTATGCTGTCAATCATTATTTATTCCAGAGGTATCTCGGGATGCTGCACAGCCAGTGGCAGGTTTTTCTGCGAGAGGTAAAACATGTAGAGGATGACGGGCTTGGTGCCTCGGTTCTCGCCGTGGTGGATGGTATTCACCATCTCGACAACGGGCTCGCCCTCATGCACAGTCTTCTCCTTGCCGTCCAGTCCGATGATGGTCAGATCGCCTTGTACCAGGATGCCATAGTTCATTACTGGATGGTGGTGCCAGCCCAGCTTTTGACCTACTGGGAACACGTATTTAACAGCCACCAGTTCAGGACGTCCCTGCAAATAGTCAGGCAGTTCCACGCCGTCCCAGCTCTGTGAGGTACGAATCAGTTCTACATTCTTCACTGTTTTGACAGATTTTTCCTGTACGTTTGCAGTCTTACAGGCTGTCAAGAAAGACGTTGCGCCGCAAATCAGGATAGCGGTGAACATCCAATTCATAATCTTTTTCATTATCTGTTTAATATTAATACTATACCATGTTACTGCTAAGACCTATACTGATACTGCTAAGTCTCGCAATTTTTGCGTGCAAAAATACAACTTTATTTGCAAAAAACGACGAATTGTTCAAGTTTAACGTAATTGTCCAATAAAAAAAGATATCAATTACAGCGAATGTATATACTGTGCAGGAGTCATACCTGTTTGTTCGTGGAAGACTTTTTGAAAATGGGAGAGACTGATGCCACAATGATCGGCAATAGCCTCATTCGACCAGTCGGGATGGGTAGCTATTAGATTTTTAGCATAATTGATGCGTAGTGTGGTGATCCAGCTGGAGTATGAAGAGTAGCCAGCTTTTTTAATCCAATATGCAAACTGATATCGGGGCAGTTTCATCTCCTTGGCTACATCAGGACTAGTTAGTCCTTTACGTAGATAACCTTCGTTGGCAATCCATTGATTGACTGCCCTTTCTATACGTTGCTCCATCTCAGCTGATAAGGCAAGCTTGTTGTAATTCTCTTGTGTTTCATTCTGAACCTTTGTTGAATTCTCTTCTGCTTCACTCATGTATCTTGCATCAGAAGAGATGAGATAGCGACAGAAGAATGCCCACTGGTAGAACAAACCTGTAAACAACATGGCACCAAAACAGGTTAATAACCATTTGCTGGCAAAGATAACGACAGGTACCAAAAGCGACATCAATGCCAGAAATACCACATTCAGCTTCATCCAAGTAAGCAGGTCGTCGCGGTGACGGTCATAGTAGTTGTCGAGTACCTTTTCCATACGCTTTAACTCTTTTATATGCAAATAGCTATAGTATAGTTGAGTGAGGCCATAAAGGGTACTTGCTATAATTTCTGCCAAAAGCATTTGGTATGATTTTTCCCCATCAGATAGATTTTGGCTCATAGTTGCAGTAATTATCAAAGACATCGCAATCAGCCAAGAGGGTGCCCAAATCCATTTGTCAATCGTCTTCAGATTACCTTGCCGTTGTAAGTTCAATATGCTCAGGCACATCAAGGCCGAACAGGGAATAAAAAATGCGATGTTGATAATAATAGCTTTTGTGACGTCAGTAGAACGGAAATCACCAATGTATTGTATCAAAAATTGGATGCCTATCAAAACCAATCCTGCTGTCATTAGCCAACGTGAACGATTGACAACGGGATTGCTTGACACTCGTTTAGGAAGTAACGTAACCAGTGCCAACGCCATTTGCGTGACCATTACGATAATTGCAATTTGAAACTCTTTCATAGTAATGACAAAAATACTAATATCAGATGAAATGACAATAAGAAACCAGATGTTTTTATCTTAATTGTAATAATTAATACATCCAATTGCTATTTTTAAGAGACCTATGTGAGTTTTAAGACATCTGTTTACTAACAATATTCATACATTCGTGATGTAATAAACCAAAAACTCATAGTTTAATTATGACATCTTTCTTTCATAACATTCCATGGTTTGCCTGGCCATTCTGCCTCATTTATGTAATCTATTTGGGGTTAGTTATCTTCGGATGGCTTTTCGCAGGCGGTCACCAAAATGATACAGATGATATGGCTGACAAATTCCTGCGTTGAAAAAAGAAGCATCAGAAGTTCTGCTTGACAAGCGTTCTTCTGATGCTTTTTATGTCGGGGTGACTAGATTCGAACTAGCGACCCCACGCCCCCCAGACGTATACTCTAACCGGACTGAGCTACACCCCGAACTTTTTTATTGACGACAAGGACATCTGCCCTTATTTGCGGTGCAAATGTAGTGTGTTTTTTCTAATCATGCAAATTTTTCTCAGATTTGTTTGCGCATAGCATATTATTTCCTACCTTTGCCCCCGTTAATTCATCAACAACAATGTTAGGCTATGGATTTAAGAACAACTCACACCTCTTTTGCGGAAGAAATCATCCGCTCTGGCAGTCAACAACGACTGCACATCATTTATCATCTCTTGATTTAGTAAACCAACATCGCCTTCCGCAGAGTGGAGTTGCGGCCTATCGTTGTTGTGGTGTTTATTGTTTTACTAATTATTAAACATGAAAATGAAAAAGTACTTTTTAGGCATTGCCTTGTGTGGTGCCGTGATGCTGCTCGCTGCTTGCGAGAACCAGATTACTGACAATAAAGAGATTGATAACAACGAAACGTTGCAAGAGATTACCTTTAGTGTGATGGATTTTGAGCAGACGCTCATGCAGATGGGGGTAAGCTCTGCCGACACGCGTGCTGCACTGAGTGGCAATGTTACCCACCTGAAAGTGGCGCTGTTTTTGGATGATACCAAGAAGTATGAGTTTACACAAACATCGGATGATGATGGTTTTGGTACCATTACCGCCCTGGTGGTTCCAGAGAATTATGACATGGTGGTGATTGCCTCGAAGGTCGAAATGACCATTGAAGCACCAACCAACATCTACCCAACTGGCGGGAAGGTGAACGATACCTTTTACTATTATGGTCCTTTGACAAAGGCCAACTTAGAAGCAGGGACTGTGGCAGTAGGCCTTGACCGTGCCGTAGCACTGTTCCAGTTCCGAACCGATGCAAAACCTTCTGAAGTGACCACTTTCTCCTTGTCGCTGACAGGAGCCACTCTTACATTCAATGCCGTAACGGGCTTGGGTGTGGGGAGTACCACTCTTACTAGCACCTTTGACCAGACAGGCAGGACTACTATCAACTGTGGTATGTTTGTCTTCCTGCCATCAGCTGATGCTACTGTCACAGTGACAGCTACCGCCTATGATGCTGATAGCAAGGTGGTGAAGACTTATACATTCAACGATGTGCCGATGAAGCCTGCTTACAACACCCAATGCAGTGGCAATTTTTTTCAGATTGACGCTTCCTGGAGCGTTACCATCAATGATGTTTCTTGGCCTGATCCTTTAACATATCCTTATGATTTGAGTAGCTTGTGATGGAACTGGGGGGCTATAGTTAGGCCCCCCTTCATTTTAGCTGTGCAACAAATAAATCCATTTATTTGATTATCTCTTCGGCTTGTACTATCTTTGCATTTATAAACTAAAAAAATTACGTTATGACAGCTAACCTGACACCCGAAGATATTATGGACGATGTGAAGTATTTGCAACTCCTGGCACGTAGTTTCCCTACTGTGGCAGCTGCCAGTTCGGAAATCATCAACCTGGAGGCCATACTGAACCTGCCCAAGGGCACAGAGCACTTCCTGAGCGATGTGCATGGTGAGTATGAGGCGTTTCAGCATGTGCTGAAGAATGCCTCGGGTACCGTGAAGCGCAAGGTGGAGGAGATATTTGTCCATGCGTTGCGAGACCAAGAGATTAAAGACCTCTGTACTTT